>Ga0074197_1000020_pt1 | contig 388940 bp, 361 predicted proteins | sample EPASupsiteSAE305_FD_64526 | JGI IMG/M metagenome (GOLD analysis project Ga0074197, IMG submission 64526) | Bioremediated contaminated groundwater microbial communities from EPA Superfund site, New Mexico - SAE3-05 reassembly with SPADES | ecosystem: Environmental > Aquatic > Deep subsurface >... | reverse complement strand
CCAGGTCTCCGCCCGGGACACCAACCAGAGCACCGCCCGACGCTGGATCCACAACGTCGGCCAGTCCATCTCCCTCTTCGTCCAGGGCGTCAAGGACAAGACCGCCATCAAGCTCTATGCCGCCAGGGGGAAGGTGGAGATGCAGGCCCAGAGCGACAGCATCGAGATCACCGGCGACGACAGCCTGACGGTCATCTCCAGCGACGACCGCATCTTCGCCAACGCCAAGGAACACATCACCTTCGCCTGCGGCGGCGCCTACATCAAGATCGCCGGCGGCAACATCGACATCCACTGCCCGGCCACGGCCAGTTTCAAAGCGGGGGATTACAAGATCGAGGGGCCGACGAGCCTGTCCCGAGCCATGAATACTTGGCCACAGGGGAATTTTGATGAGGAGTTGGTTCTGCGTTGGCCCTTCGATAACCAACCCGTCAAGAACCGTCGCTTTGAGATTCTGCGTGACGATGGCTCAAAAATTCGTGGAAAGACCGATGGCGAAGGAAAAGCCGGCTTACAAAAGAGTCTTTTTATTGAAGGCATCAATCTCAAACTACTTCCTGAGGACTGAGCAATGGGGGCAGTAACTGCGCGTCGTATTCCCGTTTATTACGACAATCGTGGTAATCCAAACTGGAAGTCTATCCTGACCCGTCCCGATGATTCCATCGGGGTTTGCCTCATGGTGCCGGACCGGATCATTCCGGTGATTTTTGTGCCTGGCGTGATGGGCAGTAATCTGATCGAGAAAGGGGGTAAGAAGGATAAAGCCGTGAAATGGCGTATGGATAGCGCCAAATCTGCCCTTCCTTGGGCATCCCCGACGCGGGATGCTGCCTTTCGTAAGCGTTACCTGAATCCAGCCGTGATGGACGTCGATAACGACGGAGAGGTTCCCGCCGATCTGCCCCTGCCTGCTGAGGAATTGCGGCGGCGCGGCTGGGGAGAAGTCGGTGCCATGAGCTACAGCACTTTCCTGGTCTGGCTGGAAACTGCCCTCAACGACTTCGATAACCACGAGGACGGCGAGCGCCTGCGGCTGCTGAACCTAGACTTGGGGGCCATGGTCGGCGAGGCCAAACCGAGTAAGGATGAAATCGGCCTCAGCTACCGCTACCGCTTCCCCGTTTACGCCTGCGGCTATAACTGGCTGGACAGTAATGCCAACAGCGCCAAGCGGCTGTCCGGGAGGATCGATGAAATCGTCAAGCGCTACCGGGCCGAAGGCAAGAAATGCGAAAAGGTCATCGTAGTCACCCATTCCATGGGTGGGCTGGTGGCACGGCATTGCTCCGAAGTGCTCGGTCGCAACAAGGATATCTTCGGCATCGTTCACGGGGTCATGCCCGCCATCGGCGCCGCAGCCGTCTATCGGCGCTTCAAGGCAGGTACCGAGGATTCGACGGCCTGGTACAACGCCGCCGGGGCCGTGGCAGCATCGGTACTGGGTAATGACGCTGCCGAAATGACGGCGGTCCTGTCCAGCGCTCCCGGCCCCATGCAATTGCTGCCGACAGCGGAATACGGCAACGGCTGGCTCAAGATCAAGGATGGCGCGAAGGAGTACAACCTGCCGCAGCAAGGCAATCCCTACGGCGAGATTTATACCGTGCGGGGCAAGTGGTGGAGCATGTGCGAAGAGCACTTAATTAACCCGCTCAATACGGAAAGAGAACTGAAGAAGCGGCAGGTGCAGATCGATAAGGATTGGACAACTTTTACTAATCTCATCAATTATGAGGTCGCACCGTTCCACAAAAAAATTCAAGGCAAATACCACCCTAATACCCATGCTTTCTTTGGCAGTAGCGAGGCCCACCGAGCCTATGGCACGGTGACATGGAAAGGGGATGGGGGGAGTTGGCTGCGCGGGGAGCGGGAGGCCGATGTGCCGAACGCCCGAGCACTGGATGAACGCGAAATCAATGAGTCCCGCACCGTGGCAGCTCCCCTCAAGGATCAGGGGTGGCTAAAGGCCGAGCATCAGACCTACACGATCAGCAAGCCCGACGAGGTTGGGGACGGTACGGTGCCACACCGTTCGGGCATTGCTCCGCGCGCCCATTGCACAAGCCTGCTCCAGGTCAACGTGGAACATGAACCGGCCTACCGGCACGGGGAAGGCGCCGACAACCTACGGGCCTGTCGCTTCACCCTGCGGGCCATCGTCAAAATTTCCCAAGCGGTACAACAGACCAGCCTGCGTTACGACCAATGAAACCCTTTCTACCCCTCTTGCTCCTGCTCGGCGTAACGACCGCCTGCGCTCCCGAGATGACCCCCATGACGCTCGAAGAAACCCAACGCATGAACCAACTGACCGCAACGATGACGACACGCTGCATCGGACGTTACCTGATCGATTTGCCAGAGACGTTTGTGCTCAATGAAATTTCTACGACGAAGCTGGAAGACGTGGAGATACTCAAGATCAAGCCGATGCATAAAGTGGATTTTCAGCTTCTTCTGGAGCGGCGGGATCATGAGTTGAAAGCCACACATATGGATGGTGAGCCGTCCAATCCCTTCCTGAAAAAATACGAAATGCTTCCACCGGGGGACATTGGGAAAATTTTTAATCGTGCATATCAATCAGGTGCCGCTGATGTTGCGCGGGTGCTGGAACTAATGGCTTGGAAAGATGGTTACTTACTGTCAGCCACAATCCGGGCGAAAGATAGTACCGGGACTGCTTATGAAAATGAGCCTTGGGCTAAAAGCTCACCTAATGATGTCCCCCAAAAACTTGCTCATCTGCTGGACGTCTACAACCGCCTTCAAGGCCGCAAAGATACGGAAGTTCCCAGCGGTCCGGGCGTTTGTTTCCCCAATGGCTTCCTGCGTGGCCCTGCGACGGATCATGAACAAATCGATCTGCATTACCACCTGAGCCAGTCCAAGGATGCTTACTTCTCATTCCATTCATTGAGTGACCTCGTGCAAGAAACTGAACTCTTGGACAGAGGCCCCGCCATTGAAAAGGCGCTGAAACAAGCCTCAGGCCGAACGCTGCGAAAGGGCAAGGTCACCGGCCCCATTCCCTCTGCCCAGGAATGGTTGCTGACACGTAAATCGGAAGAATCCGATCTGATGCTTTTGGATTTCACCCTGGAAGCGAACGCCAAAGCTGGTTCTGCTCAAACCCCCGTGTTGGTCCTTGATTTTGTCTCGGGAGTAGAGGCTCCTGGGCCCGCGCTGACTCTGGAAGAGGTGGCCGTCCGCAAACCGCTATCCAGCAAACCATTCAACGAGGCGGAATCCATCACTCTCTGGGACACGGTGGCGCCTACCCTGCGCCCCCGCCCCGGGGCGTTTTGAGCAGCAGCAAGCGCCATGATGACCATTCTAAGATTTTTCCCAAAGTCAGCGTGGAATTTACGGGCTTATGGCCTGTATGTGTGCCAAGCGCAATGCAGTCATCTCCACGGACCTGATGCGAGGTGGCTGCGAAATTCGCGATCCCCAGAGTGCCGGCAGTGTCTGGGTCAATCGGGGAGGTGTGGGCGTGACGGCCCAATCCCAGGGCAGCTTTTACCGTGCCTGGTTGAGCGACAAGGATGATGCCGGGGATGCCACGGTGCCCGCCCATTCTGGCCTGGCGCCCCGCACCCATGTGCCTTTCTTTGCCCAGATGCGGGGGTTCGAGCATCAAGGAAGCTACAAGGATGGGCCTGTGCAGGCGGTGACCCTCTATTCCCTGATCTCCCTGGCCTGCAAAGCGGAGAAGCCTGCATGACCCCCTCTTTGCGCCGTGTAGCCTGGGCAGGCCTGTTCCTCTTCATCGCCTGGGCCATTTTCAAGTCCTATGCCCTTTTTCGCATTCATTTCCCGATTCGAGACCACGCCATGATTCCCCCCTTGCAAGAAATGCAGACCTTTTGTGTGGGCCGTTATCTCATTGACCTGCCCAAAGGCAGCGTGCTGTTCCGGGCGGAAAGTTCGGCAGGCGGAAAGGCTGCCGTCAATTTCTTTTCTGACACTCCTGTCACTTACTCCCAATTTCTGGAAAAAATCCGTATTCGTTGGGAAGAGCTCAAAGAGTTGAAAAAAGATGGCAACGAAGTGTTTGAGAAACCCTCTGAACGCATCGAGTTTTTACAGGATGGAGTGATTTTTACTTTTCGCCATCGCTCCGATTATGAGGATGAATGGCCCGGGGGAGACAAGGGGCTACAGCATTTTTATGACACAGAAGGTTACCTATGGCGTAGCAGTGTGCTCTACCGCTTCTATGGGGGAATCGTAAGAAATGAAACAGAGACGGCCATGCAGCACATGATTCTACGCCAAGACGACGAATTACCTTCGCGCCAGGGATTCTGTGGGGGGCGAAGCTTTTTCCCCGGACCGCCTCAAGAAAGGGAGTCGGTTAATTTCGCCTTCCGCTTACCGACAAATCCACCCATAGAACTTCGCATTAACATGCCATCCGGGCGCCCTCCTAAACAGAATTTAGCTCTTTTCAATTCCAATGATTTCAAGGCCAGCATGGTCCGAGACGCAAAACTTTCCATTGGTAGCATGGGGGGGGAGGAATGGATTACAACCTCAACCGAAAGTAAATTTGAAAATCGATATAACTCGTCAATGGATGCCCATTGGTACTACGTGAAGGAAACGATCCAGGCTCCTCTGCCAGGGGAGCTTGGTATCCATGTACGCATGGAATTCGATGTGGACACCGAAACGCCCCCTCCCACCTTCGGCGAACTTCCTCCCGCCAAGGCAGAAGGCGAGGTTGGTAAGGAGGAATTCCTTGCTCTGTGGGACGGCATTCTCAAAACCCTGCGTCCCCGTCCCGGAGCTTTTTAGGTGGAGTGCTCCATTATTTTGAGCGGCCATAAAGCTTGACTAGATTTCATAGCGAAGCGGATTTGAAAGTACTCAGCCTTCTGCTGCGGCGGGTCTTCCGGGTCGGCGTGATCGTCTTCATCGTCTGGGGATTAGTTAAGTTCTCCTTGGTCATTCGTCTTTATGCTCCGGGTCAGGATTGGGCCATGATTTTTTCCTCACCAGCGATGCAGGCCTCTTGCGTGGATAGGGGCTGTCCCCGAAGTCAAACGTTGGATGGATGGTTGCATCATGGGTAAGTCGATTTCAATTCCGCTGAACGATGCTGCTCACCTGCGGGCCTGGCTGTCGGCTGAGGGGCAGATGATTTCGGCTCAACTGGAAATGCCGCGGCTGTATGTACTGCTGGACGATGACCCAGCCGATCCGCAGAGCCTGGCCTGGTTGCAGGGCCTGGTGCAGCATGAAGCGCCAGTTATCCGCTTGAGCCGCGATGACGGTGGTGGCGCGGATGCGGCGGGACCTTTGTTTGCCGAAGTGGAGAACGGGGCGTCCGTTTTGTCGCAACTGGCCGAGCGGGCGCTGACCCGGGGTGGCCTGCATTTTCTATTGAGTTTTGCCGGGGCGGATGAGGTGGTTCGGCATCTCAGGTTCCTACGGAACCTGGCTCTGACGGAAGGTGCTGCGGTAGTCTTTCCCTACGAAAAAGTGCAGGCGGTGGCGGCTCTGATGCCGTCGTTGGAGCCCATGCAGCGGTCGGCGTTCATGGGGCCGGTGGAGAAATGGGCTGTCGTCGATGCCTGCAGTGTCCTGCACAGCCTGGTTGCCGCTCCCAAGCGGGTGACGGCCTGGGCCCTGCGCTTGAACGGCGTACAGATGGCGGTGCTTGAGGAGAGTCTTTTCCCGGGCGTGGTCATGGTCCAGTCCCATGCTGCCGATCCCGATCTGTTGGCCGGCTTTACGCCCTGCGCGGCTTTTTCCCTGATACGGCAGCGTATTGCCCAGGCCAGGGCCTGGGGCCTGGTACGGAGAAAGGACATCGCCCTCTACTGCATTCTCAGCTTGCAGCAGCCGGAAGGCTTCGAATCCACGGCCCCTTACAAGCAGGCCCTGGAGGCCGCCAGGGACTGGGGCCAGCCCCTGGCCGACCTGCTGCCCTCGTTGGCGCCCCAGTGCTGAGATTTTGACGGTGGAGGAGGGCGACCTTAGCGCGTCTCCAGCCACTGCAAAATTTCCGCCGCGGCCTTGGGCCAGGGATGGTCGAGCATGAGCATGTGGCCGCAGTGGGGGATGATCTTGAAGTCGCCGTTCCAGCGCAGGGCGGTGAAGCCGATGCTGGAGGGGGGGAAGACGGCGTCGAACTGGCCGCCCATGACCAGCACCGGCAGTTCGGGCCGGGAGCGGTAGCTGCGGTAGCCGAGGCCGGCCATGTCGGCGGCGGCTTCAGCGGATTCGGGCTGGATCAGGTGGGCGAACTGCAGTAGGCCTTCGGGCGGCATGTCGGGGGAAAAATAGATGTCCCGCATCAGGAGCAGGCTGGCTTCGTCCATCTCGCCCTGGCTGATGGCGGGAATTTTGGCGAAGAAATCCGGATGCTTGAGGGCCAGGCTCATGATGGAACCCTGGGTGCCGGAAGTGGGCACCGGAGCCAGCAGCACGGCGGCCGGGGCACCCTGGCATTCGAGCACCCGCTCGATGACGGCGCAGCCCATGGAGTGGCCGATGAGGATGGGCGCCTGGGGCAGCTTGGCCATCACCTGCAGCACGTCGTCGGCGTAGTCATCCAGGCCGAAGCGGTCGAGCCGCTCCCAGCCTTCGCTCTGGCCGTGGCCGGAAAGATCGAGGGCGATGCAGTCGTAGCCGGCGGCATTGAAGCGGGGCAGGAAATTGACGTCCCAGCAACGGCTGTCCATATAGCCGCCGTGGACGAAGAGGCAGGGGGGCTGGCCGTTGGGTTTGGCGGCCGGACGGTGCAGGGTGTGGATCTGGCGGGGTTTCATGGTGGAGGAGCCGGGACGGCGAGTGGGAAATGGTTTATGCCGGAACGATAACACCTTTGTTTTTAATCTGTGTGACGCTCCGGGGGCGGCGGAGGGCTGGCGTATCATTGCCGCCTGTTCCCCATTTTCGCGGCTGCGCTCGCGGCCCCCGCCGACCATGAAAACCGAAACGCCCCAGACCATTTACCTGAAGGACTACACCCCGCCCGCCTATCTGGTGGACACGGTGGACCTGGATGTGGACATCCGCCCCGGCAGCACCACCGTCACCGCTACCCTGGCCTGTCGCCGCAATCCGGCGGCCGCCGGGGCCCAGGCCCTGGTGCTGGATGGCGAAGAGCTGGAAACCGTATCGGTCGCCATCGACGGCCGGACGCTGGCAGCCGGCGAGTACACGGTGGCAGCCGAAACCCTGACTATCCCTGGGGTGCCTGAGCAGTTCACCCTGCAGACCGTGGTGCGCATCGTGCCGGAAAAGAACACCCAGCTCTCCGGCCTCTACCGCTCCGCCGACGGCTACTTCACCCAGTGCGAAGCCCAGGGCTTCCGCCGCATCACCTGGTTCCCGGACCGGCCCGACGTCATGGCCACCTTCACTGTCACCCTGCACGCCGACAAGGCGGCCCTGCCGGTGTTGCTGGCCAACGGCAATCCCGTCGCCAGCGGCGACGAGGCCGATGGGCGTCACTGGGCCCGCTGGCAGGACCCCTTCAAGAAGCCCTGCTACCTCTTCGCCGTCGTCGCCGGCAAGCTGGACGTGCTGCGCGACACCTTCACCACCGCCAGCGGCCGCACGGTGCAGCTGGCCATCTACGTGGAGCCGGGCAAGCTGGACCAGTGCCCCCACGCCATGCTGGCCCTGAAGAAATCCATGGCCTGGGACGAGCAGCGCTTCGGCCTGGAATGCGACCTGGACCACTACATGATCGTTGCCGTGGGCGACTTCAACATGGGGGCCATGGAGAACAAGGGCCTCAACATCTTCAACACCAAATACGTGCTGGCCCGGGCCGACGTGGCCACCGACGTGGATTTCGAGAACATCGACCGGGTCGTGGCCCACGAGTACTTCCACAACTGGACCGGCAACCGGGTCACCTGCCGCGACTGGTTCCAGCTGTCCCTGAAGGAAGGCCTGACGGTTTTCCGCGATCAGGAATTCGGCGCCGACTTGCACAACCCCACCACCGCCCGCATCCGCGAGGTGCGCGGCCTGCGCGCCGCCCAGTTCCCCGAAGATGCCGGCCCCATGGCCCATCCGGTGCGCCCCGCCTCCTACATGGAGATCAACAACTTCTACACCGCCACGGTCTATGAAAAGGGTGCCGAGGTGGTGCGCATGATCCAGACCCTGATCGGCCGCGAAGCCTTCCGCGCCGGCATGGACGAATACTTCCGCCGCCACGATGGCCAGGCCGTCACCTGCGACGATTTCGTCGCCGCCATGGCAGCAGCCTCGGGCTTCGACTTCACCCAGTTCATGCGCTGGTACAGCCAGCCCGGCACGCCCCAGGTCAAGGCCGAGGCCAGCTACGATGCCGCGGCCAAGCGCTACACTTTGAGCTTCACCCAGAGCAATCCCAAGGCTTCGGACAACGCACCCTACCTGATCCCCATCCGCGTCGCCCTGTTCGACCGCCAGGGCCAGGAACTGGCCGGCCACAGCCGCACCCTGCTGCTCACCGAGAGCACCCAGCGCTTTGATTTCGAGGATGTGGCGGAGGCTCCGGTGCCCTCCCTGCTGCGGGACTTCTCCGCCCCGGTGGTGTTGGACTTTGCCTACAGCGACGCCGACCTGACCCTGCTGCTGGCCCACGACAGCGATCCCTTCAACGCCTGGGAAGCGGGCCAGCGCCTGGCCTCTCGCCTGATCCTGGAAGCCACCGCGGCCATCGCCGCCGGTAAGGCGCCGGTGGTGCCGGAAGGCTTCATCGCCGCCGCCCGTCGCCTGCTCGGCAGCCATGAAGAGGCCGGCGCCGCCTTTGTTGCCGAAGCCCTGACCCTGCCCGGCGAGGCCACCCTGGCCGAGATGCTGGCGGAGGTGAATCCGGATGCCCTGCACGCCGCCCGCAACCATCTGCGCCTCTCCCTGGCCGAGGGCCTGCGCGCCGAGCTGGCCGCCGTCTATGCGGAACTGGCCCCCAGCGGCCCCTACCAGCCCAGTGCCGAGGAAGCGGGCCGCCGCGCCCTGCGCAACCTGTGCCTCTCCTACCTGCTGGAATTCAACACCGCCGGCATGCGCCAGCTGGCCGTGCGCCAGTTCGAGGACGCGGACAACATGACCGACCAGTTCGCCGCCCTGGCCGCCCTGGCCAACGTGCTGGGCGACTGCCCCGAGCGGGAGACGGCCCTGGCCGCCTTCTACCAGCGCTGGCAGGGCGAGGCCCTGGTGGTGGATAAATGGCTGGCGGTGCAGTCCTCCAGCCGCCAGCCCGACACCCTGGCCACGGTGCAGCGCCTCACCGGCCACCCGGCCTTCGACCTCGGCAATCCCAACAAGGTCTATGCCCTGCTGCGCACCTTCGGTGCCAACCTGGTGCGCTTCCACGCTGCCGACGGCGCCGGCTATCGTTTCTTCGCCGAGCAGATCAAGGCCCTGGACGCCCGCAATCCCCAGGTGGCTTCCCGCCTGGCTCGCTGCTTCGATCGCTGGAAGAAGTTCGACGCCGGTCGCCAGGCCCACAGCCGGGCGGCCCTGGAAAGTCTGCGGGACCATCCCGGCCTGTCCCGGGACGTGTTCGAGATCGTCACCCGGGCCCTGGGTTAAGGCAGGGATAGTCGGGGCCGCCGCCCAGCAAGGTGGCGGCTTGAAAAGAGGGTGGCCGGGAAGGCGCATGGCGCCTTGCTCCCGGCCTGCTGTGCCTGAAGGTGGCCGTCCCTATTGGGCTGCAGCCGGCAGGGGCTGGCTCCGGATGGCCGCGGCTATCTCGGCGGCGGCCTGACTGAGAGCCCGGCGCTGGGCCGCCACCAGGGCGGCGGCGCCGCCGTCGCCCGTCATGGTTTCGTTCCCCGCCGCCAGCGGCTCGTGCACCTGGCTGCGGCCGAGCAGCTCCTTGCCCTGCCGCGGCTGCAGGGCCCACAGCAGATCCAGATCGACGCCCCGGCCCACCTGGGCCTCCAGGCGCTGCACGTGCAGGGTGAGGCGGAAGTCGGCGTCGAAATGGGGGGCGCCGTTGGGCAGGGCCGCCACCCGGGAAGAGGCCAGCAGGCGTCCCAGGTCGGCGGCGATGCTGCGGGCGATGCCGCTGCGCAGGGGCTCGGCCCAGCGCTGCTGTTCGCTGAGCGAGATGCGCTGGTCCGGGCCCCGCAGCACCAGCTGGGGCCGGTCCAGCAATTCGGGCAGGCTGGCGCTGAGCAGCAGCACGCTGGGGCCGTTGCCCTGGCCGCCGGGGCGGCCGTCGTCCAGGGTGTAGAGGCTGGCCTTGGGCGTGGTGCCGCAGGCCGCCAGGAGCAGGGCGGTGCCCAGGATGGCGAGGGCGCCGCGCCGGGCGGCGGCGAAGGCGGAAAGGGTAGAAGGGGCGGCGATGGGGCGGCGCGTGGGCATGGTCGGCATTTCTCTCAATCCTCTCAATCGTCCTTCTTGCCCTTGAGCAGGGCTTCGGGCTGGCGTTCCAGCAGGTCCGCCAGGTTGCGCACGGCGCTGGCGGCCCGGCCCACTTCCCGCAGGGTGTCGCGCACTTCCTGCTGCATCGGAGCGTCGCTGGCCAGGACCTTGTTGGCCTGGTCCAGGGCCTTGCGGGCATCGCGCAGGGTGTCGGCCAGTTCCGGCACCACTTCCCGGTCCAGGCGGGTGATCAGCTTGTCCGTGTGCTGCAGGGTGTGCTGCAGAGTCGTGGCGATGGTTTCCAGCTGGTCCTGCAGGGAGTCCAGGCTGCCGGGCTGGGTCGGCAGTTCGGCAATGCCCTTGCCCCAGCGCATGGCGGCGGGCTTGGCGTTGGGGAAGTAGTCCAGGGCCACGTAGCGCTGGCCGCTGACGATGTTGCCGGTGCGCAGCTGGGCGCGGAAGCCCCGGGCCACCATGGCGTTGAGCACTTCCCGGATGTCCTTGCGGCTGGGTTCCGCGTTGCCCATGCCGCGGCTGCGGCGGCTGAGGCGTTCCGGGTAGAGCTTGATCTCCACCGCCATGGAAAAGTTCTTGGTGGTCTGGTCGAAATCCAGGTCGATGCTGGACACCTCGCCGGCGGTGATGCCACGGAAATCCACCGGAGCGCCCACCGTCAGGCCCCGCACCGATTCGCGGAAGATGAGCACGTACTTCTGGTAGCTGCTGTCGGGAATGCGCTGGGCCGTGGCCTGGTCCGGATGGAGGACGAAGGTGCTGGCGGCGGGGGCCGCTGCCGGCGTTTCGCCGGGCTCCCCTTCCGGACTGGAGAAGGCGACGCCGCCCAGCATCAGGCTGAGCACGGACTGCATGTTGAGCTTGACCCCGTCCGCATCCATGGCCACATCGACGCCGCTGGCGTGCCAGAAGCGGGAATTGGGGCTGACGAAGCGGTCGTAGGGGGCATCCACGAAAATCTGCACATCGACGCCGCGGCCGTCGGGTTGCATGGCGTAGCCGATGACCCGGCCCACCGGGATGCGTCGGTAATAGACCGGGGCGCCGATGTCGAGGGAGCCCAGGGTGTCGCTGCTGAGCTTGAACTGGCTGCCCCGGGTGTCGCTGGTGATGGCCGGCGGCTCCTCCAGGCCGACGAATTCCCGGGCGTCGCTGCCGGACTGGCCCGGGTCGATGGCGATATGCACCCCGGAGAGCAGGGTGGCCAGGCCGGAAACGCCGCCCACGGTGACCCGGGGCCGCACCACCCAGAAGCGGCTGTCCTCCACCAGCAGGCCCTTGGCGCTGTTATTCACCTGGACCTTGACCTGGACCGAGCTGCGGTCCGGGCTCAGGGTGATGTCCGTCACCGTGCCGATGTCCACGTCCTTGTACTTGAGGCGGGTCTTGTTGGCCTCCAGGCCTTCGGCCCGGGCGAACTGCAGGGTGATCTGGGGCCCCCGCTCGAGCAGGGCCTTGATGCCCAGGCCCAGACTGAGGGCCACCGCCAGCAGGGGAATGATCCACACCAGGGTGGGGCGGCGGCGGGGCGGGGTGACGCGGACCGTCTCGGCGGCGGGCAGGGGCGTGTCGTCAGGCATGGCGGTGTTCCTCGGCGGAGGCGGCAGAAGTGTCAGGGGGTACGGTCTGGGGAACGGCCCGGTCCCAGATGAGGCGCGGGTCGAAGGCCATGGTGGCGAGCATGCTCAGCACCACCACGGCGCCGAAGGCCACCACCCCGGGGCCGGGGGAAATGATGGCCAGGGACTGGACCTGGACCAGGGCCACCAGCAGGGTGACCACGTAGACGTCCAGCATGGACCAGCGGCCGATCAGTTCCAGCAGCCGGTAGAGCCGGGCCCGCTGCCGGGTGTTGCGGTGGGAGCCGCGGTGCACGCTGAGCAGCAGGTAGGTGAGGGAAAAGAGCTTGAGCATGGGCAGCACGATGCTGGCGCAGAAGACCACCAGGGCCAGTTCCCAGGAGCCCGTGTCCCACAGCACCACCACCCCGCTCATGATGGTGTCGTGCTGGGTGCCGAAGGGGGAGCGGGTCTCCATGATGGGCAGCAGGTTGGCCGGCAGGTAGAGCACGTAGGCGGCCAGCATCAGGGCCCAGGTGCGGGCCAGGCTGTCCGGCTTGCGCAGGTGCAGGGGCGCCTGGCAGCGGGGGCAGTGTTCGTGCTGTTCCAGGGAAGCCAGCAGGCCGCAAACCTCGCAGACAGCAAGCCCTTGGCTGGCGGCGGTATGGCGGCGGCTCATGCCGGCTTGGCCCCGTCGTCCGGGCGCGCCTCGTCCCAGGCCTGCCACAGGGTATGGCCGTCGAGCAGGCCGGCCAGGGCGGCCAGCAGCAGCATGAGTCCGCCGAAGCACCAGATGGCCGGCCCCGGCAGCACGTCGGCCAGGTGGGCCAGCTTCACCAGGGAGACCAGGACGCCGAGGATGAACACTTCCACCATGGCCCAGGGATGGGCCAGGCGGAAGGCGCGAAAGACCGGGGCGAAGGCCGGCGAGCGGCGGCCCTGCCACAGGGGCAGCACCAGCCACAGCACCGCGCCCAGCTCGATGGCCGGCATCAGCACCGTGGTCAGCAGCACCAGGCCGCCCAGGGCCTCCCGGCCATCCTGCCAGAGGTGCCGGACGGCGCCGATGACGGTGGTTTCGGTGTAGTTGCCCTGGATGTTGAGGCCGACGATGGGGTACAGGTTGGCGGTGAGCAGCAGCACCAGGGCCGCCAGGGTCAGGGCCAGGATTTTCTCCAGCCGGTCCCGGTGGAAGCTGTAGAGGCGGGCGCCGCAGCGGGGGCAGTGGGCCCGGCTGCGGGGCAGCGTCAGGGCCACCGGCTGCAGCAGCAGGTCGCACTCGTGGCAGGCGGTGAGGGGAGCGGCGGGCATGGCGGCCTCGCTCGGCGGTGCAGGCATGGGGTGCGTTTCAGTGCAGCAGCACCCAGGCGTTGATGCGCCGGCCGTCGTGCCAGATGTCGGTGATGCGGGTGGTGAGGTCGAAGGCGGCCTGGTCGGTGATGCGCATCTCGACGATGGCGATGGGCTGTTGCGGGTCGCCGTCGCGGACGATGGCGATCTCGCCGACGGGGCCGAAGCGCGCCAGGGCCTGACGCAGTCCGCTTTCGCTGACGTCGGCGGGGAGGCCGGAGAACATGATCTTTTTCATCGGAAGTCCAGGGGCTGGTGGAAGGGTGGCGCTTGTCAGGGGCGCCCGGCGGCGCTCCGGGGCGGGCCGCCAGGCCGGGCGGTCGTCCGGGGGCCTGATGGCATATTACCCGCAGCGCGGCGGGGGCGGCGGGAGCGCAGCCCCGGAGCCGGCTGCCTACTTCAGCAGGACGTAGCTGCCGGGGGCGTCTTCCAGGGGCGGATAACGCTTGGAGCCGGTCTTGGCCGGCGCGGCGGGGGCGGCGGAACGGGCCGCCAGCCATTCCTGCCAGGCGGTCCACCAGGAGCCTTCCCGGGTGGGCGTTTCCGTCAGCCATTGCTCGGGGGCCACGTACACCTCGCCGGCGGGCCGGGTGTGGAGCCGGTAGTGGCGGCGCGGGTGGCCGGGTTCGCTGACGATGCCGGCGTTGTGGCCGCCGCTGGTGAGGACGAAGGTGACTTCGGCCGGGCTCAGGTAGTGGATCTTGTGCACCGAGCGCCAGGGCGCCACGTGGTCGCTTTCCGTGCCCACGGCAAAGACGGGAATGGTGATGTCGCCCAGGGACACGGGCCGGCCGCCGACCTGGTAGCGGCCTTCGCTGAGGTCGTCGTTGAGGAACAGCTGGCGCAGGTACTGGCTGTGCATGCGGGCCGGCATGCGGGTGGTGTCCGCATTCCAGGCCATCAGGTCGTTCATGGCGCCCCGTTCGCCCAGCAGGTACTGGCTCACCATGCGCGACCACAGCAGGTCGTAGGAGCGCAGCAGCTGGAAGGCGCCCGCCATCTGGCCGGCGGAGAGGTAGCCCTTTTCCGCCATCTGGGCCTCGAGCAGACTGATCTGGCTGTCGTCGATGAAGAGGGCCAGCTCCCCCGGCTCGGTGAAGTCGGTCTGGGCGGCCAGGAGCGTGATGGAGGCCAGGCGCTCGTCCCCGTCCCGGGCCATGGCGGCGGCGGCAATCGCCAGCAGGGTGCCCCCCAGGCAGTAGCCGGTGGCGTGCACCCGGCGCTTGGGCACGATGTCGTTGATGGCTTGCAGAGCGGCGAAGAAGCCGTTTTCCAGGTAATCGTCCATGCCCTGGTCCCGGTCTTCCTCGTCCGGATTGCGCCAGGAAATGCAGAAGACGGTATGGCCCTGGTCCACCAGGAACTTGATCAGGGAGTTGTGGGGCGAGAGGTCCAGGATGTAGTACTTCATGATCCAGGCCGGCACGATGAGGATGGGCTCGGGATGGACCTTGGCGGTGGTGGGGGAGTACTGGATCAGTTCCATCAGCCGGGTGCGGGCCACCACCTTGCCCGGGGTGATCGCCACGTCCCGGCCTACCACGTAATCCTCGCTGCCGGCGGGGGGCTCGTTGTTCATGGCCCGTTGCAGGTCCTCCTGCAGATGGGCCATGCCGCGCCACAGGTTTTGGCCGCCTTCGCGGATGGTGTGTTCGAGCACCACCGGATTGGTGAGGGGGCTGTTGCCGGGGGAGAGCAGGTCAAGAATCTGCCGGGCGGCGAAGGAGACGATGCGTTCGTGGTGGGCGGAGACCCCCCAGATGCCGTGGGTCGCCGCCTTCCACCAGCGCTCGGTGAGGAGGAATGACTGCTGCATGACATTGAAGGGCCAGCGGTGCCAGGCATCTTCCTTGAAGCGGCGGTCGGTACTCCAGGGGGCGACGAAGTCCGGCCCCTCGTTGAGCATGGAAAGCTGGGCCGCCTGCAGGGCGGCGGCTTCCGTCGCCGCCAGCTTGAGCAGTTCCAGCTGTTTGCCGGGGGAGACGGCCAGATGCCCGGCCCAGTCGATCATGGCCATGGCCATGGTGAGGGGCGAGAGGGAGTTGGTGAGCTGGGCGATGGTGGCGTGCACGTGCTGATCCAGGCGCTGGGTGGCGCTGTCGGCCTGCAGGGGCGTCAGCACCTGGGCGGCCGGGGAGATCAGGGGCAGGAGGGAAGAGGTGGCGACGGCGGGGGGCATGGGGTCTCCTTTCTATCGGGCGGGGGCCGCTGGCGGCCCCCGGGGAGAACATCATTTTTTGCTTTTTGCGGCCGCTTTCGGCATGGCGGCGGCGACCTGCTGCAGCGACTGGGTCAGGGCGCCACCCTGCTTGATGGCGGCCAGGGCCAGGTCCTTGCCGAAGGGCAGGGTGGCGGCGGTCTGGCGGGCGCCATCCTCCACGGCTGCCTGCCATTCTACATATTGACTTTGCATGACGGGGGCCAGTTCTCCGGCGGCGGTCGTGGTCAGCTCGTAGGCGGCCTGGGCATAGGCGGTGCCGTTTTTCAGCAGGGTGTGGGCCAGGCCGGTCTGGATATCCACCGCCTGTTGGACGCTGGTGCTGCCGAGCAGTTGCTTGTAGCCCGCCGCCTCGTCTTCCAGCATTTGCCGCACGGCGCCGAAATTGAGTTCGGCCAGGTTCTGGATGGTGTCGAAATAGACCTGGGTGGCCCCCAGGAAGGAGGTGGCCAAGGCGTTGTTGGCCTGGGAAAGCGAGGCCAAGGAGGCGAAGTTCAGCTTTTCTGACATGGGTGACTCCTGTTCTTGGATTGGATGGAAAACCGTCCCGGAGCCTGATGGTCGGCCATTTGCAGGGCCGGCCCCGGGTCGATCCATTATTCAGCGATCGTTTAATAATGACAAGGGGCTCTTTGTAACCGTCTGTGCCTGGCCGAACGTGATATCTTTGCGCTCCGAATATGAGCCCGCCACCTTCATCCCCGCGCCGTCCCGGGCGTCCCCGCAGCACCGATGTGGACAGCCGCGAAAAGCTGCTGGCCGCCGCCTTGCTGGCTTTCTCCGAACTCGGTTTCGCCGGCGCCAGCCTGCGCGCCATTGCCGTCTCGGCGGGTTTCGACGTGGCCATGATCTTCCACCACTTCGGCTCCAAGGAGGGACTGTGGCAGGCGGTGGTGGAATCCATGGCGGCCGATTTCCAGCAGTCCCTGAGCCATGAGCTGGTGCCGCTGATGGAAGGGGATTGGCCCATCGCCGAGCGGGTCACCCGGGTGCTGGACGTGTTCGTGGAAAAGCTTATCGAGCGGCCCGCCGTGACCATGCTGATCATGCGCGAGATGCCGCTGCCGGGGGAGCGTCGCGACTTCCTGGTGGCCCGCCTGCTGCGTCCCTCCTGCGACGGCCTGGTGCCCTTCTGGCTGGAGGCCATGGAGGCGGGGCTGCTGCGTCCTTCCGACCCGGTGCTGTTCCACGTCGGCATTTTCGGGGCCATGGCGATGATCCTGGCCTTCCGCGACGTCCTGCCCCGGCTGGGCTCGGCGGAGATGGACCTGGCGGAGATCAAGGCCCATCTCTACCGCGGCCTGCTGGCCGACCCGGCCTGAGGCACGGGCAAAAAAATACCGGACGATGGAATCCGTCCGGCCAAGGGGGAGCCTACGTGCAGGCTCTGTTCGGAGCGCCCGGGGGAGTCGGTACTGCAGCGCCCATTTCTATTAATAGATGGCATTGGAATATTTGTCGATGCTTTTTTAGGCCGGCGACGATTCCTTTTTCCCGGGTGGCATACGGGGCGGCAGGCGGGCCTCCGGTGGCGGAAGGCCGCCCCATGCGGAATTTCTGCCTATGCTGGCGGTCGTATCTGATATACCTTCTGGCCCTGTTTTCTTTTTTCAGCGTGCAGGCCCCGTGACTCCCACCCCCGACTATTCCAAGATGACCGGCAAGGAACTGGATCGCATTGCCCATGTGATCCGTCCCGGCGGCTGGTCCGTGGCCGGGGGGCGGCCCATTTCCACCCTGCTGGGGTCCTGTGTGGCGGTGTGCCTGTTCGATCCCCAGTTGAAGATCGGCGGCATGAACCACTTCCTCCTACCCAGCCGGGGCAAGGACCGGGAGCTGGACCCGGACACCATCCTCTCCGGCGACTATTCCATGGAAGTGCTGGTCAATGCCCTGCTGGCCCAGGGCGGCCAGAAGCGACGGCTGGTGGCCAAGATGTTCGGCGGCGGCAACATCGTTTCCGCCATCCTCACTTCCATCGGCGAACGCAATGTGGAATTCGCCACCGAGTGGCTGCAGCGGGAAAACATCCCGGTGCTGGCTTCCGACGTACTGGGCCCCTGGTCGCGCAAGGTGGTGTTCGTGCCGGGCACGGGCGACGCCTTCTGCATGCGCATGCCGGTGACCCAGAGCATCGTCGCCCAGGTCAGCCGTGAGGAAGAGGCCTACGCGAACAGCCTCTCCAAGCCGGCACCACCGGCAGGCAAGAAAATCGAGCTGTTCTGAAGCCCATGCCCCGGGATGCCCGGGGGACGGGCATCTTGCGGCATCCAGCCCCGTTTGCCGCGTCCCTTCTGCTTTCCAGACCAGGTGCTTTGAGGGGAGCCCTCCGGGGCCGGTCCGGGGGCCGGCCCCGCGTTGCCGCTGCCCCCGGGTGGCTTTCTCTCAGCTGGCCAGTTCCGGCCGTTCCCGGAACTCTTCCAGGGCTTCCGGATTGGCCAGGGCCTCGACGTTTTTCACCGGCCGCTGGTGCACCACGTTGCGCACCGCCAGTTCCACAATCTTGCCGCTCTTGGTACGGGGAATGTCCTGCACCTGCACCACCTTGGCCGGCACGTGGCGCGGCGTGGTGTTGCGGCGGATCTGCTCCTTGATGCGTACGGTCAAGGCGTCGTCCAGGGTGAGGCCGTCGCGCAATTTCACGAAGAGCACCACGCGCACGTCGTCGTACTTGCCCGGGGGCCAGTCCTGTCCGATGACCAGGGATTCCACCACTTCCTCTAGCTGTTCCACCTGCCGATAGATTTCCGCCGTGCCGATGCGCACGCCGCCCGGGTTGAGGGTGGCGTCAGAACGGCCGTAGATGATCATGCCGTTGTGCTCGGTCAGCTCGGCGAAGTCGCCGTGGCACCAGACGTTGGGGAAGCGCTCGAAGTAGGCGGCGTGGTACTTGGCCCCGTCCGCATCGTTCCAGAAACCCACGGGCATCACCGGGAAGGGCTTGGTGCATACCAGTTCGCCCTTTTGCCGGCGCACCGGGTTGCCTTCGTCGTCGAACACGTCCACCGCCATGCCCAGACCCCGGCACTGGATTTCGCCGCGGTAGACGGGCAGGGTGGGGGCGCCTAAGACGAAGCAGGAAACGATGTCGGTGCCGCCGGAAATGGAGGCCAGCTGCAATTCCGGCTTGATGTCCCGGTACACGTAGTCGAAGCCTTCCGGGCTCAGGGGGCTGCCGGTGGAGAACATGGCGCGCAGGGCTTGCAGCTGGTGAGTCTCCCGGGGCTTGAGGCCCATCTTGGCGGCGGCGTCGATGAACTTGGCCGAGGTGCCGAAGTGGGTCATGGCTTCGGCGTCGGCGTAGTCAAAGAGAACCTTGCCCTGATCAGCAAAGGGGCTGCCGTCGTAGAGCAGCAGGGTGGCACCGGAGGCCAGGCCCGAGACCAGCCAGTTCCACATCATCCAGCCGCAGGTGGTGAAATAGAAGACCCGGTCGCCGGGCTTCACGTCGCCCTGCAGCTGGTGTTCCTTCAAATGCTGCAGCACGGCGCCGCCGTGGCAATGGACGATGCACTTGGGCACGCCGGTGGTGCCCGAGGAATACATGATGAAGAGGGGATGGCTGAAAGGCAGGCGGGCAAAGGCCGGCGCCGTGGCGGAGAAGGGCGCCAGGGCTTGATCCCAGGTCACGGCCTTGGGGATGGCGCCGATGTCGGGCGTGGCGGCCAGGTAGGGCACCACTACCACCTTCTCCAGGGTCGGCAGCTGGGCGGCGGCCTCGGCGTTCTTGGCCAGGCAATCCACGGGCTTGCCGTTGTACCAGTAGCCATCCACGCAGACCAGGACCTTGGGGCCGATCTGGCCGAAGCGGTCCAGCACGCCCTGTACGCCGAAGTCCGGCGAGGCGGAGGACCAGATGGCGCCCAGCGAGGCGGCAGCCAGCATGGCGATCAGGGTTTCCGGCAGGTTGGGCAGGTAGCCCGCCACCCGGTCCCCGGGCTGCACGCCAGCGTCCTGGAGAAACTGCTGGAAGCGGGAGACTTCCGCCTGCAGCTGGTCCCGGGAGAGGCGGCGCTTGACCTTGTCCTCGCCCCAGAAGACCAGGGCGTCCTCCGGGCCGGAAAAGCGCAGCAGGTTTTCCGCGTAGTTGAGACGGCCTTGCGGGAACCAGCGGGCGCCGGGCATTTTGTCGCCGTCTTCGAGGACGGTGCCGCCCTTGTCACCCACCACGCCGCAGAAGTCCCACAGCAGGGACCAGAAGGCGGCGGGCTGGTCCACGGACCATTGCCAGAGGGCGTCGTAATCGTTGAGGGGAGCGGCGGCCGCCTGGCTGGCGGCGCCCATGAAACGGGTGAGGTTGGCGGCGGCTACCCGTTCGGGGCCGGGCCGCCACAGCAGATCGTGGGCGGTGTTCATCTTGTCTCCATCGTTTTTATGGGAGACGGAGGTACGTTGCCCCCGTCTCCGGGTGCTGCCGGGATCTAGAGGTCTTGCAGGCTGGCCCGCAGGCTTTCCGGAATGGGGGCCGATTTGCCGCTGCCGGTGTCGATCCACACCACCTTGGATTCGCCGGTGGCGTAGAGGGTGTCGTCCCCCACCAGGCGCAGTTCGTAATGGGTGGGAATGGAGGAGCGCCCGGGATGGCCGGCGAAGAGCTTGACCTCCACCGTGCCCGGGTAGGTCAGGGGCAGCAGGAAGGTACAGGAGGCATTGACGATGACCGGGCCTTCACCCACCGGGCCCACGGTGTAGCCCAGCTGTTCCAGCCATTCGCAGCGGGCCTGTTCCATGTAGCGGAAGTACACCGTGTTGTTCACATGCCCGTAGGCATCCATGTCGCCCCAGCGGATGGGGATATGGCTGGTGAGGATGAGTTTACGTTTTGTCTCCATGGTATTTTCTTGTGTGGTTTGGGGTGATTGAAACGCTACCATACGTTAGCGTATAGTATTCGCAAATTTTGGCTTGTAACAATCCCATAACAACAATCTGAACGGAGCGAGGACATGCAACGCGAATCCATGGAATACGATGTGCTGATCGTCGGCGGCGGCCCGGCCGGTCTGGCGGCGGCGATCCGCCTGAAGCAGCTGGCGGCCGCCAACGGGCAGGAATGCGGTGTCTGCCTGATCGAAAAGGGCTCCGAAATCGGGGCCCACATTCTGTCCGGCGCGGTGATGGACCCCAAGGCCCTGACCGAGCTGATCCCCGACTGGAAGGAGCAGGGCGCTCCCCTCAATGCCCCGGTCTCCGAAGACCGCTTCTTCATCCTCTCCGAGGACGGCGGCTGGCAGGTGCCCAACGGCCTCCTGCCCGGCTGTTTCCACAACGAAGGCAACTACGTCATCTCCCTCGGCAACGTCTGTCGCTGGCTGGGCCAGCAGGCCGAAAACCTGGGCGTGGAAATCTACCCGGGCTTTGCCGGCGCCGAAGTGCTCTATAACGAGGACGGCTCCGTCAAGGGCGTGGCCACCGGCGACATGGGCCGCCTGAAGGACGGCAGCGAAGGCCCTGCCTTCCAGCTGGGCATGGAGCTGCATGCCAAGTACACCCTCTTCGCCGAAGGCTGTCGCGGCCACCTGGGCAAGCAGGTCCAGGCCAAGTTCAACCTGGCTTCCGATGCCGATCCCCAGGTGTACGGCATCGGCATCAAGGAACTGTGGGAGATCAAGCCCGAGAAGCACCAGACCGGCCTGGTGGTGCACACCGGCGGCTGGCCCATGGACAACGACACCTACGGCGGCGGCTTCCTCTATCACATGGAAGACAATCTGGTTTCCGTCGGCTTCGTCGTCGGCCTGGGTTACGACAATCCCCACCTCTCTCCCTACGAGGAGATGCAGCGCTTCAAGACCCATCCGAAAATCCGCGAATTCCTCGAAGGCGGCAAGCGCGTCTCCTACGGCGCCCGGGCCATCACCGCCGGCGGCCTGCAGTCCCTGCCCAAGCTGACCTTCCCCGGCGGCGTGCTGATCGGCGACGATGCCGGCTTCCTCAACGCTTCCCGCATCAAGGGTTCCCACTGCGCCATCAAGAGCGGTTCCCTGGCCGCCGAAGCCTGTTTCGAGGCCCTGGCCGCCGAGCGCAGCTTTGATGAACTGACCGCCTATCCGGAGAAGTTCAAGGCCTCCTGGCTCTACGAGGAACTGTACAAGGCCCGCAACTTCAAGCCCTGGATGAGCAAGGGCCTGCACTGGGGCGGCTTCATGTTCGGCGTGGATCAGAAGCTGTTCGGCGGCAAGGCGCCGTGGACCCTGCACCACAGCGGCCCGGACCACCTCAAGCTGAAGAAGGCCAAGGACTGTAACCCCATCGCCTATCCCAAGCCCGACGGCGTGCTCACCTTCGACCGGCTGTCCTCCGTCTTCCTCTCCAACACCAATCATGAGGAAGACGAGCCCTGCCACCTGCAGCTGAAGGACGCTGCCGTGCCGATCCAGGTCAACCTGGCCCAGTACGACGCGCCCGAGCAACGCTACTGTCCGGCCGGGGTGTACGAAATCCTGCGGGAGGCCGACGGCTCCAATCCCCGCCTGCAGATCAACGCCCAGAACTGCGTGCACTGCAAGACCTGCGACATCAAGGACCCGACCCAGAACATCACCTGGGTGGTGCCCCAGGGCGGCGAAGGGCCGAACTACCCCAATATGTAACCGTACGGTCACCTTCTTGTCCTAAAATGCGCCGTCCCCGAGACGGCGCTTTTTTTTCATGTTCATCCGTTGCCTTGCCCTGTTCCTGCTGTTGCCTTCCCTGGCCTTTGCCGCCCGGCCCTTCGTCACCGACGATGCCCGGCTGACCACGGCCGGCAGCTGCCAGCTGGAAAGCTGGGCCCGCATCTATCCCCAGAGTCGGGAACTGTGGATGCTGCCGGCCTGCAATCCGGGCGGCAATTTCGAGATCACCGCCGGGGCCGGCATGGCCCACAACGACCACGCTCCCCGCAGCGACGACTATGTGCTGCAGGCCAAGACCCTCTTCAAGCCCCTGGAAAGCAACGGCTGGGGCTGGGGTCTGGCGGTGGGAAAGATCGCCCATCCGGGCGTCAATGCGGGGCCCAACCTGCTGGGCAATACCTACGCCTACCTGCCGGCTTCCTTCTCCTTCCTCGACGACCGGGTGGTGCTGCACACCAATGTGGGCTGGCTCAAGGATCGGGCCAGCCAGCGTCACAACCTGACCTGGGGCCTGGGGGGCGAGTGGTGGGTGCATGAGCGGGCCAGCCTCATCGCCGAGTCCTTCGGCGACAACCGGGTCAAGCCCTACTGGCAGACCGGCCTGCGCTTTTTCGTGGTGCCCGAGCGGGTCCAGGTGGATGCCACGGTGGGGCGCCAGGTGGACGGGGGCCGGGACAGCCAGTGGTTTTCCGTGGGCCTGCGGCTGACGCCGGATCGCTTCTTCTGAGTCAAACGCACCATCCCGGTGCCCGCCGGGAGCGTAGGCGAAGGACTGCTCCATCCTGGTGCATTGATGGCGGTTGCGGTGCGGGGTGGATGTCCGGCGCGGCCCGTAATCCGGTCAAAGGCCGGGGGTGGCCCGGGGGTTGCTAAGCAAAGCTGTCATCTCTCCTGGCTCTGCATCCCCATGTGTCTCTTTCTCAAGTACGACGGACCCTACGTTCCCTCCCTCTGGCCGATGCTCGGCGGCCGCCAGGTCGATCGCCACGTGTGGCGCTTCGACGCGGCGGACAACGCCGCCCTGGACCAGCTCATGGAAAGCCTGGCGGCGGAAACCAACCGGGAAACCCTGAAGGAAACCCTGGCCGTCCACTGCGACCAGAGCGAGGCCAGCCTGGGTCTGGTGCCCACTCTGCAACTGGCCTTGCCTTTCAACACCCTCTACGCCCGCCGGCTCCACGCCTGGATGCTGGGGGACCTGCGGCCCCATGTGCGCATGCACTTCCAGCCCCTGGTGGACATGACCCAGGACGGCCAGGTGTTCGCCCTGGAGGCCCTGTGCCGTCTGGAGCATCCCCAGGGACGCCTGCTCAGCGGCGCCGAGGCCTTCCATCTGGCCGGGCAGCTGGGGCGGGAGGCGGACCTGGACCTGGAGTGCCAGTTCATGGCCCTGGAGGCCAAGGCCAACCGCATTCCGGCGGGCACGCCCCTGTTCCTCAACGTGCTGCCCCAGAACATGCTGCACAGCCAGTGGACCCAGCGCATGGTGGAGCACCTCAACCGCCTCGGCATCGACCGGCGCGAGGTGGTGATCGAAGTGGTGGAGTCGGAGCGGGTGGACCCCAATGTCCTCGCCGACAGCTGTGAAACCCTGCGCACCCTGGGCTTTCGCATCGCCCTGGACGACATGGGGGCCGGCTTCAACGGCCTGTCCACCCTGGCGGCGGTGCGGGCCGACTTCATCAAGGTGGACCGCAGCATCGTGCACGGTGCCCAGGGCAGCCGGGTGCGCTCGGTGCTGCTGGAGGCCATCGTCTCCATGGCCCAGCGCCTCGGCGCCACGGTCATCGCCGAAGGCCTGGAACGGCCGGAGGACGTCAATTTCGTGCGCGACATGGGCATCAGCTATGCCCAGGGCTTCTACTTCGCCCAGCCCCAGCTGCTCACCGAGCCGGAGGTGGCGCCCCTGCCGCGCCAGGACGATTCCTGCCGCTCCCGGCCCCGGGACCGTTTCCAGCTGACGGACCTGATGGACCCCTGGCAGTCCATCGACCTGCGCGCCTCGGTGCCGGAGGCGCGGCAGATATTCCAGGAAGCCCCGTCCCTGCCCCTGGCCATCGTCACCGACCAGGGTCAGCCCATCGGCCTGGTGCGGCGGGGCAAGGTGCTGTCGGCGGCGGCCCGCACCCTGGGCAAACTGTGCGAACCGGTGGCGCGCAATCTGCCGCACCGCCTGACGACGCCGGCCCTGGCCCGCATCCTCTACCACGACCGCAAGGATTCGGACCCCTGGGTGGTCACCTCCAACGAGGGGCAGTATCTGGGGGTGATCCATCCCATGACCCTGATCGCCCAGATGCTGGCGCGGCGGGAAAACGGCAGCAACCTGCATCCGCTCTCCCACCTGCCCACCGGCCCCAGCCTGCGCCATACCCTGGAATCCCGTCTGGCGGAGAACCAGACCGTGTGCCTGGTGTATATCGACCTGGACCACTTCAAGGCCTACAACGACCGCTACGGCTTCATCCGCGGCGATGCCATGATCCGCACCCTGGCCGAACTGCTGCGCCATACCTTCGTCGGCCGTCCCGAATGTCTGCTCGGCCACATCGGCGGCGACGACTTCATCCTGGTCATGGAAAGCATGGGGCCGGGGCTCACCGACGAGCTGCTTTCCATCATGGAACAGTTCCAGGCCCTGGCCTCCCACCTCTACGACCACGAGGACATCGCCCGGGGTCATTTCCTCACCGACGACGGCCTAGCCCACCCCATCGCCAGCATTTCGGTGGCCGTGGTCAATGCCAGCACCGGCCGTCTGGCCAATGCGGTGGCGGCGGCGGAACGGGCAGCGGCCCTGAAGAAGGTGGGCAAGGTGGAGCAGGGCAGCGTCATCGTGGTGGAAGGCGTGCCGCCGGCCATGATCAAGCAGCAGCACAACCATGGCCTGGGCCTGTGGAAGGAAAACGCCATTGCCGCCCTGGCCGACTTCATCGGCGCGCCCCGCAGCCGGGACCCCCACGCCCTGGATGCCTGGTTCCGCAGCTATCCCTTTTTCGAGATGGTGTTCGAACTGGACGGTGCCGGGGTGCAGCGCTACCCCAACTGGATCAACCCGGACATGTACGGCCGCATCAAGGCCGGCGGCGTCGGCGTGGACCGCAGCGAACAGCCCTATTTCGCCCACGTGGCCGAAGGGGGCCAGCCCTACGTGTCGGAAATCTACCTCTCTTCGGCCACCGAGGATTTTTGCATCACCCTGGCCGTGCCCCTGCGGGAAGGCAGTGTCATCGACGGGGTGCTGGTGGCGGACATCAACATCAGTTCCATGGCCAGCCTGACCCGGCGCTTCCATCTGGACCACGAGGCCCAGGCCGCCTGATTGGTTCCGGTGGCAGAAAAGACAACGGGCCCCGCAGGGCCCGTTGTGATTTACAGCGACTAGCGCCGGGGAATCAGAACAGCTCTTCCGCCAGAGCCAGGGTGCCGGTAGCGCCATCGACGATGGAGTCGGTCAGGCCCTGGGCCTTGGTCAGCTGGTGGTCGGCGAAGAAGCGGGCGGTGACGATCTTGGCAGCGTAGAACGGGTCGCTGTCGCCGCCGGCGATCTTCTCCTGGGCCACCAGGGCGGCCCGGGCCATCTGCCAGCCGCCGGCAACGATGCCCAGCAGACGCAGGAAGGGCACGGAACCGGCATGGGCTGCCTTGATGTCGTCCTTGAAGATGGCGACGATCCAGTTGGCGGCCTGTTCCAGGGCATCCACGCCAGCGGCGAAGCGCTTGCGGATGGCGACGAAGTCGGCGCCGTTCTGGGCTGCCAGCTTGGCGTCCAGCTTGCGCATCTCGGCGATCACGGCCTTGATGGTGGCGCCGCCTTCGCGGGCCATCTTGCGGCCGATCAGGTCGTTGGCCTGGATGGCGGTGGTGCCTTCGTAGATGGCGGTGATGCGGGCATCGCGCAGGTGCTGGGCGGCGCCGGTTTCCTCGATGAAGCCCATGCCGCCGTGCACCTGCACGCCTTCGGAGGCCACCTCGATGGACATCTCGGTGCTGTGGCCCTTGACCACGGGGATCATCAGGTCGGCGAAGGCCTGGTTGGCAGCGCGGACGGCTTCGTCCGGATGGTGCTTGGCGGCATCCATGGCGGCGGCCACCACGTAGGCCAGGGCCCGGGCGGCTTCGGTCTGGGAACGCATGCTCATGAGCAGGCGGCGCACGTCCGGGTGCTTGAGGATGGAGACCTTGGGGCCGCCGCGCACGCCCAGTTCGGTACCCTGGATGCGGTCCTTGGCGTACCACACGGCCTGCTGGTAGGCACGCTCGGCCAGGGCCACGCCTTCCATGCCGACGGCGAAGCGGGCGGCGTTCATCATGATGAACATGTATTCCAGGCCGCGGTTTTCCTCGCCCACCAGGTAGCCGACGGCACCGCCGTGGTCACCGAAGGCCATGACGGCGGTGGGGCTGGCGTGGATGCCCAGCTTGTGTTCGATGGAGACGCAGTAGGCGTCGTTACGTTCGCCCAGGGAGCCGTCGTCCTTGACCATGAACTTGGGCACGACGAAGAGGGAGATACCCTTCACGCCTTCCGGTGCATTGGGCAGGCGGGCCAGCACCAGATGCACGATGTTCTCGGTCATGTTGTGGTCGCCGTAGGTGATGAAGATCTTCTGGCCGAAGATCTTGTAGCTGCCATCACCCTGGGGCTCGGCGCGGGTGCGCACGGCGGCCAGGTCGGAACCGGCGCTGGGCTCGGTCAGGTTCATGGTGCCGGTCCACTCGCCGCTGACCATCTTCGGCAGGAACTTCTGCTTCAGAGCGTCGGAGCCGGCGGTCATCAGGGCCTCGATGGCGCCGGTGGTGAGCATGGGGCACAGGGAGAAGGCCATGTTGGCCGACTTCCACATTTCATTGACGGCGGTGGAGATCAGCTTGGGCAGGCCCTGGCCGCCGAACTCGGGGGAACAGGCCAGCGCGGTCCAGCCGTTCTCGGCGAACTGGGTATAGGCTTCCTTGAAGCCGGCGGGCACGGTGACGGCCTTGTTATGCCACTTGGAGCCTTCCTGGTCGCCGCTGAAATTGATGGGGGAGAGGACGTTGCCGGCAAACTTGGAGGCTTCCTCCAGAATGGCGTCAGACAGGTCCGTGTCCACTTCCTCGTAGCCCGGCAGTTGCACGACCTGTTCCAGGCCGGCCAGCTCTTTCATGACGAAGTGCATGTCACGCAGGGGGGCATTGTATTGACTCATTCGCGCTTTCTCCTTTGATTAATGGTTGTTGCTTTTGGGTTACTTCTTGGCGAGATAGATGGAATCGTCGAAGGTGCTGATCCACTGGGGGCGGTACACCACCAGGATGGTGACGACCATTCCCGTCAGCCAGGCTTCGGAAAAGCCCAGCAGCAGGAAATAGGGCAGGTAGTCGTCGAGCAGCTTCTCCAGCGGGTAGGCCCCGCCCAGGTAGAGCAGGGCGCTGGCGGCGACGCCGGTGGCCAGGATGGTCAGGGCCGAACCGAAGAAGCCGTTGGCGAAGATGAAGACGAAGGGGTTCTTGCTCAGCCGGCGCTGGTTGAAACGGTAGATGCCGTAGGCCAGCAGCACCGGCAGGCCGGCCATGACCAGGGCGTTGAGGCCGAAACTCTCCCAGCCGGCGGCACCGTTGACCGTGATCCCGGCCAGCACCAGGGAAAGGCCGACGAAGGCCAGCCAGGGGCCGAACTCCAGGGTGAAGGTCATGGCGCCGAGGAGGTGCAGGTCGAGCCCGGGCAGGACGCCGGCCTTGATGCTCCACAGCAGGGTGAGGATGACGATGGTGCCCAGCCAGACATTGGACTGGGCACTGTCGCCGAGCCGGCCCCAGGGGGCGCGGCGCAGGGCCAGCAGGAAGACTGCGGCGAACAGCCCCCAGCCCAGCCAGTGCAGGGCCGGGTCGAGGAGGTTGTCCGGCAGATTCATGCCCGGCTCCTGCGGTGCTTGCTACTGCCTTAGACGGCGGCGGCCAGTTGGGGCACGACCTCGAACAGGTCGGCCACCAGACCGTAATCGGCCACCTGGAAGATGGGGGCTTCCGGGTCCTTGTTGATGGCGACGATGACCTTGGAGTCCTTCATGCCGGCCAGGTGCTGGATGGCGCCGGAGATGCCGATGGCGATATACAACTGGGGCGCGACGATCTTGCCGGTCTGGCCCACCTGGTAGTCGTTGGGCACGAAGCCGGCATCCACGGCGGCACGGGAAGCGCCCAGGGCGGCACCCAGCTTGTCGGCCAGGGGCTCCAGCAGGGTCTTGTAGTTCTCGCCGTTACCCAGGCCGCGACCACCGGAAACGATGATCTTGGCGGCGGTCAGCTCGGGGCGCTCGCTCTTGGTCAGTTCCCGGGAGACCAGCTTGGCCTTGCCCAGGTCGGGACCGGCGGCGATGGCCTCGACTGCGGCGGAACCGCCTTCAGCCACTGCTTCAAAGCCGGTGGTACGCACGGTGATGACCTTCACGGCATCGGCGGACTGCACCGTGGCCAGGGCATTGCCGGCGTAGATGGGCCGCACGAAGGTGTCGGCGGACTCGACCCCGACGATGTCGGAGATCTGGGCCACGTCCAGCAGGGCGGCGACGCGGGGCGCGAAGTTCTTGCCGTTGGTGGTGGCGGGGGCAACGATGTGGCTGTAGCCGGCCGCGTTGGCCACCACCAGGGCAGCAACGTTTTCGGCGGTCTGGTCGGCGTAGTGGGCGGCATCGGCCACCTTCACCTTGGCCACACCGGCCAGCTTGGCGGCTTCGGCAGCGGCGTTGGCACAGCCGGAACCGGCCACCAGCACATGGATTTCACCACCGATCTTGGCGGCTGCGGTGACGGCGTTCTTGGTCGCCGCCTTCAGGGATTGGTTGTCGTGTTCGGCAATGACGAGGATAGCCATTAGATCACCTTCGCTTCGTTCTTCAGCTTGCTCACCAGATCGGCCACGTCGGCCACCTTGACGCCGGCCTGGCGCTTGGCGGGCTCGGCCACCTTCAGGGTCTTCAGACGGGGGGCCACGTCCACGCCCAGGTCTTCCGGCTTGATGGTTTCCAGGGGCTTCTTCTTGGCCTTCATGATGTTGGGCAGGGTGGCGTAGCGCGGCTCGTTGAGGCGCAGGTCGGTCGTCACCACGGCCGGCAGGGCCATTTCCAGGGTTTCCAGGCCGCCGTCCACTTCACGGGTCACGGTGGCCTTGCCGTCGGCGATCACCACCTTGGAGGCGAAGGTGGCCTGGGGCCAGCCTTGCAGGGCGGCGAACATCTGGCCGGTCTGGTTGGAGTCGTCGTCGATGGCCTGCTTGCCGAAGATCACCACCTGGGGCTGTTCCTTGTCGGCCACGGCCTTGATCAGCTTGGCCACGGCCAGGGGCTGCAGGTCGGCGTCGGATTCGATCAGGATGCCGCGGTCCGCACCGATGGCCATGGCGGTGCGCAGGGTTTCCTGGCAACCGGCGACACCGGCGGAGACCACGATCACTTCGCTGGCGATGCCGGCTTCCTTGAGGCGAACGGCCTCTTCGACGGCGATTTCGTCGAAGGGGTTCATGGACATTTTGACGTTGGCAATATCAACGCCGGTACCGTCGCTCTTGACGCGCACCTTGACGTTGTAATCCACCACCCGCTTTACTGGTACCAGGACTTTCAATGTATCCTCCTTGGGACTACGCGAATTTGTCTGATGAATCTATCTGAGTATCCTACTCCGTCGGCCACCTTTGTGGGGCGTCTCCCGGCCTGCTCCGGGGAGTTTGACAGCCCCCGGCCCGAACCGCAGAATAGGCCCATACTCGCTGGTATGGATCAGCATACGGTAGCGTACGGAAAAACCCTTGTCAACGGCTTGAGATGAAACAGGAAAAAACAACAAAAGTCCGCACCCAGCTTGACCGCAGCGACTGGATCGAAGCGGCCATCAACGTCCTCGCCGACGAGGGAACCGACGGCCTGCGGGTGGAGGTCCTGGCCAAGAATTTCGGGGTGACCAAGGGCAGTTTCTACTGGCACTTCAAGGACCGTCAGGACCTGCTCATGGCCGTCCTGGAAACCTGGAAGGAAGGCCGCATCAAGGACATCATCAAGCAGACCACGGCCCAGCCCGGCAAGGAACGGGAACAGATCTACCACGTGATCCAGGTGTACAGCCTGGCGCGCAACCGCAAGGGCATCCCCATCGAGCTGGCGGTGCGCGACTGGGCCCGGCGCGATCCCCAGGCGGCGGCCATCGTCGAGGAGGTGGATACGTCGCGGCTGGAGTGCACGCGCAAGCTGTTCGTCGCCTGCGGTCTCTCCGAGAAGGAGGCGAAGAGCCGCAGTCTCATGCTCTACGCCTACGTCTTCGGCCAGAGCCTGATGATCTACGACCATTTCGACGACAACCTGGGCGCCCTGCGCGACTGGATCGCCGACCGCATCGTCCTGCCGACTCCCTGAGCTTTGCCGGACCGCCTGCCTGGCGCTCCTTTCACTCCCGCATCAGTTTCCCTTCCTGCATGCGCAGGCGCCGGCCGCAGCGGGCGGCGATTTCCTCGTCGTGGGTGACCAGCACCAGGGTGGTGCCCTGGTCCGCATTGAGCTTGAACATCAGGTCCACGATCTGGTGGCCGGTATGGCCGTCCAGGTTGCCCGTCGGCTCATCGGCCAGCACCAGCTTGGGCTCCAGGGCGAAGGCCCGGGCCAGGGCGACCCGCTGCTGCTCGCCGCCGGAAAGGTGCTTCGGGTAGTGGCGCAGGCGCTGGCTCAGGCCCACCCGTTCCAGCCATTGCCGGGCCTTGGCCGCGGCCTCCCTGATGCCGGCCAGTTCCATGGGCAACATGACGTTTTCCTCCGCAGTGAGGGAGGGCAGCAGCTGGAAGGACTGGAAGACGAAGCCCAGCATGCGGCCCCGCAGGCGGGCCCGGGCGTCTTCGTCGAGGTCGTTGAGATTCTCGCCGTCGAGGCGGACGGAGCCGCTGCTGGGCGAATCCAGGCCGGCCAGGAGGCCGAGCAGGGTGGATTTGCCGGAGCCGGAGGCGCCGACGATGGCCACGGTTTCCCCCGCACTCACGCTGAATTCGATATCGTGCAAAATGGTCAGGGGCGTATCGCCGTTGCTGACGGTCTTGCCCAGACCCACCACTTCCACCAATGAATGTTCGGACATGCGGGAAAAAATCCTCGTCGTTTTGAAGTTGCTGCCCTGGCTGATGCTGCTGGCGGCGCCTGAAGTCATGGCCAGGACCATCCTGGTCTTCGGCGATTCCCTTTCCGCCGGCTACGGCATCCGCCAGGAGGCGGCCTGGCCGGCCCTGCTGCAGAACCGGCTGCAGGAAAGGCGTTTCGATTATAGCGTCGTCAATGCCAGCATCTCCGGCGAAACCACTGCCGGCGGCCGTTCCCGCCTGGAGGCCGCCTTGAGCAAGCACCAGCCTTCGGTGCTGGTGCTGGCCCTGGGGGCCAACGACGGCCTGCGGGGCCTGCCCCTGGCGGTGATGCGGGACAACCTGGCGGCCATGATCAAGGCGGCCCGCCGGCAACAGATCAAGGTGCTGCTGGTGGGCATGCGCCTGCCGCCCAATTTCGGCGCCTATGCCGACGACTTCCACCGCAGCTTCGCCGAACTGGCCCGGCAGGAGAAGCTGGCCTACGTGGATTTCCTGCTGGACGGCGTGGCGGACAAACCCCAGCTGTTCCAGGCGGACAACCTGCATCCCCTGGCCGAGGCCCAGCCGCGCCTGCTCGACAATGTGTGGGCGGGCCTTGCGCCCCTGCTCAGCGGGCGCTGACTGTGAGCCCCGGGGTGCCCGGGGGTAGCTCGCCGATCACGGCCGCTTCGCCGAAACCGGCGTCGCGGAAGGCTGCCAGCACTTCCGCCGCCGCTTCCGGGGCGCAACTCACCAGGAGGCCGCCGGAGGTCTGGGGGTCGGTGATGAGCTTCTGCTGCCATTCCTCCAGCCCCGCCTCCAGGGCCACTTCATGGCCGTAGCCGGCCCAGTTGCGGTTGGAGGCGCCGGTGGCGATGCCGGCCTGCACGTGTTCCACCGCCTCGGCGATGAGGGGCAGGGCGGCGAAGCGCACATGGGCCGCCAGCCCGGAGCCGCGGCAGATTTCCAGCAGATGGCCGGCCAGGCCGAAGCCGGTGACGTCGGTCATGGCGTGCACCGCCGGCAGTTCGGCCAGCCGGGTGCCGACCCGGTTGAGCTGGGTGGTGTAGGCGATCATGCGGCCATAGCCCTCGGCGGAAAGCTTGCCCTTCTTCAGGGCGGCGGAGAGGATGCCCACGCCCAGGGGCTTGCCCAGGATCAGCACGTCGCCCGCCTTGGCGCCGCTGTTCTTCTTCACCTTGTCCGGATGCACCAGGCCCAGGGCCACCAGGCCGTAGATGGGTTCCAGCACGTCGATGGAGTGGCCGCCGGCGATGGGGATGCCCGCCTCGGCACAGACCGAGGCGCCGCCGGAGAGGATGCGCTCGATCACCGGCAGGGGCAGCTTGTCCAGGGGCATGCCCACCAGGGCCAGGGCCAGGATCGGCGTGCCGCCCATGGCGTAGATGTCGGAAATGGCGTTGGTGGCGGCGATGCGGCCGAAGTCGTGGGGATCGTCCACGATCGGGGTGAAGAAATCGGTGGTGGCCACCAGGGCCTGGCTGTCGTTGAGCTTGTAGACCGCCGCGTCGTCGGAGGACTCGGTGCCCACCAGCAGCTGGGGCGGAATGAGGGCCGCCGGGGTGGCGGCGAGGATCTGGGAGAGCACGGCCGGGGCAATCTTGCAGCCGCAGCCGCCGCCATGGGAAAAGGAGGTGAGCTTGATGTCGTCCATGGGGTTTGCCGTGGGAAGGTCGGGGAGGGGCGTTAGAATGGCGCCTCTTCCGGAAAAACGCCACCCCGACATGAAACATCCCGCCCTCGCCAGCGTTGCCCAACTGGGTGACTACGATGCCATCATCGACGTCCGCACGCCGGCCGAATTCGCCGAGGACCACGTACCCGGGGCCATCAACTGTCCGGTGCTGTCCAACGAAGAGCGCGTCACCGTGGGCACCCTGTACAAGCAGGTGTCGCCCTTCGAAGCGAAGAAGGTAGGGGCGGCCCTGATCTCCATCAACATCGCCCGCCACCTGCAGGAGCGTTTCCGCGACATGCCCAAGGAGTGGCGGCCTCTCATCTATTGCTGGCGCGGCGGCCAGCGCAGCGGGGCGATGCAGATCATCTTCCGCCAGATCGGTTGGCGGGCGGACAAGCTGGACGGCGGCTACAAGGCCTTCCGCCAGCACGTCATGGAGCAGATCGACGCCCTGGCGCCGCGCTTTGCCTACCGGGTGGTCTGCGGTGCCACCGGCAGCGGCAAGACCCGCATCCTCCAGGCCCTGGCCCGGCAGGGCGCCCAGGTGCTCGATCTGGAAACCCTGGCGGCCCACAAGGGCTCGGTGCTGGGGGTGCTGCCGGGCGAGCCCCAGCCGGCCCAGAAGGGCTTCGAGACCGCCCTGTGGCAGGCCCTGGCCGGCTTCGACAGCTCCCGGCCGGTGTTCGTCGAGGCCGAGAGTCGCAAGATCGGCCGCCTGCATCTGCCCGACGCCCTGCTCGAGGCGGTGCGGGGCGGTGAGTGTCTGGAGGTGGCGGCCAGCCTGCCGGCCCGGGTGGAATTCCTGCTGCGGGATTACGACTACTTCCTGCAAGACCCGGAATGGCTGGTGCGCCGCCTGGACAACCTGAAGGAACTGCAGGGCAAGGAAACCGTGGCCCGCTGGCAGGCCCTGGCCCGGGAGGGCGGCTGGTCCCAGCTGGTGCAGGAACTGCTCGACCTGCATTACGACCCCCACTATCGCCGCTCCCAGGGCCAGAACTACCAGGGCCGCCGGCGTCACGATCCTTTCGTCAGCGACGACCTGAGCGACGCCGGTATCGAGGCCCTGGCCGCCAGCATGCTCGCCGCCGCCGGCGCGTGATAGTCTGGCAGGCCCGTCCCCTGGACTTTCCGGAGGTGCCATGCTGATCAAGGCCGACCAGTCCCTGTTGCTGATCATCGACATCCAGGAGCGCCTTGCCCCGGCGATCCACGAGGGCGAGGCCGTCATCGCCCACAACCGGTGGCTGACCGGGGTGGCCCGCCGCCTGGCGGTGCCGGTGCTGGCCACGGTCCAGTATCCCCGGGGCCTGGGCGCCACGGTGCCGGCCCTGGCGGAAATGCTGGCGCCGGAGGAGGTGGTGGAGAAAATCCATTTTTCCGCCGTGGCCGACGGCTGCCTCGACGAGCTGCCCGCCCTGGCCCGCCGCCAGGTGGTCATCACCGGCACCGAAACCCATGTCTGCGTGCTGCAGACGGCCCTGGACCTGCTGGGCCGGGGCAAGGAAGTGTTCGTGGTGGCCGAGGCGGTAGGCTCCCGCCGGCCCGAGGACAAGGCCCTGGCCCTGGAGCGCCTGCGCCAGGCCGGCTGCGTCATCGTCTCCCGGGAGATGGTGGCCTTCGAATGGCTGCACCGGGCCGGCACCGACCTGTTCCGGGCGGTGAGCCGGGACTTCATCCGCTAGCATCCGCCAAGGGCAGGGCCGGCAGGCGCCGTCCAGCGGCGTTTTCCGGGCTGTCTTCCCGGCAAGGCAACAAGGGCGCCATGCTCCAGGTAGGTTCCTTCAAGATCGTTACCCGGTGAGCTTCCCGGTCCGGTGGTGACCTGGGCCTGCCGGCTCCGGGTTTCATCCCTTATCCTTCATTCCGATTCCATCCCCACAGGAGATGTCCATGCTCAGCGGAAAAGTCGCTCTCGTCACCGGTTCCACCTCCGGCATCGGCCTGGCTGTGGCCCGGGCCCTGGCCCGCAACGGCGCCGCGGTGATGCTCAACGGTTCCCGTCCGGCGGCCGAGGCGGAAGGTCTGCGGGCGGCCATGGCCGCCGAGTTCGGTGTCAAGGTGGCCTACACCTCGGCCGACCTGGCCGATGCTGCCTCGGTGCGGGCCCTGGCGGCGGCCGCCGAGAAGCAGCTGGGAGCCGTGGACATCCTGGTGAACAACGCCGGCATCCAGCACGTGGCGGCGGTGGATGAATTCCCCGAAGAGAAGTGGGACCAGCTCATCGCCATCAACCTGTCCTCCGTCTTCCATGCCACCAAGGCCGTGCTGCCGGGCATGAAGGCGCGCAACTGGGGCCGCATCGTCAATATCGCCTCGGCCCACGGCCTGGTGGCCTCGCCCTTCAAGGCGCCCTATACCGCCAGCAAGCACGCGGTGGTGGGCTTTTCCAAGGCGGTGGCCCTGGAGGTGGCGGAGACCGGCATCACCTGCAACGCGGTGTGCCCCGGCTACGTGCGCACGCCCCTGGTGGAAAAGCAGGTGGCGGCCCAGGCCAAGGTGCACAACCTGCCGGAGGATCAGGTGATCCGCGACGTGATCCTGGCGGCCCAGCCCAACAAGCGCTTCCTCGAGGCCGACGACCTGGCCGAGTTCGTGCTGTTCCTCTGTTCCCCCGCCGGCGCCGGCATGACCGGCGCCGCCCTGCCCATGGACGGGGCCTGGACCGCCCGCTGAGGCACACCGGGGCAGGGCAGGGCGCCCGGCCCCGATTTTCCGGCGTTGGTGGTGCGTTCGCCGGTGTTGGCCGCCTGTTGCCGGCAGGTTTGGAAGGCGGCCGGGTTATCGGCTACAATTCGGCTTTCCCGCAGCTATATCGTCATGACCAAATACGTCTTCGTCACTGGCGGCGTGGTTTCTTCCCTGGGTAAGGGAATTGCCGCTGCCTCTCTGGGTGCGATTCTCGAATCCCGCGGAATCACCGTCACCCACCTCAAGCTTGATCCCTACATCAACGTCGACCCGGGCACCATGAGCCCCTTCCAGCACGGCGAGGTGTTCGTCACCGAAGACGGCGCCGAGACCGACCTGGACCTGGGTCACTACGAGCGCTTCACCAGCGCCAAGATGGGCAAGCGCAACAATTTCACCACCGGCCAGATCTACGACACGGTGCTCAAGAAAGAGCGCCGCGGCGAGTACCTGGGCAAGACCGTGCAGGTCATCCCCCACATCACCGACGAGATCAAGGCCCACATCAAGCGTGGCGCCGAAGGGGCCGACGTGGCCATCGTCGAGGTGGGCGGCACCGTGGGTGACATCGAGTCCCTGCCGTTCCTGGAAGCCATCCGCCAGATGGGCTTCGAGGAAGGCCGCAACAACACCTGTTTCCTGCACCTGACCCTGCTGCCCTACATTCCCACCGCCGGCGAGCTGAAGACCAAGCCGACCCAGCATTCCGTCAAGGAACTGCGGGAAATCGGCATCCAGCCCGACGTGCTGCTGTGCCGCGCCGACCGGGAAATCCCGGAAGACGAAAAGGGCAAGATCGCCCTGTTCTGCAACGTCCAGCGCGAAGCCGTGATCGAGGTGCTGGACGCCGATTCCATCTACAAGATCCCGGCCATGCTGCACGACCAGATGCTGGACGAGATCGTCTGCCACAAGCTGGACATCCTGGCCAAGGCCGCCGACCTCTCCGTGTGGAACGGCCTGGTGGACGCCCTGGAGCACCCCCAGCACAGCGTGGAAATCGCCTTCGTCGGCAAGTACGTGGACCTTACCGAGTCCTACAAGTCCCTCATCGAGGCCCTGAAGCACGCCGGCATCCACACCCGTTCCAAGGTCAACATCCACTACCTGGATTCCGAGGACATCGAGAAGAACGGCTGCGGCGCCCTGAAGGGCATGGATGCCATCCTGGTGCCCGGCGGCTTCGGCAAGCGCGGCACCGAAGGCAAGATCGCCGCCATCCGCTACGCCCGGGAAAACAAGGTGCCCTACCTGGGCATCTGCCTGGGCATGCAGCTGGCCGTGGTGGAATTCGCCCGGGACGTGGCCGGCATGGCCGGAGCCCACTCCACCGAATTCGAGCAGAACAGCCCCTTCCCGGTGATCGGCCTGATCACCGAATGGCAGGACGCCTCCGGCAAGGTGGAAAAGCGCGACGAAAATTCCGACCTGGGCGGCACCATGCGCCTGGGCGGCCAGCTGTGCCAGCTGGCCGACGGCACCCGGGCCCGCCAGATCTACGGCGCCCCCGAGATCGTTGAGCGCCACCGCCATCGCTACGAAGTGAACAACACCCTGCTGGCCCAGCTGGAAGCCAAGGGCCTGGTCGTCGCCGGCCGCGCCCCCGGCACCGACCTGTGCGAAATGGTGGAACTGCCCGCCGACGTGCATCCCTGGTTCGTCGGTTGCCAGTTCCATCCGGAATTCACTTCCACCCCGCGCAACGGCCATCCCCTGTTCACCTCCTTCGTCCAGGCTGCCCTGAAGCAAAGCCAAGGCAGTCGCAACTGAGATATTCCCAAATGAAACTGTGCGACTTCGAGGTTGGCCTCGACCAGCCGATTTTCCTCATCGCCGGCCCCTGCGTCGCCGAGTCCGAGCAGCTGTGCGTGGACGTGGCCGGCCAGATGAAGGAAATCTGCGGTCGCCTGGGCATCCCCTACTTCTTCAAGGCGTCCTACGACAAGGCCAACCGCAGCTCCGGCAAGAGCTTCCGCGGCCTGGGCATGGATGCCGGCCTGAAGATCCTGGAGAACGTGCGCCGCCAGATCGGCGTGCCGGTGCTCACCGATGTGCACACCGAAGCCGAGGTGCCCGCCGTGGCCGCCGTGGTGGACGTGCTGCAGACCCCGGCCTTCCTCTGCCGCCAGACCGATTTCATCCACGCCGTGGCCGCTTCCGGCAAGCCGGTGAATATCAAGAAGGGCCAGTTCCTGGCCCCCGGCGACATGAAGAACGTGGTGGACAAGGCCCGGGAAGCCAACGGCGGCGCCGACACCATCATGGTCTGCGAGCGCGGTGCCTCCTTCGGCTACAACAACCTGGTCTCGGACATGCGCTCCCTGGCCATCATGCGCGACACCGCCTGCCCGGTGGTGTTCGACGCCACCCATAGCGTGCAGCTGCCCGGCGGGCAGGGCACCGCTTCCGGCGGCCAGCGCGAGTTCGTGCCGGTGCTGGCCCGGGCCGCCGTGGCCAGCGGCGTGGCCGGCCTGTTCATGGAAACCCATCCGAACCCGGCCTGCGCCATGTCCGACGGCCCCAACGCCTGGCCCCTGGACCGCATGGAATCCCTGCTCCGGGTGCTGGTGGGCATCGACCGTCTGGTCAAGTCCGGCCCCATGGAAGAGCTGAGCCTCTGATGATCGCCCACGTCGTCCTGTTCAAGACCAAGCCCGGCATCGCCACCAACGATCCCCGGGTGGTGGGCCTGCTGGGCGAGCTGGACCAGTTGCCCAAGGCGGTGCCGGGCATCGTCACCTGGAAGCACGGCCCCAACGTGACCCTGGACCCCCAGGCCTGGGATTACGCCGTCTATGCCGAGTTCGAGACGGAAGGGGCGCTGCAGCGCTACTACGACAACGAGGTCCACGCCGACATCGTGCGGCGCTGGGACGAGATCGGCATGCTGCTCTTCTCCGACGTGAAGCTCTGAGATTTCCGCCATGGCCGCCTACCTCCTCGCCGAAGCCAGCGTCACCGATCCGGTGACCTACGAGACCTACAAGCAGCTGGCCCAGACCGCCATCGCCCAGTACGGCGGCCGCTACCTGGTGCGGGGCGGCGCCAGCGAGGTGCTGGAAGGGGGCTGGAGCAAGCCGCCGCGGCTGGTGGTGGTGGAGTTCGAGAGCGTGGAGCAGGCCAAGAAATTCTACGATTCCCCGGAATACCGGGCGGCTCGTGCAGCAAGAAAAGAGGCGGCGGACATGAACATGCTCGTCGTCCAGGGTGTTTGAAGTTTTTAGTTTGCAACTTTTAAGAGCAAAGGGAGAAACATGAGCTCTGTCGTTGATGTCGTCGCCCGCGAAATCCTGGATTCCCGCGGCAATCCCACCGTTGAAGTCGATGTGCTGCTGGAATCCGGCGTCATGGGCCGTGCCGCCGTGCCGTCCGGCGCCTCCACCGGTTCCCGCGAAGCCATCGAACTGCGCGACGGCGAAGCCGGCCGCTATCTGGGCAAGGGCGTGCTCAAGGCCGTCGAGAACGTGAACACCGAAATCTCCGAGGCCATCATCGGCCTGGACGCCCAGGAACAGGCCTTCATCGACAAGACCCTGATCGACCTGGACGGCACCGAAAACAAGTCCCGCCTGGGCGCCAACGCCATGCTGGCCGTCTCCATGGCCGTGGCCAAGGCTGCCGCTGAAGAAGCCGGCTTGCCCCTGTACCGCTACTTCGGCGGCATGGGCCCGATGCAGATGCCGGTGCCGATGATGAACATCATCAACGGCGGCGCCCACGCCAACAACAGCCTGGACATCCAGGAATTCATGGTCATGCCCGTGGGCGCTTCCACCTTCCGCGAAGCCCTGCGCTGCGGCGCCGAAATCTTCCACGCCCTGAAGAAGCTGCTGGACAAGAAGGGCTTCTCCACCGCCGTGGGCGACGAAGGCGGTTTCGCCCCCAACCTGGGCAGCCACGCCGAAGCCATCCAGCTGTGCATGCAGGCCATCGAGAACGCCGGCTACACCCCGGGCCAGGATGTGCTGATCGCCCTGGACTGCGCCGCTTCCGAGTTCTACAAGGACGGCAAGTACCACCTGGCCGGTGAAGGTCTGCAGCTGACCTCCGCCCAGTTCGTGGACTACCTCGCCAACCTGGCCGACCAGTTCCCCATCGTTTCCATCGAGGACGGCATGGCCGAAGGCGACTGGGACGGCTGGAAGCTGCTGACCGAGCGTCTGGGCCAGAAGGTGCAGATCGTCGGCGACGACCTCTTCGTCACCAACACCAAGATCCTCAAGGAAGGCATCGACAAGGGCATCGCCAATTCCATCCTGATCAAGATCAACCAGATCGGCACCCTGTCCGAGACCTTCGCCGCCGTGGAAATGGCCAAGCGCGCCGGCTACACCGCCGTCATCTCCCACCGCTCCGGTGAGACCGAAGACAGCACCATCGCCGACATCGCCGTGGGCCTCAACGCCGGCCAGATCAAGACCGGCTCCCTGTCCCGCTCCGACCGTATCGCCAAGTACAACCAGCTGCTGCGCATCGAAGAGGACCTGGGCGATACCGCCTCCTATCCCGGCCGCGAAACCTTCTATAACCTGAAGTAAGGCCGACAGGGCCGGGAAGTTCCAATCCCGGCCCTTTTCGCATCCGACTATCGCCCGATCTCACCAATCACCCCATTCCATGCGCTGGCTCACCATCGGACTCATCGCCCTCATCACCCTGCTCCAGTATCCCCTGTGGCTGGGCAAGGGCGGCTGGCTGAAAGTCTGGGACGTGGACCGGCAACTGCAGCAGCAGAAGGACGCCAACCGCAAGCTGGAAGTGCGCAACGGCGGCCTCGATGCGGAAGTGCGGGATTTGAAGCAGGGTTACGACGCCATCGAGGAACGGGCCCGTTTCGAGCTGGGCATGATCAAGGGCGACGAGGTCTTCGTGCAGTTGCCGGAGAAGGCGCCGGAACGCCCCGCCGAGCCGGCACCGGAAGTGCCGCCGGCGAAGAAGGCCCGGGCCTCCCGCTAGTCGCGGTGCGGCACAAGGAAAGGCAGCCTCCGGCTGCCTTTTTTCTTTGCTCGGTGGGGCTGCAGCAGTCGGTCGGCGGCAGCCCGGCCATTGCCGTCCTCTCCGGCAGCAATGGGCTTGGCGTCGCAATGGTTGTATAGTGCAACCATATTTCAGCCCGTCGGGAGGCGACATGGCAGATCCGGAACAGGCCCTGGTGGATGGCATCCGCGCCGCCTCGCGCCAGATGGTGCGGGAACTGGGATTCATGCAGGCGACCCTGGCTGCCACCGACTACCCGGCCTCCGCCGTGCATGCCCTCATCGAACTGGGCAAGCACGGCAGCATGAGCGCCGCGGCCATCGCCGCCTGTCTCGGCCTGGACAAGTCCAGCGTCAGCCGCATGCTGCGCAAGCTGGTGGATGCCGGCGAACTGACGGAGACGGTGAGCGATCACGATGGCCGCATCAAGAATCTGTCTTTGACGGCCCGGGGCCGCCGCACCCTGGCGGCGGTGGAGGCCTATGGCCGGCGGCAGGTGGAGGAGGCGCTGCAGCACATGGCGCCGGAGGCCCGCGGACTGGTCCACGCCGGGCTCGAAGCCTATGCCCGGGCCCTTGCCCAAGCGCGCAGCGGCGCCGCCGGAGCGGTCATTTCCCCGGTGCGGATCTGTCCGGGCTATCGGGTTGGGGTGATCGGCCGGGTGACCGAGATGCACGGGCTCTTCTACGCCCGCCACGCGGGTTTCGGCCAGTATTTCGAAAGCCAGGTGGCGACCGGCCTGGCGGAGTTCTGCGGGCGGCTGCAGCGCCCGGGCAACGGCCTGTGGGTCGCCTTGCAGGGGGAGCGTATCGTCGGCTCGGTGGCCATCGACGGCGAGGATCTGGGGCCCGGCCTCGCCCATCTGCGCTGGTTCATCGTCGACGGGGCGGTGCGCGGCGGGGGTGTCGGCCAGCGTCTGCTGCAGGCGGCGCTGGCCCATTGCGACGGCTACGGCTTTGCCGAGACCCGGCTGTGGACCTTTGCCGGTCTCGAGGCGGCCCGCCATCTCTACGAGGCCAGGGGCTTCGTGCTGGGGGAGGAGTGCCAGGGCCGGCAGTGGGGCGAGACGGTGACGGAACAGCTGTTCGTCCGCCCGGGCGTCGCGGGGTAAGTCCCAGGAGCGCCATCGGCTGGCGAAATGGGTTGAGAAGCGGGGCTGAGGAGCGGGCTGAGGAGCGGGGCTGCGGAGCGCCTCCGCCCCCGTTTGGAAGGGGGCAGCCGTTCAGCTATCCGGAGGTCTTGGCGGGGGGCTCAGTGCAGCAGGCGCGGCGGCTGTTCCGCCTGTTCTTCCGGCATTTCCGTGTGCATCAGCTCGCCCTCGCCATTGGGATAGAGGGGCGCGCCGCAGTCGTCGCAGAATTCGAAGGGGAAACGGTGGTCGTGCACCACGATGTCGGTGACGCCGCATTCCCGCAGCACGGCTTCCATTTCCGCCACGGATTCGCTGTTTTCGTCCTCCGTGCCGATGAGGGCCCAGACGACGCCGTGGATGACCTTGTCCGCCTGGGACTGGAGGGAGAAGCCGAGGCGGTATTCTTCCAGGCGCTGGTCGTGGAAGGGGCCGATGGCCACGCGCAGGGAGGCCGGCTCGACCCCCATGACGGTCTGCAGGAAGGCGACGGAGGCGCTCAGGGAATAGGGCCGGGAATCCTTGTCCGCCTGGCGGCAGGCGGCATGGTAGGCGTCGGGCAGCAGGGCCTCGTAGGCGCAGCCGGTGAGCAGGGGCTCCAGAGCGGCGCCGCCCTGCTGGCGCCACTGCTGGCGTGCCACTTCCCGGTTGCCTTCCACCTCGTGCCAGTAGAAGAGGGGGCTGTGGCGGGGCACGGCGATGGCGGCCAGGAGGTAGCGGGTGTCGGAGAGGAAACGGTTGGTCTCCGGCATTTCCCGGGTGTCCAGGGCCATGTCCTGGCCGGCCAGGGCGCAGCGGCCCAGCTCGTTGGTGAGGCGGTAGGTGTCGCTGTAGCTGCGGGGCAGCTGGTCCGGGCTGAAGAGAAAATCCACCACGGCGACGCGGGCCTCGGCTGCCAGGACGTGGCCGCACAGCTGGGCCTTGAGGGCGGCCAGGGTGCCGGCGGGGATGTTGGCGGTGGGAATGCCGAAGCGGGACCAGGCCAGCACCGGCGCCGCCACCAGCAGCACGTCGTAGTCCTGGCCCTGGTGGCTGATGAGGCACGACTCGGCCCGGGACTCCACCATGTCCGCCAGCTCGTCGTGGGCCTGGGCGTTGGTTTCGTAGAGGCGGTCCAGGGCCGCCGTCAGTTCCTCCTCGTTGCCGTCGGCCAGCAGCTGCTCCACCAGGCCCGCCAGGCGCGCTTCCCAGAAGGCATCCTCCAGCTTGCCGCCGGATTCGGCGAGGCCGGTGGCCAGCCAGGAGAGTTGGGAGACATCGCGGGAGACGCGGGAGCGGGAGCCGAAGCGGGGTCGTTTCATGGTGATGAACTGCTCGAGGTGCCGGAACAAAGCGGGCGAAGCCGTAATTCTATCAACCCGCGGGCTGGTCCCGGGATTCTTCTGTGTCCTGGGGACGAGGCGGCATGAGGAATTCCCGGGGGGCTTGCCGGAAACGGGCGAACAGACTGGCGATCAGGCGACGCCCCTGGGCGAAGGAGACCTGGCGCGCCTTGAGGGCCACATACAGCGCCAGGGCAAAGCTGACGCCGAGATTGGCCATGCCTACCAGGGCCACTCCCAGGCCTGCCAGGGCCAGTTCCTGCCAGGGGGCGGCGAAGTCCAGGGCGACGGCGGCGTAGCCCAGGTAGGCGGAGGAGAAGGCGATGTGGCGGATGTCCACCGGCAGGCCGAAGAGCACGCCGATGGCGGTCATGCCGCCGAGGAGGAAGCCGAAGAAGAAGTTGCCGGCCAGGGCGCCCAGGTTGTTTTCCACGTAGGCGGCGACCCGTCGCATGCGGGCTTCGCCGAACAGGCGCTGGGGCCATTCCAGCTGCAGCAGGCGCTGGGGAATGCGGTTGTAGGCGGCCAGGTTGTCGTAATAGCCGGCGATGAGGCCGGCGAGGAACAGGCAGACCCCGGCCACGCCGGCGTAGAGGATGGCACCGCTGTGCCAGGGATGCACGTCGGCCAGCAGGTGGTGGGCCTTGTCCGGTCCGATGAAGGGCGTGCCGCCCATGCTGCCGAGGACGAAGGCGATGAGCATGGCCATGGGAATGGCCAGGCCCACGTTGCCGATGATGGCGGCGATCTGGCTGCGGCAGGTGCGGGCCACCAGGCCGGCCAGGTTGTCCAGGTTGCGCGGTGTGGCGTTGCCGCCGGGGCCGGTGGCCTCGTCGATGCTGGCGGCGATGGCGTTGGCGGTCATGGCCGGCTGCTTGGTGGCGACGGTGCCATGGAGGATGTGGATGAGGACGAAGCCCAGGCCGTAGTTGAGGCAGAAGGCCAGGGCCTCGGTCAGGGGCGGCAGGTGCAGCTTGGCCAGTTCCAGCTTGATGAGGGCCATGAAGGCGATGACGAAGCCGCCGAGCAGGGCCGAGCGCAGGAGGGCGAAGTATTCGCTGCGGCTCTCGGTGATGTAGTGCTCGCCGGTGCGGCCCGCATTCTCGGTGACGCGGCGGGCCAGCAGTTCCATGTTCTGGCGCCAGTAGGTGCCCAGGTCGTTCTTGCGGCACTCGGCCCGCACCAGCTGCTTGAACAGGGTCACCAGGGCCGGCAGGGCATCCTGCAGGCAGCGTTCCTGGCGCAACTGGCGCAGGACGGCGAGGAGGGCCTCGGCCCGCTCCAGGTGCTGGCGCAGCCGCTGCAGGTGGAAGGTGAGGGAGAGGCTGGTGCCTTCCCGGGCGGCCCGGTTGCGGATGCGGTCGCCGATGCCGCGGCACTGGTCGAACAGCACCAGCAGCTGGCGGTCGTCCTCCGCCGCAAATTCCGGCTCCCGCCACCACTGCTCGAACTGCTTGAGGAAGCGCAGCATCTCGGCGTTCTGGGCCAGGAAGGGGGACTCGAAGTTCTCGATGCTCGGTTCCACCCGCAGCAGTTCCGGCTCCAGGCCGATGGCGCTGATGCGGTAGGAAATGACCAGCAGGCCTTCCAGCAGCTGGGCCAGGGCCGGCGCCATGGGGGCGCCGCGGACGCTGCTGCGGCCCAGGTCGAGCAGGGTGAACAGGGCCAGCCATTCGGCGTCGGCGATGCCGTCCACCCACACCTCGTCGTCCGGCTCGGGGAACAGCAGGCCGAGCACGTCCTTCAGGTATTCGGGCGCCACCACGTCGGGCAGCAGGGTGCGGGAGAGGCGGCGGGCGGTCTCGGAAAAGAAGCCGGTGTTGGGAAAGACGCCGGCATCCACGTAGAGGGAGACCTGCTTTTTCTCGGCGAAGAGGCGCAGCAGGGCCAGGCGCAGGCCATCCCGCAGCTCGGGGCGGGTCTGCAGCAGGTAGCAGAGGGCGTGCAGGGCCTGGGTGGCGGCCGCCGTGTCGTCGCTGTCGGCGGGACGCAGGGCGTCCACCAGTTCGATGAGGGGGGGCAGGAGGTCGCCGTCGGGGTTGGCGGCCAGGTCGCAGAGGCGCTGCAGCAGGGTTTCCAGGGGCAGGGGGGAAAGGGAGCGTGTCATAATGTTCTAATTCGTCCTTTTGACTTTCCGGTAGAAGATTTTGCCATGATTTTCGTCATCTCCCCGGCCAAGAGCCTGGATTTCGACACTCCGCCGGTGACGGCGGCATACACCCAGCCCGACTTCCTGGAGCGTTCCGCCGTCCTCGTGCAGCGCCTGCGGGAACTGTCGCCGGCGGAGCTGTCCCGGCTGATGGACATCTCCGATGCCCTGGCCGTGCTCAACGTCACCCGCTACGCCGAATGGGCGCCGCCTTTCACCCCGGCCAACGCCAAGCAGGCCCTGCTGGCCTTCAACGGCGACGTCTATGAGGGCCTGGATGCCGCCTCCCTGCCGCCCGCCGGCCTGGCCTGGTGTCAGCAGCACCTGCGCATCCTCTCCGGCCTCTACGGCCTGCTGCGGCCCCTGGACCTGATCCAGCCCTACCGCCTGGAAATGGGCACCAAGCTGAGCAACGCCGCGGGCAAGGACCTCTATGCCTTCTGGGGCGAGGACATCACCCAGGCCCTCAATGCCGCCATGCCCCAGTCGGGGCCGGCAGTGCTGGTGAACCTGGCTTCCGAGGAATACTTCAAGGCGGTCAGGCCCAAGGCCCTCAAGGCCCGCGTCGTCAATTGCGTCTTCGAGGACTGGAAGGGCGGCCGCTACAAGATCATCAGCTTCTACGCCAAGCGGGCGCGGGGCCTCATGGTGCGCTATGCCGCCAGCCACGGCCTGACCCAGCCGGAAGGGTTGCAGGGTTTCAATGTGGACGGCTACGCCTTCGTCCCCGAGATTTCCGACGCGGACACCTATATTTTCCGGCGCCGGGTGGAGGCTTAAGGCATGCGTTTCGAACATCTGGTGGAAGTGAACGATCCGGACAATCCCCTGGCCTTCACCCTGGAACGGGAGCACCTGTGGGCCGGCCTCATGGCCCGGGTGGAGGATTCGGTGCCCTTCCTGCCCGGCATGGTGGAGTGCCGCATCCTCTCCCGGGAAGCGGGGGCGGTGGAGCGGCTGCTGGTCTTCGGTGCCGCCGAGGTGCGGGACCGGGCCAGCTATGTGGAGGCCGAGTGGGTCTGCTTCGAGACCCGGCGCACGGCCCAGCATGCCGGCGGCAGCCTCACCATCCGCATCGAGGAGCCGGAGGCGGGGCGCCTCTTCCTGCGCTTCACCTACGAGACTTCCTTCGCCGAGCCGGGGGACGACCCGGAGGCCGTCGCCTACGTGGATTACATCCGGGCGGCCTACCATGCGGCAGACCTGGACACCCTGGCGGTGATCCGGGAACTGGCCATGGCCCGTGCCACCCACTAGACTGAAGGCATGAACTTCATCCATCCCGCAAGCCTATTTCGACGGAGGCGCGCCATGAACACACGCATCTGTACCGCCCTGCTCCTGGGGCTGCTGGCCACGGCCGCCCAGGCCCAGAACAGCACCCAGATCTACCAGATGCCCAAGGAGCAATCCATCGAACTGGGGGACGGCCAGACCCTCTACCCCTACAAGAAGGCGCCGCCGATGGGCACGGTGATCGAGCAGGGCAACGCCACGCCCGGCATTCCCACCACCGGGGTGCAGCCGTTGCCCACGATTCCCGGCGCCCGCACGGCGCCGCGCAGCCCCAGCTACCGCTACTACCAGCCCCACAAGGACGGCAAGGGCACTTCCGTCATCGGTCCCGACGGCGTCACCTACTGTCGCAGCCCCAACGGCAAGCTGGTGGTCTGCTACTGAGGCGGCAGCTTCCCGCGGCAACGAAATCGCACCAGGCCCGGGGAAGTTTCCCGGGCCTTTTTGTTCCGCCCTAGAGCGTCACTTCCCCATCCACGTAGAACCAGCGGCCGTCCCGGCGCTGGAAGCGGCTCGTTTCGCCCATGCGGAAGGCACGGCCGTTGTCCTTGCCCCGGGCGGTGAAGCGGACCCGGCCCCAGCAGCCGTCCTGGTCCCCTTCCTGGCTGGCCTCATGCACCGTCAGCTCCAGCCACTTGGGTTGGGGCGGGGTGTGGGCATCCAGGTCCGGCGGGCAGGTTTCCACCGCCCAGGTGGCCACCAGGTAATCGCTCAGGCCCAGGGCGTAGGCGCTGTAGCGGGAGCGCATCAGGGCCTCCGGCGTCCCTGCCGGCTGGCCGCCGTGATAGACGCCGCAACAGCGGGCGTAGGGCTGGCCGGAGCCGCAGGGACAGGTGCGAACGGGAGCGGGCTTGGACATGGGGAGCAGGCGGGGACAGGCGGAGTGGGCGGAATGAAAAAGCGGCAGGGCAAGTGCTGCCGCGTCAGGCGAAAGGTCGATTGGGCCAACTGCAAAAGGCAGAAACGACACTGCCGCCCATGGGCGGCAGCGCTGGCGGCGGCGTAAAGCCTTACATCATGCCGGCGACGGAGGCGTACATCTGGGTCGGCGACCGGCTGGGAGCGACGCTGCCGGACGGTCCTTGCTGCCCCAGGCTGACCTTGGTGGATTCTTCCACCGGCTCCCGGCGATCCTCGGCCTTGCTTTCCTGCTCCTTGCGCTCGACCTGGCGGGTCTCGGCCGTTTGCTGGGTCTGCTGCAACTGCTGGGTCTGGAGGGAGCTGCTTTGACTGCTGACTGCCTGAACCATGGGATGACTCCTGCGAGATAACACTTAAATCATAGGCCTATTTGCGACGGCGGCCAGGAGAATTTTCGCCGGCGGGCGGCAGGCCAGTCCCTAGGGGGCTTCCGGCGGGGCCGCCAGGCGCGCCAGGGCGGCCTGGGGGGTGAGTATCTGCAACTGGCCCAGGGCGCTGCGGCGGCGGGCCAGCTTGAGCACCAGCTTGTCCTTGGAGAGCAGCCAGCGGGCGCCGGCGGTGACCGCCAGTTCGATGAACTTCTGGTCGTCCCGGTCCCGGCACTTGGGCAGGGGCGGCGCTGTCACGTCGTCCGGCTGGCGCTGGGCCAGGGCGGCGTAGGCGGCGTAGATGGCGGCCTGCCGCGCCGGCTCCACCTTGAACTGGGGATAGGCCAGCACCCGGGCCAGTTCGTCCAGGGTGGCGCCGTTGGCCAGGGCCACGGCCCGGCCGGCGGCCAGTTCCCGGGCCAGGGCCTGTACCGAGGGCTCCTCGAACATGTAGAGGTCGAGGACCACGTTGGTGTCCAGCACCCAGCGTTGGGGTACGGACGGGGAATCGGTGGCGGGCATGGCGGCGGGGCGGGTCCAGAGCGGCGGAGGGCGCCATTCTACCGGAGGGGCGCCGGCGACGGCCGTCCCGGCCTGCCTATTCGCCGGAGCGGGTGAGGCCGGGCACGGGCAGGGGCAGGTCCGGGAGATCGACTATCGGCGCGCCTTCCGGCTTGCCCTCCAAGCCGTCGAGCAGGGGCTGGCGGGCCTGGGCGGGACGGGCATTGCCCCATTCCACCAGCTCCAGGCTGCCATCCAGGTGTTCGACGATGGCGGTGCAGGAATCCACCCAGTCGCCGCAGTTGATGTAGGTGACGCCGTCCATGGGGCGCAGGGCGGCCCAGTGGATGTGGCCGCAGATGACGCCGTCCAGGCCCCGTTCGCGCACGGCGCGGATGACCGAGTCCTCGAAGTCGAAGATGAAGTTGATGGCGGTCTTGACCTTGCGCTTGGCATAGCCGGCGAGGGACCAGTAGCCGCTCATGCCGAGCCGGCGCCGGACCCAGGAGAGGCTGGTGTTGATGCGCACCAGGGTGTTGTAGGCCATGTCGCCGAGGACAGCGACCCAGCGGTGGTAGCGGGTCACCTGGTCGAACTCGTCGCCGTGGATGAGCAGGAAACGCTGGCCGGCGGCGGTGGTGTGGATGTGCTCGTTGCGTACCTGAATGCCGCCGAAGTCGGTGCCGTCGTGTTCCCGCAGGGCCTCGTCGTGGTTGCCGGGGATCAGCACTACCTTGTCGCCGTGGCGGGCCCGGCGCAGCACCTTCTGCACTACCGTGTTCTGGGCCGTGGTCCAGTACACGCCGCGGCTCATGGACCAGAAGTCGATGATGTCGCCCACCATGTACAGGTATTCGGAGGGGTGTTCGCGCAGGAAATCGAGGAGGCGGTCCGCCTGGCACGCCCGGGTGCCCAGGTGGATGTCGGAGATGAAGATGGCTCGTACTTGCGGCATGGTTGGACGCAAGTGTGCCGGCCGAAAATGACGGCCGTGTGACGTTTCGGCGGCGTTTCAGTGAAGCCCGGTCAGTTCGGCGGCGACGGCTTCGGCGATGGCCAGGGAGGCGGTGAGGCCAGGGGATTCGATGCCGAACAGGTTGATCAGCCCGGCCAGCCCGTGCTGCTCCGGCCCCTGCAGGCAGAAGTCCGCCGCCGCCGCACCGGGGCCGCTGATTTTCGGGCGCACGCCACTGTAGGCCGGTTGCAGGGCGTTGTCGGGCAGCTGCGGCCAGTAGCGCCGTACTTCGGCGTAGAAGGAGTCGGCGCGGCGGGGATCGACCCGGTAGTCCAGGGCTTGCGGGTCCCGGGTTGCCAGCCATTCCACATCCGGGCCGAAGCGGGCCTGGCCGCCCAGGTCCAGGGTCAGGTGCACGCCCAGGCCGCCGGGCTCGGGCAGGGGATAGACCAGGCGGGAAAAGGGGGCGCGGCCGGCCAGGGCGTAGTAGTTGCCCTTGGCGTAATGGGCCGGGGGGATGGCCGTCGGGGCCAGCCCTTCGATGCCGGCCGCCACCTGGGTGGCGTGCAGGCCGGCGGCGTTGATCAGGATGGCCGCGTCCAGTTCCAGGGGCGCTTCGCCGCCGATGCTGATCCGCCAGAGGCCGCCGTGGCGCCGGGCTCCCCGAAAGGGGCTGCGCAGGGCCAGGGCGGCGCCGGCGCTTTCGGCTTCGCCCAGCAGGGCCAGCATGAAGCCGTGGCTGTCCACGATGCCGGTGGCAGGGGAGAGCAGGGCGGCGCTGCAGCGCAGGGCCGGTTCCAGGGCCCGGGCCTGGGCGGCGTCGAGACGGCACAGGTCCGTCACGCCATTGGCCTCGCCCTGGCGCTGCAGGGTGTCGAGGCCGGCTTCCTGGGCCGTCGAGGTGGCGACGATGAGCTTGCCGCAGGCCCGGTGGGCCACCTGGTGGGTGCGGCAGAAAGCGTAGAGCAGTTCCCGCCCCCGCAGGCACAGGGCCGCCTTATGGGAGCCGCTCGGGTAGTAGAGGCCGGCGTGGATGACTTCGCTGTTGCGGGCGCTGGTCTCCTGGCCGAAAGCGGCGTTCTTTTCCACCATCACCGTGTCGATGCCGCGCCGCGCCAGTTCCCGGGTGCAGGCCAGGCCCACCACCCCGGCGCCGATCACCACCGCTCCCGTCCGTTCCGTCATCGCCCGCTTTCTGTCACTGGATCGGCGGATTCTAGCCGAGGGCTGGATTGCTGCGGTGCACTGCGGTAGAGTAGCGGTTCGCCATACGTCACGGTATGGAAATTACCCACAACGCTTGCAGAGGGACATACATGGAACTGAAGACTATCGGTATCGTCGGCGCCGGCACCATGGGCAACGGCATTGCCCAGGCATTCGCCGTCTCCGGCTTTGACGTCATCCTGACCGACATTTCCGAGGCCGCCGTGCAGAAGGGCGTGGCCACCATTTCCGGCAGCCTGGACCGCCTGATCAAGAAGGAAAAGATGACGGCCGAGCAGAAGGCCGCCGCCCTGGCCAAGATCCAGACCGCCACCGACGTGGCCGCCCTGAAGGGTGTGGACCTGATCATCGAGGCCGCCACCGAGAACTTCGAGCTGAAGACCAAGATCTTCAAGCAGCTGGACGAGCTGGCCAAGCCCGAGACCATCATCGCTTCCAACACCTCCTCCATCTCCATCACCAAGCTGGCCGCCACCACCAAGCGTCCCGCCCAGGTCATCGGCATGCACTTCTTCAACCCGGTGCCGATGATGGCCCTGGTGGAAGTGATCCGCGGCCTGCAGACCTCCGATGCCACCTACGCCGCCGTGGAGACGCTCTCCAAGGCCGTCGGCAAGACTCCGGTGGAAGTGAAGAACAGCCCGGGCTTCGTGGTGAACCGCCTGCTCTGCCCCATGATCAACGAAGCCATCTTCGCCCTCGGCGAAGGCCTGGCCGATGCCGCCGCCATCGACGACGCCATGAAGCTGGGCTGCAACCACCCCATCGGCCCCCTGGCCCTGTGCGACATGATCGGCCTGGATGTGGAACTGGCCGTGATGCAGGTGCTGTTCGAAGGCACCAAGGACCCCAAGTACCGCCCCGCCCCCCTGCTGGTGGAAATGGTGGAAGCCGGTTACCTGGGCCGCAAGACCGGCAAGGGCTTCTACACCTACTGAGCCGCGGTCGCCATGGCCTGAGCGCAGCCGGGCTGCGGTCGTAAAAAAGGCGGCGGGGAGTCTGACTCCCCGCCGCCTTTTCTTTGCCTGCCGCTTTTACTTGCCGACGCTGCCGGCCTGGAACACGGCAATGGCCTTGCCGTCGCCGTCCCGCAGCAGCAGGTGGCGGTCGCTGATCTGCCAGCTTTGCGCCCAGCCCAGGGCGTTGAGGAAGGCCTGCTCCTCGTCCATGTGGTGCATGCAGGCCATCAGGGTGCCGCCCATCTGGGAAAAGCCGATGCGCTGGCCCTTCAGTTCGTAGCTGCCGAGAATCCTGTTGCAGCCGCCGGCGCCGCTGACCCGGCCGTCGGCCTGGAGCAGCAGGTGGGGCGCCAGGTTGCCCCGGTGGCGGCTGAGGGACTTGCCGTCCAGCTGTACCAGGCGCCAGGTGGTGCCGACCAGGGGCAGGGGCGCCGACGCTGCCGCCGGGCTGGCGGTGTCGCCGGCACCTGCCTTGGCCGTCGCCGGGGAGGCAGCCGGCCGGGCTGCTGCCACGGCGTCGCTGCCGGGGCAGCCGGCCTGGGGCCAGACGCCGTAGAAGCGGTCCACCACCACCTTGACCTGGCCGTCGCGACGGCTTGCCAGGTGGCCGGCGAAGCGCACCAGTTGGGCTTCTCCCACCTCCCGGCCGAGCTTGCCGGCCGCCGACTCCAGGACCCCGTAGGCCGCTTCGGCGGCGACGGGGAACTGGGGCGAGCCCGGAGCGCAGAGGCTGATGCTGCCTTCCTTGCCCTGGCGGCTGTAGAGGCCGGTGAGGGTGCCCGAGACCCGGGCCGGCAGGGCCTGGGGCAGGCGCACCAGTTCGTAGTTGTGGCGGCTGGCGATGGAGCGGCTCTCGCCGTCGAGCAGACGCAGGCGTTCCGGGTTTTGCACGGAAAGGCGGGTGCTGTCGCTACCGGGGGCTTCCAGGGTCAGGACGTCGCCCTTGGCATCCAGGCTCCAGCGGCCGCTGCGGCGCACCGCGGCGGTGACGCCCTTGCCCCGGTAAGCCTGGCTCAGCTGGAAGCTGTGGTCCGCCTCCAGGTCCAGCTGCCAATCCACGCCGACACAATTGGCGCAGGGCATTTCCCCGATGTAGGTGGCGGGCAGGGCCGGCGGCGCCGCCTGGGCGGCGAGGCCCCAACCCAGGCCCAGCCCCAGGAGGACGAGGCGGAGAGGCTGAAAGGGGCGGCAGGAGGTCGGGGCGGCAGGTTTTGACGGATGACCCATGGCTTTCCTTGTGCGGATGGCAGGACGGTTGTAAGGGTTCAGATGGCCGGATCGGTGCCTTCCGGCGCCTGGGGCAGGATCAGGTTGAGCAGCACCGCCAGCACGCCGCACAGGCTGATGCCCTGCAGGCTGAAACTGCCGATGGTGACGCTCAGGCCGCCGATGCCGGTGACCAGGGTGACGGAGACGATGCACAGGTTGCGCGGATTCATCAGGTCGGTGCGGGCATCCATCAGGGTCTTCAGGCCGATGCCGGCGATGGAGCCGAACAGCAGCACCATGATGCCGCCCATGACCGGCATGGGAATGGTCTGCAGCAGGGCGCCGAACTTGCCGACGAAGGCCATGAGGATGGCGAAGCCGGCGGCCCAGGTCATGATCACCGGGTTGTAGTTGCGGGTCAGCATGACGGCGCCCGTGACCTCGCCGTAGGTGGTCACCGGAGGGCCGCCGAAGAGGCCCACCACATTGACCGCCAGGCCGTCCCCCAGCAGGGTGCGATGCAGGCCGGGGGATTGGGTGTAGTCCTTGCCCACCACCGAGCCCACCGCCAGGATGCCGCCCACGTGCTCGACGATGGGGGCGATGGCCACGGGAATCATGAAGAGGATGGCGGCCAGGTTGAACTCGGGGCTGCCGAACTGGGGCACGGCCAGCCAGGCGGCCTCATGCACCTTGGTGAAATCGACGATGCCGAAGAAGAAGGCGGCCACATAGCCCACGGCCACGCCCACCAGGATGGGCACCAGCTTGAGCAGGCCCCTGGCGCGGATGGCGGTGAGCATGGTGGCCACCAGGGCGATGGCGGCTACCGCCAGGGCCGTGTCGTAGGGCACCACCTGCTGCTCGCCGGCCTTGCCGGTAGCCATGTTCACCGCCACCTGGGCCAGGCCCAGGCCGATCACCATGACCACGGGACCGATCACCACCGGCGGCAGCAGGCGGTGGATGAGGCCGACGCCGCGCCACTTCACCAGGGCGGCGGCGACGTAGTAGAAGAAGGAGGCGGAGGCCAGGGCGCCCAGGGTGGCGGGCATGCCCCAGGTCTGCACCGAGTAGATCACCGGGGCGATGAAGGCGAAGGAGGAGCCCAGGTAGATGGGCACCTGGCGCCTGGTGCAAATCTGGAAGATGAGGGTGCCGACGCCGGCGCCGAGCAGGGCCAGGCTGGGGTTGAGGCCGGTGAGCAGGGGCACCAGCACGGTGGCGCCGAAGGCGACGAAGAGAATCTGGGCGCCGGAAAGGGCGGTGCGCCAGGTCGGATCGGGTTTCTGGGTCATGGTCGCCGCCTTACTTGGTGCCGAAAATCTTGTCGCCCGCATCTCCCAGGCCCGGGATGATGTAGCCGTGCTCGTTGAGGTGGCTGTCGATGGCCGCAACATAGACGTCCACATCGGGGTGGGCGGCCTGCAGCTTGGCGATGCCTTCCGGCGCCGCCACCAGGCAGATGGCGCGGACGTGGCCGCAGCCCTTGCGCTTCAACATGTCGATGGTGGCGATGAGGGAGCCGCCGGTGGCCAGCATGGGGTCGATGATGAGGGCCAGGCGTTCGTCCAGGGAGCCGACGAAGCGCTCGAAATAAGGTTCCGGCATGAGGGTTTCCTCATTGCGGGCGATGCCCACCACGCTCACCTTGGCGCTGGGAATGAGGTCCAGGACCCCGTCCAGCATGCCCAGGCCGGCCCGCAGGATGGGCACCACGGTGACCTTCTTGCCCTTCAGGCGCTGCACTTCCACCGGTCCGGCCCAGCCGTCGATGGTGACGCTTTCCACTTCGAAGTCGCGACAGGTTTCGTAGGTGAGGAGGCGGGCCAGTTCGGCGGTGAGTTCGCGGAATTTCTTGGTGCTCATGTCGGCGGCGCGCATGAGACCGATTTTGTGCTGGACCAGGGGATGCTGGACTTCGATGACGGCCATGGTGATCTCGTAAAAACGGGGGCAAACCGCGCAAGGATAATCCATTGGCGTGTCCCTGGCGCGTGGCGCCGCGGAGATTCCGGACATTTCCTGCGCCGGGCGGCTGCGCCTTGGGTAGAATACGCCCTCTTTTTTCCGGTAAATCAGCGACATGGCAAGACTGGCGCTGGCCCCCATGCAGGGCCTGGCAGACGACGTGATGCGGGAGGTGCTGACGGCCATCGGCGGTTACGACTGGTGCGTCACCGAATTCATCCGCGTCACCGATGCCCTCCTGCCCGCCCGCGCCTTCCGCCGCATGGCGCCGGAACTGGACAACGCCGGCCGCACCGGCGCTGGCACGCCGGTGGCGATCCAGCTGCTCGGTTCCGACCCCGTCTGCCTGGCCGAGAACGCTGCCCGGGCGGCAGAGTTCGGCCCCCTGGCGGTGGACCTCAACTTCGGCTGTCCGGCGCCCATGGTCAATCGCCACGGCGGCGGCGCCATCCTGCTCAACGATCCGGAACTGCTGCATACCATCGTCGCCACGGTGCGCCGGGCCATGCCGCCGCAAGTGCCGCTGACGGCGAAGATGCGTCTCGGGGTGAAGGACACGGCCCGCACCCTGGACTGTGCCCGGGCCCTGGCCACGGGCGGCGCCGCCGAACTGGTGGTGCATGCCCGGACCAAGGAGGAGGGCTACACGCCGCCGGCCCATTGGCACTGGATCGCCCGCATCGCCGAAGCGGTGGCGGTGCCGGTGGTGGCCAACGGCGAGGTGTGGAACGTGGCCGACTGGGAGGGAATCCGGGAGGTTTCGGGCTGTGCCGACGTCATGCTCGGCCGCGGCGCGGTGGCCGATCCGCTGCTGGCGCGGCGCATCAAGGGGGAGGCGATTGCCGGGGCCGAGACCTGGGCGGTGGTGGAGCCGGCCCTGGCAGATTTCTGGCGGCGGGTCACCGCCAAACTGGAACCCCGGCATTGCCCGGGGCGCATCAAGCTGTGGCTGGGTTTGCTGCGGCGGACCTGGCCCGAAGCCGAAGCCCTGTATCAGCGCATCCGTCCCGCCCGGGACTGCGCCGCGGTGGAGTCCGGCCTGGCTGCCGCCGGCATCCTGCCCGCGCCGGTGGCCTGAGGCCGAGGTCCGGCGCCAGCCATGGGCGCTCAGCCCGTGGAGCGCACCTTGGTGACGCGGCGGGGAGCCGCTTCGTCCTGCTCGACCTGGACCTCGGCCACCTTGTTGCATACCAGGTGCCCGGTGAGGGTGGCGCCCTCGCTGATGGTCAGCTCGCCGTAGCGCACGTGGCCGCCCTTGACCTTGGCGGTGGGTCCGAGGAAGAGGGTTTCCCGGGCTTCGATATTGCCGCTGACGGTGCCATAGACCACCACGTGGTCGGCCAGCAGGTGGCCTTTGACGAAGGCCTGCTGGTTCACCACGATGACCGGGGTCTCGCCTTCCTTGCCGCGCAGGTCGCCGCGCACGTTGCCGTCCACCCACAGGCCGCCGCAGAAATCGACTTCGCCGTGGACCGTGGTACCGGTGGGGATGACGCCCTTCATGGCGACGTCGGGCAGACCGTTGGCGCCGAAGCGCAGGGGTTTGGAATTTTTCATGATGTACGTCCCATCCTTGTCTGTTGGCTCAGGCGAACCCCGCTGGGTTCGAGAAGATCTACCGTGACGTTGCGCGGCGTGAAGCCGTCCGGTAGGGGGATGACACCTGCAGTTCTGAGGAAACGGCTGACTTCCACTTTCAACTTCGGGTCCGGGGCATCGCCGGCGGCGGGATAGCGCCAGGTGGCCGGTTTGCCCTCTTGTTCTCCGGCCACTGCGAATTGCAGGGTGCCGTTGAATTTGCGGCCGCTATTGGCCAGGGTCAGGCGGTAACGCAGCTGGCCCGGCAGTGCCGGGTCCTGGGCCACGCTAAAGGCCTTCAGTTCCAGTCCGTCCTGCTCGGCCGGGGAGGCATCCGGCGCTGCCGGGGGCAGGGGTGCGGGAGCTGCCGCCACGGCGGGCTCCGGCGGTGCCGGCACGGCCATGGCCACCGGGACCGGCTCCGCTGCCGGAGGCAGGGGGAAATGCTGGCCGGCGCGGAAGGCCAGGGCCAGAGCCAGCAGTACGCCGCCGGCCATGGCCAGCTTCTGCAGCACGCGGTGCCACAGGGGTTTGGGGACTTCGATCCGGACGGTGGGGGTCGGCAGCATCGGTCGCGAACGGTCGTAAAATTTTTATCAGTCAGTTAACCGCGGCCCGGATGGCTTGGCGGTTCAGCAGGGTGCGGCTTCCTGGCTGGGCACGAATTTCGGCTTGGCTGAGAAGACTTTGGGGGGCGGATTGTTTCCCAATTGACCCCATGCTTCAAGCTGTTTCTCAAGATATCGGCAGCATAGCCATGAAATTAAATGTTTTTTTCAAAAAAAACTACCTAGGGTGATTCCTAGGGGGAGAGGACGGTCGCTGCCGGTGGTGTTTTTTGCCCCAATGCTCCTGCTTTCAAGCGGCCCGGGCTTGGGTATGATGGGCGCCCGCAAGCCCTTGCGGCGTGTTCCCCGGGCCCGGTTGCGGGCCTTCTGCCTCGAGTCATGTCATGGTCTGTCAGTCCTGCGGCGCCTGCTGCGCCGCCTACCGCGTCGATTTCCATCCGGCCGAGCTGGAGGGCGGGAATTTCGCCTGGGAGGGCGGCATTCCCCTGGCCCTGACGGTGCCCGTGACGCCCCATCTGGTGCGCATGACCGGCACCGATGCCAGCCCGCCCCGCTGCGTCGCCCTGAGCGGCGAGGTGGGGGTGGCCGTCTCCTGCAGCCGTTACGCCCAGCGGCCCTCGCCCTGCCGCGAATTCAATCCCCTGGCAGAACTGGGTATCACCGACGAGGCCTGCGCCCGGGCCCGGCAGAAGCACGGTTTGCCGCCCCTGGCGGACCCTGCCTGAGACCCTTGCCGCGGCGCTGGCGGGCCGCTCCCGATTGACCCCCCGCCGGCCCCGGTGCTAATGTTGGCGCCATTGATAAAGGCAAACCCGTACGAAAGGCGGGGGCGCAAAGTCACCGGTCTACCGGGCGTCGGCAAGGGCGCTCCAAGACGGCGGGACTGCCATAAGCAACGTGCCATCCCGGGCCGGTTGCGAGGAGACTTCGGCGCAAGCCACGTGTATTCCCTCTAACCATTGAGTTTGGGAGGTTGGTCATGTTTGCTGAAGTTCCGGAGCTTTCCCCGGGGGCGTCCGCTCCCCTTGCCATGGCAGCCAGCATCGAGCTGGAGACCGTCAACGGCATCCTCAGTACCGTCACCATTCCGCCGTGCCCCAGCGTGGTCCTTTCCCTGATGGAGGAGGCGCGCCAGGGCGACGTGGATTTCCAGCGCATCAACCGTCTCATCAGCGGCGACGTCAGCCTGGCGGCGTCCATGATGAAGACCGCCAATTCCCCCTTCTTCGCCCTGCGCTCCAAGGTGCAGTCGGTGCAACAGGCGGTGGCCGTGCTGGGCTTGAAGAACATCCTCAAGGTGGTCACCGGCCTGGAGCTGCAGCGCAGTCTGGGCAAGGGCGGCGGGGTCAGCATGGAGCGCTTCTGGGAACGCTCCAACCTGCACGCCGCCATCTGCGGCTGCCTGGCCCGGCGCCTGCCCGGCACCTCGGTGGAGGATGCCTACACCTTCGGCCTCTTCCACGACTGCGGCATTCCCATCCTCATGCAGCGTTTCCCCGACTACAAGGAAACCCTCATGGCCGCCAACCATTCCAGCCTGCCGGTGCCCGAGGTGGAGTTCGAGCGCCATGCCACCAGCCATGTCATGGTGGGCGCCATGCTGGCCCACAATTGGCAGTTGCCGGAGAAGATCGTCCGCGCCATCCGCGGCCACCACGATCTGACCTTGCTGGAGGACGAGCGGGAGCCGGCCGAAGTGCGCACACTGATCGCCCTGTCCCTGCTGGCCGAGCACCTGGCCGCCCGCTACCTGGGCGTGGCGGAGGAGTCCGAGTGGCAGCTGTGGGGCGAGCAGGCTTTCGCCTACCTGGGTTTCGACGACGGCGAACTGGAAGAGCTGTACCCGGAACTGCTGGAGGAACTGGGCGACGTCATCGCCGCCCGGGGCTAGGTTTTCAGTCCAGGGTGCGGCGGAAGGTGCGCAGGCCGATACCCAGCACCACGGCGATGAAGGCCAGGATCGGCCAGACGCTGCTCCACACCATGTCGATGCCGTTGCCCTTGAGCAGGATGCCCCGCACCAGCACCAGGAAATGGGTGAGGGGCAGGACATTGCCCACCACCTGGGCCCACTCCGGCATGCCGCGGAAGGGGAACATGAAGCCCGAGAGCAGCATGGAGGGCAGGAAGAAAAAGAAGGTCATCTGCATGGCCTGCAGCTGGTTGCGGGCGATGGAGCTGAAGGTGATGCCCAGGGTCAGGTTGGCGCAGATGAAGAGCAGTACCACGGCGTAGAGCAGCAGCAGGTTGCCGTGCATGGGCACGTCGAAAATGAAGCGGGCGGCGAGCAGGATCAGGGTCACCTGGATCAGGCCGATGAGGATGTAGGGCACGATCTTGCCGGTCATCACCTCCACCGGGGTGGCCGGTGTCGCCAGCAGGTTCTCGAAGGTGCCCCGCTCCCGCTCCCGGGTCATGGCCAGGCCGGTCATCAGCACCATGGTCATGGTCAGGATCACCCCCAGGAGGCCCGGCACCACGTTGTAGGAGGTGAGCCCTTCCGGGTTGTAGCGGCGGTGCACCCGCAGGTCCAGGGGCGGCGTCGCGGTCTTTTCCAGCCCCGGCAGGTCGGGGGCGAAAACTTCCAGTCCCAGTCTGTTGAGCACCGAAATGGCGCCGCCGGCGGCCATGGGATCGGTGGCGTCCGCCTCCACCAGCAGGGTCGGCGCCTTGCCCCGCACCAGGTCCCGGTGGAAGCCGGGTGGGAAGGTGACGACGAACTGCACCTGGCTGCGGTCCAGCAGGGCGTTGGCATCTTTTTCGTCCACGCTGCCGACGATCTTGAAGTAGTCGCTGTTCTGCATCGCCGCCACATAGGAGCGGGCGAAAGGGCCCGGGTCGGCCATGACGATGGCGGTGGGCAGGTGCTTGGGGTCGGAGTTGATGGCGAAGCCGAACAGCAGCAGCTGGATGATGGGAATGCCGACGATCATGCCGAAGGTGAGCCGGTCCCGCTTCAGCTGGATGAACTCCTTGAGCAGGATGCCGAACCAGCGGGAAAAGGAGAAGGTGAAGGAGAAGGCTTGGGAGAAATTCTGCAGACGCTGTTTCATGGCATCACCCCTGGAACGGATCCGGACTGCCCTGCATGAGGTGGATGAAGGCATCCTCCAGAGAGGCAGGAACGACGGCCATCTCCAGGGGCTTGCCCTGGAGGAAGGCTTCCAGACTGGCTTGCAGCCGGGTCTCGTCCCGACCGCTGACGTGGAGCACGTTGCCGAAGCTGGCCACCAGATCCACCCCGGGCAGGCCGCGCAGTGCCTCCCCCAGGCCGTGCAGGCTGGCGCCGCTGATTTCCCGGGTGTGCAGGCCCTGGGCCGCCACCACCTGCTCCGCCGTGCCCGAGGCCAGCAGGGTGCCGTAGGCGATGTAGGCGAGACGGTGGCAGCGCTCGGCCTCGTCCATGTAATGGGTGGATACGAGCACCGTGATGCCGGCGGCGGAGAGGCGGTGGATTTCCTCCCAGAAGTCGCGCCGGGCCTTGGGATCCACCCCGGCGGTGGGTTCGTCCAGGAGCAAGAGCCGGGGCCGGTGCAGCAGGCAGGAGGCCAGGGCCAGGCGCTGCTTCCAGCCGCCGGAAAGGGTGCCGGCCAGCTGGCTGCGGCGGCCGGCCAGGCCCAGTTCCTCCAGGGCCCGGTCCACCGCCTCCCGGCGCCGCTCCATGCCGAACATGCGGGCGACGAAATCCAGGTTCTCGCCGATGGTGAGGTCGTCCCACAGGGAGAATTTCTGGGTCATGTAGCCCACCTGGCGCTTGATGGCGGCGCTCTCCCGCAAGACGTCCAGACCCAGGCAGGTGCCCTGGCCGCTGTCCGGCGTCAGCAGGCCGCACAGCATGCGGATGGAGGTGGTCTTGCCGCTGCCGTTGGGGCCGAGGAAACCGAAGATTTCCCCCTGCCGCACCTGCAGCGCCAGGTCCTTCACCACGTGCTTGTCGCCGAAGTGCTTGTTGATGCCGGTGACGTCGATGACCAGCGGGGAGTCGTTCATCCCGGCTTTCATTTCAGTGCTCCAGCAGGCGCACATCCATCGGCAGGCCGGGACGCAGGCTGGCGGCCTGCTCCGGGGCCGGCGCCGCCTCGATGCGGAATACCAGCTTTTCCCGGCTGCCCCGGCTGTAGATCACCGGCGGCGTGTATTCGGCCTGAGGCGCGATGAAGTCGATGCTGGCGCGGATGGGCTGGGCGCAGCCGTCGCAGGCCGCTTCCACTGCCTGTCCCGGCTTGAGCCCGGCCAGGGCCGTTTCCGGCACGTAGAAGCGCAGCTTGCGGCGGTTGTCCGGCAGCAGGCTGGCCACGGCGGCGCCGGCGGGCACCCATTCGCCGGGACGGTAGTAGGTCTCCGTCACCTCGCCGGCGGCAGGCGCGCTGACGGCCTTCCGCTCCACCACCCAGCGCTTCTGGGCCGCCAGGGCGGCGGCGGCCTGGAGGTCGGCCTCGGCGCCTTTGACCTCAGCCTGGCGGCCCAGGGTGCTGCGGTAGGTGGCCAGCTGCTGGCGGGCCGCCTCCTCCTGGGCCAGGGCCTGGTCGAAGGCGCTCTGGGCTTCGTCCAGTTTGGCCTGGGCAACGAAGTTCTGCCGCGCCAGGGCCTGCTGCTGGTCGAGGCGGGTGCGGGCCAGGCGGCGGCCGGCTTCGGCCGCCCGCAGATTGGCTTCCAGCCCGGCGATCTCCGGCGCCCGGCGCGGTTCCTTGAGGTTTTCCGCCTTTTCCCGGGCGGCGGCGATGCGGGCCTCGGCCTCGGCCAGGGCCTGGGCATCCGGGTCCGCCGCCACGGCGAAAAGGGCCTGGCCCTCGCTCACCCGGCTGCCCCGGGGCGTCTCCAGGGACTTCAGGTAGCCGGCCTGGGGCGCTGCCAGGTAGAGGTATTCGCCTTCCACGTAACCCGGGTAGACGGGGGCGGCATCGCGGCCGCAGGCAGCCAGCAGGGGCAGGGCGGCGGCGAGCAGCAGGGGCAGGGTGGCGGTTTTCATGGTGCGGGACTCCCCGGGGCGGTGGGATGGGGCAGGAGGGCCAGAAGCTGGCGCAGGCCCACGGCCAGCTCCGCTTCGGATTGGGGGCTCTGGCGGCCCAGGTTCATCACCGCCAGGCCGACGATGGCGGCGTGGAAGACCAGCACCTGGGGCGCCTCCGGCGCGTAGCCCAGGTGGCTCAGCAATTGGGCGATGGATTGGCGCACGTGGTCCACCAGGCGGCTCACCGCTTCCCGCAGGGACGGTTCCTGATCGGCGGCGGCCACCAGGCCCAGCAGCATGCGCACCCGGGGCAGGAAGCGCATGGCGGCGGCCAGGGCCTGGGCCGGGTCGGCCTCCGGGCTGCCCAGCTGGCGTGTCAGGGCGTCATTCACCGACTGTTCGGCGATGGCCAGCAGCAGCTCGTTGCGGGTGGGGAAGTAATAGGTGAGATGGCTCTGGCTGACCCCGGCCGCCTTGGCGATGCGGGGCTGGGTGAGGGCCGCCAGGCCCTGTTCGTGGAGCAGGGTGACGCCGGCGGCGAGGAGCCGTTGCTTGACGCTCATGGTCGGTGGATGCCGTGGGTGAATACTGTTTGGTAACTCTACCAAGATTTGGTGGGCTTACCAAAAATATTTCGCCCGGGCCGGTGGTGGCTGCCGGTTGAGTCTGGGACAATGCGGCCCTTGGCTTTAGCGGCCGTTATTTTCTGAAGGATTTTTCATGGCCATCGTTTTTCCCGTGCGCGGCGAATACATCCAGCTCGATCAACTGCTCAAGGCGGCCAGCCTGGTGTCTTCCGGCGGCGAGGCCCACATCATGGTGGACGAGGGCCAGGTGAAGGTGGACGGCAAGGTGGAAACGCGCAAGCGGGCCAAGCTGCGCCCCGGGCAGAAGGTGCAGTTCGGCGGCGAGACCATCCAGCTGGTGGCCGAGGAGGCCTAAACGCCCAGGCGGCAGTGGCCGGGCGGGACCGCTCCCGCGTTGGCCGGGAAGCGCTGCGACACACAAGACAAAGGGCCGGCAACTTGCGTTGCCGGCCCTTTGTCATGCGGCCTGCCGGATTGGCCGTTGGCCAATCGACCGGGCTAGAGGTCGGGGGCGCTGATGCCCAGGGCTTCTTCGGCCCAGGCCAGGGCCAGCTGGCTGGTGTTGCCGAGGCCCGCCGGATCGATGCCCAGTTCGCCGGCGATGTCCGCTGCCTGGGCGCTGCGGCCGTGCTCCACGGCCAGGGCCAGCTGCAGGAAGCGGGCGTAGGGCCCCTCGCTGCGCAACAGGACGGCCGTCACCTCGTCCGCCAGATTGATCAGCTGCAGCACCTTGGTCAGGGGCATGGCCAGCAGCACGTCGAAGAGGGAGAGCAGGCCAACCAGGAACAGCTCGTCGCAATCCTTCTTGGCCAGCACGCCGTCGGCCACGGTTTCGAGGAAGCGGGCCCGGGTCATGGCCACTTCCAGCAGGGCTTCGTCCCGGTCCCGGGGCGTGCCGACGCGGAACATGGCGACGGTGAGCCAGCGGTACAGGCGCTGCCGACCCAGGACCATGATGGCCTGTTCCAGGCTGGCCACCGGCGCCGACAGGCCGGCTGCCGGGGAGTTGGCCAGGGCCAGCACCTTGAGGGCGATGCCCGGGTCCTTCTTGGCCACGGCCCCCAGGTCCGCCAGGTCGGCCTCGGCCCGGATCAGGTTGAGCATTTCCATGAGCACGACCCGGGAGTTGTCCAGCTTGCCCTCGGGTTCCTCGCAATCGGCCAGCACGGTGAAGGGGCCGAGGCAGTAGTCGAAACCCCAGGCCGCGCACATGCGGCGTTCCGGCCAGCCGGGCACGCCGTCGGCGGCCAGCTCCAGCTGGGGCGCAGCCGCCTTCAGGCCCCGGGCCAGGCGCTGGAAATCGGTGAGGTCGTAGTCGTCCAGGCGGAGCAGGGCCAGGTCGGCCAGGGCCAGCAGGGGCGCGTGTTCCGGCAGCAGGGTGAGGCCGCGCAGGGCGAGGCGGCAGCCATCCGCCCTGGCCTGCTGCAACAGGGGCAGCCAGGCCTCCACGTCGGAACCTTCCACATCCAGCAGCAAGGTGCTGCGGGCGGCCCGCAGGGGCAGGTGGCCGCCAGCGGCCAGGGCGGCGCGGGAGATCGGCACCAGGGCCAGGCGGCGGGTGGCGAAGGCGGGCAGGTCGATCTCTGCCAGGGCAGCGAGGAAAGCGCTTTCCGCCGGCGCGTCGGCCTGGGGTGACGTTTGTCCGGCGGCGCTGCCGGCGGTGGAAAAGCGGTAGCCGCAGAGACGGTTGCGGCTGTCGATGATTTCTTCACGCCGCAGCACGGCTTCGGCGGCGGCGCGTTGCCGTTGTTGGGCCGCCACGGCCGGATCGACGACGGGCGTCGTCACCAGGGCGGAAAGGGGCAGGGGCTGGAGCGGGGTGTCGTCCTGGCCGGTGAGACGGCCGATGAGTTTGCCAAAAACCATGGGTCGGGGATTTTATTGTGGGTTGTTGTAACCCGCTATTTTACGTCCCTCGCCCGGGTGGAAAGCTGTCAAAAGTTGGCAGTCGGGGCGCTAAATCTTATCCCCGATTCACCGGAGCAAGTCTGTGGATAGGCCGGGGATAAGCGCGCCACCCCCCTGATTCCTAGGTGTTTTTGCTCTCCGCCTAAAAAAACGGCAATCGGGGCAAAACCGGGGGATGGGCCGCAGATCGAGCATTGGCGCGGGGTTCCGCCGGTGGATAAAACGCCTTTATCCACCTTTTAGGGGAACAAGCCTGTGGAAAAGCAGTGGGCAAATCACCTAAGTGCGTCACCCGCCAGGGTTTTTGGCCTCCGCCTAAAAAACAGGCGGAGGCCTTGTTGTCCGGCTTGCCGCCTAGCTCAGCAACTGGCGCAGCACGTAGGGCAGGATGCCACCGTGGCGGAAGTATTCCACCTCGATGGGGGTGTCGATGCGACACAGCAGGGGCACTTGCTCCACCCGTCCGTCGCTGCGGGTGATTCGCAGCATCAGGTCCTGCTGGGCTTGCAGGGGACCGTCGGCGCCGGGCAGGTCGAAGCGTTCGCTGCCGTCCAGGCCCAGGCTGGCGGCGCTGGTGCCGGCCTTGAACTGCAGGGGCAGCACCCCCATGCCCACCAGGTTGGCCCGGTGGATGCGCTCGAAGCTGCGGGCCACCACGGCCCGCACGCCGAGGAGCCGGGTGCCCTTGGCGGCCCAGTCCCGGGAGGAGCCGGTGCCGTATTCCTCGCCGGCGAAGACCAGGGTGGGGGTGCCCCGCTGCTGGTAGGCGCTGGCGGCCTCGAACACCGTCACCTGCTGCCCGTCGAGCAGGGTGTAGCCGCCTTCCACCGGGCTGCTGTCTGCCTTAGGCGGCAGCATCAGGTTCTTCACCCGCACGTTGGCGAAGGTGCCGCGCACCATGACCTCGTGGTGGCCGCGGCGGGAGCCGTAGGAATTGAAGTCCAGGGACTTCACGCCCTGGGCGGTGAGCCACTGGCCCGCCGGGGTGGCCGCCTTGAAGGAACCGGCGGGAGAAATGTGGTCGGTGGTGACCGAGTCTCCCAGCACCAGCAGGGCCCGGGCACCGTTGATGGGCGCCAGGGGCGGCGGCTCGACAGTGAAACCGTCGAAGAAGGGTGGCCGGGCGATGTAGGTGGAGGGCGGCCAGTCGTAGATTTGTCCCTCCGGCGCCGGCACCGCGTTCCACAGGTCATGGTCGCGGGTGAAGTCGGCGTAGAGGCGGCGGTAGGTGGCCGGGTCCTGGGCGAAGGGCAGCACGGCGGCGATTTCCTCCGAGCTGGGCCAGATCTCCCGCAGGTACACCGGCTGGCCGTCGCGGCCCGTGCCCAGGGGCATGGTGGTGAGATCCACATTGACCCGGCCGGCGATGGCGAAGGCCACCACCAGGGGCGGCGAGGCCAGGTAGTTGGCGCGGATGGCGGGATGGATGCGGGCCTCGAAATTGCGGTTGCCGGAGAGCACGGCGGCCACTACCAGGTCCCGCTCGGCGATGGCCTGGTTGAATTCGGGCGCCAGGTCCCCCGCATTGCCGATGCAGGTGGTGCAGCCGTAGCCGGCCAGGGCGAAGCCCAGTCGGGCCAGGGGCGCCAGCAGGCCGGCCTTTTCCAGATAGTCGGTGACCACCCGGGAACCGGGGGCGAGGGAGGTCTTGATGTGGGGCTGCACCGAGAGACCTTTGTCCACCGCCTTTTTCGCCAGCAGGCCGGCGGCGATCAGCACCGCCGGATTGGAGGTGTTGGTACAGGAAGTGATGGCGGCGATGAGCACGTCGCCGTGGCCCAGGTCCACGCCCGCCCGGGCCGTGGGCTGGCGCTGCGGCAGTTGTTCGGCCGGCTTGCCGAAGCCGTTGGCGCTGGTGGGCTGGCTGAACAGGGTGTCGAAACTGCGGCCCATGTCGGACAGATCGATGCGGTCCTGGGGCCGCTTGGGGCCGGCCAGGGAGGGCACGATGGTGGCCAGGTCCAGGCTCAGCTGGGTGCTGTAGTCGATGTCGCCGGCCCGGGGGGCGCCGAACAGGCCCTGGGCGCGGAAGTAGGCCTCGAAGGCTTCCACCTCGGCCTCGTTGCGGCCGGTCTGGCGCAGGTAGTCCACGGTTTTTTCGTCCACCGGGAAAAAGCCCATGGTGGCACCGTACTCGGGCGCCATGTTGGCGATGGTGGCCCGGTCGGTGAGGGACAGGCTGGTGGTGCCGGGGCCGAAGAATTCGACGAACTTGCCCACCACCTTTTCCCGGCGCAGCAGTTCGGTGACGGTGAGCACCAGGTCGGTGGCGGTGACGCCCTCGTTGAGGCGGCCGCGCAGCTCCACGCCGACCACGTCGGGAGTGAGGAAATACACCGGCTGGCCGAGCATGGCCGCCTCCGCCTCGATACCGCCGACGCCCCAGCCGACGACGCCGACACCGTTGATCATGGTGGTGTGGGAGTCGGTGCCCACCAGGGTGTCCGGGAACAGCAGTTCGCCCTGGCGGCGCACGCCGCGGAACAGGTATTCCAGGTTCACCTGGTGCACGATGCCGATGCCCGGCGGCACCACCTTGAAGGTGTCGAAGGCCTGCATGCCCCATTTCATGAACTGGTAGCGCTCGGCGTTGCGCTGGAACTCCAGCTCCATGTTGCGGCGCAGGGCCGTGGGGGTGCCGTACTCGTCCACCTGTACCGAGTGGTCCACCACCAGGTCCACCGGCACCAGGGGCTCGATGCGCTTGGGGTCCGTGCCCTGGGCCGCCGCCGCGTCGCGCATGGCGGCCAGGTCGCAGAGCAGGGGCACGCCGGTGAAGTCCTGCAGCACCACCCGGGCGACGACGAAGGGAATCTCCTCGGTGCGTTCCGCCCGGGGCTGCCAGTTGGCCAACTGACGCACGTGCCGGGGCGTCACCCGGCGGCCGTCGCAGTGGCGCAACAGGGCCTCGAGGACGATGCGCAGGGACACCGGCAGGCGGGACACGGGGCCGATGCCGGCGGCCTCCAGGGCGGGCAGGGAGTGGAAAAGGCCGATGGGCCCCCGGGCGGTGGCCAGGGGCTGCAGGGTGGAAAAGGAATCGGTGGTCATGACGGCTCCGGAAAAGGGGAGGGACATGGGTACTGAGTCCGCCGCCGGCCGAACGTTCCGGAAATGTGGCTGCGCATGTCACGGCCACCCCGGGCGGGCGTGGCGTGTCTGTCGGCCGCTGCCGTGCCTGAAGGCCGGCGCCGGCGCCGGAGCAAAACGCCGGGCAACAAAAAGGGCAGCCAGCGGGCCGCCCTGGTATGAGAGGCGTCAGTCCTCAGCCGGCGCGGCCGATGGCGGCGGCGAGGCGCTCGGTCTGCACCATGGCGCTGATGCCGATCAGCAGGTGGGCGGCCTGGACCACCCAGTGGTAGTCGCCGGGCAGCAGGGTGGTCTGGAACACGCCCAGGGCCAGCACCACGACGCCCCAGGTGGCACCAAGAATGGCCAGGGCCGGGGCGGCCTTGAGACCGAGCAGGGACAGCAGCCACAGGGACAGCACCAGCAGGGCGCCGGTGCCCATGTGGGCGTGGAGCAGGGCGCCGCCCTGGCCGAGCCAGAGCAGGATGCCGAGAATGAGGGCGGCGGTGCCGGCCAGGCGGGCCGCGATGATGGCGATGCGGGTAAGGGTTTGCTGCATGTTGCGTTCTCCTTTGATGATTATGGTTTGTTGTGGCGCCGTCCCCGGCCGGGGACGGAGACGCGGCCTTTTCGCCTTTGCCGGCGTTACGGGCCGTGCTGATTCTATGCTGCAATGCCGGAAATACCGAAGCGCTTTAACACTGCGCCCGGCACCTCGGCTGCAAGCCGCGCCCCTGGCCGATCCTGGCGATGGCATGCTGGAGATTGAGGACCGGCGACGCTGCCAGGGCAGAGGCCATGAAAAACGGGAATGGATCGCTCCATTCCCGTTGTCGTGGGGGCGGGCCGGAAGTTAGGGGCGGGCCGGCAGGGGCGCGAACTCCACCGGCACCCAGGCGTAGCTGCCCTTGCCTTCGGCGCGGACGTGGCCGAGGCCGGGGAAGGGCAGGTGCATGCCGCCCACCAGCACCTTGCTGGCAGCGGCTTCCTTCATGATGGCCTTGCGCGTGGCGATGGCCTGCTTCTGGTCCACATCGAACTCGATGGAGACGCCGGGCTTGGCGAACTGCACGGCGTGGGCATGGACCAGGTCGCCCCAGATGAGCAGCTTCTGGCCTTTGGACTCCACGGCGAAGGCAGTGTGGCCGGGGGTGTGGCCGTTGGCCTTGACCGCCCGGATGCCCGGCACCAACTCGCTGCCGGCGCTGAAGGTGGCCCATTGGCCCTTGGCCAGGTAGGGGGCGGCGCTGTCCCGGGACAGCTTGAAGAAGGGCTGCATGCCTTCCGGCGCGGCGGCGGCCACCTTTTCCGAGAGCCAGAAATCATTGTCTTCCTGGGCCGCCAGGATGCGGGCCTTGGGGAAGATGGGCTGGCCGCCGGCGTCGTTGAGGCCGCCCATGTGGTCGGCGTGGAGGTGGGTCAGCACCACCGTATCCACCTGCTCCAGGCTGTAGCCGGCCGCCTTCAGGTTGGCGGCGATGTTGCCGAGGGAGGGACCGAACAGCTTGGCGGCGCCCGTATCCACCAGCACCAGGTTCTTGCCGGTGTTGATCAGGTAGGCATTCACCGCCGTCTGCATCTTCGGGTTGCCGACGAACATGCGGGCCAGCAGGGCGTTCAGGTCCTGGGGCTGGGCGTTCTTCAGCAGCTTGGTCTCCAGCTCGATGGCGCCGTCGTAGAGGGCGGTCACCTCGAAGTCGCCCAGCTGGGTGCGGTAGTAGCCGGGCACCTGGGTCTGCACCTGGGGCGCTTCGGCCCGGGCCAGGGGCGCGAGGAAAAGGAGGGCGGCGGAAAGGGCGAGCAGTGAGCGGCGCAGTTGCATGGGGAAATCTCCTGTTATGGGTTTGGGATGATGGGAGAAGGAGGGGAGTGTAGCCTATGACGCGGGGCTCGCCGCAAGGACTGTTTCCCCGCCTTTTTGTCCCTTGACCTGGAGTGCGCTCCAGCTTTTAGGATGCCTGCCATGAAGCCCTATCTCTCCATCCAGGAAGCGGCCGCCAGCACCGGCCTGAGTCCCGACACCCTGCGCTACTACGAGCGCATCGGTCTCATCGGCGCGGTGCCCCGGGGGCCGGGAGGACAGCGCCGCTACGTGCCTGACGACATGGCCTGGCTGGCCTTCCTGTTGCGCCTGCGCAGTACCGGCATGCCGGTGCGGCAGATGCAGCAATTCGCCGAGCTGCGCCGCCGGGGCGAAGCCACCGCCGGGGCGCGCCGGGAAATGCTGGAGCGGCACCTGGAGGGCGTGCGGCGGAACATCCGCCAGCTGGAGGAAACGGCGGCGGTGCTGGCCGGCAAGGTCGAGCATTACCGGCAGCTGGAGGCTTCATCCATCCAACCCAAGGCAAAAGGAGCCTCCCATGGAAAAGTCCGAAGCGATGCAAAACGAGCGTTACGCCAGAGGCCTGGCAAAGCTGCAGGAGATTGACGGCCAGGCCGGGGAAAAGGTGGTGGCCAGCCTGGCCGGCATTGCCCCGGATTTCGCCCGCTACCTGATCGAATTTCCCTTCGGTGACATCTACAGCCGCCCGGGCCTGGACCTGCGCTCCCGGGAAATCGCCGTGGTGGCGGCCCTGACGGCCCTGGGCAATGCGGCGCCCCAGCTCAAGGTGCACATCCAGGGCGCCCTCAACGTGGGTGTGAGCCGTCAAGAAGTGGTGGAGACCATCATGCAGATGGCCGTCTATGCCGGCTTTCCGGCGGCCCTCAACGGCCTGTTTGCGGCGCAGGAGGTGTTTGCCGAAGCCGGGTGAGCGGGGCGGCGGCGATGTTCCCCGGGGCGGGCGTCCCGGATGCCCCTTGTCGTTGTAAGGGGCGGCAGGTTATGGTCCTGGTCTTGCACATGTCATGGTCCGGAAAATGTCGCGCCACCCCATGTATCCTTCCGCCCGCCTCGCCTTGTTGTTGCTCAATACCTGGTCCTTCTTCACCGGCCTGGCAGCCTTTTATCTCTACTGGTTTCTTTCCATGGCTGGCACCGGGGCGATTACCGAGGGCATGGCGGCCGATATCGGCCAATTGAACGATGTCGGCATCCTGCGGCAACTGGCCCTCAGTTTGCTGCATGCAGCGGTCGATTTCCGTCAAAGCGGAATCACCCTGGCAGTATGGGGCCTGTCCCTGCTTATGCTCTCGAGCGGGCTGTCCTTGCTGCTGCTGTTCCGGGAAATGCGCCGTCCAGCGCAGCCCAGGGAACCGGAGCCGACGGATACAGGAAGCGGCTTCCTGGCCGACCTGCTGCAGGGGCGCCTGCCGTTGTGGAAGGCCTTCTGGCTTATCTATGTTCCGGAGCCCTTCCTCGCCAGCCTTGTCGTCAATGTCCTCATCGGGAACCTGGACGGAAAGACCCAGGTGCTGCTGTCCATGTTCGTGTTTCCATTGACCGTCGGTTTAGTGTGGACGCTGCTTTTGAGCGTGACGGTCCTGGTCTGGCGTTGCAGTGACAATACCTCCCGGCCGGTTTGGGGCAAGGTGGCGCGGGTGCTGCTGGTACTGGTCATTGCCGTACCGCTGCTGCAGTTCCTGATCCTCATGGTGCCTTTCCTGGGGCTGCTTTCCCGCAGCTGACGGGGGCTAGTTCTCCCAGGGCGCCTGCTCGAAGGCCGTCGCCAGGAAATTGACCAGGGCCCGCACCTTTCCCGAGAGGTGCTTGCGTGAGGGATAGACGGCGTAGATGCCCAGTTCCCGCTGCTTGTACTGGGGCAGGATGGGCACCAGGCGGCCGCTGGCCAGGTCCTGGTGGCAGAGGAAGGTGGGCTGGAAAACGATGCCCTGGTGGTCCAGGGCTGCGGCGCGGCAGGTGTCGCCGTTGTTGGCGTGGAAGCGGGGGCGGAGATTGACACTTTCCATGCCGTGGGGGCCTTCCAGTTCCAGGGTGTCGCCGCTGGGGGAATAGCTGTAGCCGATGAACTGGTGCCGGGCCAGGTCGGCCAGGGTCAGGGGCGTGCCGTGGGCCGCCAGGTACTGGGGCGAGGCGCAGAGCAGGATGCGGGTGCTGGCCAGGCGCCGGGAAACCAGGGAGGAGTCGGGCAGGCGGGTGATGCGCACCGCCAGGTCGTAGCCTTCCTCCACCAGATCCACCACCCGGTCGTTGAGGCTCACGTCCAGGCTCACTTCCGGATGGGTGGCGAGAAAGGCGCCCCACAGCGGCGCCAGGTGCAGCACGCCAAAGGAGAGGGGGGCATTGACCTTGAGCTGGCCCACGGCCCGGTTGGTGGTGAGGCCCACGGCGCTGTCCGCGTCCTCCAGTTCTTCCAGGATCTGCTTGCTGCGTTCCAGGTAGAGGCGGCCGGCCTCGGTGAGGGACAGGCGGCGGGTGGTGCGATGCAGGAGGCGGGCGCCCAGGCGGCTTTCCAGGTCCTGCACCAGGCGCGATACGGCGGCCTTGGAACTGCGCAGCTGGTCCGCCGCCTTGACGAAGCTGCCGCTGTCCACCACGGCAACGAAGGCTTCCATTTCCCGGAATCTGTCCATTTTGTTCCGAATATCAAAACAGTTAGTCACCGGATTGTATATTTATCTTCAATCGTCGGTTCAATAAAGTACGTTCCATCGCGGCCACACCTGTTGCCGCCCACTTTAGAGGGACCGCACCATGACCCTGCCCACCCTGTTCATTTCCCACGGCGCGCCGACCTTTGCCCTGGAGCCCGGCATCATCGGCCCCCGGCTGACGGCCCTGGGGCGGCAACTGCCCAAGCCCCGGGCGGTGGTGGTGGTGTCCCCCCACTGGATCACCGCCGGCCTGGAAGTGGCCACCAGCCCCCGGCCCGAGACCATCCACGACTTCGGCGGCTTCCCGGAGGCCCTGTACCAGTTGCGCTACCCGGCCGCTGGTGCCCCCGAGGTGGCGGCCGAGGTCCTGGAGGCCTTGGCCCGGGCCGGCTTTCCCGGCCGCAGCAATCCCCACCGGGGCCTGGACCACGGCGCCTGGGTGCCTCTCATGCATCTTTACCCTGAGGCCGACGTGCCGGTGGTGCAGCTGTCCCTGCCCATGACCGGTTCGCCCCAGGTGCTGCTGGCCCTGGGTCGGGCCCTGGCGCCCCTGCGGCAGCAGGGCGTGCTGGTGCTGGCCTCCGGCAGCATCACCCACAACCTGATGGATTTCCGCCTGGGCGGCGGCGAAGCGGCCTACGCCCGGGAGTTCATGGAGTGGGTGGCTGACACCATCGCCGCCGGCGACCTGGACGCCCTGCTGGACCTGCGCCGCCGGGCACCCCACGCGGTGCGCGCCCATCCCACCGACGAACACCTGCAGCCCCTGCTGGTGGCCATCGGTGCCGCCGGCGAGGACTGGGCCGCCGCCCGCCGCCTGGAAGGGGGCCTGGTCTATGGCGTGATCGGCATGGACAGCTATGCCTTCGGCGTCACCGCCGGGGGGGCAAACCAAATCGACCATTCCGCGTCTACCCCGGTGTCCGCCGCGGTAGCTGCCCACTGAAGCGAGGAATCACCATGAACCACAGCACCGACCGTTACAGCAGCACCGCCAAGGCCCTGCACTGGCTGATGGCCCTGGGCCTCTTCGGCGCCCTGGGCGTCGGCTTCTACATGACCGGTCTGCCCCTGTCGCCGCAGAAGCTGCAGATCTACTCCTGGCACAAGTGGGCCGGCGTCAGCCTGTTCCTGCTGGTGCTGCTGCGCTTTGCCTGGCGCCTCGGCCACCGGCCGCCGGCTCCCGTGCCCATGCCGGCCTGGCAGCGCCTCGCCGCCGAGGGCGTGCATCACCTGCTGTACCTGCTGATGTTCGCCATCCCCCTCACGGGCTGGCTGATGAGTTCGGCCAAGGGCTTCCAGACCGTCTATTTCGGCGTGCTGCCCATCCCCGACCTGATCGGCAAGGACCCGGACCTGGGCAACCTGCTGAAGACCGTGCATATGAGCCTCAACTTCCTGTTGCTGGCCCTGGTGGCCGCCCATGCCGGCGCCGCCCTGAAGCACCACTTCCTGGACCGGGATGCCACCCTGCGCCGCATGCTGCCGGGCCGCTCCTGAGTCGCACCAAGAAAAACGCACGCCAACCCCAACGTCACGGAGATAACACCATGATCAAACAAACCCTCGGCGCCGCCGCCCTGGCCGCCGCCGTCTTCGCCCTGCCGGCCCAGGCCGTCGAGTTCAACGCCGTGCAGGCTGACAAGACCCAGATCGCCTTCACCTACAAGCAGATGAACGTGCCCGTGGATGGCAAGTTCAGGAAGAGCGCCGCCAGCATCGCCTTCGATCCGGCCAAGCCCCAGGCCGCCAGGGCCAGCCTGGAGATCGACCTGGCCAGCATCGATGCCGGCTCCCAGGAGGCCAATGACGAAGTGGCAAGCAAGCTGTGGTTCAACACCAAGGCCTTCCCCAAGGCCACCTTCGTCTCCAGCAGCGTCAAGGCCCTCGGCAACAACCGCTTCGAGGTCACCGGCAAGCTGAGTATCAAGGGCAAGACCCTGGACGCCACCGCCCCCTTCACCTTCAAGCAGGAGGGCACCAACGGCGTCTTCGACGGCGCCTTCGTGCTGAAAAGGGCCGACTACGCCATCGGCGAAGGCATGTGGGCCGACTTCGGCACTGTGGCCAATGAAATCCAGATCAAGTTCCACGTCGTGGCGGCGGCTGCCGCTGCGGCCAAGAAGTAAGCCGTACCGCTGTATCGCCCCAACCCCAAGCCGTACCCAGAGAAATCTTAGAAAACCCCTTACAGGAGATTCACCATGATCAAGCAACTCGTCGCCGTCGCCATCGCCGCTTCCTCCTTCGCCGCCGTGGCCGCTCCCGAAACCTATGTGATGGACGGCAGCCACACCTTCCCCCGCTTCTCCTACAGCCACTTCGGCTATTCCACCCAGCTCTCCCATTTCGACAAGACCAGCGGCAAGATCGTCATCGACAAGGCCGCCAAGAGCGGCAGCGTGGACGTGACCATCGACATGAAGTCCGTCAATACCGGCTCCGCCCTGTTCAATGGCCACATCCAGGGCGAGGATTTCCTCGATACCGCCAAGTTCCCCACCGCCACCTACAAGTCCACCAAGGTGAACTTTGACGGCGACAAGGTGGTGTCAGTGGACGGCAACCTGACCATCAAGGGCATCACCAAGCCGGTCACCCTCAGCGTCACCTCCTTCCAGTGCATGCCCCATCCCATGCTGAAGAAGGACGCCTGCGGCGCCAACGCCACCGCCGTCATCAAGCGCAGCGAATTCAACGCCGGCAAGTACGCTCCCTATGTGGGCGACGACGTCACCCTGACCATCGCCGTCGAAGCCATCAAGGAATAAGCCTCCCCGAGGCTGCCTCCGGGCCCGCCGATGCAAGGCGCATCGGCGGGCCTTTTTGCCTTTAGAATGGGCCTCCCCAGATATCGCGCCGGCCCGTCGTGTCTCCCCGCTTCTATCCCAAGTCCTTTCTCAAGCTGCTCTCCCTGGCCTTTCTCGCCGCGGCTCTGCCTCTGGTGGTGGCCCTGGTGCAGACGGCCATGGAGGTGAACCTGCTGGTGCAGCAGAGCCGCCAGGCCGTGGGCCAGACCGCCCAGGCGGCCCGGGCCAGCCGCCAGCTGCTGGAACAGACCGTGGCCCTGGAACGCTCCGCCCGCCAGTACCTGGTGCTGGGGGAGCCGTCCCTGCTGGCGGACTACGACACCCTGCGGGCTGGCTTTCGCACCACCTTCAGCGAGCTGTCCCTGTTGCCCCTGGATGAAGCTCAGCTGCTGGAGCTGAACCGTACCATCGACACCGAGGCCGCCCTGCGCGAGCGCCTGGAGAAGATCCAGGGCGGCAAGGCCCGCCTGGCCGAAGACTATGCCGCCCTTTCCGACCTGGCCCGGGGCGTGCAGCGCATCAGCGACGCCCTCACCGACCGGGAAATGAGCCGCCTCGGCGAACTGGCCGGGGAGGCGGAACAGCGCCTGTGGAAGCAGCTGCTGGCCATGCTGGTGCTGGGCCTGGTGGTGTCGGCCCTGGCCGCCGCCCTCATCGCCCGGCCGGTGCGGGAACTGGAGGCCGCCGTCTCCCGCCTCGGCGGTGGCGACCTGCAGGCGCCGGTGGCGGTGCACGGCCCGGCCGACCTGGAGCGCCTGGGCCAGCGCCTGGAATGGCTGCGCCAGCAGCTGAACGATCTGGAGGCCCAGAAGGTGCGCTTCCTGCGCCATGTCTCCCATGAACTGAAGACGCCCCTGACCGCCCTGCGCGAAGGGGCGGAGCTGCTGGCCGACGGCGCCGCCGGTTCCCTCTCCGAAGGCCAGCGGGAGATCGTCGCCATCCTCCAGGGCAAGAGCCGTCAGCTGCAGACCATGATCGAGCGCCTGCTCAATGCCCAGCGGGCCCTGGATGAACTGGGGCGCCTCGAATTCGTGCCGGTGGACCTGGCCCGGCTGGTGGGCCGGGGGCTGGACGACCACCGTCTGGCAGCCCAGGCCCGGGGTCTGCGTTTCCAGGCCGAATGCGAGCCCCTGACGGTGTGGGGCGACCGGGACAAGCTGGCCACGGTCCTCGACAACCTGCTCTCCAACGCGGTCAAGTACTCTCCCGAGGGTGGTATGATCGCCGTCGCCCTGAAGTCTGAAGACGGCCTTGCCTGCCTGGACGTGCGTGACCAGGGCCCCGGCGTCGCCCCCAACGACCGGGAACGCATTTTCGACTGGTTCTACCTGGGCGGCAGCCGCCCCGCCGCCGCCAGCGTCCCCGGCAGCGGCCTCGGCCTCGCCATCGCCCGGGAACTGGCCCAGGCCCACCGGGGCCGGCTCGAAATGCTGCCCGAAGGCCCTCCCGGGGCCTGTTTCCGTCTCAGCCTGCCCCTCGCTGCCGCCGGGCGCTGAACCCTCCCTTGCCGAACTGCCTTGTCTTACCGCATACCCATGAAATTCCCATCCCTGCTGCTGAGCCTCTGCCTCTTCCTGGGGGCCTGCAGCCATGTGCCGCCGGCGCCGGTGGACGAAAACCGCCTGGTGCTCGATACCCTGGCCCTGGCCCAGAAGACTGCCGCCGCCAACGCCGAGGAACAGAAGCGGGAGCTGGCGTCCGCCCAGCAGGCCTACAACCGGGAACGCAGCCTGGGCAACCGCCTGCGCCTGGGAGTGCTGCTGGCCTTGCCTCAGCCGGCCCTGGAGGACAAGTCCCGGGCCCTGGCCCTGCTCGAACCCCTGGCCGGCCATGCCGGTCCCGCCGGCCAGCTGGCGACCCTGGTCCAGGGCCAGCTCAACGAGCGCCTGAAGGAAGGGCGCCGAGCCCAGCAGCTGAAGGAACAGCTGGACGAACTCAAGTCCATCGAGCGCCAGCTCATCGAACGCAGCCGCAAGGGGAGGCAATAGCCATGGCCGAACTGCTGCTGGTGGATGACGACGCCGACATCCTCAAACTGCTGGCCCTGCGCCTGGCCACCGCCGGCCACCGGGTGCGCACCGCCGACAGCGGCGAGCAGGCCCTGGTCATGTTCCAGGCCCAGCGGCCCCAGTTGGTCATCACCGACCTGAAGATGGGCGGCATGGACGGCCTCGCCCTGTTCGACGAGATCCAGCGCCGGGCCCCGACCCTGCCGGTGATCGTGCTCACCGCCCACGGCACCATTCCCGAGGCGGTGGATGCCACCCGCCGCGGCGTCTTCGGTTTCCTCACCAAACCCTTCGACGGCAAGGCCCTGCTGGAGCAGGTGGAGCAGGCCCTGCGCCTGGCGTCCCCCGCCGCTCAGGGCGGCGGCGAGAACGAGCCCTGGCGCGCCGATCTGGTGGGCGGCAGCCCGGCCATGCAGGAATTGCTGGAGCGGGCCCGCCTGGTGGCGGCCTCCGATGCCAGCGTCTTCATCGCCGGCGCCAGCGGCACCGGCAAGGAACTGCTGGCCCGGGCCATCCACCTGGCCAGCCCCCGGGCGGATAAGCCTTTCGTCGCCATCAACTGCGCCGCCATTCCGGAAAACCTGCTGGAGTCCGAACTCTTCGGCCACCGCAAGGGCGCCTTCACCGGCGCCACCTACAACCACAAGGGCCTGTTCCTGGAGGCGGACGGCGGCACGGTCTTCCTCGACGAGATCGGCGACATGCCCCTGTCCCTCCAGGCCAAGCTGCTGCGGGTGCTGCAGGAGCGCCAGGTGCGCCCCGTGGGCGCCACCCAGGCGGTGCCGGTGGATGTGCGGGTGGTTTCGGCCACCCACCGGGACCTGGACGAACTCCTGAAAAGCGGCCAGTTCCGCGAAGACCTCTACTACCGCCTCAATGTGGTCTCCCTGGCTCTGCCCCTATTGGCGGAGCGGCGGGAGGACATTCCCCTGCTGGCCAACCATTTCCTGCAGCGTACGGCCAGCCGCTACGGCAAACCCGTCACCGCCTTCGCCCCGGATGCCATGGAGGCCCTGGTGACGGCACCCTGGCCGGGCAATGTGCGGCAGTTGCAGAATGTGGTGGAGCAGGCGGTGGCCCTTTCCCCGGTGAGCGGCGGCCTGGTGCCGGCGGCCCTGATCCAGGGGGCCCTGCGCTCCGGCGACAGCGCCTTCACTTCCCTGGACGAGGCGAAGAAGGTGTTCGAGCGGGATTACCTGGTGCGCCTGCTGCGCCTCACCGAAGGCAGCGTCACCCAGGCGGCCCGTCTGGCCCAGCGCAACCGCACCGAGTTCTACAAGCTGCTGGAACGGCATCAGCTGGACGCCAAGCAGTTCAAGCCCGGGGCCGGCGACAGCGCTTGAGGGGCGTCGGGTTGGCCCGACAAAATAAATCCGTTTTAAATCAATTGGCTGCGATCAAGGACGGCAGCCCCTGTCGGGCCGCCCCGAAATTCCGGGGCCGGCCCGTTCTTTTTGTTTTCTCCTAACCAACTGATCTTCAAGAAAGTTTTTTTCCTGGCACGGCCGTTGCAATAACGGTTGCAAGCCGCACTCCCAAGGCGGCGCTTTTTGCCCAGGAGAATAAAAATGAAGTTCAGGAAAGTTGTCATGCTGGCCCTGCTGATCGGTAGCACCGGTCTGTTCAATGCGGCCCATGCCCACGGTGGCATCGACGGCGATGCCGTGGTTGGCGGCGCCCTTGGCGGTGCGGCCGGTGCCGCCGTCGGTTCGGCCATCGGCGGCCGCGACATGGCTATGGTCGGCGGCGCCCTCGGCGCGGCAGCCGGCGTTTCCCTGAATACCCGTTCCCGTTACGACGATGGCCGCCGCCGCGGCTATTACGACGACCGCCACGACCGGGGTTACCACCGCGGCCACTACAAGCATCGTCACCGTCACCACCACGACCGCCACGACTGGTAAGCCAGTTCCCCCTGCCAAGGAGCGACCATGGATTCCACTTTCGAAATCGGCCATTCCCCGACCCCGGCCCCGGTGCGGGCCCGTCGCCTGCATCCTCTGCTGACGGCCGCCGCCGTCTCTCTCACCGTCTTCAGCCTGCTGGGCATCGGTGCCATTACCGGTCTCATTCCCTCGGCGTCTTCCCAGCTGCAGGAGAAGGGGGCCGATAAGGACGCCGCCAAGGCGGAGGAGGGCGGCAAGCCCTCCGCCAAGGGGGCCGCCAGCGCCAAGTCCACTTGCGCCAACTGCGGCGTGGTGGAAACGGTGCGCATGGTGCAGCTGGAAGGCAATGCCAGCGGACTGGGGGCCGTGGCCGGCGGCGTCACCGGCGCCCTGGTGGGCAACCAGTTCGGCCGGGGCGGCGGCAATACGGCCATGACCCTGATCGGCGCTGCCGGCGGGGCCTATGCCGGCAACAGCATCGAAAAGAACATGAATCGCCAGACCGCCTACCGCATCACCGTGCGCATGGATGACGGCGCCTACCGCACCATTTCCCAGTCCCACGTGCCCGCCGTGGCCGCCGGCGACAAGGTGAAGGTGGTGAACGGCAACGTCAGCGCCATTCCCTGAACCCATCCCAACCCCGTGGAGAACAACATGAAAACCGCAAAATCCTTCGCCCTCGTCGCCGCTGCCGTCCTGGCCATGACCCTGTCCGCCTGTAGCGGCAATCCCACCCGGCAGCAGGTCGGGGTGGCCACCGGCGCCGTCGTCGGCGGTGTCGTCGGCTCCGCCCTGACCGGCGGCAGCACGGCGGGTACCGTGGCCGGCGCCGCTGCCGGCGGCCTGGTGGGCAACGAGTTGTCCAAGCGTCGCTGACGCCGAGCCGAATCCCTTTGAGCCGCGCCCGGTTTCCGGGTGCTTGTGTAAGCCGATGGTAGGCGGGGGCGCCTACCATCGGCTCTTTTTTTGGTGCACCGCCGCAGCCGGCCCCGGGTCATGCTAGTATTTTTGTCATAGAAAAAAATACCATCGGCAATGCCCGTCGGCAGGGAGCGAGTGGGATGTTTCCGAATCACAAAATAAGGGCCTGGTTGTTCCCGGCCCTGCTGCTTTGGTGCCTGGCTGCCGCAGGGGGAGCCCAGGGGGGCGAGCGCCCCCGCCTGGTGGCCTTTGCCCAGGACACCCTGGCCAACGACTACCGCCTGGCCCAGGTACGGGCCCTGGTGGAGGCATTCAATCGCCAGCCCGGCGTCAATTTCGTCTTTTCCGATGCCCAGGGCGAGACGGCCAGACAGGTGGCCGACGTGGAGGACTTCGTCGCCCGCGGCGTCGATGTGCTGATCGTCAGTCCCCGGGATTCCCGGGCCCTGGCGCCCGTGCTGGCCAAGGCTTACCGCCAGGGTATCCCGGTGGTGCTGCTGATGCGCCGGGTGGAGGGGGACGCCTATACCACCTGGGTGGGGCCCGACGACGGGCAGATCGGTGCTTCTGCCGCCGTCTTCATCGCCACCGAATTGCAGGGCCGGGGCACGGTGCTGGTGCTGCAGGGCATTCCCGGCGCCAGTACCTCCCAGATGCGCACCGCCGCCTTTGTCGAAGCCTTGCGCCGCCACCCCGGCCTGCGCCTGCACAGCATCCGCCCGGCCAATTACCTGCGGGCCGATGCGGTCAAGGCCGTGGAGGAGGCGCTGGAGGAAGGGCGCCCCTTCGATGCCATCTACGCCCAGTCCGACAGCATGGCTAGCGGCGCCCGCCTGGCCTTGCGCAAGCACGGCATCGATCCGGGCCGGCTGGTCATCGTCGGCATCGACTACATCCGGGAGGCGCGCCAGGCCATCGCTGACGGCGAGCAGCGGGCCTCCTTCACCTATCCCCTGAGTACCGAAGCGACGGCCCGGGTGGTGCGGGACATTCTCGCCGGACGCCCGGTGCCGCGGCGGGTGGTGGTGCCCAGCCAGCTGGTGACGCGGCAGGGCAGTGCCCGCCAGGAGCCGGTTTTCTAGATGACCGCCCCCAACTGGCTCCCCAGCATCAAGGCCAAGCTGCTGGCCCTGCTCCTGCTCAGCATCTTCCTGGTGCTGACGGTGGTGGGCACCCTGCTTTCCGTCGGGGTGGAGCGCTTCCACCGGGAGGAAACCCGGGAGGTCTTTGCCACCGCCCAGCGGGCCCTCAGTGCCGAAATCCGGGCCCGCCAGACCTTCCTGCTGCAGATGGCCGGGCGCCTGGCGGCGGATGAGGCCCTGGTGGCCAGCCTCAACCTGGTGTCCCGCTATTCCGATCCCCTGCACTACGATCCCCTGGTGTTCGACGGGGAGAAGAAGCGCCTGGCCGGGGACCTGGCCCGTCTTTCCAGCGCCACCGACCACCTGTCCCTGGTGGTTGTGGACAGCCGGGGCCAGTGGGTGGCTTTCGGCCGGGTGGAGAAAAACGGCCAGGAGGCCGGTTTCCTGGCCTTCGACAATGCGGGTGCCCCCCTGGCCTGGCAACAGGACTCCCTCTCGCCCAACCAGTGGCACGCCGGACGCACGCCGGTGGAGGTGGAGTTCCTCGCCGGCCTGGCCCGCAATGCGCCGCCGACCCAGGCCATGGTCCGCTCGCCCGACGGGCTGATGCTGCTGGCCAGCGCTCCGGTGATCCGCCACTTTCCCCGGGGCGAGCCTCTCACGGTCGGGCGGGTGGTGGTGGCCCAGACCCTGGGCCAGGGCTTCCTGGAACAGGTGACCCGCTACACGCCGCTGCACTTTGGCCTGCTCTTCGCCCAGGGGCAGGTGGTGGGGGACATCCAGGCCCTGGCTTCCGAGGTCGATCTGAGCCGGGCGGCGCCGCTCCTGAAAAATGCCGGCAATCCCTTGAGCGGCTGGCAGGAGACGCCCCGGCACTTCCTCATGCTGTTTTCCCTGCCCCTGCTGGGCAACGAACAGGCCTATCCGCTCCTAGTCCTGGAAAAGGAGGGCGTAAACAAGCAGGTGCGGGAAACCCTGGGGGTGTTGCTGCTGGTGCTGCTGTTGGCCGGGGCCCTGGTGGTGCCCCTCGGCCAGGCCCTGGCCAACCGGGGCATCTCCCGGCCGGTGCTGAACCTGCTGGCCAGCGTGGAACGGGTCAAGGCCGGCCAGTACGACGGTATCGCCGGTCAGGCGCCGGGCAGCGTCGAGTTCGCCAGTCTTTTCGATTCCCTGCAGGACATGGCCCACACCATCCGCAGCCGGGAGGACCAGCTGCGCCTGTGGGCCAGCGTGCTGGAACAGAGCCGGGAAGCGGTCTTCGTCACCGATGCGGAAAACCGCATCCTGCTGGTGAACCGGGCCTTCGTCGCCGTCACCGGCTACACCCTGGAGGAGGCACGGGGGCGGACGCCCCGTTTCCTCCAGTCCGGTCGCCACGACCAGGCGTTCTACGCGAACTTGTGGCGCAGCCTGAAAGAGACTGGCCACTGGCAGGGGGAAATCTGGGACCGGGCCAAGGATGGCCGCATCCATCCCCAGTGGGCCGCCATCAGTGCCGTGGCCGATGCCGCCGGGACGGTCAGCAACTACATCGCCATCTACTCCGACCTCACGGAGCACAAGGCGGCCCAGGACCGCATCCAGTTCCTGGCCCAGCACGATCCTCTCACCGGCCTGCCCAACCGCATGCTGCTGCAGGACCGGCTCACCGTGGCCATTGCCGCCGCCGCCCGGGAGGGGCATGAGGTGGGGGTGCTGTTCATCGACCTGGACCGCTTCAAGACCATCAACGATTCCCTCGGCCATTCCGTCGGCGACGAGCTGATCAAGGGCGTCACCAAGCGCCTGCAGGACGCGGTGCGGGAATCGGATACGGTGTCCCGCCTGGGGGGCGACGAGTTCATCGTCGTCCTGCACCGCATCCGCCGCTCCGAGGACGCGGCCCATGTGGCCGACGCCGTCCTGGCCCAGCTGACGGCCCCCTTCAACATCGCCGGCAAGGAGCTGCGGGTGACGGCCTCCATCGGCATCAGCGTCTTCCCTGCCGACGGCGAGGACGAGGAGGGGCTGATCAAGAATGCGGACACGGCCATGTTCCATGCCAAGGAACGGGGGCGCAACAACTACCAGTTCTTCCGCCCGGAAATGAACGCCCGGGCCGGGGAGCGCCTGGCCCTGGAGAACTCCCTGCGGGGGGCGGTGCAGCGCAAGGAATTCGTGCTTTTCTACCAGCCCCAGGTGGAGATCCGCAGCGGCCGCCTGGTGGGGGCCGAGGCCCTGATCCGCTGGCGGCGGGGCGACTCGGGCTTCGTTTCGCCGGCCGACTTCATTCCCCTGGCCGAGGAGACCGGCACCATCCTGGAAATCGGCGACTGGGTCCTGGCCGAAGCCTGCCGCCAGCAGGTGCAGTGGGACCAGCAGTGGCCGGCCATGGGCCTGAAACCGGTGCCGGTGGCGGTGAATCTGTCGTCCCTGCAGTTCCGCCAGAAGCACTTCAAGGAAAACCTGCTCGACATCGTCGGCGACTATCCTCTGCCCGCCGGGCGCATCGAACTGGAACTGACGGAAAGCATCGTCATGGAGGAGCCGGAGCAGGTGGGCGCCGTCCTGGCCGAACTGAAACAGGCCGGCCTGCGCCTGTCCATCGACGACTTCGGCACCGGCTATTCCAGCCTGTCCTACCTGAAGCGCTTCCCCCTGGACAAGCTGAAGATCGATGCCTCCTTCGTCCGGGACATCGTCAACGATTCGGCCGACCTGGCCATCGTGCACGCCGTCGTCTCCCTGGGCCACAGCCTGGGGCTGAAGGTGGTGGCCGAAGGGGTGGAGCACGAGGCGGAGCTGCTGATCCTCAACGCCATGGGCTGCGACATCGCCCAGGGTTACCACTTCTGCCGGCCGGTGCCGGCGGAGGAATTCCAGGCCTGGGTTGCCGCCTATGTGCCGGTGCCGCTACGGGGCGGCGTCCCCATGCCGGAAAGCTGAGGCAAAACGATCGCGGAAAAGAGAAACGGCGCCCGCAGGCGCCGTTTTTTCATACCCGTAGCGGGCGAGGTGTGCTTTGGCGTCTCAGCGCGGCAGGTTGCTGCCCCTGTTGGACTGCACGGTCTGCAGCAGCTGGGCGAAGATTTTCGGGCTGCCCGCCACCACGTTGCCGCTGTCCAGATAGCCGGGTTCGCCGGCCAGGTCAGTAGCCAGGCCGCCAGCCTCGGTGATGAGCAGGGTGCCGGCTGCCATGTCCCAGGGGGAAAGGCCGAATTCCCAGAAACCGTCCAGACGGCCGCAGGCCACCCAGGCCAGGTCCAGGGCGGCGGCGCCCGGGCGGCGGATGCCGGCGCAGGTCTGGGTCAGTTCCTTGAAGATGTTGAGATAGGCATCCACGTGGTCGAAGCTGCGGTAGGGGAAACCGGTGCCGATCAGGGCGTCCTGCAGCTTGGCCCGCTTGCCGACGCGGATGCGGCGGTCGTCGAGGAAGGCGCCGGCACCCTTGGTGGCGGTGAACATCTCGTTGCGGATGGGGTCGTAGACCACGGCCTGGGTCACCTGGCCGCGGTGGGCCAGGGCGATGGAAATGGCGTACTGGGGAAAGCCATGGATGAAGTTGGTGGTGCCGTCCAGGGGATCGATGATCCACTGGTATTCCTCATCCCGTCCGACGGAGGCGCCGCTCTCCTCTGCTAGAATCCCGTGATTCGGGTAAGCCTCGCGCAGGGTTTCGATAATGGCGGCTTCGGCAGCCCGATCCACTTCGGTGACAAAGTCGCTCTGCTGCTTGGCAACGACCTTGAGCAGGTCGATGTCGTTGGAGGCGCGGTTGATGATCTGGCCGGCGCGACGGGCGGCCTTGACGGCGATGTTCAGGGTTGGATGCATGGCTTTTGTAAAGAACTCGAAGGGGCAGTTTCCGGGCTTCCGGTCTTGTAGACCCGGCCGGCGACTGCCCTAAGCATTTGGATAAACCGGCATTTTACACCATGAACCCCATTAGCCCCATTGAGATGCTCGGACGCATCCGCGTCGTGCTGTGCAACACCAGCCATCCCGGCAACATCGGCGCCGCCGCCCGGGCCATGAAAACCATGGGCCTGTCCCGCCTGACCCTGGTCAATCCGAAACAGTTTCCCGACGACGAAGCCACCGCCCGGGCCTCCGGTGCTGCCGACGTGCTGGAGCACGCCCGCATCTGCACCAGTCTGGAAGAGGCCTTGCAGGGTACCGTCCTGGCAGCGGCCCTGTCGGCCCGGCAGCGGGACCTGGGGCCCATTCCCCGGCCGGCGCGCCAGGCCGTGCCCGAGCTGCTGCAGTGGACGGCGCAGGGCGACATTGCCCTGGTCTTCGGCGGCGAGACTTCCGGCCTCACCAATGCGGAGGTGGAACAGTGCCAGCGGCTGGTGACGGTGCCGGTGAACCCGGATTACGGCTCCCTCAACCTGGGGGCCGCCGTCCAGGTGCTGTGCTACGAGGTGCGCCAGGCGGCCTTCGACGGGGCGCCCCCGGTCAGTTCCCTGGCCACGCCCTTTGCCACGCCGCCGGCCAGCCATGAGGAGGTGGAAGGTTTCTACGCCCACCTGGAGCGCCTGATGACGGCCACCGGCTTCCTCAATCCCAACAGCCCGCGCCGCCTCATGCCCAAGCTGCGCCGCCTGTTCGGGCGGGCGGCCCTGGAGAAGGACGAGATCAACATCCTGCGCGGCATCCTGGCAGCGGCAGAGAAGCCCCTGCCCGGGGCCAAGATTAACCGGGACAATAGTTGATAAAAATAGTGGGATATTTTAAGATAACCCCACAAATCCAAGGAGTATTGATCCATGTTTGCCCGCCTGCGTGAAGACATCCACTCGGTTTTCGACCGCGATCCCGCGGCCCGGTCCGTGCTGGAGGTGCTCACCTGTTATCCGGGCATCCATGCCATCACCCTGCACCGGCTGGCCCACTGGCTGTGGGGGCATCGCCTGCGCTGGCTGGCCCGTTTCGTCGCCCACATCTCCCGCTTCCTGACCGGCATCGAGATTCATCCGGGGGCCACCATCGGCCGCCGTTTCTTCATCGACCACGGCATGGGCGTGGTGATCGGCGAGACGGCCGTCATCGGCGACGACGTCACCCTCTATCACGGTGTCACCCTGGGTGGCACTTCCTGGAACAAGGGCAAGCGCCATCCCACCCTGGAGAACGGCGTCGTCATTGGCGCCGGGGCCAAGGTGCTGGGGCCCATCACCATGGGTGCCGGGGCCAAGGTGGGTTCCAACGCCGTGGTGGTGCGGGATGTGCCCGGCGGCGCCACCGCCGTCGGCAATCCGGCCCGCATCATCCAGGGCGAGCAGGAGCAGAAGCGGGAGGAGAAGGCCGTGAAAATGGGCTTTTCCGCCTACGCCGTGGCCCAGCAGAACCAGGACGACCCCCTGGCCAAGGCCATCCACGGCCTGCTCGACCACGCGGTGGAAACCGACCGGCGCATCGAAACCCTGCTGCACAAGCTGGAACAGGCCGGCGTGCGGGTGGAGGACGAACTGGCGGTGGCCGACCGTTTCGATCCCAAATACCTGAGCAAAATAGTTGACTAATAAATCCGGGTATCAGTATAGTTGACTTAAATTCTCAGGTATTTCCTGGAGGGCCTAAAAATGCGCTTGACCACCAAAGGACGTTTCGCCGTTACCGCCATGATCGATCTCGCCATCCGTGGCGGTGAGGGTCCGGTGACCCTGGCCGGCATCAGCGAACGGCAAAAGATTTCCCTGTCTTACCTGGAACAGCTGTTCGGCAAGCTGCGCCGCCACAACCTGGTGGAAAGCGTGCGCGGCCCCGGCGGCGGCTACTGTATCGCCCGGCCCCTGGAGCAGGTGACGGTGGCCGACATCATCCGTGCCGTGGATGAGCCCCTGGACGCCACCCAGTGTGGCGGCAAGGAAAACTGCCACGAAGAACACCGCTGCATGACCCACGACCTGTGGTCCACCCTCAATGCCAAGATGTATGAATACCTGGCCTCGGTGAGCCTGCACGACCTGGTGAGCAAGCAGCAGGACAAGGTGGCCCTGCTCACGGGGCAGCGCCTTGGTCCCCGGCCCCGGGTCAAGGAAGTCCTGGTCCGCGCCTGAAAGCTGGATCGCCGCCATGTTCGCCCCGGTCTATCTGGACCATAACGCCACCACCCCGCTGCATCCCGAGGTGCTGGAGGCCATGCTGCCCTATCTGCGCGAGCAGTACGGCAATGCCTCGAGCCGCCACGAGTACGGCCGGGCGGCGCGGCGGGCGGTGGACGAGGCCCGGCAGCAGGTGGCGGCGGCCACCGGCGCCCATGCCACCGAGGTGGTGTTCACCAGCGGCGGTTCCGAAAGCAACAATCTGTTCCTCAAGGGCGCGGCGGCCAGCCTGCGGCCCGGCCTGCTGGCGGTCTCCGCCGTGGAGCACCCCTGCATCGCCCGTCCGGCGGAGCAGTTGGCCCGCCAGGGCTGGGAAGTGGCTACCCTGGCCGTTGACGGCGAGGGCAGGGTGGAGCAGGGCGCCTATGCTGAACTTCTGGCCCGGCGTCCGGCTCTGGTGTCGGTGATGCTGGCCAACAACGAAACCGGCGTGCTGCAGGATGTGGCCGCCCTGGCCCAGGCGGCCCGGCCCACCGGCGCCTGGTTTCACAGCGATGCGGTGCAGGTGCTGGGCAAGCTGGAGCTGGATTTTCGCGCCCTCAACGGGGCCGGCGTCCACGCCCTCAGCGTTTCCAGCCACAAGATCGGCGGCCCCAAGGGTGCCGCGGCCCTGGTCCTGGACAAGCGGGTCGAGCTGCAGCCCCTGATCGCCGGCGGCGGACAGGAACGGAACTTGCGTTCCGGTACGGAAAACGTCCCCGCCATTGTCGGGTTCGGTGCAGCCTGTGCCCTGGCGGCCCGTAACGTGAAGGAATACCGACGCCGGCTGGCGGATTTGCGACAGCAACTGGAAGCCGGCCTGCATCACCAGGGTGCCAGGATTTTCGGTGCCGGCGCCGAGCGCCTGCCCAACACCAGCTACTTCGCCTTTCCCGGTGTGGATGGCGAAACCCTGGTGGGCTACCTGGACCGGGCCGGTTTTGCGGTGGCCAGCGGTGCGGCCTGTTCCTCGGCCAATCCGGAGCCTTCCCGGGTCCTCATGGCCATGGGCGTGGCGCCGGAACTGGCCCGGGGCGCGGTGCGGGTGAGCCTGGGGGCCACCAGTACGGCGGCCCAGATTGAAGAATTTCTCGGGGTGCTGAAGGGCACCCTGGAACGCCTGACCAGCCTCACGGCCATGGCGTCGTAACGGACAACAAGAACGTGCAAAACCTTTTTGGAGCGACGAGAACATGAAACTGCCCATCTACCTCGACTACTCGGCCACCACGCCCGTGGATCCGCGCGTGGCGGAAAAGATGATCCCCTTCCTGGTGGAGAAGTTCGGCAACCCCGCCTCCCGCTCCCACAGCTACGGCTGGGAAGCCGAGGCTGCCGTGGAAGAGGCCCGGGAGCAGGTCGCCGCCCTGGTGAATGCGGACCCCAAGGAAATCGTGTGGACCTCCGGCGCCACCGAATCCAACAACCTGGCCATCAAGGGTGCCGCTAATTTCTACGCCGGCAAGGGCAAGCACATCATCACCGTCAAGACCGAGCACAAGGCCGTGCTCGACACCGTGCGCGAAATGGAGCGCCAGGGCTTCTCCGCCACCTACCTGGACGTGCAGGAGAACGGCCTGATCGACCTGGAAGTGCTGAAGGCCGCCATCCGTCCCGACACCGTGCTGGTATCCGTGATGTTCGTGAATAACGAAATCGGCGTGGTCCAGCCCATCGCCGAGATCGGCGAGATATGTCGCGAGAAGGGCATCATCTTCCACGTCGATGCGGCCCAGGCCACCGGCAAGGTGGATATCGACCTGGACAAGCTCAAGGTGGACCTGATGAGCTTCTCCGCCCACAAGACCTACGGCCCCAAGGGCATCGGCGCCCTCTACATCCGCCGCAAGCCCCGCGTCCGCCTGGAAGCCCAGATGCACGGCGGCGGCCACGAGCGCGGTTTCCGCTCCGGCACCCTGGCCACCCACCAGATCGTCGGCATGGGCGAAGCCTTCCGTCTGGCCAAGGAAGAGATGGTCGAGGAAAATAAGCGTATCGCCGCCCTGCGCGACAAGCTGCTGAAGGGACTTTCCGACATGGAAGCGGTCTACGTGAACGGGGACCTGGAGCACCGCGTCGCCCACAACCTGAACATGAGCTTTGCCTACGTGGAAGGCGAGTCCCTGCTGATGGCGATCAAGGACGTGGCCGTTTCCTCCGGTTCCGCCTGCACCTCCGCCAGCCTGGAACCTTCCTACGTTCTGCGTGCCTTAGGGCGGGAAGACGAACTGGCCCACAGTTCCATCCGCTTCTCCATCGGCCGCTTCACCACCGAGGAAGAGGTGGATTTCGTGGTCAAGCTGCTGCACAGCAAGGTGGGCAAGCTGCGCGAACTGTCCCCCCTGTGGGACATGTTCAAGGAAGGCATCGATCTGAATACCGTCCAGTGGGCTGCCCACTGAACCTGAATTAAGGAGCAATCATCATGGCATACAGCGTCAAGGTCCTGGACCACTACGAAAATCCCCGCAACGTCGGTTCCTTCACCAAGGAGGAAGAGGGCGGCGTCGGCACCGGCATGGTGGGCGCCCCCGCCTGCGGCGACGTCATGAAGCTGCAGATCAAGGTCAACAAGGAAGGCGTCATCGAGGACGCCAAGTTCAAGACCTACGGCTGCGGTTCCGCCATTGCCTCCTCCAGCCTGGTGACCGAGTGGGTCAAGGGCAAGAGCCTGGATCAGGCCCTGGAGATCAAGAACACGGACATCGCCGAAGAACTGGCCCTGCCGCCGGTGAAGATTCACTGCTCCATCCTGGCGGAAGATGCCATCAAGGCGGCGGTGGCCGACTATAAGAAGAAGCACGGAGACAACTGAGCTTTATTGTCCAGTTTTCCAAGGGGAACACATCATGGCGGTTACACTGACCGAGCAGGCGGCCAAGCACGTGGCCAACTACATCACCAAACGCGGCAAGGGCATCGGCCTGCGCCTGGGCGTCCGCACCAGCGGCTGCTCCGGCATGGCCTACAAGCTCGAGTTCGCTGACGAACTGGCCGAAGACGATCAGATTTTCGAGTGCCACGGCGTCAAGGTGCTGGTGGATCCGAAGAGCCTGCCCTACCTGGACGGCACCGAGCTGGACTATGCCCGTGAAGGCCTGAACGAGGGGTTCAAGTTCAACAACCCCAATGTCAAGGATCAGTGCGGCTGCGGCGAAAGCTTCAAGGTCTGAGGCGGCTTGCCTGGGCGTCATTGCCCGGGTGCCGTGCTGCTTGCACTGTCCCGCAGGGATTCCCTGGGGACATCTTCTTGGGGCGCGCCTAGCCCTGGCTGCGCTTTGCCCGCGGGTGGAGCCTGATCCGCCCAAAAAACAATACAATCGGGGCCGCCATGGATTTCAACGCTGATCATTTCACCCTTTTCGGGCTGCCCCGGGTCTTCAATGTGGACCTGGGCGTGCTCGATGCCCGCTTCCGCGAGGCCCAGGCCCAGGTGCATCCGGACAAGTTCGCCGACGCTTCCGAAGCGGACCGGCGCCTGTCCATGCAATGGGCGACCCGGGTCAACGAGGCCTACCAGGCCCTGAAGAAGCCCCTGCCGCGGGCCCAGTACCTGCTGCATCTGGCGGGCCAGGACGTGGGCGCCGAGAACAACACCGCCATGCCCGTGGATTTCCTCATGGAGCAGATGGAATGGCGCGAAGCCGTGCAAGAGGCGCGGCAGGCCGGCCAGGTGGATGAACTGGAAGACCTGCATTTCCGCCTGCGGGACCAGATCGCCGAACGCTATGCGGAACTGGGCGCCCTGTTCGACCAGCAGGCCGACTACCCGGCGGCGGCCGACCTGACCCGCCGCCTGATGTTCCTGGAAAAGCTGCAACACGATATTGACGAGGCCCTGGTGGCCCTGGAAGACCAATAATGGCCCTACTGCAAATCGCCGAACCCGGCCAGTCCGAACTGCCCCACGAACACAAGCTGGCGGTGGGCATCGACCTGGGTACCACCAATTCCCTGGTCGCCACCGTGCGCAGCGGCATGGCCGTGGTCCTCAACGACGAGGACGGCCGCGCCCTGCTGCCTTCCGTGGTGCGCTACACCCCGGAAGGGGAGGTGGTGGTGGGCATCGAGGCCCAGGCCGAGCAGGCCCGGGACCCGAAGAACACCATCGTCTCCGTCAAGCGTTTCATGGGCCGGGGCCTGGAAGACATCGGCCACGTGGAATCCGCCCCCTACGATTTCCAGGTGGCGCCGGGCATGGTGCGGCTGAAGACCCGGGCCGGGGTGAAGAGCCCGGTGGAGGTCTCCGCCGACATCCTCAAGGTGCTGCGCACCCGGGCCGAAGCCGCCCTGGGCGGCGAACTGGTGGGCGCCGTCATCACCGTGCCCGCCTACTTCGACGACGCCCAGCGCCAGGCCACCAAGGATGCGGCCCGCCTGGCCGGCCTCAACGTCCTGCGCCTGCTCAACGAACCCACCGCCGCCGCCATCGCCTACGGCCTGGACAACGGCTCCGAGGGCATCTACGCCGTCTACGACCTGGGCGGCGGCACCTTCGACATTTCCATCCTGCGCCTCTCCAAGGGCGTTTTCGAAGTCATGTCCACCGGCGGCGATTCGGCCCTGGGCGGCGACGATTTCGACCAGCGCATCCTCTGCTGGATCAGCGAGACCGCCAAGCTGGCGCCCCTGGCCGCCATGGACGCCCGCCTGCTGCTGACCAAGGCCCGGGAAGCCAAGGAATACCTGACCGGACACAACGAGGCGCCGATCACCGCCAAGCTCACCAGCGGCGAACTGGTGAACCTCAAGCTTTCCGCCGAAGTCTTCAACGACATCACCCAGACCCTGGTGGCCAAGACCCTGCAGCCCTGCAAGAAGGCCCTGCGGGATGCGGGCCTGCGTCCCACCGACGTCAAGGGCGTGGTCATGGTGGGCGGCGCCACCCGCATTCCCGCCATCCAGAAGGCCGTGGGCGAGTTCTTCCGCCAGGAGCCCCTGACCAACCTGGACCCGGACAAGGTGGTGGCCATCGGCGCCGCCACCCAGGCCAACCTGCTGGCCGGCAACCGCAATCCCGGCGACGACTGGCTGCTGCTGGACGTGATTCCCCTGTCCCTCGGCCTGGAGACCATGGGCGGCCTGACCGAGAAGGTCATCCCGCGCAATTCCACCATCCCCGTGGCCCGGGCCCAGGAATTCACCACCTTCAAGGACGGCCAGACCGCCATGGCCATCCACGTGGTTCAGGGCGAGCGGGAGTTGGTGTCCGACTGCCGTTCCCTGGCCCGCTTCGAACTGCGGGGCATTCCCCCCATGGTGGCCGGGGCGCCGCGCATCCGCGTCACCTTCCAGGTGGATGCGGACGGCCTGCTCTCCGTCACCGCCCGGGAACAGACCTCCGGCGTGGAGGCCTCCGTGGCCGTGAAGCCGTCCTACGGCCTCACCGACGACGAAATCACCGGCATGCTGCAATCTTCCCTGGAGCACGCCAAGGACGACGCCTTCCGCCGCGCCCTGCAGGAAGCCCGGGTCGAGGCCGACCGCCTGCTCGAAGCCACCGAAGCGGCTCTCAAGGAAGACCCCCACCTGCTGGATGCGGGCGAACGGGCCCGGGTCGATGTGGCCCTGGAAAAGCTGCGCACCGTCATTCAGGGCGAGGACCGCCATGCCATCAACCACGGCATGGACCTGCTGGCCCTGGAAACCAATGAATTTGCCGCCCGCCGCATGGACCAGAGCATCAAGCGAGCCCTGGCCGGGAAGCGGGTGGACGACGTGAAAATCGGAGAAGAAGAATGACCCAGATCATCGTCCTGCCCCATGAGGAGCTGTGCCCCGAGGGCGCCGTGATCGAGGCCGAACCGGGCACCAGCGTCTGCGATGCCCTGTTGCAGCACGATATCGAAATCGAGCATGCCTGCGAGAAGTCCTGTGCCTGCACCACCTGCCACGTGGTGATCCGGGAAGGCTTCAATTCCCTGGAACCAGCCGAGGATCTGGAAGAGGACATGCTGGACAAGGCCTGGGGCCTGGAGCCCAATTCCCGCCTGTCCTGCCAGGCCATCGTCAAGGCCACGCCCCTGGTGGTGGAAATCCCCAAGTACACCATCAACATGGCCAAGGAAGGCAAGCACTGAGGAGAGCGCCATGAAATGGACCGACATCAACGATATCGCCATCGAACTCGCCGACGCCCATCCGGACGTGGACCCCACCAAGATCAATTTCGTGGACCTGATGAACTGGGTCATGGCCCTGCCAGGATTCAACGACGATCCCAAGCACTGCGGCGAGAAAATCCTGGAAGCCATCCAGGGCGCCTGGATCGAAGAGGCCGAGTAATTCGGGTGATGCGGGCGAATTGACTCCGCCCGCAGCCGAGGTGGAACGAAGCAATCAGGACAGGGGAGGCACGACCATGGAACAGCGCTTCAGCGACCAGCAACTGGAACGGATCATCGACGAGGCAACCATCTACATGTGTGCCTGTCCGGCCCAGGTGGCGGCGGCCATCCGCGACCTGCGCGGGCTCTATCGCTACCAGCAGGACTGTCTGGAGGCGCCGAGCAGCGAGCGGCCGGTGCATCAGCTCATCGCCGCCTCCACCAACACCGCCCATGCGGAACTGGAAGAGTGCCTGGACCGGGTGCTCGACCTGGAGGGCTGGGATCGCCAGACCCTGCGCATGCCCGAAGGCCTGCGCCGCAAGCGGGAAGAATCCCTGGCCGGCTTGTAGCCCCGGGAAAGCTTTTTCCGCCCATAGAAAAAGCCCCGCACTGCGGGGCTTTTGTTTTGCTGCCGAAGCCGGGGCGCTTCAGGCTTCGAACAGGTTGAGCAGGCTGTCCAGGCCGCCGTGGCTGATGGCCACCGAGGCCTTGGCCCGGGTTGCCGGCTTGGCGTGGAAGGCCACGGAAAGGCCGGCTTCGGCCATCATCAAGAGGTCGTTGGCGCCGTCTCCGACGGCGATCACCTGCTCCCGTTCCAGGCCCAGTTCGTCCCGCAGCCGGTTGAGGTGGTGGGCCTTGGCCTGGGCGTCCACGATGTCGCCCACTACCTTGCCGGTGAGCTTGCCGCCGGAGATTTCCAGTTCGTTGGAGGTGGCGAAGTCGAAGCCCAGTTCGATGCGCAGGCGTTCAGTGAAATAGGTGAAGCCGCCGGAGAGGATGGCGGTGCGCAGGCCGGCCGTCTGGGCCGCTTCCAGCAGTTCCCGGGCGCCCTCGGAGAGCAGCAGGCGTTCGCCATAGACCCGGGCCAGGACCCGGGCGTCCAGCCCGGCCAGCAGGGCCAGGCGGCGGCGCAGGCTTTCCCGGTAGTCGATTTCGCCGCGCATGGCCGATTCGGTGACCGCGGAGACTTCCGCCTTCTTGCCGGCGAAGTCGGCCAGTTCGTCGATGCACTCGATGGTGATGAGGGTCGAGTCCATGTCGAAGCAGATGAGGCCGTAGTCGGCCAGCTTGCGGTCGGCGGGGACGAAGGCCCAGTCCAGCTTTTCGGCTTCGATCAGGGGCAGCAGGGCGTCGAATTCGGCCGTGCGGCTGGCGTTGCGGAAGCACACCACCCGGGGCGGCCGGGGTTCCACGGCAGCGGCCTGGGTGGCGGCGGCAATGCGGTCGAGGAGAAAGGTCGGCAGGGCGCCGTTCTGGATGATGAGGTTCATGGTGATGAGCGGTGATCGGGGTGGAACTCAGGTCGTCTGGGGCGACGACAGGTAATTGTTTTTCACCCGCACGTAGTGTTCGGCGGAATAGCGCAGGTAGGCGATTTCGTCAGGCGTGAGGGGCCGCACCCGGACGGCCGGACGGCCCACGTAGAGGTAGCCGCTCTCCAGGGTCTTGCCCGGGGACACCAGGCTGCCGGCACCGAGCATGACCCGGGGCTGGATCACCGCATCGTCCATGACCATGGAACCCATGCCGATCAGGCATTCGTCGCCGATGCGGCAGCCGTGCAGGATGGCGCCATGGCCCACGGTGACGTGGTCGCCGATCAGCAGGGGCGAGCCCTCCGGCTTGGCGGCATTCTTGTGGGAGACGTGGCCCATGGAGAAATCCTGGATGTTGCTGCAGGCGCCGATCTCGATGCGGTTCACGTCGCCCCGCAGGACGGCGTTGCACCACACCGACGAGTCCCGCCCCAGCCGCACGTCGCCGATGAGCTGGGCCGAGGGGTGGAGGTAGCAGGACTCGCCGACGGACGGAAAAGTGTCCAGGTAGGGGCTGAGGAGCATGGGCAGGGCCGGGAAAGGCTTAGCCGGCCTGCCGTTCCGGCAGCACGTCGCGCAGCAGGGTGGCGGCGTCGCGGATCATCTTTTCCGTGGTGGCCCAGTCCACACAGCCGTCGGTGACGGAGCAGCCGTACTTGAGCTGGGACAGGTCGGCGGGGATGGACTGGTTGCCGGCCTCGATGTTGGACTCGATCATCACCCCCACCATGGACTTGTTGCCCAGACGGATCTGGTTCACCACGTCGGACATCACCAGGGGCTGCAGTTCGGGCTTCTTCAGGCTGTTGGCGTGGGAACAGTCCACCACCACATTGGGGATCAGCTTGGCCTTGACCATGGCCTGCTCGGCCACGGAGACGGAGACCGTGTCGTAGTTGGGCCGGCCGCCGCCCCCGCGCAGCACGATGTGGCCGTAGGCATTGCCGGTGGTGCGCACGATGGCCACCTGGCCCTGGTCGTTGAGACCGAGGAAGCTGTGGGGCTTGGAGGCGGAGAGAATGGCGTTGATGGCGATTTCGGTGTTGCCGTCGGTGCCGTTCTTGAAGCCCACCGGGGTGGACAGGCCGGAAGACATTTCCCGGTGGGTCTGGGATTCGGTGGTGCGGGCGCCGATGGCGGTCCAGGAAATGAGGTCGCCGTAGTACTGGGGCGAATTCGGGTCCAGGGCCTCGGTGCCGGCGGGCAGGCCGATTTCATTGACCTGCAGGAGGAACTCCCGGGCCTTGGCCATGCCCACGTCCACGCGGAAGGAGTCGTCCATGAAGGGGTCGTTGATGTAGCCCTTCCAGCCCACGGTGGTGCGGGGCTTCTCGAAGTAGACGCGCATCACCAGCAGCAGGGTGTCGGAGACCTCGTCGGCCAGGGCCTTGAGGCGGCGGGCGTAGTCCAGGCCGGCGACGGGGTCGTGGATGGAGCAGGGGCCCACCACCACGAAGAGGCGGTGGTCCTTGCGGTCCAGGATGTTCTTCAGGTCCTGCCGGCCCTGGCGCACCACGGCGGCGGCCTTCTCGGAGAGGGGCTGGCTGGCCAGCATTGCCGCCGGGGTCGGCATGGGGTCGAAGGCGGCGATATTGATGTTGTCGATGTCGGGGGTGGTCATGGTCGTTATGGGCAGCACTGGTTCCGGTTGCAATCGGGAGGAGCCGGCGCCCACCGGAACGGACGCCGCCAAGCCGAGGATGGGAGTTTAACCCTTCCGCCGTCCCTTGCGCACCCTAATGCCGCGATAGCCGGTGCTTATTGCGGAGCCAGCCAGCGGCGCAGCAGGGTGACCAGTTCCTGCTCCGAGAAGGGCTTGGCGAGGAAGTCGTTCATGCCCGCCTCCCGGCACTGGGCCCGGCTCTCGTCCGGGTCGCCGGCGGTGAGGGCGATGATGGCCGTCGGCGTGCCCCGTTCCCGGGCCCGCCAGGCCCGGGTGGTGGCGCAGCCGTCGAGCCCGGGCATGCGGCAGTCCATCAGTACCAGATCGAAGTCGGCCTCGGGGCCCAGTTGCAGGGCCTCTTCGCCGGAAGACGCGCTCTGTACCTGGCAGCCCAGGGCTTCCAGCAGGCAGGTGCTGGCCTCCCGGATTTCCGGGTTGTCGTCCACCAGCAGGATGCGGCCGCTGAAGCGGGGTGTCCGCGCCGGATTGGTCTCGCGGCCCTCCAGCCATTTGCCGATGGTGGCGATGAGGGTCTGGGCGTCCACCGGCTTGGGCAGGTAGTCGTCCATGCCGGCGGCCAGGCATTTTTCCCGGTCGCCGCGCATGACGAAGGCGGTCAGGGCGATGATCGGCGTGCGCCGCCGCTGGCCTTCCTGGATGCGGATCTGGCGGGTGGCCTCGTAGCCGTCCATGCCGGCCATCTGGCAGTCCATGAGGATGGCGTCCGGCTGCCAGCTTTCCGCCAGGGTCACCGCCTCCAGGCCGTTGGCCGCCTGGCGCACCTGGCAGTGGGCCTGGGCCAGGTATTCGGCCAGCACTTCCCGGTTGGCCTCGGTGTCGTCCACCAGCAGGATGCGGGTGTCCCGGGGCAGGGCGGTGATGGGGCTGCCCGCCGGCAGCACGGGCACCGGGCTCACCGTGGGGTCGCTCTCCGGCAGTTCGATGTCGAACCAGAAGCAGCTGCCTTCGCCGCTGTTGCTGCTGACGCCGATGCTGCCGTGCATCAGTTCCACCAGCTGCTTGCAGATGGTCAGGCCCAGGCCGGTGCCGCCGAAGAGGCGGGTGGTGGAGGAATCGGCCTGGGTGAATTTGTCGAAGATGGTTTCCTGCAGTTCCGGCGGCACGCCGATGCCCGAGTCCCGCACCTCGACCCGCAGGTGCTGGCGGCCGGGGGCGATGCGGGTGCATTCGATGTCCAGCTCGACCCAGCCGCTGTTGGTGAACTTGATGGCGTTGTTGAGCAGGTTGGCCATGATCTGGCGCAGGCGTACCGGATCGCCATGGATCTTGGGCGGGATGATGCCCTTGATGTGATAGCGGAACTCCAGCCCCTTCTGGGCCGCGGCGGCGGCCTGGACCTCGGTCAGTTCGCCCAGCAGCAGCACCAGGTCCACCTCCTCCGGGTGGATCACCAGCTTGCCGGCCTCGATCTTGGAAATGTCCAGGATGTCGTTGAGGATGGCCAGCAGCTGCTTGGTGCTGCCGTAGGCCAGGCGGATGTAGCGCTCCTGCTTTTCGTTGAGGGGTGTGTGCAGGAGCAGGTCCAGCACCCCCAGGATGCCGGTGAAGGGGGTGCGGATTTCGTGGCTCATGTTGGCCAGGAATTCGCTCTTGGCCCGGTTCGCCGCCTCCGCCTTTTCCCGGGCGTGGCGCAGTTCGCTTTCCGCCGCCTTGCGTTCGGTGACGTCCTCGAAGGTCCACACCACGCCGCGGCTGAGGTCGTCCGGATTGATGGCCTTGCCCGACACGGCGCACCAGAAGCACTCGCCGTTGCGCCGCCGCATGATCAGTTCCTGGCGCATCACCTGGCCCTGTTCCAGTATGGGCATGATGTCCTGGGTGGCGCTGACGAAGCTTTCCCGGCTCGGGTACAGCTCCTCGGCCCGCAGGCCGATCACCTCCTGGGAGCCGTAGCCGAACATGGCGGCCATCTGCCGGTTGGCCAGGACCACGTGCCGGTCTTCGTGGTTGCTGGTGTCCAGGTAGGCGATGCCGATGGCCGAGGCGTCCAGGGTGGTCTGCTGGATCGCCTCCACTTCCTCCTTGGCCCGCAACAGGGCGCTCTCGGCCCGGCTGGCCCGGGTCAGGGCCCAGCCCAGCATGGACATGAGGGCGATGAAACCGACCACGATGGCGGCGATGAACAGGCGCATCTGCTCCATGCGCTCGGCCAGGGCCGCGTTCATGGAAGAGAGCATGCCCCAGCGGTCCAGTTCCGCCGCTTCCAGGTCGTCGGCCAGGAGGCGGGACTCCTGCACCAGATGGGGCAGGTCGGCGGCGGGCGTGCCGCTGCCTTCCAGGTACTGGTTGGTCTTCAGCTTCAGGTTGCGGATGCGCTCGGAGAGCCGGGCGCGCATTTCCGGATTGCTGTCCCGGCCTTCGGCGCTGTAGTTCTCGGCCAGGGCCAGGGCTTCCCAGGCGGCGGCCACGTGCTTGCGCCGCGCGTCGGGGGAATCGGCGGCCCGCTCCAGCAACTCCTGGCTCTGGCCGATGAAGTAGCGTGCCTTGAGCAGGGTGCGGGCGCCGTGGACGCTGTCGAAATTGGCGTCGAGGAAGACTTCGTGCAGGGTGTTGAAACGGGCGAAGCCGAGCACCAGGATGAGTCCCGCCAGGATGGCAAAGCCGTAGATGACGAAGGGGAGTCGCTGGGAGGCTCTGGGTCGTGGCGGCACGGATTGGGTCCCCGAATGGAAATCAGCGGTTGTGACCGCCGCTTGTCGCTTTTATGATGTTTGGCATTTTCCACTGAGAAGCCGCCAATGGACAAGCTGTTCCCCGCCCCCCGGTCTTTGCAGATTGCCGCCGGCCGCCCCGCCGGTCCCCGGCCGTGGGCCGGAAAGGCAATGCTGGCCTTGTCTCTGGCAATTTTCAGCCTGGCCGCCCGGGCCGATTTTTCCGACGGGGAAATCCGCGTCGGCCTGCTCGTGGATATGCAATCGACCTATGCCCACATCACCGGCAGCGGTTCCGTGGCGGCGGCGCGCATGGCCATCGAGGACGTGGGCGGCAAGATCAACGGCAAACCCATCCGCCTCTTCTTCGCCGACCACGGCAACAGCGTCGCCCAGGGCTCGGCAGTGGCCAAGCGCTGGCTGTTCGAGGAGGGGGTGGACGTCATCGCCGACGTGGCCAGTTCCCCCATCGCCCTGGCGGTGCAGGAAATCAACCGGCCCAAGGGGGCTGTGGTCTTCTACAACGGCGTCATGAGCACGGAAATCACCGGCAGCCGCTGTGCCGCCACCGGGGTGCACTGGATGTACGACAGCCAGGCCTACACCACCGCCCTGGGCCGGGAACTGACCCGGAGCGGCGCCAGGACCTGGTATTTCATCACCCTGGACAATGCCTTCGGCCGCAATACGGAAAAGGAGCTGGCGGCGGTGATCGAGGCCAACGGCGGCCAGGTGCTGGGGCGCACCTACCATGGCCTGGGGGAGCGGCAGCTGTTCGTCAAGCTGCGCCAGGCGGCCGAGTCCGGCGCCCAGGTGATCGCCCTGGTGGATGCGGGCCAGGACATGATCCGGGCGGTGCGGCAGAGTTTCGACCTGCTGCGGGTGAGCAAGGGCAAGACGGTGCTGGCGGCGGTGGCCACCGCCCTCAACGACGTCCATGTGATGAAGCCCCAGCTGGCCCAGGGCCTCAAGCTTTCCCATTCCTTCTACTGGAACCAGGACCCGGAGGCCCGGGCCTGGTCCCAGCGCTTCTTCGAGCGCACCGGCGCCATGCCCAGCGACCTGCAGGCCGGCGTCTATTCCTCCCTCATCCACTACTTCAAGGCGGTGGCCGCCAGCGACAGCGACAAGGGCACTACCGTGGTGGCCAGGATGCGGGAAATCCCCATCCGCGACCCCATCGTGCGCAACGCCCGCCTGCGGGAAGACGGGCGCATGGTGCACGACATCTACCTGCTGGAAGTGAAGAAGCCCGGGGATATCCGGGAACCCTGGGACTACCTGCGGGTGTTGCGCACCATCCCCGGGGAGCAGGCCTTCAGCCCCCTTTCGGCGAGCGCTTGCCCTTTGCTGGCGCGCTAGGCTTGGCGGCCTGGCCGCGGCGGGGCAGGTGGCTGCCGGCCCCGGCGAGGAACTGGCGGCCGGAGTCGTAGCCCACCTGGAACAGGGTCTCCAGGTTGGAACGGGACCAGTCGAGGGAGGTTTCCCATTTGTCCGCCGGGATGTCGAAGGGCACCTTGAGCAGGTTCCACTTGCCGTCCCGGTTGTACTTGGCTTCGAAGATCTTGGTGTCGTCCCGGGCGATTTCCACCAGGGGCACGATGATGGAGAGCAGCCAGGCGTCGTAGAGGTCCCGCGGCGTGCGCATCAGCTTCTCGGCACCCAGCACGTCGAAGACCACGATGTCCTTCACCTCCGGTTCGTGGCTGACCAGGGCTTCGTAGTTGAGGCAGTCGTGGGCGGCGCCTTCGTAGTAGTACTTGGGCTGGCCGTCCTCCGGGTCCACCATCTGGTGCGGCGGGTAGAGGAAGGGGAAGGCCAGGGCGGCGCGCAGGGCGTCGCCGCTGATCTGGCCCTTGGCGCTGCTGAAATTCTGCATGCGCCGGTCGTTGATGTTGTAGGCGTTCACGTAGAAACGCTCGTGGCGCTGCTGCAGGGCGGAAAAATCCACCACCTGCTCGAGGAAGGGCACCGGCGCGCAGAGACCCAGGCTGTCGGCATTGAGGTCGGTGGGGCAGGCCACGGCGAACATCAGCTTGATCAGGTCGGCCTGCAGCCGCGTCGCCTCGTGGCCGCCCAGCTGCTGCTCCATGGCCTGGACCAGGGGATTGGCCTGCAGCAGGGCCCGGTAGGCCTCGGCGATGGAGCCGGATTTCTGGAATACCTTGAAATTGACCGGATAGCGCTGGTAGAGGGCGTCGGCGATGCCCATGTCCACGGTGCTGCGCAGGGCCTTCAGGGAATCGCCGCCCTGGGGCGCCAGGTAGAGCAGGCCGATGAGGGCGCCGGCCCCGGCGGTGGAAACCACGTCGAATTCGACGCCGGCCTCCTCGAAGGCCACCAGGGCGCCGGCCATGAGGGTGGCGTTGGGGGCGCCGCCCCCGATGATCAGTGCTGTCTTTGCCATTGCGTTGTCCTCCGGAATTGGGTTTTCCGGCAACGCAGGCCCGGGGTGGTCAGGCGCCCAGTTGCCGGAACAGATCCTTCACTGCATCGACCCGTTCCTTGAGGGTCGGCATATGACGAACGACTGCCAGTTTATCCTGCCCGGCCAGCTTGAAGTGACGGTTTTTCTGAATCAGTTCGATGATGCGGATGGGCTCGATGGGCGGATTGGGGCAGAACTGCACGGTCAGCTGGCTGGCAGTGGCGTCCAGCTTGACGATGCCCAGGGGCCTGGCCAGCAGGCGCAGGCGGTGGGTGGCCAGCAGGCACTGGCCCTGGGGCGGCAGCTCGCCGAAGCGGTCGATCAGCTCTTCCTGCAGGGCGTTGATGTCCTCCTCCGTTTCGCAGTTGGAGAGGCGCTTGTAGAGGGTCAGGCGCTCGTGCACGTCGGGGGCGTAGGCGTCGGGCAGCAGGGCCGGGGCGTGCAGGTTGATTTCCGTGGTGACGCCCAGGGGCTGGGTCAGGTCCGGCTCCCTGCCCTGCTTGAGGGCGGCCACCGCCCGGTTGAGCATCTCGGTGTACAGATTGAAGCCCACCTCCTGCATTTCGCCGGACTGGTTTTCCCCCAGTACCTCGCCGGCGCCGCGGATTTCCAGGTCGTGCATGGCCAGGTAGAAGCCGGCCCCCAGCTCTTCCATGTGCTGGATGGCCTCCAGGCGCTGCTTGGCCTGCTTGGTCAGGGCTTTTTCATCCTGCACCAGGAGGTAGGAGTAGGCCTGGTGGTGGGAGCGGCCGACCCGTCCCCGCAGCTGGTGCAGCTGGGCCAGGCCGAATTTTTCGGCCCGGTTGATGAGGATGGTGTTGGCGTGGGGATTGTCGATGCCGGTCTCGATGATGGTGGTGCATAGCAGCAGGTTGGCCCGCTGCTGGGTGAAGTCCCGCATCACCCGTTCCAGCTCCCGCTCGTTCATCTGGCCGTGGCCGACCACGATGCGGGCCTCGGGCACCAGGGACTGGAGCTTCTCCCGCATGTTGTCGATGGTGTCCACCTCGTTGTGCAGGAAGTACACCTGGCCGCCCCGCTTCAGTTCCCGCAGCACCGCCTCGCGAATGATGCCGTCGGAGAACTTGGCGACGAAGGTCTTGATGGCCAGCCGCTTCTGGGGCGCCGTGGCGATCACCGAGAAGTCCCGCAGGCCTTCCAGGCTCATGGCCAGGGTGCGGGGGATGGGGGTGGCGGTCAGGGTCAGCACGTCCACCTCGGCCCGCAGGGCCTTCAGGGCTTCCTTCTGGCGCACGCCGAAGCGGTGTTCCTCGTCGATCATGACCAGGCCCAGGCGGTCGAACTTCATCTCCTTGGAGAGCAGCTTGTGGGTGCCGATGACGATGTCGATCTTGCCCGCCTCCAGGTCCTTCATGGCCTGGGCGGTTTCCTTGGCGGTCTTGAAGCGGGACAGTTCGGCGATCTGCACCGGCCAGTCGGCGAAGCGGTCCTTGAAGGTCTGGTAGTGCTGTTCGCAGAGCAGGGTGGTGGGGCACAGCACCGCCACCTGCTTGCCGCCGGCCACGGCGACGAAGGCGGCGCGCAGGGCCACCTCGGTCTTGCCGAAGCCCACGTCGCCGCACACCAGGCGGTCCATGGGCTTGCCCGACTTCATGTCCTCGATCACCGCGGCGATGGCGGTGGCCTGGTCTTCCGTCTCCTCGAAGCCGAAGCCGTCGGCGAAGGCCTCGTAGTCGTTTTCGGTGAAGGCGAAGGCATGGCCCTGGCGCGCCGCCCGGGCGGCGTAGAGGGCCAGCAGTTCGGCGGCGGTGTCCCGGGCCTGTTCGGCGGCCTTCTTCTTGGCCTTTTCCCACTGGCCTGAGCCCAGGCTGTGCAGGGGCGCCGCATCGGGCTCGTTGCCGGAGTAGCGGGAGATGACGTGGAGCTGGGAGACGGGCACGTACAGCTTGGCCTCGTTGGCGTAGTGCAGCTCCAGGAATTCGGTGTCGCCTTCGCCCAGGTCCAGGTGCAGCAGGCCCATGTAGCGGCCGATGCCGTGGGATTCGTGCACCACCGGGTCGCCCACCTTGAGCTCGGTCAGGTCCCGCAGCCAGTTGTCCATGGAGGCCCGGCGCTGGGCGTTCTGGCGGCTGCGGCGGTTGGGGCTGCCGGCGTACAGCTCGGTCTCGGTGATGATGGCCAGGCCGTCGAGGCAGAAGCCGCTTTGCAGGGGGGCCACGCCCAGGGCCAGGGGCGCGTCGCCGCCGAGGAAGGCGGCAAAGTCGGCGCTGGCGGCGGGCTTGAGGCCGTGTTCCAGCAGCAGTTGCTGCAGGGTTTCGCGGCGGCCGGCGGATTCGGCCAGGAGCAGGGTGCGGCGCCCCTGGCGGCCGGCGATGAACTGCTTGAGGGCGGTCAGCGGGTCCTCGGCCCGCCGTTCCACCGCCACGGCGGGGACGGCGGTGGCCAGGGGCGGCGTGCCTTCCGCCGGGGTGCCCAGGATCAGCTTGGCGTAATCCTTGGCGGCGACGAAGAACTGCTCCTCGGAGAGGAACAGCTCGGCCGGGGGCAGCAGGGGCCGGGCCTTGTCGCCGGCCAGCATGTTGTAGCGGGACTGGGTGTCGCGCCAGAAGTCCTGCAGGGCAAGCGCCACGTCCCGGTGCTGGCAGAGCACGGCGTCCTTGGGCAGGTAGTCGAAGAGGGTGGCGGTTTCCTCGAAGAAGAGGGGCAGCCAGTATTCGATGCCGGCGGAAGGGACGCCGTTGGAGACGTCCTTGTAGATGCCGGACTTGGCCGGATCGCCTTCGAAGACTTCGCGGAAGCGCTGGCGGAAGCGGGTGCGGCCGCCGTCGTCCAGGGGGAATTCCCGGGCCGGCAGCAGGCGGATTTCCGGCACCGGGTAGAGGCTGCGCTGGGTGTCGGCATCGAAGGTGCGCAGGGTCTCGATCTCTTCGTCGAAGAGGTCGATGCGGTAGGGCAGGGCCGAGCCCATGGGGAACAGGTCCACCAGGCCGCCGCGGATGGAGTATTCCCCCGGCGACACCACCTGGGTGACGTGGGTGTAGCCGGCCAGGGTGAGCTGGCTGCGGAACTGCTCGGCGTCCAGCTTCTCGCCCTTTTTCAGGAAGAAGGTGTAGGCCGCCAGGTAGCTGGGCGGGGTCAGGCGGTAGACGGCGGTGGTGGCCGGCACCAGCAGCACTTCGCACTCGCCCCGGCTGACGGCGTAGAGGGTGGCCAGGCGTTCGGAGACCAGGTCGTGGTGGGGCGAGAAATTGTCGTAGGGCAGGGTTTCCCAGTCCGGCAGCAGGCGCACTTTCAGGTCCGGCGCGAACCAGGGGATTTCCTCCAGCAGGCGCTGGGCGTCCGCCGGGCTGGCGGTGAGCACGGCCAGCAGGCGCTTCTGGCTGCGGGCCTGGCTGCCCAGCCGGGCCAGGGCCAGGGCGTCGGCGGAACCGGCCAGGGGCGGCAGGTGCAGGCGTTCGCCGCTGCGCGGCAGCTGGGCCAGGGCGCGGGAAATTTCGGGAGGCAGTTCGGGCAGGGCGGGCGAGGTGGAGGCGGACACGAGGAGGTAAATCAGGCAGGCGGGGGAGGCAGGATTATAGCCCAGGGGCGATGGCCCGGCCGGGGCGCTGCCGTTTGCCGACGCCAGGGCCGGGCTGGCGCCGCCGCGCCGCCGGGGAGGATTGCCTCAGGGGCATGGCCGCTGCGCCTTGCGGGGTGCGGCTTGTGGCCGGGCTATGCCGAAGATGCCCGTCCCTCCTGGCCTGCAGGCCATGCCGCTTTTCGATGTTCCCGCTCGTCAGCTGCCGAGCCGCACCGGCTGGCGGCGGGCGCCGAAGTCGCCGGGCCCCGGGCCGAAGCGGCCGGCCAGCTGGTGGCCGCAGTCGGGGCAGGCGCCGCTGGCGGTGAGGCGATATTGCTTGAGGGTGTACCAGTCGCGCACGATCAGGGGCGCGTGGCAGCGGGGGCAGTCGGTGGTGCCGCCCGCGGTGTCGTGCACGTTGCCGGTGTAGACGAAGTGCAGGCCGGCGTCCCGGGCGATGCGGCGGGCCCGGCTGAGGGTGGCCGGCGGCGTCTCCGGCGCCTCGAGGAATTTCCAGTCCGGGTGGTAGGCGCTGAAGTGAAGGGGCACTTCGGGCCCCAGTTCCCGTTCGATCCAGGCGGCCAGCTGGGCGATTTCCCGGTCGCTGTCGTTGTGGCCGGGAATGAGCAGGGTGGTGATTTCCAGCCAGCAGTCGGTGAGGTGGTGGATGTGGGCCAGGGTGTCGAGCACCGGCTGTAGGTGGCCGCCGCACAGCTTGACGTAGAAGTCCTCGGTGAAGGCCTTGAGGTCCACGTTGGCGGCGTCCATCAGGGCGAAGAACTCCTTCCGCGGTTCGGCGTGGATGTAGCCGGCGGTGACGGCGACGCTGCGGATGCCGGCCTCGCGGCAGGCCAGGGCCGTGTCCATGGCGTACTCGGCGAAGATCACCGGGTCGTTGTAGGTGAAGGCCACGGCCGGGGCCTCCAGGCGGCGGGCAGCGGCGGCGATGGCGGCCGGGCTGGCGGCGTCCATCAGCCGGTCCATGTCCCGGGACTTGGAGATGTCCCAGTTCTGGCAGAACTTGCAGGCCAGGTTGCAGCCGGCGGTGCCGAAGGAAAGGATGGGGGTGCCCGGGTGGAAGTGGTTGAGGGGCTTCTTTTCCACCGGGTCCAGGCAGAAGCCGGAGGAGCGGCCGTAGGTGGTGAGGATCATGGCCCCGTCCCGGGCCTGGCGCACGAAGCAGGCGCCGCGCTGGCCTTCGTGCAGGCGACAGTCCCGGGGACAGAGGTCGCACTGCAGGCGGCCGTCTTCCAGGGCGTGCCACCAGCGGCCCGGGTGGGCGCTCTCGGCCACGGCGGGGGTGTGGTCGGGATTCATGGCCGTTCTCCTCTGTTCTGGTGCCACTTGTGCACCCGGTAGGTGGCCAGTTCCACCTGGGGCGACCAGAAATCCCGGGGCAGGCCGGCCTTGGCCTTGAGCTCGGCGAGAAAGCGTGACGGCTCGGGCAGGGCTTCCCAGACCTGGGGCAGGAAGGTGGCGCAGTGGGCGCCGTGGCGCAGGATCAGGCCGTCCTCGCCGGGCACCAGGGCCGCCAGGGCGTCGGCCTCGCTGGCGGCGGCCAGGGGGCGGGGCGTCTGCAGCAGGGACACTTCCAGGTCCAGCAGGGGCCATTCCTCGACGCTCACCGGGGCGAAGCGGGGATCGCGGAAGGCGGCGGCCCGGGCATTGGCGGCCACGTCCTCGCCCAGGGGGCGGCGGGCTTCCAGGGTGCCGATGCAGCCCCGCAGGCGGCCGTCCCGGGTCAGGGTGACGAAGGTGGCGGCGGGCTTTTCCAGGGCCCGGGGCGGCGGCGTCCCCAGATTGGGCGGCGGGTCGGCCAGGCCCAGTTCCCGGGCGATGGCGTGGCGGGCCAGGGCCAGCAGCAGGCGGCCCAGGGCGGCGTCGGGCGGCCCGTTGGCGAGGGGCTCAGTGGGGACCATGGTCCGGCTCCAGGGCGAAGGCGGCGTAGCCCACCACCCGCTCCCGGTCGCCGGCGGTATCGCCGGAATTGCGCCGGTCCAGGAGGCGGGGCCGCAGGCCGTGGCGGGCTGCCGCCAGCAGCAGGCCGTTGATGGGAATGGCGCCGCAGGCTTCCTGGGGCGCCAGGTCGGCCCGGGCGGCGGCGATGCGGGCACAGGTGGCCTGGTCCAGGCGTTCGGCCTCGGCGTAGGGCTGGTAGTGGGAAAGGTCGGAACTGACCAGGATCAGGGTTTCCTCGCCGCCCCACAGACGTTCCAGTACCTGGGCCACGGCCTCGCCGGAGGCGGCGCCCACGGTCAGGGGCAGCAGGGTGAAGGGCCCCAGCAGGCGTTGCAGGAAAGGCAGTTGCACTTCCAGGGAATGCTCCAGGGCGTGGGCCCCGTCGTCGGCCACCACCTGGGGCAGGTCGGCGATGCGCTGCCGGGCCTCGGCGTCGATGGGCAGCGGGCCCAGGGGCGTGGCGAAACTGTCCACGGTGGGCACGGCCAGGCCCCGCACCGCCACCCGGTGGGTGGGACCGAGCAGGATGACGCGGCGGATGCGCCCGGCCTGGGGCGCCAGGGCGGCATAGGCGGTCGCCGCGATGGGGGCGGAATAGACGTAGCCGGCGTGGGGCACGATGAGGGCCTTGATCGGCCCAGCGGCGGCGGGCGGCCGGGCCTGGGTCAGGTAGGCGTCGATGTCGGCGCCCAACTGGGCGGGGTCGGCCGGGTAGAAGAGGCCGGCGACGGCGGCGGGACGAAGGCTGGGCATGGCTCGCTCCCCGGAAGGTAACGCTACAGGTGCATGAATATCCAGCCGCCGATGGTGCCCGCGGCCAGGGCCAGGAAGCCCAGGCCGATGCGGCGTCCCAGGCTGGGGCCGGCGACGGAGAAGACGATGCCCAGCTTGAACACCAGGTTGGCGAGGAAGGCGATGACGATGGAGTTCACCGCCTCATGCATGGGCAGCTTGCCCATGCCGAACAGGCGCAGGGAGGACAAGGCGATGGCATCCACGTCGGTGAAGCCGGAAATCAGGGAAATGGCGTAGAGGCCCTCGGAACCGGCCACATCGGAGAGCCAGGCGGCCAGCAGCAGCACCACGGCGTAAATGCAGCCGAAGGTGAGGGCGGTGCGGATTTCCGCCGGGTTGTGCAGGTTGAGGGGCGTTTCCGGCTGGCCGCTCTGGTCGCCGAGGATGCGCCACAGCCAGCCGATCACCACCAGGCCCAGCAGCAGGCCGCCGCCCAGGGCCGGCAGCAGTTGCGGCAGCAGCTCGGGCTGCAGCATGGCGGCCAGGAGGGAGAGGCGTACCAGCACCACCACGTTGGCGGTGAGGATCACCACCATGGACAGGCGCAGCAGGTTGGGCGTGGCCTTGACGTGGCGGGAATACACCAGGGTGATGGCGGTGGAGGAGGCGAGGCCGCCCATGAGGCCGATCAGGGGGGCGCCGTGCTGCTGGCCGAAGAGGCGCAGGGCGGCATAGCCGGCCAGGCTCATGCCGGAGATGAGCACCACCATCCACCACACCTGGTAGGGGTTGAGGGCCAGGTAGGGGCCGAAGCCCTGGTCCGGCAGGATGGGCAGGATGACCAGGGAGAGGACGCCGAACTGCAGCATGGAGATGAGGTCCTTGCGCGTCAGCTTCTCGCTCAGCAGGTGCAGCTCGGTCTTGAAGTAGAGCAGCACGGTGGTGAGGATGGCCAGCATCACCGCCAGGGTCTGCTCCTGGTACCAGATCATGGCGCCGAAGGTGTAGGCCAGGAGCAGGGCCACCACCGAGGTGGTGCCCGGGTCCTGGGCGTCGGGGCGGGAATGGTAGGCGGCCACCATCATCAGGCCCACCATCAGGAGGCCGGCGGCCAGCACCCACTCGGAACCGCTCTTTTCCCCCAGCAGGCCGGCGATGGTGCCGAGCAGGGCGGTCAGGGCGAAGGTGCGCAGGCCGGCCCGGGAGGAGGAATGCCGTTCCCGCTCCAGGCCCATGAGCAGGCCCACCCCCAGGCTGAGGAGAAAGGCTTGGGCGAATTCCAGCCCGGTTTCGGTGAGGAAGTTGTTTTCCATGGTTTTTCTTATTTCGCCTGGTTTTTGATGGGGGGCAAAAATGGCGGAAAAGTCCCCCGGCCGGCCGGTTATGACGAGGCCCCTCCTGTTAAAATTAATGCATGGCCCGACACTACGCAATCGTTCCCGCTGCCGGCAGCGGTTCCCGCTTCGGCAGCGACACTCCCAAACAGTATCTTCCCCTGGCGGGACAACCCCTCATCCACCACACCCTGGCGGCCCTGTGCCGCCATCCGGCCATCGACCGGGTATGGGTGGTGCTGTCGCCGGGGGACGAGTGGTGGCGGGAATACGACTGGAGCGCCCTTGGGCCCAAGCTGGAAACCGTCTTCCACGGCGGCGCCACCCGGGCCCAGAGTGTGGCCAGCGGCCTCAGGGCAGCCCAGATGGCGGCCGCCGAGGACGACTGGGTGCTGGTGCACGATGCGGCCCGGCCCTGCCTGGCCGCCGCCATGATCGACGCCCTGGTGGCAGAACTGGCGGACGATCCGGTGGGCGGCATCCTGGCGGTGCCCGTGGCCGACACCCTGAAGCGGGCCGATGTGCAGCAGCGGGCCGCGGCCACCGTGCCCCGGGACGGCCTGTGGCAGGCCCAGACGCCCCAGATGTTCCGCTACGGCACCCTGTGCCGGGCCCTGGCGGCCAACCCGGACGTCACCGACGAGGCCGGCGCCATCGAGGCCCTGGGCCTCAAGCCCCGGCTGGTGAAGGGCGACGCCAGCAATCTCAAGGTTACCTATCCGGCGGACCTGTCCCTGGCGGAGGCCATCCTGCGCAGCCGCCTCGGCCCCCGGGCCGCCCTTGGAGCATTGGCATGAGTCACAAGGAAATTCGCGTCGGCCAGGGCTGGGATGTGCACGCCCTGGTGCCGGGACGGGCCCTGATCCTGGGCGGCGTCACCATTCCCCACGAACTGGGGCTGCTCGGCCATTCCGATGCCGACGCCCTGCTGCACGCCATTACCGACGCCCTGCTCGGCGCTGCCGCCTTGGGTGACATCGGCCGCCATTTCCCCGATTCCGATCCGCGCTGGAAGGGGGCCGACAGCCGGGTGCTGCTGCGCCACACCCTCAGCCTGCTGCAGCAGGCGGGCTGGCGCGTGGTCAATGTGGACGCCACGGTGGTGGCCCAGCGGCCCAAGCTGGCAGCCCACATTCCGGCCATGGTGGCCAATATCGCCGCCGATCTGGGCCTGGCCGCCGAGCGGGTCAACGTCAAGGCCAAGACCTGCGAACGGCTCGGTTTTGCCGGCCGGGAGGAGGGCATGGAAGCCCAGGCCGCCGTCCTCATTGAACGGGAGTGACTTTGTCCGGTCAGACAGCGTCCCCAGAACGGGCCCGGGTGTTTTTCGCCCTCTGGCCCGAGGCGGCCCTGGCTGAGCGCCTGGCGGCCCTGGCCGAAGCCCAGGCGGCGGCCGTGGGCGGCCGCGCCATGGCCCGGGAGACCCTGCACCTGACCCTGGCCTTTCTCGGCGACGTTCCCCTCGAAACCCTGCCGGCCCTGCAGGAAGCCGGCCACCTGGTGGCCCGGCAACAAGTCATGCACCACGTATTCCCCCTGGAGTTTTCCCTGGATCATTTTGGCTACTGGCAGCACAACCACCTCGCCTGGATCGGCTGCCGCACTCCCGTCGCTGCCCTGCACGGCCTCGCTGGCGCCCTGGCGGCGGCCGTGGGCGAGCGGGGTTTTTTCCTGGAATCCCGTCCCTTCGTGCCCCACGTGACCCTGGTGCGCCGGGCCCCCGTGGCGCCGCCCTGCCGGGAGGAGGCCTTGCCCCTGGCCTGGCGCGCCACGGATTTTGCCCTGCTGCGCTCCCGCCGCCATGCCGGCGGTGCCGCCTACGAGACCCTGGCCCGCTGGCCGGTGGAGGGCTCGGCATGATCAAGAAGATTCCCGTGGCCCAGATCCGGGTCGGCATGTATGTCAGTGACGTCAATGCGGGCTGGATGGACCATCCCTTCCTGCGCAACAGCCTGCTGCTGGAAGACCAGGAGCAGGTGCTGAAGATCCGTCGTGCCGGCATCCGGGAGGTGTTCATTGACACCGCCAAGGGCTTCGATGTGGACGATGCGCCCACGGCCCAGGAGGCGGCCCGGAGCAGCCAGCAGGATCTGGAAAGGATGGCCGAGGCGCCGGAAAACAAGGCGCCGCCGCCCCGCACCAGCCTGGCGGAGGAGCTGGCCAAGGCCAAGGGGGCCTTCAATGAGGGGGCACGCCTGGTGCGCAGCGTCATGGACAACGCCCGCCTGGGGCGCCAGATCGAGATGGAATCGGTGAAGCTGGCGGTGGAGAAGATCACCAACTCCGTCATCCGCAACAGCAACGCCATGTTCACCCTGCGCCGCCTGCAGCAGCGGGACGACTACACCTACCAGCACTCGGTGGGCGTCTGCGCCATGCTGGCGGCCTTCGCCAAGGCCATGGACATGGACCTGGCGACCATCCACCAGGTGGCCCTGGGCGGCCTGCTGCACGACATCGGCTATGTGCGCATCCATGCCGAGATTCTGGCCAAGCCGGGCAAGCTGACCGACGAGGAATACCTGCACGTGAAATCCCACGTGGTCCAGGGTTCCGACATCCTGCACCAGACGGCGGGTATTCCCCAGCTGGCCTTCGACATCATGGAGCACCACCACGAGCGTTTCGACGGCAGCGGCTATCCCCGGGGCCTCAAGGGCGAGGAGATTTCCCAGGTGGGACGCATGGCGGCCATCGTCGATGTGTATGACGCCATCACCACCGACCGGGTTTATCATCGGGGCGTCAATCCGGGGGAAGCCATGCGCAAGCTTTTCGACTGGAGCAAGTACCACTTTGATCCGGCCCTGTTCCAGATTTTCGTCAAGAGCATCGGCATCTACCCGGTGGGCACCCTGGTGCGCCTGGAGAGCGAGCGCCTTGGCGTGGTGGTGGAACAGCGGGAAAAGAATCTGCTGCAGCCTCTGGTGCGGGTCATCTACGACGCCAAGCGCCAGTACTACCTGCCGCCCCAGGATGTGGACCTCTCCCGCCCCTTCGGCCATGGCGGCGGCGACCGCATCGTCACCCATGAATCCCCCCTGAAGTGGGGCATCGACGTCAATCGTTTCCTTTCCTGAAGCATGCCCAAGCCACCGCCCGCTCCCCGCGAAACCCGCGGCATCGAGAATGTGCTGACCCGCCTGCGGCAGGGCGAGAACCGCTTCGTCCAGCTGGCGGACAACATCCCGGAAAGCTTCTGGCTGATCGACATCGCCGCCCGCCGCGTGGTCTATGCCAATCCGGCTTACGCCACCCACTGGGGCGGCTCGGTGGAAGACCTCTACCGCAACCGCTTCGACTGGCTGCGCTTCATCCACCCGGACGACCTGGACCGCATGCGGGAGGCGGTGCGGCGCAATCCCCGGGGCGGGGTCAACGAGGTGGTGCGCATCGTCCATCCCAACGGTGGCGAGCGCTGGCTGCACATCCGCAGCTTCGACATGAAGGACGAGCAGGGCAATGCCCACAGCGTCGGCGGCGTCGGCACCGACATCACCGACCTGGTGCTGCAGCGGGAAGCCCTGCGGGCCAGCGAGGCGGTGCAGAAGGGCGTGCTGGACGCCCTGCCGGCCCATATCGCGATCCTCGACGCCGAGGGCGTCATCGTCGCGGTGAACGAGCCCTGGAGCCGCTTCGCCGCCGAGAACAGCCATGATCCGAGCAGCGCCGGCGTGGGCTGCAACTATATCCGGGTCTGCGAGAGGTCCTGGGGCGAATCGGCGGAAGAGGCCCAGGACATCGCCGTCGGCATCCGTGCCGTGATCGACGGTCTGAAGTACGAATTTTCCCTGGTCTATGCCTGTCATTCGCCCACCGAGAAGCGCTGGTTCCGCGTTCTGGTGACGCCCCTGGAGGCCCGGGGCAACCGGGGCGCGGTGGTGATGCACCTCAACGTCACCGAGACGGTGGAAGCCCAGCAGCGCCTGACCCATCTGGCCCACTTCGACAGCCTCACCGGCCTGCCCAACCGCCTGCTCTTCCGCGAGCGCCTGAAGGCGGCCCTGGCCATGGTGCAGCGCCAGGGCGGCCGGCTGGCGGTGATGTTCATCGACCTGGACCGTTTCAAGGTGGTCAACGACACCCTGGGCCACCTGGCCGGCGACGCCCTGTTGCAGCAGGTGGCCGCCCGCATCGGCGGCTGCCTGCGGGCCAGCGACACGGTGGGGCGCCTGGGCGGCGACGAGTTCGCCGTGCTGGTGCCGGACCCGGAGCGGGAGTACGACGTCACCGTGGTGGCCCGCCGCCTGGTGGACACCCTGGCCCAGCCCATCACCCTGGAAGGGCAGGAGCTGTTCGTCTCCGCCTCCATCGGCATCACCCTCTACCCGGACGATTGCGACGACCTGGAAAAGCTCATCCGCAACGCCGACACGGCCATGTACCGGGCCAAGGAGCTGGGCCGCAACAACTTCCAGTTCTTCACCGCCGCCATGAACGCCCGGGTCAAGGAACAGCTGCAACTGGAGACGGACCTGCGGCGGGCGGTGCAGCGCCAGGAATTCATTCTCCACTTCCAGCCCAAGGTCAGCTGCAGCCACGGCGGCATCACCGGCTTCGAGGCCCTGCTGCGCTGGCAGCATCCGGTGCGGGGCCTGGTCTCGCCCATGGAATTCATTCCCCTGCTGGAAGAAACCGGGCTCATCGTGCCCGTCGGCACCTGGGTGCTGCAGCAGGCCTGTCAGCAGGCGGCGGCATGGCACCTGGCCGGTCACGGGCAGCTGACGGTGGCGGTGAACCTGTCGGCCCGCCAGCTGCAGTCCGAGGCCCTGGTGCAGGACGTGCGCCAGGCCCTGGAGGATTCCGGCCTGCCGCCCCAGGCCCTGGAGCTGGAACTGACCGAGAGCCTGCTGATGAGCCACGTCGAGGACAACATCGCGTTGCTCAACCGGCTCAAGGCCATGGGCGTGCAGCTGTCGGTGGACGATTTCGGCACCGGCTATTCCAGCCTGGCCTATCTGAAGCGCCTGCCCCTGGACACGGTCAAGGTGGACCGGGCCTTCGTCCAGGACATCACCGCCGATCCGGGGGATGCCTCCATCACCCGGGCCGTCATCACCATGGCCCACAACCTGCGCCTCAAGGTGGTGGCCGAAGGGGTGGAGACCGAGGGCCAGATCGCCCTGCTGGTGGCCAACCACTGCGACGAGATGCAGGGCTACTACTTCAGCCGTCCGGTGCCGGCGCCGGAGGCCCTTGCCCTGCTCGACAAGGGGCGGGTGCTGCCGGGCCGCCTGCGGGCCCGGGGGGCGCAGGTGCCGACGGTCCTGCTGGTGCTGACGGCGCCGGCCCTGCGCCTGACCCTCGGCCGGGCCCTGGAGGAGGCCAACCTGCGGGTGCTGCTGGCCGGCGGCGGCGAAGAGGGGCTGGCGGCCCTGGCCTGCCAGCGGGTGGACGCCATCGTCGCCGATGCCGGGCTCACCGACAGTGCCGGCCAGGCCTTCCTCGAACGGGCGGGCCAGTTGCAGCCGGAGGCCGGCTTCCTGTTGCTCTCCTCAGCCGACAACATGGCGGCGGCTGCCGCCGAACTGCCGCCCCATCTGGCGGGCCATCTCTTGTCCCGGGACGTGGGCACGGAAGTGCTGGTCGCCGGCGTCCTCGAAGCCCTGCGCCAGCACAGTCTGCTGCTGGAGAACCAGCGCCTGACCCAGGAGGTCCACAGCACCGGCCTGGAGCTGTCCCGCCTCGGCCAGGAACTGGAGTCCCTCCTGGCCAGCCACGCCCGTCAGGAAATACGGCCCCAGCAGGCCACCGGTATCGCCCACGAGGTGCTGCAGGAGCTGCCGGCGGCGGTGCTGGGGGTGGACGCCAGCGGCATGGTGGCCTACGCCAATGCGGCGGCGGAACGGTTGTGGCCGGCCTGCGGTCTGATCGGCAACGAGAGCGCCGACCTGCTGCCGCCGGAGCTGCTGGCGCTGCTGCAGGCGGGCGGCGGCAGCCGGGAAATCACCTTGAACCAGGGCGGCCGTTGCCGCGCCCTGTGCCAGCCTTTCGGCAACGATGCCAAGACCCGGGGACACCTGCTGTTGCTGTTGCCCCTGTAGCACCCATGGAAAAGAAACAATGAGCACCATCAAACAAATACCCCTGGAGGAAGCCCAGCCGGGCATGCTGCTGGGGGACGACCTGCGGGATGCCGCCGGTCAGGTCCTGCTGCCCAGGGGCTCCGAACTGGCCGAGTCCAGCCTGCGCTCCCTGGCCCGGCGCGGCATCGAAACCCTGACCATCCGCATCGAGGCGCCGGTGGACGAGGGCGCCCTCATGGCCCGCCGGGAGGCTTCCCGGCTGCGCCTGCAGCACCTGTTCCGCCAGGCCGGCGACCCGGCCTCCCAGGAGTTGCTGCGCCTGATGCTGGAATACCGCCAGGAGCGCCCCCAATGAAGACCCTGCAAGCGCAACAGGTGGTGGAGGCGGTGCGTCAGCTGCCGTCCCTGCCGGCGGTGGTGATCGAACTGCTGCAGTCGGCCGACAAGGACGACGTCAATGCGGACGAGCTGGCCAACAAGATCGCCCTGGACCAGGCCCTGGCGGCCAAGGCCCTGAAGGTGGCCAATTCCCCCTTCTACGGCCTGCAGAGCAAGGTGGCCAGCATCCAGGACGCCACCGTGATCCTGGGCCTGCGTCAGATCCGCTCCCTGGTGGCCGCCGCTGCCGTCACCGGCGCCTTTGCCCAGTCCCGCCACAGCTGGTTCGACCAGCGCCTGTTCTGGCAGCACTGCGTCGGTGTCGCCCTGTGCGCCCGCACCCTGGCGGCGGAGGCCGGCGTCTCCGAGGACGGCGCCTTCACCGCCGGCCTGCTGCACGATATCGGCCGCCTGGTGCTGGTCACCTGTTTCCCCGACGAGTACCGGGAGGCCCTGGCCTACCAGAAGAAGCACGACTGCTTCCTCCTCACCGCCGAACGGGACGTGCTGGGCCTGGACCATGCCCAGGTGGGCCAGGCCCTGGCCGAACGCTGGCACTTCGCCCCTTCCATCCAGGCGGCGGTGGCCCATCACCACGCCCCGGAGGAGGCCACCGCCGATTCCCTCGCCGGTGTCGTCCATGTGGCCGACGTCATGGCCCATGCCCTGGACCTGTGTCCCCGGGAGGATGAACTGGTGCCGCCCCTCTCCGCCGTGGCCTGGAACCGGCTCGGCATCGACTGGGGCCGTTTCAAGCAGATGCTGGCGACGGTGGAAGACCAGTTCGAGGATGTGTGCACCGCCCTCAACATCTGAAGGGCCACCGCACCCGGGGCGCTTATGCCCCCGGGTTTAGCCAAAATCAAGGATTCGCCGCCGGGGGCGGCGTAGCTTAGGGGAGTCGCCCACCGTCGGTCTGGACTCCCCTGTGTCCTTCACTCCCCATGAAATCGCCCTGCTCAAGTCCTCCCGCCTCTTTGCCGGACTGGAGGAGAGCGAGCGCTTCAACGATATCCTGAACCGTCCCGAGAACCGGCTGCAGGTGCCGGAGGACTGCTGCTTCCTGGAGCGGGGCACCCGCTCCCCGGGGCTCTACATCCTGGTGCACGGCTCCGTCGAAATCTTCTTCTGCAACGCCGAAGGGGAAGAGAAGGTGCTGCACTTCATCAAGTCGGGGGAAACCCTGGCGGAAGAGACCGTCAGCGACCAGAAAGCCATCAACTACTGGGCCCGCAGCCTGACGCCGACGGTGATGCTGCGCATTCCCCCGGCCGAGGTGCTGGCCTGGATGGACGAATCCTGGCCTTTCGCCCAGCGCTTCCTGGAACTGGTGTCCGAGCGCATCTGCCTGCTCTACGCCGACGTGGTCACCTTCTATTCCAAGACCGCCGTGCAGCGCCTGGCCTGCTACCTGATCTGCGGCTTCGAGACCTCCCGCCTGACCCTCAAGGATTCCCTCAGCCTTGCCATCCCGGTGCCGAAGAAGAATCTGGCCTCCCGCCTCAGCATCAGCCAGACCCATCTCTCCCGGGCCCTGCGGGACCTGACCGAACGGGGCCTTATCACCCAGGAGGGCAACCGCCTGCAGGTGAAGGACGTGGAGCAGCTGGCGGGCTACGTCTGCCCCCACGGCTGCGATCTGTAGGCCGCAGCCGCCACTCAGGCCGCCCTCAGTGCAGCGGCGGCAGACGCTCTTGCCAGGGGGCTGGCAGGACGCTGACGACGCGGCTGCGGCAGGTGTGCCAGAAGGCCGAGAGCAGGAGCAGGGCGGCGCCGATGCAGAGGGCGGTGAAGGCGAAGCTGAGGCTGACCATGCCCAGGTTCTTCAGCAGGGCGGTGAAGGCGTAGAGCAGATAGGCCAGGGCCGACACCATCAGGGCGCGCCGGTCGATGGCCAGGGACAGCAGTCCCAGCAGGGCGTAGATGAGAAGCGCCGCGGCGGCCTGAAGCAGGGTGGCCTCCCGGGAGAACATCTGCAGCGACGTGAAAATGGGATGGACCAGCAGGGGCGCCGCCAGCAGGTGCAGCCAGAAGGCCACGTCGGCGCGGCGGGTTTTGCGCTGCGGATCGGCCGTGTCCCAGGCCATGGCCAGGGCGAACACCGCCATGCCGGCGACGAAGGTGATGGGGGCATACCATTCCCGGGCCAGCGTTGATTTGAGGAAGAGCATGGCCAGCAGGGTGCCGGCCACCGCGGCGGCGCCGGCGGCGACGGTGATGGGCACGCGGAAACGCCGCCAGTGCAGCCAGGCGCCGAGGCCGCCGAGGAGCCCCGCCAGGGGCAGGGAAACGCTGTCCAGGGGCCGCAGCACGGCCACGGTCATGCCCACCAGGCCGCCGACGAAAGCCAGCAGAAGCACGATGGAGGGCAGGGCCAGGCGCCGCTGGCGGGTGAAGAACTCGGCCAGGCCCCAGGCCGTGGCGGCCACCAGCAGGGGGCCGGCGCCGTCATGGACGCGGCTGCCGAGCCAGCCGAGGGCGGCCAGGAGCAGCAGGCAGGCGATGACCACGAAAATGTCGTTGAAGCCGCTGACCAGGCGGAAGTGCTCCTCATCCACCACCGGCAGGGGCCGGCCCTGCACCATATAGGCCTGGAAGGCATCCACCGCCTCCTGGCTGAGCACGCCGTCGCGCACGGCGGCCGCCAGATCCTCGTCGTTGTACATCGGGGCAAGCTCCTGCAAAAACTCGATCGGTGAGGGAACGGGCGTTCCCGCAGGCCTGCAGGCTACCGGATTTGTATGCCGTCGTCTTGCTCGGTGCGGGTCGTCTGCGCCGCCGCCGGGTGCCACAGCCGGTCCAGGACCAGGGCGGTGAGGCCGCCGAGGAGGGCGCCGGCCAGCACGTCGCTGGGGAAATGCACCTGCAGGTAGAGGCGGGAGACACCCACTGCCAGCCCCAGCACGGCTGCCGCCGCCAGGACCCAGGAGCGTTGCAGCAGGAGGCCGAGGGCGATGCCGAAGGCCAGGGCCTGGGCGCTGTGCAGGCTGGGGAAGGAGGCGTGGGTGGCGAGGCCGTCCAGGGCCGGGTGGAGGTCGGGCCGGGGGCGCTGGATGAGACTCTTGGCCAGGTAGCCGATGCCGATGGCAAGGCCCAGGGCGGCGGCCGGCAGCCAGGCCCGGGGCCGACGGCGGTGCGCCAGGAGGCCCAGCAACAGGCTGGCCGGCAGCAGCAGCCAGAGGGAACCGAGCCAGGTGAGGCTGCCCATGGCCCGGTCCAGCAGGGGGCTGCGGATCTGGGCGAAAAGGTCGAGCAGGGCCCGGTCCCAGGCCGGGATGCCCCGGGGGGCCAGCAACCACAAGGCTGTCAGGCAGGCCATGCCGAAGATGGCCGTGCCCAGGGCTCGCCCGGCCAGGGGCCGTGGAGAAAGGCGTCCCATGGGCTCAGGCGGGGGGCAGGGGCAGCAGCAGGCGGGCGGCCAGGCCGCCGCCCTCCCGGGGCGACAACTCCAGGCGGCCGCCGTGCAGGCGGGCGATGCGTTCGACGATGGCCAGGCCCAGGCCGGTGCCGGTGGTGTCGCTGCGGGCGGCCTCGAGGCGGGTGAAGGGGCGCTTCAGCCGTTCCACTTCGGCGGGGGGAATGCCCGGTCCCCGGTCCAGCACGGCGAGGAAGGCCTGGCCGTCGGCGATGCCGGAGGCCAGGGTGATGTCGCCGCCGCCGTATTTGCGGGCGTTGCCGATGAGGTTGGTCAGGGCCCGTTCCAGGGCCCGGGGGCGCAGCCGCAGGGGCGGCAGGGGCGATGTCTGCAGTTGCACCGGTTCCTGCCGCTCCTGGCAGCGGCGGGCCAGGGTGGCCAGCAACTGGTTGGGATCGGCGCTTTCTTCCGGCTCCTGCTCCTCGCCCCGGGCGTAGTCGAGGAACTGGCCGATGATGCCGTCCATCTGGGTGATGTCGTCGTTCATGCCGGCCCGCAGGCTTTCGTCCTCCACCCCCATTTCCGCCGCCAGGCGCATGCGCGCCAGGGGGGTGCGCAGATCGTGGGAGATGCCGGCCAGGACCAGGGCCCGTTCACTTTCCAGGCGGGCCAGGTCGGCGGACATCTGGTTCATGGCCCGGGCCAGCAGGCGTACTTCCTCGGCCCCTTCTTCGGCCAGGGTGGGCGGCCGTTCGCCGCGGCCCACGGCCCGGGCGGCCCGGGCCATGATCTTCAGGGGGCGGGCGATGCGGGCGACGATGAGCCAGGCCACCACCAGGGACAGTACCAGGGAGACGGCGCCCCAGCCCAGCCACTGCCAGGTCGGATTGCGCTCGGTGCGCTCCCGCGGCAGCACCAGCCAGTAATCGTCCCCTTCCTCCATGGAAAAGCGGATCCAGAAGCCGGGCTGGTCGTTTACGGCGATGGCAAAGCTGGCCTGGGGCCCCATCAGCTGGAAGGCTTCGCGCTGGAAGATGGTGAAAAATTCCCGGTCGGGCAGGGGCGTGACCCGGTCCTGCTCTTCCGCCGGGTAGAGGCGCAGGCCTTCCCGTTCCGACAGTTCCCGCAGCAGGTCGCGGCGCAGCACCGGGTCGGCGCTGAGCAAGGCGGCCCGGGTGATGTTGGCGACGCTGGCGGTGAGCTGGGCCAGCTGGCGGGCCCGGGGTTCCCGCTCGGCGGCCCGGAACAGGGCGACCCAGACCGAGACGGAGACCAGCAGCAGCACCGCCACCAGGATGAAGGCCCGCACCAGCAGGGTACGGGGCAGCAGGCGCTGCAGGGGGCGCGGCAGTTTCATGGCCGGCGGGGGCTTAGGCGGCAGTGCCCTGGCCGTCCGGCACGAACACGTAGCCGAAGCCCCAGACGGTCTGGATGTAGCGCGGGGTCTGGGGGTCCGGCTCAATCAGCTTGCGCAGGCGGGAAATCTGCACGTCGATGGCCCGGTCGAAGGGACCCTGTTCCCGGCCCCGGGCCAGGCTCATCAGGCGATCCCGGGAAAGGGGCTGGCGCGGGTGCTGCAGCAGCACCTTGAGCACGGCGAATTCCCCGGTGGTGAGCATCACCGCCTCGCCCTCGGCGCCCCGGGTGAGGCGGCGGGTGGCCAGGTCGATGCTGATCTCGCCCACCTGCACCGTGCCTTCGGCCTCCACCGGGGAGCCCGGCGGCGGCAGGGCGCGGCGGCGCAGCACCGCATGGATGCGGGCCACCAGCTCGCGGGGGTTGAAGGGCTTGGGCAGGTAGTCGTCGGCGCCCATTTCCAGGCCGACGATGCGGTCGATCTCGTCGCCCTTGGCGGTGAGCATGAGCACCGCCTGGTGCGGGTCGGCGGCCCGCAGGCGGCGGCAGATGGAGAGGCCGTCCTCGCCGGGCAGCATCAGGTCCAGCACCAGCAGGTCGAAGGTCTCCCGGGCCAGCAGCTTGTCCATGGCCGGGGCGTTTTCCGCCGTCTTGACGACGAAACCCTGTTCGCCCAGGTAGCGCAGCAGCAGGTCCCGCAGGCGCTGGTCGTCGTCCACGACGAGAATGCGTTGTTTGTTTTCGCTCATGGCTGGCAATGCTAACCGGTTCCGTGCCCCGGCAACAGGGCTCCGCCGGGCCCGGCGGGGGGCAAGTCGTTACGCCGCGTTGCTGACCGGGGCTGGGGAAACAATTATTTACAAAGCCGTGGGCCGGCCTTACATCCAGACGGGGCCGGGCTTGCATCCAGGCGTTAGGATGGCGTCGTGGCTGCCGCTCTGGAAGCGGCCCGGCAATTTGGGCACACTGTGCGCCGTCGCCGGCCCGGGCTCCGGGGTTGCGCGGGTTTTCCCGCCGTGACGGCGACGTTGCCGGTTGTAGTGATTCCATGGTGCATATGAAACGACTGTTCCTCTCCGCTCTCCTGCTGCTCTCTGCCGCCTCCCTCTGGGCCCGGCCGGAGGAGCCGCGCCTGCTGGCCCAGGCCGAAGGCGGCCTGCGCATGGAGCGGGCGGAGGACCCCCACGCCCGCCTGAGCAAGGAAGAGCGGCGGGAAGCCCGGCGTCAGTGGCTCAATTCCCGCCAGGCCGAGCGGGAGGAGGGGCCTCCCGGTTTTGCGCCGGGTGAGGAGCGGCGGCGCCTGTCGCCGGAAGAGCGGCAGCGTCTGCGGCGGGATGTGCACGAGGCCGGACGGGAGTTCTACCCCCGGGAAGAGCGCCGTCCCCTGTACCCGGAAGGGCTGCCGCCGGCACCCCGCTCTCCCCGTCATCCCTGAGCGGCCATCCGGCCACGGGACGGGTTGTGAGCCCGTCGTCGATAAAAAATCCTGATCCACCCGGTACTTGCGGACTTGTTCACACAAGCTGTGGATAACTTTGTGGGTTATTGCCGGACAGATGGCCTAAGTAGCCCGGGGATAAGGATTTTTCTTACTCTGCCCAAAAAAACGGCTTTGCCGGTAATTTCAATAAAAACAAATAGATACAACGTCGGTACTGGCTCCCGCCTGTCATCGTGGCCGGAAAGCGGCTCCCCGGGCCAAGGGGCGGGCTGTTTGTGCATAAGTCAAGTCTTGACACGCTTTTTTTCGCCTTTTTTTTGCCGACCCCAATGCCGGGGCGGGGAAGGGCCGGGCCTGGGTTAAAATCGCTCCCCATGAATCTGCTGGCCCTCGAAACCGCCACCGACCAGGGGTCCGTCGCCCTCTGGCGCGACGGCGTCCTCCTCTCCCGGGAATGTCCCGCCGGTGAGCAAAGCTCCCTGACCCTCTTGCCCCTGGTGCGCGCCATGATGGCCGAAGCCGGCCTGGCCATGGCGGACCTGGACGGCATCGCCTTCGGTGCCGGCCCGGGCGCCTTCACCGGCCTGCGGGTGGCCTGCGGCGTGGCCCAGGGCCTGGCGGTGGCCCTCGACCGGCCGGTGCTGCCGGTGGTCACCCTGGAGGCCATGGCCTATGCCGACGGCAGCCCCCAGGTGGCGGTCTATCTGGATGCCCGCATGAGCGAAGTCTATTGCGGCGCCTACCGCCGGGTGGGCGAGGTCCTGGAACTGCAGGGCGCCATCACCGTCTGCCCGCCGGCAGAGGCGCCCCTGCCTGCTGCCGGAGACTGGGCGGTGTGCGGCAACGGCGTACCGGCCTACCCGGCCCTGAGCCAACGCCTGGCCGCCTGGCCCCTGGGCGGGCAACGGGTGCCGACGGCAGCGGCGGTGGCCCGGCTGGCGGCGCCCCGGCTGGCCCGGGGCGAAGGCCTGGACCCGGCCCTGGCGGCTCCCCTCTACATCCGCGACAAGGTCGCCCTGACCGTGGCCGAGCGCCTGGCCCAGGGCGGCAAGGCCTGACCCATGCGCTCCCTTTCCGCCCTGGCCGCCGAACTGGCTCCCCTGGAGTTCCTGCCCATGAACGGCAAGGACCTGGCCCAGGTCATGGAAATCGAAAACCGGGTCTATTCCCATCCCTGGACCCAGGGCAATTTCGCCGACTCCATGAAGGCCGGCTACAGCTGCTGGGTGGCCCGGGAGGGCGGCGCCCTGGTGGGCTACATGGTGCTCATGCCCTCCCTGGACGAGACCCACCTGCTCAACATCAGCGTCGCCTCCGAGCGCCAGGGCCGGGGCTACGGCGCTCGGCTGCTGCGCTTCGCCATGGAGGTGTCGCGCCACGGCGGTGCCGTCACCATGCTGCTGGAGGTGCGTCCCTCCAACGCCAAGGCCCTGGCCCTCTATGAAAACTACGGTTTCCAGGTGATCGGCCGGCGCAAGGGTTATTACCCGGCCGTCGAGGGGCGGGAGGATGCCCTGGTGCTGCGCCGGGAGCTGCGGGAGATCGAGGCATGAACCATAACGGCGAGGGGCCCATGGGCAATCTGGAAATCCTGCATGAAATGGGACTGACCCCCCTGTGGGTCCTGCGCGGCCAGGCGGAGGAGGGGGCCGAGGCGATGGATGCCGTCGCCCCGGCCGAGTCCGCCGTTGCCGCCGCCGCACCTGTGGCCGAAGCTCCCCGTTCGCCGCGGCCGTCCCTGATTTTGCCGCCGGCCGCTGCCGCGGCCTTCTCCGGTGCGGCGCCGGCGCCCCGGACGCCCCTGCCGGCCGGCAGCCTGGGCAATATGGGCTGGGACGAGCTGCAGGACGCAGTCGCCGCCTGTCAGGCCTGCGCCCTGTGCCAGCAGCGCAAGCAGGCGGTGCTCGGCGTCGGCGACCGGCAGCAGCCGGACTGGATGTTCATCGGCGAAGGCCCCGGTGCGGACGAGGATGAGCAGGGCGAGCCCTTCGTCGGCCAGGCCGGCAAGCTGCTCGATGCCATGCTGGCCGCCATCGACCTGCAGCGGGGCCGGGGCGTCTACATCGGCAATGCGGTGAAATGCCGGCCGCCGGGCAACCGCACGCCGGAGGCGGCGGAGATGGATACCTGCCGTCCCTATCTGCAGCGCCAGATCGAGCTGCTGCAACCCAAGCTGATCGTCCTCCTCGGCCGCGCCGCGGTGCACAGCGTGCTGGCCCAGGAGCGGCCCCTGGCCTCCCTGCGGGGCCGGCCCCACGAATACCTGCTCAACGGCCGGCCGATCCCGGTGGTGGTGACCTACCATCCGGCCTATCTGCTGCGCAATCTCACGGACAAGGCCCGGGCCTGGGAAGACCTGTGCTTCGCCCGGCGCCTGCTGGCCGACGCCCGGCGCCAGGCCGGAGGTTGATTCCGTTCATCTGGAGGCCTGGGAGCCAATAGGGGCACCATTCTCCGCCATGGCATGGCGGGAACGTCCGTCCTTCCTGGTCCCCATGGCATGCCCGTTGCGCCTCGCCGTTACGTCGGCTGCGGCGGCCATGCCCTTGTACTTTGCGTTACCATGCCCCATCTTCATGCGCTGATCCCGCCAAATCGAGGAGAGTCCCCATGTCCCTGCGCCTGCTAGCCCTCATTTCCCTGGTCGCCGCCCTGCTCAGCGGTTGCGGCTACAACACCTTCCAGTCCCTGGACGAGCAGTCCAAGGCCGCCTGGTCCGAAGTGCTCAACCAGTACCAGCGCCGCGCCGACCTGGTGCCCAACCTGGTGAACACGGTGAAGGGCTACGCCGCCCACGAGGAAAAGGTGCTGACCGAAGTCACCGCCGCCCGGGCCAAGGTGGGCAGCATCCAGGCGACGCCGGAACTGGCCAACGATCCCCAGGCCCTGGCCCGCTTCCAGCAGGCCCAGGGGGAACTGTCCTCGGCCCTGTCGCGCCTGCTGGTGGTCAGCGAGAACTATCCCCAGCTGAAGGCCGATGCCGGTTTTCGCGACCTCCAGGCCCAGCTGGAAGGCACCGAGAACCGCATCGCCGTGGCCCGCAACCGCTACATCAAGGCCATCCAGGAGTACAACGTGGCGGTGCGCAGCTTCCCCAACAACCTCACCGCCATGGCTTTCGGCTACCAGCCCAAGGCCAATTTCTCGGTGGAAAACGAACAGGCCATCTCCACCGCGCCCAAGGTGGATTTCGGCGCCGCCCCGGCCAAGTAAGCCGCTCCGCTCATGGCCTTCCTGCGCTGGTTCCGCCGGTTGCTGCTGCTCCTTTGCCTGGGCGGCCTGACGGCGGCCTGGGCCCAGGTGCCGGTGCCGGCCCTGAAGGCCCGGGTGACGGACCTCACCGGCACCCTCAGCGAAGCCCAGCGCCAGTCCCTGGAAAACCGCCTGGCCGCCTTCGAGCGGGAAAAGGGCGCCCAGGTCGGCGTCTTGCTGGTGCCCACGGTGCGGCCGGAGAGCATCGAGCAGTACGGCATCCGCGTCGCCGAAGCCTGGAAACTGGGGCGCAAGGGTGTGGACGACGGCCTCATCCTGCTGGTGGCCAAGAACGATCGGGAAGTGCGCATCGAGGTGGGTTACGGCCTGGAAGGCGCGGTGCCGGACGTGGTGGCCAAGCGCATCATCGAAGAGAGCATCGTGCCCCGCTTCCGGGCCGGCGACATGGCCGGCGGCATCGGGGCCGGGGTGGAGCGGCTGCTGGCGGTGATCGGCGGCGAGCCCCTGCCGGCGCCGGCGGCCGACCATGGCGGCGGCGACCTCAATGTGGACCTGCTCTTCCCCATTTTCATGGTCGCCGTGGTGGCCGGCAATGTGCTGCGGGCCCTCTTCGGGCGTCTGCTGGCGGCCGGCGCCTGCGGCGGCGTGGCGGCCGTGGTGGCCGGCTTCATGGGCGCCAGCCTGTTCGGCGTGGCCGGCATCGGCATCGTGGTGTTCCTCTTCATCCTCGTCGGCGGCAGCGGCTTTGTCGGCGGCGGCGGAGGTGGGGGCTGGAGCGGCGGCGGGGGATTCTCCGGCGGTGGCGGCGGTTTTGGAGGCGGCGGCGCCTCCGGGAGATGGTGATGCAAGCATCCGATCTGGGGCGCTTCCTGCGCTATCTGCTGGTGCCCGAATGGCTGGCCCGGCGTCCTTTCCCGCGGGAGTCCCTGACCCGTATCGAGGCCGCCATTGCTGCCTCCGAACAGCGCCACGAAGGTGAGCTGCGCTTCGTCCTGGAAGGCTGCCTGCCCCTGGGCTATGCCCTGCGGCCCGAGGGCTGCCGGGCCCGCGCCCTGGCCCTCTTTTCCGACCTGCGGGTGTGGGACACGGTGCATAACAGCGGCGTGCTGATCTACCTGGACCTGCTCGACCGGCAGGTGGAAATCGTCGCCGACCGGGGCATTAACGCCCGGGTGGAGGCCCATTTCTGGGAGGAGGTGTGCCACAGGATGGAGGCGGCTTTCGCCCGGGGAGAATTCGAGGCCGGCTGTCTGGCGGCCATCGACGACATCACGGCGGTGCTGCAACGGCACTTCCCGGCCCTGCAGGCCAATCCCAACGAACTGCCTGACGCGCCCCTGATGCTCTGAGGCCCGCGCCCGGGCTCAGTGGGCGTTGCAGTCGTCCAGGTGGATGACGTCGTCCCGTTCCCGCTGGTTGGCCTGGTGGCGCCGGCGCACCAGCCACATGGCGGCGGCGACGAAGAGGCCGAACAGGGTGATGACGGTGTAGATGGAGAAGTCGGCCTTGATCATGGCGGCGTAGAGGCCGGTCATGATGAGGATGGAGAGGTTCTCGTTGAAGTTCTGCACGGCGATTGAATGGCCGGCCCCCATGAGGATATGGCCCCGGTGCTGCAGCAGGGCGTTCATGGGCACCACGAAGAAGCCGGAGAGGGCGCCGATGAGGATCAGCAGGGGTACGGCGACCCAGAAGTCCCGCACGAAATTCATGCCGATGACGATGATGCCCATGGCGATGCCCAGGGGAATGACCCGGATCGACTTGCGCAGGGTGATGAACTTGGCGGCCACGGCGGCGCCCACGGCCACGCCCAGGGCCACCACGCCCTGCAGCATGGAGGACTTGGACAGGTCCAGGTGCAGGGCCGCCTCGGCCCACTTGATGACGATGAATTGCAGGGTGGCGCCGGCGCCCCAGAAGAGGGTGGTGACGGCCAGGGAAATCTGCCCCAGGCGGTCCCGCCACAAGAGGGCCAGACAGTGGCCGAACTCGTGCAGCAGGTACCAGGGATTCTTTTTCAGGGGCTTGTGATCGACCCCGGTGTCCGGGATGTAGAGATTGAAGACGGCGGCGATCAGGTAGAGCAGGCCCACCACGCAGAGGGCCATTTCCACCACCGTGTCGATGGGGGTATCGACGAAGGGCAGGTCGAAGCCGAGCAGCATGGCCGATATCTTGGGCTGGATCAGGGCGCCGCCGAGGACCGTGCCGAGGATGATGGCGCCCACGGTGAGGCCTTCGATCCAGCCGTTGGCCAGGACCAGCAGGCGGTGGGGCAGGTACTCGGTGAGGATGCCGTACTTGGCCGGCGAGTAGGCGGCGGCGCCCAGGCCCACCACGGCGTAGGCCGCCAGGGGATGGACGTGGAAGAACATGAGGGCGCAGCCGAAGATCTTGATGCCGTTGCTGATGAACATCACCCGCCACTTGGGCATGGAGTCGGCGAAGGCGCCGACGAAGGCCGCCAGGAGGACGTAGGAGACGGTAAAGAAGAGCTTCAGCAGCGGTGCATAGGCATCAGGCGCCTGCATCTCGCGCAGGGCGTAGATGGCGGCGATGAGCAGGGCATTGTCGGCCAGCGCAGAGAAAAACTGCGCCGCCATGATGATGTAAAAGCCGATCTGCATCAGGTAGGTCGCCCCGGGCAGCGGGCGATGGAGTGTCTCGCGTCGAATAGGTCTTGTTGGGCGAAGGTTTATACCACGAAAGGCTTAACTTTGTGATGAAAGTGGGGTGAATGCCCGTGGGACGGGCCTTTGGCGGCTTCCGCCGGAACGGGCTTTATGTTTGAATAACCCCCATAAATTCAGGGAGGTTCCCCACTTATGGCCGATCGCCGCCTGCAGGTGTTCCATGCCGTTGCCAAGCAACTGAGCTTTACCAAGGCGGCGGAGACCCTTTACATGACCCAGCCCGCGGTCACCTTCCAGATCAAGCAGCTGGAAGAGCACTTCAATACCCGCCTCTTCGACCGGGGCCACGGCCGCATTTCCCTCACCCCCGCCGGCGAGCTGGCCCTGGAGTACGCTGACCGCATCCTCGGCGAATACGCCGACCTGGAGGCCCGCCTGGCGGAAATGACCGGCCAGATGCGGGGCCCCCTGCTGGTGGGAGCCAGCATCACCATCGCCGAATTCATGCTGCCCCGGGTGCTGGGGGAGTTCAATGCCCTCTATCCCAACGTACGGGCCCGGCTGGTGGTGGGCAATTCGGAAACCATCGAGAACCGGGTGGCCGAGCATTCCCTGGATCTGGGCATCACCGAGGCCATCGAGCACCTGCCCCAGCTGCAGGCCGAAACCTGTTGCGACGACGAGTTGCAGGTGATCTGCTCCCCCAGCCATCCCCTGGCCAGGGAGTCGGCCATCACCCCGGCCATGCTGCGGGACCATGCCTTCATCGCCCGGGAACCGGGTTCGGGCACCCGGGAGGTGACCGACAACTACTTCCGCCAGGCCGGGGTGGACCCGGCCAGCCTCAAGGTGCTGATGGAACTGGGCAGCCCCGAGGCCCTCAAGGGCGTGGTCAGCACCGGCCTGGGCGTGGCCATCGTCTCCCGGGCCAGTTTCCACAAGGAACTGCAGCTGCAGCATCTGGTGGCCATTCCCCTCTCGCCCCGGCTGACCCGGCCCCTGTCCCTGGTGACGCCGAAGGAGAAGTTCCGCTCCAAGCTGGTCACTTCCTTCGTCGATTTCGCCCGCCGCAAGCTGCAGGAATACGCCGCCTGAGGCGGTGCCGGCGGGGGGCGCCTGGCGGCCTCTTTTCCCTCCGGCGCCGCCTTGGCGTAATATGGCCGCCTGCGCCCGCCCGCGGCGCGCCATCTTCTTCATCCATCACCGTTCCCGCCCATGCCCCGTCCCATCCGCGCCACCATCGATCTGGGGGCGCTCAAGCACAATCTCGCCGTGGCCCGCCAACATGCCGATCAGGGTGTTGCCTGTCCCGCCCGCCTGTTCGCCGTGATCAAGGCCAATGCCTATGGCCACGGCATGCTGCCGGTGGCCCAGGCCCTGGCCGGTCTCACCGATGGCTTTGCCCTGCTGGACCTGAGCGAGGCGGCGAAATTGCGGGAAGCCGGAATCCGGGAGCCGATCCTGCTTCTGGAAGGCTTCTTCCAGCCGGAAGACCTGGAAGCGGTGGCGGAGCTGGGCATCATTCCCGCAGTGCACCGCCTGGAGCAGCTGGAAGCCATCGAGGCCGCCGGCCTGCCGGTGAAGCTGCCGGTGTTCATCAAATTCAATACCGGCATGCACCGCCTCGGCTTCACCGCCCAGACCTGGCCGGCTGCCCAGGCCTTTCTCGCCCGCAGCCGGGCCATCGGCCCGGTGACCTACATGACCCACTTCGCCGAGGCCGACGGGGCCCGGGGCGTGGATTGGCAGCTGGAACGCTTCCGCGCCTGGACCGCCGGCTGGCAGGGCGAGGTGTCCCTGGCCAATTCGGCGGCCCTGCTGCGGCACAAGGAGGCGGTGCAGGGCTGGGCCCGCCCCGGCATCCTGCTCTATGGCGGCAGTCCCTTTGCCGAGGTCAGCGCCGAGGAACTGGGCCTGAAGCCGGTGATGACCCTGGAAAGCGAAATCCTGGCGGTGCAGGACGTGGCCCCCGGGGAGCGGGTGGGCTACGGCGGCATCTTCGAGGCGACCCGGCCCAGCCGCATCGGCATCGTCGCCTGCGGCTATGCCGACGGCTACCCGCGCCATGCGCCGCCCGGCACGCCGATCCTGGTGGATGGCCGGCCCACGGTGACGGCGGGACGCGTTTCCATGGACATGCTGTTCTGCGATCTCACCGATCTGCCCCAGGCCAGTGTCGGCTCCCCCGTCACCCTGTGGGGCAAGGGCATGCCGGCCGATGCGGTGGCCGCCGCCGCCGGCACCATCAGCTACGAGCTTTTCTGCGCCCTGGCGCCCCGGGTGCCGGTGCGCTGGATCGGCAACTAGGCCAGGCAAGCGCCGGCGGCTTTTTTGCTCCGGTGCGACCTGTGTCACGCTCATTTTTCCGCTCCCAGCCTAGAATTTGGGGTTGATCCGGGCCCTTTTTTCCGGCCCGCCCCTGGGGAGCCGTCTTGCGCCATTTGCCGTCCAGCCGTCCGCTCTTGCCGCTATGCCGGCATCTTTCCGCCTGTCTGACGTTTCTGCTCCTCATCCTGCCGGCCGCGCCGGCCCAGGCCCTGGAGAATGTGACGCTGCAACTGCGCTGGCGCCACCAGTTCCAGTTCGCCGGCTACTACGCCGCCCAGATGCAGGGCTACTACCGGGAGGCCGGCCTGGCGGTGGATATCCGGGAAGCGGAGCCGGGCCAGGATGCGGTGCAGGCGGTGCTGGAGGGCAAGGCCCAGTACGGCGTCGGCACCAGCGACCTGCTGGTGCATTACCACCGGGGGGCGCCGGTGCTGGTGCTGGCGGTGATCTTCCAGCATTCGCCCCTGGCCATCGCCGCCCGCCGGGCCGCCGGCATCCGCAACATCCACGACCTCAACGGCAAGAAGGTGATGATCGAGCCGGGGGCCAATGAACTGCTCGGCTACCTGGGCCGGGAGCGGGTGGATACGGACAGCCTGGCCCTGGAGCCCCACAGCCAGACCGTGCAGGACCTGCTGGACGGCCGGGTGGACGCCCTCTCCATCTACCGCACCGACGAACTCTACGAACTGCGCAAGCAGGGCGAGCGGGTGGTGGTGTTCACGCCCGAATCGAGCGGCCTGGATTTCTACGGCGACAACCTGTTCTCCACCCAGGCCGAACTGCGCCAGCATCCGGAGCGGCTCAAGGCCTTCCGCGCCGCCAGCCTCAAGGGCTGGAGCTATGCCATGGCCCATCCCCAGGAGGTCATCGACTACATCCTCAAGCACTACGGCCGGCGCCACAGCCGGGACCACCTGGCCTTCGAGGCGGAGCAGATGGTGCCCCTGGTGCAGGCCCAGCTGGTGGAGCCGGGCTACTTCCACGTTGGCCGCTGGCGCCACATGGCCGACACCTACGCCGACCTGGGATTGCTGCCCCGGGACCTGTCTCTGGATGACCTGCTCTACGCGGGCGAGGGCGGCAACGCTGGCAGCGGTAGCCAGTCCAGCCTGTGGTTCGCTGCCGGCATGGGGGCCCTGGTCGCCGTCGCCCTGGTGGTGGTGCTGGTGCGCCGCTACATGCGCCGCCTGCGCCGCAGCGCCAGGAACTGCCTGGGACTGATGGAGGAGGCGCCTTTCCCGGTGGCGGTGACCCGTCCCGAAGCCGACGGCGAACTGCTCTACATCAACCGCTGCGCCGAGGAGTACTACGGCGTCTCCCGTCACGACGTCGTCGGCCGGCCGGCCCAGGGCTTCTGGCGCAACCCGGAACAGCGCCAGCAGATGGTGGACGAGCTGCACCGCCGCGGCGGCCGCTGGCTGGGCTTCGAGGTGCAGCTGCAGGGCCTGGAGGGCAAGCCGGTGTGGGTGCTGATGTCGGCCGCCTGCATCGACTTCGAGGGACGGGAGGCCATCGTCCTCTCCTTCCACGACATCACCCAGCGCAAGCGCACCGAGATGGCCCTGGGCCAGAGCGAGCAGCGTTTCCGCACCCTGGCCGAATCGGCCTACGACGTCATCTGGACCATGGACCTCAACGGCCGCTTCACCTACATCAGCCCGTCGGTGGAACGGCTGCGGGGCTACACCCCGGAGGAGGTGCTGCAACAGTCCATGGCCGAGGCCCTGACGCCGGATTCCATGTCCCAGGCGGCGGAGGGCTTCGCCTACCTGCTGCGCACCGGCCAGGTGCTGAAGCACCACTGGGAGCTGGAACAGCCCTGCAAGGACGGCTCCACCGTATGGACCGACGCCATCGTCAATGTGCTGCGGGACGACGAGGGGCACCTCACCGGCCTGCTCGGCATCACCCGGGACATCACCGCCGAGCGCAAACTGCGCCAGGAACTGCAGTCCCGCAGCGTGGCCGTGGATGCGGCGGCGGAGGGGGTCATCATCACCGACGCCAACGGCGTGGTGGAATACGCCAACCCGGCCTTCTGCGACATGACCGGCTACAGCCTGGAGGAGGTCCTGGGCCAGCGCACTTCCCGCTTCAAGAGCGGCGTGCACGATGCGGATTTCTACCGCCAGCTGTGGGGCACCATCACCTCGGGCAACCCCTGGCGCGGCGAGGTGGTGAACCGGCGCAAGGACGGCATGCTCTACCACGAGCTGCTCACCATCGCCCCGGTGAAGAACGAGCAGGGCGCCGTGGTGCGCTACGTCGCCATCAAGCACGACATTTCCGAACGCAAGCGCATCGAGCAGCGCCTGGAACACCTGGCCCACTTCGACCTGCTCACCGACCTGCCCAACCGCACCCTGTTCTTCGACCGCCTGCAGCAGGCCTTCTTCCGCGCCCAGCGCTACCAGGAAGGCCTGGCGGTGCTGGTGCTGGACCTGGATGGCTTCAAGGCGGTGAACGACAGCCAGGGCCACCAGGCCGGCGACCTGCTGCTGGCGGCCTTCGCCTACCGCCTGAAGCAGACCCTGCGCCAGTCCGACACGGCGGCGCGCATGGGCGGCGACGAATTCACCGTGCTGCTGCACGGGGTGCGCCAGGACGAGGATGCGGTGACCGCCGCCAACAAGGTGCTGGAGGCTCTGGTGCAGCCCTTCGACATCCTGGGCCAGCGCTGCCAGGTCAGCGCCAGCATCGGCGTGGCCCTGTTCCACCAGGCCTACGCCAGTCCCGACATGCTGGTGCAGGCCGCCGATGGCGCCATGTACGAGGCCAAGCGGGCCGGCAAGAACCGCTGGGTGCTGGCCCGGCCGCCCCAGCCGGCCCCGGAATCCTGATCGCCGCCGCCCTGGTGTATCCTCCCGCCCATCATGGCGAAGACGAAAAGCATCTATACCTGCACCGAATGCGGTGCCCAGTCCCCCAAATGGCAGGGCCAGTGTTCCGCCTGCAATGCCTGGAACACCCTGGTGGAAACCGTGGCCGAGGCCGGCGGCAAGGGCAGCGGCCACCGTTTCGAATCCCTGGCCCCCGGCACGCCCAAGCTGCAGGCCCTCTCCGAGATCGAGACCCGGGAGGCGGCGCGCCTGCCCACGGGCCTCTCCGAATTCGACCGGGCCCTGGGCGGCGGCCTGGTGGCCGGCGGCGTGGTGCTCATTGGCGGCGACCCGGGCATCGGCAAGAGCACCCTGCTGTTGCAGGCCCTGGCCGCCCTGGCGCCCCAGCACAAGGTGCTCTACGTCAGCGGCGAAGAGTCGGGGCAGCAGGTGGCCCTGCGGGCCCGGCGCCTGCAGCTGGACGTGGAGCGCCTGCCCCTGCTGGCGGAAATCAACCTGGAGCGCATCCTCGGCGTGGTGCAGACGGAAAAGCCCCAGGTGGCGGTGATCGACTCCATCCAGACCCTGTGGTCCGACCAGCTCACCTCGGCCCCCGGCTCCGTGGCCCAGGTGCGCGAATGCGCCGCCCAGCTGACCCGGCTGGCCAAGCAGACCGGCGTCACCGTGATCCTGGTGGGCCACGTGACCAAGGAAGGGGCCCTGGCCGGGCCCCGGGTGCTGGAACACATCGTGGACACGGTGCTGTATTTCGAAGGCGACACCCATTCCTCCTTCCGCCTCATCCGGGCAGTGAAGAACCGCTACGGCGCGGTCAATGAACTGGGCGTCTTCGGCATGACCGACAAGGGCCTCAAGGGCGTCTCCAACCCTTCGGCCCTGTTTCTTTCCCAGCACGGCCAGGAGGTGGCCGGCTCCTGCGTCCTGGTGACCCAGGAAGGCACCCGGCCCCTGCTGGTGGAAATCCAGGCCCTGGTGGATACCACCATGGGCGGCAGCCCGCGGCGCCTTTCCGTCGGCCTGGAGCAGAACCGGCTGGCCATGCTGCTGGCGGTGCTGCACCGCCACGCCGGCATCGGCTGCTTCGACCAGGACGTCTTCGTCAATGCGGTGGGCGGGGTCAAGATCAGCGAACCGGCGGCGGATCTGCCGGTGCTGCTGGCCATCATTTCCTCCCTGAAGAACCGGCCCCTGCCGGAAAAGCTGGTGGTCTTCGGCGAAGTGGGCCTGGCCGGCGAGATCCGCCCGGCGCCCCGGGGCCAGGAACGGCTCAAGGAAGCGGCCAAGCTGGGCTTCACCCGGGCCCTGGTGCCCGAGGCCAACAAGCCGCGCCAGCCCATTCCCGGGCTGGAAGTGGTGGCGGTGAGCCGCATCGAACAAGCGGTGGAGCGGCTGCGGGACTGGGAGTAGGGCGGGCCCAGGGTGCTGCGGTACGGCGCCCGCTGACGCTACAAAGAAAACGGCGGCCAGGGGCCGCCGTTTTGCATGGGGAGGGCGGCGTGGCCGCCGGATTCAGGCTGTGGCGCTGGGCGTGGTTGCCGTCGCTGCCGGGGTTTCTTCCTTCGGCTTGCGCAACTGGGCGAGGAAGTCGTCCATGCCCTTCTGCACCAGCTGGTAGGTCTTGTTGATACCGGCTTCCACCTCGCCGTTGAGAACGTTGAGGCCCTTGAGGATGTCCTTGGCTTCGTTGAAACCCTTCTCAAAGCCGCTGCGGATCACGTCCACGAAGTCGGATGCCACCTGTTCCGGATCGTCGTCGGGCCGCTTGGCGGCATAGGCGGCGTAAAGACCGGTGGTGAAGGAGAGGATGCGGGCGGCGGTGGCTTCCGGCGAGTTGTCCTGGCTGGCGGCCTTCTGCAGCGCGTCGGGGCCCTCGGAAATGCCCAGCACCTCGTTGATGCGGTCGATGGCGGTGCGGAAGAGCAGGGCCTGGGAGTCGTTGCCGGCCTGGATCGAAACCTGCAGGGCGGATTCCAGAATGCCGACCTTGAACTGCTTGGTGGCCGTATCGACCTTCAACGCCCGATGCTCTTCCTGGGGATAAACACGGGAATTGCCGCTGTTGGCGCTGGCAGTCTGCTGGCTGGGCCCCTGGGGGGCGGCGATGTCGTTGGGCATGATAGTCTCCGAAATATATTGGCGGTCGCATTTCTCGCTCTATCTGCCATTACGTCATTTTTTTCAATGACTTGAACGTTTCTTTACCTTTTTTTGTAGATTCAAGCCTGGCGCGGCTCTCCGTGGGGTTGTCCGGTGCCGTTGCGGCTCGTTTCGCCGGAGTTGTCCATGTTTTCACTCGCATTCCGCCTCCTGCGCCGGGATTTCTCGGCCGGTGAATTGCGCCTGCTGGCCCTGGCCCTGGTGGTGGCGGTGGCCAGTATCAGTTCCGTCGGATTTTTCACCGACCGGGTGCGCCAGGCTCTGGAGCGGGAGTCCCGCCAGCTGCTGGGGGCGGACCTGCTGCTGACCTCCGACCATCCCCTGGCCCCGGAATTTGCCGCCGAGGCGGCGCGGCGGGGCCTGCAGATGGCCCAGACCCAGGTTTTCCCGAGCATGGTGACGGGGGACGAGGGGGCCCAGCTGGCAGATATCAAGGCCGTCTCCAGCGCCTATCCCCTGCGGGGCAAGCTGCGCCTGGCTCCTGGCCTGGGGGCGCCCGACAGCGAGATCCAGGGCGGGCCCCAGGCCGGCACGGTATGGCTGGACGAGCGCCTGGCCACCCAGTTCGGCAGCGGGCCGGGGCAGAGCCTCAACCTGGGCCAGGCCCGCTTCACCGTGGCCGGGGTGCTGACCCTGGAGCCGGACCGGGGCGTCAATTTCTTCAGCGTCGCCCCCCGCCTGATGATGAACCTGGCCGACCTGCCCGCCACCCGGCTGATCCAGCCCGGCAGCCGGATCGCCTACCGCCTGCTGCTGGCCGGCCCGGACCGGGCGGTGGCCGACTACCGCCGCTGGGCCGAGCCCCGCCTGACCCGGGGCGAGCGGGTGGAGGACGCCAGCAACGCCCGCCCGGAAATCCGTACCGCGGTGGACCGGGCCCAGCAGTTCCTCGGTCTTTCCGCCCTGCTGGCCGTGGTGCTGGCCGCCGCCGGGGTGGCCCTGGCCATCCGCCGCTACCTGCAGCGCCATCTCGATCCCTGCGCCGTCATGCGCTGCCTGGGGGCGCCCCAGGGCCAGGTGCTGGGGCTGTACCTGGGCCAGTTCCTCATTCTCGGCCTGGCCGCTTCGGCAGTGGGGCTGGCCATCGGCTTCGGCGCCCATTTCGTGCTCCACGCCTGGCTGGCCAACCTGCTGGCCGCGCCCCTGCCGGCACCCAGCCTGTGGCCCGCCCTGCAGGGGCTGGTGGCCGGACTGGTGCTGCTCTTCGGCTTCGCCCTGCCGCCCCTCCTGCAACTGCGCCAGGTGCCCACCCTGCGGGTGCTGCGGCGGGAACTGGGGGAGCCGGACGCCTCCATCCTCGCCACCTACGGCATTGGCCTGGCGGCCCTGGCCAGCCTGCTTTTCTGGGCCGCCGGCGAGCCCAAGCTGGGGGCCTACGCCGCCGGCGGCTTCACCGCCGCCCTGGGCCTCACCGCCCTGATCGCCCGTCTGGCCCTGGCTCTGCTCAAGCCCCTGCGCCGGGTCGGGCCGGCGGTGGGTTTCGGCTGGCGCTACGGCCTGGCCGGCCTGGAGCGGCGCTCCCTTTCCAGCGTGGCCCAGATCGTCGCCCTGTCCCTGGGCCTGATGGCCCTGCTGCTGCTCACCGTCACCCGGGGTGACCTGATGCAGGCCTGGCGCCAGGCCTCGCCGCCGGACGCGCCCAACCGCTTCGTCATCAACATCCAGCCCGAGCAGCGCCAGGAAGTGGGGGAGGCCCTGGGGCGCATGGGCATTCGCGCCGAACTCCTGCCCATGGTGCGGGGCCGCCTCACCGGCATCGACGGCCGCCCCGTGACCCCGGCAGACTATGAGGACGACCGGGCCAAACGCCTGGTGGAGCGGGAATTCAACCTCTCCTGGGCCGCCGACCTGCCTCCCGGCAACAGCATCACCCAGGGCCGCTGGTTCGCCCCCGGCGAACAGGGGAAGGATGGCAAAGGCAGCGCCTCGGTGGAAAAGGGCCTGGCCGAAACCCTGGGCGTGAAAGTGGGGGACGAGCTGACCTTTACCGTGGCCGGCGAGCCGGTGCATCTCACCGTCACCAGCCTGCGCAAGCTCAACTGGGATTCCATGCGGGTCAATTTCTTCGTCCTCGCCCCGCCCGGTGTGCTGGAACCGTACCCGGCCAGCTACATCACCAGCTTCCACCTGCCCGACGACGCCGCCAACCGGGTGGGTGAACTGGTCAAACGCTTCCCCAACCTGACGGTGGTGGATGTGGCGGCCATCGTGCGCCAGCTGCAATCAGTGCTGGATCAGGTATCCCGGGCCGTGCAGTTCGTCTTCCTGTTCACCCTGGCCGCCGGGATCATCGTCCTCTACGGCGCCCTGGCCGCCTCCCACGACGAGCGGCGCTACGAACTCTCGGTGCTGCGCGCCCTGGGCGCCGGCCGCCAGCAACTGCGGGGCGCCCTCCTGGCCGAATTCGCCGCCGTCGGTGCCCTCTCCGGCCTGATCGCCGCCGCCGGCAGCCAGGGCGTCGGTTGGCTCCTGGCCGCCAAGGTCCTCAATCTGGAGTACCAGTTCGCACCGTGGGTGTTCCCGGCGGCCATCGTCGGCGCTGCTTTGGCCGTGACCCTGGCCGGCTGGTTCGCCGCCTCCCGCCTGCTGCGGGTGCCGCCGATGGAGGCATTGCGGGCAGGGGGGTGAGGTGGCTTGGGGAGTACGCCGGGTATGACGTATGATTGCTCGTCAGGAATGTCCGGTATTCCGGCTTATTGGACACGTCCCCGTTTTATTCGACGTTTTTGTCGTCTACTACTAGTTAGAGAATCTACCGCACCATCCTTACCTCAACCATTTCCACTGAATATGGCCCACCTTTCAAATCTTCCTGAGAAGTTTCCTGTTTCGCATTTGTCATCGTTTGACTTTGGTGCTCCTGACGGAAAAGATGACCCATTGCTTGAGGCATGCGCATTAACAATTACTCCGATTACCGAATTTTTAGAAGAAAACAAGTCAATCGTAGTTGGCGAACGTGGAACAGGGAAGACGGCACTATTTCGCTTACTTTCTGATGGAAAGTTACGATTTCGTTCAACCGAAAAATTTTCTCAAATCTATGTCGCAATTGATGAAGAACTTGGTTATAAAACTCTGCGCGAGCACGTTGTTGCACAAGTAAAAGATTCAACGAAATCACCGGATGCATCGCACAGAATTGTTTGGGAACTTTACTTCTTCAGTCGCTGCATTGAGTCGCTCACAAAAAAATTTGGAAATAACGGTCGCTTTGAATTGCTGCGTGACAGATTCTATAAGACGATTGGCTGGACTCAGCACCAAAGGGTTAGTCTACTGGATATTTTGAAAGGAACGAAAAAGACGGTTGGTGTAAAGCTTGAAGGTGGGCATCTTGGTTATGTTATTCCAAATTTCTACACCTCTGTTGAACCCAGCAAAGCTGATGCATCGACAGATTCATCTCAGCTACTGGACGTACCATCATTAAAGTCTGAACTGAATTCGTTCCTAAAGGACAGCAAGACAGTTGTCTATTTGCTCGTCGATAAACTAGATGAGTTCGTATCAGGCGAGGAGTACGAAACCCAGAAGCAAATTCTTCAGGCTTTAATTCATTGCTGGCGAGACTATCAGTCCTATCCAAATATAAAACTTAAACTGTTCGTCCGGCGTGATTTATATGAACGGCTAGATTTCTCTGCGATTGGTCGCGACAAGATAGACCCAAAGAAAGTGGAGTTGAGGTGGTCGCCGGAGGACATAAGGCAGTTTGCCGCGTTCAGAATATTTCATAATCTTGCTCCCTGTCTGAAGAAGCGAGGCTTGCGCTTCGAGTGTGAGAAGGAGTCGCTGACTATTGACAAGGAATTTCTAAAAGAGATTAAGGCTCTAGATGCCGTACCTGACGATCAGCTCTCTTTGGCTAGAAAATTACGAAGGGCTTACTTGCGCATTCGCGCACACTTAAAGCAGCGAAAACGTGACGAGTACGATGCTCGGACCGTCAATATGCACGACGCCGCATTTCAGGCGCTTATCACTGTGCTTTTCCCTACAAAGGTTACGCACATCAATAAGGCCAACAAGAAAGAATACATCGATTTGTCGGAGTATCTTTCATCGCATTTTCAATTTGCATCCGGCTACACAACGCCACGCGTCATCCTTCTATATCTTCAAAAATGTCTAGAGAATGCTAAGGCGTATTACCGAAACAATCCGGACCAACAAATTGTGCTCAATGATAAGGGGGAATATCCCGTTTTTTTACGTGAGCAAATGGTTGCCGCATATAATGATGTTCGTGAACTATGTCTTACGACGATTCTGGGGCTTAACCGGGAGTTTGAAAAAGCTGCAACGATGCTAATACAGCACATGAACAAATCAAAATGCCACGACCGAATCTCATTTAATGACGCGAAGAAGATCATAGGAAAAGCCATTTCCTCTGAGTCGACGGTAGATGAGCCGCTTCGGAAATTTTTCGCATTTTATGAACATGCAGGCTTGTTTCGTTGCATTAATAGGGCGTTACCCCCTGAGAGCAGGGCATACGATTTGCCTATCTTCTTCCAGCGAGTGGCGTTGGGTGCTGGGCCTATCCGTTAACCCGACAGTCGAACAGACCTGCGCGGAAAAGCCGCGCAGGCTGTTCACTTCCACGTTAGGTAGGCGAGTGCTTCGGGAGTTGTCCAATGTGAAACAGAACCAAATCGACGGTGGTTCTTCTGCCAAGAAATGGACTTGGTCATTTTCGAGGTCCAAGAGGCTTTTTACGGCTTTCAACTCGCATTCCCTCATTGGAACCGAGTTAGGGGTTTTGCTCATTACCTAGTGGATGATGGCGAGCTGTTTGCAGAGGTTAGTGACGCACCATTCCTGTATGTGCACGGCCCGTTCAAGCGTGACCGTGTCTTTCAACAGTTTCTTGCCATGGCCTCGGAGATCACACTGGGCATCTGTTCCTTCATTGAGGGAAAATTCCGGGATTGTGGCGGGTTAGTGGTCCCCTAGCCCTAGTCCCCCTCAGTGGTACAATCCCGCCCCTTGACCAGCCGGTCGGGCGTCCCCGACCGCCGCTGTCCCTGAATTCCCCTGAAAGTTTTTCCATGAGCGCAGAACTCCAGGCCATTGCCGCGGAAGCCCAGCGGCGGCGGACCTTTGCCATCATTTCGCACCCGGATGCGGGTAAGACGACCCTGACCGAAAAGCTGCTGCTGTTCGGCGGCGCCATTCAGGCTGCCGGTACGGTGAAGGCCCGCAAGAGCGGCCGCCATGCCACCTCGGACTGGATGGAGATCGAGAAGCAGCGCGGCATTTCCGTGGCCAGCTCGGTGATGCAGTTCGACTATCGGGACTGCGTTATCAACCTGCTCGATACCCCGGGCCACCAGGACTTCTCGGAAGACACCTACCGGGTGCTTTCCGCCGTGGACTCGGCCCTCATGGTGATCGACGGGGCCAAGGGCGTGGAGCCCCAGACCATCAAGCTGCTGGACGTGTGCCGCATGCGCGACACGCCCATTCTCACCTTCATCAACAAGCTGGACCGGGAAGTGCGCGACCCCTTCGAGTTGCTGGACGAGGTGGAATCGGTGCTGAAGATCCAGTGCGCGCCGGTGACCTGGCCCATCGGCATGGGCAAGACCTTCCGCGGCGTGTATCACCTGGCCAGCGATTCCGTGGCCCTGTTCACCCCGGGCGAAGGCAAGGATGCGGAAGTGGTGAAGGGCCTGGATCATCCGTCCCTGGCCGGCTTCTCCATGGAAATCGCCAAGCTCAAGGAAGACCTGGAGCTGCTGGCTGCCGCCCACCAGTTCGAGGCCGAGCCTTTCCTCTCCGGCAAGCTGACGCCGGTGTTCTTCGGTTCCGCCATCAACAACTTCGGCGTGCGGGAAATCCTGGATGCCCTGGTGGCCAATGCGCCGCCGCCCAAGACCCGGGAATCCGCCGAGCGGGGCGTGGCGCCGGAAGAGGGCAAGTTCTCCGGCTTCATCTTCAAGATCCAGGCCAATATGGACCCGGCCCACCGGGACCGGGTGGCCTTCCTGCGCGTCTGTTCCGGCCGTTTCGAGCGGGGCATGAAGCTGTGGCAGGTGCGTACCGGCAAGGAAATCCGGGCGACCCAGGTGGTGGCTTTCCTTTCCCAGCGCCGCGCCACCATTGACGATGCCTACCCGGGCGACATCATCGGCATGTTCAACCACGGCAGTATCGAAATCGGCGATTCCTTCACCGAGGGCGAGAATCTGCACTTCACCGGCATTCCTTACTTTGCGCCGGAAATGTTCCGCGCCGCCCGGCCCAAGAACCCATCCAAGATCAAGCAGTTCCAGAAGGGTCTGGAGCAGCTGGGGGAGGAGGGCGCCATCCAGGTGTTCAAGCCTCTTTCCGGCTACGAAGTGGTGCTGGGGGCCGTGGGCGTGCTGCAGTTCGAAGTGGTGGCCCACCGCCTGGCCGCCGAGTACGGGGTGGAAATCCTGCTGGAGAACAAGTCCCTCTTCGGCGCCCGCTGGGTGACCTGCGACAAGGCTGAGGACTTCAACCGCTTCGAGCGGGAGAACATGGGCAACCTGGCCACGGATGCCTCCGGCAGCCTGGCCTACCTGGCGCCGACCCGGGTCAATCTGGATCTGACCCAGGAGCGCTACCCCAGCGTGCAGTTCCACGCCACCCGGGAACACACGGTGACCCTGGGCAACCGGGGCTAAACGGGGGCGGGCGGAACGCAAATCCCCGCGGGGGCTTCGGGTCGGCCCGAAGCCCCGTCCTGCTTGGTTCGCCGCGGCCTGCGGCGTACAATCCCCGCTTCAAATTCCCTATTTTTCAAGGAACTCCGGATGCCCTTGCGGCGCTCCACCTATCTGCTGGCGACGCTGGTCGGGCTGCTCTGGTTGGGGCTGGTCGTATGGATTTCCATGGACGTGCTGCAATCCCGGGAAATGGCCATGGATGCGGCCCGGCGCCAGGGCGAGGCCCTCGCCCGGGTGCTGGAGAGCAGCCTGCAGGGCTCCATCCAGAAGGTGGACCTGCGGCTGCAGGAGTTCGTCCGCCGCCATCAATATGCGGTGGCGGCAGGACGCCCCCGGGAGGAGCTGGAGCCGGAACTGAACCGCTCCCTCGGCATGTTCCCCGAGGCCCTCAGCTTCCGCGTCGCCGACACCCAGGGGCGCTACATCTACGATGCTTCCGGCGTCCTGGCCAGCAACGTCAATATCGCCGACCGGGATTATTTTCGCCTGCTCCAGGACAATGCTGGCGCCGGCCTGGTGGTGTCGGGGCCGATGCAGTCCCGGGTCACCGGCGACTGGGTTCTGGTGGCGGCCCGCCGCCTGCAGGATGAAGGGGGCACCTTCCAGGGCGTGGTGCTGGCCTCCCTGCGGGTGAAGTATTTTGAATCCCTGTTCGGCACACTCAACCTGGGCCCCCGGGACACCATCGCCCTGTGGACCCGGGACATGCGCCTGATGGCCCGCTGGCCCCACCTGGAAGCGCGCATGGGGCAGCCGGTGGCGAACAGCCCGACCCAGGACTTCCTGCAGCGGGGTGAGACCAGCGGCTCCTTCATCCGCACCGGCGAGCTGGACGGCATGGACCGCCTGTTCGTCTTCCGCGCCCTGCCGGAGCACGATTTCCTCGTCACCGTCGGCTATGCCATCGATGACGTCCTTGCCTCCTGGCGGCATCGGGCCCTGATCTATGCCTGCCTCGGCCTGGTGCTTACCGTGGCCCTGGCCTTCACCGTGCTGGTCTGGCACCGCCGCTTCTCGGCGGCCACGGCCCTGGCCCAGCGTATGAGCCGGGCGGCCGAGGAGAAGAACCGGGAAAGCCTGGCCCTGCTCGACGCCATTCCCGATCCGGCCTGGCTGCTGGATACGCAAGGCACCTATCTGTCGGTGAACGAGGCCTTCTGCCGCTATGCCGGCCGCCCCATGGAACAGGTCATCGGCCACAGGGTGGAAGACCTGTTCTCGGAGGAGGAAACCCGCCGCATGACGGAAGGCCGCCTGCGGGTGATCGAGGCCCGCAGCCCCCTGCGGGAAGAGGTGTGGCTGGACCTGCCCCGGGGCCGGGTGCCCTTCGAGTTCCTGCGGGCGCCGGTGTTCGACGCCGCCGGCCAGGTGCGGGCCTTGGCCGGCGTCGCCTGGGACATTTCCTCCCGCTACGAGGCGGAGGAGCGGCGCCGCCTCATCACCCACGTCTTCGACCACAGCATTGAGGCCATCCTGATCCTGGATGCCAGCGGCCATATCGTTACCTTCAACAACGCCTTTGCCGAGTTGTCCGGCTATACGGTGGAGGAGAGCGCCGGCCAGCAGCCGGATTTCCTCGCCTCGCCCTGCAACGAACCCGACTTTCGTGCCCAGATCCGCGCCACTCTGGACCGGGGCGAGAACTGGCTGGGCGAGGCCATCGCCCGGCGCAAGGACGGCAGCGACTGCCCGGTGTGGTGCAACATCGGCGCCATCGTCAATGAGCAGGGCGCCATCGTGAACAAGGTGGCCTTCGTCACCGACCTGTCGGAAAAGAAGGCGGCCCAGGCCCAGATCGAAACCCTCTCCAACGTGGATCAGCTGACCACCCTGCCCAACCGCCAGTGGTTCTCCCGCATCCTCGGCGAGTGGCTGCAGGAGGGCTGCCAGGGCGCCCTGGTGCTGCTGGATCTGGACCAGCTGAGCCGGGTGAACGACGCCTTTGGCCACGCCGCCGGCGACGAGCTGCTGCGCCGGGTGGGCGAGCGGCTGCGCAAGGGCCTGCGGCCCCACGACATCCTGGGACGCCTGGGGGGCGACCAGTTCGGCATCCTCATCGACGGCCGCGACGACAGTCGTTCCGTGGCCACCGTGGTGCGCCATCTGCTGGACATCCTGGCCCATCCGATCCAGATGCAGGGCAGCGACGTGGTGACCACCGCCTGCGCCGGCATCACCCTGTTCCCCCAGGACGGCAACGATGTGGCCCTGCTGCTGCGCAACGTGGATACGGCCATGCACCACGCCAAGAACAGCAACCTCAATTCCTACCACTTCTTCGCGCCGGAAATGAACCAGCGGGTGGTGGAGCGCCTGCGCCTGGAAAGCGAACTGCGCCTGGCCCTGCAGCTGGACCAGCTGGAACTGCACTACCAGCCCCAGGTGGAGATCGGCAGCGGCCAGATCAACGGCTTCGAGGCCCTGCTGCGCTGGAATCATCCGGAACTGGGCATGGTCTCGCCGGCGGACTTCATCCCCCTGGCGGAGGAAACCCGGCTGATCCTGCCCATCGGCGCCTGGGTCCTGAAAGAGGCCTGCCGGCAGAACCGCCAGTGGCAGGACCAGGGCCTGCCGCCCATGGTGGTGGCGGTCAACCTTTCCGCCCTGCAGTTCCAGGAAAACGACCTGGTGGCCATGGTTTCCGCCGCCCTCATGACCTCCGGCCTGGCGCCCCGCTGGCTGGAGCTGGAGATCACCGAAAGCGTCATCATGCAGGAGCCGGAGCGCATGGTGGGCATCCTGGAAGAGCTGAAGTGCCTGGGCGTGCGGCTTTCCATCGACGACTTCGGTACCGGCTATTCCAGCCTGTCCTATCTCAAGCGTTTCCCCATCGACAAGATCAAGATCGACCGCTCCTTCATCCGCGATGTGGTGAGCAGCCAGGGCGACGCGGCCATCGTGCGCATGGTCATCGCCATGGCCGGGGAACTTGAACGCAAGGTCATTGCCGAAGGCGTGGAAACCAACGAGCAGCTCGACTTCCTGCGGCTGCACCAGTGTCACGAATTCCAGGGCTTCCTCTGCAGCCGGCCGGTGCCGGCGCTCCAGGTGCCCGAGTTGCTGGCTGCCGGAGCCGAAGCAATCTGATGTTCCGGGGAGCCCTGGCGGCGCCCCGGCCCCTTTCATTTGCCGTTGCCCGCGGGCGGCGGCGGGCCTTGGCCCTCATTAGCCCCTCTCGTCGCCACCATGGAATCGCCTAAGCCTCTTACCTCCTACCGCAAATACTGGGCCCAGCGCTTCGGCACCGCCCCCTTCCTGCCCATGAGCCGGGAGGAGATGGACAAGCTGGGCTGGGATTCCTGCGACGTGATCCTGGTCACCGGCGATGCCTACATCGACCACCCCAGCTTCGGCATGGCTCTGGTCGGCCGCCTGCTGGAGGCCCAGGGCTTCCGCGTCGGCATCATCAGCCAGCCGGACTGGCATTCGGCGCAAGACTTCAAGCGCCTGGGCAAGCCCAACCTGTTCTTCGGCATCACCGCCGGCAACATGGATTCCATGGTGAACCGCTACACCTCGGACCGGAAAATCCGCTCCGACGACGCCTACACCCCCAATGCCGAGCCCAACAAACGCCCCGACCGGGCCGTCACCGTCTATGCCCAGCGGGCCAAGGAAGCCTATCCGGGGACGCCGGTGGTGCTCGGCTCCATCGAGGCCTCCCTGCGCCGCATCGCCCATTACGACTACTGGAGCGACAAGGTGCGGCGTTCCGTGCTGCCCGACTCCAAGGCCGACCTGCTGATTTTCGGCAATGCGGAACGGGCCCTGGTGGAGCTGACCCACCGCCTGGCCCGGGGCGAGAAAATCGGCGACATCCGCGACCTGCGCGGCACCGCCTTCATGGTGCCCAAGGGCTGGCTGCCCGGCGAGGATTGGGGCGCGGTGGATTCCACCAGCGTGGACATTCCCGGCAAGGTGGATGCCCATCCCGATCCTTATTCAATGGGTGACAGCGGCCCCCGCAGCGCCCCGCCCTTTGCCGCCCAGGCCCAGGCGGCGGAGCAGGGCGGCGAGGTGGCGGTGCTGCCCCTCAAGTTCGTCCCCGCCGCCGAGCGGGTGGCGGCGCGCAAGGAGCAGCGGGCCAAGACCGTGGTGCGCCTGCCTTCCTACGAGCAGGTGGTGGAGGACCCGGTGCTGTACGCCCACGCCTCCCGCACCTTCCACCTGGAATCCAACCCCGGCAACGCCCGGGCCCTGGTCCAGGCCCACGGCGAGCGGGATGTGTGGCTCAACCCGCCGCCCATTCCCCTGAGCACGCCGGAGATGGACCACGTCTACGGCCTGCCCTACGCCCGGGCACCGCACCCGTCCTACGGCGATGCGAAAATCCCGGCCTGGGAGATGATCCGCTTCTCCATCAACATCATGCGCGGCTGCTTCGGCGGCTGCACCTTCTGCTCCATCACCGAGCACGAAGGCCGCATCATCCAGAGCCGTTCGGAAGATTCCATCCTGCATGAGATCGAGGAAATCCGGGACAAGACTCCGGGCTTCACCGGCACCATCTCGGACCTGGGCGGCCCCACCGCCAACATGTACCGCCTGGCCTGCAAGGACAAGAAGATCGAGTCCTCCTGTCGCCGCCTCTCCTGCGTCTTCCCCGGCATCTGCGAGAACCTGGGCACCGACCATTCCCACCTGATCAGCCTGTACCGCAAGGCCCGGGCCATTCCCGGGGTCAAAAGGGTGCTCATCGGTTCCGGCCTGCGCTACGACCTGGCGGTGCAGTCCCCCGAGTACGTCAAGGAACTGGTGACCCACCACGTCGGCGGCTATCTGAAGATCGCCCCGGAGCACACGGAGGAGGGGCCCCTCAACAAGATGATGAAGCCGGGCATCGGCACCTACGAACGCTTCAAGCAGATGTTCGAGAAATTCTCGAAGGAGGCGGGCAAGGAGCAGTACCTGATTCCCTACTTCATCGCCGCCCACCCGGGCACCACCGACGAGGACATGCTCAACCTGGCCCTGTGGCTGAAGCACAACAACTTCCGCCTGGACCAGGTGCAGACCTTCCTGCCCACGCCCATGGCCCTGGCGACGACCATGTGGCACAGCCGCAGGAATCCGCTGAAGAAGGTGGGACGCGGCTCGGAAGTGGTGGAGACGGCCCGGGCCGGGCGTCAGCGCAAGCTGCACAAGGCTTTCCTGCGCTACCACGATCCGGAGAACTGGCCCCTGCTGCGGGAGGCCCTGAAGGAGATGGGCCGCTCCGACCTCATCGGCAACGGCAAGCGGCACCTGATTCCCATCTTCCAGCCCCCGGGCACCGGCATGAAGGCCGAGGCCATGGTGCGGCGGGACGCCCGGGAGGCGCGGGACGGCGCTGCGGGCCGGCCCCAGGGCGGCAATCGGAAGCCGGCAGCAGGCAAGGCTGGAGGCCAGGCAGGACGCGGCTCTTCATGCCAGGCACGGCGTCAGGCAGAAGGGGCGGGACCTCGCGGCACGCCCCGTCCGGCAGCCAAGCCTAGCGCTGCTCCCAGCGGACGTCGCCGCAAATAACCTGCAGTTCCCCGTTCACCTTGAAGCTGCAGGAGAGGGTGACGCACAGGCTGGCGCTGGAGATGGAGAGATAGGGCCGGGTCACCTGGACCTTGCCGAAATTCTCCACGGCCCGGCGGAAGTAGGGCCGGCGGGCCCAGCGGGCGCCCTTGGTCTTGGCCAGGGGGGCGAAGCGGGCGTCCTGGTTGGGCGAGGCGTCGCTGCTCCACAGGTTGGTGCCGATCTGCTGGCCCTGGGCGTCGAGCAGGTAGCAGAAGGCGGCATTTTCCAGTTCCAGGAAGGAGGCGCAGGCCTCCTCCAGGGAGCGGCCGGCGGAGAGCAGCACCGAGGCGTAGCCCAGGGCGTTGAAATAGGGCGCGATGTTTTCGTGGTAGCTGCGTTTGTCCCGCAGCCAGCGGGCGTCGAAGGTCTGCCACAGGTCGTTCACCGCAAGGCCGGCGCTGGCGTCGGTGCTGACCCGGGGGGCAGGGCGGCCGAAGTAGTAGCCCTGGACGAAATCCACGTCGGATTCCAGAGCGATGTAGGCCTCGTCGGCGGTCTCCACCCCCTCCATCAGCACCATGGCACCGGCTTCGTGCAAGAGGGAGACGATCTGGGGCAGGGTGCGGCGGATCTTGGGGTCGGCGGCGGCCTGGACGATGATGGAACGGTCCAGCTTGACGATTTCGGGGCGGATGCTCCACACCCGGTCGAAGTTGGAGTGGCCGGCGCCGAAGTCGTCCAGGGCGATGAGGAAGCCCAGGCTGCGGAAGAACTCCACGGCGGCCTGGAAGCGGCTGTTGTCCTGCACCGCCTCCTCCAGCACTTCGATCACCAGGCGCTGGGGCGCCAGGCCCGTGTCCCGCAGCAGGGCGCTGACCAGTTCGTCGGCCTTGAGGTTGGGGCCGTTGAGGAAGACTTCCGGCGACATGTTGATGAACAGCCAGCCGTCGGCTTCCGGCTGGGCCGCGAAATTGTGCAGGTGGGTGGCCCGGGCCAGACGGTCCAGGTGCAACAACGTGGGATAATCCCGGTTCGCCCGCCCCAGCAGGTCCAGGGGGGAGATGGGCGTCTGTCCCGGGCCATGGCCGCGCATCAGGGCCTCGTGGCCGACGATGCGCCGGTGGGAAAGGCTGAAAATGGGCTGGAAATGGCTGGAAATGGCCACATCGCCGAAACGGCCGATGCGGCTGCCGGCAGGCTCCCCGTTTTGCGCCGGCTCCAGGGCGGCGATTATTTCGGCATATCCCGACTCGCCAATGATGGTCGGGATGCAATAACTGTTCAAAATGAAGTTCCTGGACAAAGTTCTCAACATTCTAGACCAAAAGTCATATGCAAGAGCGTACCCCCTATGAAATGCTGGGCGGCCCCCAATCCCTGCGGGAACTGGTGGACCGGTTTTATGACCTGATGGAGCTGGAGCCCGAGTTCGCCGAACTGCGGGCCATGCATCCGCCCACCCTGGACGGCTCCCGGGACAAGCTGTTCATGTTCCTCTCCGGCTGGCTCGGCGGCCCCGACCTGTTCGTGCAGCAGTTCGGCCATCCGCGGCTGCGGGCCCGGCACATGCCCTTTTCCATCGGCACCGAGTCCCGGGACCAGTGGGTCAAGTGCATGGTGCGGGCCATGGAGGAGGTGGGGGTGGAGGAAGCCCTGCGCCTCAAGCTGGGCGTCAATTTCTACAACACCGCCGATTTCATGCGCAACCGGGAAGGCTAGGGTGTCCCCGCCGGCAGCATCGCCGGGGTGTCGGGGCCTCCCGGCGCCCGGTGTCTGTCCGCCGGGGCAGGCGGGACGGGCTTTTCGGCATGGCATGGGCGGAGGGGCAGTACTGGCGCCCCTGTCCGTGATGGCCCGTAAAAAACCATATTGCGCTGCAAAAACAAGGGGCTGATTGTGCTATCATCACGGCCTTCCAAAAAAGGGTTGGCCGCAGTCGACCGCCAACGCCCCATCTTCCCCACCGAATTCTTTTTTTAGCGAATCTTCATGTCCCGTCCGATCCGTAACATCGCCATCATTGCCCACGTGGACCACGGCAAGACCACCCTCGTGGACCAGCTCCTCCGCCAATCCGGCACCTTCCGCGAAAACCAGCAGGTGGACGAGCGGGTGATGGACTCCAACGACCTGGAAAAGGAACGGGGCATCACCATTCTGGCCAAGAACACCGCCATCGAATACGAAGGCACCCACATCAACATCGTGGACACCCCGGGGCACGCCGACTTCGGCGGCGAAGTGGAACGGGTGCTGGGCATGGTGGATGGCGTGGTGCTGCTGGTGGATGCCGTCGAAGGCCCCATGCCGCAAACCCGCTTCGTCACCAAGAAGGCCCTGGGCCTGGGGCTGCGTCCCATCGTCGTGATCAACAAGGTGGACCGTCCCGGTGCCCGTCCCGACTGGGTGGTGGACCAGACCTTTGACCTGTTCGACAAGCTGGGCGCCACCGACGAGCAGCTGGACTTCCCCATCATCTACGCCTCCGGCCTCAACGGCTTCGCCAAGCTGTCCCTGGAAGAAGAGTCCAGCGACATGCGTCCCCTGTTCGAGACCGTGCTGTCCCACGTGCCCACCCCCGCCGGCGATCCCGAGGCTCCCCTGCAGCTGCAGATTGCCGCCCTGGACTACTCCACCTATACCGGCCGTCTCGGCGTCGGTCGCGTGCTCAACGGCCGCATCAAGCCCGGCCAGGCCGTGGCCGTGATGAACCACGGCGACCAGGTGGCTTCCGGCCGCATCAACCAGGTGCTGGGCTTCCAGGGCCTGGACCGGGTGCCGGTGGAACTGGCCGAGGCCGGCGACATCGTCATCATCTCCGGCATCGAGGAAATCGGTATCGGCCTGACCATCGCCGACAAGGACAACCCCGTCGGCCTGCCCATGCTGACCGTGGATGAGCCCACCCTGACCATGGACTTCATGGTGAACTCCTCCCCCCTGGCCGGCACCGAAGGCAAGTTCGTCACCAGCCGCCAGATCCGCGACCGCCTGACCAAGGAACTGCTGACCAACGTGGCCCTGCGCGTCGAAGACACCGCCGACTCCGACGTCTTCCGCGTTTCCGGCCGGGGCGAGCTGCACCTGACCATCCTGCTGGAAAACATGCGCCGCGAAGGTTTTGAAATCGCCGTGGCCAAGCCCCGCGTCGTCTTCAAGGACATCGACGGCGAGAAGTGCGAACCCTACGAAAACCTGACCATCGACCTGGAAGATTCCCACCAGGGCGCCGTCATGGAAGAACTGGGCCGTCGCCGCGGCGAGCTGACCAATATGGAATCCGACGGCCAGGGCCGCACCCGTCTGGAATACCACATTCCCGCCCGGGGCCTGATCGGCTTCCAGTCCGACTTCATGACCATGACCCGCGGCACCGGTCTGATGAGCCACATCTTCGACGACTACAAGCCCGTCAAGCCGGACCTGCCCGGCCGCCACAACGGCGTGCTGATCTCCCAGGAAAACGGCGAGGCAGTGGCTTACGCCCTGTGGAACCTGGAAGATCGGGGCCGCATGTTCGTCAGCCCCGGCGACAAGCTGTACGAAGGCATGATCATCGGCATCCACAGCCGGGAAAACGATCTGGTGGTGAACCCCATCAAGGGCAAGAAGCTGACCAACGTGCGTGCTTCCGGCACCGACGAGGCCGTGCGTCTGACCACCCCGATCAAGCTGACCCTGGAGTCCGCCGTCGAATTCATCGACGACGACGAACTGGTGGAAATCACGCCCAAGTCCATCCGCATCCGCAAGCGTCACCTCTCCGAGAACGACCGCAAGCGCGCGGCCCGTTCCGACGCCTGAGCCTCATGCTGAACCGCTGCCTGCCCTGTCGCGCATTCCTTGCCCGGCACCGGCGGGCGGTGCGCTGGGCGGCCTTCGTGGCCGCCCTTTGTCTTTTCTTCTTCTGGCTCGGCACCGTCGCCAAGCCTGTCACCGCCAGCGGCTTCTGCCGCGTCTATTACTGACTTCCGTCCGGAAGTCTGGTCAATGCCCGTGCCCCTCAGGGGCAATAGCGCTGGAGAAAGGCCTCCGGCGGCAGGGGGCGGCTTTCCAGGTAGCCCTGGAAACTGTCGCAGCCCATGGTCCGCAGCAATTCCAGCTGGGTCTGCCGCTCCACGCCTTCGGCCACCACCTTGTGCCCCAGGGTGTGGGCCATGGCCAGGATGGCGCGCACGATGGCGGCCGCTTCCCCGTCCTGATCCTCGTCCAGGGGGAAGATGAAGGACTTGTCGATCTTCAGGGTGTCGATGGGCAGCAGGCGCAGGTAGGAGAGGGAGGAATAGCCGGTGCCGAAGTCGTCCAGGGCCAGGCCGACGCCGGCCTCCCGCAGGCGCCGCAGTTCCTCCAGGCAGTCGGCCTCCTGCCGCAGCAGCACGGATTCGGTCACTTCCAGTTCGATGGTGGAGGGCGGCAGGCCCTCCCGTTCCAGGCGCAGCAGCACGTGCTCGGCGATGCCGCCACCCCAGAACTGGCGCGCCGAGAGATTGATGGCGATGCGCGGCGGCGTGGCCCCCATGCCTTGCCGCAGCTGCCAGTGGCGGCGCCAGGCGGCAGCCCGGGCGATGGCCGTGTCCAGCACCCAGAGGCCGATGGGGACGATAAGGCCGGTTTCCTCGGCCACCGGGATGAACTGGTCCGGCGGGATCAGGCGGCCGCCGTCGTTCCAGCGCAGCAGGGCTTCGGCTCCCAGCAGGCGGCCGCTGGCCAGGTCGATCTGGGGCTGGTAGTGGAGCTGCAGCTCGTCGCGCTCCAGGGCCCGGCGCAGGCCGTTCTCCAGGCTGACCCGGGACTGCAGGCGCTCGTTCATGCGGCCGGTGTAGAAGCGCACGGTGTTGCCGCCGCTGGACTTGCCCTCGTACATGGCGGTGTCGGCATTGCGCAGCAGGGTGTCGGCGTCGTCGCCGTCGTCGGGATAGAGGGCGATGCCGATGCTGGCGGTGAGGAAGAAGTCGTAGCCATCCTCCCGGTAGGGGCTGGCGAGGGTTTCCAGCAGCTTGGCGCCGATCTGGCCGGCCTGTTCCGGCAGCTGCAGGTCTTCCAGGATGACGATGAATTCGTCGCCGCCCTGGCGCACGATGGTGTCGGACTGGCGCAGGCATTCCTGCAGGCGGCGGGCCACGCTCTGCAGCAGCCGGTCGCCCTGGTTGTGGCCGAGGGAGTCGTTGATGTTCTTGAAACGGTCCAGGTCCACGAACAGCACGGCGGCCCGGCTCTGCTGGCGCTTGGCCCGGGTCAGGGCCTGGGGCAGGCGGTCCGCCAGCAGCAGCCGGTTGGGCAGGCCCGTCAGCTGGTCGTGGTGGGCCAGGTAGCGCATGCGCTCCTCGTGCAGCTTGCGCTCGGTGATGTCGGTGACGGAGCCGGCCATCAGGGTGGCAACGCCCCGGGCGTCCCGCACGGCGATGCCGCGGGAGGCGATCCAGCGGTATTCGCCGCTCTTGGCCCGCACCCGGTACTCGCAATAGAAGTGGGGCGTCAGCCCCTTGAGGTGCTCGGACACTGCCCGGTTGTAGCGGGCCGTGTCTTCCGGATGTACCAGGGTCAGCCAGGCGTGGGTATCCATCAGGAAGTTTTCGCCGTAGCCGAGAATGGCGTGGAGGCGCTGGCCGGCCGTCAGTTCCTTGCTCAGGGGGTTCCAGGTCCACATGCCGTCGTGGGCCCCTTCCATGGCCAGTTCGTAGGCCCGGGCGGCACGGCGCAGGATGACGATTTCCCGCACGCTGCAGACGGCGGCAACGCCGCAGGCGAGGAAGGTGAGCCAGGACAGCCAGGGCTGCTCCACATACACCGCCGCCAGGCCGGCACTGATGCAGGCGGCCAGCAACAGCAGGGGCGGCCAGGAGTGCCAGCTGCGGTGCAGCCCGACGCCCTGGGGCGGGGTGCTGTCGGCAGTGCCGAGGATGAGGGGCAGGATCTGGGGCATGGACTCAGTCTGGTCTACGGTCTGGGCCGGGTTGGGCGGAGCGCCCCGCCGGCCGGAACGGTTTTCCGGCGGCGGGCGGCCGCAGTATCGTCAAGGTTAGAGCGTCTGGCGCCATCTTGCCATCCCTATCTACTACTTTTGGCTTATTCTGCATCCGGACAAGGCAAGTTAAAGGAGCAACCCCATGGCCGATGAGCAGTCGCTGGTCATATTCCAGGTCGGCAGGAAAACCCTGGCCCTGCCATTGCAGGAGGTGGAGCACATTCTTTCCCTCGGTGGCGAGGAAGGCCGGCAGGGCATTTCCGCCGAGGGCGGCATGATCCTGTTCTAGGGCCAGGCCATTCCCTGGCGGCCCCTGTGGGAACCCCTGGGGGAACCCAGCGTGTTCCGCGAATTCGACGAGCTGGCCCAGACCCTGCCCCGGCGGCGGCAGGACCATCTGGACTGGATGGCCGCCCTGGAGCAGTCCCTGCGTCACGGCATTCCTTTCACCAAGGCCCACAGTCCCCGGGAGTGCGCCTTCGGCCAGTGGTTCTACGCCTTCCGCACCGAGGATCGGCGGCTGGCCCTGCTGCTGTCCCAGTTCGAGCATCCCCACGCCCTGGTCCATGGCCTGGCCGAAGTGCTGCTCGGCCAGGTGGCGGCCGGTCGGCGGGAGGAGGCCCTGGCAGCCCTGGAGGCAGCCCGGCAGGGCGTGCTGGCGGAACTGCTGGCGCTGTTCGATACGGTCATTGCCCTGGTGCCTACTTTGAAGCGGCCCCTGGCCCTGATCCTCAATGACTCGGGCCAGCGCACCGCCCTGGGCGTGGACCGGGTGCTGGACATCCGCTCCGTCACCGCGGCCGACGTGCATCCGGCCCGGGGCCGGCTGGGCAGCCTGGTGCCCCAGGCCTTCATCGGCGACAGCGCTTCCGGCGGCGCCCTCATTCCCCTGCTGGCGGCCTCCCAGCTGGCCAGCCTGGGCTAAAGCGGAGGGCGCTGCCTAGCCGCCGGTGGCGGACATGAAGCGCACCACCTGGGGCGCATCCAGCTGGCGGGTGAAATCGTGGCCCAGGGCCTTCATGCCCAGGGTGCGCAGGATGGCCTGGCGCGCCGGTTCGTCGTCTTCCGGGTGGCGGCGCAGCAGGGGCAACAGGGGGGTGGCGTCGTTCTGCCCGAGGCAGGGATAAAGCTCGCCGGTGGCGGTGACCCGCACCCGGTTGCAGGTGTCGCAGAAATTGTGGGAGTGGGGCGAGATGAAGCCGACCCGGGTCTCGCTGCCGGCAATGCGCCAGTAGCGGGCCGGGCCGCCGCTGCTCTCGTCGCTGGCCTGCAGGGGAAAGCGTTCCTGCAGGCGCAGCAGGGCTTCGTCGGAGGAGAAGTAGGTGCCGCTGCGACCGTGGCCCAGGTCTCCCAGGGGCATTTCCTCGATGAAGGCGATGTCCAGCCCTTCGGCCATGCAGTAGGCCACCAGGTCCGCCAGTTCATCGTCGTTGGTGCCGCGCATCATCACCGTGTTCAGCTTGATGCGCCGGAAGCCGGCGGCCTGGGCCGCGGCGATGCCCCGCAGCACCTGGTGCAGGTCGCCGATGCGGGTGATGGCGCGGAAACGCTCCGGGCGCAGGCTGTCCAGGCTGATGTTGAGGCGCTGTACGCCGGCCCGGGCCAGGGGCGCGGCAAAGCGTTCCAGCTGGGAGCCGTTGGTGGTCAGCACCAGTTCCTTCAGGCCCTCCAGGGCGGCCAGCCGCTCCAGCAGCCACAGGGCGTCCCGCCGGACCAGGGGTTCGCCGCCGGTGATGCGCAGCTTGGTGACGCCCAGGCCGACGAAAAGACGGGACAGACGCAGGGACTCTTCCAGGCTCATCACCTGGTGCCGGGGCAGGAAGGTCATGTCCTCGGCCATGCAGTAGGTACAGCGGAAGTCGCAGCGGTCGGTGAGGGACAGGCGCAGATAGCTGATGCGGCGCCCGTGGCCGTCCTGCAGCGGGCCGGCGCCCGGCGGCAGGGCAATGGCTGCGGCATTGTCCGGGGGGAAGGCGAGGAGGCCGGAGCGGGGCGGCAGGCTGTCGTTCTGCATGATTACTTGGCTGTCGGGGATGGCGGTTGGACCAGATCGAGCTTCATTGGTTTTATCCGGGGCGCCCATGATATGGGTCAAATCCGTTTTTCGTCGCCAAGGCCGTCGGTGGTTTTACCTCCGGGGTGTGCCATACGTCATACATGGCTTATGATGCCCTATCTCCACAGCCCGGTCCGTCTGCCATGTTCCGCTTCGCCACCAAGGAATCGCCCCGGCTCAAGCGCCTTCGCTCCATTTCCCTGTTCCAGGACCTCAGCGTCCGGGAGCTGGTGATTGTGGACCTGCTGCTGCATGAACGCCGCTATCTGGCCGGCGAGGTGGTCTTCGATGCGGGGGAGGACGGGCAGGGCATCTATTTCACCCTGGACGGCCGCATCGGCATCTTCCATCCGGGTCACAGCAATACGCCCCTGGCCGAATTGGGGGGCGGCAGCTTTTTCGGCGAACTGGCCCTGCTCGACGACAGCCCCCGCATGGCCCAGGCCCGGGCCCTGGACGACAGCACCCTGGCGGTGATGTTCCGCGGCGAGTTCGTCGGCCTGTTGCAGACCCATGCCCTCATCGCCTCCAAGATTTCCCTGCAGCTGGCCCGCCATCTGGGGCAGCGGTTGCGCAGCATCAGCCTGCCCCAGCCTCAGCCCCAGGAGGTGGTGGCGTGAGCCCTGTGGTCCGCCCCTTCCCCCGCCAGCCCCGTGCGGCGGGCCCCCTGGTGTGGGCCTGCATCCTCGGCACGACCTGCCTGCTGCTGTTCCTCTTCCAGAAAATCCTGTGGCTGGTGGTGCCCTTCATCCTGGCCCTGATCATCTATTACGCCCTCCTGCCCGCTGTCTTGCGACTGGTGCTGGCGGGCTATTCCGTCACTGCCGGTGCCTCGTTGGTTTGCTTTGGTGCCTTCCTTCTCCTGGGCGGCGCCCTGGGCCTGGCGGCGCCCTGGATTGCCGCCCATGCGGTGAGCTGGAACGAGTGGGGCGGGCGCTATCTTGCCGGCGGCGTGGGCTTCGTCCTGGGGAGTCTGTCCTCCCTGGAAAACAGTTTTGAGTTCCTGGCCCAGGCCCATCTCACGGATAGCGTGCGCAAGGGCATCTCCGATTTTTCCGCCAATTTCGTCTCCCGCAACCTGGCCGGCGCGGTGATGCTGGCGGCGGCCTGGCTGCCCTCTCTGCTGCTGGCGCCTTTCCTGGCCTTCTTTTTCCTGCGGGACGGGCGGCGTTTCAAGAAATTCATCATCCATGCCGTGCCCAATGCCTTTCTCGAGCGCACCCTGTACCTGCTGGACGAAGTGGATCGCACCGCCCGCATGTACTTCACCGGCCTGCTCAAGCTGACCCTGCTCGATACCCTGACCCTGGCTCTGGGGTTGTGGGCCCTGGGGATTTCGGCCCCCTTCCTGCTGGGGCTGGTGACCGCCGTCCTGGCCTGGGTTCCCTATGTGGGCTCCATCCTCGGCTGCGCGGTGGTGGTGCTGGTGGCGGCCACGGATTTTCCCGGCAATCCGGGCATGGCCTACGGTGCCATCGGCCTCTTCATCCTGGTGCGCCTGCTCGACGATTTCTTCTTTATGCCCATGACGGTGGGGCGCAGTCTGCACCTGCATCCGCTGCTGACGGTGATCATGATTTTCGTCGGCGGTGCCGTGGCGGGCATCTCCGGTCTCATGCTGGTGTTGCCCCTGCTCGGTGTGGTGATGGTTCTGGGGGAAACCGTGGGGCAGGTGGTGAACGATCCCCGCCTGCAGGCCCGCCATGCCCATGCCCGCCGCCTGCGGCACGCGGCGGTGACCGGGGACCTGCTGTGATATTGGCCCCTTGGCGGGCGCCGTCGCTTGCGCGTAGAGTGGGGGTGCGGCCTGTCCGGGCCGGCTGGGAAGGTGGTGTCGCTGCGGTAAACGGAAACGGCCCGCACGAATGCGGGCCGCTTGAATTTGGCTCCCCGACCTGGGCTCGAACCAGGGACCTACGGATTAACAGTCCGGCGCTCTACCGACTGAGCTATCGAGGAACTACTACAACTAACCTTGCTGCAAAACAGCCCTGCGGCTGCCTTCTGAATTCTTGGCTCCCCGACCTGGGCTCGAACCAGGGACCTACGGATTAACAGTCCGGCGCTCTACCAACTGAGCTATCGGGGAACAGAAGAGGCGCGAATTATAGTTTTCAAAATTAACGTCGTCAATCGGATCATTAAAAAAATATGGATACGAATCTGATCTACGAAAAGACCGCCGCGGGTGAGGAGGCAATGCGTCAACGCACCCGCCTTGTGCAGCGTCATTTGCGCATGGTGTTGATCCTGGTGGACGGACGAACCAGCGTTGCCGACCTGGGGGAAAAGGTGGGCAACGAGCAGCTGGTGGAGAGCGCCCTCAGCGAACTGGAAAAGGACGGCTTCATCGCCCCCGTGCTGGAGCAGCCGTCGGTCTGGGACAAGGGCTCGGCGGTGGTGCAGAAGGTCAAGGAAGTGGCCCTGGGCCAGCTTTCCGCCTTCGGCGGCAATTCCCGCCAGGAAGAGGTCCAGGTCGCACCGGCAGCGCAGGAGGCTGTGGCACCGGTGGCGTCCCCGGCCAAGACGGCGCCACAGGCTGGCTCGGCACCTGCTGACAAGCCGCCCACGGTCGCCTGGCTGGCCGGCTGGTCCACCCAGACGGAAGCGTCGGCCGAGGGCGGCAAGGCGTCCCGGCCGAAGAAGACGCCTGCAGGCGAAGAGACGGGCATCCGTCCCATCCGTCGCGGGGGACGTGCTCCCCTGGGGCCGTTGGGCAAGGCGCTGTTGGGTGTGTGCGCAGCCCTGGGGCTGGCTCTAGCGGCGCTGCTGCTGTATCCCTATGACAACCATCGGCCGGAGGTAGAGGCGGTGCTGACCCGCATGCTGCAGCAGCCGGTGAAGGCGGCCCGGCTGCACGCCACCTTCCTGCCCCATCCCGGGCTGGTGCTGGAAGGCGTGCACGTGGGCCAGGGGGAGGGGATTGCCATCGGCAGCGTGCGTTTCCTGCCCCAATTGGGACATTGGCGGACCCTGAAGCAGGTGGAGGTGCGTGGCGTGAGCCTGCCTCTGCCGGTCTTGTCCAGTGTCTCTGAATGGGTCCAGGGGGCGCGGGCGGCGGCGGTGGTTTTCCCCGCCATCGAACTGGGGGAGATCACGCTCCAGTTGGGCGGCCAGTCCCTTGGTCCCCTCGCGGGTACCCTGGTGCCGGAAGGGGCTGCCATGCCCCTGCGCCTGTCCTTGCATGACGAGGCCCGCACCTTGTCCCTGGACCTGACCCAGGCCCCGGGGGGAATGCAGTTGAGCCTGGAAGGACTTGGCTGGGAGCCGGTGAAGGACAGTCATCTCCATTTTGATTCCCTCAATGCCCAGGGGCTTCTGACCCGGGACGGGCTGCGCCTGTCCAGTATCGATAGCCGAACCCTGGAGGGGCAGGTGAGCGGCTCCCTTTCCCTCAACTGGAACGGCGGAGTGCGCCTGGAAACGGATCTGGTGCTCAAGCATCTTTCCCTGGCCCGGCTTAATCAACTGCTGGTGGGAGGGGCGAAGGGCGAGGGGCAGGTCGATGCCTCCCTGCGTCTGAGCGGCCGGGCGGCCGACTGGTCGCGTCCCCTGAGCCTGGCCCAGGGAGAGGGCAGTTTTGTGGTGAACCGGGGGCTGCTGCCGGTGGATCTGGCAGAGGCCGTGCGGCGGGCATCGAGCGAGCCGCTGCGCGGCGGTGAGACCCGCTTTGAACAACTGGGCGGCAAGGTCCGGGTGGACCTGCAGGGCAAGCGCTTCTACGACCTGCAGCTGACTGCCGGCCTGCTGCGTGCTTCCGGTGTCGCTGCAGTGAATGTCGATGGCAGCCTGGGAGGCAGCCTGGATGTCCAGGTGGGTGGCAAGGGTAACGTTCTGCGCATGCCCCTGACCCTGGGCGGTACCCTGGAGGCTCCGGTGTTGCGCGGCGGGCGCCGCTGAATCGAGAGATAGGACGAAAAAAAGGGCGAGGTGGAAACCTCGCCCTTTTTCATGCAGTTGCAGCTGGCTGTCAGGCCTTCAGCACGGCGGCAATGGCATCGACCACGGCGTCGATGTTCTTGCTGTTGAGGGCGGCCAGACAGATGCGGCCGGTACCCACGGCGTAGATGCCGAACTCGTTGCGCAGCACATCCACCTGGGCGGAGGTGAGGCCGGTGTAGGAGAACATGCCGCGCTGCTTCACCACGAAGGAGAAATCCTGGGCCACGCCCTTGGCCTTCAGCTTGTCCACCAGGGCCACGCGCATGGCGCGGATGCGGTCGCGCATGCCAGCCAGTTCGTCTTCCCACATCTGGCGCAGTTCGGGAGTGGACAGCACGGCGGCCACCACGGCGCCGCCATGGGTGGGCGGGTTGGAGTAGTTGGTACGGATGACGCGCTTCACCTGGGACAGGACGCGGGCGGACTCTTCCTTGCTGGCGGTGACGACGGACAGGGCGCCGACGCGCTCGCCATAGAGGGAGAAGCTCTTGGAGAAGGAGCTGGAAACGAAGAACTGCAGGCCGGAGGCGGAGAAGGCGCGCACGGCCACAGCATCGGCGTCGATGCCGTCGGCGAAGCCCTGGTAGGCCATGTCCAGGAAGGGCACCAGACCCTTGGCCTTGCACACGTCCACCACTTCCTGCCACTGGGCGTCGGAGAGGTCGGCACCGGTGGGGTTGTGGCAACAGGCGTGCAGGATGATGATGGAACCGGCAGCCAGGCCTTCCAGGAAGGACTTCATGCCGGCGAAGTTCACACCGCGGGTGGCGGCGTCGTAGTAGGGATAGTTTTCCACCACGAAACCGGCGGACTCGAACAGGGCCCGGTGGTTTTCCCAGGAGGGATCGCTGATGTAAACCTTGGCGTTGGGGGAGATGCGCTTGAGGAAATCGGCGCCGATCTTCAGGGCGCCGGTGCCACCCAGGGCTTCGGCGGTGATGACGCGGCCGGCGGCCAGCAGCTCGGAACCGGCACCGAAGAGCAGGTTCTGCACGGCCTGGTTGTAGGCGTTGAGGCCCTCGATGGGCTGGTAGCCGCGGGGCGGCATGGTTTCCAGGCGGGCCTTCTCGGCGGCCTTGACGGCAGCGAGGAGGGGAATCTTGCCGTTGTCGTCGTAATAGACGCCAACGCCCAGGTTAACCTTGGTAGCGCGGGTGTCGGCGTTGAACGCCTCGGTCAGACCAAGAATCGGGTCCCGCGGAGCCATCTCCACGGAAGCAAAGATCGACGAACTCATGCGTTGCTCCTGTTGTGCCAGTCATGCGGCGCTGCGCCATGCGCCATGCCGCGAGTTGGTGAATAATGTGCGCTTACAAGTTGTTCTGCCGATGATTCACTGCAGCGAAAGCAGAAGCAACAGGCGCAACGGATAATTCTAACATGAGCACATCCCCCAGCAGCCCGCAAACCGCGGAAGTCGTCACCTTTCCCGGCAGCCCCTATCGCCTGCACCAGCCTTTCCCTCCCGCGGGGGATCAGCCGGAGGCCATCCGCCTGCTGGTGGAGGGCCTGGAAGATGGTCTGTCCTATCAGACCCTGCTCGGCGTGACCGGCTCCGGCAAGACGTACACCATGGCCAACGTCATTGCCCGCACCGGCCGACCGGCCCTCATCCTGGCGCCCAACAAGACCCTGGCGGCCCAGCTCTACGCCGAGTTCCGGGAATTCCTGCCGGAGAACGCGGTGGAGTATTTCGTCTCCTACTACGATTACTACCAGCCCGAGGCCTACGTGCCGTCCCGGGACCTGTTCATCGAGAAGGATTCGTCCATCAACGACCACATCGAGCAGATGCGGCTGTCCGCCACCAAGAGCCTGTTGGAGCGGCGCGATGTGGTGATCGTGGCCACCGTCTCCTGCATCTACGGCATCGGCGACAAGGACGACTACCACAACATGATCCTGCACCTGCGCCAGGGCGACAAAGCCGGCCAGCGGGACATCATCAAGCGCCTCTCGGAAATGCAGTACGAGCGCAACGAGGTGGATTTCCAGCGCGGCACCTTCCGTGTCCGCGGCGACGTCATCGACATCTTCCCCGCGGAGCACGCGGAACACGCCATCCGGGTCTGCCTTTTCGACGACGAGATCGAGACCCTGCAACTGTTCGATCCCCTGACCGGCCACCTGCTGCACAAGCTGCCCCGTTTCACCATCTATCCCTCCAGTCATTACGTCACACCCCGGGCCACGGTGCTGCGGGCCGTGGAGGGCATCAAGGAGGAGTTGCGCAAGCGGCTGGAGTTCTTCCACAAGGAACAGCGGCTGGTGGAAGCCCAGCGCATTGAGCAGCGCACCCGCTTCGATCTGGAGATGCTCAACGAACTGGGCTTTTGCAAAGGCATCGAAAACTACTCGCGCCACCTGTCCGGACGCAAGCCGGGCGAAGCACCGCCAACCCTGCTGGATTACCTGCCGCCCGATGCCCTGATGTTCATCGACGAATCCCACGTGGCCATCGGCCAGGTGGGCGCCATGTACAAGGGTGACCGTTCGCGTAAGGAAAACCTGGTGGATTACGGTTTCCGCCTGCCGTCGGCCCTGGACAACCGCCCCCTCAAGTTCGAGGAATTCGAGCGTCTGATGCGCCAGACCATCTTCGTTTCGGCCACGCCTTCTGATTATGAAAAGCAGCACCAGGGCCAGGTGGTGGAGCAGGTGGTGCGCCCCACCGGCCTGATCGACCCGGTGGTGCTGGTGCGTCCGGCCATGACCCAGGTGGACGACCTGCTCTCCGAAATCCGCAAGCGCATCGCCGTTTCCGAGCGGGTGCTGGTAACCACCCTGACCAAACGCATGGCCGAGGATTTGACCGATTACTTAAGGGAAAACGGCATCAAGGTGCGCTATGTGCACTCGGATATTGACACCGTGGAGCGGGTGGAGATCATCCGCGACCTGCGCCTGGGGGAATTCGACGTGCTGGTGGGCATCAACCTGCTGCGGGAAGGTTTGGACATCCCCGAGGTATCCCTGGTGGCCATTCTCGATGCGGACAAGGAGGGCTTCCTGCGTTCGGAGCGTTCCCTGATCCAGACCATCGGCCGGGCCGCCCGCCACCTCAACGGGACAGCCATTCTCTATGCCGACCGGGTGACGGACTCCATGCGGCGTGCCATGGACGAGACCGAGCGGCGCCGGGCCAAGCAGATGGCCCATAACGAGGCCCACGGCATCACGCCCAAGGGGGTCTCCAAGCGCATCAAGGACATCATCGACGGCGTCTACGACCCCGACGCGGCGCAGAAGGAACTCAAGGCTGCCCAGCAACAGGCGGTTTATGAAACAATGTCCGAAAAGAATCTGGCCAAGGAAATCAAGCGGCTGGAAAAACAGATGCTCGAGTCAGCCAAGAACCTGGAGTTCGAAAAGGCAGCGGCGGCCCGGGATGAATTGTTCCGCCTCAAGCAGCAGGCCTTCGGGGCGGCAGTGCATGACAGGGATGAGACATGATCAAGGTTCTTTTCGTCTGCATGGGCAATATCTGCCGCTCCCCCACGGCAGAAGGCGTTTTCCGCAAGCACCTGCAGCTGCACAATCTGGAGTCCCGGGTCCAGGTGGATTCGGCCGGCACCCACGGCTACCACGTCGGCGAATCGCCGGATCCCCGTACCCAGCGGGCAGCTGCCGAGCGGGGTTACGACCTGTCCGAACTGCGGGCGCGCAAAGTGGCGCCCGACGACATGGAATATTTCGACCTGATCCTGGCCATGGACCGGCGTAATCTGGAAGGCCTGCGGGCTATCTGCCCGCCGGAGCGTCAGCACCGTCTCAAGCTGTTCATGCACTACGCCCGCAATTTCGACGAGGACGAGGTGCCGGATCCCTACTATGGACTCGGCTACGGTTTCGATGTGGTGCTGGACATGGTGGAGGATGCCTCCCTTGGCCTCATCGAATCCCTCAAACGTGAACTGGGCTGCGAGGAACCCCTTGGCACCGGTAGGGGCGGCATCCGGAGCGTTGAGCGGGCCTGACTTCCCCTGGGGTCGTGCCTGCCCGAATTCAGGGCGAAAAAAAGCCAGCTCCACGGAGCTGGCTTTTTCCTGGTGCTGACGCCTTGCCTTACTTGTTGCGGGTTTCCACCAGCACCAGAGGCTCGTCGCTGATCACCACCGGTGCCGGCCGGGTACGCCGAGGGCGGGGAGCTTCGTTCTCCACCACTGCAGCCTGGACCTGACGGGCCTTGTCCGCGCTGGTTTCCACCATCACCAGGCCGCTGGCTTCCAGGGCCTGGTCGATGTTGGCGACCACGGGCTTGATTTCGGCCGGGGGCACGGCAATGGGTTCGACGGCGCGGGGCGGGGTCAGAATAACCTGCTCCTCCACCGGTGCAACGACCTCTTCGACGGCCACGACCGGGGCGGCTTCGGGGACTGCTGCTTCAACCTGCGGGGCTGCTTCAACTGCAGCCGCCGGGGCTTCCTCTACTGCCGGCGCGACTTCCGCTGCAGACTCAACCACGGCAACGGTCGGCGCCACAGTTTCCACTGCGGCGACTATCACGGGCTCGACCGGGTTTGCCACTTCCACAACGGCGGCGGCAATGACCGGCGCCTGTTCTTGGCTTACCTCGGTGGCAGCATTTTGCTGCACTTCGCCTTCAGCGCCATTTTCCTGGCGGCGCTCGCCCCGGTCGCGACGGTTGTTGCGACGACCGCGACGACCGCGACCACCCTCTTCATCACCCTGGGGCGCAGCTTGCTCTGGAGCAGTGCCGGCGGCCTGGGCGTTGAGTGCATCGGCCTGGGCGGCTACTGCCTGCTGGGCCTTGTCCTCGCTGTTGCGTTCGCGGCGGGGCTGGCGTTCGCGCCGTTCCTTACGCTGCTCGTTCTGCTGTTCGCCGCGCTCGTTGTCGGCCTGGACGGCATTGTTGCGCTCGCCGTTGCGGTCACCCCGGTCGCCCCGTTGGCGACGGCCTTCGCGAGGCTGCTGCTCGCGGGCATTGTCGCCCTGGGTTTCGCCGCGGGTGGGGCGTTCGCCTCGCTCGCCGCCGTTGCGGCCTTCGGCGCCTTCACCGCGGCCACGGCCACGCTGTTCGCCACGACCACGGCCGCGCTGCTCGCCGCGGCCCTGGCCTTCACTGCGCTGGCCACGGCCCTTGCGCGGGGTGGCTGCCGGTTCGGGAGTGGGCTCGACGGTCTTGTTGCCGCGGAACCAGGAGAAAATCTTGCCGATGATGCCTTCGCTCTTGGCAGCAGGGGCGGCAGCCGGCTTCTCGGCCACCACGGGAGCGGGCTGCTCCGGCGTGATGTGCTTGATGGCGGCTTCCTGGCGCGGTTGGCGGGCTTCGCTCTGGGCATTGGCCAGTTGCTTCACTTCTTCCGCCGGCATTTCCATCATGCGGTAGGACGGCTGTTGCACGTCCTCGTTGTTGAGGTCGTCGTGGCGCAGGCGCTGAATGGTGTGGGCCGGAGTTTCCAGGTGCACATTGGGGATCAGCAGGATGGTGACCTTGTGGCGCAACTCGATGGCCTGGATGTCGGGGCGCTTCTCGTTGAGCAGGAAGGTGGCCACGTCCACCGGCACCTGGGTATGCACGGCGGCGGTGTTGTCCTTCATCGCTTCCTCTTCGAGGATGCGCAGGATGTGCAGGGCGGCCGATTCGGTGGAGCGGATGTGGCCGGTGCCGGTACAGCGGGGGCAGGGGATGTAGCTGGTCTCGGCCAGGGCGGGGCGGAGGCGCTGGCGGGACAGTTCCATCAGGCCGAAGCGGCTGATCTTGCCCATCTGCACCCGGGCCCGGTCATGGCGGAGGGCGTCGCGCAGGCGGTTTTCCACCTCGCGCTGGTTTTTCTGGCTCTCCATGTCGATGAAGTCGATGACAATGAGGCCGCCCAGGTCGCGCAGGCGCAGTTGGCGGGCGATTTCGTCGGCCGCTTCCTGGTTGGTCTTGAGCGCGGTTTCCTCGATGTCCTGGCCGCGGGTGGAACGGCCGGAGTTGACGTCCACCGACACCAGGGCTTCGGTGTGGTCGATGACGATAGCACCGCCGGACGGCAGGTTCACCTGACGGGAGTAAGCCGATTCGATCTGGTGTTCGATCTGGAAGCGGGAGAAGAGGGGGACGTCGTCCCGGTACAGCTTGACCCGGTTCTCGTTGGCCGGCATGACCGTACCCATGAAGGAACGGGCCTGCTCGAAAATCTCGTCCGTATCGATGAGGATTTCACCGATGTCGGGCTGGAAATAGTCGCGGATGGCGCGGATGACCAGGCTGCCTTCCAGGTAGATCAGGAAGGGGCCGGACTGGCTGGTGGCGGCGCCTTCGATGGCTTCCCACAGCTTCAGCAGGTAGTTGAGGTCCCACTGCAGTTCTTCGGCGTTGCGGCCGATGGCGGCGGTACGGGCGATGAGGCTCATGCCGCCGGGGACCTGCAACTGGTCCATAACGTCGCGCAGTTCGGCCCGTTCGTCACCTTCGACACGGCGGGAGACGCCGCCGCCGCGGGGATTGTTGGGCATCAGGACCAGGTAGCGGCCGGCCAGGGACACGAAGGTGGTAAGGGCGGCGCCCTTGTTACCGCGCTCGTCCTTCTCGACCTGGACGATGACTTCCTGGCCTTCCTTGAGGGCTTCCTTGATGCTGGCGCGATTGTCTACGCCGGGCTGGAAATAGGAGCGGGAAACTTCCTTGAACGGGAGAAAGCCGTGACGCTCTTCGCCGTAATTGACGAAACAGGCCTCGAGGCTGGGTTCGATGCGGGTGATGACACCCTTGTAGATGTTGCTCTTGCGTTGTTCCTTGGCGGCTGACTCAATGTCGAGGTCAATCAGTTTCTGGCCATCGACAATGGCGACACGGAGTTCTTCAGCCTGTGTCGCATTGAAAAGCATGCGTTTCATTTATTGGGCTCCCGCACTTTTCGCACGAACGGAGTCCCGGCGCAGGCAGCGACACGATTAGTTGGGTTGTACTTTTTGAGTCCGCATTGTGGGCGTGCAACTAATGGTGAAAGGAAAATGTGTTCCTGAATTCGCTGAAAAATCTTTCGGCGGGCCCGGAAATAACCGGGGCCGGGAAATCTGCTCGGGGGTACCGATGCGTGCTTAGGGCGCGCAAATCAAGTAGTATCGCTACTTTTGGTGAGCGAACTTAACCAGTTCCGATTTGCGTTGGCTTGATCCCATACAGGTTGGTACGGGTTGAGGCCGCTTAAGGCCTGCCGGATTTCATGGTTTCCCATTTTGCATGCCGCGCAATCATGTTGCGGCTGGGAAAAACCTTCTGGTCTCACGGCGCAGCGCCTCTTTCAGGCCGAGACGAAAATCCGTTTCAGTATATTCAAAATGCCCGACGTTAGCAAAAATTCCGTAACACGGGCCACCATCGGCGAAGACGAGCAGGGCCAGCGCCTGGACAACTACCTCCTGCGGGTGTGCAAGGGGGTTCCCAAGAGCCACATCTACCGCATTCTCCGCAGTGGCGAGGTCCGCGTTAACAGCAAGCGTGCCGATGCGGCCTATCGCATCCAGGCTGGCGACATCCTGCGCATTCCGCCGATCCGGGTTGCTGCCCGGCCGGATGAGGTGGCGGCCGCCGAAGTGGCCGGCCAGGCGGTGAAGGCCGATTTGCCCCTTTTGTATGAGGATGATGCCCTGTTGGCTGTAAACAAGCCGGCCGGCATCGCGGTCCATGGGGGGAGCGGTGTGTCCTTCGGCGTCATCGAGGCCCTGCGCCATCAGCGGCCCCAGGCCAAGTTGCTGGAGCTGGCCCACCGTCTCGACCGGGAAACCTCCGGGATACTCCTGGTGGCGAAGAAGCGCTCGGCCCTGACGGCCCTGCACGACATGTTCCGTGAAGGCGGGGCAGGGCGGGGCGCCGACAAGCGCTATCTGGTGGCGGTGCAGGGGCGCTGGATGGACCCGCTGCGCCATTGCCGGCAGGCGCTTCACAAATATCTGTTGGACAACGGCGAGCGCCGGGTGCGGGTCGATCCGGAGGGCAAGCCGTCCCATACGGTTTTTCGCCTGGTGGCCCGATGGCAGCGTTTCAGTCTGCTGGAAGCGGAACTGAAGAGCGGTCGCACCCATCAGATACGGGTGCATCTGGCGCACCTGGGATATCCCATCCTGGGTGATGACAAATATGGGGATTTCGCCCTGAACCGGGAATTGCAGCGGGAAGGGTTGAAACGCATGTTCCTTCACGCCTGGAGAATGCGCTTTCCCCATCCCCTGACCAAGGAAGCCATGAGCCTGGAGGCGCCCTTGCCGCCGGCCCTGGCCAGTTTCCTGCATCATCTGTCCGAAAGTGAAGTTCAGGATTATGGCGAAGCGTTTTGATCTAGTTGTCTTCGACTGGGATGGCACCCTGCTCGACTCCGCCGCAGCCATCGTCAGCGCCATCCAGGCGGCCTGTGTCGATCTGGGGCTGCCGGTGCCCAGCGATGCCCAGGCGCGCCATGTGATCGGCCTGGGCCTGTCGGACGCCTTGCGCAGCGCCGTGCCGGACCTGGAACCGGCCCAGTATCCGCTGATGGTGGAGCGCTACCGCCATCATTATCTGTCCCGGGACCACGAACTGGCCCTGTTTGCCGGTGCCGTGGAACTGGTGCGGGAACTGGAGGCGGCCGGGCATCTGCTGGCCGTGGCAACCGGCAAGAGCCGGCTGGGGCTGGATCGTGCCCTCAAGGTCAGTGGCCTGGGCCCCCATTTCCACTCCAGCCGCTGTGCCGACGAGTGCTTCTCCAAGCCCCATCCCCAGATGCTGGAAGAATTGATGGCGGAACTGGCCGTCGCCCCGGAGCGCACGGTCATGATCGGCGACACCACCCATGACTTGCAGATGGCGCGCAATGCGGGAGTGGATGCCCTGGCGGTCAGCTATGGTGCCCATGAGCCCGAGGTGCTGCTGGCCCATGGCCCCCTGGAAACCTTCTCCCGGCTGGAAGACCTGGCGGCATGGCTACGTCACCACGCCTGATTTGCGCCTCCGGCGATCTGCTCGAAGGTGGCGCCGGCGTGCGTTTCAGCGTGCCGCGCGCGGGCGGTGATGTTCCTGCATTTGCGGTGCGCTTTGACGGTGTGGTGCGGGCCTATCTCAACCGCTGCGCCCATGTGCCCATCGAGCTGGATTGGCAGCCGGGCGAATTTTTCGATCACTCGAAGCTATACTTGGTTTGCGCCACCCATGGCGCTCTTTACGCGCCGGAATCCGGCGCCTGCCTTGGCGGCCGTTGCAATGGCCGGGGGCTGACGCCGGTGGCCGTGACTGAGCAGGATGGCCTTGTTTATTTTCTTGAATCGGATTGACCCAACGTGGATACCCCGACCTTGCCCCCTCCCGATTTTGGCCCCAAGCACGGCAATGATGCAGCCTGGGAGCGGAAGACCCTGGAAAAGCTGGCGTTTGCCTCCCTGGCCGAGCAGAAGAGCCGGCGTCGCTGGGGCATCTTCTTCAAGCTGCTGGGTTTCGCTTATCTGACGGTCGTCCTGGCGCTGGCGTTTGACTGGGGTGATACGGAAAAACTGGCTGATGGCCGCCATACCGCTCTGGTGCAACTGAAGGGGGTCATTGATTCCAGTGGCGAGGCCAGCGCGGACAAGATCAATTCCGCCTTGCGCTCTGCTTTCGAGGACAAGGGTACGGCCGGCGTCATCCTGCGCATCAACAGCCCCGGCGGTAGTCCGGTCCAGTCCGGCATCATCAACGATGAAATCCGCCGCCTGCGCGGCAAGTACCCGGATATTCCCCTGTACGTCGTGGTTGAGGATGTTTGTGCTTCCGGCGGCTATTACGTGGCTGCCGCGGCCGACAAGATTTTCGTGGACAAGGCCAGTCTGGTGGGTTCCATCGGCGTGTTGATGGACGGTTTCGGTTTTACCGGGACCATGGACAAGCTTGGCGTGGAGCGGCGCCTGCTGACTGCCGGCGAAAACAAGGGCTTCCTCGATCCCTTCTCGCCCCAGGACCCGAAGCAGAAGCTGATGGCCCAGACCATGCTCGGCGAAATCCACAAGCAGTTCATCGATGTGGTCAAGAAGGGGCGTGGCCAGCGTCTCAAGGAAACCCCGGACATGTTCTCCGGCCTGGTGTGGACCGGTGCCCGCAGCATCGAGCTGGGTCTGGCTGACGACTTTGGCACGGTGAGCAGTGTGGCCAGGGATGTAATCAAGGCCGAAAAGGTGATGGACTACACCCAGAAGGAAAACATCGCCGAGCGCTTTGCCAAACGTTTTGGTGCCGACATGGTGCAAGGGGCGGTCAAGGCCCTGGGGCAGGCCAGCCAGCCCCAGGCCCGTTAAGTCCCGATCCTAGACGGAAAGGAAGAGGAAAACCGTCGGCTCCTTGGCGACGGGATCTTCTTCCTTGCGCCACTGGGCCACGCTCAGGGTGCGTAGGCGCTGTTGGGGCAGGGTCAGGCTGCTGGCCAGGCAGAGCAGGGTGGAGGGCGCCAGGTGTTGCAGCAGGCTGTTGAGCATCTGGGTGTTGCGATAGGGCGTCTCGATGAACATCTGGGTCTGGTTCTGGCGCCGGGATTCCTGCTCCAGCGCCTTGAGGCGCTTGCTGCGCTCATCTTCCTTGGCCGGCAGGTAGCCGTGAAAGGCGAAGCGCTGGCCGCACAGGCCGGACCCCATCAGGGCCAACAGCAGGGAAGAGGGGCCGATCAGCGGCACGACGGTGATGCCTTCCTGCTGGGCCAGGCGAATCAGGTCGGCGCCCGGGTCGGCAACGCCCGGGCACCCCGCTTCCGATACCAGGCCCACGTCAAATCCCTGGCGTAATGGTTGCAGCAGCCCTTCCAGGGCATTGGCCCGGGTGTGCTCGTTCAATTCCTGAATCTGGATTTCCTGCAGGGGGACCGAAATCTCCAGGCTTTTGAGAAATGCCCGGGCACTTTTGGCGTTCTCGGCAATGAAGTGCCGCAACTGCCTGGCCTGTTCGCAGACGGGGGTGGGCAGAACCGCAGCGGGAGGGGTGGGACCCAGAGGTACCGGAATCAGAAAGAGGGTGCCGCGAGGGAGGGGCTGGGGGGCGCTCATGGCGATGCGTCCTTAAAGAATGGGGAAGGCTTCGGCTCTCAGCATGTCGCAGAGGGCGATCAGGGGCAGTCCGATGAGGGCGTTGGGATCGTCCCCCTCCATTTTGGCGATGAGGCTGATGCCCAGCCCTTCGGCCTTGGCGCTGCCGGAGCAGTTGTAGGGAGTCTCGGCGCGCAGGTAGCGCTCGATCTCGCCGTCGCTCAGCTGGCGGAAGGTGACCAGGGTCGGGATGCCCCGGATCTGGGTGCGACCGGTGCTGCTGTTGTAGAGGCACAGGCCGGTATAGAAATTAACCGTGCGTCCCCGCATCTGCTGCAGTTGTGCCACGGCACGCTCATGGTTGCCCGGTTTTCCGAAAACCTGCCCATCCAGGCAGGCCACCTGGTCGCTGCCGATGATCAGTGCATCGGGGTGTTGGGCAGCCACGGCCCTGGCCTTGGCTTCGGAAAGGCGCAGTGCGGTCTGCTCCGGGCTCTCGCCTGCGAGCGGGGTTTCGTCTACTGCTGGGTTTTCCGTGGCAAAGGGCAGGCGCAGGCGGGCCAGGAGTTCCCGGCGAAAAGGGGAGGTGGAAGCCAGAATCAGGGCGGGCTGGGGCAGAGTGGGCATTAGAAATGGAGAGGTGAATTCGGGCAGAAGAGCGCTGCCCATGAGGGGGAATGAGGCGGTGCGGTAGAAAACGCGGATAAGTCTTTGCCTTTGTTGTTGAAACCCTAATTTCGGCCCGCGTTTTTCTTTGACATGCAAAGCCGAAAATAATATCATCCGCGCCTTATGTCGCAACAGGTTGTGATCGATAGTCTGGCTTTTGCGCGTGACGCCCGTCGTTTGGAAGGTGATCTCGCCATGGCCGACATGCCCCGGGTGCATGATCTGCTGACGGAAGTCAGCGGTAGTGTGCACTACCGGCTTACCGGCCGGATCGGCGCGCTGGGCAAGTCCCAGTTGCTGCTGCAGTTGGATGGCTTCGTGCCGCTGCGTTGTCAGCGCTGCATGGAGCGCCTGGATTTTCCGCTTCACGTCGAGTCCGTACTCGAGTTGGTGGAAAGTGAGGCCGATCTGACCCAGGAGGATCTGGAAGATGATTCCAGGGACTTTCTCCCGGCGGAAAAGAAACTCGATGTACTGGCGCTGATCGAGGACGAGGTCATTCTCGCCCTGCCGGTGGTGCCGCGTCACGATAGTTGCAGCCTCCCCGGAGGCGGCGAGAAAACGGTGAAGGAATCTCCCTTTGCCGTGCTTGCCGGCCTCAAGGGTAAGGCTTAATGATTTTTTAGGAGCTAGTTATGGCCGTTCAACAGAACAAAAAGTCCCCGTCCAAGCGTGGCATGCATCGTTCCCACGACTTCCTGACCACCCCCGCTACCGCCGTTGAACCCACCACCGGCGAAGTGCACCTGCGTCACCACATCAGCCCCAACGGTTTCTACCGCGGCAAGAAGGTCACCAAGGCTAAGGGCGAGTAATCCCCTTAGACGAGGCAGGCAGTTCCCCGCGAGGGGAGGACTGCCTGCCTTTTCTTTTACCCAATTCGAGTCCTCGGATGGGAATCACCATTGCTATCGATTGCATGGGCGGGGACCACGGTCCCAACGTCACCGTGCCGGCTGCGCTCGACTTCTTGAGCCGCAACGCGGACGCCCGTGTCATTTTGGTCGGCCTGGAGGAAAAACTCCGGGCGATCCTGCCTGCTCCCGTGTCGGAACGGGTCGCCATCCGCCACGCATCCGAAGTGGTGGCCATGGACGAGCCGCCGGCCCTGGCCCTGCGCAACAAAAAAGACTCTTCCATGCGGGTTGCCATCAACCTGGTCAAGGAAGGGGAGGCGGACGCCTGTATTTCCGCCGGCAATACGGGGGCCCTGATGGCCATTTCCCGTTTCGTCCTGAAAATGTTGCCCGGTATCGACCGGCCGGCCATCTGCGCCGTGCTGCCCACGGTCAAGGGCCATGTCCATGTGCTGGACATGGGGGCCAACGTGGACTGCTCGCCGGAGCACCTGCTGCAGTTCGGCATCATGGGGGCCATGCTGGTGGCCGCCGTGGATCACCGCGAGCAACCGACGGTGGGCATTCTCAACATCGGCGAAGAAGACATCAAGGGCAATGAGGTGGTCAAGCAGGCCGCCGAGTTGCTGCGCAATTCGGGTCTCAACTTCATCGGTAACGTCGAAGGTGATGGCGTGTACAAGGGCGAGGCCGAAGTCGTGGTTTGTGACGGCTTTGTCGGCAACGTGGCCCTCAAGACGTCCGAAGGCCTGGCCCAGATGTTGTCCACCTTCCTGCGTCAGGAGTTTGGACGCAACCTCTTTACCAAGCTGGTTGCCCTTCTGGCGCTACCGGTGCTCAAGGGCTTCAAGCGCCGCGTTGATCATCGTCGCTACAACGGTGCCAGCCTGCTCGGGCTCAAGGGCATCGTCGTCAAGAGCCATGGCTCGGCCGATGCCTACGGTTTCCGCCACGCCATCGAACGGGCTGCCGAGGAAGCAAGGGGGCAGGTGTTGAGCCGCATTGCCGACCAGGTTGCCCGTCACGTTTCCAGTTCCTCTCAAGCGGCTGCCGTAGCGGCCCAGGAGTCTGCCTAATATGTATGCCAAGATTACCGGGGTCGGCAGCTATCTGCCGGCCCAGGCCGTGAGCAACGACGATCTGGTGGCCCGCGGGGTCGATACCAGCGACGAATGGATTGCCACCCGTACCGGTATTCGTAATCGGCACCTGGCGGAACCCGGCCAGACCTCCAGCGATCTCGGTTTCGAAGCGGCTCGCCGGGCTCTGGAGATGGCCGGCGTGGATGCGGCCGAACTGGACCTGATCATCGTTGCCACCTCCACTCCCGATTTCATCTTCCCCAGCACCGCCTGTCTGCTGCAGAGCAAACTGGGCAACAAGGGGGCAACCTGCTTCGACGTGCAGGCCGTCTGCGCCGGCTTTGTCTATGCACTGAGCATTGCGGAGAAGTTCGTCCGTTCCGGCTCCCACAAGAAGGCGCTCGTGGTTGGTGCCGAAGTTTTCTCCCGCATCCTGGACTGGAACGACCGGGGTACCTGCGTGCTCTTCGGCGACGGCGCCGGTGCCGTGGTGCTGGAAGCCTCCGATGCACCCGGCATCCTTGCTACCGCCCTGCATGCGGACGGCAGCCACCATGGCATTCTTTCGGTGCCCGGCAATGTGGCCGGCGGTGCGGTGATCGGCGATCCCTTCCTGCGTATGGACGGCCAGGCCGTGTTCAAGTTCGCCGTGCGCGTCCTTGCCGACGTGGCGGCCGAGACCTGCGCGGCCGCCGGGGTGGCGACTTCCGATGTGGATTGGCTGGTGCCGCACCAGGCCAATCTGCGCATCATCGATTCCACCGGCAAGAAGCTGGGCATCCCCAGCGACAAGGTGGTGGTGACCGTGGACCGCCACGGCAATACTTCCGCTGCATCCGTGCCCCTGGCGCTGGATACGGCAGTGCGCGACGGACGCATCCAGCGCGGACAGAAGGTGCTGCTGGAAGGCGTCGGCGGCGGCTTCACCTGGGGCGCCGTGCTGTTCCAGTTCTAACTGCATTCAAGCTCTCAGAGGTTAATTCCCATGGCTTTTGCGTTCGTATTTCCCGGTCAAGGTTCCCAGGCAGTCGGCATGATGGCGGCCTACGGCGACTCCGCCGTGGTCCGTGCCACGTTCGATGAAGCATCCGCCGCCTTGGGCGAAGACCTGTGGCAGATGGTAGCCGAAGGTCCGGCCGAAGTGCTGTCCCAGACGGTGAATACCCAGCCTGTCATGCTGACCGCCGGCATCGCCGCCTGGCGCCTGTGGCTGGACAAGGGGGGCAAGGTGCCGGCCGTTGTCGCCGGCCACAGTCTGGGTGAGTATTCCGCCCTGGTGGCTGCCGGCGTACTGCAGTTCAAGGACGCCGTGCCCCTGGTGCGGCTGCGGGCCGCCGCCATGCAGGAGGCCGTGCCTCTTGGCACCGGCGCCATGGCCGCCATTCTCGGCCTGGACGACGACGGCATCCGCGCCGCCTGTGCCGAAGCGGCCCAGGGCGAGGTGGTGGAGCCGGTGAATTTCAATGCCGCCGGCCAGACCGTCATCGCCGGCCACAAGACCGCCGTGGAACGGGCCATGGAAGTGTGCAAGACCAAGGGCGCCAAGCGCGCCGTGGCCCTGCCGGTGTCCGCCCCGTTCCATTCCTCCCTGATCCGCCCGGCGGCTGACAAGCTGGCCCTGCGTCTGGCTGAACTGGAATTGCAGGCGCCCCGTATTCCCGTGGTCAATAACGTGGATGTGGCCGTGGAAAGCGATCCGGCCCGTATTCGCGATGCCCTGGTGCGTCAGGCCTATAATCCGGTGCGCTGGGTCGAGACGATCCAGAAAATGGCTGCCATGGGCGTCACCGTGGTGGCAGAATGCGGTCCCGGCAAGGTGCTGGCCGGCCTGACCAAGCGCTGTGCCGATGGCGTCAATGGTGTGGCCCTGGCCGACCTGGCTGCCATCGAAGCCAATATCAACCTGGAGTAAAACCATGCTGCAAGGACAAATTGCCCTCGTTACCGGCGCTTCCCGGGGTATCGGCAAGGCAGTGGCTCTGGAACTGGCCCGCCTGGGCGCCACCGTGGTTGGCACCGCCACCAGCGAAGACGGTGCCGGCAAGATTTCCGCCTACCTCGCCGAGGCCGGCGCCAAGGGGCGCGGTGCGCTCCTCGAAGTGCGTGACCAAGCCCAGGTGGATGCCCTGATCGCCGCTCTGGAAAAGGAGTTCGGCGCAGTCTCCATTCTCGTCAACAATGCCGGCATCACCCGGGACAACCTGGCCATGCGCATGAAGGACGACGAGTGGGATGCGGTCATCGACACCAACCTGAAGGCCGTCTTCCGCCTTTCCAAGGCCGTCATGCGCGGCATGATGAAGGCCCGCGCCGGCCGCATCATCAATATCACTTCCGTGGTCGGCCATGCCGGCAATCCGGGGCAGGCCAATTACTGTGCGGCCAAGGCCGGCGTTTCCGGCATGACCCGTTCCCTGGCCCGGGAGTTGGGCAGCCGCAACATCACGGTCAACTGTGTCGCCCCTGGCTTTATCGATACCGATATGACCAAGGCTCTGGACGACAAGCAGAAAGAAGGTTTGCTGGGTAACATTCCCCTGGGCCGCCTCGGCAGCCCGGAGGACATCGCTGCCGCCGTAGCCTTCCTGGCCTCCCCGGCCGCAGGCTACGTGACCGGCAGCACCATCCATGTCAACGGCGGTATGTATATGGATTAATGGCGGTTTTCCGCCTGAGGATCCCGCGTTTTGTAAGCGCGGGGCGTTTTGGTAAAATAAGCAAGTTTGTCTGATACCCGATAACAGGGAAGGAGTCCTGAATGGAAAACCTGGAACAGCGCGTTAAGAAGATCGTTGCCGAGCAACTGGGCGTCAACGAAGCCGACATCAAGACCGAGTCCTCCTTTGTGGATGACCTGGGTGCCGACTCTCTGGATACCGTCGAGCTGGTGATGGCCCTCGAAGAAGAATTCGAGACCGAGATCCCCGACGAAGACGCCGAGAAGATCACCACCGTGCAACAAGCCATCGATTACGTTCTGTCCCACAAGAAGTAATCACCCGGGTACGGGACTTCCCTGCCAACCGGCGCCTTCGTGGCGCCGGTCCAGCATTGATGCAGGGAGCCCGCCCTTCTGCAGTATTCTGTATCACCTCTCCCCTCATTCTTTCCGGAGCTAAAGTTGGCACGTCGTCGCGTCGTCATCACCGGGCTGGGGCTTGTTTCCCCGGTCGGTAACAGCGTTGAAGAAGCTTGGCAAAACCTCCTGGCCGGTCGCTCCGGTATTACTGCCATCACCAAGTTCGATGCATCCACTTTCCCCACCCGCATTGCCGGGGAAGTGAAGAACTTCGATATCGGCACCTACATTTCCGCCAAGGACGCCCGCCGCATGGATACCTTCATCCATTACGGCATGGCGGCCGGCATCCAGGCCATCAAGGATGCCGGGCTTGAAGCCAATCCGGTCGATGCGGAGCGCATCGGCGTGGCGATCGGTTCCGGCATCGGTGGCCTGCCCCTGATCGAGAACACCAAGGACGATTACATCGCCGGCGGTGTGCGCAAGATTTCCCCCTTCTTCGTTCCCGGTTCGATCATCAACATGATCTCCGGCAACCTGTCCATCCTGTATGGCTACAAGGGTCCCAATATCGCCGTGGTGACCGCCTGCACCACCGGCACCCACAACATCGGCGAAGCTGCCCGCCTCATCGAGTACGGCGATGCCGACGTGATGATTGCCGGCGGTGCCGAGTCCACCGTGACCCCCCTGGGCATGGGCGGCTTCTGCGCTGCCCGGGCCCTGTCCACCCGCAATGACGATCCCACCACCGCCAGCCGGCCCTGGGACAAGGATCGTGACGGCTTCGTGCTGGGCGAGGGTGGCGGCGCCATGGTGCTGGAAGAGTATGAGCACGCCAAGGCCCGGGGCGCCCGCATTTATGCGGAGCTGGCAGGCTACGGCATGAGCGGCGATGCTTACCACATGACCGCTCCCAGCACTGATGGTCCGAAGCGTTCCATGCTCAATGCCCTGCGCAATGCCGGCGTGAACCCTGACCAGGTGCAGTACCTGAATGCCCATGGTACTTCCACGCCCCTGGGCGACAAGAACGAAACCGATGCCATCAAGCTGGCCTTCGGCGATGCCGCCAAGGGCCTGGTGGTGAATTCCACCAAGTCCATGACCGGCCACCTGCTGGGCGGCGCCGGCGGCATCGAGTCCATCTTCAGCGTCCTGGCGGTCCATCACCAGGTTTCCCCGCCCACCATCAACATTTTCGAGCAGGATCCGGAATGTGATCTGGACTACTGTGCCAACACGGCTCGGGAAATGAAGATCGACGTGGCCCTGAAGAACAACTTCGGCTTCGGCGGCACCAACGGTTCCCTGGTGTTCAAGCGCATCTGACCGAGACCAACGGGATGAGGTTGCCGCTGCTTCTGCAACTGCACCCCTCCCGCCGCCTGGCAATGCTGTTCGTTGCCTTGCACGCCGCCGCTTCTGGCGGCGTTTTCATTTTGGGCTGGAATATCTGGGCGACGCTTGGCCTGCTGGCCTTGCTGCTCGTTTCCCTGGCCTTCACCCTGCGGCGCCACTATGGGCGGCATCCGGCCTGGGTACGCCTGGGGCAGAAGGGGGAGCTGGCCTGGGGCCAGGGGGGGAAGGAAAGTCCCCGGCTGCGGTTGCTGCCGGGGACTTGCTGGCGTCATCTGGTGGTGCTGCGCTATCGCCTGGAGCAGGAGGACGGGACCTGGTCCCGTCCCCATGCCGTGTGCCTGCTGGCGGACAGCCTGGCCGATGAGGCGTCGTTCCGCCAGCTGCGGGTGTGGCTGGGCTGGCGGGCCAAATTCAGGGACGACGGGATTTTCTGAGGATGGTGTTGCGCGGCTTGGGCAGCAGGCCGGGGTAGTCGCGGCTGAAGTGCAGGCCGCGGCTTTCCTTGCGTTTGAGGGCGCAGCGGACGATCAGGTCGGCCGTCACCACCAGATTGCGCAGTTCAATGAGGTCGTGGCTGACCCGGAAGTGGGTGTAGAACTCGTTGATTTCCCGCATCAGCAGGCGGATGCGGTGCTGGGCCCGCTGCAGGCGTTTGGTGGTGCGCACGATGCCGACGTAGTCCCACATGAAGCGGCGCAGTTCGTCCCAGTTGTGGGAAATGACGATTTCCTCGTCCGGGTCGGAAACCCGGCTTTCATCCCACTGGGGCAGGGCAGGGATGGCGACCTTGGGCTGGGCCTTGATGTCGGCCACGGCCGCTTCGGAGAAGACCACGCATTCCAGCAGGGAGTTGGAGGCGAGACGGTTGGCGCCGTGCAGGCCGGAGCAGGAGGCTTCACCGGCGGCGTAGAGGCCGGCGATGTCGGTGCGGGCCTTGAGGTCGGTGATGATGCCGCCGCAGGTGTAGTGGGCGGCCGGCACCACCGGGATCGGGTCCTTGCTGATGTCGATGCCCAGTTCCAGGCAACGGGCGTGGATGTTGGGGAAGTGCTCCAGCAGGAATTCCTTGGGCTTGTGGGAAATGTCCAGGAAGACGCAATCCAGGCCCCGCTTTTTCATCTCGAAGTCGATGGCCCGGGCCACCACGTCCCGCGGCGCCAGTTCCGCCCGCGGGTCATGGTCGGGCATGAAGCGGGTGCCGTCCGGCAGGCGCAGAATGCCGCCTTCGCCCCGCACTGCCTCGGAAATGAGGAAGGATTTGGCCTGGGGGTGGTAAAGGCAGGTGGGATGGAACTGGATGAATTCCATGTTGGCCACCCGGCATCCGGCCCGCCAGGCCATGGCAATGCCGTCACCGGTGGAGGTGTCCGGATTGGTGGTGTAGAGATAGACCTTGCCGGCACCGCCGGTGGCAATCATGGTGGCCTGGGCGCCGATGGTGCTGACTTCGCCGCTGCGGGTGTCCAGGGCATAGGCGCCGTAGCAGCGCTGCTCAGGCAGGCCCAGCTTGGCGCCGGTGATGAGGTCGATGGCGATGTGCTGTTCCAGCACCGTGATGTTGGGATGCTGGCGCACCTTGCGCGTCAGGGTGTCCTGTACCGCCAGGCCGGTGGCATCGGCCACGTGGATGACCCGGCGGGTGCTGTGGCCGCCTTCCCGGGTCAGGTGGTAGCCCTTATCGTCCTTGGTGAAGGGGACGCCCTGCTCGATCAGCCAGTCGATGGCCCGCCGCCCGTTTTCGACGACGTAGCGGGTGGCCTTGGCGCCGTTGAGGTGGCCGCCGGCTTCGAAGGTGTCGCGGATGTGGGCTTCGATGGAATCCTGGCTGTCCAGCACGGCGGCAATGCCGCCCTGGGCCCAGGCGCTGGCACTGTCTTCCAGGCTGCGCTTGCTGATGAGGCCGACCTTGTGGGTGTCCGCCAGGCGAAGGGCGGCGGACTGTCCTGCCAGACCGCTGCCGATGATGAGTACGTCAAAATGCTGGACCACGATGCGCTTTCTTGGTGTGCGGCTTGCATCCGCGACCGAACTGGACCGCGGGGACCGTAGGGCTGACAACTATAGCACGAGAGGGGCGCCGGGGCTTGTAGGCTGGCCGTTGCCGCATCCGGGCTGGTGGCTCGCGGCGGCTTACGGGATTTCCCCACGGGGCGGGTGGGTCGTGGCCCGGCGTGGCTTGCGTTATACTTCGGCTGCCTGTGGTGTGCGATGGAGCGCGATGAGGCGCTTTTCCGCCATCACCCCTAATCCTTACAAAGGTATTCATACAGCATGAGCGAACGCGAGATTGACCAAAAGCTGGTCGAGCGGGCGCAATCCGGCGACAAAAAGGCCTTCGAGCTGCTGGTGGCCAAGTACCAGCGCAAGCTGGGCCGCCTCCTGTCCCGATTCATCCGTGACCCGGCCGAGGTGGAAGACGTGGCCCAGGAAGCCTTCATCAAGGCTTACCGGGCCTTGCCTTCCTTCCGCGGCGACAGCGCGTTCTACACCTGGCTGTACCGTATCGGTATCAATACGGCCAAGAACTATCTGGTGGCCCAGGGCCGCCGGGCGCCCACTTCCACCGAGTTCGACTCCGAAGAGGCGGAAACCTTCGATGACGGCGAGCAGCTGCGGGACATCAACACGCCGGAGAATCTGCTGCTCTCCAAGCAGATCGGCGAGACGGTGAATGCGGCCATGGATGCCCTGCCGGAAGAATTGCGTACCGCCATCATGCTGCGGGAGCTTGAAGGCCTGAGCTACGAAGAAATCGCCAAGATCATGGATTGTCCCATCGGCACCATCCGTTCCCGCATCTTCCGGGCCCGGGAGGCGGTGGCGACCAAGCTGCGTCCCCTGCTCGACACCACTCCCGACCGGCGCTGGTAGGCTGTAGCGCTTTCGCCGCCGGATTCCTTCTCCGGTCCGGGGGTTCGTCAGTCGTGATGGCCTGGTGCAAAGGCGGGCAAAATTCCTTTTCCCACATGTTTGAGCTTTCCCCATGATTGAAACCCAAGCAACCGTGACGGCGCTGGAAGGCGACTATGCCCTGGTGGAGGCCAGCCAGGGCGGTTGCGGGCGCTGCCATGAGCAGGGCGGTTGCGGCGGCAACAATGCCTCCCAGCTTTTCTGTCACGGGCCGCGCCACTTTCGCGTACTTAATCCGCTGGGCGTGAAGGTGGGCGAGAAGGTCGTGGTGGGGGTGCCGGACGGTGCCGTCTCCCACAGCGTCCTGGTGCTCTACCTGCTGCCCCTGGCGTTGCTGGTGCTCGGCGCCGTGGCCGGCGCCGCGCTCATGCCCGGGGCCCGGGACGCGGCTGCTGCCGCAGGCGCCCTGTTCGGAGGGCTCCTGGCCTGGTTCCTGGCGCGTCGCCTGCAGGCCAGGGATGTCCAGTCTCCCCGTTTTCAGCCCGTCATCCGCCAACGTCTCTGAGGTATCCCCATGTCCAGGAGTCGCTCTGCCATGAAACGTCTTGTCGTCCTCCTGTATCTCTGCTGCCTTGCAGCAGTCGCCCAGGCTGCCGATAGCCGGGGCCTGCCCGACTTTGCTGACCTGGTGGAAAAATACGGCAATACGGTGGTCAATATCAGCACCACCCAGGTAGTGCGGCAGAAGCGGGGAGCCATGCCGTTCCCCTTCGACGAGGACGACCCCCTGTTCGATTTCTTCCGCCGCTTCGGTCCTTCCGGCCCCTTCGGCCAGGGGCAGCCCGGCGGCGCTGTGCCCCGGGAATTCGAGAGCAAGTCCCTGGGTTCCGGCTTCATCATCAGCGGCGACGGCTACGTGCTGACCAATGCCCATGTGGTGGATCAGGCCGACGAAATCACCGTGCGCCTGACCGACAAGCGGGAATTCCGGGCCAAGGTGATCGGCGCCGACAAGCGCACCGACGTGGCCCTGATCAAGATCGAGGCCAGCAACCTGCCCGCGGTCCGCTTCGGTGATCCGGCCGGGCTGAGGGTAGGGGAGTGGGTGGTGGCCATCGGTTCCCCTTTCGGCTTTGACAATTCGGTGACGGCCGGCATCGTCAGCGCCAAGGGGCGCTCCCTGCCCCAGGAGAACTACGTTCCCTTCATCCAGACCGACGTGGCCATCAATCCCGGCAATTCGGGCGGCCCCCTGTTCAACATGAAGGGCGAGGTGGTGGGCATCAATTCCCAGATCTACAGCCGCTCCGGCGGTTACCAGGGAATCGCCTTCGCCATTCCCATCGATGTGGCCATGGACATCCAGGGCCAGCTGCGGGCTTCGGGCAAGGTCAGCCGGGGGCGTATCGGTGTGGTGATCCAGGAAGTGACCAAGGAACTGGCCGATTCCTTCGGCCTGGCCAAGCCCGCCGGCGCCATCGTCAATGCGGTGGAACCGGGTGGTCCGGCGGAAAAGGCCGGGGTCGAGGCGGGCGATGTGATCCTCCGTTTCGACGGCAAGGCCGTGGGCGCTTCCAGCGACCTGCCGCGATTGGTGGGCGCCACCCGACCCGGTTCCCGGGTGTCCCTGCAGGTCTGGCGCAAGGGCGCAGCCCGGGACCTGACCCTGACCGTGGCCGAAATGCCGGCGGACGACAAAGCCGATGGCAAGGCGGCCAAGAAAGGCAAGGCTGTCGAGCCCCAGGTGAATCGCCTGGGTCTGGTGGTGTCCGAGCTGTCGGCCGAGCAGCGGCGTGAGCTGAAGGTGGCCGGCGGCCTGCTGGTCGAGGACGTGCGGGGTGCTGCGGCCCGCTCCGAGCTGCGGCCCGGGGACATCATCCTGGCCGTCATCAGCAAGGGAGTTACCAGCGAACTGCGTTCGACGGAGCAGTTCAACCGGCTGTTGGCCCAGTTCGACAAGGGTGCCAACGTGACCTTGCTCATCCGCCGGGGCGACATGCAGACCTTCGTCACGGTCAAGGGGCTCAATGGTGGCAACTGAGCCGATGCTGCAGACCAGGCCTGTCCTGCAGCTCCTGGGGCGGGTCTATTGCCATCTGTGCCATGACATGGAGGCGGCCCTGGCACCGATTGCCGATGAATACGGCGCCGCCGTCGAGGTGATCGATGTGGACGAGGACGAGTCCCTGGAGCAGCGCTGGGGCGAACTGGTGCCCGTGTTGCTGCATGGCGGCGAAGAGATTTGCCACTACTTCCTGGACGAGGCAGCAGTCCGTGAAGTTTTGGCCAAAATCCGCTAGAATCCGCGCTTTCCGGCCAAATTCAAAAGGGTGCTGCACAGCACCCTTTTTTCCATATGCAACACATCCGCAATTTTTCCATCATCGCCCACATCGACCACGGCAAGTCCACCCTGGCCGACCGCATCATCCACCTCTGTGGCGGCCTTTCCGACCGGGAAATGGAAGCCCAGGTGCTCGACTCCATGGACCTGGAGCGGGAGCGTGGCATCACCATCAAGGCCCAGACGGCCGCCCTCAGTTACAAGGCGCGGGACGGCCAGGTCTATAACCTGAACCTGATCGACACCCCGGGGCACGTGGACTTCTCCTATGAAGTCTCCCGCTCCCTCTCCGCCTGCGAAGGCGCCCTGCTGGTGGTGGATGCCTCCCAGGGCGTGGAAGCCCAGACCGTGGCCAACTGCTATACGGCCCTGGACCTGGGGGTGGAGGTGGTGCCGGTGCTGAACAAGATCGACCTGCCGTCGGCCAACCCGGATGGTGCCCGCCAGGAAATCGAGGACGTCATCGGCATCGACGCCACGGACGCCGTCCTGGCCTCGGCCAAGACCGGCCTGGGGGTGGAGGACATCCTGGAAGCGGTGATCGCCAAGATCCCGCCTCCCGTCGGCGACCCCGAGGCGCCGCTGAAGGCCCTGCTGATCGACTCCTGGTTCGACAACTACGTCGGCGTGGTGATGCTGGTCCGTGTCGTGGACGGGGTGCTCAAGCCCAAGGACAAGATTCGCCTGATGTCTACCGGCGCCGTGCATCTGTGCGAACAGGTCGGCGTGTTCACCCCCAAGTCCCTGGCGCGCAACGAACTGCGGGCCGGGCAGGTGGGTTTCATCATTTCCGGCATCAAGGAACTGCATGCCGCCAAGGTGGGCGATACGGTCACCCTGGTGGAGCGTCCCGCCGCCGAGGCGCTGCCCGGCTTCAAGGAAATCAAACCCCAGGTGTTTGCCGGCCTCTACCCGGTGGAATCCAATCAGTACGACCAGTTGCGCGACTCCCTGGAGAAGCTGCGCCTCAACGATGCTTCCCTGCAGTTCGAGCCGGAAGTTTCCCAGGCCCTGGGCTTCGGCTTCCGCTGCGGCTTCCTCGGCCTGCTGCACATGGAAATCGTGCAGGAGCGTCTGGAGCGGGAATTCGACCAGGATCTGATCACCACTGCGCCCACCGTGGTTTATGAAGTGGTGATGCGGGATGGTTCCGTGATCCAGGTGGAGAACCCCTCCAAGCTGCCGGAAGTGGGCAAGTTCGATGAAATCCGCGAACCCATCATCACGGCCACCATTTTTGTGCCCCAGGACTATCTGGGCAGTGTCATCACCCTGTGCAACGCCAAGCGCGGCAACCAGGTGGACATGCACTACCACGGCCGCCAGGTGAAGCTGGTCTATGAAATGCCCATGGCCGAAGTGGTGATGGATTTCTTCGACAAGCTGAAGTCCGTCTCCCGGGGCTATGCCTCCCTGGACTACGAGTTCAAGGAATACCGGGCTGCCGACGTGGTCAAGGTGGACATCCTCATCAACAGCGAAAAGGTGGATGCCCTGTCCATCATCGTGCACCGGGCCAACGCCCCCTACCGGGGCCGGGAACTGGCAGCCAAGATGCGCGAGCTGATTCCGCGCCAGATGTACGAAGTAGCCATCCAGGCCGCCATCGGCTCCAACATCATTGCCCGGGAAAACGTCAAGGCCATGCGCAAGGACGTGCTGGCCAAGTGTTACGGCGGCGACATCACGCGGAAGAAGAAGCTGCTGGAGAAGCAGAAGGCCGGCAAGAAGCGCATGAAGCAGGTGGGCAGTGTGGAAATTCCCCAGGAAGCCTTCCTCGCCGTGCTGCGCGTCGATAGCAAGTAAAGGACATCGTCTTGAATTTCGCTCTGATCCTCTTCCTGCTGCTGCTGGCCAGCGGCGCCATCTGGGCCGTGGATTCCCTGTGGCTGGCCAAGCGGCGCCCGGCCGGAGCCAAGGACCCCTGGTGGGTGGAATACGGTGCCGGCTTTTTTCCGGTGATCCTGGTGGTGTTCGGCCTGCGCTCCTTCGTGGTCGAGCCCTTCAAGATTCCCTCGGGCTCCATGATTCCGACCCTGCTGGTGGGCGATTTCATCCTGGTGAACAAATACACCTACGGCATCCGCCTGCCGGTGATCAACAAGAAGATCATCGAGGTGAGCCAGCCCCAGCGCGGCGAAGTCATGGTGTTCCGTTTCCCTGAGGATCCGTCCCTGGATTACATCAAGCGGGTGGTCGGGGTGCCGGGCGACAAGGTGGCTTATCAGAACAAGCGCCTGTCCATCAACGGCAAGCCCCTGGACATCCAGCCCCAGGACGATTTCCTGCATTCGGAGCGGCTGTACTACTCCAAGCAGTACAGCGAAGTCCTGGGGGCGGTGGACCACCGCTTCCTCAACGACGACGATGCGCCGGCCTTCATCCGCGATGCCTCCCAGTTTCCGGGCCGGGAGAATTGTATTTACAATAACGCGGGCGTCATCTGTACGGTGCCGCCGGGACACTACTTCGTCATGGGCGACAACCGGGACAACAGCCGGGATAGCCGGGCCTGGGGTTTCGTCCCCGACGAGAACATCGTCGGCAAGGCTTTTTTCATCTGGTTCAATTTCAACGACCTGAGCCGCATCGGCCGTTTCAACTGAGTTACGGGAGAGCGCAATGCTGAGTAGGCATCAACGGGGGGTGAGTCTTTCCGGGTTGCTGATGTGGAGTGTGATCATCGTTCTCGTCCTGATCACCGGCATGAAGGTGGTGCCGCCGGTGATCGAGTATGTGTCGATCGTCAAGAACATCAAGGCGATGACTGCCGACAGCCAGCTGGCCGGCGCCACGGTGAGCGATATCCGCAAGGCTTTCGACAAGCGGGCCGAGGTCGGTTACATCGACGTCATCAAAGGTTCCGATCTCGACATCAGCAAGGACGGCAGCGATCTCGTCATTTCCTTCGCCTATGCCAAAAAAATCCCCCTGGCAGGTCCGGTGAGCTTGTATATCGATTTTCAGGGCAGCAGCAAGGGCAAGGGTGGCTGAAAAAATCCGTTTGACGGCTCCCCAGGCCGCGTTTTCCCGTCGCCTGGGCCATGAATTTGCCGATCCCTCCCTGCTGCGCACGGCGCTGACCCACCGCAGCCACAGTTCGCCCCATAACGAGCGCCTGGAATTCCTCGGCGACAGCATCCTCAACTGCGTCGTCGCCCACCTCCTGTTCGAGCGTTTCCCCCTGTTGCCCGAGGGCGACCTGTCCCGGCTGCGGGCCAATCTGGTGAAGAAGGATACCCTCCACGAACTGGCCCTGGGGCTGGATCTGGGGGAACAGTTGCGGCTCGGAGAAGGGGAGTTGAAGAGCGGCGGCCATACCCGTCCGTCGATCCTGGCCGATGCCCTGGAAGCCCTGTTTGGCGCCGTTTACCTGGATGCGGGCTTCGACCGTGCCAAGGTCGTGGTGGGCAACCTGTTTACGGCCAAGCTGGACGCCATCGCTCCCGATCAGCCGATCAAGGACCCCAAGACTCGCCTGCAGGAATACCTGCAGGCGCGGCGCCAGCCCTTGCCGGTCTATACCCTGGCGGCCACCGACGGCCAGGCCCACCTGCAGCAGTTCAGGGTGCTGTGCGAGGTTGCCTCTGCCGCCCTGCAAACCGAAGGTCAGGGCAGCAGTCGCCGCGCTGCCGAACAGGAGGCCGCCTCGCGGGCTCTGGAGAAACTCAAAGCATGAATACCGAAAAGCAAATCCGTTCCGGCTACGTGGCCATCGTCGGCCGCCCCAACGTGGGCAAGTCCACCCTGCTCAACCGCCTGGTGGGGGAGAAGATTTCCATCGTCTCCCGCAAGGCCCAGACCACCCGCCACCGCATCACCGGCATCCTCACCAACGACGATGCCCAGTTCGTCTTCGTCGACACCCCGGGCTTCCAGACCGAACACACCAACGCCCTCAACCGGGCCATGAACCGGGGCGTGACCCAGACCCTGGCGGATGTGGACGTGGTGCTGTTCGTGGTCGAGGCCGGCCGTTTCGACGCCAAGGACAAGGCTGTGCTCAAGCTGCTGCCGGAAGACAGGCCGGTGATCCTGGTGGTGAACAAGGTGGACAAGATCGCCGAGAAGGAAAAGCTGCTGCCTTTCCTGGCCGCAGTCACCGCCGAGCGCAGTTTCACCGCCGTGGTGCCGGTTTCCGCCACCAAGGGCAAGCAGCTGGAGCAACTGCTGGCCGAAGCCCGCCAGTATCTGCCCCATGAAGAACTGCTGTTTGCCGAGGATGAGCTGACCGACCGCAGCGAGCGGTTCCTGGCTTCCGAATACATCCGGGAAAAGCTGTTCCGCCTGCTGGGCGACGAACTGCCGTATTCCACCACGGTGGAAATCGAGAAGTTCGAGGTGGAGGGCAACCTGCGCCGCATCTACGCCGCCATCGTGGTGGACCGGGACGGCCACAAGGCCATCGTCATCGGCAAAGGCGGCGAGACCATCAAGCGCATCGCCACCGAGGCCCGCCAGGACATGGAAAAGCTGTTCGACGGCAAGGTCTACCTGGAAGTGTGGGTCAAGGTGAAGTCCGGCTGGAACGACGACGAGCGCCTGCTGCGCAGCCTGGGCTACGAGTAAGCGTCTTTTCCTCCCCTTCGGGCTTTCGCCATGCAACGGCAAAAGGTAGACGGCCAGCCCGCCTACGTCCTCCATACCTATCCCTTTCGGGAAACCAGCCTCATCGTCGAGGCCTTCACCCGGGATTTCGGCCGGGTGGCCCTGCTGGCCCGGGGCGCCCGACGGCCTCGTTCCGCCATCCGCGGCCTGCTGCTGGGTTTCCAGCCCCTGGAGGTCTCCTGGGCAGGCAAGGGCGAAGTGCTGACCCTGATGAAGGCCGAATGGCAGGGCGGCCAGCCGCTGCTGGCCGGCCACGCCCTTTTTTGCGGCTATTATCTGAATGAGCTGCTGCTGCACCTGCTGCCCCGGGAAGACGCCCACGAAGCCCTCTACGCCGCCTATGCCGAAACCCTGCGCTGCTTTGCCGACGGCGTGCAGGAGGCGGACCTGCGCCGCTTCGAAAAATCCCTGTTGCAGGAACTGGGCTATGGCCTGACCCTGGCCACGGATGCGGAGGGCAGGGCGGTGGAAAGCGCCGGCCACTATGCCTACCAGATCGAGCGGGGGCCGGTACGCTTGTCCCGGCCCGGGGATTCGGCCCTCTCGGTGTCGGGCAAGACACTGCTGGACCTGGCTCACGAGGATTTTTCCGATACCCGTTCCCTGGCCGAGGCCAAGCAGCTGATGCGGGCTTTGATGGCCCATTACCTGGACGGCAAGCAGTTGGAGACCCGGAAGATTTTCCGGGAGTTGCAGGAACTCTGAGGCAGACGCTTCTCGGCGGCTACCCTGAAGTCGACACTTTGCAGCAGGAATATTGAGGTTTAACACCATGAGCATCGAACTCGGCGTCAATATCGACCACGTGGCCACCATCCGCCAGGCCCGCCGCACCTACGAACCGGACCCGGTGTGGGCCGCCGTGGAAGCCCAGCTGGGAGGGGCCGACGGCATCACCGTGCACCTGCGGGAAGACCGCCGCCACATCTGCGACCAGGACGTGGAGCGCCTCAAGTTCACCACCCAGATCAAGCTCAACCTGGAGATGGCGGCCACCGACGAAATGGTGGGCATCGCCTGCCGCCTCAAGCCCGAAATGGCCATGCTGGTGCCCGAAGGCCGCCACGAGGTGACCACCGAGGGCGGGCTGGATGTGGCCGGCCAGGAAGCCCGCCTGAAGGACGTGGTGGCCCGCCTGGCCGATGCCGGCATTGTCACCAGCGTCTTCATCGACGCCGAACTGCCCCAGGTGGAAGCCGCCGCCCGCATCGGCGCCAAGGTCTGCGAAATCCACACCGGCCCCTACGCCCACGCCTTCTACAACCAGGGGCGGGATGAAGAAAGTCCGGCCGTGCTGGCCGAGCTGGCCAAGGTGCGGGCTGCCGGCGACGCCATCCGGGGGCTCGGCATGCGCTTCAACGCCGGCCATGCCCTCAACTACTACAACGTCCAGCCCATCGCCGCCCTGGCGGGCATCAAGGAGCTGCACATCGGCCACGCCATCGTCAGCCGCGCCGTCTTCGTCGGCCTGCGGGAAGCGGTGCGGGAGATGAAGCAGCTGCTGCTCGGTGCGGCAGGGCGATAAAAAGCCTGGCCACAGAGGGCACAGAGAACACAGAGGGTGAACCGTCCCCGCTGCAAACCCGACGGGACGACTCATCGCTCAGGTCTCAGCATTCAGGTCAATAAACTATGTGCTTTCGGTTTTTCTCGGTGATCTCTGTGCCCTCTGTGGCTAAAAATGGACTCCTCTGTGGCTAAGAAAACATGATCCACGGCATCGGCACCGACATCGTCGCTGTCTCCCGGCTCGGCGAGTTCTATGCCCGCCACGGCGAGCGCAGCCTGGACAAGCTGCTGACTCCGGCGGAGCGGGAGGAATTCGCCCGTCTGCCCGAGGCCGGCCGGACCCGTTTCCTGGCCAAGCGCTTCGCCGCCAAGGAGGCCTTCGGCAAGGCCCTGGGTACCGGCATCCGGGCCCCGGTGCTGCTGCCGGCCATCGGCGTCGGCCACGATGCCCTGGGCAAACCGGTCCTGGAACTGGCCCCGGCCGTTGCCGCCCTGCTGGCCGAGCGCCGGCTGGTGGCCCATCTTTCCCTCAGCGACGAGCAGGACTACGCCGTCGCCTTCGTCATTCTGGAACAGACCCAGCCATGAACGCTCCCCGACAACTGCCCCCGGGCCCGGTGATGATCGACATCCAGGGCCTGGTCCTGACCGATCTGGACCGGGAACGCCTGACCCACCCCCTGGTGGGCGGCCTCATCCTGTTCAGCCGCAATTACGAAAGCCCGGAGCAGCTCAGTGCCCTCTGCGCCGAGGTCAAGGCCCTGCGCAGTCCCCAGTTGCTGATTGCCATCGACCACGAAGGCGGCCGGGTGCAGCGCTGTCGCCCAGGGTTCACGGCCATTCCCGCCATGGGCAAGCTGGGCGCCTTGTGGGATGCGGCACCTGGCGAGGCCATCGCTGCGGCCCAGGACCTGGGCTATGTTTTGGCCGCCGAGCTGCGGGCCCGGGGCGTGGATTTCTCTTTCACCCCGGTGCTGGACCTGGACTACGGCCGCAGCACGGTGATCGGCAGCCGTTCCTTCCACCGCCAGCCCGAAGCCGTGGTGCAATTGGCCGGCGCCCTGATCCAGGGCCTCAGGCAGGCCGGCATGGGCTGCTGCGGCAAACACTTCCCCGGCCACGGCTGGGTCCAGGCCGACTCCCACGTGGCCATTCCGGTGGATGAGCGGGACTGGGACAAGCTCCTGGCCGACATGGAACCCTTCCGTCGCCTGGCCCTGGATGCGGTCATGCCGGCCCACGTGATTTACCCGGTAGTTGATGAAAAATCCGCTGGTTTTTCAAATTACTGGATTAATTATCTGAGAAATAACTTCAAGTTTGACGGCGTCGTTTTCAGCGACGACCTGTCCATGGAAGGGGCCTCCGTCGCCGGCGATGTGGTGGCCCGGGCCCAGGCCGCCTGGAGCGCCGGCTGCGACATGCTGCTGGTGTGCAATGCGCCGGAAGCGGTGGGCCAGTTGCTGGAGCGCTGGCAGCCGGCCCTGGAGCCGGTCCGGGCCGCCCGGGTGCAGCGCCTGCTGCCCCATAAGCCTGCTCCGGATTGGGCCGGTCTCCAGGCCGATCCGGTCTACCAGCGCGGCGTAGCCGCCGCCGGGCGCCTCGCCTGAAACCCGGCAGCCAGGCGGGAGCATTCACCATGATCCGCCGCCTGCTGCTGCTCCTGCTTCTCTCCCTTGGCTGGAGCCCGCTGTGGGCCCAGTCCCCCACCGTTCCGCCGCCGCCCCTGCTCCTGGCCGAAACCTACACTGGCCAGGAGGACGTGGCCGCCTACTGGGTCAGTGAAAAGCTGGACGGGGTAAGGGCGGTCTGGGATGGCCAGGTGCTGCGCTTTCGCAGCGGCCGCCCGGTGGCGGCGCCGGCCTGGTTTGTCGCGGCACTGCCGGCCACGCCCCTGGATGGGGAATTGTGGGCCGGGCGCGGCCATTTCGAGCGGCTCTCGGCCACGGTGCGGCGGGAGTTGCCGGACGACGCCGAATGGCGGCAGGTGCGCTACATGGTGTTCGAACTGCCGGGCGGGGAGGGCGCTTTCAGCGAGCGGCTGCAGCGCCTGCAAGCGCTGGTGGCCGGCGCCCGGGTGCCCTGGCTGCAGACGGTGGATCAGTTCCGCCTGGCGAACAGGGCCCAGTTGCTGGTCCGGCTGGAGGAAGTGCGGCGGGGTGGCGGCGAAGGCCTGATGCTGCATCGGGCCGATGCGCCCTATGTCACCGGCCGCAGCGAGGTGCTGCTCAAGGTGAAACCCTGGCTCGATGCGGAGGCCCGGGTGGTGGCCCATCTGCCGGGCAAGGGCCGTTACGCCGGCATGCTGGGGGCGCTGCGGGTGGAAATGCCCGATGGCCGCCGGTTCAACCTGGGCACGGGCTTTTCCGACCAGGAGCGGCGCCAGCCGCCTCCTGTGGGTGCTCTGGTGACCTACCGCTATCGGGAACTGACAGCTACGGGGTTGCCCCGTTTTGCCAGCTACTGGCGGGTGCGGCAGGATTTCTGAAGGCCGGGTGGGCTGACAGGCAGGTGGGGCGCGGGCTGCGGCGATGCCATGCCGGAGAATGGCTTGGAATAAGCGCCCCGGGCCTGCATCAGGAAATGGCCGCAACCAGAGAGCAAAGAAAAAGGGCTGCCGCGGCAGCCCTTTTTGCTGGAACCCGGGGAAGGATTACTTCACGCGGTTCTTGTACTCGTCGGTGCGGGTGTCGATTTCGATCTTGTCGCCGATTTCCACAAAGGCGGGAACCATCAGCTCGAAGCCGGTGCCGATCTTGGCGGGCTTCAGCACCTTGCCGGAGGTGTCGCCCTTGACGGCGGGTTCGGTGTAGGTCACTTCGCGCACCACGGAGTTGGGCAGTTCGACGGAGATGGCCTTCTCGTTGTAGAACACCACTTCACAGGCCAGGCCGTCTTCCAGGTACTTCAGGGCGTCGGTCATGTTGTCGGCTTCGATGTCGAACTGGTTGTAGTCGGCATCCATGAAGACGTACATGGGATCGGCGAAGTAGGAGTAGGTCACTTCCTTGCGATCCAGCTGGACCACTTCGAACTTTTCGTCGGCCTTGTACACTGCTTCGCTGGCGGCGCCGGTCAGCAGGTTCTTCATCTTCATCTTGACCACGGCAGCGTTGCGGCCGGACTTGTTGTATTCGGTCTTCTGGATCACCAGGGCTTCGGGGCCCACCATGATCACGTTGCCGGAGCGGAGTTCTTGGGCGGTCTTCATCGTCAATCCTGCGGAAAATAATTTGAGGGTCTGGCCAAGGAAGCGAGGGGGCGCAATAAGTTAAAACGCGACCCGAAAGCCCAAGCCAAAAATAAAGCGCGTGATTATAGCTTGTTTTGGCAAAAACGCGCCAAGGATTCCGCCAGGTCCGGGCGATTTTCCTGCAAATCGCTCCATTGGCGGCCGTGGGCCAGCAAGGCCGGCAGCTGCCGCTCGAATGCGGGCCAGCAGGCTCCGGGTTGGGCGGGGTCGAGACCGTTCCAGGCGCGCCAGAAGGTGCGCAGGGCCTGGGCCGCGGCCGTCTCCAGGCCCTCGCTGTAGGCTTCGAGGAAAGCCTCCAGCTTGGGCTCGTGGGCGTTTTCCTCCTGGGGATAGATCTGCCATACCAGGGGCCGGGCGGCCCATTGGGCGCGGACGAAGGAATCCTCGCCGCGGACGAAGTTGAGGTCGCAGGCCCACAGCAGCCGGTCGTAGTCGGCCTGGGGCAGGAAGTCCATCAGCACCAGGCGCAGGGAGCCCACCTGCAGCCGGTCTCCGGCCCGGGTCAGCCGGCCGCCGCTCCAGGCGGTCACTTCCGGCAGGGCCGGCCCCAGGGGCATGAAGCACAGGGTCGGGGAGGGGGCCTGGGCCCAGGCGTCCAGCAGGCTTGCCACGGGGAGGTGGCCGTAGCAGAAGAGGGACACCACCCGTTCCGCCGCCGTGGGGGTGGCGCCGAGGCGCTGCCAGAGCGCCTTTCGGGCCAGGGGATCGGCCTGGAAGTCCTGTCGCTGGCCGATCAGCGCCCGTTCCCGCAGCAGGCCGCCGGTACGGGCGTCGAAACCGGGGAAGAAGAAGTACTTGAGCAGGGGCAGGCGCGGGTGGGGCGAGGCCAGGCCGTGGCAGTGGCTGGCCCAGTCCTCCGCCGTCAGGTATTCCAGGTTGATCCACACCGGCGGCCGGGGCGCCCGGGCCATGGCGGCCAGGTAGTTTTCCGGCAGTTCGCAGGCGAAGGCTTCCACCACCACCTGGGCTGCCTCCACCTGGGCGAAATCGCCGGCCCAGCGCTGCACGGTGACGCCGGCCACCGTCTGGCAATCCCGTTCCACCTGCAACTCGGGGCAGAGGCGGGCGAAACTGGCCAGGTCGTCCACCCACAGGCGCACGGCAAAGCCGTGCTCCGCCGCCAGTTGCCGGGCCAGGCGCCAGCAGACGCCGATGTCGCCGTAGTTGTCCACGACGGTGCAGAAAATATCCCAGGACAGGCTGGGGCGGGCGGGCGCCAGGGGCGCCGGGGCGGGGGCTTCCATGGGGCCGCATGGTACCATTTCAGCCTTTCCGCCTCGTTGTCACGGACCTTTTTCCCCATGCTTGCCCCGACCCAGACCTTTTCCACCGACTGTACCGATTGTCCCCGCCTGGCCGCCCATCTGGCCGCCATCCGCCAGCGGGACCCGGACTGGCATGCCCGCCCGGTGCCGTCCTTCGGCAGCCTGGAATCCCGCCTGCTGGTGGTGGGCCTGGGCCCCGGGGAACGGGGCGCCAACCGCACCGGCCGGCCGTTTACCGGCGACATCGCCGGGGAGCTGCTCTACCCCTCCCTGCACAAGTTCGGCTTCGCCACCGAGGCCTGGCCCCTCAATGCGGAAGGCTGGGCCAATACGGGCCTGGAGCTGAAGGACTGCCGCATCACCAACGCGGTGCGCTGCCTGCCGCCCCAGAACAAGCCCCTGCCGGTGGAAATCCGCCAGTGCAACGACTACCTGGGCCAGGAAATCGCCAGCATGCCCAACCTGCGGGCCATCCTCATCCTGGGCGCCGTGGCCCACCAGGCGGTGCTGCGCACCTTCGGCCTGAAGGTGAAGGACTACCCCTTCGGCCATGCCGTGCGCCATGTGCTGCCCGGCGGCGTGGAGACGTTCACCAGCTACCACTGCAGCGGCTACAACACCCGCACCGGGCGCCTCACCACCGAGGGCTTCGAGGCCGTGGTGGGCGCCATCCGCGACAAGCTGGACCGGCTCGGCTGAGGACGCCATGAGCGAGTCTCCGGAAGCAACGGCCCCGGCGGCCGGGCCGGCAGCACCGGCCTTCGACGCCAAGACCTTCCTGGCGACCCTGACGGACCTGCCGGGGGTCTATCGCATGCTCGACGCCGAGGGCAAGGTGCTCTATGTCGGCAAGGCGAAGAACCTGAAGAAGCGCGTTTCGTCCTATTTCCAGCGCACCGTTTCCAGCCCCCGCATCGCCCTCATGGTGAGCCGCATCTGCGGCATCGATACCACCGTGACCCGCTCCGAGGCCGAGGCCCTGCTGCTGGAAAACAACCTCATCAAGAGCCTGGACCCGCCCTTCAACATCCTCTTCCGGGACGACAAGTCCTACCCCTATGTGCAGCTGACCCGGGATCAATTCCCTCGCCTGGCCTTCTTCCGCGGCGCTCCGGACCGCAAGGCCGACTACTACGGCCCCTTCCCGGCGGCCTCGGTGGTACGGGACTCCATCCACCTGCTGCAGAAGACCTTCCACCTGCGCACCTGCGAGGATTCGGTCTTCGCCAACCGCTCCCGGCCCTGTCTGCTGTACCAGATCCACCGCTGCAGCGGTCCCTGCGTCGGCCTTATCTCCGCCGAGGAGTACGCCAAGGACGTGCAGCTGGCCGCCATGTTCCTCAAGGGCAAGCAGCACGAGGTGATCCAGCGCCTGACCGAAGCCATGGAACAGGCCTCCATGGCCCTGGCCTTCGAACAGGCCGCCGTGCTGCGGGACCGCATCCAGGGCCTGCGCCGCATCCAGGAAAAACAGTACGTGGACAGCGGCCGCGACGAGGATGCGGACGTGGTGGTGGCGGTGCAGGAGTCGGGCATGCTCTGCCTCAACCTGGCCATGATCCGCGGCGGCCAGCACCTGGGCGACAAGCCCCTGTTTCCCAAGAATGCGGCGGATTGCGAGCCGGCCGAGGCCATCGCCGCCTTCCTCGACCAGCATTACCGGGAGCATCCCATTCCCGCCCGCATCCTGGTCAATGTGCCGCCGGCGGACGAAGAGGCGGCCGAGAGTCTGGCGGCCCTGGCCGAGCGGCCGGTGCCGATCCAGGAGCCGCGCCAGACGGCCCACCGCATGTGGGTGGAAATGGCGGTGCAGAACGCCCGCATCGCCATCGCCTCGCGCCGGGCCACCCTGTCCATGCAGGGACAGCGCCTGGAAGCCCTGCAGGAAGCCCTGGGCCTGGCGGAGCTGCCGCAGCGCATCGAGTGCTTCGATATCAGCCACACCCAGGGCGAAGCCACCGTGGCCTCCTGCGTGGTGTACCAGGGCAACGGCATGCGCAAGTCCGAATACCGGCGCTACAACATCCGCGACATCCAGAAGGGCGACGACTACGCCGCCATGCGCCAGGCCGTCTCCCGGCGCTACGACAAGGTGGCGGTGGGGGAGGGCGTCTGTCCGGACCTGATCCTCATCGACGGCGGCAAGGGCCAGGTCGGCGTCGCCTACAGCGCCCTGGAGGAACTGGGGCTGGCCCATGTGCCCATGATCGGCGTCGCCAAAGGCGTGGAGCGCAAGGTCGGGCTGGAACAACTGATCTTTCCCGACGGGCGAAAGCCGTTACAATTGCCCTCGACACACCCGGCCTTGCACCTGATCCAGGAAATCCGCGACGAGTCCCACCGTTTCGCCGTTTCCGGACACCGCGCCCAGCGCGGCAAGGCCCGCAGGACTTCGACCCTGGAGGAAATCCCCGGGGTCGGCCCGACCCGGCGCAAGGCCCTGATCGCCCATTTCGGCGGTCTCCAGGGCATCGCCGGCGCAAGCGTGGACCGGCTGGCCGAAGTGCCTGGCATCAGTCGGGATCTGGCGGAACGAATCTATTCGGCGTTGCACTGAATGCCCTTCAACATACCTATCCTTCTCACTTGGCTGCGCATCGTCCTGATCCCCCTGCTGATCGGCATCTATTACGTGCCCGAATCCTGGGCCAGCCTGCAGGAGCGCAACCTGATCGCCACCCTGGTCTTCGTCGTGGCCGGCCTCACCGACTGGTTCGACGGCTACCTGGCCCGGGCTCTCAACCAGACCTCGGCTTTCGGCGCCTTCCTCGATCCAGTGGCGGACAAGCTGATGGTGGCCACGGCCCTCATCATGCTGGTGCAGCTGGATCGCACCAACGCGGTCATCGCCGCCGTCATCATCGGCCGGGAAATCACCATTTCCGCCCTGCGCGAGTGGATGGCCCAGATCGGCGCCTCGAAAAGCGTGGCCGTGTCCATGATCGGCAAGATCAAGACCACCGCCCAGATGGCCGCCATTCCGCTGCTGTTGCTGCAGGAGCCGGTGGCCGGCATCGACGTCATGGCCGCCGGTACGTGGTTGATTTATATCGCCGCCGTGCTGACCCTGTGGTCCATGGGCTACTACATGCGCATGGCCTGGCCGCAAATCGTCCAGCACGCGGAAAAATAATTGCCGTCGCAGAACTGTTGACAGGCCCGCGAAAGGCCTTATAATGCGGACCTCGTTGATTGCAGCACTGATCAACACGACGCGGGAATAGCTCAGTTGGTAGAGCGCAACCTTGCCAAGGTTGAGGTCGAGAGTTCGAGACTCTTTTCCCGCTCCAGAATTCCAGGAGAGAGCTGACCGCTTTCTTCAGCAGCAGTAAGAATGTTTCTGGCGCGATAGCAAAGCGGTTATGCACCGGATTGCAAATCCGTGTAGGTCGGTTCGACTCCGGCTCGCGCCTCCAGGTTGAAAAGTAATACGCGGGAGTAGCTCAGTTGGTAGAGCGCAACCTTGCCAAGGTTGAGGTCGAGAGTTCGAGACTCTTCTCCCGCTCCAGTTTCACCAAGGCCGGATCGATGTCCGGCCGGCAGTAAAAAGCTTCATGCGGGAATAGCTCAGTTGGTAGAGCGCAACCTTGCCAAGGTTGAGGTCGAGAGTTCGAGACTCTTTTCCCGCTCCAAATTGAAAAGGGCAGTGCGCAAGCACTGCCCTTTTTGCATTCAGGCTTCCGCCGCAGCTTCTCCCCTGGCCGATTCTCTTCCCGCACTTTCCCTTTGCATCATCTACAGTTAGGTAGACGCGTCGGCGGGAGTCTCCCATGGGCATCAAACCGATCAGCAACGGCAATATGTTCGCCATCGTGGCGCGCACCAATCTGGCCGCCAGATTGGGATTGCAGTCCCAGCCCGCGGCACCGGTCGCCGGCGACAAGGGCGGCAGTCAGAACCCGGCCCAAGCGCCGTCCCCCGTCGTCAACGGGCAAGGGCAGGTGACTGGCAGGATCATCGATACCCAGGCCTGAAAGCCTCGCCGTTTGGCGTTCTGGCTGCCCTGCCCGGCGGGAAGCCGCTATAATCCTGCCTTTCGCATCCGCCCGGGTGGTGAAATTGGTATACACAGCGGACTTAAAATCCGCCGCCGCAAGGCTTACGGGTTCAAGTCCCGTCCCGGGCACCACGACGCCTGGCACCCAATTGATCATCTTTGAACTCTCCTGCGAGCAGGAGCACCGCTTTGAAGGCTGGTTCCGATCCGCCGAGGACTATCAGTCCCAGCAGGAACGGGGCCTGGTCACCTGTCCCCACTGCAATTCCCACCAGATCCGCAAGATCCCGGCCGGCATCCACCTGGCCCAGGGCGGTGAAGGGGCGGCGCCGGCGGCTGAGGCTCCGCCTGCGACCGTGGAGACCTCCCTTTCGCCTCTGACTGCCTATCGCCAGGTGGTGGATTTCCTCATGAGCGTCAGCGACGATGTGGGCTCGGCCTTTGCCGAGGAGGCCCGCAAGATGCACAACGAGGAAGCACCCCGGCGCTCCATCCGGGGCCAGGCTTCGGACGAGGAATTCGCCGAACTGGAGGAGGAGGGGATCGGCGTCTTCCGCCTGCCCCTGCCGAAAAAGGAAGACCTCAATTGATCGTCACCAATCAGGCCCTGACCATGGCCGTGGTGATTCGCCACGACGGCCAGCAGGTGACCCTGGTGCCCATGCGCAGCGGCAAGCTGACGGCCCAGCGGCTCCTGGCCAGCCAGTTCAACCATGACTGGCAGACTTCCGATTACCCCCTGGAAAAGGCGGTGCAGAGCTTTCTCGCCCACGCCCGGGACCATGGCGCCTCGAAGGAAGTCCTGAACGGCCTGGAGCGCCTGGCCAAGCGGGACCAGGACGTGGTGGCGAGTCTGTTCTAGGGAGCCTCAGCTCTTGCCGCGCAGGATGCGCGGTTTCGGGTCCTGCAGGATCAGGGTGGGGTGGGAGAAGGGCGCCAGCCTTTCCAGGAAGTCCAGCATCTCCAGTACCGGCGAATTGCGGAAGAAGCGGGCCGCCGGCGTGTCCATCCAGATACGGTCGGCGTAGGCGTAAATCTCGTGGGGCGTGTCGCCCCAGCCGTCGCCGTTGCGGTCGAAACCCTGATAGTCGTCCCAGTAGTTGCCCAGCCAGAAGTCGTTCTGCTGGTCCCCCGCATTGCTGGCCATGACCTGCCACAGATTGTTCTCGAAGCGGTTGGCGATGGCGATGTGGCCGCCCCGTTCGCCGTAGAAATTGACCCCGGTGACGTTGTGGGCCAGGCGGTTGCGGTGCAGGACGATGCGGTTGAGGGGATGGGAAGGGGAGTCGGCCATGATGCCGACGGCGCAATGGATGATGTCGTTGTCTTCCACCAGGATGGCCGCCGTCTCCTTCAGGGCGATGCCGGCGCCGGAGGCGTCCATGGCGTGCAGGACCCGGTTGCGGCGCAGGATGGCGCCTTCCGAATTCATGATGACGATGCCGGTGGAGTTGCGCTCCAGCACGTTGTCCTCGATGCGGCTGCGGTTGGCGAAGAGGAAGTTCATGCCGCGCCGGCTGTCCCGTATGGTGTTGCGGCGAAAGTGGTTGCGCGGGGCGTTGGTGATGGTCAGGTCCCGGGTCTGGGCGATGTCGTTATCCTCGATCAGGTTGCCGGCGCTATACCACAGGCGCAGGGCATCGCCCCGGTCGGCCGAATCCACGTTGAAGGAGCGGATGCGGTTGCGGCGCAGGATGTTGTGGTCCGACTGCTTGAGGGAAATGCCGAAGAGGCTGGCCTCGATCACGTTGCCTTCGATCAGGTTGCCGTGGCCTTCGATGCTGATGGCTGCATCCAGCTGGTCGTGGGAATCGCCGCTGCCCACCAGGCGCAGCCCCTTGAGGCTGGCGCCGCTGGCCCTGAGACTGAGGATGGTGCCGTGGCCACCGTTGTCGATGGTCACCTTGCCCTTGCCGTCCACATGCAGGGGCTTGTCGATGCGTACCGGCCCGGCATAGACGCCCGGTGGCGGCACCAGGACGCCACCGGCGGGAGTGGCGTCGATCCAGGGTTGCAGGGGAGGGGGCGGAGCCGCCGTCGCGGTCGTGGCGGCCAGCAGCAGCGCGGCCAGCCACAGGCAGGGGCAACGGCGGAGAAATCTCATGCGGCGGGAGGCTCGGCCGGGGGCGGCGCCCACAGGCACTTGCCCTTGCTTTCCTTGTTGATGCCGGCCAGCACCTGCTCGTGGGCGGCCAGCTCTTCGATGCTGGCCCGCAGGACCCGGGTGGGGCGGCGCTGGCCCGTGCTCATGGCGATTTCCGCGGCGGCAGCCGGTGCCTGGCCCAGGTCGATCATCAGGCTTTCCTGACCCCGGGTCATGGCCACATACACTTCGGCCAGAATCTCCGCATCGAGCAAGGCGCCGTGCAGGGTACGGTGGGAGTTGTCCACCTCGTAGCGGTCGCACAGGGCGTTGAGGTTGTTCTTCTTGCCCGGGTGCATCTCCTTGGCCATCTTCAGGGTGTCCACCACCCCGGAGCAGACCTCGCCGACGGGCGGCAGCTTGAGGCGGGCCAGCTCGGCATTGAGGAAGCCCACGTCGAAGGCCGCGTTATGGATCACCAGTTCGGCGCCGCGGATGAAGTCGAGGAACTCGGCGGCGATGGCGGCGAACTTGGGCTTGTCCGCCAGGAATTCCAGGCTGATGCCGTGCACCGCCTGGGCGCCTTCGTCGATGGCCCGTTCCGGGTTGATGTACTTGTGGAAATGGCGGTTGGTGAGACGGCGGTTGACCATCTCCACACCGGCCACTTCGATGATGCGGTGCCCCTGCTTGTGCTCCAGGCCCGTGGTTTCCGTATCTAGAAATATCTGACGCATGACGTTTCCGATGTTAGGCAAGGGCGGCCGGTTTATCTGCCGCCTAGATCAAATCCGTTGAATATGGGGCTTCAGGCGCTCTGGCGCAGATCCTCGATGCCTCGGTTGGCCAGCTCGTCGGCCCGTTCGTTGCCCGGATTGCCGGCATGGCCCTTGACCCAGGTCCACTCCACCTGGAACTGTCTGGCCAGCACGTCCAGCTCCTGCCACAGGTCCGCGTTCTTCACCGGCTTCTTGTCGGCGGTGCGCCAGCCGTTGCGCTTCCAGTTGTGGATCCAGGCGCTGATGCCCTGCTGCACGTACTTGGAGTCGGTGTACAGCTTCACCGGCACCGGCCGCTTCAGGGCTTCCAGGGCGCGGATGACGGCAGTCAGCTCCATGCGGTTGTTGGTGGTGTCCTGTTCGCCGCCCCACAGCTCCTTCTCGTGGGCGCCGGCGCGCATGAAGACGCCCCAGCCGCCCGGCCCCGGATTGCCCTTGCAGGCGCCGTCGGCATAGATTTCCACAGTTGCCTCATTGGCCATTGTCGTTCGCTTCCTTCTGAGTGATGGGCGCCAGGGCCTTGGCCCGCGCCTTGCGTTCTTTCCAGGCCGGCAGCACCAGGCGCATGCCCGGCACCCGCTTCACCGCCCGCAGCAGGTAGGTGCCGCCAGCAAAGCCCCACCAGCGGTCGCCGGCCGGCTCCATGAAGTGGCAGCGCTGCAGCCATTTGCTTTGTTCGAAGGGCGGGGCGTAGCAGCCGAAATTGCCCCGGTCCACCTCGAAGCCCAGCAGGGCCAGCCAGTCCTTCAGGCGCAGCACCGAGAGATAGTTGCCGTTCCAGGGGAAGAGTCCCTCCCGCTGGCCCGGCAGGTAGCGGCGCAGGCCCCACAGGGAAAGGGGGTTGAAACCGGCGATGACCACCTGGCCTTCGGGAATCAGCACCCGCTCCACCTCCCGCAGCATCTGGTGCGGGTCCGGCAGGAATTCCAGGACATGGGGCAGGACCACCAGATCGAGGGAAGCGCTGGCGAAGGGCAGCTGGCGCAGGTCGCAGCGCACATCCACCAGGCCGGACTCGCCAGCCTTCAGGCGCAGGGGAATGCGGTTGTCCCGCAGGTAGTCCACCTGGGGCAGGCCCAGCTGCAGGGCGTGGAAGCCGAAGATGTCCGCCACCAGGGCGTCGATCTTGGCCTGCTCCCATTCGAGTACGTAGCTCCCCTGAGGGGATTGCAGCCAGGCATCGAGTCCGGGAATTGACATGGGAACGCGGTCCGCCAATAGTGCGTGTATGGAAACTAGTCTACCTGCTTGCGCGCCCCTGCGGGGCATCTCGGCCATTCCGGCCTTCAAGGACAACTACATCTGGCTGCTGCAGCGCGGCGACCGGGCCCTGGTGGTGGATCCGGGCGATGCCGCACCGGTGCAGGCAGTCCTGGCCCGGGAAGGACTCCGGCTGGAGGCCATCCTGCTCACCCACCACCATGCCGACCACAGCGACGGCGTTGCCGCCCTGGCGGGCGACGGGGTGCGGGTCCTGGGACCGGCGGCGGAGTCTATCACAGGCGTCGGCGAGCCGCTGCGGGGTGGGGAGCGCCTGGAGTTCGCCGACCTGGGCCTGCAGTTGCAGGTGCTCTCCGTGCCGGGTCATACCCGGGGTCACCTGGCCTATTACGGCCAGTGGGAAGGGGCGCCAGCACTCTTTTGTGGCGACACCCTCTTCGGCGCCGGCTGCGGGCGGCTGTTTGAGGGCACCCCGGCCCAGATGGCCCATTCCCTGGGCCTCCTGGCGGCGCTGCCGCCCCAGACTGCGGTCTACTGCGCCCATGAATACACAGCGGCCAACCTGGATTTCGCCCTGGCGGTGGAGCCGGGCAACCGGGCCCTGGCCGAGCGGGTGCGGAAGGTGGCCGCCATGCGCCAGGCCGGGCAGGCCACCGTGCCCCTCTGTCTGGCGGAGGAGCTGGCGACCAATCCCTTCCTGCGCTGCGGCGAGGCGGAAGTGCGGGCCAGCGCCGAAAGGCAGGCGGGCCAAGCGCTGGCGGATGAAGTGGCGGTGTTTGCCGCCCTGCGGGAGTGGAAGAACCACTTCTGACCCGGCGCCGGGCGGCGGCAGGACAGGGGGAGGTCAGGCCCGGCTGAGGGCCTCGAGCACCTTGGCGGCGTTGAAGGGCTTGACCACGAAGCCGTTGGCGCCAAGTTCCAGGGCTTCCTGGACGTTTTCCTTGCTGGCGTTGCCGGTGATCATGATCACCGACACCTGGGGGAAGTCCCGCTTGATTGTCTTCAGGGTTTCCAGGCCATTCATTTCCGGCATGATGACGTCGAGGCAGACCACGTCGGGCGTCATGCGCTCCACCATTTCCAGGGCCTGGATGCCGTTGCGGGCCTCGCCCACCACCTGGTAGTCCTCGTTGCGCAGGATGCCGCGCAGCAGGGCGCGCATGACATCGTTGTCATCAACGATGAGAATTTTCGGGTGACGCTGACTCATGGAGCTGGGCAGGGAGCAGGGGCGGTGGACATGCGGCAGACCTGGTTGCGGCCGGCCTGCTTGGCTTGGTAGAGGGCCTGGTCGGCAGCCAGTAGCAGGGCTTCCGGGCTGGTTTCGGGGCTGGCGACGAAGGCCGAGACGCCGCAGCTGATGGTCACCTGGCCGTGATGGGAACCGGCATGGGGCATCTTCAGCTGGGCCACGCTGTGGCGCATGCGCTCGGCGACGAAGGCGGCGCCGCCCAGCTTGGTGTCCGGCAGGATGATGGAAAACTCCTCGCCGCCGTAGCGGGCCAGGAGGTCGCCGCCCCGCTCCATGGCCTTGGCCATGGCCGAAGCCACCTTCTTCAGGCATTCGTCGCCGGCCTGGTGGCCGTAGGTGTCGTTGAATTTCTTGAAGAAATCCACGTCGCACATGACGATGGCCAGCTCCGTGCCCTGGCGCATGGAGCGGCGCCATTCCCGTTCCAGGGCCTCGTCGAACATGCGGCGGTTGGCCACACCGGTGAGGCCGTCCACGGCGGAGAGGCGCTTCAGTTCCTGGTTGGCCGCATCCAGCTTGCGCGTCAGCACCAGCAGGGAGTGGCGCATCTGCACGATGCGCTGCATGGCGCGGATCTTGGCCCGCAGCACCACGTCGCTGACCGGCTTCTGCAGGTAGTCGTCACCGCCGGCGGCGATGCCCTTTTCCAGGTCGGCGTCGCCGCTCATGGCGGTGAGGAAGATGATGGGGGTCCATTCGCCCGGCTTTTCCAGGTCCCGGATGCGCCGGGCCACGGTGTAGCCGTCCATGTCCGGCAGCACCACGTCGAGCAGCACCAGGTCGGGGCGTTCGGACTGGAACAGTTCGATGGCCTGGGCGCCGCAGGACGCCGGAACCGGAATGTTGCCGAGTCTTTCCAGATGGTGGCAAACCACAGCCAGTGAGGTTTTGGCGTCCTCGACGACAAGGGTTTTCATATTGTTTTTGTACGGCCCGGGCGGGTGAGTGGAATCAGTGGTGCATTTTATCCCTTTGGCCTGCTTCCGGGGGGCGCATTCCGTCACGTTCGTCCCGAACCTGGTCCCGGGCCGAGTAAAATGGCGGCTCCCGCCTGTCTGCATTTTTTCGGAACCTTCATGACCGACACCCTGTTGCTGATTCTTACCGTCCTCGCCCTGCTGATTCTCGGCGGTCTGGTGCTTCTTCTCCTGCGCAGCCGCGAGCGGCAGGATGCCGCCCTGGCCCTGGTGCCCCAGTTCGCCGCCGTGGACGGCGCCCTGGCCCGGCAGGAGCGGGCCCTGCGCGAGGAACTGGCGGCCATCCGCCAGGAATCTGCCCTGGAAGCCCGGCGCGGCCGGGAGGAACAGAGCGAGGCCCTGGTGCGCCTGACCCAGGCCCTGGGCAGCCAGGTCGGCCAGCTGGGCCAGTTGCAGGCCCAGCAGCTGGAAGTGTTCGCCCAGCAGCTGGCCCGCAGCCGCCAGGAGACCGCCGCCGAATCCCACCAGGGGCGGGAGGCCCAGGCCCAGGGCCTGGCCCGCCTGGCCGAATCCCTCAACGCCCAGGTGGGCCAGTTCGGCCAGACCCAGGGCCAGCACCTGGAAGCCTTCGCCCAGCAGTTGGCCCAGGTTTCCCAGGCCCTGGACCAGCGCTTCGAGCAGCTGCGCCAGGTGGTGGAAGCGCGGCTGGTGGCCCTACAGGCGGATAACGCCGGCAAGCTGGAGGAGATGCGCAAGACCGTGGACGAAAAGCTCCACGCCACCCTGGAACAGCGCCTGGGCGAATCCTTCAAGCTGGTTTCGGACCGGCTGGAGCAGGTGCATCGGGGCCTGGGGGAAATGCAGACCCTGGCCGCCGGCGTCGGCGACCTGAAAAAGGTGCTGACCAACGTCAAGACCCGGGGCTCCTGGGGCGAAGTGCAGCTGTCCAATCTGCTGGAGCAGATCCTGACGCCGGAGCAGTACGCCACCAACGTCATCACCCGGCCCCGCAGCAACGACCGGGTGGAGTTCGCCATCCGCCTGCCGGGCAAGGGCGACGGTCTGGCCGATGCGCCGGTGTGGCTGCCCATCGACGCCAAGTTCCCCATCGAGGATTACCAGAAGCTGCAGGACGCCCAGGAGCGGGCCGACGCGGCCGGGGTGGAGGAGGCCGCCAAGGCCCTGGAAAACCGCCTCAAGCTGGAGGCCAAGAGCATCCGCGAGAAATACGTGGAGCCGCCCCACACCACGGATTTCGCTCTGCTCTACCTGCCTATCGAAGGCCTCTACGCCGAGGCCCTGCGCCGGCCGGGCCTGGCGGAGATGCTGCAGCGGGAATACCGGGTTTCCCTCTCCGGCCCCACCACCCTGACGGCCATGCTCAACAGCCTGCAGATGGGCTTCCGCACCCTGGCCATCGAAAAGCGCTCCTCCGAGGTGTGGTCGGTGCTGGGGGCGGTGAAGACCGAGTTCGGCAAGTTCGGCGAGGCCCTGGCGGCCACCAAGAAAAAGCTGGAGCAGGCCACCAACAGCATCGGCGCCGCCGAAGTGCGTACCCGCCAGATCGAGCGCAAATTGAAGAGCGTGGAGGCCCTGCCTTCGGGAGAAGCGTCCGGCCTGCTTTCCGGGCTGGAGAGCCTGGAAGTGCCCGAGGATAGCCAGGAGTAGGGCAGGCATGGCCGAAAGCCCCGTCCCTGCTGCCTTGCAGGCCGCCTATCGGGCCACCACCTACCGGGTTTGGCTGCCCGAGGGGGCCGTGGATCTGCGGGTGGGCGAGGCGTGCCCCGCCCTGGCGGCCTATGTGGCGGCCCGGGGCGGACGGGCCTGGATGGTGGTGACTGCCAGCAATCCGGCCTCCGAGCCTCTCGGCGAGGCTGCCAATCTGGCCCGGCAGCGGGCCCTGGCCGGGCTGCTGCACAGCCTGGGCCTGCCGGCCCTGGCGGCGGAAAACCTGGCCGACGATGGCCAATGGCCGGCGGAAGCCGGCTTTTTCGTCACGGCGCCGGTCTTGGACCGGGAACTGGCCCTGGCCCTGGGGCGCCACATGGGTCAGAACGCTGTCCTGTTCGGCGTTGCCCAAGGCGATGCCGGCACCCCGGACACCACGCCGGAACTGCTGTGGTGCCGGGAGGTGGCCCCGCCCGGAGCGGCGGGCTAGGCTGGCTCAGCCCTGGTGGCGGCGGATGAAGTCGCGCACCTGGGGATAGATCACTTCGCGCCAGCGGCGGCCGCTGAAAATGCCGTAGTGGCCGACGCCGGGGCAGAGGAAGTGGGCCCGCTGGGCCGCCTCCAGGGAAGCGCACAGGTCGTGGGCGGCATGGGTCTGGCCGGGGGCGGAAATGTCGTCCAGTTCCCCCTCCACGGTCATCAGGGCGGTACGGCGGATGGCCGCCGGGTCCACCGTCCGGCCGTGCACCACCAGGCGGCCTTCCGGCAGGTAGTGGTTGAGGAAGACCCGTTCCAGGGTTTCCAGGTAGTACTCGGCCGGCAGGTCCATCACCGCGTTGTATTCGTCGTAGAACTTGCGGTGGGCCTCGGCCGAATCGCCGTCGCCCTCGATCAGGTGGTTGTAGAAGTCCAGGTGGGCGTCCACGTGCCGGTCCTGGTTCATGGAAACGAAGCCGGCGTGCTGCAGGAAGCCCGGATAGACCCGGCGCAGGGCGCCCGGGTACTTGGTCGGCACCCGGGTGATGACCTTGGTCTCGAACCACAGCCGGGTGTGCTTCTTGGCGTAGTCGTTCACCGCCGTGGGATTGATGCTGGTGTCGATGGGGCCGCCCATCATGGTCATGGAGCGGGGCTGGCAGGGATCGTCGTCGGCCGCCAGCAGGGAAATGGCGGCCAGCACCGGCACGGTGGGCTGGCAGACGGAGATGACATGGACCTCCGGCCCCAGGTGGCGGATGAAGTCCTGGATATAGCTGACGTAGTCGTCGAAGCGGAAGGGGCCGTGGGCCAGGGAGACCTGGCGGGCGTCGATCCAGTCGGTGACATAGACGTCGTGGTCCGGCAGCAGGGCCCGCACCGTGTCCCGCAGCAGGGTGGCGTAATGGCCGGAGAGGGGCGCGCAGAGCAGCACCTTGGGCGCCGCCTGGCCGCTCTGGCGGACGAAATGGAGCAGATTGCAGAAGGGCTTGTGCACGGCCACCGCTTCGCTGACGGCCACCTCCCGGCCCTCCACCGTGGTGCGGTCGAGGCCGAAGGCGGGTTTGTCGTAGCGACGGATGAGGCGCGCCATCAGCTCGGAACCGGCGGCGATGCGGGAGCTTTCCGGCAGGTAGGAGAGGGCGGAGAAGGGGTTGGCGAAGAGCTGCTGGGTGGTTTCGGCCCACAGGCGCAGGGGGGTCAGCAGGGAGTGCTGGAATTCGTGCAGGTCGTAGAGCATGGGGGGAGTAACCTATGATTATTGTCGTACCGGGAATTCCCGGACATGGCCGGATTCTAATGAAAAATCCGTCAGTTGGATGATCGGGCCGGGCGCCGCAGTGAATTAGTCCATGTCCGGGAGGCAACGGAGCGGCTAGAATGGCCGACAAACATCAAGGGGGCCGACATGGCACTGCAAAAGATCGGACGTTTCGAAATCCGGCGCGAACTGGGTAGGGGAGCCCAAAGTGTGGTTTACCTGGCGTATGACCCGCAGCTGGAGCGCGAGATTGCCATCAAAACCTTGCACTTTTCCCGCCCCGACGCGGCCCAGAATGCCGCCCTGCTGGCGGAAGCGCGTACCGTCAGCCAGTTGCGACATGCCAATATCGTACCGATTTTCGAGGCGGGCGAAGAAGACGGCGATCTTTATCTGGTTTTCCAGTATGTGCCCGGCAAGAACCTGGCCCAGTACCTGAAGGATGCGGGGGCCCTCTCCCCGGTCAAGGCCGTCACCCTGATGCGCTCCATCCTGGAGGCGGTGGCCTGTGCCCACGAACAGGGCATCATCCACCGGGACCTGAAGCCTTCCAACATCCTCCTGGATGAGGACGGCATTCCCCAGGTCATGGACTTCGGCATTGCCGCCCGCATCGAGGACCTGGACAGCAAGCAGGGCGACTTCACCGGCACCCCGGCCTACATGGCGCCCGAGTACATCGAATCGCGTACGGTGGGAGTGCGGGGCGACATCTTCGCCGCCGGCCTGGTGCTCTACGAGCTGCTGACCGGCCGCCGCGCCATCCAGGGCAGCGATCCCTTCCAGGTGATGCGGCGCATCACCCAGGAGGATCTGCGCCTGCCAAGCGAGGTCAGCCTGGATGAGCGCATCGTGGACGTGCTGTACAAGGCCACGGCGCGCAATCCCCTGAACCGCTACGAATCCGTCGCCCAGTTCCTGCAGGCCCTGGATAGCTACCTGGACCCGGTGGAGGAGGAGGGCGCCGCCACTGGCGGCAAGCAGAGCACCCTGGATTTCCTGCTGCGGCGCATGCGACACAAGAGCGATTTCCCCGCCCTCTCCGAATCGGTCAGCGCCATCAACAAGATCGCCACTTCCGAGACGGAGAGCATCGCCCGGCTGTCCATGACCATCCTCAAGGACTTCGCCCTCACCAACAAGATCCTGCGCCTGGTCAATTCGGCCTATTACCGGCAGGCCGGCGGCGGCAACATCAGCACCGTGTCCCGGGCGGTGATCGTGCTCGGCTTCGATGCGGTGCGCAATATCGCCATCACCGTGCTCCTCTTCGAGCACCTGCAGAACAAGTCCAATGCGGCCCAGCTCAAGGACGAGTTCCTGCGGGCCAATCTGGCCGGCATCCTGGCCAAGGACATCGGCACCCTGACCAGCACCCGGGATGTGGAGCAGGCCTTCATCTGCGCCATGTTCCACAACCTGGGCCGCCTGCTGTGCCAGTACTACTTCCCCGAGGAAAGCGAGGAAGTGAAGAAGCTCATGGGGCAGAAGGAGATCGGCGAGGAGGCCGCCTCCCTGCAGGTGCTGGGCATGTCCTACGAGGAACTGGGCATCGGCGTCGCCCGTACCTGGGGCTTCCCGCCCCTGATCGTCAACAGCATGCGCAAGCTGCCCGGCGGCAATGTGCGCCTGCCCAGCACCCCGGAGGACAAGCTGCGGGTGCTGGCGGCCTATGCCAACGAGCTGTGCCTGATCATCGCCCAGGCCGGCCCCGACGAGCGGGCCCGGGAACTGAAGAAGCTGGCGGCCCGCTTCGGTGACAGCGTCAAGGTGGAAGAGCGGGACCTGCGCAGCACCATCGAGAAGTCCATCGAACAGGTCAAGGAATTCGCCAGCATCATCCGCCTCAACCTGCAGCAGACCGCCTTCGGCCGGCAACTGCGGGAATGGATGGGGGAGAGGCCGGCCGCCTCGGCCGCCGGCGAGGACGATTCCAGCATGGCCGGCACCATCCTCAGCGAACAGCTGGGTGGCGAGCTGCTGCCCGCCGCGGTGGTGGGCGAGGGGCAGGCGCCGGATTCGGCGACGGCCCAGGCCATCCTCACCGCCGGCATCCAGGACATTTCCAACACCCTGGTGGAGGAATACAAGCTCAACGACATCCTGCGCATCATCCTGGAGACCATGTACCGGGCCATGGGCTTCAAGCGGGTCATCCTGTGCATCAAGGATGCCCGCCACAACACCATGCAGGGCCGTTTCGGCTTCGGTCCGGACGCCACGGAGATCGCCCGGCAGTTCCGCTTTCCCCTGAGCTTTTCGCCGGACATCTTCCACGCCGCCATTTCCAAGGGTGTGGACATCCTCATCAGCGACACCAACGACCCCAAGATCAAGCCCCGCATCCCGGACTGGTTCCGCAAGGTGCTGACCTCGGAAACCTTCGTCCTCTTCCCCCTGACCATCAAGGGCAATCCGGTGGCCATGATCTATGCCGACAAGGACGGTGCCGGGGACATCGTCATCCCGGAAAAGGAGCTGTCCCTGCTGCGCACCCTGCGCAACCAGGCCCTGCTGGCGATCAAGCAGTCCATTTAAGGGGGCGCCCCCGGATGGCAATAAAAAAGGCCGGGAATTCCCGGCCTTTTCGTTTCCAGCGATGGCTTACCAGAGCTTCCACCAGGGTTCGACCCGGTTCAGGCCCCGGGTGTAATAGACGCTGTTGGGGTAGTTCTTGCGCATCACCCGCTCCGCATCGTCGCGCAGGTCGATCATGCCCATTTCGTCGTAGGCCTTGACCATGATGAAGAGGGCCTCCTCGATGGCCGGAGCGTCCGGGTAGTTCTTGATGGCGCTCTGGGCCCGGTTGGCAGCGGCCACATAGGCCTTGCGCTTCATGTAGTAGCGGGCCACATGCACCTCGTTGGCGGCCATGGCGCTGACCAGGTACTTCATGCGCTGCACCGCATCGGGGGTGTATTTGCTGTCGGGGAAGCGGCTGGAGAGGGTCTTGAAGGCGTCGAAGGACTCGCGCATGCCCTTGGGGTCGCGCTCCGTCTGGTCCTGCATGCTGACGTGGCCCATCATGCCCAGGTCCTCGTTGAAGGTGACCAGGCCTTTCAGGTAGTAGATGTAATCCACATTGGGGTGGTCCGGATGCAGCTTGACGAAGCGGTCGCAGGCGGCGATGGCGGAGGCCGTTTCGCCGGACTTGAAGTAGGCGTAGGCCACTTCGATCTGGGCCTGCTGGGCGTAGCGGCCGTAGGGATAGCGGGATTCCAGCTTCTCGAAATACTTCACGGCCTTATCCCACGACCCCTCGCTCATGGCCTCCTTGGCCTGGGTGTAGAGCTTGTTGGCGGACCAGCCGGCGGTCTCGTCCTTTTGTTCCGGCAGCAGGCCGCAACCGGAAAGGGAGAGCAAAGCGGCGAAAATCAGAGCTAAAGCCGGTAAACTACGCATGATGAACAGTCCAAAAACGAAAGCCAAGGCGCGCCGAAGTGAGGCGCCCGCCGAAATGAGTGCGGCCGATTATAGCGCAAAGCCCATGTCATCTCCGTCTCCATCCCCCGCTTGCGGCGCCGGGTCGCCCATATTCGTGCCCCTCGATGCCGGCGGCCGCCGCCTGGACCAGGTGCTGGCCGAGCTGCTGCCCCAGTATTCGCGCAATCGCCTGCAAACCTGGATCCGGGAAGGCCGGGTCTCCCTCAACGGGCAGCCGGTGCAGGAGCCCAAGCACAAGCTGCTGGGTGGCGAGTTCCTCAACCTGGAGGAAGTCCAGGACGAGAAGCTGGCGGCCGAGACGCCGGAAGACATTCCCTTCCCGGTGGTGTACGAGGATGAAGCCATCCTCATCATCAACAAGCCGGCCGGCCTGGTGGTGCATCCGGGCAGCGGCAACTGGAGCGGCACCCTGCTCAACGCCCTGCTGCACCACACGCCCCAGCTGGCCCAGGTGCCCCGGGCCGGCATCGTGCACCGCCTGGACAAGGACACCTCCGGCCTCATGGTGGTGGCCAAGACCCTGGAGGCCCAGACCGACCTGGTGCGCCAGCTCCAGGCCCGCACCGTGAAGCGGGAATACCGGGCCCTGCTGGTCGGCTATCTCAACCGCAACGGCACGGTGGATGCGCCCATCGGCCGCCATCCCACCCAGCGCACCAAGATGGCCGTGGTCCAGCACAATGGCCGGGAGGCCCGCACCCATTACACGGTGCTGGAGCATTTCGAGCGTTGCACCCTGGTGCAGTGCCGCCTGGAGACGGGCCGCACCCACCAGATCCGGGTGCACATGGCGGCCCTGGGTTTCCCCCTGGTGGGCGATGCGGTTTACAACAAGGGCAAGACCGCCGGGGTCCGTTTCCCCCGCCAGGCGCTCCATGCCTACCGCCTCGGCCTGATCCACCCCCTGACCCGGGAACCCATGCAGTGGGACGCCCCGGTGCCCGACGACATGGCAGCCCTGCTCAAGACGCTGCGCAGCGAATGGGACGAGATCAAGACCCTGCGCCGCCAGCGCCAGGAAGAAGCCTGGGCGGAGGAGTGGGGCGACGACTGGGAGGACGAGGAGGAGGTCGAGGTGCTGGAAGCAGAGGGCGCCGAACTCCTGGAAGACGAAGACTTCGATGACGAAGCCGACGAATAGCCTGCCCGGCTTCGTTCCCGACTGGCCCGCCCCGTCCCGGGTGCGCAGCCTGCAGACCACCCGCAGCGGCGGCGTCAGTCCGGCCCCCTATGCCAGCCTCAACCTGGGGGATCACGTGGGCGATGCGCCGGCCCATGTGGCGGCCAACCGGGCCCGGCTGCGGGCCGGCCTGCCGGGCGAGCCCCTGTGGCTGCAGCAGGTGCACGGCACCCGGGTGGCCGACGCCGATAGCGCCACCACCGGGCGGGAGGCCGACGGGGTGGTGGCCCGGCGTCCCGGCAGCGTCTGCGCCATCATGACTGCCGACTGCCTGCCGGTATTGCTCTGCGACCGGGACGGCACCGTGGTGGGCGCCGCCCATGCCGGCTGGCGCGGCCTGGCGGCCGGTGTCCTGGAAAACACGGTGGCTGCCATGGGGGTGGCCCCGGAGCGGCTCCTGGCCTGGCTCGGGCCGGCCATCGGGCCCCAAGCCTTTGAAGTCGGGCCTGAGGTGAGGGACGCCTTCGAGAAGGCCGATCCACGGGCGTCCCAGGCCTTCGTCCCCGGCGCCTCCGCCGGCAAGTATCTGGCCGACATCTACGCCCTGGCCCGCCTGCGCCTGCAGGCAGCCGGCGTCCGTGAGATCCACGGCGGCGGCCTGTGCACGGTCGGCGACGCCGCCAGCTACTTTTCCTACCGTCGCGACCGGGTCTGCGGCCGCATGGCCTCCCTCATCTGGCTGGAGCCCTGAGCCGGGGGCCTTGGTGCGTTGCACCTTGACCGTGGCGAACAACGCTCCCTACACTGCCTCCGCTGCATCATCATAAAAACTACCGGAGGAACAATGAAAAAACTCGTCGCCGCCGCATCCCTGGCCCTGGCCCTGCTGCCCCTGGGGCACAGCGTCGCCCACGCCGCCGATTACAAGTCCGAATACCGCCTGTCCACCGTCCTCGGCCCCGCCTTTCCTTGGGGCAAGGCCGGCGAACGCTGGGCCGAACTGGTCAAGCAGAAGACCGAAGGCCGCATCAACATCAAGCTCTACCCGGGCACCAGCCTGGTGGGCGGCGACCAGACCCGGGAGTTTTCCGCCATCCGCCAGGGGGTCATCGACCTGGCCATCGGCTCCTCCATCAACTGGTCGCCTCAGGTGAAGCAGCTCAACCTGTTCTCCCTGCCGTTCCTCACGCCCGATGAAAAGAGCCTGGATGCCCTGATCAAGGGGCCGGTGGGCAAGGACCTCTTCGCCGTGCTGGAAAAGCAGGGCGTGGTGCCCCTGGCCTACGGCGAGAACGGCTTCCGCGAGCTTTCCAATTCCCGGCATCCCATCCGCACCCCGGCGGACCTGAAGGGCATGAAGATCCGCGTTGTCGGTTCCCCCATTTTCATCGATGCCTTCTCCGCCCTCGGCGCCAATCCCACCCAGATGAGCTGGGCCGATGCCCAGCCGGCCCTGGCCACCAAGGCCGTGGACGGCCAGGAAAATCCCCTCTCCGTGTTCAATGCGGCCAAGCTGCACACCCTGGGCCAGCAACACCTGACCCTGTGGGGCTACATGACGGACCCCCTGATTTTCGTGGTGAACCGCAACGTCTGGAACAACTGGAGCGAAGCGGACCGCAAGGCGGTGCGCGAGGCGGCGGAACAGGCGGCGACGGAGAACCTGGTGGCGGCGCGCAAGGGCGTCAGCCCCGGCGACGATGCCCTGCTCAAGGACATCGAGAAGAACGGCGTCACCATCACCCGGCTGACGGCCGAGCAGCGCAAGGCCTTCAAGGACCTGACCCGTCCGGTGTACGACAAGTGGGCCGAAACCGTGGGCAAGGATCTGGTGAAAAAGGCCGAGGCCGCCATCGCTGCCGGCAAGTAGGTCCTTTTCCCCTGTGCCTGCAAGATCGCCGGCCCGGGCCGGCGATCTTGTTTTCGACGAGAACAACAAGATGGATGAGCAACAGAATCCCCCCTCCCGCCCCACTGCCCGCATCGAACGGGCCCTGGCGGCGGGCTGTATGGCCCTGCTGTGCCTGATCACCTTCGCCAATGTGCTGGTGCGCTACCTGACCAACGCCTCCTTCGCCTTCACCGAGGAGTTTTCCGTTTTCCTGCTGCTGGTTCTGACCCTGCTCGGTTCGGCCGGCGCCTTTGCCGACGGCCGCCACATCCGCATCACCCTGCTGGTGGACAGGCTTTCCGCCAACGGACGCCGGCTTTGTTCGGCCCTGGAGTGGCTGGCCAATGTGGCCATGTTCGGCCTCCTGGCCTGGCTGGGTTACGGCATGGCCTACGACGATTTCGAGTTCGAGGTCACCTCTCCCGGCCTGGGCCTGCCCCAGTGGTGGTACAGCGCCTGGCTGCCCCTGCTGTCGGCCCTGATCGTGCTGCGCCTGTTCCTCTTGCTGTGGCGCCGGCGGGGAGGGCGGGCATGAGCTGGCTGCTCTTTCTTTCCTTCTTCGCCCTGATGCTCCTGGGCGTGCCCCTGGGCACGGCCATGGGCCTGGCCGGCCTGGCGGTGGTGTTCTTCGGCGACCTGGGCCTGATGTCCCTGCCCACCAGCGTCTATACCGGCATCGCCAAATATCCGCTGCTGGCCATTCCCGTCTTCGTGCTGGCTGGGATGATTTTCGAGCGCTCCGGCGTGGCCCTGCGCCTGGTGCGTTTTGCCGTGGCCCTGGTGGGCCAGCGGCGGGGCGGCCTGGCCCTGGCCGCCATCCTGGTGTGCATGGTGCTGGGCGGCATTTCCGGCTCAGGCCCGGCGGATGCGGCGGCGGTGGCCACGGTGATGATTCCCAGCATGGCCCGGGCCGGCTACCCGGCCGCCTTTTCCGCCAGCGTCATTGCTGCGGCCGGCTCCACGGCCATTCTCATCCCGCCTTCCATCGTCTTCATCCTCTACAGCGTCCTGGTGCCCCAGGCCTCGGTGCCGGCCCTCTTCGCCGCCGGCCTGATCCCGGGCCTCCTGGCCGGCCTGGCCCTGATGCTGCCGGCCTGGTGGCTGTCGGTGCGCCACGGCTTCGGCGTCGCCGGCCTGCAGGACGGAGAGGCGCGCCAGTCCTTCTGGTCGGCCCTGAAGGAGGCCAGCTGGGGCCTGCTGGCCCCGGTGATCATTCTCGGCGGCATGCGTTCCGGCGCCTTCACGCCGACGGAAGCGGCGGTGGTGGCGGTGTTCTACGGCCTGTTCGTCGGCCTGGTGATCTACCGCACCCTCAACTGGAAGAACATCTACGAAGTGCTGGTGGAGTCGGCGGAGGTTTCCGCCGTGGTCATGCTCATCATCGCCCTGGCCAGCGTCTTCGCCTGGGCCGGCAGCACCCTGGGTACCTTCGAGGCCCTGGGCGGCTGGCTGGTGGGGCTTTCCGGCAACGAGACGGCCATCCTGCTGGCGGTGACCCTGTTGTTGCTGATCGCCGGCATGTTCCTCGACGCCGTTTCCATCCTCTTCATTTTCGTGCCCTTCCTGCTGCCGGTGATCCTGCACTTTGGCTGGGACCCGGTGTGGTTCGGCGTCATCCTCACCATGAACGTGGCCATCGGCCAGTTCACGCCGCCCATGGCCATCAACCTGATGGTCACCAGCCGCATTGCCGGCATCCGCATCGAGGATACGGTGCCCTGGGTGCTGTGGATGGTGGGCGCCATGCTCTCGGCCCTGCTGCTGGTGACCTTTGTTCCCGAACTGGCCACCGGCATTCCCCGATATCTGGGCTATCAATAAGATTCGGCGGAGGGGAGGGCGTATAATCCGCCCCTCCCCGAATTTTCCCCACCTTCTTCCCTTGCCTGGAAAACCATGAGTACCCTTGGCTGGATCATCACCGCCAGCTTCCTCGGCGGCGCCCTCAGCGTCATTGCCGCCGGTCTGGTGACCTTCACCCTGGGGGCAGGCAGCGTCTCCCACCTGATTTCCTACGCCATCGGCGCCCTGCTGGGGGCGGTGTTCCTGGAAATCCTGCCCCATGCCCTGGAACATGGCGATCCCCACACCATGGCGGCCACCATCCTGGGCGGCATCCTGATTTTCTTCGTCCTGGAAAAACTGGTGCTGTGGCGCCACTGCCACGACCATCACTGCGAAGCCCACGACGCCCATCCACCGGCCCACGACCACGGCCGTTCCGGCCTGCTGATCCTGATCGGCGACACCTTCCACAATTTCGTGGACGGCATCCTCATCGCCGCCGCCTTCCTGGAAGACACCCAGCTGGGCATCGTCACCGCCCTGGCCATCATCGCCCACGAAATTCCCCAGGAGCTGGGTGATTTCCTGGTGCTGCTGCATTCCGGCTATTCCCGGGCCAAGGCCCTGGCCTTCAACCTGCTGTCCAGCCTGGCCACCCTGGTGGGGGCCCTGCTGGCCTACTTCGCCCTGTCGTCCCTGCAGGAATGGGTGCCGTCCCTGCTCGGCCTGGCTGCCGCCAGCATGCTCTATGTGGCCGTGGCCGATCTCATTCCCGGCCTGCACAAGCGGCCCGAACTCAAGGCCACCCTGCAGCAGGTATCACTGATCGGCCTGGGCATCCTTTCCATCTGGCTGGCCCGGGAGCTGATCGCCGGTCACGCCTGAGGCAGACGGCTGCCCGGCCAGGGCCTCCTGGCGCTTGGCTGCCTGCAACTCCTGCCAGGCCCGGCGCTGCCGCCTGACCTTGGAGCCGCCCAGATAGAGGATGAGGGCGGTGGGCAGCAGCCCGTAGAAAAAGAAGGTTGCGACTCCCGCCACGATGCTGGCCTCGGTGAGGGCCATCATGAAAATGACGTAGAGCCAGCCAATGGCGATGATGTACATGGGTGCCATTATAGCGGGCCGGGCCATCGCTTCCCGGCCCGCTGCAACCAATCCTTAATCTGCCTGTAAGTCGCCTGTCAGCGCGGTGGCTTAACTTCTCCCCCAAGCCCTCCTGCGATCCGCGCTATCCCCTGGTCATTGACAGGGATCAGGCAGCCAAGCAGAATCAAACGCTCCTTCCCCGTCCTCCGCGCGCCGAGCCATTCCGCGCCCCTCAGGAGTTTCATACAAGATGGTCAGCCAGCCGGAAAACCTCCTTCCTGCGATGCAAAATTTCGTTTCTGCCGGACAGACCCTGGCCCAGAATTTCTTCGCCTTCCTGGCGAAACAACCCGGCATGACGCCGCCGCCCGCCGGCACCCTGCCGCCCCTCAAGCTGCCCAGCCCCGAGGAAATGCAGGCCCTGCACCAGGAATACCTGAAGCAGCATGCCGCCCTGTGGGCCGCCATGCTGGCCAAACGCCAGGGCCAGGAACCCGGCTTCGCCGTCCAGCCGGAGCCGGGCGACCGCCGCTTCAATGCCCCCGAGTGGTCGGAAACGCCGATGTTCGATTACATCCGCCAGGCCTATCTGCTCAATTCCAGCTTCCTGCGCCAGGTGGTCGAAGCGGTGCCGGAGGAGGACGACAAGGCCAAGAACCGCCTGCGCTTCATGGCCCGCCAGTACATCGACGCCCTCTCTCCCGCCAATTTCGCCGCCACCAATCCGGAATTCATCAAGCAGGCCGTGGAAAGCAAGGGCCAGAGCATCACCGCCGGCATCCAGAACCTGATCGCCGACATGGAGAAGGGCCGTATCTCCATGACCGACGAAAGCGTCTTCGAAGTCGGCAAGAACATTGCCACCAGCGCCGGCCAGGTGATCTTTGAAAACGAGCTGATGCAGCTGATCCAGTACGAGCCCCTGACGCCCAAGGTGGCCAAGCGGCCCCTGCTGATCGTGCCGCCCTGCATCAACAAGTTCTACATCCTCGACCTGCAGCCGGAGAATTCCCTGGTCCGCTATGCGGTGGAGCAGGGCAACACGGTGTTCCTCGTTTCCTGGCGCAACCCCAAGGCCGACCTGGAGAAATACACCTGGGAGGACTACCTGGAGAAGGCCGCCATCACCGCCATCGAGGTCGTGCGCAGCGTCTGCAAGGTGAACCAGATCAATGCCCTGGGCTTCTGCGTCGGCGGCACCATCCTCTCCAGCGCCCTGGCGGTGCTGGCCGCCCGCGGCGAGGACCCGGTGGCCAGCCTGACCCTGCTCACCACCCTGCTGGATTTTTCCGACACGGGCGAGATCGGCCTGCTCATCGACGACAACTTCCTCGCCCTGAAGGAAAGCCAGATCGGCCAGGGTGGCCTGCTGTCGGCCAAGGAGCTGTCCTCCACCTTCTCCGCCCTGCGCGCCAACGACCTGGTGTGGAACTACGTCGCCAACAACTACCTGAAGGGCAAGAAGCCGGACGCCTTCGACCTGCTGTACTGGAACTGCGACAGCACCAATCTGCCGGGCCCCTTCGCCTGCTGGTACATGCGCAACCTGTACCAGAACAACAGCCTGCGCATCCCGGGCAAGCTGGAAATGTGCGGTGTGCGCGTGGACCTGGGCCGGGTGGCCATGCCCAGCTACATCCTGGCAGCCCGGGAAGACCACATCGTGCCCTGGCAGACCGCCTACCAATCCACCCGCCTGCTGGGCGGCCCATCCCGCTTCGTTCTCGGCGCCTCCGGCCATATCGCCGGCGTCGTCAATCCGGCCGCCAAGAACAAGCGCAGTTTCTGGAGCGGCAGCGACCAGAAGCTGGATGCGGATTCCTGGCTGGCCGCCGCCACCGAACACAAGGGCAGCTGGTGGTCCGACTGGAGTGCCTGGCTGCAGCAGTTCGCCGGCGGCGAGGTGGCGGCCCGCAGCAAGCTGGGCAATGCCCGCTACAAGCCGCTGGAACCGGCCCCCGGCCGTTACGTCAAGGAAAAGGCCGTCTGAGGCGGCCTGACACCTACATCTGATACAACCGCAGGAAATGCAGCGGGGCGGGGGAGGGGGCTCCCGTCCTAACAACTTTTACCCCATGACTACAAGGAAGGATGAGCTATGAGCAAAGTTGCACTCGTCACCGGCGCCCTGGGCGGCCTGGGTACCGCCATCAGCCAGGCCCTGGCCAAGGAAGGCTACAAGGTCGTTGCCGCCTACCACCCCGAATTCGACAAAAAGGAAGAGTGGCTGGCCGAGCAGGAAGCAGCCGGTTTCAAGGACTTCGTCCTGGTGCCGGGCGACGTTTCCGATTATGAGTCCGCCAAGGCCATGATCGCCGAAGCCGAAGCCAAGGCCGGCCCCATCGACATCCTGGTGAACAACGCCGGCATCACCCGCGACAAGTTCTTCGTCAAGATGGACAAGGGCCAGTGGGATGCGGTCATCAACACCAACCTGAACAGCCTGTTCAACGTCACCCACCACGTCGCCGCCAAGATGGGTGAGCGGGGCTGGGGCCGCATCGTGAACATTTCCTCCGTGAACGGCGTCAAGGGTCAGGCTGGCCAGACCAACTATTCCGCCGCCAAGGCCGGCGTCATCGGCTTCACCAAGGCCCTGGCCCAGGAATTCGCCGCCAAGGGCGTCACCGTGAACGCCATCGCCCCGGGCTACGTGGCCACCAAGATGGTGACCGCCATCCGCGAGGACATCCTCAAGGGAATCATCGACTCCGTGCCCATGAAGCGCCTGGCCAAGCCCGAGGAAATCGGCGCCGCCGTGGTGTACCTGACCTCCGAACTGGCCGGCTTCGTCACCGGTGCCACCCTCAACATCAACGGCGGCCTGTACTACCAGTAATCGGCTGGCCGCAAGGCTGCACCTGGAGCCCCGCCCCGGCGGGGCTTGTTTTTTCTGTATAATCCGCCAGATAGCCGATCCGGGACGCCCGGGTTGAATATAAAAATATCGGCCAGACCTCTTTTTGGCACTCAACGCACCGGAGCCCGCCCCATGACGGAACCAGCCCGCCTCATCAAGAAGTATCCCAACCGCCGACTCTACGACACCAAAACCAGTGCCTACATCACCCTGGCGGATGTGAAGGAACTGGTGCTGCGCTTCGAAGACTTCAAGGTGGTGGATGCCAAGAGCGGCGAGGACCTGACCCGCAGCATCCTGCTGCAGATCATCCTGGAAGAGGAATCTGGCGGCATGCCCCTGTTCTCCTCCGAACTGCTGGCCCAGATCATCCGTTACTACGGCAATGCCATGCAGGGCATGCTGGGCAAGTACCTGGAAACCAACATCAAGGCCTTCGCCGACGTGCAGGCCAAGCTGCAGGAGCAGTCCCGCTCCCTCTACGGCGAAGCCAACCAGGTTCAGGCCCAGACGGACCTGTGGGCCCAGTTCCTGAATTTCCAGGGGCCGGCCATGCAAAGCATGATGTCCGCCTATGTGGACCAGAGCAAAAAGATGTTCCAGCAGATGCAGGACCAACTGCAGAGCCAGACCCGCAACATGTTCACCGGCTTCCAGTTCCCCGGCACCCAGCCGGACGACCGGAAGGGCGAGTGAATCGATCAAGGAAAGCAAGCTTAAGTGTCATCCGGCAATACTCCCACCCGTAGCCCCCTGCAAACCCCGACTGTCGGCTTCGTCAGTCTGGGTTGCCCCAAAGCCTCTTCCGATGCGGAGCGCATCCTGACCCAGCTGCGGGCAGAAGGCTATGAAATCTCCTCCTCCTACGACGGCGCCGACCTGGTCATCGTCAATACCTGCGGCTTCATCGACGCCGCGGTGGAGGAATCCCTGGACGCCATCGGCGAGGCCCTTACCGAAAACGGCAAGGTCATCGTCACCGGCTGCCTGGGCGCCAAGGGCGACATCGTCCAGAGCACCCACCCGTCCGTGCTGGCCGTCACCGGCCCCCACGCGGCGGAGGAGGTGATGGGCCATGTGCACAGCCACCTACCCAAGCCCCACGACTCCTTCATGGACCTGGTGCCGGAGGCCGGCATCCGCCTGACGCCCCAGCATTTCGCCTACCTGAAGATTTCCGAAGGCTGCAACCACAGTTGCACCTTCTGCATCATTCCCAGCCTGCGCGGCCCCCTGGTCTCCCGCCCCATCGGCGACGTGCTGCAGGAAGCCAAGGCCCTGGCCGAGGCCGGCGTCAAGGAACTGCTGGTCATTTCCCAGGACACCAGCGCCTACGGCGTGGATCTGAAATACCGCACCGGTTTCGTCGGCGGCCGCCCGGTCAAGACCCGACTCAAGGAGCTGTGCGAGGCCCTGGCCGAGTTCGGCATCTGGGTGCGCCTGCACTACGTCTATCCCTATCCCAGCGTGGACGACCTGATTCCCCTGATGGCCGAGGGCAAGATCCTGCCCTACCTGGATGTACCTTTCCAGCACGCCAGCCCGCGCATCCTCAAGGCCATGAAGCGCCCGGCCAGCGCCGAGAACAACCTGGAGCGGATCCGTGCCTGGCGCGCCATCTGCCCGGACATCACCATCCGTTCCACCTTCATCGCCGGCTTCCCCGGCGAGACCGAGGCCGAATTCGAGGAGCTGTTGCAGTTCCTGGAAGAGGCCCGTCTGGACCGGGTCGGCTGCTTCGCCTATTCCCCGGTGGACGGTGCCACTGCCAACGACCTGCCCGGCGCCCTGCCGGACGAGGTGCGGGAGGAACGCCGCCGCTACGTCATGGAGCTGCAGGAAGACATTTCCGCCGACCTCCTGGCCGCCAAGATCGACAAGGAAATCACGGTCCTGGTGGACGCGGTGGACGAGGAGGGCGCCATCGCCCGCTCCAGCGCCGATGCGCCGGAAATCGACGGCGTCGTCTACCTGGACGGCGTCTTCGACGTGGAGCCGGGCGACTTCGTCAAGGTCCGGGTGGTGGACAGCGACGCCCACGACCTTTACGCCGAGCGGGTGTGAAACCTAGGATCGGGCTCGCCCTCGGCAGCGGCTCCGCCCGGGGCTGGGCCCACATCGGCGTCATCCGCGCCCTGCGGGATGCCGGCATCGAGCCCGACATCATCTGCGGTTCCTCCATCGGCGCCTTCGTCGGCGCCGCCACCGCCTGCGGCGACCTGGACAAGCTGGAACACTGGGTGCGCAGCCTGTCCTGGAAGGAGGTCCTGGGCTTCTTCGACGTGGGCCTCAACGGCGGCCTGATCAAGGGCGAAAAGCTCCTCGATTTCTTCACCCGGCACTTCACCGACCGGGATTTCCACGACCTGCCCCTGCCTTTCGCCTGCGTCGCCACCGACCTGGGCAGTGGCCGGGAAATCTGGCTCAAGGAAGGCAGCGTGGCCCATGCGGTGCGGGCCTCCATTGCCCTGCCTGGCCTGTTCGCCCCGATACCCCGGGATGGCGGCTTTCTGGTGGATGGGGGACTGGTCAATCCGGTGCCGGTGTCCCTGTGCCGGGCCATGGGAGCCGACATTGTCATCGCCGTGGACCTGGGCTCCGACATGCTGGGCCGACGCCTGCGCAACCGGGGCGAGACGCCGCCTTCCGTGGACGGCTGGCGCGGCACCCTGAAGCGCTGGCTGGGGGTGGAGGAGGGCGGCAACAGCCCGTCCATGCTCGACGTCATGGCCAGCAGCATCAACATCATGCAGGTGCGCATCGCCCGCAGCCGGCTTGCCGGCGAACCCGCCGACACCCTGATTTCCCCCCGGGTGGCCGATCTGGGCCTGCTGGATTTCCATCGGGCCGACGAGGCCATCGCCGAAGGCCGGGTGGCCACCGAACTGATGCTGCCCATGTTGCGCAGCGTCCTGGAAATGCCGGCATGAACGACCTGCAGCAGCAACTGGCCGCCATCGTCGGCCCGGCCCACGTGCTGACCGGAGAGGCCGAGTTGGCGCCCTATCTGACCGACTGGCGCGGCCGCTACCGGGGCCGTGCCCTGGCCCTGGTCAAGCCCGGTTCGACGGACGAGGTTGCCACCGTGGTGCGGGCCTGCGCCGCCGCCGGCGTGCCCATGGTGCCCCAGGGCGGCAACACCAGCCTGTGCGGGGCCGCCACGCCGGACCAGGGCGGGTGCTCGGTGCTGGTCAATCTCTCCCGCCTCAACCGCATCCGCCAGATCGATGCCGCCAACAATGCCATTACGGTGGAAGCCGGCTGCCTCCTGGCCCAGGTGCAGGAAGCGGCCGCCGCGGCAGGGCGCCTCTTTCCCCTGGCCCTGGCCTCGGAAGGCTCGTGCCAGATCGGCGGCAATCTCTCCACCAATGCGGGCGGGGTCCAGGTGCTGCGCTACGGCAACACCCGGGAACTGACCCTGGGACTGGAAGTGGTGCTGCCCGACGGGCGCCTGTGGAACGGCCTCACCGCCCTGCGCAAGGACAACACGGGTTACGACCTGAAGGACCTTTTCATCGGTGCCGAAGGCACCCTGGGCATCATCACCGCCGCCGTGCTCAAGCTTTTTCCCCGTCCCCGGGCGGTGGTCACGGCCTGGCTGGCGGTGGCCGACGGGGCCGCCGCCATTGCCCTGCTGGGGCGCGCCCAGGCCCGCTTCGATGCCCGTTTGACTGCCTTCGAGCTGATTTCACGGCAGTCCCTCGATCTGGTGCTGCAGCATATTCCCGGCAGTCGCCAGCCCCTGGCGGCTCCAGCCCCCTGGCAGGTCTTGCTGGAGCTTGCCGACGGCGGCGCATGGGCGGACCTGCAGGCCGACCTGGAAGATTTCATCGGCGGAGAAATGGCGGATGGACGGGTCCAGGACGGAGTGCTGGCCCAGAACGAAACCCAGGCGCGGCAGTTGTGGGCCCTGCGGGAGAATATCTCCGAGGCCCAGAAAATCGAGGGCCTCAGCATCAAGCACGACATCTCGGTGCCCGTCTCCCGCATCCCGGAATTTCTCGACCTGGCCGGCACGGCGCTGGCCGCCGCCTTTCCCGGCGTGCGGGTGGTGGCCTTCGGCCATGCCGGGGACGGCAACCTGCATTACAACCTGTCCAAGGCGCAACGCCAGGACAACGACGCCTTCATCGCCGCCACGCCCCAGGCCAACCGCATCGTGTACGACCTGGTGGCCCGCCTGGGCGGTTCCATCTCGGCGGAACACGGCATCGGCCAGTTGAAGCGGGAGGAGTTGGTGCGTTACAAGGACCCGGTGGGGCTGGATTTGATGCGCTGCATCAAGTCCAGTCTGGACCCCCGGGGCCTGATGAATCCGGGAAAGATACTCTGATTCAGCTACGGTAACCGGCCGCTGGCCGCACCCGCTGCATTTCCACGATAAGCAACCGCACCCTGCTGCGGATGCGCTCCAGGCAAAGGCTTATTTCCCGTTGGTCGTGCTGCACCCGGGCAATCTTGTGCCGCAGGTGATGGATGTTGGCCAGGTATTGACGGTCGATGTCGCCGACAACGGCAGAGAGGGGATGGGGTTGCATGGGAGTCCTCCCGGGCTTGGGTGAATCCCATTATGCTGCACCGCACCAGCCACTGGAATCGGCCAAAGGTGCTAAATCCGCCCGGCCTATGCCCAAGATCATATGACTGGGGCACGGGGCAAGACGGGGGACATTGCGTCCCCCGCCAAAGACTCAGTGCAGCGTCGGCGGATTGGCGGAGAACAGCTCGGCCACGGCGGCCGCATCGAAGCGGTATTCCCGGTTGCAGATGTCGTCCCGGATGAGGATTTCGCCGTGCTCCTGCAGGATGGATTCGGCCTCTTCCCGTCCGACGGCCCGCAGCATGCTGCGCACCTTCTCCCAGTCCTCGGGGCAGGAGTAGGTCACGCTCCGGGGCGGATAGAGGCGCAGGGTTTCCTCGGCAAAGACCCGGGACAGCAGCACTTCCGCTTCCAGGCCCAGCAGTTCTTCCGGGCGCAGGGTGGCGGCCAGCTGCTGCAGGCGGTTCCAGCCGTCAGCGTCCTTGTCGTGGGCGCCGGGCAGGGTTTGCAGGAAGAGGCCGGTGACGCCCTGCTCGGAAGCCGCCAGATAGAGGCGGGAGGGCTGCTGTTCGGACTGCTGCAGGTAATGCTCGAAGACCTTGGCGATGGTATTGCCTTCCAGGGGCACGAAGCTCTGGTACGGGTCCTTGGCCTGGGGCAGGTCCAGGGTCAGCATCAGCTGGCCATGGCCCCACAGGCGCTCCAGGGGCAGGTCGCCGGCTGCTAGGCCGTCGGCTCGGGCCATGCCGCGGAATTCCAGGTTTTCGTTGCAGTCGATCACCAGCAGGGAAAGGGGGCCGTCGCCCCGCAGCTGGAAGGTCAGCCGGCCCGGCTGCTTCAGCTGGGCCGCAATGATGGTGGTGACGGCGGTCATCTCACCCAGCAGGCGGGCCACCGCCTCCGGGTAGCCGCGGCCGGCCTGCATGGCCTGCCAGGAGGGACCGAGGCGGACGATGGCGCCGCGGATGTCCAGGTCTTCGAAAAGCAGGCGTTGTACGGAATCTTGCATGGGACGGGGAGGCCTTATGACTTGAAGGTTTGGGCGAAGCGTTCCGCATCGAAACCCACGCTGACCTGGTCGCCGTGTTCGATGAGGGGGCGCTTGATCAGGCTCGGATACTCACCCATGAGGGCGATGGCCTTGGCCTCATCCACGTCGGCCCGCTGCGCCTCGCTGAGTTTCTTCCACATCAGGCCCCGGGTGTTGAGCAGGACCTGCCAGCCGGCCTTGCGGCACCACTCGGGCAGCTTGCCTGCCGCCACGCCGGCCTTCTTGTAGTCGATGAATTCGTAGGCGACACCGTTGGCTTCCAGCCAGACGAAGGCCTTCTTCATGGTGTCGCAGTTCTTGATGCCGTATACCTTGAGCATGGCAACTTCCTAATTCAAAACGCCATTTTACCGCTTCAGCTTGGCGAAGGCGGCGGCCATGGCGTTTTGGCCGGCGGGCTGGGCATCTTCCCGCTGGCGGGCCTTGGCGGTCATGGGGGCGCCGGCCGGCTTGCCGCCGCCGGTGCCCTTGCCGAAGGCATCGTCCAGCCGCATGGTGAGGGCGATGCGCTTGCGGGCCATGTCCACTTCCAGCACCTTGACCTTGACGATGTCGCCGGCCTTGACCACTTCGTGGGGGTCTTTGACGAACTTGGTGGACAGGGCAGAAACGTGCACCAGGCCGTCCTGGTGCACGCCGATGTCCACGAAGGCGCCGAAGGCGGCCACGTTGGTGACCACGCCTTCCAGGATCATGCCGGGCTGCAGGTCGCGCATTTCCTCGACGCCGTCCTTGAAGACGGCGGTCTTGAACTCGGGGCGGGGGTCCCGGCCCGGCTTTTCCAGTTCCTTGAGGATGTCCTGCACCGTCGGCAGGCCGAACTTCTCGTCGGTGTATTTGACGGGCTGCAGGCTCTTCACCAGGCGGGCGTCGCCGATCACTTCCTTGATGCCCTTCTTGATGTCGGCCAGGATGCGCTCCACCACCGGATAGGCTTCCGGGTGCACAGCGGAGGCGTCCAGGGGGTTGTCGCTGCTGGGCACCCGCAGAAAGCCGGCGGCCTGCTCGAAGGTCTTGTCGCCCAGGCGGGGCACGTTCTTCAGGGCCAGACGGTTGGGGAAGGGGCCGTGCTGGTCCCGGTAGGCGACGATGTTGGCCGCCAGGGTCTGGTTGAGGCCGGAAATGCGGGCCAGCAGCGGAATGGAGGCGGTGTTCACATCGACGCCGACGGCGTTCACGCAGTCTTCCACCACCCCGTCCAGGGCCCGGGCCAGCTTGGTCTGGGAGACGTCATGCTGGTACTGGCCGACACCGATGGACTTGGGCTCGATTTTCACCAGTTCGGCCAGGGGGTCCTGCAGGCGGCGGGCGATGGAGACGGCGCCGCGCAGGGAGACGTCCAGTTCCGGGAATTCCCGGGCCGCGAATTCGGAGGCGGAATAGACCGAGGCGCCGGCTTCGGACACCACCACCTTGGCCAGGGTCATATGGGGCGAGGCGATGCGGATCAGGTCGGCTGCCAGCTTGTCCGTTTCCCGGGAAGCGGTGCCGTTGCCGATGGCGATCAGGTTCACATTGTGTTTTTGGGCCAGCACGGCCAGGGTGTGCAGGGAGCCTTCCCAGTCGCGCCGGGGCTCGTGGGGATAGATGGTGGCGGTGTCCAGCAGCTTGCCGGTCTGGTCCACCACGGCCACCTTGACCCCGGTACGCAGGCCCGGATCCAGGCCCATGGTGGCTTTCTGGCCGGCCGGGGCTGCCAGCAGGAGGTCCTTCAGGTTGCGGCCGAAGACGCGGATGGCCTCTTCCTCGGCCTTTTCCCGCAACACGGTCATCAGTTCGGTTTCCAGGTGCAGGGCCATCTTCACCCGCCAGGCCCAGCGCACCGTGTCGGCCAGCCACTTGTCGGCGGGACGGCCCTGGTCCTTGATGCCGAAACGCTTGGCGATGCGTAGTTCGCAGGGATTGGGGCCGAGGGGCTTGTTCTCCTCGTCCAGTTCGGAATCGAGCACCAGGGCCAGGGAAATGGCGCCCTCGTTGCGGCCGCGGAAGAGGGCCAGGGCCCGGTGGGAGGGAATGTCGCTGATGGCTTCCGAGTATTCGAAATAGTCGCGGAACTTGGCGCCGGCTTCTTCCTGGCCGGCGATCAGGGTGGATTTGAGAATGCCGTGTTCGTCCAGGTAGGTGCGCAGGCTGCCCAGCAGCTCCGCGTCCTCGGCGAACTGCTCCATGAGGATCTGGCGGGCGCCGTCCAGCACGGCCTTGGTGTCGGCAAAACCGGCTTCGGCGTTGAAGTATTTTTCCGCCTCGCTTTCCGGCACCAGGGTCGGATCGGCCAGCAGGGCGTCGGCCAGGGGCTGCAGGCCGGCTTCCCGGGCGATCTGGGCTTTGGTGCGGCGCTTCTGCTTGTAGGGCAGGTAGAGGTCTTCCAGGCGCTGCTTGGTGTCCGCCATGTCCACGGCGGCCTTCAGCTCGGGGGTCAGCTTGCCCTGTTCGTCGATGCTGGCGAGGACGGCGGCGCGGCGGTCTTCCAGTTCCCGCAGATAGGTCAGGCGCTCTTCCAGGTTGCGCAGCTGGGTATCGTCCAGGCCGCCGGTGACTTCCTTCCGGTAGCGGGCGATGAAGGGCACGGTGGCGCCTTCGTCCAGCAGGGCCACGGCGGCCATGACCTGTTGCGGGCGGGCGCCCAGTTCCTCGGCGATGCGATGTTCGATGGGAGGCAGCATGAGACTCGGGGGAAAGGGGAAAAAGAGGGCGAACTATGCACCAAAGCCGCCGCATAAGACAAGGCAGCGGAGCCCGCTCGGGGATATGGCATATAAGTGCCGGCGCAACTGAGGTAAGATGACACCTTTCCCGTTCTGTCGGGCTGAGAATGAATGCTGGCGCGGTTTTTCAGCGACAGCCCCGATTCATCCTTGCCTGGCGGGACTTGGCGGCTGCCATGCCCCGGAACCCAACGCCGAGACACCCTTTTTGACCAAGCAAAACGGCATTTCCTCGCGACAGTTCGTCTATGTCGTCATCGCCTTGCTGGCCTTGGCGGGCTTTTGCGCCTTGCTGGGTCTGGAACTGAACCATTCCTACGACACGGAAATGGCCTTCGCCCGGCGCAATGTGGAAAACCTGGCGGACAGCCTGGAAGGCCGCACCCGGGGCGCTGTGGAGAAGATCGACCTGGTGCTGCTGGAAGTCCAGTATTCCATGCAGCAGCGCCTGGCCAAGGGTCCCGTTTCGCCCCAGGCCGTCAATGCGGAACTGGCCCGGCTGCTCTCCCGCATTCCCGAGTCCCAGAGCCTGCGGGTGGCCGACGCAACCGGCACCTTCCGCTACGACGCCAGCGGCAAGATCTCCAGCCAGAGCATCGGCGACCGGGCCTATTTCCAGCGCAACAAGAACGATCCCAAGGCGGGCCTGGTCTTTTCCGAGCCGATTTTCGCCCGCATCACCCAGAACTGGGTCATCACCCTCAGCCGCAGCCTGCGGGACAAGGACGGGCGCTTCCTCGGCCTGGTCCAGGCCGCCGTCAATGCGGACAGCCTGCAGCAGCACTTCCAGACCCTGAACGTGGGGGAGGGTGGCGTAGTGGCCCTCTACGACGCGGAACTGCGCCTCATCGCCCGCACCCCGCCCCTGCCCAACCGGCTGGGCAAGAGCATCCTCAACACGGAAATCAGCGACAACATCCGCAGCCGGGAGAAGGGGGCCTTCGAGGCCCTCTCGCATCAGGACGGCATTCGCCGCGTGTTCGGCTTCCGGCGCCTGGAAAACCTGCCCTTCGTGGTTTTCGTCGGTCTCTCCCGGGACGAGGTGCTGTCCGAGTGGTATCGCAAGCTCACCTATTACGGCGCCACTGCCGTGGTGCTGGCCCTGGCCCTGCTGGGCCTGATCCTGGTGTGGCAGCGCAGTTACGTGCGGGCGGTGTCCATGGCCCACACCATGACCAATGCCTACGACGAAAGCTCCTCCCGCATCCGGGCCCTGCTGGACAGCATTCCCGACCTGGCCTGGATCAAGGACAACGCCTTCCGCTTCCACGCCGTCAACGAGGCCTACGCCCGCATGTGCGGCAAGCCGGCTGAGGAAATCGTCGGCAAGACCGTGTTCCAGGTCTGGCCCGAAGCCCTGGCGCGGACCTTCCAGAATCACGACGAAGCCGTGCTGGCCAGCGGCAAGCCGGGCCACTTCGAAGTCCTGGTGACCAATGGGGAAGGGCAGCCGCGTACCCTGGACTACATCCGGGTGCCGGTGCACAACGAGGAGGGCGAGGTCGTCGGCATGGCCGGCATCGCCCGGGACATCACGGAGCGCAAGGAAGCCGAAGCCCGCATCCGCCATCTGGCGGAGCACGACGCCCTGACCGACCTGCCCAACCGCAGCCTGCTCAGTTCCCGCATGGCCGATGCCATCAACCGCTCGGTCGGCAGCCAGGCGCCCATGGCCCTGCTGCTCCTGGATCTGGACCATTTCAAGAACATCAACGATTCCCTCGGCCATGAGGTCGGCGACAAGCTGCTCCAACTGGCGGCGGAGCGCCTGCGCCACACCCTGGATGCGGCGGACACCCTGAGCCGTTCCGGCGGCGACGAATTCGCCATTCTCCTCACCGAATGCAGCGGCGCCCCCATGATCGGGCGCATCGCCCAGCGCCTGCTGGAAACCATGGCCCAGCCTTTCAATGTGGACGGGCACGAACTGGTGCTGTCAGCCTCAGTCGGCATCAGCATGTATCCCCACGACGGCACCGACCTCGGCGCCCTGCTGAAGAACGCCGATGCCGCCATGTATTCGGCCAAGGCTGCCGGTCGCAATACCTACCAGTTCTTCACGCCGGAAATGAACGCCCGGGTATTCGAACGCCTGTCCCTGGAAAACAGCCTGCGCAAGGCCCTGCCGCGCCAGGAACTGATGCTCTACTACCAGCCCCAATACCGGGTAGGCGGCGGCGATCCCATCGGTTTCGAGGCCCTCTTGCGCTGGCGCCATCCCGAACTGGGCCTGGTGCCGCCGGCCCGCTTCATTCCCATCGCCGAGGAAACCAACCTGATCCTGCCCATCGGCGAATGGGTCCTGGCCGAGGCCTGCCGGCAGCAGATGGCCTGGCAGAGGGCAGGGCAGCCGGCCACCACGGTGGCAGTGAATCTTTCCCCGGTGCAGTTCCGGCAGCGCAATCTGGTCTCCCTGGTGCAGCGGGTGCTGGCCGAAACGGGCCTGCCGGCCGCCCAGCTGGAGCTGGAAATCACCGAAAGCCTGCTTATGGACGACACCGAACGGGCCGTCGAGGTGCTGCACGAGCTGAAGTCACTGGGCATCCGCCTGTCCCTGGACGATTTCGGCACCGGCTATTCCAGCCTCAGCTACCTGAAGCGCTTCCCCCTGGACAAGATCAAGATCGACCAGTCCTTCGTGCGCGACATGATCAAGGATTCGGGCGACGCCGCCATCATCCAGGCCATCATCGCCATTGCTGCCAAGCTGGAACTGGGCGTCATTGCCGAAGGGGTGGAAAACCAGTCCCAGCTGGACTACCTGGCCCTGCACCAGTGCGGCGAAGTCCAGGGTTATCTGTTCAGCCCGCCGGTACCGGCCGCCGAGGTTTGCCGCTTCTTCAATTCGGCCACCCGGGCCCCGGCGCCAATGGCATAATCGGCCGGAACAACCGTCAATTCAGCCAACCAACAACGATTCCAAGAGGAGCGAGCCCATGCAAGTACAAACCCACCTGTTCGGCACCATCGAAGTGGATCCCGACACCGTCATTTCCTTCCCGGCCGGCCTCACGGGTTTCGAATCCAGCGTGCGCTACAAGCTGGTGCATGAGGCGGCAGAAGGGGAGCCGGTCAGCTTCACCCTGCAGTCGGTGGACAATCCTTCCGTGGCTTTCCAGATCATTGACCCGACCGCCATCGGTTTCCAGTACGAACTGGAACTGTCCGACGCCGAACGTGCCGCCCTCAAGGTCGAGCAGCCTGAAGACGTGGCCGTGATGCTGCTGCTGTTCAAGCAGGAGACGGCCAAGCAACTGGGTGCCAACGTGCGCGCACCGCTGCTGATCAACGTCAAGACCCGGCTCGGTCTGCAGAAGGTGATCGGCAACTGCCGTCCCCGCATTACCGTCAGCAACCTCAGTTCCGCGGTTGGCTGATGCCGAAAGAGGCCTGCAGGCCTCTTTTCTTTTGCAGATTGCATTTTACATAATACAAATTATGCGATTAATGAATTGAGTGACGCGGAGTGAAATCGGCGTTCTTTCCCGGTGCCGCCACCGATCTGCCGATACAGCCCCAACTGCGGCATCGGCCTCTCCTCAAACCGCTACCTGACTGTCGCAGCCGATCAATGCTTCCAGAGCCCGGGGTTGCTGCAGCAAATCGGCCAGGGTGTAGCTGTCCAGGACCAGGAACATCCCCGCCAGGGCTTCGGCCAGCACGGCCTTGAGGCGGCAGGCTGGCTGGATGCGGCAGTCCGAGTCGCTGCCGAAGCATTCCACCAGGCTGATGTCGCCTTCCGTATGGCGAATGACCCGTCCCAGGACGATCTGCTCGGGAGCCAGGCCCAGCCGCATGCCGCCGCCTTTGCCCCGTACCGTCTCCAGATAGCCGGCCTTGCCCAGTTGGTGCACCACCTTCATCAGGTGCCCGCGGGAGATGCCGAAGGCGGCCGTGATTTCGGCCACGGTGGCCAGACGTTCGGGGTGCAGGCCCAGGTAGATGAGCACCCGCAGGCTGTAATCGGAGAAGGTACTGAGCTTCATGACTGTTCACACCGTAAAGATATATTTGTTGTATTGATTTAGGTTGATGCGCCTGTTACATTAAAGATATACGAAATTTCAATCTTTTGGGTGACGGACGCTTTTCTCCAACCGCCCATGTCCATGCGTTTTCTCCATGTCCCAGCCTCCCAAAGCGCCCAAAGTCATCCCGATTCAACCGATGTTCCAGTCCGATGCGAAGGTGTATCCGCGCTCCATCTCGGGCTGGTTCGCCAACTGGCGCTGGGCCCTGGTGTGGCTGACCCAGGCGGTCTATTTCGGCCTCTGCTGGCTGCCCTGGAACGGCCGTCCGGCGGTGCAGTTCGACCTGGACGCCCGCCGTTTCTACATTTTTGACCTGGTGTTGTGGCCCCAGGACACCATCTACCTGGCCATCCTGCTGGTCCTCTCCGCCCTCGCCCTGTTCCTCTTCACCACCCTGGCCGGCCGCCTGTGGTGCGGCTACAGCTGTCCCCAGACCGTCTATACGGAAATTTTCCTGTGGATTGAAAAGGTGATCGAAGGTGACCGGCCCAAGCGCATGAAGCTGGACGCAGCGCCCTGGGATGCCCGCAAGGTGGGCATCAAGACGGCCAAGCATGGCGCCTGGCTGGTCTTTTCCTTCTGGACCGGCATTACCTTCGTCGGCTATTTCGTGCCCATCCGGGAACTGGTGGCGGACCTGTGGCAGCTGCGGCCGACCCTCAACGAGGCTTTCTGGGTCGCCTTCTATGGCTTTGCCACCTACGGCAATGCCGGCTTCCTGCGGGAGCAGATGTGCAAGTACATCTGCCCCTACGCCCGCTTCCAGTTTGTCATGTTCGATCCGGACACCCTGATCATCACCTACGACGCCGAGCGGGGCGATCCCCGGGGCACCCGCAAGAAAGGCGCCGATGCCAAGGAAAAGGGCCTGGGCGATTGCGTCGATTGCGGCATCTGCGTCCAGGTGTGCCCCACCGGCATCGACATCCGGGACGGCCTGCAGAACGAATGCATCGGCTGCGCCGCCTGCATCGATGCCTGCGACCAGGTGATGGACAAGATGGAATACCCCCGGGGCCTGATCCGCTATTCCACGGAAAACGCCGTCAAGCAGCACTTCGGCCGCAGCGAGATCATCCGTCGCGCCCTGCGGCCGCGCACCATCGTCTATGCCTCGGTATTCTTCCTCCTGACCGGGGCCACGGTCTGGTCCCTGGCCACCCGGGTGCCCCTCAAGGTGGATGTGCTGCGGGACCGCAGCACCCTGGCCCGGGAGGCGGACGACGGCAGCATCGAAAACAACTACCAGCTGCAGCTGGTCAATGCCAGCGAACAGCCCCGTCGCTACACCGTGCAGGTGGCCGGCCTCGAGGGTATCCGCCTCAGCCAGCCGGCCCAGGTATCCCTGGCGGCAGCTTCCACCGGCAGCCTGACCCTGCAAGTTCGGGTGGATGCGGGCACTGCCGACAAGGGCGCCCATCCCATCACCCTGACGGTGCAGGACGAGACAGACGCCACCATCCGGGTGACGGAAAAAACCAAATTCTGGATGCCCTGAAGATCGGCCAGGGGCGGGCTTCTCCGCCCTGCCCCGGCCAGGATGACCTAACGACGGCGTTTGCTGATGGGGCGTTGTACCGGTTCCGTCGTCAGCCCCAGGGCCTGACGGGATAGGCGATCGGCCTCGCCGTTGCGGTGCCGCGGCACCCAGAGAAACTGCACCGCCTCGAAACGGGCCGCCTTGGCCAGCACGGTCTGCAACAGTTCTGCCAGATGGGGCACCGCGGTATGGGCCTGTCCCTGCAGGTGGCGTACCGCAAAATCGCTGTCACCACGCACCGTCAGGCGCCGCGCCCCTGCAGCCCAGGCCAGATCCAGCACCTCGGCCAGGGCCAGCAGTTCCGCCTCGTTATTGCAGCCCAGCTGCCCCGGGCGCAGGGAAAGCTCCTGCCGGACACCGCCGGGCGACAGCAGCAGGCCGCCCAGGCCGATGCGTCCCGGATTGGGGGCCGCCGCGCCGTCGAACCAGGCCTGCCAGCCCTCCCCTGCTTCCACCTTAATGCACCGTGCCCTGGGCCCGGTTGGTCTGCTGCCATTCCAGCACCGTGCGGGCCGCATTGCCCATCACCTGGGAACGCAGTTCCCCCGGCAACTGCTTGGCCAGGGCGCCGAACAGCTCCTGGGTCATTTCCTGGCCCAGGCCTTCCGCCGCCAGGGCGTGGGCCAGGCAGCGGATCTGGATGTCGGCCAGGGTGTTGGCCAGGATCATCCAGCCGTGCTGCGGCATGGCCTGGGGCAAGGCCAGCATCATGCCGCCCAGCTGCTGCAGCAATTGCAGGGCCTCACCCCGGTTTTCCGTGGCGATCATGGTGTGCCAGAGGGCCATGTGGATGGCCTGGCGCAGGTCAGACTTGAAGCTGAAGGCCGCCGTTTCCTCGTTCCCCAGGCGCTCGAAAAAGGCTTGGTAGCCTTCGCTCTCCCCGCCCCCGTCCAGGCCGGCGCGCAGGCCGGCCACCATGGCCGAGAGGCCGGTCATGGCGCTGGGGCCGTAGACCTGGGCATAGGCCAGACCCCACTGGTCCAGGCCGCTGAGCAGCATGGCCTGGCGTAGGTAGCGGCCGGCGTGGTGGTCGCCCGCCTCCCCTTCCCGCTTGTCGTTGGCCCAGCCCATGAGGCGCTGGACGATCTGGGCGATGATCTGGGGCCGCTCTTCCCCCTGGCCCTCCAGGGTCTGGCGGAAGGCCAGGGCAAAGGCCTCCTGGGCCAGGCGGGCGGCTTCCCGTTGCAGGGCATGGGGCGCCAGGTCGGCGACGGGGTCGTTCAGGGTCTGTTCTTCCATGGGGACTCTTATTTCTGCAGGTTCTGCGAATACATGAAGTTTTCGATGCCGGTTTCGCCGATGCGGAACCAGGCTTGTTGCTGGCTGCGGAAGCGCTGCCAGTCGTTATAGATCTTGCGGAACACCGGATTGCGCTCGGCCTCCTCGTCGTAGAAGGCGAAGGCGGCCTTGTAGGCGGCCTTCATCACGTCATCCGGGAAACGGCGCAGCTTGACGCCCTGGGCCAGCAGGCGCGTCAGGGCCGGCGGATTCTTGGCGTCGTATTCGGCGGTGGTGAGCAGGTGGGCTTCTGCCGCCGCCACCTCGAAAGCCTGCTGGTAGGCCTTGGGCAGCTTTTCCCATTCCCGGGCATTGACCAGGAAACTCAGCTGGGCGCTGGGTTCCCACCAGCCCGGATGGTAGTAGTAGCGGGCCACCTTGAAGAAGCCCAGCTTCTCGTCATCGTAGGGGCCGGACCATTCGGCGGCGTCGATGGCGCCCTTTTCCAGGGCCGGATAGACGTCGGCCCCGGGAATGGTCTGGGGCACCGCGCCCAGGCGCGCCATGATTTCCCCGCCCAGGCCGGGAATGCGCATCTTCAGGCCCTTGAGGTCGGCCAAGCCCTGCAGTTCCTTGCGGAACCAGCCCCCCATCTGGGCGCCGGTGTTGCCGCCGGGGAAGTTGATGACGCCGTAATCCCGGTACAGCTCCCGCAGCAGGGTCAGGCCGTTGCCGAAATGCATCCAGGCCGTCTGCTGGCGGGTGGTGAGGCCGAAGGGCAGGACGCTGTCGAAGGCGAATGCCCGGTTCTTGCCGACGTAGAAGGACCCCAGGGTGTGGCCGCACTCCACGGTGCCCTGCTGCACCGCATCCAGGGCCTGCAGACCGGGGACGATTTCGCCCGCGGCGAAGGGGCGGATCTGGAAGCGTCCCTCGGTCAGGGCCGCCACCCGGTTGGCCAGCACTTCGCTGGCGCCGTAGAGGGTATCCAGGCTCTTCGGATAGCTGGAGGCCAGGCGCCAGCGCACCACCGGCTGGCCGTCGGCCGCCCGGGCCGTAGCCGCGCCCAGGGCCGCCGAAGCGCCGGCGCCGAGCAGGAAGTCACGTCGTTGCATGGCAGTGTTCCTCCCGAAACCAGGTTGCTGCAGGAAAAATCGGGAGCGGCCGAAACCCGCGTTCCCACTTACTCCAGGACGGCGCCGGCCTGGCGCAGCAGGTCGGCGATTTCCGTATTGTTGGCGGCCACTGCCCACTTCAGGGCGGTGCCGCCGGCCTCGTTGATCTTGTCCACATCCGGCTTGTGCTTGAGCAGCAGGCGCACCGCTTCGATATGGGCATTGCGGGCCGCCACCATGAGGGCGGTGGTGCCGTTGTCGCTGGTGCCGTTGATGTCGGCGCCGTGGGCCAGCAGATATTCCATCACCTCCAGCTGGTTGTTGAAGGCCGCATAGGCCAGGGGCGGCCAGCCTTCGCTGCGGTTCACCGGGGCGCCGCCGGCCAGGAGCAGCTTCACCACCGGCAGATGGCCGCGGAAGCTGGCCAGCAGCAGGGCGTCGTCGCCGAAACGGTTGCGGGCGGTGACCTTGGCCCGGCGCAGGATCAGCTGGTCCACCAGCTCCGCATTGCCGTTGCGGGCCGCCAGCATGAGCAGGGTGCTGCCTTCGGCATCGGCGGTATTGGGATCGATGCCCCGCTCCAGCAGGGCCACCGCCTCCTCCGTGTGGTTTTCCAGCACGGCCTTGAGGGTGTCGTCGTAGATGCCGGCCAGGGCCGGCTGGGCAAGGGGGAAAGCCAGGGAAAGCAGCAGGGCTGCCAGGAGCTTGCGCATGGTGGTTCCTCGAGGGTCAGGCGGCCAGGGCGGTGCCGGCGGCAGGGAAACAGCGGAAGAAATTGGCGGTGGTGGCGGCGGCCATCTCCTGCAGGGTGAGACCGCGCAGGGTGGCGATTTCCTCGGCCACGTGGCGCACGTAGGCCGGTTCGTTGGTCTTGCCCCGGAAGGGCGTGGGCGCCAGGTAAGGCGAGTCGGTTTCCACCAGGATGCGCTCCAGGGGCACCTTGGCGGCCACTTCCTTGACCACCTTGGCGTTCTTGAAGGTGACGATGCCGGAGAAGGAAATGTAGAAGCCCAGGTCCAGGGCCTGTTTGGCCACTTCCCAGTCCTCGGTGAAGCAGTGCATGACGCCGCCCACCGCTCCGGCCCCCTCCTCCGCCATGAGGCGGATGGTGTCGGCGGCCGAGTCCCGGGTATGGATCACCAGGGGCTTGCCGCAGGCCTTGGCGGCGGCGATGTGGGTGCGGAAGCGCTGCCGCTGCCACTCCGGCTTGTCCTTGTGCCAGTAGTAATCCAGCCCGGTTTCGCCGATGGCGACGACCCGGGGATGGGCGGCCAGGGCCACCAGCTGCTCCGCCGTGGGCTCGGCCCCTTCCGTGTGTTCGGGATGGACGCCGACGCTGGCCAGCAACTGGGGATGGGTCTCGGCCAGGGCCAGGACCCGGGGAAAGTCCTCCAGATTGACGCCGATGCAGACGGCGGCCTGGACCTGGTTGGCTGCCATCTTGGCCAGGATTTCCGGCAGCCTGGCGGCCAGGTCGGGAAAGTCCAGGTGGCAGTGGGAATCGACAAGCATGGTTTCTCTACGCGGGGCCGCCAGGGCCCTCAGATGGTATGGGTGGCGCGGCTGGACTGGAGCAGGCCGCCGAGCAGGCCTTCGATCTTGCGCCGGGCCTCGATGCCGCTCTCGTCGTTGTTGAAATGGATGCCGATGCCCTGGGCCTTGCTGTTCTGGGCCCCGGCCGGGGTCACCCAGACCACGGTGCCGGCGATGGGCAGCTTGGTCGGGTCCTCCATCAGGGAGAGGAGCATGAAAACTTCGTCCCCCAGGGTGTAGCGACGGTTGGTGGGGATGAAGATGCCGCCGTTTTTCAGGTGGGGCATGTAGGCGGCGTAAAGGGCCGACTTGGAGTTGATGTTGAGGGAGAGAACGCTGGGGCGGGCTCCGGCGGCGGCAGGAGCGGCAGAACTTGCGGCATTGGTGTCCGACATGGGGTCCTCGCGTCTTTCAGTACAGGGCCCGGTAGGCGAAGAAGAGTTCTTCCAGTACCAGGCGCAGGTTCAACGGATGCTCAGATTGAGCTTTAAATTTAATCAGCAATCTATTGAAATTTATAATTTTAATAGTGCTTGACGAAGCCGCCAGCTGCCCTATTGTAGCGCCATCGGCCTGGAAGTAGCGCGGCGGCAGCCCCTCTGCCACCAGGGCCAGGTCGGCGCTCCATTTCTGCAGCCATTCCACCGTCCGCTTCATGGTGAGGGCGCCGGATTTGTCCGCCTTGAGGGTTTTCTCGATCAGGGCGGCAGCGGCAATGGGGTCCAGCTGGCGTCCCTTCTGCAACTGTCCGAGCAGGGCATCGAGCAGGCCGCGCTGGCCGCTGCCGGCCAGTTCCGCCGCCAGGCGCGGCGCCCCGCCGGCCAGGGCCAACCAGCGCCCGCCGTCGCTGACCTTCTGCGCCGCCAGCCAGGCGGTGGCCGCCTGGGGCGACGGCAGGGGCACTTCCACGGTCTGGCAGCGGCTGCGGATGGTCGGCAGGAGCCGGTCGGCCTCGCTGGACACCAGCAGGAACAGGGTGTCGGGCCGGGGTTCTTCCAGGCTCTTCAACAGTGCGTTGGCGGTGTTGCGGTTCATGGCCTCCGCCGGGTGCAGCAGGACGATGCGCACCCCCTGACGGTGGGTGCCGACGTGGAGAAAGTCGTCCAGCCCCCGCACCTGGTCGATGGTGATCTGCTGGCTGGGCTTCTTCTTGCCCGTTTCCTCGTCGGCCTCGGCCTCTTCGTCGCTCATGGCCGCCGGTTGCACCAGCCGGAAATCCGGGTGGTTGCCCTGCCCCAGCCAGTTGCAGGCGGAACACTGGCCGCAGGCATGGCCGTCCATGCCCGGCGCCTCGCAGAGCAGGCCGGCAGCGAAGGCCCGGGCCAGTTCGAACTTGCCGACGCCGCGCTGGCCGATCAGCAGGAGGGCGTGGGGAAGCTGGGCACGCCGCCCCTGGAGCCGTTGCCAGGCCGATTCCTGTAATTGAAATATATTCATAAACAAATAGTTGAAATCAATTCTTCAATTGATTTCTTGATTTCATCCACGGTCCGGTCGGCCTGTACCACCCGGATACGGCCGTCGGACTGGCCGGCCCGCTGCAGATAGCACTGGCGCACCCGCTCGTGGAAGTCGGCCTCTTCCTGCTCGAAGCGGTCGAGGATGCGCTCCTTGCCGATGCGAGCCTGGGCCACCGCCAGGGGCAGATCGAAAAGCAGGGTCAGGTCCGGCTGCAGGTGGCCGTGAACCCAGTCCTCCAGGACTTTCAGCTTGTCCAGGGAGAGCCCCCGGCCGCCGCCCTGGTAGGCCACGGTGGCATCGGTGAAACGGTCCGAGATGACCCAGGTGCCGGCCGCCAGGGCCGGCTCGATGACCTCGGCCAGGTGCTCCCGGCGGGCGGCGAACATCAGCAGGGCCTCGGTTTCCAGGTGCATGGGCTCGGCCAGCAGCAGGGCCCGCAGCTTTTCCCCCAGGGGCGTGCCGCCGGGCTCCCGGGTGGTGACCACGGTCTTGCCCCGGGCCGTGAGCTGGTCCGCCAGCCACTGGATGTGGGTGCTCTTGCCGGCCCCGTCGATACCTTCGAAGGTGATGAATTTTCCGCGCATGGTCATCCTGTAATCAGCGTCCGCCCCGCTGGTATTTGTTTACCGCCCGGTTGTGCTCGTCCAGGGAGGAGGAAAAATGGCTGCTGCCGTCGCCCCGGGCGACGAAATAAAGGGCCGGGCTGGCAGCGGGATGGAGCGCCGCCTGCAGGGCCGCCTGGCCGGGCATGGCGATGGGCGTGGGCGGCAGGCCGCCCCGGGTGTAGGTATTGTAGGGCGTATCGGTGAGCAGGTCCTGGCGCCGCAGGTTGCCGTCGAAGCGCTCGCCCATGCCGTAGATGACCGTGGGGTCGGTCTGCAGCAGCATGCCCTGGCGCAGGCGATTGACGAAGACTGCGGCGATGTGGGGCCGGTCCGCGGCCCGACCCGTTTCCTTTTCCACGATGGAAGCGAGGATCAGGGCCTGGTAGGGGTGCTGCAGGGGCAGGCCCGGGTCCCGGGCCGCCCATTCGTCCTGGAGGCGCTTCTGCATGGCCCGGTAGGCCCGGGCCAGCAGGTCCAGGTCGCTGGACTGCTTGCTGAAGAGATAGGTGTCGGGGAAGAAAAGTCCTTCCGGATGGCTTTCGGCGGCGCCGATGCGCTGCAGCAGTTCCCGGTCCGACAAGCCGGCGCCGTCATGGCGCAGGTCGGGGTGGGCGTTGAGCTTGTCCCGCAGCTGGCGGAAATTCCAGCCCTCGATGATGGCCAGTTCGCTCTGGCTGACATCGCCCCGGGTCAGCTTCTGCAGCAGGGCCCACAGGGTGATGCCCTGCTCCACCTCGTAGCTGCCCGCCTTGAGGGCCGCCGCGCTGCGGCTGGCCCGGGCCAGGGCCTCGAAGGCCCAGGGATTGAGATCGATGCCCGCCTCCACCATCTGCCGGGCGGCTGCGCGGGCACTGCTGCCGGGCTGCACCTGGAAGTCCAGAGGCGAGGCATTGAGGCGGACCGGGCTCAGGGCCAGCCAGGCCAGGCCACCGCCGCCCAGCAGGGCCGCGAGGATCAGCAGGGACAACAGTCTGCGGAACAAGCGCATAGGAAAGCGGGTCTAGGGGAACGGCTGCCGCCACCGGCCTGGCCGTTGCCGAGAATTCGGGATAAAAGGAGGCGATATAATAGCCCAAGCCCTGTATTCTCCCCAGCTATTGACGCCCGCGCCGTCCAATGACGACGCGGACCTGCTGTACGAGCCGGCCCCCGATGGCCGACCGTTTCCGACAAGCGACTCACGAAAACCCTTAACTTTCCCCCAATTGCCACGGAAATCCCCATGAACGCTCTCTGGAAAACCACCCTGGAAACGGCTGGCGCCAAGTTCGACGCCGATCTGGTCACCGATTTCGGCGATGCCGCCGGCGAACGCCAGGCCGCCCTGAACGGCCCGGTGCTGGCTCCCCTCTCTCACCTGGGCCTGATCGCCGTCAGCGGCGAGGATGCCAAGTCCTTTCTGCACAACCAGGTGACCAGCGATGTGAACCACCTGAAAACGGATGCGGCCCAGCATTCCGCCTGGTGCACCGCCAAGGGCCGCATGCTGGCCAGCTTCCTGCTGTGGAAGGAAGGCGACGCCTACCAGGTGCAGCTGGCTGCCGAACTGCAGCCCGCCATCCAGAAGCGCCTGCAGATGTTTGTGCTGCGGGCCAAGGTGCAGATCACCAGTCGCAGCGACGAAGTGGCCCTGATCGGCCTGGCCGGACCGGGCAGCGCCGCCCTGCTGGCCCAGGCAGGTTTGCCGGTGCCGGCCCAGCCCCTGGAAGCCCAGGAGGCGCCGGCGGGCAAGGTGATCCGCCTGGAAGGCAACGAGCGCTTCGAAATCGCCGTGGCCGTGGCCGCCGCGCCCAGCCTGTGGGCAGCCCTGGCCGCCGGTGCCCGCCCCGTGGGCACGCCGGTATGGCAATGGCTGCAGATCCAGGCCGGCATTCCCCACATCAGCGGCCCCACCCAGGAAGCCTTCGTGCCCCAGATGGCCAATTTCGAACGCATCGGCGGCGTCAGCTTCCACAAGGGCTGCTACCCGGGCCAGGAAATCGTCGCCCGCACCCAGTACCTGGGCAAGGTCAAGCGCTCCCTCTTCCGCGCCAGGGTGGCCGCTACGGTAAAGGCCGGCGACGCCCTCTTCTCCACCCTGGCCGACGAGAACCATGGCGGCACCGTGGTCAATGGGGCACCGGCAGCCGACGGCAGCTGGGAGCTGCTGGCGGTGATTCCGGAAAACTGCGCCAGCGGCGGCCCGGTGCATGCCGGCGGCCCGGACGGCCCGGTGCTGGAACTGCTGCCCCTGCCTTACTAAAACTAGTGCCACAGCGGACACAGAGACCAGCAGGGGAAACTGTCACGGTTTCACCGTCATAGCCGTACTACGGGCGCCTACGGCCTTCCTGTCTTTTCTCTGAGATCTCTGTGCCCTCTGTGGCTATAGGTTTCCCATGTGTCTCATCCTCCTCGCCTGGCAGACCCATCCGGATTACCCCCTGGCGGTTTGTGCCAACCGGGATGAATTCCATGCGCGCCCCACCCTGGCCGCCGATTTCTGGAGCGACCAGCCCGGCATCCTGGCCGGACGGGACCTGCAGGCCGGCGGCACCTGGCTCGGCATCGACCGGCGCCGGCGCTTTGCCGCCGTCACCAACTACCGGGACCCCAAGGCTCCCGAAGGCCAACGTTCCCGGGGCGACCTGACCCGGGACTATCTGGCCGGCGACCTCTCGCCCCAGGACTTCCTCTCCGGACTGGACGGCGGGGCCTACGGCGGCTTCAACCTGTTTCTCGCCGACCGGGACAGCCTCTGTTACTACTCCAACCGGCAGGGCCGCATCCAGAAACTTCCGCCCGGCATCTACGGCCTTTCCAACCATCTCCTGGAAACCCCCTGGCCCAAGCTGGTGGCGGCCAAGGCCCGTTTCAGCGAGGCCCTGCAGGCCCTGCCGGAGACCGAACCCCTGTTCCATCTGCTGGCAGATCCCACCCGCTGGCCCGACGAGCACCTGCCGGATACGGGCGTCTCCCTGGAATGGGAAAGGATGCTCTCCGCCATCTTCGTCCAGTCGCCGGCATACGGCACCCGGGCCTCCACCGTCCTGACGGTGGATCGGCAGGGAGAGGTCTGCCTGACGGAGCGCAGTTTCAACGCCGCCGGCCCCAGCGGCGAAGTGCAGCGGCGCTTCCAGGCTGACTAGGATGACCCGGGCGCCCTGTTAAGGGGGCGCCGCCGCAGGCTGAAGGCCTTTGGTGGCGCGGCGTCATCCACCGGGCCATCGGCAGTCACGATGGCTATTGCCGATGCCGAGGTGCCTCGACATCAAATAAATCGGCATTTTTCCAAGAATCGTTTGACAGCCCCCTGGGGGGTGCGTATAACGGATCGGGCTAAATCTTCAAGTTCCAGATTCAAGTTCATCGTTGTCCCTCTGCATAGTGGTACTCCATTGTTCCATGTAGTCTCCCTTGATTATTGCGCGCCTCGAGCATCTGCTCATTTTTTAAGCTGTTTTTAAGGAATACAAAATGGAAACTGGTACCGTTAAGTGGTTCAACGACGCTAAGGGCTTCGGCTTCATCACCCCGGACAATGGCGGCCCCGATCTGTTCGCCCACTTCTCCGAAATCAAGGCTGACGGCTTCAAGTCCCTGAGCGAAGGCCAGAAGGTTAACTTCGTCGCCGGTCAAGGCCAAAAGGGCCCCCAGGCAACCAACATTCAGCCCCTGTAATCCAGGTTCGCTGAACGGTTGTAAAAAAAGCCCCGCACTGCGGGGCTTTTTTCATGGTGCCGGCCGTAGCACCGCTTTTGGAACTTCCATCTGCACGACCCCTGTCCCCAAAGCTCAATCCTCGACGATATCCACTTCCGTAAACGCCGGGACCCGCTCGAAAAGATCCACGATGTCCGCATTGCCCATGCGGATGCAGCCGTGGGACGCCGGCGTGCCCAGGGCGGCCTCGTCCGCCGTGCCATGGATGTAGATGTAGCGGGCCATGGTATCCACCGGGCCGAGCCGGTTGAAGCCTGGCTCCCGGCCACAGAGCCAGAGAATGCGGGAGAGAATCCAGTCCCGCTCCGGCGTGGCGGCAGCCAGTTCCGGTGTGCAGATTTCGCCGGTGAAGCGGCGGCCGCGGAATACGGCATGGGTCGGCAGGCCCTCGCCGATCTTAGCCCGCACGTAATGGCGGCCCCGGGGAGTACAGAAGCTGCCGCTCTCCTCCCCCGCGCCCCTGGCCGAGGTGGAGACGGGATAGGCGCGCAGCACCCGGCCCTGGTCGTCCAGCAGTTCCAGGACCTGGCGCCCGAGGGAGATACGCAGTTTCATGCCTTGGCCGCCTTGCGCCGTTCGGCAAAGAAACGGGAGAGCAGCTGGCCGCATTCGTCGGCCAGGACGCCGCCGACGATTTCCGTGTGGTGGTTGAGCTGGTCCACCGCGAACAGGTCGAGCACGCTGGCGTGCACGCCGGTCTTGGGGTCCCGGGCGCCATAGACCACCCGGGCGATGCGGGAATGCATGATGGCGCCGGCACACATGGCGCAGGGTTCCAGGGTGACGAACAGCTCGCAGCCGGGCAGCCGGTAATTGCCCAGGTTGCGGGCCGCATCCCGCAGGGCCGCCACTTCGGCGTGGGCCGTGGGATCGCTGTCGCCGATGGGCGAATTGAAACCTCGGCCGACGATGACGCCTTCCCGCACGACGACGGCGCCCACCGGCACCTCCCCCAGGCAGCCGGCGGCTACGGCCTGGGACAGGGCTTCACGCATGAAAAATTCGTCGGTCATGGGCGGAAAAAGGACGGCAAAGAGGCGAAATAAGGGAAAAAGGCGGCAGACAATCGGAGCAGGCCCATAGTTTACCTCATGGCCTGCGGGCCCAGCGCCTATAATCGCCCCTTCGCCTCACGCTGCCTCCCGTTTCGCCATGCCTGCAAAAGCCAAAGCCACGCCCACCCCTGCCGCCGCCTCCATGCCGGAAATCCGCCCCGGCCAGTCCCTCGAGCTGCTCAAGGAACTGCACATCCTGACCCGGGACGGCAAGATGAACCAGGACAGCCGGCGCAAGCTGAAACAGGTCTACCACCTGTACCAGTTCATCGAGCCCCTGCTGCTCGAGCTACTGCAGGACAAGCCGGAATTCACCCTGGTGGACCACGGCGCCGGCAAGAGCTACCTGGGCTTCATTCTGTACGACCTGTTCTTCAAGTCTGGCGCCCCCCTGGCCCGCATCGTCGGCATCGAGACCCGGGACGAACTGGTGGGCAAATCCCGGGAACTGGCCCAACGGCTGGGCTTTCCCGGCATGGAATTCCACAACCTGTCGGTGGCCGACTCCATCACCTCGCCCCTGCTGCCGCCCCGGGTGGACATGGTCACGGCCCTGCATGCCTGCAACACGGCCACGGACGACGCCATCCGCTTCGCCCTGGAAAAACAGGCCCGTTTCATCGTCCTGGTGCCCTGCTGCCAAGCGGAAGTGGCGGCGGTGCTGAACAAGAACAAGAGCAAGTCCCTGGGCCAGACGGTGCTGACGGAAATCTGGCGCCACCCCATCCACACCCGGGAATTCGGCAGCCAGCTGACCAACGTGCTGCGCTGCCTGCAGCTGGAGGCCCACGGCTACCAGGTCCGGGTGACCGAACTGGTGGGCTGGGAGCATTCCATGAAAAACGAGCTGATCATCGCCACCTACAAGAACCTGCCCCGGCGCAAGCCCGCCGAGCGCCTCAACGAACTGCTGCAAAGCCTGGGACTGGAAGAGATGCAGTCCCGCTTCTTCACCGCTGTGCCCGACCGGACGGCGCATTCCGAATCATCAACGTAGCAGACCCGCGAAGGAATCCAGTTGGCCAAAACCAATTTTCAGTTTGAAAAACGCCAGAGGGAATTGGCCAAGAAAAGGAAAAAGGAGGAAAAGCTGCGCCGCAAGCAGGAAGGCCTGCCGGACGACACTCCGGAAAATCAGGAGCCGGCTGAGGGCAGCGAAGGCGCCGCCAACGACGACGCCCCGCCTGCCGTGCCCGCCGCCTGATCTGGCTTCACGCCTCCCCAGTCGCCGAACCGTCCGGATTCTTCCGGCGCTTCGGCGATTTGTTTTTGCCCTCCCCCAGGAAGCGGGAGCGCATCAGGCTTTCCTGCCAGATGCCGGCCACGGCGGCGCCGGCGGCGAAGCTACCCTGCAGGTCGCCGCCGGCGACCGCTTGCAGCAAGCCTTCCAGGGCACGCCCCAGGGCCGCCTGTTCTGCCGCCTGGCGGGCCCGGTAGAGGCGCATGTTCTGCTTCACCTGCTCACTGCGTTCCGCATAGCGGCTGCGGGGCCGGCCCCGGCTGGGGCGTTGTTCCGGATTGGCGTCGTCCATGGCAGTTAATTTTGATAACGTTATCAAAATTATAGGCGATGGACGCAAAAAAGCCGCCCCGGGGCGTAACCCCGGGACGGCCTGGGAGAGACGGGCGCAGACGTCGTCAGCCCAGCACGGCCGGCAGCAGGGCCTCCAGCGGCGTGGTGGGACGGCCGATGAGGCGGCTCAGCTGGTGCTGGTCGTCGAACAAGGCGCCCCGGGCCGCAGCGGCATCGGAGTCGGCCAGCAGGGCCGCCAGGGGCGCCGGCAGGCCGGCCTTGAGCAGGGCGGCCTCGAAATCGGCCTGACTCAGGTTCACATAGGGCACGGCCTTGCCGCTCAGGCGGGTGATGGCGGCGGCCAGATCGGCCAGGGTGTAGGCCGTGTCCCCGGCCAGTTCATGGACCTTGCCGGCCTGATCGGGCTGGGTGAGGACGGCAGCGGCCGCCTCGGCATAGTCGGCCCGGGCCGCCGAGGCGATGCGCCCCTCGCCGGCGGCGCCGATGTAAGCGCCGTGCTGCAGGGCCGGAGCGACGCTGGCCAGGTAGTTCTCGGTGTACCAGCCGTTGCGCAGGATCACGTGGGGCAGACCGGACTGGCGCAGCAGGGCTTCGCTCTGACGATGCTCTTCTGCCAGCCCGAGGGGCGAGGTATCGGCATGCAGCAGGCTGGTGTAGGCCAGCAGGCCCACGCCGGTCGCCTGGGCGGCCTCGATGGCGTTGCGGTGCTGGGGCAGGCGCTGGCCCACTTCGCTGGAGGAAATGAGCAGCACCTTCTCGGCGCCGGCGAAAGCGGTACGCAGGCTTTCCGGTTGGCTGTAGTCGGCCTGGCGCACGACGATGCCCTGGGCCGCCAGGTCGGCGGCCTTGGCCGGGTTGCGCACGGCGGCGACGATGCGGCTGGCGGGAACCTGCCGTTGCAGCAGGGACTGGATGACCAGGCGGCCCAGTTGGCCGGTGGCGCCGGTAACGACGATCATGGAATTGCTCCTTCTTCTCTGGTTGGAGGCGGAAAGCATTGGCACACTGGCCACGTCCCGCCCCGGGCTTGGGTTTTGCCAAGGGAAATGGGAGAATAGCAATCATACGAACTAAAAATAAGTACGCACACAAAGGTAAGTACCCATGCCCTCCTCCCCACCCGCCGTTCCGCCCCCCACTCCCGCCGAGACACCGACCCTGGCCGAACTGATGCGCCGGGGCGACGTCTTTTCCGACCGCTGCCCCTCCCGGGAAGTGCTGCAGCACGTCACCAGCCGCTGGGGCGTGCTGGTGCTGGTGGCCCTGCTGGAAGGCACCCACCGCTTCAGCGACCTGCGGCGCAAGGTGGCCGGCGTCAGCGAACGCATGCTGGCCCAGACCTTGCAATGGCTGGAGGCGGACGGTCTGGTGCGGCGCCAGGCCTTCCCGGTGGTGCCGCCCCATGTGGAATACAGCCTGACGGGCCTGGGCCGGGAGGCCGGGGAGCGGGTCCAGGCCCTGGCGGACTGGATCGAGGGCAACCTGGCGGACATCCTGGCTGCCCGGGAGACGGTGCAGCGGGACAAGTCCGCCAACCGCCCCAAATAAGGGCTCGCGACCATGACCTCCAGCAACTTCCACCTGCGCCCCATGCAAGGGGCCGACCTGCCCGCCGTGGTGGCGCTCCAGGCCCGGGCCTACGTGCCCTTCTTCCATGAGGACGAAGCCGTCTTCCGCGGCAAGCTGACGGCCTTTCCGGACTGGTGCTGGGTGGCGCAGATGGCAGACGGCGAACTGGCCGCCTACCTCTTCACCCAGCCCGCCCGCCTGGGCCGCCCGCCCTGTCTGGGCGATGGGGGCGGCAGCCATACGGACGGTGTCGACACCCTGCACCTGCATGACATGGCCGTCAGCCCCCTGGCCCGGGGGGCAGGACTGGCGGCCCGCATGACGGCCCATGCCCTGGCGGCCGCACAGAAAGCCGAGTTACAGCATGGCCGCCTGCGGTGGGCCAGCCTGATTGCCGTCCAGGGCTCCGTGCCCTACTGGGCCCGTCACGGCTTCGTTCCCGGGCAGGTAGCGCCCGATCTTTCCTCCTACGGGCCGGGAGCGGCCTACCTGGTCCGCCCCCTGGCTCCGGAACTGCTGCCCTAGCCGCCCACCACGCCGCCGTCTTCGCGCCGGATCACCACGGTGCCGGAACGGGGCCGGCCGGCGGGCGTTTCCGGGAACTGGCTGTGGGGCCAGTGGGAAATGGCGGTGGCCTTGGCCGGCTCGGAACGCTCGCTGGCCGGCTCCCCCGGGTGCTGGATATTGACGAACAGGGTCCTGCCATCCGGCGTGCTGGTGATGCCGGTGATCTCGCAGCCCTTGGGCCCGGTGAGGAAGCGCTTGACCTGGCCCGTCGCCACGTCGGCCACCAGCATCTGGTTGTTGCCCAGGCGGGCGTAGTCGCCCTGATTGAGGACGCTGGTGGAAACGTCGGTCTGGATCCACAGTCGCCCGGCAGCGTCGAACCACAGGCCGTCCGGGCTGCCGAAGGCATCGCCCTTGATGTTGCCGCGGCGGGAAGCCTCCGGATGCTGGGGATCGCCGGCCAGGAGGAAAATGTCCCACTCGAAATCCAGGCTGCCGGCATCGTGCCGGCCCTTGGCCGGAGCCTCGCGCCAGCGCACGATGTGGCCGAAGACGTTGTCGGCCCGGGGATTGGCGGCATTGAGCCCGGGCACTTCACTGGTACCGCGCTTGACGTTGTTGGTGAGGGAAACATAGACCTCGCCGCTCTTGGGATGGACGGCGATCCACTCGGGCCGGTCCATTTTGGTGGCGCCCACCTGGTCGGCGGCCTGGCGGGTGCGGATCAGCACCTGGGCCTGGTCGGCAAAGCCGTTTTCCGCCGTGAGGCCGTTCTTGCCGTGTTCCAGGGCCACCCAGCGCCCCTTACCCTCCTCGCCGAACTTGGCCACGTACAGGGTGCCTTCGTCCAGCAGACTGGCGTTGGCGGCCCGGTCGCCGGGCTGGTAGATGCCTTTGGAGACGTACTTGTAGATGTACTCGAAGCGCTCGTCGTCGCCCATGTAGACCACCACCCGGCCATCCGCCGCCAGGGTCGCGGTGGCGCCCTCGTGCTTGATGCGGCCCAGAGCGGTGCGCTTGACCGGCGGCTGCATGGGGTTCCACGGATCGATTTCCACCACCCAGCCGAAACGGTGGGGCTCATTGGGGTGCTTGGCGGCGTCGAAGCGCTCGTCAAATTCGTGCCAGCGATAGCCGGCGGTCTTGTCGTTGATGCCGTAGCGTTTCTCGTCCGGCGTGGCGCTCTTGCCGGTCTTGAAGTAGCCGTTGAAATTCTCTTCGCAGGTCAGGTAGGTACCCCAGGGCGTATGGCCCATGGCGCAGTTGTTGAAGGTGCCGAAGATGAGCCGGCCGTGGGGGTCCTGGGCGGTTTTCAGGCCGGCACTGCCGGCGGCCGGGCCGGAGACGGTGATGGCGCTCTGGGCCGTGATGCGGCGGGCGTAGGCGGAAGGCCGTACCACCTGCCAGCGGCCGCCCTCCTCCTTCACTTCGATGACTGAAACCCCGTGGGCCGCCTGGGACTTGGCCACCTTCTCGGCGGACCAGTCGGCCATGCCGCCGGCGTGGAGCAGGCCGTCGTCCGTGTATTCGTGGTTGATGCACATCAGGCCGTGGGTGGAGGACAGCTTCTTGCCCTCGACGAAGGGGAAGAAATGCATGCCGTCGTGGTGGCTGCCGGACTGCAGGCGCTGCTCGGCGGCACTGTTGCCCCCATCGGCCCGATAGGCCGGGCCGTCGGACACCGGGTCGCCCCAGGCATAGAGCAGTTCGGCCCGGTAACCGGCCGGCACCCGTACCTGGTCCAGCTGGGAAGCCGGGATAGGATCGAAACCGATGGGCACCTTGGCCGCCCGCCCGGCACCGGAAGCCGCGCTGACGGCTGCTGCCGGCAGAGGCAGGCCGGCCAGGGCAGCGGCTCCCAGGCCGCCGGCCAGCATCTGGCGGCGACCGGGACTGGCCAGGTCGAGAAGATGGGGATTGGGACTGGCATTGCTGCAACAGGCGTCGTCGAAGTCTTTCATGGGAGCCTCGTGGCGAAAATTGTCCATTGTTCGCGCCCCATGTGACAGAACCATGACAGGTGGAAAGGGGTTGGGGGTGCCAACGGCTCAGGCAAGACTTGCAGGGGGAAGAATAATGCCGGACAATTTTGTGAAATATTTCACACAAGTGATCGTCATGGATCAATTTGAAGCCCGCCGTCGCCGCGAATGGATGCTCGTTGGCCTGGTCCTGTTGCTGGCCGTGCTGGCCAACCTGCCCCACGACCTGAGCCAGGCCCTGCATCTCAACACCAACTACCTGGTGGCCGTCCTCGGCCTGATGGTGCTGCTGGCCCTCTTCCTTTACGTCCGCTTCACCTTTTTCCTGCTCTACGCCCTGCTGGTGGTCGGCGCCAACCTGCCGGACCAGTGGGCCGATGGCCTGGGCGTATCGCGCATGCCCCTGCTCATCGCCCTCGGCTTCATGGTGGCCGGTTCCCTGGTGAATCAGGTCACCCGCCTGGTGCCGAGCGGCCTGGAGCCCAAGCCCAAGGTGAAAAGCAGCGAAGGCACCCGAGCCCTGTGCGGCGCGGTGGAACGGAACAATCTGTCCCTGGCCCGCCGCGTCCTGGCCATGGAGATCGATCCCAACCAGATGGACGAACAGGGTCGTCTGCCCCTGGCGATGGCCGCCATGAACGGCCACCTGCCCCTGGTACAGGCCCTGCTCCAGGCCGGCGCCAATCCGACCCAGGCGGCCGGTGACGGCCAGACCGCCCTGATGCTGGCGCAGCAGCACGGCCATGCCGAAGTTGTGAGTGCCCTGCGGGAGACCTTGAAGGATCGGCAGGACGACGAAATGCCGCGCCTCAACCCGGATTCGAGCTTCATCCGGACCTGATCCCCAGGACTCGGAATAAAAAAACCGGACTTCGCGTCCGGTTTTTTATTGGGCCAGGCTGCCTGATATCTATCGGCAGAACGGCACACTCACTCCCACTCGATGGTGGCGGGCGGTTTGCCGGAGACGTCGTACACCACCCGGTTGAGGCCGCGGACTTCGTTGATGATGCGGTTGGAGACCTTGCCCAGCAGCTCGTAGGGCAGATGGGCCCAGTGGGCGGTCATGAAATCGCTGGTGACCACGGCGCGCAGGGCCACCACGTTTTCGTAGGTGCGGCCGTCGCCCATGACGCCCACACTCTTCACCGGCAGGAAGACGGCGAAGGCCTGGCTGGTCAGGTCGTACCAGCTCTTGCCGATATCGGTCTCGGTACAGGCGCCGGCGGCCACGTCCCGCTCGGTGGCCAGGGTGGCGCGCAGTTCGTCGATGAAAATGGCGTCGGCCCGCTGCAGCAGCTTGGCGTACTCCTGCTTCACCTCGCCCAGGATGCGCACGCCCAGGCCGGGACCGGGGAAGGGATGGCGATAGACCATCTCCCGGGGCAGCCCCAGGGCCACGCCCAGTTCCCGCACCTCGTCCTTGAACAGCTCCCGCAGGGGTTCCAGCAGCTTGAGGTGCATGTCTTCCGGCAGGCCGCCCACGTTGTGGTGGCTCTTGATGGTGTGGGCGCCCTTCTTGCCCTTGCCGGCGGATTCGATCACGTCCGGGTAGATGGTGCCCTGGGCCAGCCACTTGGCGGCGGAGAGTTTCTTGGACTCGGCCTGGAAGACCTCCACGAATTCCTTGCCGATGATCTTGCGCTTCTGCTCCGGGTCGGAGACGCCGGCCAGCTTGCCCATGAAGTCGTCCACCGCATCGACGCGGATGACCTTGACGCCCAGGTTGCGGGCAAACATGTCCATCACCATGTCGCCTTCGTTGAGGCGCAGCAGACCGTGGTCCACGAAGACGCAGGTGAGCTGGTCGCCGATGGCCTTGTGGATGAGGGCGGCGGCCACGCTGGAATCGACGCCGCCGGAGAGGCCCAGAATGACTTCTTCACTGCCCACCTGGGCGCGAATGGCAGCGACGGCTTCGGCGATGTAGTCGCCCATGACCCAGTCGGTACCGCAGCCGCAGATGCCGTGCACAAAGCTTTCCAGAATGGCCCGGCCCTTCACGGTGTGGGTCACTTCCGGATGGAACTGGACGGCGTAGAACTTGCGCTCCTCGTCGGCCATGCCGGCGATGGGACAGGAAGGGGTGGAGGCCATGAGCTTGAAGCCCGGCGGCAGTTCCATGACGGAATCGCCATGGCTCATCCACACCTTGAGCATGCCGTGGCCTTCGGGGGTGGTGAAGTCGGCGATGTCTTTCAGCAGGGCGGTATGGCCGTGGGCGCGGACTTCGGAATAGCCGAATTCCCGGGCCTTGCCGGCGGCTTCGGCGGTCATCACGGTGCCGCCCAGCTGCTGGGCCATGGTCTGCATGCCGTAGCAGATGCCCAGCACGGGGATGCCCAGTTCGAACACCACCTTGGGGGCCCGGGGGGTATCGCCCTCGGTCACGGAGCTGGGGCCACCGGAGAGAATGATGCCCTTGGCGCCGTAGTTGCGGATGAACTCTTCCGACACGTCGTAGGGGTGGATTTCGCAGAAAACCTTGGCCTCCCGCACCCGGCGGGCGATGAGCTGGGTGACCTGGGAACCGAAGTCGAGAATGAGGATTTTCTGGTGGGCCATGATGGGTCTGCTATGTGGGCAATAGGGGCAATGAAGCCGATGCTATGAAAAAGGGCGGCCTAGTTGGAACTGGCCGCCCTTGCTTGGTCCCGGAGGATCAGTCCTGGTGGTAGTTGGGCGCTTCCTTGGTGATCTGCACGTCGTGGACGTGGGATTCCCGGACGCCGGCGGCGGTGATCTCGACAAACTCGGCGGTCTCCCGCATCTGGTCGATGGTGGCACAGCCCACATAGCCCATGGAGGCGCGCAGGCCGCCCATCAGCTGGTGGATCACGGCCAGCACGGAACCCTTGTAGGGAACCCGGCCTTCGACGCCTTCCGGCACCAGCTTGTCCACGTTGGCGGTGTTGTCCTGGAAGTAGCGGTCGGAGGAGCCGGCCTGCATGGCGCCCAGGGAGCCCATGCCGCGATAGGACTTGTAGGAGCGGCCCTGGAACAGTTCCACTTCGCCCGGGGCCTCTTCGGTACCGGCAAACAGGCCGCCCAGCATGACGCAGTTGGCGCCGGCGGCAATGGCCTTGGAGATGTCGCCGGAGAAGCGGATGCCGCCGTCGGCGATCATGGGCACGCCGGTGCCCTTGAGCGCTTCGGCCACATTGGTGATGGCGGTGATCTGGGGCACGCCGACACCGGCCACGATACGGGTGGTACAGATGGAGCCGGGGCCAATGCCGACCTTGACGCCGTCAGCGCCGTGATCGACCAGGGCGCGGGCGGCGGCAGCGGTGGCGATGTTGCCGCCGATCACTTCTACATGGGGGAAGTTCTGCTTGACCCACTTGACCCGGTCCAGCACACCCTGGGAATGACCGTGGGCGGTATCCACGATCAGCACGTCCACACCGGCGGCGGCCAGCAGTTCGGCCCGCTCCTCGGTGCCGGCACCGACGCCGATGGCGGCGCCAACGCGCAGGCGACCGGCTTCGTCCTTGTTGGCCAGGGGGTGCTCGGAGGTCTTGAGGATGTCCTTGACGGTGATCAGGCCCTTCAGTTCGAAGTCGTCATTGACTACCAGCACGCGCTCGATGCGATGCTCGCGGATCAGTTCCTTGGCCTCTTCGATGCTGGCACCTTCCTTGACCGTGACCAGGTGCTCCTTGGGGGTCATGATCTTGGTCACCGGCTGATCCAGCTTGCCTTCAAACCGCAGGTCCCGGTTGGTGACGATACCCACCACCTTCTTGCCTTCCAAGACCGGCAGGCCGGAAATCTTGTGCTGGCGGGTCAGAGCCACCACTTCACCGATGGTCATGCTGGGGGTGATGGTGATGGGATCCTTGAGAATGCCGGCTTCGTGGCGCTTGACCTTGGAAACTTCGGCGGCCTGGGCCTTGGCCGAGAGGTTCTTGTGCACAATGCCGATGCCGCCTTCCTGGGCGATGGCGATGGCCAGGCGGGCTTCGGTCACGGTGTCCATGGCGGCAGACACCAGGGGCAGATTCAGGGAAATGTTGCGGGTCAGGCGGGTGGCCAGGCTGACGTCGCGAGGCAGGATGTTGGAATGGGCGGGGACAAGCAGGACGTCGTCGAACGTCAAGGCCTTCTGGATTACACGCATGGCTTTGATCCGGAGTCTCAAAAACGTATTATACGGGACTGGATTACCCTCGGAAAAGAGCCTAGGCATGCCCATCTTCCCATTCCGGCCTGCGACATCCTCCGGCAACCGTCCCCATATTGCCCGAATCGCAGCCATATCCCTGCTTTTCGCAGCCACTTCGGCACTGGCACAAATTTATACCTGGAAGGACGAAAACGGCCGCACCGTCATGTCCGACAAGCCTCCCGTGGGCAAGGTGCAGCAGAAACGGGTGATTGATACGCCTCCTGCCGGCAGTGTCCAGACGCCCCCGCCGAAGAGCCTGGCGGAAAAGGAAATGGAATTCCGCCAGCAGCAGAAAATCCGGCAGGACAAGGCGAAAGAGGCTGAAGAGGAGGCTGCCCAGCAGAAGAAGCGCAAGGACAACTGCGATGCAGCCCGCCGCAATCTGGCGCTTTATCAGTCCGGAGAGCGCATCGCCCGCCGCAACGACGCCGGCGAACGGGAAATTCTCGACGACAGCCAGCGGGCTGCGGAAGCAGCCAAGGCACAGCAAGCGGTCAATGAATGGTGCAAATAGCGCTGCAGCAGATCTGATTCGATAAAAAAGGCGGCTTCAAGCCGCCTTTTTCATTCGCCGGAGCCTTCGTCCCCGGCTCCCTTCTTCATCACCTTGCCTTCGGCGGCCCGCTGCTTGCGCACCTCCTTCGGGTCGGCGATGAGGGGGCGGTAGATTTCCACCCGGTCCTTGTCCCGCAGCACCGCGTCGGCCTTGGCCAGCTTGGCGAAGATGCCCAGCTTGTTCTTGGCCAGGTCGATTTCCGGATATTTCTCCAGCAGGCCCGAGGCCTCGATGGCCTGGCGCACGGTGGCGCCCTCCTCCAGCTTGACGGACACCAGGTCCTGCTTGCGCTGCTGGGCGTAGACGACTTCGACGTTGATTTTTTCAGCCATAGATCTGGGCCGCACGTTTGACGAAGGCTTCGACGAACGTATTGGCAATGTGATTGAAGACGGGACCGATCACCTTTTCGAAGAGCTTGCTGGAAAACTCGTAGCTCAGGGTGAATTCGATCTTGCAGGCCTTTTCCGCCAGGGGCTTGAATACCCAGCGCCCCTCGAGGCGGCGGAACGGACCATCCACCAGGCGGATGTTCATCCACAGGGGAATTTCCTTGTCGTTCTCGGTGGTGAAGTGGCTTTTGACGCTGTGATAGTTGATATGCAGGGTCGCCGCCGTCTTCTGCCCGTCGCGGAATTTCAGTTCCGTGGAGCTGCACCAGGGCAGGAACTGGGGATAGTCCTCCACCCGGTCCACCAGATCGAACATCTGCTGGGCCGAAAACTCGATCAATACTGATTTTTCCACCAGGGCCATGGGCGGCCTTTTTCTCGGAATCCTTGTAGAATGGCGCATTTTAGCGGAAAGCCCGGCCCAATGAGCATCACCACCAACAAGAAAGCCTTTCACGACTACTTCGTCGAGGAGAAGATCGAAGCCGGTCTCGCCCTCGAAGGGTGGGAAGTGAAGGCCATTCGCGCCGGACGGGTGAATCTCAAGGAATCCTACGTCGTCATCAAGAACGGCGAAATCTGGCTGCTGGGCATGCACCTGACGCCCCTCTACACCGCTTCCACCCACGTCCATCCCGAAGCCACCCGCACCCGCAAGCTGCTCTTGCACCGGGAGCAGATCGACAAGCTCATCGGCAAGGTGGAACGGGCCGGCTTCACCCTCGTCCCCCTGGACCTGCACTACACCCGGGGCCGGGTGAAGGTGGAAGTGGGCCTGGCCAAGGGCAAGAAGATGCACGACAAGCGGGAAACCGAGAAGCAGCGCGACTGGGACCGGGAAAAGCAGCGCCTGATGCGGGTCAAGGTCTGATGCTGCTGGCCGATCTGCTCTACTGGGTCGGCCTGGTGGCCGTGGCGGTTGGTGCCGCCACCGGCGTCTTTGAAGCCGAACGCAAGGGCATGGACCTGGTCGGCACGGTCATGGTGGCGGTGGCCACGGGCCTGGGCGGCGGCACGGTACGGGACCTGCTGCTGGACCGCAATGTCTTTTGGGTGGTGGACCAGACCTACCTGATCACCGCCTTCGCCACCGGCATTCTCACCTTTTTCATCGTCCGCCGGCGTCCCATCTCCCCTCGCCTTTTCCTCTATCCGGATGCCCTGGCTCTGGCCCTGTTTGCCGTCCTCGGCACCCAGGCCGCCCTGCACTGGCATGCACCCTGGCTGGTGGCCAGCCTCATGGGCGTCATCACCGGGGTGTTCGGCGGCGTGCTGCGGGACATCTTCTGCAACCAGGTGCCCCTGATTTTCCTCCCCGGCGAACTCTACGCCTCGGCCGCCCTGGCCGGCTGCCTGTTGCTGATCGGCCTGCAGGCTCTCGGCGCTTCCCCGGTCTGGGCCGCCTGGCTGGCGGCGGCGCTGATCTTCGGCCTGCGCTGGGCCGCCATCGTCTTCAAGATTTCCCTGCCCACCTTCAAGGCCCGGACCTAGCCGCCGGCCGCGGCAGCACGTCTTTTCCAGCCTCGCACCAGCACCTCCCCCACAAGCCAGAATTGATACCCATCTCCGGGCACCCAATCCGGAAAACCGCATCCCTACTGCCTTCTGGGCATGCCATGAAAAAAGGCGCCGAGTTGTGCACTCGGCGCCTTTTCCGCAGTCGTCAGGGAGACGGGGCTCCCTTTGCCTTTAGCTGGCCTTGTGGGCGCCCAGGCGGGTCCAGGTGTCCACCACCGTATCCGGGTTGAGGGAGATGGAGGAGATGCCCTGGTCCATCAGCCACTCGGCCAGATCCGGATGGTCGGAGGGGCCCTGGCCGCAAATACCGACGTACTTGCCCTTCTTGTTGGCGGAGGCGATGGCCATGGCCAGCAGGGTCTTCACCGCCGGGTCCCGCTCGTCGAAGAGGGAGGCCACCAGGCCGGAGTCACGATCCAGGCCCAGGGTCAACTGGGTGAGGTCGTTGGAGCCGATGGAGAAGCCGTCGAACACTTCCAGGAACTGGTCGGCCAGCAGGGCGTTGGAGGGAATCTCGCACATCATGATCAGCTTGAGATTGTTCTCACCCTGCTTGAGGCCATGTTCGGCCAGCAGGCTGACCACGCCCTTGCCTTCATCGACGGTGCGCACGAAGGGCACCATCAGTTCCACGTTGGTCAGGCCCATTTCTTCGCGGACCTTCTTCATGGCCCGGCATTCCATCTCGAAACAGTCGCGGAAGGTGCTGGCGATGTAGCGGGAGGCGCCGCGGAAGCCCAGCATGGGGTTTTCTTCCTCGGGCTCGTAGAGGTCGCCGCCCAGCAGCTTGCGGTACTCGTTGGACTTGAAGTCGGAGAGACGCACGATGACGGGCTTGGGCCAGAAGGCGGCGGCGATGGTGGACACCCCCTCGGCCAGCTTCTCGACGAAGAATTCCACCGGATTGGCGTAACCCCGGGCGCGACGCAGGATCTCTTCCCGCTTGGAGGCGGGCAGGCGGTCGATTTCCAGGATGGCCTTGGGGTGGATGCCGATGACGTTGTTGATGACGAACTCGACCCGGGCCAGGCCGACGCCGGCGTTGGGCAGCTGGGAGAACTCGAAGGCCAGCTCCGGGTTGCCCACGTTCATCATGATCTTGGTCTTGATCTCGGGCATGGCGCCCAGATCGCGGGAAGTGACCTCGAAGTCCAGCTTGCCGCGATAGACGTGACCGGTGTCGCCTTCGGTGCAGGAGACGGTGACCACTTCGCCTTCGGCCAGGGTCTCGGTGGCGTCACCGCAACCGACGATGGCGGGGATGCCCAGTTCCCGGGCGATGATGGCGGCGTGGCAGGTACGGCCGCCACGGTTGGTGACGATGGCGGAAGCCCGCTTCATCACCGGCTCCCAGTTGGGATCGGTCATGTCGGCCACCAGCACGTCGCCGGGCTTGACCTGGTCCATCTCGGAAGGATCGTGCACCACGCGCACCGGGCCGACGCCGATCTTCTGGCCGATGGCGCGGCCGGAGGCCAGCACCTTGGAGAAGGACTTGAGCTTGAACTTCTCGACGCGGCCGTGGCCTTCCTGGGACTTCACGGTCTCGGGGCGGGCCTGCAGGATGTACAGCTTGCCGTCCACGCCGTCCTTGCCCCACTCGATGTCCATGGGACGCTGGTAGTGCTTCTCGATGATCATGGCGTAGCGGGCCAGCTCTTCCACTTCGGCATCGTTGATGGCGAAACGGTGACGCTCGGCCTCGGCCACGTCCTCGGTGATGGTGGACTTGCCGGCCACCTTCTCGGCGGAGAAGGTCATCTTGATCAGCTTGGAACCCAGGTTGCGGCGGATCACGGCCTTCTTGCCGGCGGCCAGCATGGGCTTGTGCACGTAGAACTCGTCCGGGTTCACGGCGCCCTGCACCACGGTCTCGCCCAGGCCATAGGAGGCGGTGACGAAGACGGCGTCGCGGAAGCCGGATTCGGTATCCAGGGTGAACATCACGCCGGCGGCGCCCTTGTCGGAACGCACCATGCGCTGCACGCCGGCGGACAGGGCCACCTCGGCGTGGGTGAAGCCCTTGTGCACGCGGTAGGAAATGGCGCGGTCGTTATAGAGGGAGGCGAACACTTCCTTCATGGCGTGAAGGATGTTGTCGAAGCCGTGGATGTTGAGGAAGGTTTCCTGCTGGCCGGCGAAGGAAGCGTCGGGCAGGTCCTCGGCGGTGGCGGAGGAGCGCACGGCGAAGGAGGCGTCGGCGGTGGAATCGGCGATCAGGGCGTCGTAGTGGGCCTTGATCTCGTTCTGCAGCTGGGCCGGGAACGGGGTGTCGATGATCCACTGGCGGATCTTGGCACCGGCAGCCAGCAGGGCATTGACGTTATCCACATCCAGGTTGGAGAGTTCAGCCTCGATGCGGGCGGCCAGGCCTTCATGGGCCAGGAACTCCCGATAGGCATGGGCCGTGGTGGCGAAACCGCCGGGAACCCGCACACCGGTATTGGCCAGCTGGCTGATCATTTCGCCGAGAGAGGCGTTCTTGCCGCCGACACGGTCCACATCTGTCATGCGCAGCTGGTCGAAACCGATTACATAATCGCTCATGAAGTCCTCTGAAGATTGTTTCAAAATCGGGAAACCGCTATTTTAGCGCCTTCCACAACACTTGACCCGCCGATTAGGGAAATCCATGACTCAAGCGCCGTCCCATCTCCCCTCCCGCACCATCTTCTTCATCTCCGATGGCACGGGCATCACCGCTGAAACCCTGGGACACAGCCTGCTCACCCAATTCGAGGGTGTGCGCCTGAAGATGGTGCGGATTCCCTTCGTCAATTCCACGGACAAGGCCCGGGAATGCCTGGAACGCCTGAAGGAGGCGACCATCCTGGACGGCGCCCGGCCCATCGTCTTCTCCACCCTCATCGACCGGGACCTGAACCGCATCCTGAGCGAGGCCAACGTCCTCTGCCTGAATTTCTTCGACACCTTCATCGTGCCCCTGGAGGCGGAGCTGGGCGTCAAGTCCACCCACACCATCGGTCGCACCCACGGTTCCATCGACACCAACGACTACAAGCAGCGCATCGAGGCCATCAACTACACCCTGTCCCACGACGACGGCGTCACCAACCAGGGGCTGGAGCAGGCCGATGTCATTCTCGTCGGCGTCTCCCGCTGCGGCAAGACGCCCACCAGCCTCTACCTGGCCATGCAGTTCGGGGTCAAGGCGGCCAACTTTCCCCTCATTCCGGAAGACTTCGAGCGCATGAAAATGCCCGACAGCCTGGTCAAGCACCGGGAGAAGCTGTTCGGCCTCACCATCCAGCCCGAACGCCTCAACCAGATCCGCAGCGAACGGCGCCCCAACAGCAAGTACGCCTCCCTGGAAAACTGCCGCTACGAGGTCAAGGAGGCGGAGAAGATGATGCGCCAGCACGACATCCGCTGGCTCGATTCCTCCACCAAGTCCATCGAGGAAATCTCCACCACCATCATGCAGGAAGTGAAGCTGGAACGGCTGAGCTTCTAAACCCGTCGCCCTACAAGGCAACAGGGGCGCCATTCTCCAGCCATAGGCCGGGAAGAATGGCGCCCCTGCTGCATTTCGGGCCGGGCCGCTTTAAGGTACTGCACTCGCTGCTGCGGCTCAGCGCCGCTGGCGCACCGTCTCGAACAGGCAGATGGCGGCGGCAGCAGCCACGTTGAGGGATTCGCTGCCCCCCGGCATGGGAATGGCCAGGGGCGCATTGGTCAGGGCCAGCACGGCGGGCCGCACGCCCTGCCCTTCGGAACCGAAGACCCAGGCCACCGGGCCGCGCAGGTCCGCATCGAAGAGGTCGCCCTGGGCCCCCAGGCAGGTAACAGCGGCCTTGCCGCCATAGCCGGCCAGGAAGGCGCAGAGGTCCTGGTTCTCATGGATGACCGTCTGGAAATGGGCGCCCTGCCCCGCCCGCAGGGTCTTGGGTGCCCAGGCCTGGGCGCAATCCGCGCTCAGCAGCACCTGGCGGAAGCCGGCGGCGGCGGCGCTGCGCAGGATGGAGCCCAGGTTGCCCGGGTCCTGCACGCCGTCCAGCAGCACCGCATCGCCCTGGGCGTCGGGGCCGGCGGCGGGCACCGGGGTATTGATGAGGCCGACGATGCCGGTGGGCGTATCCACCAGCCCCAGGTCTTCGAACAGGCGCTCGCTCAGCACCGTCTGCTTGATGCCGGCGGAGGCGGCCAGGTAGGCGGCGATTTCGGGCTTGTCCCGGGCCGCCTCGCTGATGAACAGCTCCCGCACCTTCTGGAAGCGTTCCTCGTAGGCCGTCAGCAGATGCATGCCGTCGAGCACGGAAAAGCCGGTCTTGCGCCGCTCCCGGCCGGACTGGCAGAGGCGCCGCAACTGGCGGTAGGCGGGATTGTCGGGGGATTCGACGAAGCGCATGGTTCAGAACAGCTCGGCCTGGGCCAGCAGCAGCTTCACCGGGCCGAAGGAGCGCCGGTGGATGGGGCTCGGCCCGTGCTGCCGCAGGCGCTCCAGATGGTCCGCCGTGGGGTAGCCCATGTGGCGGTCGAAGGCGTATTCGGGGTATTGCCGGTGCAGGTCGAGCATGGCCTCGTCCCGGGCCGTCTTGGCCAGGATGGAGGCGGCGGCAATGCAGGCCACCTTGCCGTCTCCCTTCACCACGGCCTCCGCCGGCACCATCAGCTTGGGACAGCGGTTACCGTCCACCAGGGCCCGCAGGGGCGCCACGGCAAGGCCGGCAACGGCCCGCTGCATGGCCAGCATGGTGGCGTGGAGGATGTTGAGACGGTCGATTTCGGCCACGGAGGCTTCCGCCACACACCAGGCCAGGGCCTTTTCCCGGATTTCCGGGGCCAGGGCCTCGCGCTTCGCCGCGCTCAGCTTTTTCGAGTCGTTGAGGCCGGCGATGGGTCGGGCCGGGTCCAGGATCACCGCCGCCGCCACCACGCTGCCCGCCAGGGGGCCGCGGCCGGCTTCGTCGATGCCGCAGACCAGGTCGTCAAACAGCTGCAGGGACATCGTCGGCCCGCACGGGACGGCGCCCGAGCACGGAAAGGATGGCCGCCGCCGCCTTCTCCGCCGTGTTCTGGCGCAGCTGCAGGTGGATGCGGGTGAATTCGTCCTCGATGCGGCTGCGCAGCAGCTTGTCGGTCTGCAGGTTGAGCAGGGCCTGGGCCAGATTGTCCGGCGTCGCATCGTCCTGCAGGAATTCGGGCACCACGAACTGGCCGGCCAGGATGTTGGGCAGGCCCACCCAGGGCTGGTACTTCATCCGCTTCATGAGGCGCCAGGAGAAAGGCGCCATGCGGTAGGCGATGGCCATGGGACGCTTGAGCAGCGCCGCTTCCAGGGTGGCGGTGCCACTCGCCACCAGCACCGTGTCGGCGGCCGCCATGGCATCGTGGGAATGGCCGAAGAGCAGGGTGAACGGCACATCCAGGGCCTGATGGCGGTAGATGGCGGTCTCGAACAGCAGGCGGGTTTCCCGGGTGGCCAGGGGCACCAGGAACAGGGCCTTGGGCATGCGGGCGTAAATGCGCTTGGCCGTCTCGATGAAGGTGTCCGCCATGTACTCCAGCTCGGACTGGCGGCTGCCGGGGAGGAAGGCGAAGATCGGCGCCTCCAGGGGCAGGTTCAGCTTTTCCCGGGCCGACTGGCGGTTGATCTCCAGGGGCACCATGTCGGCCACCGGATGGCCCACGTAGTCCACCGGCACGCCCTTGGCCTCGTACAGGGCCGGCTCGAAGGGGAACAGGCAGAGCATGCGGGAGACGGAACGGGCGATCTTGTGGATGCGCTTGCCGCGCCAGGCCCAGATGGAGGGGCTGACGTAGTGGATGGCGGGAATGCCCTTGTTCTTCAGGCCCCGCTCCAGATCCAGATTGAAATCCGGCGCGTCCACGCCGATGAAGACATCGGGCTTTTCCTCCAGCAGGCGCTTTTTCAATTGGCGGCGGATGCCGGTGATTTCCCGGTAGTGCTTGAGCACTTCCACATAGCCGCGCACCGCCAGCTTTTCCAGGGGCCACCAGGCATCGAAGCCCTGGGCCGACATCTTGGGGCCGCCGATGCCGTAGAAGGTGGCGTCCGGCAGGTGCTGCTTGAGCGCCTTGATCAGATGGCTGGCCAGGAGGTCGCCCGAGGCTTCCCCCGCCACCATGGCGATACGGATTCCGTTGCCCGCCATGGCCTCACCGAACGATGCCGCGCTTGGACACGGCGAGGAAATCGAGCAACAGCTGGTATTCGGGATGTTTGGCCAGATCAGCCTCCAGCTTGGCCTTGGCTTCTTCCAGGGTCAGGCCGGACTTGTAGATGGCCCGGTAGGCCCGCTTCAGGGCCATCACCGCCTCGGAAGTAAAACCGCGGCGCTTCAGGCCCTCGCTGTTGATGCCGTAGGGCGAAGCCGTATTGCCGGCAGCGGTGACGTAGGGCGGCAGATCCTGGAACAGGATGGTGCCCATGCCGGTCATGGAATGGGCGCCGATGCGCACGAACTGGTGCACCACGGTGAAACCACCGAGGATGGCGTGGTCGTCCACATGGCAGTGGCCGGCCAGCTGGGCATTGTTGGCGAAAATGGTGTGGTTGCCCACCTGGCAGTCGTGGGCCAGGTGCACGTAGGCCATGATCCAGTTGTCGTTGCCCAGGCGGGTGACGCCGCCGTCCTGGATGGTACCCAGGTTGAAGGTGCAGAACTCCCGGATGACGTTGCGGTCGCCGATTTCCAGACGGGTCGGTTCGCCGGCGTACTTCTTGTCCTGGGGTTCGGCACCGATGGAGCAGAACTGGAAAATCCGGTTGTCCCGACCGATCGTGGTATGGCCTTCGATCACCACATGGGGACCGATCTCGGTGTTGTCACCGATCTGCACATGCTCGCCGATGATGGAATAGGCGCCGACGGAGACGTTCGCTCCGAGCCTGGCTCCGGGATGGACGATGGCCGTCTGATGGATCATGGGCTTACTCGATGGAGCGGACGGTGCACATCAGTTCGGCTTCGGTGGCCAGCTGACCATCGACCCGGGCTTCGGCCTTGAACTTCCAGATGCCGCGCTTGCTGGCGATGATCTCCACATGCAGATTGAGCTGGTCGCCCGGGCTCACCGGCTTCTTGAAACGGGCGCCGTCGATGCCGGCAAAGTAATAGACGGACTTGTCGTCAGGCTTGGAGCCCATGGTCTTGAAGGACAGGATGGCAGCGGCCTGGGCCAGGGCTTCCAGGATCAACACGCCGGGCATGACCGGATGGTGCGGGAAGTGGCCGTTGAAGAAGGGCTCGTTGATGGTCACGTTCTTGATGGCATGGATACTCTTGCCCGGCTCGCATTCGAGCACCCGGTCCACCAGCAGGATGGGATAACGGTGGGGCAGGTATTCGAGAATTTGGTGAATATCCATATTGGTCAAGATTTTTTCTCCAGCTCACTAAGTTTTTTTTCAAGTTCATGGACCCGGTCCGCCAGCTTCGACAGATGGCGCAGATGGGCCGCATTCTTCAGCCAGCCCTCGTGGCGCTCCACGGGGAAGGCTCCGGTGTATTGACCGGGCTGTTTCAGACTCTTGGCCACCAGGGTGCCGGAAGAGACATGCACATCGTCCCCCAGCTCCAGGTGGCCCAGGATGATGGCGCCGCCACCGACGGTACAGCGCCTGCCGATGCGGGCGCTGCCGGCGATGCCAACGCAGCCGGCCATGGCCGCATGGTCGCCGATCACCACGTTGTGGCCGACCTGGATCTGGTTGTCGAGCTTGACGCCGTCGCCGATCACGGTGTCCTCGATAGCGCCCCGGTCGATGGTGGTGTTGGCGCCGATTTCCACATCGTCGCCGATGATGACGCGCCCCACCTGGGGAATCTTCAGCCAGGCCTCGCCATCCTTGGCGAAACCGAAGCCGTCGGCACCGATCACGGCACCGGCATGGATCAGGGCCCGCTTGCCGATACGGCAACCGGCATACACGGTGACATTGGGATGCAGCACCGAACCGTCGCCGATACTGGCGCCGTCGCCGATGACGCAGCCGGCATGGATCACCACGCCCTCGCCCAATTGCACATCCTGCCCCAGTACCACGCTCGGATGCACCGGCGTTTTTGGCTGACGAGCCGGATAGAGCAGCTGGGCTACCCGGGCATAATAAGTATAGGAATTGGCGGCAACGATGCGGGGCCGCTCCGTACCGTCCTGCATGGCCGGCGGCACGATGACTGCGGCCGCTCGGGTGCTCGCCAGCTGGCTGCGATACTTGGGGTTGGAGAGGAAGCTGATCTGCCCCTCGCCGGCCCCGGCCAGGGTGCCCACCCCGCGAATCCGGACGGCACCGTCACCCAGCAGGGAGCCTCCCAGACGGGCGACGATTTCGTCGAGACGAATCCCCTCCCCCGTCACGCGGCCCCCTGGCAAATCGGCTTACTTGCCGGCCTTGTCGTCGGACAGGGCCTTGATCACCTTGTCGGTGATGTCCAGCTTGGGGCTGACCCAGACCACATCCTGCAGGATCAGGTCGAACTTCTCGTTCTCGGCGATCTGCTTGATGGCCTTGTTGGCCTTTTCCAGCACGGCGGCCATTTCCTCGTTCTGGCGCAGGTTCAGGTCTTCGCGGAATTCACGCTGACGGCGCTGGAAGTCGCGGTTCAGATCGTTCAGCTCGCGCTCCTTGTTGCGGCGCTCGCTCTCGGACATGGTGACGCCGTTCTTTTCCAGATTTTCCTGCAGGGTCTGCAGTTTCTTGGCAACGACCTGGAGGTCCTGGTCCCGACGGGAAAACTCGGCATCGAGCTTCTTCTGGGCCTTGACGGCAGCGGGGGCATCGCGGAACACCCGCTGGGTATTCACGTAACCGATCTTGTTCGCTTCATTGGCAAAAGCGGGCACAGCCAGAAATGCAGACAGGACAGCGGCGGCACCGACATTAAGCATTTTGTATTTCAAACCAGTCTCTCCTGATTAAAAAGTAGTACCCATGGTGAACTGGAAGCGCTGGGTCTTGTCGCCTTCCTTGTCGTTCAGCGGCTGAGCCACGCTGAACTTGAGCGGCCCCATGGGCGAAGCCCACGCCACGGCCAGACCCGTGGAATAACGCAGGTCACCCAAGGCAAACTTGGAGTAATCCCCGTTGTCGTCCTTGGGACCAAAGACCTGGCCGGCGTCCACGAACCAGCCCAGACGCAGGGACTTGTCCAGACCAGTACCGGGCATCGGGAACAACAGTTCGGCATTCATCACCACCCGCTTGGTACCGCCGATGGCTTCGTCATTCTGACGGGGGCCGAGGCTGGCCACATCGTAGCCGCGCACTGAAGTCACGCCGCCAGCGTAATAGCTGCGATAGAACGGCAGGGACTTGCCGTTCAGGCCATTACCGATACCAAGCTCCCCATTCAACATCAGGACCAGGTCCTTGGTGAAGGGGAAGAAACGCTGGTGCTGGAGGTTCATCTTGTAGTACTTGAGACTGCCAGCCGGTGCCACTTCGGCACTGACCCGGGTCATACCGCCCTTGGTCGGATAGATCAAACTGTCCCGACCATCCTGGGACCAACCGACCGTACCACTGAACGAGGTGTTGGAATTACCGAATTCCTTGACGTGGTCCAGGTAAATCTGGCGACTGGTGGAGAGCGTCGTGATATCGGTGTTATCCACAGCCACGCCGAAACTGAAGGTTTCCTTTTCGGCAATGGGAATACCCCAACGCAGGCCGCCACCGATGGAGGTGGTCTTGTAGCTCTTGGCGTAGTAGCTCGAGTTGGTGGGATCGTAGGTTTTCTTATAGACATCGAAACCCTGACTGATCCCGTCCACCGTGAAGTAGGGATTGGTATAGGAGAGCGAATAGGTCTCCCGGGACTTGGCCGTATTCACGCCGACCGAAACCGACTTGCCGCTGCCGAAGACGTTCTGCTGGGCAATGGAGCCGGACAGGATGACGCCATCGTTACTGGAGAAGCCGGCACCCAGCATCAGGTTGCCGGTGGGCTTTTCCGTGACGTTCATGGAGACATCCACCTGGTCGCTGGTACCGGCCACCGGTGGTGTTTCCACGGTCACATCGGAGAAGTAGCCGAGCTTGTCCACGCGCTGCTTGGAGAGCTGGATCTTTTCGGCATCGTACCAGCCGCCCTCCATCTGGCGCATTTCCTGGCGGATGACCTCATCCCGGGTCCGCGTGTTGCCACCGATGTTGATACGGCGCACATAGACCCGCTTGCCAGGATCCACGAAGATGGTGAAGGCGACCTGGCGCTTTTCCTTGTCCACTTCGGGTGCGGAGTTCACGTTGGCAAAGGCGTAGCCTTCGCGTCCCAGACGGTCGGAAACGGCCTTCTGGGTTTCATTCAGTTTTTCCCGGGAGAAAATCTCGCCCGGCTTGATGGTCACCAGCTTGCGCAATTCGGCTTCAGGCGCAATCAGGTCACCCGCCAGCTTCACCGAGGAAACGATGAACCGTTCCCCCTCATTGACGCTGATGGTGATGTAGATGTCCTTCTTGTCCGGACTGATGGAAACCTGGGTGGACTCCACATTGAATTCCAGATAGCCCCGGTTCTGGTAATAGGACTTGAGGCTTTCCAGGTCGGCGGACAGCTTCTGTTTGGAATACTGATCGTTCTTGGTATACCAGGTCAGCCAGCCAGGCGTCTGCAACTGGAAGAGTTCCAGCAGTTCCTTTTCCTTGAAGGCCTGGTTGCCGACGATGTTGATCTGCTTGATCTTGGCCGCATCGCCTTCGTCAATGGTGAAGTTGATGGCAACCCGGTTCCGTTCCAGAGGCGTTACCGTGGTCTTGATCTCCACCGCGTATTTGCCGCGGGAGAGATACTGGCGCTTCAACTCCTGCTCCGCCTTGTCCAGCAGGGCCCGGTCGAAAATGCGGGACTCGGCCAGACCGACGTCCTTCAGGCCCTTCTTCAATTGGTCCTTGTCGAACTCCTTGAGGCCGACAAAATCGATCTGGGAGATGGCCGGGCGCTCTTCCAGCACCAGGACCATGACATCGCCATCAACCTCGATGCGCACATCCTTGAAAAAGCCGGTGGCGAACAGGGCCTTGATGGCCTGGGCGGCACGCTCGTCATTCAGGGTGTCGCCGACGCGGACCGGCAGGTAGCTGAATACGGTACCGGCTTCGGTACGCTGAATACCTTCAACACGGATATCTTTGACCACAAACGGGTCGAAGGCTTGGGCCGCAGAAGCGAAAAGCGCCGCAACAACCCCTGCCAACAGGTTTTTGTTCATATTCAGCCGGAAATCAATCGGTTGATGTCGTTGTAGAAGGCAAACGCCATGAGCAACAAAAGCAGCGCCAGCCCGATTTGTTGACCAATCTCCATGAACCGCTCCGAGACTGGCCCTCGCTTGATAATCTCAATCATATGATACATCAAATGCCCGCCATCCAGCACCGGCACGGGGAGCAGATTGAGGATGCCCAGACTGATGCTGACCAGGGCCAAAAACTTGAGGTAGTAGTCGATCCCCATGCGAGCCGATTGACCCGCGTAATCGGCGATGGTGACCGGACCGCTGAGATTGCGCCAGGACACCTCTCCCGTCAGCATCTTGCCCATCATCACCAGGCTGAAGGAGGATTTTTCCCAGGTTTCCTCGACCGCCTTGGACAAGGCGGTCAGCACATCGTAGCGCACCGTGACCGTCAACTCGTCGCGGCTGGGACCCGCATCGCGCACGCCGACGCCGATGCGCCCGATCCTGGCGCCGCGATCCCCATAGCCTTCCGGCACGACACTGATTTCCAGCCGGGCATCGTCGCGAAGAATGCTCAGGCGCAGCGGCTGGTCCGGCGCATTGCGGATTTTCTGCACCACATCCGACCAGAATTCGATGGCCACGCCATCCACCGCCAGCACCCGATCACCACTCAGGAGCCCCGCGGCCTCCGCCGGACTGCCGGGCGTCACCTTGCCGAACACCGGCGCCAGCTGGGGCCGGAAAAAATTCACCCCCAGGAGCCCCAGCGGATCCCCCTCGTAACCCTGCTCCCTCAAGGGTGCCAGGTTGAGGCGCCGGAATACGATTTGCTGACGGGCGTCCTGGACTTCGATACTCACATAGCCGGGATCGGGCTCTCCACCTTCGGCCCCGGCGGACTTATTGACGCTGGACTGCAGCAGTTCCCAGCGGAAATCCTGCCAGGTCTGCACCGGCCGGCCATCCACCCGGACCACCACTTCGCCGTTTTGAATACCCGCCTCGGCGGCCGCGGAGGCGGCCGGTGGCGCGCCCAGGATGGGGCGCAGTTCTTCGGTGCCGCTGTAGAAAAGCCCCCAGTAAATCAGGACCGCCAGCAGCAGGTTGGCCAGGGGGCCCGCCGCCACAATGGCCATGCGCTTGCCCACCGGCTGCACGTTGAAGGCCCGGTGCAGTTCCTGGGCCGCCACGGGAGCCTCCCGCTCGTCGAGCATCTTGACGTAGCCGCCCAGCGGGAAGGCACCGACGGCCCATTCGGTACGGTCCGCCCCGGAGAACAGCGAAAAAACTGGCCGTCCAAAACCGATGGAAAAGCGCAGGACTTTCACGCCGCAGAGCCGGGCGACCCAATAATGTCCCAGTTCGTGCACCACGATCAGGACACCGAGGACGACGGCGAATGCCGCCAGGTAGAAAAGGAAGTTGCTCACCGCAGCGATTCCCGGGCCAACAGTTCCCTGGCCTTGGCACGGGCCTGCGCATCGGCGCCCATCACGTCGTCAAGACTGCCCACGGCGACCGTGGGAATGGCATCGAGGGTCGCCTCAATGACGCGGGGAATGGCGGTAAAACCGATGGCGCCGGCCAAGAATGCCTCCACTGCCACTTCGTTGGCAGCGTTGAGCAGGGCCGGGGCACTGCCCTCCTCCGCCAGAGCCCGATAGGCCAGGGAGAGGCAGGGGAAACGCCGGTTGTCGGGCTCCTGGAAATCCAGCCGGCCAACCTGGAACAGGTCGAGAGGGCCGACCCCGGACTCGATACGCTCGGGAAAGGCCAGTGCGTGGGCGATCGGAGTGCGCATGTCCGGGTTGCCCAGTTCGGCCAGCACCGAGCCATCCACATACTCCACCAGGGAATGGATGACGCTCTGGGGATGGATCACCACCTGGATCTTGTCGGCGGCCACGTTGAACAGATAGTGGGCCTCGATCACCTCCAGGCCCTTGTTCATCATGGAAGCCGAATCCACTGAAATCTTCCGCCCCATGACCCAGTTGGGATGGGCGCAAGCCTGATCCGGCGTGACCGATTCGAGACTCTCTGCCGTGGCGTTGCGGAACGGCCCGCCGGAGGCAGTGAGCAGAATCCGACGCACCCCATTTCTTGACAAATCACTTGAGAAATTAATCGGAAGTGATTGAAAGATAGCGTTATGCTCACTATCGATGGGCAACAAGGTGGCGCCATACCGGGCCACTGCAGCCATGAATACCGGCCCGGCCATGACCAGGGCCTCCTTGTTGGCCAGCAGCACTTTCTTGCCGCAACGGACCGCGGCCAGGGTGGGCGCCAGACCGGCCGCACCGACGATGGCGGCCATGACCGCATCCACCTCCGCCAGCTCCGCCATCTGGCACAAGGCCTGGGGACCGTGCAGCACCTCGATGGAGAGCCCCGCCAGCCGGCCCCTCAAATCGTGGGCCAGAGCCTCGGTACCGACCACGGCATAAGATGGCAGGAATTCCCGACACTGTTCCGCCAGCTTGTCCACCTGCCGGTGGGCACACAGAGCCACCACCCGGTAGCGCTGGGGATGACGGCGGACGACGTCCAGAGTGCTGACGCCGATGGAGCCGGTGGAACCTAGGATGGTGAGACGCTGGGGCTGCATGGGGAGTCCGGCAAAAAATACGGAAGGATCAGAGAACGAGCCAGAGCAGGGTCACCAAAGGCAGGGTCGAAGTGAGACTGTCGATGCGATCCAGAATGCCGCCATGGCCCGGCAACAGTTGGCTGCTGTCCTTGATGCCGGCCTGGCGCTTGAGCAGGGACTCGAACAGGTCGCCGATGATGCTGACCGCGGTCAGCACCAGCAGGGTGGGAATCAGGAGCAGCACAGGCAAGATCACCGCGGAACCGGCAAGGAAATAGACCGCCAGACCGTAGATCAGGACCCCGGCCACAGCACCGTAGGCTCCCTCCCAGGTTTTCCCCGGGCTGATCTGGGGCGCCAGCTTGCGGCGGCCGAAGGCCCGGCCGGTGAAGTAGGCGGCAATATCGGCGATCCAGACCAGGGCCATGATGCCGAGCAGAGCCCAAGGACCCAGGTGGCGCAGCAGGACCAAGGCCAGCCAGGTGGGCAAGAGCACCACGGCGCCGGTCAGCAGGCCGAACGCCGTCCCCGACAAGGGAAAGCGCCGCACCAGCCACAAGGGCACCAGTAGGGTCCAGAAACCCAGGGCCGGCAGCAGGAACCACCAGGCCAGGGACAGGGCGGCGCCCTTGTCGAGGCTGCCGGAGAGACCGAGCGCCTCCGGCTGGGCAAGCATCAAGGTGGTACAAGGGACACCAAGGAGCAAGGCCACCGCGATCCGCTGGATGCCGACCAGACGCATCAGGCCGCCCCACTCCCAGGCCGCCAGCATGGCGACAACGGTGGCCAGCAGGGTCCAGCCCAGGGGCGAAAGCAGGAACAAGGCGGCCAGGAAACCGATCAGCAGGAAAATGGCGGTGATGACCCGGGCCTTAAGCATGGGAGTTCCCTTTGGTGTCGGTGGCGAGCTGCTCGCTGGTACGGCCGAAGCGGCGCTCCCGCTGCTGGTAGGAAGCAATGGCAGCCTCCAGGGCGGCCGTATCGAATTCGGGCCAGAGGGTATCGGTGAAATAGAATTCCGAGTAGGCCAGCTGCCAGAGCAGGAAATTGCTGATGCGCTGCTCGCCCCCGGTGCGGATGAACAGATCCGGCTCCGGGGCATAGGCCATGGCCAGGAAAGGCGCCAGATCCTCTTCCTGCCACTGGCCTAACTTGTCGGGACAGGCCTGGGCCAGACGGTTGGCCGCCTGCAGGATGTCCCAACGACCGCCGTAGTTGGCGGCAATGGTCAGGGTCAGGCGCTCGTTGCCGGCAGTGCGCTCCTCACCCTGGCGGATGAGTTGCTGCAAGGCGGGATCGAAACGGGACAGGTCGCCCACGATGCGCAGGCGTACACCGTTGCTGTGCAGCCGTTCCACCTCCTGCTGCAGCGCCTTGACGAACAACTGCATGAGCAGGCTGACTTCATCCTGGGGACGGCGCCAGTTCTCGGAACTGAAGGCGAACAGGGTCAGGTATTCCACCCCTTTTTCCAGGCAAGCCCGCACCATGTCGCGGACAGACTCGACGCCTTTGGTGTGACCGGCAAAACGGGGGAGGAAACGCTTTTTGGCCCACCGGCCATTGCCATCCATGATGATGGCAATGTGCCGGGGCACTGCTGCCGCCCGGGGGATATCCCGGGTGGAGCTTTTGAAAATGGACATCCGGTGAAATCTCCCGGAAGGGGAAGATGGCGGTCAGACCGCCATCAGCTCGGCTTCCTTCTGGGCGACGAGCTTGTCCACTTCGGCAATGTATTTGTCGGTGAGCTTCTGGATGTCGTCCTGGGTGCGACGCTCGTCGTCCTCAGAAATCTCCTTGGACTTGACGCCTTCCTTCAGGCTGTTGTTGGCATCCCGGCGCAGGTTGCGCACGGCCACCTTGGCATTCTCGCCTTCACCCTTGACCACCTTGGTCAGGTCGCGGCGGCGCTCTTCGGTCAGGGGAGGCATCGGCACGCGGATCAGGTCGCCCTGGGTGGCCGGATTGAGGCCCAGATCGGAATCGCGGATGGCCTTTTCGATCTTGGCGCCCATGCCCTTTTCCCAGGGCTGCACGCCGATGGTGCGGGCGTCCACCAGGGTGATGTTGGCCACCTGATTAACCGGCACCATGCTGCCGTAGTAATCCACCTGCACGTGATCCAGCAGGCCGGTATGGGCACGGCCGGTGCGGACCTTGGCGAGGTCGTTCTTCAAGGCCTCGATGGACTTCTGCATCTTGGCTTCGGTGTTCTTCTTGACTTCGGAAATCATGGTCTGTTCCCCTCAGCAGTAGACCAGCGTGCCTTCCGCTTCACCCAGCACCACCCGCTTCAGGGCGCCGCTCTTGAAGATGGAAAACACGTTGATCGGCAGTTTCTGGTCGCGGCACAGCGCGAATGCGGTGGCATCCATGACCGCCAGATTGCGGGCGATGGCTTCGTCGAAACTGATCTTGTCGTAACGGGTGGCGGACGGGTCCTTCTTCGGGTCGGCAGTGTAGATGCCGTCCACCTTGGTCGCCTTGAGCACGATCTGGGCGCCGATTTCGGCACCGCGCAGGGCGGCGGCGGTATCGGTGGTGAAGAAGGGGTTGCCGGTGCCGGCAGCGAAAATGACGATGCGGCCCTGTTCCAGATAGCGGATGGCCTTGCCCCGGATGTAGGGCTCCACCACCTGCTCGATATCCAGGGCGGACTGGACCCGGCTGTTGAGGCCGGCCATGCGCATGGCGTCCTGCAGGGCCAGACCGTTCATGACGGTGGCCAGCATGCCCATGTAGTCGGCAGTAGCCCGGTCCATGCCGGTGGCGGCAGGCGCAACACCGCGGAAGATGTTGCCGCCGCCGATGACCACGCCGATTTCCACCCCCAGTTCAGCCACTTCCTTGATCTCGGCGACAATCTCGGAGATCGTCTGGCGATTGATGCCGTAGGCATCGGAGCCCATCAGGGCCTCGCCGCTGAGTTTGAGGAGAATACGCTTGTAGGCCGGCTGGGGAGTGGTATCGGGCATGGGCATCCTTAGATTGCTAGATTACTTCTGGGCAGCAGCGGCAGCCTGGGCAGCCACTTCAGCAGCGAAGTCGGTGACCTTCTTCTCGATGCCTTCGCCCACGATGAACAGGGTGAAAGCGGCCACGGAGGCACCCTTAGCCTTCAGCAGCTGTTCGATGGTCTGCTTGCCGTCTTCAGCCTTGACGAAGACCTGGGCCAGCAGGGTCACTTCCTTCAGGAACTTCTGCACGGTGCCGTCGGCGATCTTTTCCAGCATGGCTTCGGGCTTGTTGTCGGCACGGGCCTTTTCGATGGCGACGCGACGCTCGGTGTCGATCAGTTCCTGGGAAACGCCGGAAGCATCCAGAGCCTTGGGCTTGGAAGCGGCGATGTGCATGGCGATGTCCTTGGCCAGCTGTTCGTCGCCGCCCACCAGGTCCAGCAGCACGCCGATCTTGGCGCCGCCGTGGATGTAGGAAGCCAGCTTGCCCTGGGCTTCCACGCGCACGAAGCGGCGGAAGGACATGTTTTCACCGATCTTGCCGACCAGGGCGGCACGGATGGATTCCAGGCTCTGACCACCCACTTCCAGGGCGGAGAGGGCTTCCACGTCGGCCGGGTTCTTGGTGGCCACCAGTTCGGCGGCGTTCTTCACCAGTTCCAGGAAGTCGTCGTTCTTGGCCACGAAGTCGGTTTCGCAGTTCACTTCAACGATGGCGCCCAGCTTGGCGTCAGCGGAAATGTAGATGCCGACCACGCCTTCGGCGGTCACGCGGGCAGCGGCCTTGGTAGCCTTGTTGCCCAGCTTGACGCGCAGGATTTCCTCGGCCTTGCCCATGTCGCCGTCGGCTTCGGTCAGAGCCTTCTTGCATTCCATCATCGGCGCATCAGTCTTTGCGCGCAGTTCAGCCACCATGCTTGCGGTAATTGCCGCCATATTTTTTCTCCGGTTGCTACTGGAAGGGCGCCACGCAGGCGCCCTTCCGGATTGACATAAACGAATCAGAAACGCCGCTCGGAAGCGGCGTCGGAAGGGACCGATTACTCGGCAGCTTCTTCCACTTCAACGAACTCGTCGTCGCCGCCGGTGGCAGCCACGATTTCCTGCAGGGACATGCTGCGGCCTTCCAGGATGGCATCGGCCACGCCACGGGCGTACAGGCGGATGGCGCGGGAGGAGTCGTCGTTGCCGGGGATCACGTAATCCACGCCTTCGGGGGAGTGGTTGGTATCAACCACGGCGATCACGGGGATGCCCAGCTTGTTGGCTTCGGTGATGGCGATCTTGTGGTAGCCCACGTCCACCACGAACAGGGCGTCGGGCAGGCCGGCCATGTTCTTGATGCCGCCGATGGACTTCTGCAGCTTTTCCAGTTCGCGCTTCTGCATCAGGGCTTCCTTCTTGCCCAGACGCTCGATGGAGCCGTCCTCGACGGACTGTTCCATGTCCTGCAGACGCTTGATGGACTGCTTGACGGTCTTGAAGTTGGTCAGCATGCCGCCCAGCCAGCGCTGGTCAACATAGGGGGTGCCGGCGCGCTGGGCTTCTTCGGCGATGATCTCGCGAGCCTGGCGCTTGGTGCCGACGAACATGATGGTGCCCTTGTTGGCGGCCAGCTTCTTCACGAAGGCCATGGCTTCGTTGTACTTGGCCAGGGTCTTTTCCAGGTTGACGATGTGAATCTTGTTGCGGGCACCGAAGATGTACTGAGCCATCTTCGGGTTCCAGAAACGGGTTTGGTGGCCGAAGTGAACACCGGCTTCCAGCATCTGACGCATAGTTGCGGACATATAAAACTCCTCAAGGGTTGAACCGCCATCCGCCGCATTACAGCTTTAAAAGCCACTACTGCCACCCGCAAAGCGGGCACCCTAGATAGAGGCGGATGTGAGTAATTTGCCCGGAACCGGACCACCCGGTTCCATGACATGCAAGCCTGGCAAAACAGTTTTGCCAGCCCCGTCTTCCCGGTTTCGATGGACCGAAGCCGAAAAGCCGCAGGATTTTAGCATTTCATCGCTTTTTACTCAAGGCGAACCACCGGCCGCCAAAATTGCCTAAGGGTGGCGCCTTCTATATCCTTCGCCCTTCAACCCGCATCAGACAAAGAGCCGCAATGAGCGTCATCATCAAAACCGCCGACGAAATCGAAAAAATGCGTATCGCCTGCCGCCTGGCGGCGGAAGTGCTCGACCACGTCACCCCCTATGTGAAGCCCGGCGTCACCACCGGCGAACTGGACCGCATCTGCCACGACTACATGGTCAATGTGCAGGGCTGCATCCCCGCCCCTCTCAACTACGCCCCGCCGGGCTACACGCCCTACCCCAAGTCCATCTGCACCTCCATCAACCACCAGGTGTGCCATGGCATCCCGGGGGAAAAGCCGCTGAAGAACGGCGACATCGTCAACCTGGACATCACCGTCATCAAGGACGGCTTCCACGGCGACACCAGCCGCATGTTCGTGGTCGGCGAAGGCTCTATCCTGGCCAAGCGCCTGTGCGAGATTACCCACGACTGCATGTGGATCGGCATCAACCAGATCAAGCCCGGCGCCCACCTGGGCGACATCGGCGCCGCCATCCAGAAATATGCGGAAAATGCCGGTTTTTCCGTGGTCCGGGAATTCTGCGGCCACGGCATCGGCCGCAAGTTCCACGAAGACCCCCAGGTCCTGCACTACGGCAAGGCCGGCACCGGCATCGAACTGAAGCCCGGCATGATCTTCACCGTGGAACCCATGATCAACGCCGGCAAGGCCGCCATCAAGGAAATGGGCGACGGCTGGACCATCGTCACCAAGGACCGCAGTCTTTCCGCCCAGTGGGAACACACCATCCTGGTCACCGAAACCGGCTACGAAGCCCTGACCGTCTCCGCCGGCAGCCGCCCCAAACCCGACTGGATCTGAAGCCCATGCCCAGCAGCGCCCCCGCTCCCCATCCCCTGGCCCATTACAAAGCCATGCTGCAGGAAGGGCAGCAGGCGCTGAAGTCGGACTACCAGTCCCAAGGCGACGCCGCTGCCCTGCTGCGGCAACGCTGCAGCAACATCGACAAACTGCTGGTGCAAATCTGGCAGGACCAGCAGTTCCCCTCCTCCCTGGCCCTGGTGGCCGTGGGCGGCTACGGCCGCGGCGAGCTGTATCCGGCCTCCGACATCGACCTGCTGCTGCTGTTGCCGGAGGAGCCCGACGAGGCCCTGAAGGGCAAGCTGGAACAGCTGGTGGGCCTGTTCTGGGACATCGGTCTGGAAATCGGCCACAGTGTCCGCACCCTGGAAGAATGCCTGCAGGAGGCTGCCGGCGACATCACGGTGCAGACGGCCCTCATCGAAGCCCGCCTGCTGAGCGGCGACCAGGCCCTCTTCAGCCGCTTCCAGCAGGGACTGGCGGCCACCCTGGACCCCCAGACCTTCTTCAAGGCCAAGAAGCTGGAGCAGGACGAGCGCTACATCCGTTTCCATGAAACCCCCTACGCTCTGGAGCCCAACCTCAAGGAAAGCCCGGGCGGCCTGCGGGACCTCCAGGTGGTGCTGTGGGTGGCCCAGGCGGCCGGCCTGGGCCGAACCTGGCAGGACCTGGAACGGGGCGGTTTCATCACCGCCGAGGAAACCCAGGCCCTGATCGAGGCCCAGGGCCTGCTGGAGACCCTGCGGGTCAGGCTGCACCTGCTCACCGGCCGGCGCGAGGACCGGCTGCTGTTCGACGTGCAGACGCCCATGGCGGCGGACATGGGCATCGAAGCCACGCCCACCCGCCGCTCCAGCGAACAGCTGATGCAGCGTTACTACCGCAACGCCAAGCTGGTGACCCAGCTCAACATCATCCTCATGCAGAACATCGGGGCCGCCATCTTCCCGGCCCAGGAACGGGCCCCCGAAGCCATCGACGCCAATTTCCAGAAGGCCAACGGCCTGCTCGACGTCAGCGACGAAGAAGTCTTCCAGCGCCGTCCCGGCGCCCTGCTGGAAGCCTTTCTCCTGCTGCAGCAGAACCCGGACCTGAAGGGCATGACCGCCCGCACCCTACGCGCCCTGTGGCGGGCCCGCCTGCTCATCAACGACGAATTCCGCGCCGATCCGGCCAACCGGGCCTGCTTCCTCAAGCTCTTCCAGCAGAAGCAGGGCATCGTCCACGAATTCCGCCGCATGAACCAGTACGGCATCCTGGGCCGCTACATCCCGGCCTTCGGCGCCGTGGTGGGCCAGATGCAGCACGACCTGTTCCATGCCTACACGGTGGACCAGCACATCCTTCAGGTGATGCGCAACATGCGCCGCTTCACCATGGAGGAATTCGCCCACGAATACCCTCTCTGCTCCCGCCTGGTGGCCGGCTTCGACCGCCCCTGGCTGCTCTACATCGCCACCCTGTTCCACGACATCGCCAAGGGCCGGGGCGGCGACCACTCCAGCCTGGGCATGGCCGACGCCCGTGCCTTCTGCGAAAACCACGGCCTGGCGCCGGAAGACACGGAGCTGGTGGAATGGCTGGTGGGCCAGCACCTGGTCATGTCCCAGGTGGCCCAGAAGGAGGACATCACCGATCCCGAAGTGGTGGCGGCCTTTGCCGCCCGGGTCAGGGACGAACGCCATCTCACCGCCCTCTACCTGCTCACCGTGGCCGACATCCGGGGCACCAGCCCCAAGGTGTGGAACGCCTGGAAGGGCAAGCTGCTGGAGGACCTCTACGGCATGACCCTGCGCCTGCTGGAAAAGGGCGTCACGCCCGAACCCCACGGCGTCATCGAAGAGCGCCAGGAGGAGGCCCTGCGCCTGCTGCGCTACTTCGCCCTCTCCGACACGGTGCACCAGGGCCTGTGGAAGCAGCTGGACACGGTCTATTTCCTGCGCCACTCGGCCGAGGAAATCGCCTGGCACACCCGCTGCCTGCACTACCGCATCCACCACGACGAGCCCCTGGTGAAGGCCCGCCTGCGCCAGATCCAGGACTGCAGCGAGGCCACCGAGACCCTGCAGGTCATGGTCTACACCCGGGATCAGCCGGACCTCTTCGCCCGCCTCTGCGGCTTCTTCGGCCGCGCCGGCTTCAACATCGTCGATGCCAAGATCCACACCACCCGCCACGGCTACGCCCTGGACAGCTTCATCCTGCTCGACGTCTCCAACCGGGAGATTCCGCGGGAAATGGCCAGCTATGTGGAACACGAGCTGACCGAAGCCCTGCTCCACCCGGGGCCGCCGGAGGCACCGCCCACCGGCCGCCTGTCCCGCCAGGTGCGGCACTTCCCCATCGCGCCCCAGGTCAGCCTGCTGCCCGACGACCGGGGCCACTGCGTCCTCTCCATCGTCGCCGCCGACCGTCCCGGCCTGCTCTTCTCCGTTGCCCAGACCCTGGCCCGACACGGCGCCGGGCTGCAGACGGCGAAAATCGCCACCCTGGGCGAACGGGCCGAGGACACCTTCCTCGTTTCCGGCGGCGACCTGGACCAGAGCAGCAAGCGCATCCGTCTGGAAACGGAATTGCTGGAAATGCTGCAGGTCTAGGGCAGAATCCAGGCGGCGGACTGCGCCAAGAAAAAAGGAGGCCGCGGCCTCCTTTTTTTAATCCTCCGCCCCCGTGCCGGGGCCCTCGGGAAACAACTCCTCGATGAAGCCGAAGCGGGAAAAGTCCCGGATGCGGGCCGGATAGAGCAGGCCGTCCAGATGGTCGCACTCGTGCTGCACCACCCGGGCGTGGAAACCTTCCACCACCCGCTCCAGGGGCTCGCCCCCGGGGGTGAAGCCGCTATAGCGCAGGCGCTTCCAGCGGGGCACCCAGCCGCGCATGCCGGGCAGGGAGAGACAGCCTTCCCAGCCCTCTTCCTCCTCGCTGCCGAGGGGCTCCAGCTGCGGATTGAGCAGCACTGTGAAGGGAATGGCCGGAGCCTCCGGATAGCGTTCGCTGCTGTCGAAGCCGAACACCACCAGGCGCAGGTCCACGCCGATCTGGGGCGCCGCCAGGCCGACGCCGCCCTCCGCCACCATGGTCGCTTCCATGTCCGCAATCAGGGCGGCCAGGGCGGGAGTGCCGAACTCGGTGATTTCCCGGGCCCGCTGCCGCAGCACCGGATGGCCCATGCGCAGGACGGGACGGGCGACGCCGGCGGCCATGGTCAGTCCCGGGCGCCGTGGTTGGCGACCAGCTGCTCGATGATGCCCCGCACCCGCCCCATGGCGTTCTGCAGCACATCCTCGATGGACTCGAAGTGGATGCCGTCCCGGCTCTCGCCGCGGCCGGCGGCGTAGTTGGCCACCACGTTGATGGCGGCATAGGGCAGATCCAGCTCCCGGGCCAGCACCGCTTCGGGCATGCCGGTCATGCCCACCAGGTCGGCGCCGTCCCGCTCCATGCGGTTGATTTCGGCGGCCGTCTCCAGGCGCGGCCCCTGGGTGGCAGCATAGACGCCGCCCATGCGCACCTCCTCGCCGATCATGGAGGCGGCGGTGAGAATCTGGTTGCGCAGCAGCTCGTCGTAGGGATGGGTGAAATCCACATGGGTCACGGTGCAGCCGTCGCCTTCGTGGAAGGTGGAACGGCGGCCCCAGGTGTAGTCGATGATCTGGTGCGGCACGACGATGTCGCCGGGGGCCAGGTCGCCGCGGATGCCACCGACGGAAGCCACGGAGACGATGGCTGTGGCCTTCTTCGACCACAGGGCCCACAGGTTGGCGCGGTAATTCACCTCGTGGGGCGGAATGGTGTGGCCGTAGCCGTGGCGGGCGACGAACATGGCGGGCTGGCCGCAGATGTTGCCGAAGGTGACGGGCCCGGAGGGCTCGCCGTAGGGGGTGCGGACGATTTCCCGGTGGGAAATGTCCAGGTTGGCCAGCTGGGTCAGGCCACTGCCGCCGATGATTGCAAGCATTGCGGGAAAACTCCGAAGATTGGCCGGTGGCGGCGAAGGCCGCCGCCGGGATTACTCGTCCTTGAGGGCGTAGATGGCCGGCAGGTTGCGCCAGGCGCCGTAGGCATCCATGCCGTAGCCGAAAACGAAGCGGTCGGGCACCTTGAGGGCCGCGAAATCGGCAGTCACGGGCTTATTCTTGCCGTTTTCCTTGTCCGTCGCCACCGCCAGATAGACGGCCTTGGCCCCCTGGTGCAGCAGGCGGTCCTTGATGGCCGCCAGGGTCACGCCTTCGTCCAGGATGTCGTCCACCACCAGCACGGTGCGGTCCTTGACGCTGGTCCAGGGCGCAGCGCGCCAGGACAGGGCGCCGCCGGCCGTATCCTGGCCGTAGCGGGTGGCATGCAGGTAGTCGAAGTCCGCCGGGAAGGGCAGGCGGGCCATCAACTGGCCGGCAAAGACCACGCCGCCGGTCATGACGCAGAGGATCAGGGGATTGCTCTCCCCCAGGCGGGCGGTGATTTCCGCCGCCACCCGGTCCACGGCGGCGGACACGGTTTCGGCGGAATGGACCAGTTCTCCCCGGGCCAGCAGGGCCAGGGCTTCTTCGCGGGTAGCCATGGGCTGCTCCTTCTTATTTCAGGGAATCGAGATAGGCGCCGAAGGCGGCCCCCACTTCGGGATGGCGCCGGCCCAGGTCCACCGTGGCCTGCAGATAGCCCAGCTTGGAGCCGCAATCGTAGCGGGTGCCGGCGTAGCGGTAGGCCAACACCTGCTCTTCCGAGAGCAGGGAGGCGATGCCGTCGGTGAGTTGGATTTCGCCGCCGGAGCCTTTGCCGATGCGCTCCAGGTGGTGGAAGATGCGCGGCGTCAGGATGTAGCGCCCGACCACCGCCAGGGTGGAAGGAGCCTCCTCGGGCTTGGGCTTCTCGACGATGGCGGCGATCTGCTCCAGGCGCTCGGCCACCGGCTTGGCGTCCACGATGCCGTAGCTCTTGGTGTCGGCCCGGGGCACGTCCTGCACCCCCAGCACGGAGCAATGGTAGTAGTCGTAGGTGTCCACCATCTGCTTCATCACCGGCGTCTCGCCGTCCAGCAGGTCGTCGGCCAGGATCACGGCGAAGGGCTCGTCCTGCACCACCGGCGCCGCGCACAGCACGGCATGGCCCAGGCCCAGGGCCTCGGGCTGGCGGATGTAGATGCAGTTCATGGACTTGGGCAGCATGTCCTGCACGAACTTGAGCATTTCGGTCTTGCCCCGCTCGGCCAGTTCCTTCTCCAGTTCGTAGGCCTTGTCGAAATGGTCCTCGATGGCCCGCTTGCTGCGGCCGGTGACGAAGATCATGTCGGTGATGCCGGCGGCACAGGCCTCTTCCACCGCGTACTGGATCAGGGGCTTGTCCACGATGGGCAGCATTTCCTTGGGACTGGCCTTGGTCGCCGGCAGGAAGCGGGTTCCCAGGCCGGCCACGGGGAAGACGGCCTTACGCACTTTTTTCATTGGATTTTTCCTCATTCAGCAGATTCAGGAGGGCCGTCTCGTCGAGCACGGGCACCCCCAGTTTCAAGGCATTTTCCAGCTTGGAGCCGGCTTCCTCGCCGGCCACCACATAATCGGTCTTCTTCGACACCGAGCCGCTGACCTTGCCGCCCTGGGCCTCGATGCGGGCCTTGGCCTCGTCCCGCTTCAGGGTCGGCAGGGTGCCGGTGAGGACGAAGGTGAGGCCCGCCAGGGGCCGGGGTCCCAGGGCCTGGGCCGGCAGGGCCGCCAGCAGTTCCCGCCGCAGGGCCGCCAGGGCCGTCAGGCGGGCGCGGTTGCCCTCCTCCTCCAGCCAGGCTAGCACCGCGGTCGCCACCTCGGCGGGCAGGGCCGCCAGTTCCAGGCAGCCGGGTGCCAGGGCCGCCAGTCCCTCGCCTTCAGGCACCAGATCGGCCAGCTGGCGCGCCCGCACCGGCGTCAGGCGGGGAATGCCGAGGGCTGCGTAGAGTTCGGTCCAGCCCAGGCGGCCGCCCAGCTCGGGGCTGGGGGCATGTTCGTCGGCCGGCGCCACGCCAGCCGCCAGCAGGGCATCCACGGCGGCGGCATTGTGGGGTTCGGCGAAGAAGTCGGCAATGGCCGTGGCCACGGTGGCGCCGATATCCGGCAGGGCCGCCAGGAGGGGCGCCGGAGCCCGGCGCACCACGGCCAGGGAGCCGAGCCAGTCGGCCAGGGTCTTGGCCGTGGATTCGCCGACGTGGCGAATGCCCAGGGCGAACAGCAGCCGCGCCAGGGGCGGCGTCTTGCTGGCGGCGATGCCGGCCAGCAGGTTCTCCGCCCAGCGGGTGGCGATCTGGCCCTGCTTCACCGTCTCCGGCGTGACGCCATCCCGCTCGTCGGCGAGGCGCTTCATTTCCAGCAGGTCGGCCAGGGTCAGGCGGTAGAGGTCGGCAACGCCGTGGATCAGGTCGAACTCCACCAGCCGCTCCACATAGCGCTCCCCCAGGCCCTCGATGTCCATCATGCGGCGCCCGGCGAAGTGCAGGATGGCCTGGATGCGCTGGGCCCGGCAGGCGAAGCCGCCGGAACAGCGGGCCACGGCCTCGCCCTCCTCCTTCACCACATGGGAGCCGCACACCGGGCAGCTGCGGGGCATATGGAAGGGCGTGGCGCCGGCGGGACGGCGCTCGGCCACCACCCCCACCACTTCGGGGATGACGTCGCCGGCCCGGCGCACGATGACCGTGTCGCCGATGCAGAGGCCGCCCTTGCGGGCCATTTCGTCCTCGTTGTGCAGGGTGGCGTTGGTCACCGTGACGCCGCCGACGAAGACCGGCTGCAGCCGGGCCACGGGAGTCAGGGCGCCGGTGCGGCCGACCTGGATGTCGATGGCCTCGACCACGGTCAGGGCCTCCTGGGCCGGATACTTGTGGGCCACGGCCCAGCGCGGTTCCCGGGAGCGGAAGCCGAGGCGGGCCTGCAGTTCCAGAGAATTGACCTTGTACACCACGCCGTCGATGTCGAAGGGCAGGCTGTCCCGCAGGGCGCCCATGCGCCGGTGGAAATCGGCCAGGCCGGCGGCGCCCCGCACCACGTCCCGGTGCTGGCACACGGGCAGGCCGAAGGCGGCCAGGGCGTCGAGCAGGCCGGCATGGGTGGCGGGCAGCGTCCATCCGGAGACGGCGCCGATGCCGTAGGCGAAGAAATTGAGGGGGCGGCTGGCGGCGATGGCCGGGTCCAGCTGGCGGATGCTGCCGGCGGCGCCGTTGCGCGGATTGACCAGGGTCTTGTCGCCCCGGGCCAGGGCCTTTTCGTTGTAGCGGGCCAGGTCGTCCCGGCGCATGTACACCTCGCCCCGCACTTCCAGCAGGGGCGGCAGGCTTGCCGCCGGGCCCTGCAGGCGCAGGGGGATGGAGCGCACGGTGCGCAGGTTCTGGGTGACGTCCTCGCCGCTGGCGCCGTCGCCCCGGGTGGCGCCCTGGACGAGCACACCGTGCTCGTAGCGCAGGCTCACCGCCAGGCCGTCAAACTTCAGCTCGGCGGCGTATTCCACCGGCGCCGCGCCCTCCTCCAGCTCCAGTTCCTTGCGCACCCGGGCGTCGAAATTGAAGGCGCCGCTGGGCTCCGTATCCGTCTCGGTCTGGATGGAGAGCATGGGCACCGCATGGCTGACGCTGGGGAAACTGTCCAGGGGCTTGCCGCCCACCCGCTGGGTCGGCGAATCGGCGCTGAGGAGCTCGGGATACTCGGCTTCGAGGGCCTGCAGCTCCCGGAACAGGCGGTCGTATTCCGCATCCGGGACCGTCGGCGCATCGAGCACGTAATAGGCGTGGTTGTGGCTTTCCAGCTCGGCCCGCAGGGCCGCGGCCCGGGCCCGGGCGACTTCCCCCACCGGCATCAGGCGAACAGGCGCAGGGAGAGGGAACCGCCGGCCACCAGGCCGCGCTGGGCCATGGCGCCCTGGTACTGGGCCACCTGCTTGCGGATGGGCTCCAGCAGGGCCTCGGTCAGGGGCTGACGGTTGTCGTCCACCACCACCCCGTGCAGGGAATCGGCGAAGCGGCGGGCCAGGTCGCCCATCTGGTTGAAGACCCGGTCGCCGTTGGGCACCCGGGGCACATCCAGGAGGAAGGTCAGGCCGTGGCAGGAGAGGGTCTTCATGGCCTCGGCGGTGAAGGGCTGCTGGCTCTGGTGGCTGAGGGTGTACAGCACCCGGCCGTCGTCGTCGCGGCGGACGAAGGCACCGTCGGCTTCCAGCACCATGCCGGCGGCTTCGGCCAGGGCGCGGATCTTGGTGCCGGGGAAGAGCTGGCCCACGGCCACCACGTTGATGCCGATCTGGATATCCACGTCGGCGCAGAAGCGGTCCAGTTCGTAGGCGTCTTCCAGGGCCGACTTGCGGGTCGGCAGGTCGGCCACGGCCATGAATTCCTCGGCCAGCTGGCGCATGGCGGTGTGGAAAATGGACAGTTCGGCGTCGGAAATGGCGCCGCGGCGGTCCGCCAGCTGCACGCCGATGCGCAGGCGGCGGTATTCCTGGGGACTGTTCTCGTCCATCACTTCCCACTCGCCGCTGCCTTCGTTAAGGCCGACCCAGGTGACCCGCTTGCCGATGCGCAGCAGGGCTTCCCGCTGGGACTGCATGAACTGGCCGGCGGGAATGAAATCCACGGTTTCCAGGGCCACGATGTAGTCGGCAGCCGGAGAGAGCAGGAAGGTGGGCAGGGCCGGCGCCATCAGGGTGCGGGGGGCCTCGGCTTCGCCCGGGGCCGGCATCTCGCTGGCGGGTGCCCGCGCAGCCACGGCCGGCGCGGCTTCCCGCAGGGGCATGGCGATCGGGTCGATGGACAGGGCACCCTGGGCCTGTGTCGCGGCGAAGGCAGGCGCAGCGGGCTTCACCGCCAGGGCAGGCTCGGCATCGAAGTCCAGGGCGGATTGGGGCGTGGCCTTGGCGGCGGTCCGGGGTGCTTCGGCGGCATAGACGGGTTCGGCCGCCGGGGCCGGTTCGTCGTCGAAGTTGAACACCGGTTCCTGGCGCGCGGCCGGGGCCGGCTCCGCCTCTGCCTCGAACACCGGCTCCTTGCGCTGGGCCAGCTGGGGCGCGCGGATGATCTCGCCGTTTTCGTCGCGCTGGATGAGGACGGCGTATTCCTCCTCGCCCTCTTCCTCCACGGCATCCTCCTCGCCGTCGAGCAGCACATCCTCATCGCTGGGACGCAGCATCTGCTCGGCCACCTGGCGGTGCTTGCGCTCCTGCCACTTGTTGTAGGCCAGCACGCCAACCACGGCGACGCCGCCGAAAGCCAACAGGCCAATGTGCAATTCGGTCATGGCTTTTCCTTTTCCATCGGGGTCATGCGGCCACCTGTTCGCGCATGCGCAGGGCCTCGGCGATATCCACCTCGACGATCCGGGACACCCCGGATTCCTGCATGGTCACGCCCACCAGTTGCTGGGCCATTTCCATGGCGATCTTGTTGTGGCTGATGAACAAAAACTGGGTATTGGCAGACATGCGCTTGACCATCTCGGCAAAGCGCTCGGTATTGGAATCGTCCAGGGGCGCATCCACTTCGTCGAGCAGACAGAAGGGCGCCGGGTTGAGCTGGAACATGGCGAACACCAGGGCGATGGCAGTAAGGGCCTTCTCGCCGCCGGAGAGCAGGTGGATGGTGGCGTTCTTCTTGCCCGGGGGCTGGGCGGTGATCTGCACGCCGGCATCGAGGATCTCGTCGCCGGTCATCACCAACCGGGCCTCGCCGCCGCCGAAGAGGGTCGGGAACAGTTCGCCGAAGTGCCGGTTCACCGTGTCGTAGGTGGCCTGCAGCAGGTCCCGGGTTTCCTTGTCGATGCGGCGGATGGCATTTTCCAGGGTTTCCATGGCGGTGTTCAGGTCTTCCGCCTGGTCGTCGAGGAACTGCTTGCGCTGGGTCGCCGATTCCAGTTCCTCCAGGGCCGCCAGGTTCACCGCTCCCAGTTCCAGGATGGCCTTCTGCAGGCTGCCGATGGAGCTTTGCAGGCTGCTGGCCTTGGTGCCGGCGAAGGCCTGGGCCTGTTCCGCCAGGACTTCCTCGTTGGCGCCGGCTTCCAGCAGCTGGGCGGTGAGCTGTTCCACATTGAGGGCCGCCGCCTGTTCCTTGAGGCGCAGTTCGCCGACCCGGTCGCGCATGGGATTGAGGCCCTGCTCGATCTTCAGGCGCTGCTCTTCCAGCTGGCGCAGGGCCTGGGTGGCGTTTTCCATGGCCTCCCGCTGGGCCGCCAGGGCCTGCTCGCGCAACACGCGCTGTTCCAGGGCTTCCTGCAGCTTGGGTTCGAGAATCTCGACCTGGAGGTTTTCCCGGGTCTGACGGCACTGGGCCAGGTCGTCGGCGATGCGCTGCAGCTGGCGCTGGGACATGACCCGGTTGTTGGCCACTTCGGCCAGCTTGCCTTCGGCCTCGCGCAGGGAGAACTGGGCTTCCCGGTGTTCCCGCTCCACGTTGGCCAGGGCCTCCCGCTCCTCGCGCAGAGCCCGGTCCGCCTCTTCCAGGCGGGCCCGCACGCCGGCGAAGCGGGCATGGAGGGCGTCCAGGTTTTCCCGCTGCTGGGCGATGGCCTCGTCGGCGATGAAGAGGCGCTCCTGCTCCACCTCCTCTTCCGCCGCCAGTTCGGCCGCGGCCTGTTCGATCTGGGCGTGGCGCTCCCGGATACGCTCGAGAATCTGGTTCTGCCGCATCACTTCCATCTGCAGGGTGTGGATGCGGTCCTGCTGTTCCTGGGTGCGGCGGCGCAGGTTCTGGCTATCGCTCTGGCCGGCGGCGATGCGTTCTTCCACTTCGGCCAGGCGGGCCTGGGCGGTTTCCACAGCCAGTTGCTTGTCGTCAAGGGCGGCGGCGAGGGCCTCGATTTCCCGCTGGCGTTCCAGCAGACCGTGTTCGGCCGAATCGGGAGCGAACAGGGTCAGGCTGTGGCGGCTCAGCAGATGGCCTTCCCGGGTCACCAGCAGCTGGCCGGGAGCCAGGCTGGCGCGCCGCTGCAGGGCCGCCTCCATGCTGTCCACGCCGTCGATGCCGTGCAGCCAGTCGGCCAGAACACCGGCCAGGGCCGGCTCATGGCAGCGGATGCGGCCCAGCAGGCCGCCGGCCGGGGCTTCGGCGGCGCCGGAGAGGAGCAAGGTCAGCTTGCCCGCCGGCTTGTCGTCCACCAGGGCGGCCAGGGCCGCCGGGGCTTCCAGGGAAACGGCGTTGAGGCGTTCGCGCAGCACGGCTTCCACCGCGTCTTCCCAGCCCGCGTCCACCTCCAGGCGCTTCCACAGGGGGGTGCGGCTTTCCAGGCCGTGGCGGCGCAGCCATTCACCCACCTTGCCGCCGGACTGGACCCGTTCCTGCAACTGTTCCAGGGCGGCGCGGCGGGCGCGCACGTCGGCCACGTCCTTCACGGCCGCCTGCACTTCCTCCAGCAACTCGCGGCGACGGGCCTCGAGCTGGGGCAGTTCGCCCTGGGCGGCGCCCAGCTTGTCCTGCAGGGCGATCAGGCGCTCCTGCTGTTCGGCCAGTTCCTCGGTCTTCAGGTCCAGCTCGCTGGTATCCGGATCGGCCAGGCTTTCCCGCTCCTGCTCCATGCGGTCACGGCGCTGGGCGATGCTCTGCAGGGTGCGCTCGGCATGGCTGCGGTGGGTCTGTTCCACCTGCAGGGCCTGCTCCACCTTGGCCATCTCGGCCCGCTGCTGGTTGAGGGCCTCCTGAGCCGCCGCCTGGGCCTCCTCGGCCATGGGCAGGCGCTCCTGGCGGGCCTCCAGCTTCATCTGGGCCTGTTCCTGGCGGCCTTCGGCCACCAGTTGCAGTTCGCGCCAGCGTTCCTCGTCCATGTCCAGGCGCTCGGCCTGTTCCTGCCAGTGCTGCTGCTCGCCTTCCAGCTGGGCCAGACGGGATTCCAGCTGCACGCCGGATTCGCGCTGGTGGCGGATTTCCGTTTCCAGCCGGGCCACGTCCGCATTGACTGCGAAGAGGTCGCTCTGGGCCTGGTGCACGCCGTCGCTGGCGGCGAAATGGGCTTCCCGGGAGGCTTCCAGCTGGGCCTCGATGTCGCGCAGGGCGGCGGTCTGGCCTTCCAGGTCGGTGCCGGCCCGCTCGATTTCCATGGCGAAGCGCTGCTGCTCGGCCTTGGCCTCGTTGCGCCGCAGCACCCACAGCACCTGCTGCTTCAGGGTCAGTTCGTCGTTCAGTTGGTGGTACTGGCGGGCCACGGCGGCCTGGGCTTCCAGGCGCTCCATCTGGCCGGCCAGCTCGAGACGGATGTCCTCCACCCGCAGCAGGTTTTCCCGGGTGTCGGCCAGGCGACCTTCGGTTTCCTTGCGCCGTTCCTTGTAGCGGGTGACACCGGCGGCCTCTTCCAGGAACACCCGCAGCTCGTCGGGCTTGGCCTCGATGATGCGGGAGATCATGCCCTGGCCGATGATGGCATAGGCCCGGGGGCCCAGGCCGGTGCCCAGGAACAGGTCGGTGATGTCCTTGCGGCGGACCTTGATGTTGTTGATCAGGTAGTCGGACTGGCCGGAACGGGTCAGCACCCGCTTCACCGACAGTTCGGCGTACTGGCTCCACTGGCCCATGGCCCGGCCCAGGGAATTGTCGAAGATCAGCTCGACGGAGGCCCGGGACACCGGCTTGCGATTGGAGGAGCCGTTGAAGATGACGTCCTGCATGGACTCGCCGCGCAGCTCCGAGGCCTTGGACTCCCCCAGCACCCAGCGCACCGCATCCATGATGTTGGACTTGCCGCAGCCGTTGGGGCCGACGACGCCCACCAGCTGCCCCGGCAGGGCCACCATGGTGGGATCGACAAAGGATTTGAAGCCGGCAAGTTTGAGCTTGGTCAGGCGCATCGGCGGGTCAGTCAGGCGGCGGGTCGGTCGGAGGAGAAAACTTGGTTTTTCCCCCGAAAAGCCCGGATCGCGTTTCTCGTTAATCCAAATGAAACGAAAAGGGCGCCAGAAAAGACTGCGGGCGCCCCGGAATCCACATACATGGGCGCGTATAATAGCATTTTGCCTGTGGCGGACGAACTACCCCGCCATCATGCCCCGGTCCTTTTTCACCGGCAGAAACCGGGACCGGGCCGGGCGGCAGCAAAAACCGGCCGTCCGCCGACAGTTTCATTCAGGCGACGGCAGTGCGGCGCCCCGCCTGAAGCGCCTCGGCGTGGCAGGCGACATATCCGGTTTTCCGCCCTGTCGCACAACACCGCCGCCGGCAGACCAGCCCCGGCCAAGGCCCCACACGACCGATTTGTTGCGCCCGGATTCCACTGAAATCAAACCCTGAGACCTCACCATGACCACCACTCCCCCCACCCCGCTCAACGATGCCGACCTGGACCGTCTGGAAGTCCTGCTGGACGACCCGGCCCTGGAAGACACCCTGCGCCTGGACGAAATCCAGGGCTACCTCTGCGCCACCCTGGGTGGCCCGGTGCCGGTGCCCGAAGAAGAATGGCTGGCCGAGGTCCTGGGCAGCGACGAAGCCGCCGCCAGCCCCGCCGGCCAGGAACTGACCGGCCTGCTGCGCCGCTTTGCCGCCGGCCAGGCCGAGCTGCTCAACTCCGGCGAGCCTCCCGTGCTGCTGCTCTACGGCCAGGAGGAAGGGGACGACGCCCCCAGCGATTTCGCCCCCTGGTGTTCTGCCTACCTGCTGGGCGTGGATGCGGCGCCGGAAGACTGGTTCGACGCCATCGCCGACGAAGAGGAACTGGAATGGCTGGACGAGCGCCTGTTCCCCTTCATGGTGCTGACCGGCGAAGCCGAGGCCGCCGCCAAGGAACACGGCGAGGAATGGCCCGACGGCAAGGAAAAGGCCGACATGGAAAAGCAGTGCCAGGACGACCTGCCCCTGGCCGTGGCCGAAATCCACCGCTTCTGGCTGGCCAAGCGCAACCCGGCCACCCAGCGCCGCGACGGCGACAAGGTGGGCCGCAACGATCCCTGCCCCTGCGGCAGCGGCAAGAAGTACAAGCAGTGCTGCGGCAAGGAATGAGCCTCAGCTGAAGCCCTGCCCCGGCGGCCCCGCGCCGCCGGGGCCCACCCACCCCTTCCTTCCACCGGCGACGGCCTCCTGCCGTCGATCTTCCAGGATTCTTCCGATGCTGGAACGCTACTTCCAACTGTCTGCCCACGGCACCACTGCTCGCACCGAGCTCATGGCGGGGATCACCACCTTCCTCACCATGGCCTACATCATTTTCGTGAACCCGGACATTCTCTCGGCCGCCGGCATGCCCCGGGAGGCGGTGTTCGTCTCCACCTGCCTGGCCGCCGCCCTCGGCTCGGCCATCATGGGGCTCTACGCCAACTACCCCATTGCCCTGGCCCCGGCCATGGGCCTCAACGCCTACTTTGCCTTCACCGTCGTCGGCGGCATGCACTTCCCCTGGCAGACGGCCCTGGGCGCCGTCTTCATCTCCGGCTGCCTGTTCGTCCTGATCAGCCTGTTCCGCCTGCGGGAGGCCATCGTCAATGCCATTCCCCGCTCCCTCAAGTACGCCATCTCCGCCGGCATCGGCCTTTTCCTGGCCATCATCGGCCTCAAGAACGCCGGTCTCATCACCGCCCATCCGGCCACCCTGCTGACCCTGGGGGACCTGCACCAGCCGGGCGCCCTGCTGGCCATCGGCGGCTTCATCCTGATCCTGGCCCTGGAGCAGCGCCGCGTTCCCGGCGCCATCATCATCAGCATCCTGGCGGTCACCGCCACCTCCATGCTGCTGGGTCTGACGCCCTTCAACGGCATCGTCGCCATGCCGCCCAGCATCGCCCCCACCTTCCTGCAGATGGACCTGGAGGGCGCCTTCCACGCCGGCCTGCTGACCGTGGTCATGACCTTCTTCCTGGTGGAACTGTTCGACGCCTCCGGCACCCTCATCGGCGTCTGCCACCGGGCCGGCCTGCTCGACGCCGAGGGCCGCCTGCCGCGCCTGAAGAAGGCCCTGCTGGCCGACTCCGGCGCCATCCTGGCCGGCGCCGCCCTGGGCACCTCCTCCACTACCGCCTACATCGAGTCCGCCGCCGGCACCTCCGTCGGCGGCCGCACCGGCCTCACCGCCGTGGTGGTGGCCCTGCTGTTCCTGGCCGCCCTCTTCCTCGCGCCCCTGGCCGGGGTGGTGCCGGCCTATGCCACCGCTCCGGCCCTGTGCTATGTGGCGGTGCTGATGGTGCGCGGCCTGGCCGAGATCGACTGGGACGACCTCACCGAGTCGGCTCCGGCGGTGGTGACGGCCATCACCATGCCCTTCACCTTCTCCATCGCCCACGGCATCGCCTTCGGCTTCATCACCTATGCCGCCCTCAAGCTGCTGTCGGGCCGGCAGGGCGACCTCAAGCCCATGGTGGTGGTCATCGCCCTGGCCTTCGTCCTCAAATTCGCCCTGCTCTGAGCTGCCCATGAACGACGCCTTTTTCGCCTCCCACATCCGCACCATTGCCGACTGGCCCCAGCCCGGCGTGCAGTTCCGCGACATCACGCCCCTGCTGCGGGACGGCGCCGCCTTCCGCCGCCTCATTGACGCCTTCGCCGAGCGCTATGCCGACAGCCATATCGACGCCGTGGTCGGCATCGACGCCCGGGGCTTCATCATCGGCGCCGCCCTGGCCTACCGGCTCGGCTGCGGCTTCATCCCGGTCCGCAAGGCGGGCAAGCTGCCCTTCACCACGATGCAGGAGTCCTATGCCCTGGAATACGGCGAGGCCAGCATCGAGGTGCATACGGATGCGGCCCTGCCAGGGGAACACGTGCTCATCATCGACGACCTCATCGCCACCGGCGGCACCCTGCTGGCGGCGGTCAATCTCATGACCCGGCTGGGGGCCCGCATAATTGAAGCGGCAGCGGTGGTGGACCTGCCGGAACTGGGCGGATCGGCCCGTCTGGCGGAGGCCGGTCTGCCGGCCTTCACCCTCCTCCGCTATTGAGGCGATAGGCTGCAGAACGGCTCAGGCAGCCGCTTCCACCCGTGCTTCCAGGCGGGTGGACAACAGGCTGGCGGCGGCGATCATGGCCCCGCCCAGCCACTCCCGCGCCCCCATGGTCTCCCCCGCCAGGAACCAGGCGGAGATGGCGGCAAAAACCAGCTCCGAGAGCAGGATGACAATGGCCCGGTTGGCCGCGGTGTGGTGCAGGCCGAACTGCACCACCCTGTTCACCAGCATCAGGATCACGCCGATACCCAGCAGCCACAGGACGCCGACACCGCTCTGGGGCCACTGCATGGAACCCCAGCCGGTGAGCAGCAGGGCGCCGCTGATGACCAGGGCACCGACGAACATGGCGACGGACTTGACCTCGATGGAGAGGGCCTGGGCCCGCCGCGACAGCACGTTGGAACAGGCAAAGAAGAAGCCGGACGCCAGGCCCAGCCATTCGGCCCCATTGCGGGGCCAGGGCAGGCCCATGGCCGGATGCCAGAGCATGGTGGCGGCACCGCCCAAGGACAGGCCCACCACCGCCAGCCCCCACACCCCCAGCTGCTCCCCCAGCCACCAGCGGGCCAGCAGGATGGTCCACAGGGGCGCCAGGTAGAACAGCAGCAGCACCCGTATCACTTCCCCGTGCAGGGTGGCCAGGACATAACCCATGTTGCAGGCGGCGCCGGCCACGCCGATGGCCGCCAGCAGCCAGGAGGGGCGCAGGGCGGCCAGGGCCCGGCGCCAGAAGACCAGCGCCAGCGCCAGGGCCACCGCGTAGGTCAGGGCCGAGGCGGCGATGCCGCTGATGCCCAGGCCGGCCAGCACCCGGTAGGGATACCACAGCACACCCCAGACCAGGGCGCCGGTGAGCAGGGCGCCGACGGCCAGGTGGGTGCGCCTACCATTTCCTCTCCGTGCCGCTTCTTCCCTCACGCTCCGCCCTTTATAATCCGTTGTTTTAAGCCCAGCCCCACACCGGGAACCCCGCCGTGAATCCATTTCTCGCCAAGCTGCAGCCCTACCCCTTCGAAAAACTGCGCCAGCTGTTCCAGGGCGTCACGCCCAATCCGGACTACCGGGAAATCAAGCTGTCCATCGGCGAGCCCCAGCACGCCACCCCGGCCTTCATCAAGGAAGCCCTGACGGCCAATCTGGGCGGCCTCGCCAATTATCCCACAAGCCAGGGAACGCCCGCCCTGCGCCAGGCCATCGCCGCCTGGATGGAGCGCCGCTACGGCCTGGCCGGCGTCAATCCGGACACCGAGATCCTGCCGGTGAACGGTTCCCGCGAAGCCCTCTTCGCCTTCGCCCAGACCGTCATCGACCCCAGCCGCGGCTACGCGCCCCTGGTGGTCAGCCCCAATCCCTTCTACCAGATCTACGAAGGCGCGGCCTACCTGGCCGGGGCCGAGCCCTACTTCCTCAACACCCTGCCGGAGAACGACTTCTCCCTGGAACTGGAGGCCCTCTCCGAGGCCGACTGGGCCCGGGTGCAACTGCTCTATGTCTGCTCCCCCGGCAACCCCACCGGCAAGGTGCTGGACCTGGAAGACTGGAAGAAGCTCTTCGCCCTCTCCGACAAGTACGGCTTCGTCATCGCCTCCGACGAGTGCTACTCGGAAATCTACTTCGACGAAGCCAAGCCACCCCTGGGCGGCCTGCAGGCCGCCAAGCAGCTGGGCCGGGGCTTCGAGCGCCTGGTCATGTTCTCCTCCCTCTCCAAGCGCTCCAACGTGCCGGGCCTGCGCTCTGGCTTCGTCGCCGGCGATGCGGCAGTGCTGAAAAAATTCCTGCTTTACCGCACCTACCACGGCGGCGCCATGAACCCGGCGGTGCAGGCGGCCTCCGCTATCGCCTGGAACGAGGAAGCCCATGTGCGGGAAAACCGTCGCCAGTACAAGGAAAAGTTCGATGCGGTGACGCCCATCGTCGCCTCCGTGCTGCAGACCGGCCTACCGGATGCCAGCTTCTACCTGTGGGCCCGCACGCCCATCGCCGATACCGAGTTCGCCCGCCGTCTGCTCGCCGACTATAATGTCGTGGTCCTGCCGGGCAGCTACCTGGCGCGCGAGGCGCGGGGCGTAAACCCCGGCGAGAATTTTGTCCGGATCGCCCTGGTGGCCCCCCTGGCCGACTGCCTGGAAGCCGCCGAACGCATCCGCCTCTTTGTGCAGCAACTCGAACAGCAACCCTAACCCCCAAAACGGAAACGACAACATGCAAGAACTGCAACAGATCATCGAAGACGCCTGGGAAAACCGCACCTCCCTGCAGCCCGGTACCGCTCCCGCCAAGATCGGCGAAGCCGTGGACCACGTGCTGGAACAGCTGGACAAGGGCACCCTGCGCGTCGCCGAAAAAATCAACGGCGACTGGGTCACCCACCAGTGGATCAAGAAGGCCGTGCTGCTCTCCTTCCGCCTGCAGGACAACGTGCTGCAGCAGTCCGGTGACCTGCGCTTCTTCGACAAGGTGCAGACCAAGTTCACCAACTACGACGAACACGCCTTCCGCCAGGGCGGCTTCCGCGTCGTTCCGCCGGCCGTGGCCCGTCGCGGCTCCTACATCGCCAAGGGCGCCGTGCTGATGCCCTCCTACGTGAACATCGGCGCCTACGTCGATGAAAACACCATGGTGGACACCTGGGTCACCGTCGGCTCCTGCGCCCAGATCGGCAAGAACGTGCACCTCTCCGGCGGCGTCGGCATCGGCGGTGTGCTGGAACCCCTGCAGGCCAACCCCACCATCATCGAGGACAACTGCTTCATCGGCGCCCGCTCCGAAGTGGTTGAAGGCGTCATCGTCGGCGAAGGCTCCGTCATCTCCATGGGCGTGTACATCAGCCAGTCCACCAAGATCTACGACCGGGAAACCGGCGAGATCAGCTATGGCCGCATCCCCCCCGGCTCCGTGGTCGTCTCCGGCAACCTGCCGGCCAAGGACGGCAGCCACAGCCTGTACTGCGCCGTGATCGTGAAGAAGGTGGACGCCCAGACCCGGGCCAAGACCAGCATCAACGAACTGCTGCGCGACTAAGCCAATAACAACAGGGGCGCCACGAGGCGCCCCAATCTTTTCGGCGGGAGGGAGGAAGCGTGATTCTCGACAAGCTGTTCCAGCTGATGGCGGAAAAGCAGGCCTCGGACATTTTCATCTCCGCCGGCGCCCCCATCCACATCAAGATCCAGGGCAACACCATCCCGGTGAACCAGCAGATGATGGACCCGGCCATGATCGACAAGATCGCCGAGGAACTGCTGAACGCCGAGCAACTGGCGACCTTTGCCCAGACCATGGAAATGAACCTGTCCTTCGGCATGTCCGGGGTCGGCAATTTCCGGGTGAATCTCTTCCGCCAGCGCGGTTCCACCTCCATCGTCATCCGCTACATCCTGGGCAACATCCCGGCCCTGGACAGCCTGGGGCTGCCTCCGGTGCTGAGCGAACTGATCATGGAAAAGCGGGGCCTGATCCTCATCGTCGGCTCCACCGGCTCGGGCAAGTCCACCACCATCGCCTCCATGCTGGATCACCGCAACGCCAACCGTTCCGGCCACATCCTGACGGTGGAGGACCCGATCGAATTCCTCTTCAAGCACAAGAAGTCGATCGTCAACCAGCGGGAAATCGGCATGGATACTGCCGATTGGGACAATGCCCTGAAGAACGCCATGCGCCAGGCCCCGGACTGCATCCTCATCGGCGAAATCCGGGACAAGCAGACCATGTCCGCTGCCCTGGCCTACGCCCAGACCGGCCACCTGTGCCTGGCCACGCTGCACGCCAACAACAGCTACCACGCCCTCAACCGCATCATCAATTTCTTCCCCCTGGAAAACCGCTCTGCCCTCAACCTGGACCTGTCGGTCAGCCTCAAGGCCATCATTTCCCAGCGGCTGCTGAAGAAGCCGGACGGCAAGCGCATTCCCACGGCGGAAATCCTGCTCAACACCCGCCACATCCAGGAACTGATCGAACGTGGCGAGATCAATGCCATCAAGGAGGCCATGGAACAAAGCCTGGCCCCCGGTTCCCAGACCTTCGAGCAGGACCTGTTCCGCCTCTACAAGACCAATGTCATCACTCTGGAAGAGGCCCTGGGCACCTCCGATTCGCCGACCAACCTCTCCTGGCTGATCAACAACTCGGAGTTCGGCAACAGCGGTACCGCCACCATCGAGGAAGCGCCGGCCGAACCCTCCATCGACCCCCATGTCACCAATCCAACGGGGGGCGCCTCCTTCAAGGAATTCACGCTCAGCATGAGCGACGAATAAGACCATCACCTCACCACCATTCATGTCCCAGCCCAACTCCTGCACCAGCGACCCGACCCTGGACCTGGCCGCACAGCTCATTTCCCGCCGCTCCGTCACCCCGGAAGACGGCGGCTGCATGGACCTCATCAGCGCCCGCCTGAAGCCCCTGGGCTTCACCCTGGAAGCCATCAACCGGGGCAACACGGTGAACCTCTGGGCCCGCCGCGGCAGCGCCGCTCCCCTGGTCTGCCTGGCCGGCCATACCGACGTGGTCCCCACCGGCCCCGTGGAGCAATGGACCTCCGACCCCTTCACTCCGACCCTGCGCGACGGCATGCTCTATGGCCGCGGCGCCGCCGACATGAAGGGTTCCCTGGCCGCCTTCGTCACCGCCGTGGAAACCTTCGTCGCCCGCCATCCGCAGCACCAGGGTTCCATCGCCTTCCTGCTCACCTCCGATGAGGAAGGCGATGCCACCGACGGCACCGTGGCCGTGGTGGAAGCCCTGCAGGCACGCGGTGAAGGCATCGACTGCTGCATCGTCGGCGAGCCCACCTGCGTCAATCGCCTGGGCGACATGGTGAAGAACGGCCGCCGCGGCTCCCTCTCCGGCCGCCTGACGGTGAAGGGCATCCAGGGCCACATCGCCTACCCGCACCTGGCAAAGAATCCGATCCATCTGGCAGCGCCGGCCATCGCCGAACTGGCTGCCACCGAGTGGGACCAGGGCAACGAGTACTTCCCGCCCACCACCTGGCAGGTCTCCAACATCAGGGGCGGCACCGGTGCCACCAACGTCATTCCCGGCACGGTGGACATCCTCTTCAACTTCCGCTTCTCCACCGCCAGCACCCCGGAAGGCCTGAAAAGCCGTCTCGAAGCCGTCCTCACCAAGCACGGCATCGACTACGACCTGGCCTGGACCCTGGGCGCCAAGCCCTTCCTCACGGGGCGCGGCCCCCTGGTGGATGCAGCCATGGCGGCCATCCGCGAAGAGCTGGAGATCGAGACCGAACTTTCCACCACCGGCGGCACTTCCGACGGCCGCTTCATTGCCGAAATCTGCCCCCAGGTGATCGAACTGGGGCCGGTGAATGCCACCATCCACAAAATCGACGAGTGCGTGGAGGCCGCCGCCCTGCCCCGCCTCTCCGCCACCTATTGCCGCATCCTGGAAAAACTGCTGACCTGACCATGTCCGAAAACGCCCGCACCGAACTCTTCACCCTGCGCGACCTGCTGCGCTACGCCGTCAGCCGTTTCAACGAAGCCGAGTTGTTCTTCGGCCACGGCTCCGACAATGCCTGGGACGAAGCCGTCTATCTGCTGCTGCACACCCTGCATCTGCCCCTGGACCGGCTGGAACCCTTCCTCGACGCCCGCCTCACCGAAGCCGAGCGCAACACCGTCCTGCACATCATCGAACGCCGCGTCAAAAGCCGCGTTCCGGCGGCCTACCTGACTCATGAAGCTTGGCTCGGCGAGCATAGCTTCTACGTCGACGAACGGGTCATCGTGCCCCGCTCCTTCATCGCTGAACTGCTGGAAGAGCAGTTCGCCCCCTGGATCGACGATCCCTGGGCCATCACCCGGGTAGCCGACATCTGCACCGGCTCCGGCTGTCTCGCCATCCTGGCGGCCCTGGCCTTCCCCGAAGCCGACGTGGACGGCGTGGACATCTCTGCCGACGCCCTCGAAGTGGCCAAGCGCAACGTGGCCGACTACGGCCTGGAAGACCGGCTGCGCCTGGTGCAATCCAACCTCTTCGCCGGATTGGCGAGCCAGCGCTACGACCTCATCATTTCCAACCCGCCCTACGTCAATGCGGAATCCATGGAAACCCTGCCACCGGAATACCGGGCCGAGCCGGAACTGGCCCTGGCCGGGGGCGACGACGGGCTGGACCTGGTGCGCACCCTGCTGCGGGAAGCCAAGGACCACCTCAACCCCGGCGGCCTGCTGGTGGTGGAAATCGGCCACAACCGGGATGTCCTGGAAGAAGCCTACCCCCAGACCCCCTTCACCTGGCTCGACACCTCGGGCGGCGACCAGTTCGTCTTCCTGCTGCGGCGCGAGGAATTGCCCAGCTGAAGGTGGAACGGCAGGCCAAACGGCCCGACATAAAAAAAGCCCAGGCAAACACCTGGGCTTTTTTTATGGGCATCCCACAGATTTCAGCTCAATCCCCACTGACCGCGGGTATCGCGCAGAATGCGGGCCAGCACCTGTTCCAGTTCCATCATGTTCATCATCCTTGCTCAAGCGGTTTGCTCCCTGTGACGGCTGAATCCTACCCGCCGACGATGACAACCGGATTACACTAGCACCACCTCAATCCGGAGATTTTCTTCATGGAACTGATGTCACTCTTGCTGATCCTGGCCGTGGCCATCGCTGTTCTCGGCATCCGCATCATCAATCAGCAGACCGCCGCCGTCGTTGAAACCCTGGGCCGCTATTCCCGGGTCCTGGAGCCCGGCCTCAACTGGATCTTCTTCCCCTTCCAGCGCGTCACCGGCATGCTCTCCCTGCGTATCGACGAAGTGCAGAGCACGGTGGAGGTGAAGACCTCGGACAACATGTTCGTCTCCCTCCCCGTCAGCCTGATGATCCGTGTCACACCGGAGCGTGCCAGCCACGCCTGGTACAAGCTGCAAAACCCGTCGGCCCAGATCTCCACCTGGGTCCTCAACACCATCCGCGCCATCGCCGCTTCCATGACCCTGGAGGACCTGTTCAAGGACCGGGACCATCTGGTGACCCAGGTGGAAAAGGCCCTCTCGGCCAAGCTGGAGGAATTCGGATACGTCCTGGAAGCGGTGCTGGTGGACCAGCCCACAGTCTCCGGCGATGTCCAAGCCTCCTTCAACCGGGTGGTGGCCGCCAAGCGGGAACGGGAGGCTGCGGAACAGGAAGCGGAAGCCATGCGCATCAAGACCGTGCGCCAGGCCGAAGCGGAGGCCGACGCCCAGCGGGCCCGGGCCAAAGGCCTGGCCGACTCGCGCAAGCTGCTGGCCGAAGGTCTGCGGGAATCCCTCGCCGACTTCGAGAAATTCCACGTCAATTCAGCCGAAGCCCTGACCGTCTTGCTGGAAACCAACCGCATCGATGCCATGCGCGACATCGGCAAGCACGGCAATCTGGTACTACTGGATGTGGCCAGGGACCCCGGCAATGCCCCCCTGCTGGGGCTAGCAGCAAAGCTGGGCAAAACTGCGGGCAACAGCGCGGTGGAGGAAGATTAAAGTTGAATTTTTGAAGCAGAAAAAGAAAAACCCGGCACCAGGCCGGGTTTTTCTTTATTTTGGGGCGATATACCGGGATCGAACCGGTGACACCTGGAATCACAATCCAGTGCTCTACCAACTGAGCTAATACCGCCACTGAAACCTGTTTGGCGCGCCCGGCGAGGCTCGAACTCACAACCTACGGCTTAGAAGGCCGTTGCTCTATCCTGTTGAGCTACGGGCGCTAATTCTCGCTCGCCTTGGGTGCAACCTGTATCTGCTGGTCGGGGCGGTGGGATTCGAACTCACGACCCTCTGCTCCCAAAGCAGATGCGCTACCAGGCTGCGCTACGCCCCGAAGAGACGCGAATTCTACACATGCCCCCCGGGGTGGTCAAGCGCCAAAAGTAGTTTTTTTTCGTGCAATCAATGATTGTTGCAGGTAAGATGCTTTTCTGATATTTAATCGCCTTTTTGCACAAACACGGATGGTCTTCGAACATGGCTGAAGATTTGCTCCACAAACATTTCACGCCCTACGTCCCCAAGAAGGGCGAGGAATACATGAACAGCAAGCAACTGGCTCACTTCCGCGCCATTCTTGGCACGCTGAAGCAGGAGTTGATGGCTGACATCGAGCGCACGGTGCATACCATGCAGGATGAAGCCACTGTCTTTGCCGACCCCAACGACCGGGCCAGCCAGGAAACGGATATCGCCCTGGAACTGCGCAACCGGGACCGGGAGCGCAAGCTGATCAAGAAGATCGACGAGACCCTGGGTCGCATCGATTCCGGCGACTACGGCTTCTGCGACAAGTGCGGCGTGGAAATCGGCATCAAGCGCCTGGAAGCCCGCCCCACGGCAACCCTGTGCATCGACTGCAAGACCCTGGAGGAACTGCGGGAAAAGCAGGTCGCCAAGTAAGCGGAGCACTCCGCCGCAAAAAAGCGCAGCCAAGGCTGCGCTTTTTTATTGTCGGCGGGTCAAACTATGAAAAAGGGCGCCGAAGCGCCCTTTTTCTTTGCAACGGTGAAAAACTTACTGTTGCGGTTCTGCAGCCACGGCGGGAGCAGCCTCTTCGGCAGCCACAGCCTTCATGGACAGGCGGATGCGACCCTTCTCGTCGGTTTCCAGAACCTTGACGCGGACGACCTGACCTTCCTTGAGGTAGTCGGCCACGGCATTGACGCGCTCGTTGGCGATCTGGGAGATGTGCAGCAGACCATCCTTGCCCGGCAGGACACTGACGATGGCACCGAAGTCCAGAATCTTCAGCACAGGACCTTCGTAGACCTTGCCCACTTCCACTTCAGCGGTGATGGCCTCGATGCGCTTGCGGGCCATCTCGGCGGCTTCACCGTCGGTGGAGGCAATGGTGATGGTGCCGTCGTCCTGGATGTCGATGGAAGTACCGGTTTCCTCGGTCAGGGCACGGATCACCGCGCCACCCTTGCCGATCACGTCACGGATTTTTTCCGGATTGATCTTCATGGTGTACAGACGGGGAGCGTAAGCGGACATTTCCGTACGCGGAGCATCCTGGGCATCCTGCATGATGTTCAGGATGTGCAGGCGACCGGCCTTGGCCTGATCCAGCGCCACCGCCATGATTTCCTTGGTGATGCCCTGGATCTTGATGTCCATCTGCAGGGCGGTGATACCGGAATCGGTACCGGCCACCTTGAAGTCCATGTCGCCCAGGTGGTCTTCGTCACCCAGGATGTCGGTCAGCACGGCGAAGCGGTTGCCTTCCTTGATCAGGCCCATGGCGATACCGGCCACGTGGGACTTGAGGGGCACGCCAGCATCCATCAGCGCCAGGGAGCCGCCACAGACGGAAGCCATGGAGGAGGAGCCATTGGATTCGGTGATCTCGGACACCACGCGCATGGAGTAGGAGAACTCGTCGGCGGGCGGCAGCACGGCTAGCAGGGCACGCTTGGCCAGACGACCGTGACCGATCTCGCGACGCTTGGGGGAACCGACGCGGCCGGTTTCGCCAGTGGCGTAGGGAGGCATGTTGTAGTGCAGCATGAAGCGGTCTTTGTACTCGCCGGCCAGGGCATCGATGATCTGCTCGTCGCGGCTGGTACCGAGGGTGGCCACCACCAGGCCCTGGGTCTCACCACGGGTGAACAGGGCGGAACCGTGGGTACGGGGCAGCACGCCGGTACGCACGGTGATGGGACGCACGGTGCGGGTGTCGCGACCGTCGATGCGGGGCTCGCCGGCCAGGATGCGGCCGCGGACGATGGCGGCTTCCATGGCGAAGAACAGGTCGGCCACGGTGTTTTCGTCGGGAGCATCTTCACCCTGGCACAGGGCGGCAACGGCTTCGCTGCGGATTTCCTTGACGCGCTGGCTGCGGGTCTGCTTGCTGGTGATGCTGTAAGCCTCTTCCAGCTTGGCCTTGACCAGGGCTTCCAGCTTGCCCAGCAGGACCTGGTCCTGGGCCGGAGCTTGCCATTCCCATTCGGGCTTGCCGGCTTCTTCCACCAGTTCATTGATGGCGTTGATGACGGCCTGCATCTGCTCGTGGCCGTAGACCACGGCGCCCAGCATGACTTCTTCGGAGAGTTCCTTGGCTTCGGATTCCACCATCAGCACGGCGGACTGGGTGCCGGCAACCACCAGGTCCAGCTTGCTGTCCTTGAGCTGGGTGGCGGAGGGATTCAGCACGTACTGGCCGTCGATGTAGCCGACGCGGGCTGCACCGATGGGGCCGGAGAAGGGAATGCCGGAAATGGCCAGGGCAGCGGAGGCACCGATCAGGGCGGGAATGTCGGAATCCACTTCGGGATTCAGGGACATGACGGTCGCCACCACCTGGACTTCGTTGTAGAAGCCTTCAGGGAACAGGGGGCGGATGGGACGGTCGATCAGGCGGGAGGTCAGGGTTTCCTTTTCGGAAGGACGGCCTTCGCGCTTGAAGAAGCCACCGGGGATCTTGCCGGCAGCGTAGGTCTTCTCGACATAGTCGACGGTCAGGGGGAAGAAATCCTGACCCGGCTTGGCTTGCTTGGCGCCGACCACGGTCACCAGGACCACGGTGTCGTCAACGGTGACCAGTACGGCGCCGGAGGCCTGGCGAGCAATCTCGCCGGTTTCCAGAGTGACCTGATGGGCACCGTAGGTGAAGGTTTTCTTTGCAATATTGAACATATCTTCCTTTCTCTCTTTCTCTTGTCTTCGCTTAAATTCTTGCAACCGCCGATTCTACCTGCTTACCCGGGGAAAACCATGCTCCCGGAAAGCAAAAGAGCGGCGCGGCCAAAGGCCGCCCGCTCTTTCAAACGCTACTTGATGCGTCCCGACCGCATGGGCGGACGGTATCAGGCGTGGGCAAGATTACTTGCGCAGGCCCAGACGCTCGATAACGCTGCGGTACTTGTCCACATCGGTGCGCTTCAGGTAGTCCAGCAGCTTGCGGCGGCGGGACACCATGCGCAGCAGACCGCGACGGGAGTGGTGATCCTTCATGTGTTCCTTGAAGTGACCGGTCAGGTCGTTGATGCGTGCGGTCAGCAGCGCGATCTGCACTTCGGAGGAACCGGTATCGCCCTGAGCGCGTTGGAAATCGCCAACGATCTGGGCCTTTTGAGTGGTGTTGATAGCCATATGTCAAACTCTCTTGAGTGTTACGACGCTGCCCCAGTTTGATAGAGCCAGGCGCCCGACGGTTAAAAAAACTTCGCTCCACGGGGAGCGAAGCGGCGGATTATACGCAGGGAGCAGAGGAGTAGCAAGATAATTCCGGCCATTCCCCGCTATTTTGCACGCCCCTAGCCGTTGTCCTTCTGGCGCAGCAGGCGGTAGGGCCACAGCTTGCCTTCCCTGACCTCTCCCACCCCCTGCAGGACGCCCTCGCCATAGACCCGGGCCTTGCCGGACTGGAGTTCGGTTGCCACCGGATTGCCGTGGGCAAAGCGCTGCAGGGATTCGGCCTCCAGCAATACCTCGGGCAGGCTGCGCAGCAAGGCATCCACCGGCAGCAGATAGCGCCCCCGGTCCGCCTCCTCCGTATTTTCCAGCTCTGCCAGGGACACCGCACGATCCAGTTCCAGCGGACCGACCCGGGTACGCCGCAGGCCCGTCAGATGGGCACCGCAGCCGAGGGCCTCGCCAATGTCCTCGGCCAGGGTGCGGATGTAGGTACCCTTGCTGCAATCCACATGCAGACGGAAGTTGATGCCGTCGAAATCGCTGGCGGCCAGGCTGAGAATGGTTACTTCCCGGGCTTCCCGCTCCACCTCCAGCCCCTGGCGGGCCAGCTCGTAGAGCGGCTTGCCATCGCGCTTGAGGGCCGAATACATGGGCGGCACCTGGGCAATCACCCCGGTGAAGCGGGGCAGCACGGCAGCCAGTTGCTCGGCGGAAACCTGTACCGGCCTGGTCTGCAGGATTTCACCCTCCGCATCGCCGGTGGCCGTGGTCTGACCAAGGCGGACGTCGGCAACATAGGCCTTGTCGGCATCCAGCAGGTCGGCGGAAAACTTGGTGGCTTCGCCGAAGCAGATGGGCAGCAGGCCGGTGGCCAGGGGATCGAGGGTACCGGTATGGCCGGCCTTGGCGGCCGAAAAGAAACGACGCGCCTTTTGCAGCGCGTCGTTGGAGGAGAGGTGAAGGGGCTTGTCCAGCAACAGCACCCCATCCACCTGTTTCCAGGTGCGTCTGGGTTTGGACATGACCTGATCAGCTTTCGGCAGCGGTATCCGGCGGGGCTTCCCCATCCTCGTCGGGCGAAGTCTGGCGGCTGGTGGCCGCCGCTTCGTCGATCAGACGGGAAAGGCTGGTGCCGTGCTCGATGGAATTGTCGTACACGAAATGCAGCTGGGGCGTGGTGTGGATGCGCACCCGGCGCCCCAGCTCCCGCCGCAGGAAACCGGAAGCCTTGTCCAGGCCCTTCTTGATTTCCGCCAGCTGCTCCGCGGCCGCCAGGGTGGTGAAGAAAACCTTGGCATGGGCGTAATCAGGAGTCACCTCGACGTCGGTCAGGCTGACCATACCGACGCGAGGGTCCTTCAGCTCGGTGCGAATGAGCTCCGCCAGTTCGCGGCGGATCTGCTCATTCACCCGGTCCTTGCGTGAAAAACTCTTGTTAGCCATCGTGCCTTACAGGCTCCGGGCGATTTCCTGGATTTCGTACACTTCCAGTTGATCGCCTTCCTCGATTTCATTGAAGTTCTTCAGGGACAGACCGCACTCGAAGCCGCCCTTCACTTCCTTCACGTCATCCTTGTAACGCTTCAGGGAGTCCAGCTCGCCATCCCACTGCACCACGTTGTTGCGCAGCAGACGGACGCGGGAATTGCGCTTGACCACGCCTTCCAGCACCAGACAACCGGCGATGGAACCGACCTTGGAAATGCGGAAGACCTGACGAATCTCCACCAGACCGGTGATCTGTTCCCGCTTTTCCGGGGACAGCATGCCGGACAGGGCTGCCTTCACCTCATCCACGGCGTCGTAGATGATGTTGTAGTAGCGGATATCCACGCCGAAAGTATCGGCCGCCTTGCGGGCGCCGGCATCGGCACGGGTATTGAAGCCGATGATGACGGCCTTGGAGGCGGATGCCAGGTTCACGTCGGTTTCGGTAATGGCACCGACCGCCGCGTGGATCACGTTCACCCGCACTTCGTCGGTGGACAGCTTGTTCAGGGACTGCACCAAGGCTTCCTGGGAACCTTGCACGTCGGACTTGACGATCAGCGGCAGGAACTTGGCGGCGCCCTCGCCCATGTTGTCGAACATGGACTCGAGCTTGGCGGCCTGCTGCTTGGCCAGCTTCACTTCGCGGAACTTGCCCTGACGGAACAGGGCGATTTCACGGGCCTTGCGCTCATCGGCCAGCACCATGGCTTCCTCGCCGGCAGCCGGCACGTCGGACAGGCCCTGGATTTCCACCGGGATGGAAGGACCGGCCTGGTCGATGGGCTTGCCGTTCTCGTCGAGCATGGCGCGCACCTTGCCGAACACCTGACCGACCAGGACGATGTCGCCCCGCTTCAGGGTGCCGGACTGCACCAGGATGGTGGCCACGGGGCCCTTGCCCTTGTCCAGACGGGCTTCGATGATGATGCCCTTGGCCGGAGCATCCTTGGGCGCGGTCAGTTCCAGCACTTCGGCCTGCAGCAGCACATGCTCCAGCAGGTCGTCGATACCGGTACCCTTCTTGGCAGACACCGGCACGAAGGGGGAATCGCCGCCGTACTCTTCCGGCACCACGCCTTCGGCAATCAGTTCCTGCTTGACGCGGTCCGGATTGGCTTCGGGCTTGTCGATCTTGTTCACCGCCACCACCAGGGGCACATTGGCCGCCTTGGCGTGGTGGATGGCTTCCTTGGTCTGGGGCATGACGCCGTCGTCGGCCGCCACCACCAGGATCACCAGGTCGGTGGCCTTGGCACCGCGGGCCCGCATGGCCGTGAAGGCCTCGTGACCCGGGGTGTCGAGGAAGGTCACCATGCCGCGGGGAGTTTCCACGTGGTAGGCGCCGATGTGCTGGGTAATGCCGCCGGCTTCGCCGGAAGCCACGCGGGTGCGGCGGATATAGTCGAGCAGGGAGGTCTTGCCGTGGTCCACGTGACCCATCACGGTCACCACCGGGGCGCGGGGCTCCTGCTTCACATCCACATGCTCGACGGCGTCGTCGAGGAAGGCATCCGGATCATCCAGCTTGGCCGCCAGTGCCTTGTGGCCCATTTCTTCCACCACGATCATGGCGGTTTCCTGGTCCAGCACCTGGTTGATGGTGACCATGGAACCCATCTTCATCAGGGTCTTGATCACCTCGGTGGCCTTGACTGCCATCTTGTGGGCCAGATCGGCCACGGAAATGGTTTCGGGCACGTGTACTTCACGCACGATGGGTTCGGTCGGTGCCTGGAAGGCATGGGCTTCGTCGTTGCCGCCGCCATGGCGCTTGCCATGCTTGCCGCCGCCACTGCGCCAGCCGCTGTTGGCATCGCCGCCACGGGTCTTGAGACCGGGACGCTTCTTGTTGCCGTCGTTCCAGCCGCCTTCTTTCTTTGCACCGGGTTTGGCGTCGCCGGGCTTGCCAGCGGGCTTGTGCAGGGTGCGGTCGGCGGGCTTGTCGTCTGCCGGCTGGGCCACCTGGTGGGCGGTCGCCGCCTTCTTGGCAGCTTCAGCAGCCTTCAGGGCCACGGCCTTTTCCTCGGCTTCACGCCGCAGGCGCACCAGTTCGGCGGCGCGGGCCTGCTTTTCCTGGTATTCCCGCTGCTGGTGTTCCAGCAGGGCCTGGTGGCGACGGGCCTCTTCTTCCCGGGCTTTCATCTCGGCTTCGCCGATGACGGAAACCATGCTGCGCTTGACCACCTTGGTGCGGGTCGGCGCGGCAGCCGGAGCAGGCTCGGCGGCAGCCACGGGCTCCTCAGCCGGAGCAGCAACGGGCTCGGGAGCGGCTTCCACCACGGGTTCGGGCACAGGCTTGGGTGCGGGTTCGGGAGCAACTTCCACCACGGGCTCGGGCACAGGCTCAGGCGCAGCCTCGACCACGGGTGCAGCCACGGGCTCGACAACCGGCTCAGCCTGAACGGCAGCTTGCTGGGCTTCTTCGACTGCTGCCTCGACCACGCCTTCGCCGGCTTCACGCTTGACCAGGACGCGCTTCTTGCGCACTTCGACCTGGACGGTACGAGTCTTGCCGGTGGAATCCTGGGCCTTGATCTCGCTGGTCTGCTTGCGGGTCAGGGTAATCTTGTTCTTGCCCTGGGCTTCGCCGTGGCTGCTGCGCAGGTAGTCGAGCAGACGGGTCTTGTCCTGCTCGGAGAGCTGATCTTCAGCGGCTTGCTTGCTGACGCCGGCTTTCTGTAGCTGTTCCAGAAGAACAGCGGCCGGCATTTTCAGCTCGGCGGCAAATTGGGATACGGTGGTTTGCGCCATATTTACTTCTCTCCCTTCCCTCTCACTCGAACCAGTGCGAGCGGGCGTTGGTAATCAGTTGCTTGGCGCGGTCTGCGTCAATGCCGGTAATTTCGGTGAGTTCATCCACAGCCAGGTCGGCCAGGTCGTCCAGGGTTTTCACACCGCCGGAAGCCAGCTTGGCAGCCAGGGACTTGTCCATACCGTCCAGGGCCAAAAGGGAATCTTCCACACCTTCGAGTTGCTCTTCGGTGACGATGGCTTCGGTCAGAAGCACATTACGGGCGCGGTTACGCAACTCGTTCACCGTATCTTCGTCGAAGGCCTCGATTTCCAGCATTTCCGCCAGGGGCACATAGGCAACTTCTTCCAGGGTGGAGAAGCCTTCGTCGATCAGGATGTTGGCGACTTCCTCGTCCACATCCAGTTTTTCCATAAACAGCACACGGGTGGCAGCGGTTTCTGCTTCCACCTTCTTTTCCGACTCTTCCTGGGTCATCAGGTTGATGTTCCAGCCGGTCAGCTCGGAGGCCAGGCGCACGTTCTGGCCGCCGCGGCCGATGGCGATGGCCAGGTTGGCCTCGTCCACCACCACGTCCATGCTGTGCTTTTCCTCGTCAACCACGATGGAGCTGACTTCGGCCGGAGCCAGGGCGCCGATGACGAACTGGGCCGGGTCCTGGGACCAGTGCACGATGTCCACGCGCTCGCCGGCCAGTTCGTTGGTGACGGCGGTGACGCGGGTGCCGCGCATGCCGACGCAGGTACCGATCGGATCCACGCGGGGATCGTTGGACTTCACGGCGATCTTGGCGCGCATGCCGGGATCCCGGGCAGCAGCCTTGATTTCCATGAGACCGTCTTCGATCTCGGGCACTTCCAGATCGAACAGCTTGATGATGAATTCCGGCGCGGTGCGGGAGAGGATGATCTGGGGACCGCGGGCATTGCGATCGATACGCAGCAGGAAGGCCTTGACCCGGTCGCCGACGCGCAGGTTTTCCTTGGGGATCATCTGGTCCCGGGGCAGCAGGGCCTCGATCTTGCCTGCTTCGATAATGGCGTTGCCGCGCTCCATGCGCTTGATGGTGCCGGAAACAATGTGTTCCTTGCGTTCCAGGAAGTCGGCCAGGATCTGCTCCCGCTCGGCGTCGCGGATGCGCTGCAGGATAACCTGCTTGGCGGCCTGGGCACCGATACGGCCGAAGTCGATGGGCTCCAGGGATTCCTCGATCACGTCGCCGACTTCCACGCCTTCGTCCTGCTTCTGGGCTTCGGACAGGGGCATTTCCAGGAACTCGTTGACGTAGGTTTCGTCAGCCACCACCTGCCAGCGGCGGAAGGACTCGTACTCGCCGGTATTGCGGTCGATCACGACGCGCACGTCGGCTTCGTCGTTAATACGCTTCTTGGTAGCGGATGCCAGGGCCGACTCCAGAGCGCCGAACACCACATCCTTGGCAACGTTTTTTTCGCGCGCCAGTGCATCCACCAGCAACAAAATCTCGCGGCTCATTGCTTTTCTCTCCTCGTATCTGCCTTCAACCCGCCATCAATCAAACTTCGGCTCCAGCCGGGCCTTGTCGATATTGCCCGGCTCGAGGGCCACTTCGCCCTCTTCCTTGCCGCTGTTCTTGTCAATCAGGCGCACGCAGACCTTGCCGTCGCGCACGCCCATGAGAATGCCGTTGTAGTTGCGCCGGTTGTTCAGCGCCACGCGCAAGCGGATATGCACTTCCTGACCGGCAAAGCGATCGAAATCGGCCAGCTTCTTCAAAGGCCGGTCGAGACCAGGGGAGGAAACCTCCAGCCGGTCGTAATCGATGTTTTCCACCATCAGCACGCGGGAAAGCTGGTTGCTCACGGCAACGCAATCCTCCACGCCGATACCGCCCTCCTTTTCAGGCTGGTCGATAAAGACGCGGATAACCCGGGCCCGGGGCGTCAGTTCCAGGTCCACCAGCTCGTAACCCAGGCCGGTGACCGTATTTTCAACTAATGAGTGCAGATCCATGCGCTACAAATAAAAAATGGGCGAAACGCCCATCCAAAAAGTTACCCGCCCAAAGCTGGGCAGGACGATGAAAACTTTTGAATTATATCGGAAAACAACAGCCCGGACAACGGCTTTCCTGCCGGAAAGCCGCTACCCGGGCTCCAAACGACCCTGGGGGTAGCCGCGGATCGGGCCGCTGCGGCCCGAAATCACTTCCGGGTACGCTTGTCCCGCTTCTGGATCACTTCCGGTGCCGGCAGGCCAAATTCCCGCATCAGCTTGGCCACATCCATGTCCGTCAGTTCCATGGTGCTGCCCCGCTTGAGGCGGGCCGGCAGGACGAAGGGGCCGTAACGCACGCGGATCAGGCGGCTCACCGTGGCCCCTACGGCTTCGAACATACGCCGCACTTCCCGGTTGCGGCCTTCGGACAAGGTCACCCGGTACCAGTGGTTGGCCCCCTCGCCGCCCGCGTCCAGCAGAGTAGTGAAGCGGGCCGGACCGTCTTCCAGTTCGATGCCGGCGGCCAGCTGCTTGAGGGTGGCGTCGTCCAGGTCGCCCAGCACCCGGACCGCGTACTCCCGCTCCAGGTTGTAGCGGGGGTGCATCAGCCGGTTGGCCAGGTCGCCGGAGTTGGTGAACAGCAGCAGGCCGCTGGTGTTGTAGTCCAGCCGCCCCACCGCCACCCAGCGGCTGCCGCGCATGCGTGGCAGGAAGTCGAAGACGCTGTCCCGGCCTTCCGGGTCGTCGCGGGAGACGATCTGGCCTTCGGGCTTGTGGTAGAGCACCACCCGGGGCAGGCGCAGAGAGCCGAAGCGCAGATGCACCAGGCGGCCGCTGACCTTGACCTTGTCTTCCGGCCCCACCAGCTGGCCCACTTCGGCCGGCTTGCCATTGACCGTGACGCGGCCGGCGGCAATCCACTCCTCCATGTCGCGCCGGGAACCGACGCCGCTCTGGGCCAGGATCTTGTGCAGGCGCTCGGGCTTGGCCTCCACCGGCGCATTGCGGCCGCTGCGGCCGACGGCGCGGGGCGCGGGGGCATTGCGGCCGGCACCGCGACGGGGACGGGGCGTTTCCAGCTCCTCCACTTCCTCCACGGCGGCGACAGGCTCGGGACGGGGACGGGTGGGCGCGCGGAATGGTGTCCGCTTCGCCGCGTCCCGCGCGGGTTTCGGGCCAGGCCGGCCAGAAGCCGCGCCAGTACTGCCTGAGCGACGACCATGGGGAGCGGGGTCGGAACCCTCCACCCACTCGGCGCCGTCGTCCCGGCGCGGACGGCCGCCGGCAGGGCTGCGGCGGGGTGCCTGGCCCGTCTTGGGTGCGGCAGGCTTACGGGGAGGCTTAGGAGGCATCGCTTAATTCCAGTGTTTGATTGAGTTGTTCCAGGGGCGGCAGCTCGGTCAGACTGCGCAGCCCCAGATCGTCGAGAAATTTCTTGGTGGTGGCAAACAGGGCGGGACGGCCCGGGGTATCCCGGTAGCCCACCACATCGACCCAGCCCCGCTCTTCCAGGGCCTTGATGACCTGGGTGGCGACGGTGACGCCGCGGATGTCCTCGATGTCGCCCCGGGTCACGGGCTGGCGGTAGGCAATGATGGAGAGGGTCTCCAGCACTGCCCGGGAATACTTGGGCGGCTTTTCCGGATTGAGGGCTTCCAGATAGGGCATGTACTCGGTGCGGGTGCGGAAACGCCAGCCGGTGGCCAGCTGGACCAGTTCCACGGTGCGCTCGCTCCACTCCTCCCGCAGCTCGTCGAGCAGCTTGCGCACCACTTCCGGCGCCAGCTCGCCATCGAACATCTGGCGCAGTTCGGACACCGAGAGGGGCTGCTGGGCGGCCAGCAGGGCCGCTTCCAGGATGCGCTTGATCTCGGCGGGGTTAGACGGTAACTGGGGCATCGCCCTCTCCTTCTTCCGCAGGGATTTCGACTATCTGCCCCGCCTCTTCCTCGGTCAGGGGCGTTTCCGCGTCGTCGGCAATGGCCAGGCGCACGTAGATGGGCATGAAGGCCTCGGCCTGGGTGATGCGGATCAGCCGCTCCCGGGCCAGTTCCAGCATGGCCAGGAAATGCACCACCACGGAAGGGGCGCCCAGCTCCACGTCGAACATGTGGATGAACTCGACGAAGCCGTCCGCTTCCTTCAGCTGGCGCAGGATCAGGCCCATGTGCTCGCGCACCGACAGCTCTTCCCGCTGCACCTTGTGGGAGGTATGCAGCTGGGCCTGGCGCAGGATGGACTGCCAGGCCTGCTGCAGGTCCGCCACCGACACGTCGGGGAAACGCTGCATCTGGGATTTTTCCACCCAGGTCTCGACCCAGACGAAGTCCCGCTCGGCCTGGGGATGCTCGTTCAGGCGCACCGCCGCCAGCTTCATCTGCTCGTATTCGATGAGGCGGCGCACCAGTTCGGCCCGGGGATCCTCCACCTCGTCCTCTTCCGCCTGCTTGGCCCGGGGCAGCAGCATGCGGGACTTGATCTCGATGAGCATGGCGGCCATCACCAGATAGTCGGCCGCCAGCTCCATGTTCTGGGAGCGCATGGCTTCCACGTACTCCAGGTACTGGAGCGTCAGGGGCGCCATGGGAATGTCGAGCACATTCACGTTGGCCTTGCGGATCAGGTAGAGCAGCAAGTCCAGGGGGCCTTCGAAGGCATCCAGCATCACCGCCATGGCGTCGGGCGGGATGTACAGGTCCAAGGGCAGCTGCTCCAGGGGCTGGCCGTAGATGCGGGCCAGGGCCTCCTGGGCCGGCGCCGCCTGGGGGGCCGGAATGTCGTCGAGGACCGGAGTATCGCTCATGTCAGGCGTAGTTCAGGCCCATGGCGGCGCGCACATCGGTCATGGTTTCCTGGGCCAGGCGGCGGGCCTTGGCGCAACCGTCGTTGACGATCTCCCGCACCAGGGCCGGATTGTCCAGATAGACCTGGGCCCGCTCCCGCATGGGCGCCTGTTCCTTGAGGATGCCGTCGATCACCGGCTGCTTGCATTCGATGCAGCCGATGCCGGCGGAAGTGCAGCCCTGGCGCACCCACTCCTTGGTGGCCCCGTCGGAATAGACCTGGTGCAGCTGCCACACCGGGCACTTGTCCGGATTGCCGGCGTCGGTGCGGCGCACCCGGGCCGGATCGGTGGGCATGCGCTTGACTTTCTGGGTGACGGAGGCTTCATCCTCCCGCAGGGTGATGGTGTTGCCGTAGGACTTGGACATCTTCTGCCCGTCCAGGCCGGGCATGCGCGAAGCCTCGGTGAGCAGAGCATCGGGCTCCACCAGGATCATCTTGCCGGTGCCTTCCAGATGACCCAGCAGGCGCTCCCGATCCACCAGGGACAGGCTCTGGGCCTCGTTCACCAGGCGCTTGCCCTCCTCCACCGCGGCAGCATCGCCGTCCTGCTGGAAGCGGGTACGCAGCTCGTTGAAACGCTTGCCCACCTTGCCGCCCAGCTTCTTCACCGCTTCCAGGGCCTTCTCCTCGAAGCCGGGCTCCCGGCCGTAGAGATGGTTGAAGCGGCGGGCGATTTCCCGGGAAAACTCCAGGTGGGGAATCTGGTCCTCGCCCACGGGCACCCGGTTGGCGCGATACACCAGGATGTCGGCAGACATCAGCAGGGGATAGCCGAGGAAACCGTAGGTGGTGAGGTCCTTGTGGGAGAGCTTTTCGATCTGGTCCTTGTAGGTCGGCACCCGCTCCAGCCAGCCCAGAGGCGTCATCATGGACATCAGCAGGTGCAGTTCGGCGTGCTCGGGCACCCGGGACTGGATGAAGATGGTGGCCTGATTGGGGTCCACGCCGGCGGCCAGCCAGTCGATCACCATGTCCCAGGCGGCCTTCTCGATGATGTCCGGCTGGTCGTAGCTGGTGGTCAGGGCATGCCAGTCGGCCACGAAAAACAGGCAGGGGTAGTCGTGCTGGAGCTTGACCCAGTTCTTCAGGACCCCGTGGTAGTGGCCAAGGTGCAGGCTGCCCGTGGGGCGCATGCCGGAAAGGACTCGTTCCGCGTACATGGTGATGTTTGTCTCAGGCTTGGAAATTGAAAATCAGGGCCAACAGGTAACGCATGATACCCATCAGCGGATAAAGGATGCTGGCCAGCACGCCGGAAAAGAGCAGCAGGATCAGGATCGGGAAGCCCCAGGGCTCCACCCGGGAAAAGGCGACGGCCTGGCGGTAGGGCAAAAGGCTGACGGCGATGCGGCCGCCATCCAGGGGCGGAATGGGCAGCAGGTTGAGCAGCATCAGGCCGATATTCACATCCATGCCCAGGTCGGCCATACGCTCCAGGGGCAGGGTATAGGCATTCACCGGCAGCAGCTGGGCCAGCTTGAGCATGCAACCCCAGCCGATGGCCATGGCCAGGTTGGCCAGGGGGCCGGCGGCGGCCACCCACAGCATGTCCTGCTTGGGACGGCGCAGGCGGCCGAAATCCACGGGCACCGGTTTGGCATAGCCGAACAGCAGGCTACCGCCGGAGAAGAGCAGGATCAGCACCGGAATCAGGATGGTGCCTACCGGATCGATGTGGCGCAGGGGATTGAGGCTGATGCGCCCCGCCGCGTAAGCCGTCAGGTCGCCGAAGTGGCGCGCCACATAACCATGGGCGGCCTCGTGCAGGGTGATGGCGAAGATCACCGGCAGGGCTGCAATGGCAAGGGTCTGGATCAGTTGGTCCATGGCGCGTCAGCGTAATAAAGAGGGGATTCTACCAAAGGGACCGACCCGGCTCCGGTCGGCCGTGCCGGTCAGAGACCGAAGGGGGCCAGCGCTCCGCGGCCGGCCCGCACCAGTTCCGGTGCCCCGCTGGTGAGGTCGATGACGGTGGTGGGCTCGGTGCCGCAATGGCCGCCATCCAGGATCAGCTCCAGCTGGTCGTCGAGACGGTCCTGTATCTCCCAGCCTTCGGTGAGAGGCGCTTCATCCCCGTGCAGCTGCAGGGTGGCGGTGAGCAGGGGCTCGCCGAACTCCTCCAGCAGGGCCAGGGCGCCCAGATGGTCGGGCACCCGCAGACCGATGGTCTTGCGCTTGGGGTGCATCACCCGTCGCGGCAGTTCCTTGGTGCCTTCCAGGATGAACACGTAACTGCCCGGCGTGACCGTTTTGAGCAGGCGGTACTGGGCATTGTCCACCCGGGCAAAGTGGGCAATCTGGGACAAGTCGCGGCACATCAGGGTCATGTGGTGCCGATCATCGACGCCGCGGATGGCCCGCAGCCGATCCAGAGCCTCCTTGTCGCCCAGATGGCAGGCCAGGGAATAGCAGGAGTCGGTGGGAAAGGCGATCAGCCCCCCCTCCCGCAGGACCTGGGCGGCCTTGGCCAGCATGCGGGGCTGGGGATTGTCGGGATGGAGGGAAAGATATTCGGCCATGGCGTGGATGATCAGACGAAACGGGAGCAGATGGGCGTGAGGCCGTCCGGCAGGGGCGAGAGGCGCCCCAGGTCGGTATAGCTCTCCTCCGGCCCGTGGAAGTCGGAACCGCGGGAGGCGAGAAAGCCGTAATGGCGGGCCAGGCGGGCGAAATGATGGATCTGGTCGGGGCTGTGGCTGCCGGTCACCACCTCGATGCCCTCCCCGCCCGCATCCTTGAACTGGCCCAGAAAACGGCGCAAGGCCGCATTGGAAATTTTGTAGCGCCCCGGATGGGCCACCACGGCCACACCGCCGGCGGCACGAATCCAGCTGACCGCGTCCTCCAGGGAAGCCCAGCGATGTTCCACGTAGCCGGGCTTGCCCGGGGTGAGGTAGTTGTCGAAGACGTTGTGCACGTCCTTGCACAGGCCGATCTGCACCAGATAGCGGGCGAAATGGGCGCGGGAAATCAGGTTGGGGTTTTCCGCATAGGCCATGGCGCCCTCGAAGGCACCGCGGATGGCAATGGCGTCCAGGGCCTCGGCCATGCGCCTGGCCCGTTCCACCCGGCCGCTGCGGATGCCGGCCAGCCCTTCGTTCAGAACCGGATTGGCGGCATCGAAGCCCAGGCCCACCACGTGGATGGAGAGGCCTTCCCATTCGATGGAAACTTCCACGCCATTGACCAGGCCCATGCCCATTTCCTCCGCCGCAGCCCGGGCGGCGGGCAGGCCGGCCAGATCGTCATGGTCGGTCAGGGCCAGCAATTGCACCCCGTTGCCAGCGGCGCGGCGCGCCACTTCGGCCGCCGGCAGCAGGCCGTCGGAAGCGGTGGAGTGGCAGTGGAAATCCCAGTTCAGATCAGACATCGGCAGGTCGCGACCAAGGCGCCCCAAGACAGCAGGAAAGCGCGGAATCATAGCACAGGGGCCGCGCCGCCCCTTGGCCTCAGGCCGTGATGAAGGACTCCAGCAGCGCTGCCACCGCCTCGGGCGCATCGTGATGCAGCATGTGGCCGGCATCGGCCACCACGGCTTCCCGGGCCGAGGCAAAACAGCCCAGGCGTTCCCGATAGTCGCCCTCGTCTATATGAAAGCGTTTGAGGAAAGAGGTTTCCGCTCCCCGCACCCACAGGGTGGGCGCCTGGACCCGGCGCCAGCAGGCCTTGGCTTCCTCAAGCCGGTAGAGCAGCGGACTGGCGGCCTTGTGCCAGGGATCGCCGGCCCACTTCACACTCCCGTCATCGTCGACACGCCCCAGATGGGTGGCCAGGAACTCGGCCCGAGCAGGTGTCAGGCGCGGGTTGTCCCGGCGCAGGCGGGATGCCAGGGCGGTCCGGTCGGCGTAGGCATGGAGTGAGGGCGGCGCAGCCAGTTGATCCAGCCAGGCCGACAAGCGTTCCGGCGCCTGGGCCGGGACCATGTCATTGATGCCGAAACCTTCCAGGGAGACCAGGTGACTAATCCGCTGGGGCCGCAATCCGGCGTACAGGCAGGCCACGTTGCCGCCCATGCTGTGCCCCACCAGCGGCACGGCCTGCCGGGGGAACAGGCTGTCCAGCATGGCATCCAGATCACCCAGGTAATCGGCGAACCAGTAGGGCCCCCGATTTTCCTGGCTGTCGCCGAAGCCCCTCCAGTCCGGTGCCAGCACGGACCACTCTCGACTCAGGGCATCCACCACGAACTGGAAGGAGGCGGCAACGTCCATCCAGCCGTGCAGCAACACCAGGGGCGGCGCCTCGGCAGGCCCCCAGCGGCGCAGGGCCTGGCGACGGCCGCGCAGGGAGAAATATTCGACTCGGCTCGGTTTCATGGCAGGCAAATGAAAAGGGCCGGCACAGGCCGGCCCCGGGTGTGGTGGCGCAGGACTCAGTCGTCGTGCATCTGGGACTGCAGGTAATTGGGCAGGGTCACCTTGGCGATCAGCTCCAGCTGGGTTTCCAGCCAGTCCACATGCTCTTCCTCGCTTTCCAGGATGTCTTCCAGCAGATCCCGGGTGACATAGTCGGCCACGCCTTCACAGTAGGCAATGGCTTCGCGCAGCAGGGGGATGGCGGCCAGTTCCAGCTTCAGGTCGCACTCCAGCATTTCCTTGGTGTTCTCGCCGATGAACAGCTTGTTCAGCTGCTGCAGATTGGGCAGGCCTTCGAGAAAGAGAATGCGCTCGATCACCTTGTCGGCATGCTTCATCTCGTCGATGGACTCGTGGTACTCGTGTTCGTTGAGCTTCTTCAGGCCCCAGTTCTTGTACATGCGGGCATGCAGGAAGTACTGGTTGATGGCGGTCAGCTCGTTGGCCAGAATCTTGTTGAGGTACTGAATGACTTTTTTATCGCCCTTCATGGCTGGCTCCTGATTCGTTGGGGAATGGATGCCGGTAGATTAGCACAAGGCACAAAAAAGAAGCCCCCGCGCCGATGTGACGCGAGGGCAAGGGGAAAAAGCGGAACGGACTGCCCGACCGAACCGCAACCCGAGGTTCAACAATGCTTGGCGTTAGCGCATTTGCCGCAGCCCCGGCACTGGCCCAGTTCGTCGCGCAACTGCTGGCGCACTTCCCGGGCGCATTTGCCGCAGCAGGTGCCCACCCCCAGCTCGTCGCGCAGGTCGGCAAGCGTGGAGGCGCCCATGGCTACGGACGCTGATATCTGGCGATCAGTAACGGCGTGGCAGACACAGACATACATGGCGGGTGCTCCTGAACAAATGGATGGCTAACAAACTAATGAGAATTATTATCACGAACCCATCCAAATGCAAGTGCTTCTCAACAAATATTTATCAACCCATGTAGCAAGCCAACTCCCGACCCTCCCGGAGGCCCTTGCCAAGCCCCCGGGCGACGGCCTGAAATCTAGCATTGGCGCGGTCTGACAAAAGACCGCTGGCAGCGCCGCCCGGGCTTGTTGTCATGCCCCCTGCCTTTGGGTATAGTCCGCCGCGCAAACGGGAGAGCGCGGCCCGGCTTCCACGGGCTGCCGCCGAAGGCGCAATCCACCATTCGCTAGCCCCGAAATCGCTCAGGCAAAAAGGACCGTTTGCGGCAGAACATCTCTGGAGAGCGGCCCCCGGTCCGGGCGGCCCACCGAAGGGGGCAACGGCCGCTGTTTCTCCATCCTTGGATGGAACGAACGGGGGCCGCAACACTCTCAGGTTGCAGGACAGAGGGGGCGAGCCGGAAACCAGACCTGTCTGGCATTTTCCGGCTCGCCCCTTTTTCGTTTTCAGAATCGGCTTTCACAGCCCCGCCCAAGGAACTGAAATGACGAAGCAAACCGTCCTCAACAAGGCCCACCGCGCCCTCAACGCCCGCATGGTGGATTTCGGCGGCTGGGACATGCCGGTGAACTACGGCTCCCAGATCGAGGAGCACCATGCCGTGCGCAACGACTGCGGCATGTTCGACGTCTCCCACATGTGCGCCGTGGATGTCACCGGCGCCGATGCCAAGACCTTCCTCCTGCGCCTCATCGCCAACAACGTGGACAAGCTGAAAGTCCCGGGCAAGGCCCTCTACAGCGCCATGCTCAACGAGGCTGGCGGCGTGGTGGACGATCTCATCGTCTATTACCTCACCGACACCCACTACCGGGTGGTCATCAACGCCGGCACCGCCGACAAGGACCTGGCCTGGATGGACCAGCTCCTGGGTCAGTGGCAGCTGGACGTCTCCGTCATTCCCCTGCGCGAAGGTCCCAAGGCCGTGGCCATGATCGCCGTGCAAGGTCCCCAGGCCAAGGCCAAGGTGTGGCAGGTGCTGCCCGAGGTGAAGGCCGCCACGGAAAACCTGGCCCCATTCTTCGGCACCCAGATCGGCCAGTTCTTCATTGCCACCACCGGCTACACCGGCGAGGACGGCTTCGAGATCGCCCTCCCCGCTGCCAAGGCCGAGGACTTCTGGAATGCCCTGATCGCCGCCGGCGTGCGCCCCTGCGGCCTGGGCGCCCGGGACACCCTGCGCCTGGAAGCCGGCATGAACCTCTACGGCCAGGATATGGACGAAACCGTCTCCCCCCTGGACGCCGGCCTGGCCTGGACCGTGGATATCAAGTCCGAGCGGGACTTCGTCGGCAAGGCCGCCCTCCTCGCCAACGGCCAGAAGGCCCAGTTCCTCGGCCTCAAGCTGCTGGACAAGGGCGTGTTGCGGGCCCACCAGAAGGTGGTGACGAGCCAGGGCGAAGGCGAAATCACCAGCGGCACCTTCTCCCCCACCCTGGAACAATCCATCGCCCTGGCCCGCCTGCCCCTGGGCGTCGCCCTCGGCGACACCGTGCAGGTGGATATCCGCGGCAAGCTGCTCAATGCCCAGGTGGTCAAACCCGTTTTCGCCCGTCACGGCAAGGCCGTGGCCTGATTCACCCCGATTTCAGCAATCAGAATTCACATTCAACTTAAGGAGAGTTCCATGTCCAACGTTCCCGCCGATCTGAAGTACACCAAGAGCCACGAATGGGTTCGCCTCGAAGCCGACGGCAGCGTCACCGTGGGCATCACCGACCACGCCCAGGAAGCCCTGGGCGACCTGGTCTTCATCGAGCTGCCGGAAGTGGGCAAGACCCTGGCCGCCGGCCAGGAAGCCGCCGTGGTGGAATCCGTGAAGGCCGCCGCCGACGTGTACGCCCCCATCGCAGGCAGCGTCACCGCCGTCAACGAGGCCGTGGTGGATGCCCCCGAGACCCTCAACCAGGACGCCTACGCTGCCTGGCTGTTCAAGCTGCAGCCGGCCAACGCCGGCGACCTGGGCGCCCTGCTCGATGCCGCCGCCTACGGCGCCGTGGCCGACAGCGAATAAGCCAACAGACAAGGGAAGGGCAAAGCCCCTTCCCTTTTTTCTTTCCGCCTCCCGAGATTGCCCATGTCCGATACCCTGCCCCAGTCCCTTTCCGCCCTGGAACAGAAGGACGAGTTCATCGCCCGCCACATCGGCCCCTGCGCCAGCGAAATGAGCCAGATGCTGGCCGCCATCGGTGCCGCCAGCCTGGATCAGCTGGTGGACCAGACCGTGCCCGCCGCCATCCGCTTCCCCGCCGACCTGCCCCTGCCCGCCCCCCGGCGCGAGCATGAGGCCCTGGCCGACCTGAAGGCCCTGGCCGGCCGCAACGTGGTGAAGAAGTCCCTCATCGGACAGGGCTATCACGAGACCCTGACGCCCAAGGTGATCCTGCGCAACGTGCTGGAAAACCCGGGCTGGTACACCGCCTACACCCCCTACCAGGCCGAGATCGCCCAGGGCCGTCTGGAAGCCCTGCTCAACTACCAGCAGGTGATCATCGATCTCACCGGTCTGGAACTGGCCAACGCCTCCCTGCTGGACGAAGCCACCGCCGCCGCCGAGGCCATGACTATGGCCCGCCGCGTCTCCAAGTCCGGCTCCAACCGCTTCTTCGTGGATGCAGCCTGCTTCCCCCAGACCATCGACGTGGTCAAGACCCGGGCCGCCTACTTCGGCTTCGAGCTGATCTTCGGGCCGGTGGAAGAAGCCGCCACGGTGGAGGTCTTCGGCGCCCTGCTGCAGTACCCCAACGACAAGGGGGAGGTGCAGGACCTCACCGCCACCATCGCCGCCCTCAAGGCCAAGGGTGCCGTCACCGCCGTGGCCTGCGACCTCATGGCCCTGGTGCTGCTGAAATCCCCCGGTGCCATGGGGGCCGACATGGCCCTGGGTTCTTCCCAGCGCTTCGGCATTCCCATGGGCTTCGGCGGCCCCCATGCCGCCTTCTTCGCCTGCAAGGACGAGCACAAGCGCTCCGTGGCCGGCCGCATCATCGGCGTCTCCGTCGATGCCCGGGGCAACAAGGCCCTGCGCATGGCCCTGCAGACCCGGGAACAGCACATCCGCCGGGAGAAGGCCAACTCCAACATCTGTACTTCCCAGGTGCTGCTGGCCAACATGGCCGGCATGTATGCCGTCTATCACGGCCCCGAGGGTCTCAAGACCATCGCCCGCCGCATCCACCGCCTGGCCGCCATCCTGGCCACGGGCCTGGCCAAGGCCGGCATCAAGCAGCTCAACGCCTGCTACTTCGACACCCTGCAGCTGGACCTGGGGGCCAAGGCCCTGACTGTGTACCAGGCCGCCCAGAACGCCGGCTACAACCTGCGTCTGATCGAGGGCGGCCGCCTCGGCATCGCCCTCAATGAAAAGACCACCCGGGAAGACGTGGCCACCCTGCTGCAGCTCATCGCCGGCGTGAAAGTCGACATCGAGGCCCTGGACGCCCAGGTGGCTGCTGCCGACCCGGCCCTGCCGGCCGAGCTGCTGCGCACCGACGCCATCCTCAGCCATCCCGTGTTCAACATCCACCACACCGAACACGAGATGCTGCGCTACCTGAAGAAGCTGCAGAACAAGGACCTGGCCCTGGATCACTCCATGATCTCCCTGGGTTCCTGCACCATGAAGCTGAACGCCACCAGCGAGATGATTCCCGTCACCTGGCCCGAGTTCGGCGACATCCACCCCTTCGCCCCCCTGGACCAGGCCCAGGGCTACCTGGAGATGATCGAGCAGTTGGCCGAGTGGCTGAAGACCGTCACCGGTTTCGACGCCGTCTGCATGCAGCCCAACTCCGGCGCCCAGGGCGAATACGCCGGCCTGGTGGCCATCCGCCGCTACCAGGAAGCCAACGGCCAGGGCCAGCGCGACATCTGCCTGATTCCCAAGTCCGCCCACGGCACCAACCCGGCCACCGCCCAGATGGCCGGCCTGCAGGTGGTGGTGGTGGATTGCGACGACAACGGCAACGTGGACGTGGCCGACCTCAAGGCCAAGGCCGAGCAGCACGCCGCCAAACTCTCCTGCCTGATGCTCACCTACCCCTCCACCCACGGGGTGTTCGAGGAAGCGGTGAAGGATATCTGCGACATCGTGCACGCCAACGGCGGCCAGGTGTACATGGATGGCGCCAACCTCAACGCCCAGGTGGGCCTCACCGCCCCCGGCTTCATCGGCGCCGACGTCTCCCACATGAACCTGCACAAGACCTTCGCCATCCCCCACGGCGGCGGCGGCCCGGGCATGGGCCCCATCGGCCTCAAGGCCCATCTGGCGCCCTACATGGCCGACCACGCGGTGCAGGCCACCGGCCCTGCCGAGCGCAAGCACAAGGGCCAGGGCGCCGTTTCCGCAGCTCCCTTCGGCTCCGCCTCCATCCTGCCCATTTCCTGGATGTACATCGCCATGCTGGGCGGCAAGGGCGTCAAGACCGCCACCCAGGTGGCCATCCTCAACGCCAACTACGTCGCCGCCCGCCTGCAGGAGCACTACCCGGTGCTGTACCGGGGCAAGAACGGCCGCGTCGCCCACGAGTGCATCCTGGACATCCGCCCCATCAAGGCGGCCACCGGCATCGCCGAGATCGACATCGCCAAGCGCCTCATGGATTACGGCTTCCACGCCCCCACGGTGAGCTTCCCGGTGGCCGGCACCATCATGGTGGAGCCCACCGAATCCGAATCCAAGGCCGAGCTGGACCGCTTCATCGACGCCCTGATCGCCATCCGCAACGAAATCCGCAAGGTGGAAGCGGGCCAGTGGCCGGCGGACAACAACCCGCTGAAGCACGCCCCCCACACCCAGAAGGATCTGGCCGACGAGGTCTGGAGCCGCCCCTACAGCCGTCAGGAGGCCTGCTATCCCCTGCCCTGGGTGGCCGAGAACAAGTTCTGGCCCAGCGTGAACCGCATCGACGACGTGTACGGCGACCGCAATCTCTTCTGCGCCTGCGCCCCTGTGGAGGACTACCAACATGGCTGATCAGATCCTGGTGCTCACCGTCATCGGTGACGACCGCCCCGGCCTGGTGGAGCAGCTGTCCACCGCCATCTCCACCCATCAGGGCAACTGGCTGGAATCCTCCATGTCCCGCCTGGCGGGCAAGTTTGCCGGCATCCTCAAGGTCAGCGTACCGGCCGAGCAGGCCCCAGCCCTGCAGCAGGCACTGGCCGGCCTCTCCCTGCTCAAGGTGACGCTGGAAGCCTCCCCTGGCGACGAGGCCGCCCCCAAGGGCCGCCGCCTGCGCCTTTCCCTGGTGGGCCACGACCGCATCGGCATCGTGCGCGAGGTCTCCCAGGTGCTGGCCCGCCACGGCGTCAATGTGGAGGAGCTGGCCACCCACACCTCCAGTGCCCCCATGTCCGCCGAAATCCTCTTCCACGCCCAGGTCAGCCTGCTGGCCGGGCCGGAACTGGATGTGCGCGGCCTCACCGGCGAGCTGGAGCGGCTCTCCAACGATCTCATGGTCGATATCTCCCTGGACGAAAAGCTCAGCGCCTGAGCTTCCCGGCCCCGTCCCGTTCCCGGGGCGGGGCCACTCCCCGCTTTTTTTCCCCACATTTCATTTCGGTCAAAGGCCGATGCCCCGGGCCGGGGCACAATTCCACCTTATTCCCCCTCGCCTCTCCGCCATGTCCGGTTCCATCGAAGTGCGCATGCCCAAATACCCCGAATGCTGGGAGAGTTGCGGCAACTGCGCCCAGGGCGACGTCTTCGTGCTGGAACTCCTGGTCCAAGCCGGTGACACATTGGCACGGGACGACAACATCCTGACCCTGGAAACCGGCAAGGTGGCCCTGGACATTCCCAGCCCTTACGCCGGCACGGTGCGGGAAGTCTTCGTCTGCGCAGGCGACGTCCTGGCCGAAGGCGCCCTGCTGCTGACCCTGGACCCGTCCTAACCGCCTGATCCTATGGGAGCCCCCATGGCCATCCAGCCCCGACGTCTGCGACTTGCCCATCTGGGGGCCGCCCTGGCCAGCGGCGGGCGCACCTTCGCCCGCAACCCGGGCCCCAGCGCGCTCCTGGCCCTGCCCCTGGCCGTCGTCGGCGTACTGATCTGGCTGATCCTGGGCCAGGCCGCCGTCGCCCCCCTGGCCCTGGCCGCCAGCGGCGGCTTCATGCTGGTCGGCCCCCTGCTGCTGGTGGGCTATTTCGAACTGGCGGACCGCAGCGCCCGCGGTGAAGCGGCCCCTGCGGCCCTGGCCCTCACCGCCTACCGGCGCGCCCCCACCGGCCTGTGGGCCATCGGTGCCGTGTGCACCTTTTTCTACCTGATCTGGATCACCGATGCGGCCACCCTCTACGGCTTCATGGTGGGCGGCGAACCCCGGGGCCTGGCCACCCTGCTCAGCCCCGGCACCGACGTGCAGGCCTTCCTGCGCTGGAGCTCCCTCATGGGGGCGGTGCTGGCCTTCATGATCTACGCCGTCACCGCCTTCGCCGTGCCCCTGCTGCACTACGGCCGGGCCAACCTGATCCAGGCCGTGGTTCTCAGCGTCCGCGCCGTCTTCGGCAACTTTCTCCTGGCGCTGCTGTGGGGAGTCCTGCTGGCTGCCGGCGTCATCGGCAGCATCCTGCTACTGTTTCCCTTTCCCCTGGTTTTCCCCCTGCTGGCCTACGCCAGCCACGCCCTCTACCAACAGGTCTTTCCCCTGGAATAGAGGGAGTTCCCATGTCTGCGCCCCTGCTGCCGCACAGCCTCTACCGCATCGAACTGTGCAGCGGCGAGCAGCGCCGCTGGCGCTACCGGGGCGAGGATGCCCAGGGCAACCGGTGGTGGCGGGATGAGGAGAGCGGCCAGGAATTCAACGAAGCTTCCCTCATGTATGCCTGGCAGGTGCTGGGCCCTGCCCCGGACGACCTGCCGGCGTCGATCCACCGGCTGCTGGCCGAGCAGATGGATGCGGCCCTGATCCTGGCCGACAAGGAAGGAGTGATCCGCCTGTGGAATGCGGCGGCCACCGCCCTCTTCGGCTTTCCTGCCGCCACCGCCATCGGCGCCAGTCTGGACCTGATCATTCCGGAGCACATGCGCGCCGCCCACTGGCGCGGCTTCCACCAGGCCATGGCCCGGGGCGCCGTGCAGCATCCGGGCAAACCCCGCCTGACCCGGGCCCTGCAAGGGGACGGGCAGAAGCGCTACGTCAGCATGAGTTTTTCCGTGATCCGGGACGATACGGGCCAGACCATCGGCTCCCTGGCCCTGGCCTGGGCTGCCGACAAGCCGGCAGGGGCCTGAGCCGGTTCAGCGCCCCACCAACTACCGCTTCAGCCGTAGCGCCGCGCCGCTTCCACTGCCAGGCCGGCGCCGATGCTGCCGAAGAGATCCCCTTCCACCGCCCGGGCCTGGGGCAGGATGGCGGCGATGCGCTGGCGCAGACGGGGAATGCCGCTGGAACCGCCGGTGAAGAACACCGTGTCGATCCGCCCGGCGCCGACGCCGGCCTGCCGCAGCAAGTCGCTGACGGTGCCTTCGACCCGTTCCACCAGGCTTGTCGTGGCCTGATCGAACTCGCTGCGACTCAGCTCATGGCTGAGGCCGGCTTCCAGGCGCTCCAGGGACAGGGTGCAGGTGTCCGCATCCGAGAGGGCGATCTTGGCCTGCTCCACCTCGTTGGCCAGCCAGTGACCGGCCCGCTCCCCGATCAGCCCCAGCAGGCGCTGCATCTTTTCCGGCGCCGCCGCATCCATGGCCAGGCGCTGCTGTTCGGCCAGCACCTGGCGGGTGTAGGCGAAGTTGATGGTGTGCCAAGTGGCCAGGTTGAAGAAGATGCTGGCCGGCATTTCCCGGCCGCTGCGCAGCAGGCTGCGGTAGCCCAGCAGGGGCATGACCCCGGCCAGGCTCAACAGGCGGTCGAAATCGGTGCCGCCGATATGCACGCCGCCATTGGCCAGCAGGTCGTCCCGACGCTCCGCCTGGCGTGCCCGCTCGGGGGAAAGGCGGATCAGGGAAAAATCCGAGGTGCCGCCGCCGATGTCGGCCACCAGCACCAGTTCCTCCCGCGCCAGGGTGGTCTCGTAGTGGTAGGCGGCGGCGATGGGCTCGTACTGGAAGCTGACCTCCTTGAAGCCCACGGCCCGGGCAATGTCGCCCAGGGTGTTCTCGGCCAGGCGGTCGGCGTCGCTGTCGTCGTCCACGAAGAACACCGGCCGGCCCAGCACCGCCTGCTCGAATTCCCCGCCGGCCTGGCGGTCGGCCCGCCGCTTCAGTTCGCCGATGAACTGGGCCAGCAGGTCGCGGAAATGCAGGGCCCGGCCTTGCACTTCGGTCTTGCCGTCCAGCAGGCTGCTGCCCAGGAGGCTCTTCAGGGAGCGCATCAGGCGGCCCTCGTAGCCGGCCAGATACTCGCCCAGGCCGGCCCGGCCGAAGCTGGTGCTGTTGTCTTCCGCATTGAAGAAGACCACGGACGGCAGGGTCACCTTGCCCTCCTCCAGGGCCAGCAGCGTGGGCTGGCCGGGGCGCAGGCAGCCCACGGTGGAGTTGGAGGTGCCGAAGTCGAGGCCGCAGGCGCGGCGGGGAGCGGTGGCAGACATGGAATGACGGCGGTTGGTGGCGAAGACGAAGGTTGCCGGCCAACGCGGCGAGGTCGGCAGGGGGCGGCGGATGCTACGCCAGGCTCCGGCGGATGTCTACCCGGGCGGTCGGCCAAGCCATTGAGGCAACGGGGAAAAGGGGCGCCCGGCCCCATGGCCGGCGCCCCCGACCCGGGCCGACCCCGACGTCGCCCGCCCCCAACAGGCAGCCATCGCCTAAAAAACAGGCACTTAGGGACATTGGCCGCCCAGGCCGTCGGGAGCCCACGACAAATCCGGGTCGCCGGAAGCAGGCCGGGAGCATTGCCGGAATCGTCGTACCCGCCCCAAAGTCGCCGGCTGGCGCGGAATTCCAGCCAGCCCTGGTTGGCAGCGGCATCCTTTCCCGATCCCAGGCACGGGCCTTGCGAAGTAAAGGCTCCAACCTGCGAAAAGGAGCTTCCATGCTGAACAAGCAATCCCTGTTTTCCTCCAAGCGCGAGGAAACCGTCCTGCCCCGCAATCCCTGGCCCGGCAGCGCGCCCCAGACCAACAGCAGCAACGTCAGCAGCGCGCCGAAAACCAGCACCGCCAGCACGGCCAGTGCGCCGCCGCCGGCGCCGGTGGCTGCCGACAAGGAACAGCCCTCCGGCAGCCGTCTCATCGTCGGCCCCGACGTCAAGCTGAAGGGGGCGGAAATCCAGGATTGCGACACCCTGGTGGTGGAAGGACGGGTGGAGGCCACCCTGGACAGCCGCCTGATCCAGATCGCCGAACAGGGCGCCTTTTCCGGCAAGGTCAGCATCGACGTGGCGGAAATCCGGGGCACCTTCGAAGGCGAGCTGGTGGCCCGCAAGCAGCTGTTCATCCACGCCAGCGGCCGGGTCAGCGGTACCATCCGCTACGGCAGCATCCTCATTGACGAAGGCGGCCAGGTTTCCGGCGACGTGCGCTCCCTGGGGGATGAACACCAGGCAGGCTCGGCCAAGGCCAGCCCGGCCGAACCCGGCATTCCGACCCTGCACGGCAACGTCACCCTGAAGGAGGGCAAGAAGGAAAAAGCACTGCTCTAGGCCACCGGCAGGCCCGGCGACGGGCGGGCTTTGCGGCCCATCCGCCGCCGGGCCTTGAACGGCTGCGGGCGGAGGGTTAAGCTCGACCCGCCCGCTTCCTGCGGGCCACGACAACACCAGCCAGGAGACTGATCCATGTCCCAGCCAAAATACAAGCATGCCCCCCTGTGGACCGCCATCGGCCTGGGCCTGATGCTCGGCACCGCCCCGGCCTTCGCCGAAAAACCTTCCTGGGCCGGCGGCGGCAACGACAAACATGGCCAGGACGAACGTCCGGGCAAGGGCCGTAACGACCGGGATGACCGGGGCCGGGGCGACGATGGCCGCCGGGATGGCCGGGATGGGCGCCGTGACGGCGCCTCGGTGGAAATCCGCTTCGGCGGCGGTGACCGGGACCTGATCCGGGATTACTACGGCAACAGCATCCGCAGCAAGGGCTGCCCGCCCGGGCTGGCGAAGAAACACAACGGCTGCCTGCCGCCGGGACAGGCCAAGCAGTGGCAACGGGGCGCCCGCCTGCCCAGCGGCGTGGTCATCTACGACCTGCCGCGGGACCTTTCCATCCGCCTCGGCACGCCGCCGGCCGGCTACCGTTACGTGCGGGTTGCCTCCGACATCCTGCTCATTGCCGTGGGCACCAGCATGGTGGTGGACGCCATCGAGGACCTGGGCGGACTTTGAGCCCCCCTGCCCTGGCGCCCAGGCAGGACGCCATCAACGACAACGGCACCCCGCGGGGTGCCGTTTTTGCTGGCTGCGGAGCATGGCCCCGCCAGGATCAAACCCGGAAGCCGCTGACCGCCCGCTGCATTTCGCCGGCCACCCGGTCCAGGGTATCGGAAGCCCGGGAAGTCTCGTTGGCCGCCGCATTGGTTTCCTCCGCGTGGGTGGCGATTTCCTCCACCTTGCGCGCCACTTCCGTGGAGGCGGTGGACTGCTCCCGCAGGGCGATATCCACATCGCCGATGATCTCCGCCACCCGGCGCGCCATCTCCTGCAGCTTGGCGATGGTCTCGCCGGCCTGCTGGGCATGGCTGACGCTGCTCTCCACCGCCCCGACGCCGCCGCTGATGCCGGCCACCACCTGACGGGTGGATTCCTGGATGGAATCCACCATCTGGGTGATCTCCCCGGTGGAATGGGCCGTCCGCTCGGACAGCTTGCGCACTTCGTCGGCCACCACGGCAAAGCCGCGGCCGTGCTCGCCGGCCCGGGCCGCCTCGATGGCGGCGTTGAGGGCCAGCAGGTTGGTCTGGTCGGCAATGTCCTTGATAACGCTGACGATGCTGGAAATCTTCGCCGATTCCACTTCCAGCTCACCGATCTGCTCGGCCGCCGCCTTCACCACATGGGACACCTGGTCGATTTCCCCCACCAGCCGTTCCACCGTCTCCCGCCCTTCCCGGGCCTGCTCGTCGGATTCACCGGCCAGCCGGGCCGCATCGCCAGTACTGTCGGAAACGTGATTGATGGAAACGGTCAGTTCCTCAATGTTGGCAGCGATGGCCGAAGAGGCGGAACTCTGCACGGTGACGCTCTGCTCCATCTGCTTCACCGTCTGGTTCAACTGCTGGGCGGCGCTGGAGATTTCCTCCGCCCCCATCTTGGTCTGGCCGATGGTGCTGCGCAGGGCCGTCTGCATGTCGCCCATGGCGCCCACCAGGCGCCCCACTTCATCCGCCGTCGGTGCCGGCAGGGCGCCGGTGAGGTCGCCGGCGGCGATGCGCCGGGCGCCGGCCAGGGCCTCTTCCAGACGCCGGGAAATCCGCCGGGCCAGCAGGAAGGAGGCCACCAGGGCCACCAGCAGCCCCAGCACCAGGGCCGTCAGGCCGCTGCTGATGGCGCTGGAAACATCGCTCATGGCCTGGGCGGCGGAACGGTCGGCCCCTTCCCGGTTGAACTTGGCCAGGGCATCGGTGGAGTCACGCAGCTGGTTGGCCTTTTCCACCCAGCCCTTGCGCCGCAGCTGCTGGGCCTCCTCTTCCTTGCCAGCCTTTTCCAGCACAATCGCCTCCTCGACCACGGCCTTGTAGGCATTGACCGCCTTGCCCACCTCGTCGAGGATTTTCTGCTCTTCCGGGCCGGTTACCAGAGGCGCGTATTCCTTGAGCACGGTACGCACGTCTTCATCCAGCTTGGCCAGGCTTTTTTCGATTTTGGCCTTGTCCTCGGCGCTGCCGGGCAGCATGTACTCCAGGCTGCGCACCCGGTAACGCAGGCGCTCCTGGCTGATCTTGCCCACCATCTGCAGGGAAGGCAGCCAGTTGCCGATGATGTCCCGGGTTTCCCCGCCGACTTTCTGCAATTGATAGAGACAGAACAGCAGGGCCAGGATCAGCACCCCGCCGGTAATGGCGAAATTGAAGTACAGCTTGGCCCGCAGGCTCAGGTTGTCAAACCAGGTCATCTTCGCTACCCCCAGGGACTGTTATTGGTACGCCTTATGGCGCTTGCTCGTACGTTCCACCACTATAGTCCAAAACTATACCGCCATCATTGCCTAAAAGGCTCCGTCGACAAAGCCCGGTGGCGCCCGCGGCAAGGCTCGGTACAATAGCGCCTTTGCCGCCGGCCCCGCCCGCGGCCCAGCCGAATTCCACCCATCAAGAGTGCTCCATGGCCCAATACGTAATGTCGATGCTCCGCGTGAGCAAGATCGTCCCGCCCAAGCGGCAGATCATCAAGGATATTTCCCTCTCCTTCTTCCCCGGCGCCAAGATCGGCCTGCTGGGCCTGAACGGCTCCGGCAAGTCCACCGTGCTGAAGATCATGGCCGGCGCCGACAAGGAATACGACGGCGAGGTGCAATGGCAACCGAACCTGAACATCGGCTACCTGCCCCAGGAACCCCAGCTGAATCCGGAAAAAACCGTGCGCCAGGAAGTGGAATCGGCCCTGGGCGAGATCATGGGCGCCAAGCAGCGCCTGGAGGAGGTGTACGCCGCCTACGCCGAACCCGATGCGGACTTCGACAAGCTGGCCGAGGAACAGGCCCGCTGCGAGGCCATCCTGGCCGCCGCCGGCAGCGACACCGAAGCCCAGATGGAAATCGCCGCCGACGCCCTGCGCCTGCCGGCCTGGGATGCGGTGATCAAAAACCTGTCCGGCGGTGAGAAGCGCCGCGTCGCCCTGTGCAAGCTGCTGCTCTCCAAGCCCGACATGCTGCTGCTGGACGAACCCACCAACCACCTGGATGCCGAGTCCGTGGAATGGCTGGAACAGTTCCTCTGCCGCTTCCCCGGCACCGTGGTGGCCGTTACCCACGACCGCTACTTCCTCGACAACGCCGCCGAATGGATTCTGGAACTGGACCGGGGCCAGGGCATTCCCTGGAAGGGCAACTACTCCTCCTGGCTGGAACAGAAGGAAGAACGACTGGAGCAGGAAGGCCGCCAGGAAGCCGCCCGCATGAAGGCCATGAAGCAGGAACTGGAATGGGTGCGGCAGAACCCCAAGGGCCGCCAGGCCAAGTCCAAGGCCCGTATCGCCCGCTTCGAGGAACTCTCCAGCTACGAATACCAGAAGCGCAACGAAACCCAGGAAATCTTCATCCCCGTGGGTGAGCGCCTGGGCAATGAGGTCATCGAGTTCAACGGCGTCTCCAAGGCCTTCGGCGACCGGCTGCTGATCGACAACCTGTCCTTCAAGATCCCCGCCGGTGCCATCGTCGGCATCATCGGCCCCAACGGTGCCGGTAAATCCACCCTGTTCCGCATGATCACCGGCAAGGAAGCCCCGGACAACGGCGAAGTGAAGATCGGCAGCACGGTGAAGATGGCCTTCGTGGACCAGAGTCGGGAAAACCTTTCCGCCAACAAGACCGTCTTCGAGGAAATCGCCAACGGCGCCGACATTCTCACCGTGGGCAAGTTCGAAATGCCCAGCCGGGCCTACATCGGCCGCTTCAACTTCAAGGGCGGCGACCAGCAGAAGCAGGTCGGCACCCTCTCCGGCGGCGAGCGTGGCCGCCTGCACCTGGCCAAGACCCTGCTGGAGGGCGGCAACGTCCTGCTGCTGGACGAACCCTCCAACGACCTGGACGTGGAAACCCTGCGGGCCCTGGAAGACGCCCTGCTGGAATTCCCCGGCTCGGCCCTCATCATCTCCCACGACCGCTGGTTCCTGGACCGGATCTGTACCCACATCCTGGCGGCCGAAGGCGATTCCCAATGGACCTTCTTCGACGGCAACTACCAGGAATACGAAGCCGACAAGAAGAAGCGCCTGGGCGAAGAAGGCGCCAAGCCCAAGCGAATCCGCTACAAGCCCATCAGCCGTTGAGGGCTCAGGCAGCCCTCCCAACGCTAGCGTCCGGCATGGCTGCCCGCCCCCACAACCCCAAGCCCGCCTCCTGGCGGGCTTTTTCCATCCAGTGACCGCCGTCATGCCCCTTTACGCCACCTTGCGCCGCCTCGACCTGCACCTGGAAAACCGGCAGGAACGCCCCGCCCTGAGCGGCTGGCGGCGTTTTGTGGCGGAATTCTGGTGGTTCGGCATCAAGGAAGCCCGGGCCTGCATCTTCGCCGGACTGTTCTTCCTCGCTCTCTTCGTCGTGCCGCGGGGAGGCTGGCTGGGCATCGCCCGCTACGACCTGCTCCTGCTGATCGCCCTGGCCTTGCAGGCATGGCTGCTGTGGCGGCGCATTGAAACCTGGGATGAAGCCCGGACCATCCTGCTCTTCCACCTGGCAGGATTCGCCCTAGAGGTCTTCAAGGTATCCGCTCCCATCGCCTCCTGGAGCTACCCGGACCCCGCCTTGACCAAGGTGTTGGGCGTACCACTGTTCTCCGGCTTCATGTACGCAGCTGTCGGCAGCTATGTCATGCAGGCGTGGCGCATCCTCCATCTGCGCATCGAACGCCACCCGCCTTACTGGATGAGCGGCGGCCTGGCCCTGCTGCTCTATCTCAACCTGTTTACCCACCACTTCATCGGCGACTACCGCTGGTATCTGGCCGCCCTCGCCCTGGGGCTTTACGCCCGCAGCAGCATCGTTTTCACCCCCCTGGACCGGGAACGTTCCATGCCCTTCCTGCTCGGCTTCATCCTGGTGGGCTTTTTCATCTGGCTGGCAGAGAACATGGGCACCTTTCTCGGCGTCTGGCGCTATCCCAACCAGTTGGGTGCCTGGGCCACCGTGCATCTGGGCAAATGGTCATCCTGGACCATGCTGGCCCTGATGAGTTTTTCCCTGATCAGCGGCCTCAAGCAGGTCAAAGCCCGAATTCAGATTTCCCCCTAGCCTCCCTGTCGGGATGGCCGGCAAAAAAATACCCGCCTCAAGGACGGGTATTTTTGGGAATCTTTGGTGGCCCTTTACCTGGGCGGCCAGCTTAGTGGCGGGGACGCAGGCTGGCTTCGAACGCGGCTTCGTACTGCTCGGGAAACTGGTAGGCGCTGAAGGCGTTGCGCACCACATCCAGATTCTGGCTGGCGCCCTGATCTTCAAAGCGGATACCGATGGAACGGCCATTGTTGGCCAGGGTCATGAAAGCGTAACGCCAGCTTTGGGCTTCGGCCAGGCGCTCGCGCAGTTCATCTTCGCGGGTGATGGTGATTCCGGCCCGTTTCAGGGAATCCAGGAATTCTTCGAAGGATTCGTTGCTCAGACTGCCCATTTGATACTCTCCTTTGAATGACCGGGACAATTTCTTGCCCCATGAGGCCAATAACGCAGGAGAGATTTAATCGGTTGACTTAAAGTTTCACTTTAATTGCCAGGCCCGGAATCAGGCCTTGGCGGTGCGCCGCCACAGGGTTTGCAGCATTCCGGAGAGGTTCCACTGGCGGCTTTCTACATAAAAATGAAAGGCCGTGCCCGCCACGATGCTGCCCAGCCAGGCCAGGACCATGCCCGTCAGTTGCAGGGCAGGCTCCGCCGGGACGAAGCGGTCAAAAGCGCCATTGACCAGCAGGCAGACCGGGAAATGCACCAGGAAAACGGAATAGGAAACCCGGGAGAGGAAGGTGATGGCCGTCTGGCCCGGCAAACCCAGGGGCCAGCGTTCCATCCAGCCGCTGCGCCGGGCCAGGCCCAGGGCCAGGGCAGCGCACAGGGCCACGGCGATGCGCAGGCGGAAATCCAGAAACAGGGCCACCAGGGCCACCGAGGCGATGATGGCCAGCCAGACGGGGGACTGCCCCCGCTCGGAAGCCCAGTAGGCCATCACACCCATGCCGTAGGCGCCGAAGAAATAGACGGCCCAGATATCCAAGCTGGCGTCCCGGTTGAAATGGAACAGGGAAGCCAGCACCAGGGAAAACACCAGAATCATGCCCAGGCTGTGCACGCCGCGGCTGCGACCGCCGGCCATGGCGGGAATGCGTTCCCGGCCCCAGCGCCCCAGCCAGAGCAGGCCGACCAGCAGGGCGAAGAGCTGGAAGTCGATGGCGATATACCAGACCCCGGCGGAGAGGGCATCGAAATCCAGGATGTTGTGCAGCAGGAAGGCGTGGGCCAGCACCTGCAGGGCCACGGGCTTGTCCGGGATGGAGTCGTGATCCATCCACAGGCGGGCCACATGGGCGCAGACCACGGCGATGGCCATGGCGGCGAGGAACGGCGGCACCAGGCGCAGGTAACGCCGCACCAGCATATTGACCGGCTGCCGCGTCAGCAGTTGGCCCTGGGGCGCCAAGGCGCGAATGGCGAGAAAGCCGCCCACCACCAGGAACACCTGGACGGCGATACGGGCATATTCGCTGAGCCAGCCGATGAGGCCGGGAACCAGCTCCTGGGCGGCATCGGACATGGGGCCGTAGAAGGCCAGGTGGTGCAGAACGATCAGTTGGGAAGCAAACGCCTTGAGGACGTCGATGAATACCAGGCGGGATGGTCCGGAGGACATGGCAGCTTGAGCAGGGGGTCGCCATCGCCGCGGGCGATGGTGGCACGGATTCCAGGTTGTAAATTGCGGTTGAGAGAACGGCCCGGGGACAACGTCCGGGGCCCGCCGTCAGGCAAACCCCGGAATTGTAGCAAAATCAAGCCTCTTTGACGCGCTTGGCAATATGCTCCAGGGCTTCATCCACCTGATCCACCAGGATCAGGCACAGGTCGCCCGGGCTCAGCCGGGCCAGAGCCGTGTCGATGGCCAGGAACTCGCCCCGCACCTCCTCCACGTTCCGGGTGCGGCTGGCGCCCTGCAGGCCTTCCCGCAACAGGCCCAGCACTTCGCCGTCGGCGCGGCCGCGCTGGCAGGCATCCTGGTACAGGATGACCTCGTCGAAGGCACCGCCGAGAATGCGGGTCTGCTGGCGGATATCCTCGTCGCGGCGGTCGCCGGCACCGCTAATGACCACGGAACGGCGCTTGGCCGTCATGGTGGCGATGGCGTTGGTCAGGGCCTGGATGGCATCCGGATTGTGGCCGTAGTCGGCGATCAGGGTGGCGCCCTTGTAGTCGAACAGGTTGAAACGGCCGGGAGCGGTGGAGGCGTCGCTGACGAAGGTGGCCAGGCCCTGGCGGATCACCTCCCAGGAGATGCCGATGGCCCAGGCGGCACCGGTGGCCGCCATGACGTTTTCCACCTGGAAGCCGATGCTGCCGTTACGGGTCAGGGGCACGCCGGAGAGGGGGATGCGATGGACCACGGTGGAACCTTCGGCGGCCACGATGTCGCCGCCTTCCACATAGAGGCCGCGACGGCCCTGGGCGAACTGGGTGGCCATCACCGGATGGTGCGGATCGGCGGCGAAGAAGGTGACGCTGCCCGGGCAGGACTCGGCCATGCGGGCGACGATGGGGTCGGTGGCATTGAGCACGGCGGTGCCGTTGTTGGCCACGTTCTCGACGATGACCCGCTTCACCACCGCCAGGTCTTCCACGGTATTGATGTAGGCCAGGCCCAGGTGGTCGCCCATGCCGATATTGGTGACCACGGCCACGTTGCAACGATCGAACCCCAGGCCCTCGCGCAACACGCCGCCCCGGGCGGTTTCCAGCACGGCCGCATCCACATCCGGGTGCAGCAGGACGTTGCGGGCGCTCTTCGGACCGGAGCAGTCGCCGGTGTCGATGCGCTTGCCCTGGATATAGACACCGTCGGTGCCGGTCATGCCGGTGCGCTGGCCATTGCAGGTGAACAGGTGGGAAATCAGGCGCACCGTGGTGGTCTTGCCGTTGGTGCCGGCCACGGCCACCACCGGGATGCGGCCGTCGTCGCCGTCCGGATACATGGTGGAGATGACCGCCTCGCCCACCGCCCGGCCCTTGCCGAAGGAAGGCTGCAGGTGCATGCGCAGGCCGGGGGCCGCATTGACCTCAACGATGCCGCCGCCCTGCTCTTCCAGGGGGCGCTGCACGGTCTCGCACACCACGTCCACACCGCAGATGTCCAGGCCCACCATCTGGGCCGCGGCCACGGCCTTGGCCGCCAGTTCGGGATGGACGTCGTCGGTGACGTCGGTGGCCGAGCCGCCGGTGGACAGGTTGGCGTTGTTGCGCAGGGGCACCCGGGCGCCACGGGGCGGCACCGAGTCGGCGTTGTAGTTCTGCCGGGCCAGGGTGGCCAGGGCGATTTCATCGAAACGGATCTTGGTCAGGGAGGTGGCATGGCCCTCGCCCCGGCGCGGGTCCGCATTCACCTGGTCCACCAGTTGGCGGATGGTATGCACGCCGTCGCCGATGACCTGGGGCGGATCGCGGCGGGCGGCCGCCACCAGCTGCTTGCCCACCACCAGGACGCGGAAGTCCTGGCCGGGCAGATAGCGCTCCACCATGACGTCGTCGCGGAACTCGGAAGCCACATCGAAGGCTTGGCGCACTTCCGCCTCGCTCTTCAGGTTGACCGCCACGCCCTTGCCCTGATTACCGTCCCGGGGTTTGACCACCACCGGCAGGCCGATTTCCTGGGCGGCCGCCCAGGCATCGTCGGCATCGGCCACGGTCCGGCCCCAGGGCACCGGCACGCCGGCGGCGCGCAGCAGTTCCTTGGTCAGTTCCTTGTCCTGGGCGATGGATTCGGCAATGGCGCTGGTGCAATCCATTTCGGCCGCCTGGATGCGGCGCTGCTTGCTGCCCCAGCCGAACTGCACCAGGCTGCCCTCGGTCAGACGGCGGAAGGGGATGTTGCGGGCAATGGCCGCATCGACGATGGAACCGGTGGAAGGACCGAGGCGCACGTCCTCGTCCAGTTCCCGCAGGCGGGCCAGCACATTGTCCAGGTCGAAGGGCGTGTTCTCCAGGGCCGCCTGGCACAGGGACACGGCCAGGTCGAAGGCCAGGCGCCCGACGGGCTCTTCGGTGTATTCCACCACCACCTGGTAAACCCCGGGGTCCAGGGTTTCGGAAGTGCGGCTGAAGGTCACCGGGCAGCCGGCGGAAGCCTGCAGGCCCAGGGCCGCAAATTGCAGGGCGTGGGCCACGGACGGCAGGGCGGCGGCACCGGCCGGCATGACCAGGCCGATTTCCGGGAAGCGCTCCAGCAGCCGGTCGAGGAAACTTTCCAGCAGGGCGGAAGAGGCGGGGGAAAAGCGCTCGGCCTCGCTACAGGTAACGATGGCTTCGATGGAGGTGTGGCGGCTCCACAGGTTGGGGCCGCGCAGGGCTCGGATGCGGGAGACTTCCATAAAAAATCCTGTTGTGACCGTTTAGTCGGGCCTGCCCGGGAAAGCCCGGGACAGGCGTCTCGTCAGTCGGCAATCATCAAATGGCGGGTGCGGCGTCCAGCACGAAGGTTTCCAGGCCGGCGCGGATCACCTCGGGGGCAATGTCCAGGGCCCGGGCCGTGGCCACGGCGGCCAGCACGTTCTCGGCCTGGAAGGCTTCGCCGCCGGCAGCCATGGGCACCTGGGCCAGGTCCAGCAGCTTGGTTTCCTCCCAGCCCTTGGCCAGGACCACGCCACCTTCCCGCAGCAACACGGCACGACCGCCCTTGGAGCGGTGCTCGGCCAGTACCGGCAGGCTCGGATCGGCGGCGAAATAGATCACCTCGCCGTCGCACAGTTCGGCCATCTCCACCAGCTGGGGTTCCCGGGCATTGAGCACGGCGACGCCGGTGGGCAGCACCACGTCCACCTGGGTACGCAGGGTGGTGAAGCGCTTCTCCGGGGAGTCCATGTAGTACTTGCTGAGGTCCTCGATGGGCTCGAAATTGGTCAGCACCCCCACCTGGCAACGGTCGTAGGCCAGGCCTTCGGTGACGATGGAAGTGGCGCTGTTCTCGATCACGGCAGCCTGCACCGAACGGTTCATGAGGACGCGGCGGGCCGTATCCCACTGGGCCCGGTCCCCGGCTTCCACCAGGCGGCGATCCAGGTACAGACCGGTGCTGCAGGCCAGGCCGGTGTAGTGGCCGGACAATTCGAGCAGGCGGGTGACGACGCGGGCCACGGTGGTCTTGCCCTTGCCACCGCTGATGCCCACCACGGGGATGCGGCCGCTGTCGCCGTTGGGGAACAGGTGTTCGACGATGGCCTTGCCCACAGGCTGGGGCTCGCCGGCAGCGGGCTTGATGTGCATCAGCAGGCCGGGACCGGCATTGACCTCGACGATGGCGCCGCCCTGGTCGGCCAGGGGCTTGGACACGTCCTCCACCACCAGGTCCACCCCGGCGATGTCCAGACCGACGATGCGGGCCGCCAGTGCCACGGTCTCGGCCGTATCCGGATGCACTTCGGCGGTACAGTCGATGGAGACGTTGCCGTTGCGCTGGATCACTACCACCTTGCCTTCCGGCGGCACGCCGTCGGGCTCGAAGCCCTGGCGCCGGACCTCCAGGCGGGCGGCGGAATCCAGGCGGACCCGGTTGAGCGGATGATCTTCGCTGTTGCCGCGGCGGGGATCGGAATTCAGTTGCAGCTCGATCAGTTCCAGCACGGTGGACTTGCCGTCACCCACCACCTGGGCAGTCTCACCCCGGGAGGCGGCCACCATGCGGCCACCCACCACCAGCAGGCGGTGTTCGTTGCCGGGAATGAAGCGTTCGACGATGACTTCGCTGCCTTCGTCCTGGGCCACGCTGAAGGCGGTCTCGATCTCTTCCCGGGTGGTCAGGTTGGTGAACACGCCGCGGCCGTGGTTGCCGTCGCTGGGCTTGACCACCACCGGCAGGCCGATGTCCTCGGCCGCTTCCCAGGCATCTTCCGGCGACTTGACGGTGACGCCCTCGGGGACCGGCACGCCACAGGAGGCCAGCAGGCTCTTGGTCAGGTCCTTGTCCCGGGAAATGCTTTCGGCAATGGCGCTGGTGCGGTCCGTCTCGGCCGTCCAGATGCGGCGCTGGCGGGAACCGTAACCCAGCTGCACCAGGTTGCCGGTGGACAGGCGGATGAAGGGCAGGTGCCGGCTCTCGGCGGCTTCCACGATGCAGCCGGTGGAGGGGCCGAGGCAGTAGTCGTCCACCAGCTCCCGCAGGTGGCTCACCGCCGCCGCCACGTCGAAGGGCTTGTCCTCGATCCCGGCCATGACCAGGTCCCGGGCCGCTTCCAGGGCGTAGCGGGTGACCATCTCGTGCCAGGCCGTCACCACCACCTTGTAGACACCGCGGATCGGCACTTCCCGGGCGCGGCCGAAGCCGCCGGGCATGCCGGCCAGGGCCTGCAGCTCCAGGGAGACGTGCTCCATGATGTGGCCGGGCCAGGTCCCCTCTTCCACCCGGCGCAGGAAGCCGCCGCGCTCGTCATAGCTGCAGCGGTGTTCCACCAGGCCGGGCAGCCAGGATGAGAGGCGCTCGTAGAAACCGGGGATGGTGTTGGACGGACAGTCCTCCAGATCGCCGATGTCGATCAGGGCTTCGAGGACAGGGGTGTAGGTCCAGACGTTGGGACCCTTGAGATGGGTAATGCTCAGAAATTTGATTGTCTTGTGGCTCATACCTTGTGCCGGAACCGGGGAACCTGCAGGCTCAGGTCAACTCCTTGGGGAAAACTGCGTTTAGCTTAGCTTCCGCGCAATTTCCGATGTAGCCCAAGAAGGGATCAACCTGGCCCGTTTTTCCGGGGGACTCTCCTTTGTAAGGTAAAATCAACGCGCAACTTTTCTTTTGGTTCACCGGCGGGTGCAAAAATTATTTCACAAAACGTAGAACCCTTACGGGAAATTTCCAAGCTGTCCTCCCAATCCGCATCCCTCACCACCACTCTGGAAGAGCTTCCCGGTGCCTGGCTGACGGAGTTGTCCGCCCTCCTGGGGCCGGACGAAACCATCCTGGCCCACCTGGAACTGGACCTGGACAAGACCCTGCGCTTTGCCCGGGGCCTGGTCCTGGTCACTGACCGCCAGCTCATCGCCCGCAGCGGCGAAGAGCCTGCCTGGCAGGCCTTTCCCTACCGGGCCGGCCTCCACCTGCAGCGTCGGGATCACGCCGGCGTGGCCAGCCTGGAGCTGGTGGACGAGCAGCGCCAGCTGGCCCGCTGGCGCCACACCCTGGGCAAGGACACCAACGCCCGCCAGGTGCTGGATCACTTCGAGCAGCAGCGCGACGCCGCCGTCAGCGGCCAGCCCGTGGAAGCCCCGCCCGCCGCCATCTGCGCCCGCTGCGGCGCCCCCCTGGTGCCGGGCCAGGACGACTGCCCGAGCTGCGCCAAGGAGCTGTACACCCCGCCCTCCACCTGGACCCTGTTCCGCCTGTGGCGCTTCGCCCGGCCCTACCGGGGCCAGCTGCTGGCCGGCTTCATCCTGACCCTGATCTCCACCGCCGCCACCCTGGTGGCGCCCTACATGACCATGCCCCTCATGGACGAGGTGCTGATCCCCTACCAGAACGGCCAGCCCCTGGACACCGGCAAGGTCTACTTCTATCTGGGCGGCCTGCTGGGTTCGGCCCTGCTGGCCTGGGGCCTGGGCTGGGCCAAGACCTACATCCTGGCCCTGGTGTCGGAGCGCCTCGGCGCCGACCTGCGCAGCCAGACCTACGAGCACCTGCTCAAGCTGTCCCTGGAATACTTCGGCGGCAAGCGCACCGGCGACCTGATGGCCCGCATCGGCAGCGAGTCGGACCGCATCTGCGTCTTCCTCTCCCTCTACCTGCTGGACTTCTTCACCGACGTGCTGATGATCACCATGACGGCGGTGATCCTGGTCTCCATCAATCCCTGGCTGGCGGCGGTGACCCTCATTCCCCTGCCCTTCATCGTCTGGCTCATCCACGTGGTGCGGGACAAGCTGCGCCACGGCTTCGAGCAGATCGACCGGGTCTGGTCCGGCGTCACCAGCGTGCTGGCCGACACCATCCCGGGCATCCGGGTGGTCAAGGCCTTCGCCCAGGAAAAGCGGGAAACCAGCCGTTTCAAGGACGCCAACCAGCGCAACCTGGAGGCCAATGACCGGGTGAACCGGCTGTGGTCCCTCTTCTCCCCCACCATCACCCTGCTCACGGAAGTGGGCCTGCTCATCGTCTGGGGCCTGGGTATCTGGCTGGTGACCAAGAACCAGGTGACCGTGGGTACCCTGGCCGCCTTCCTGGCCTACATCGGGCGCTTCTACACCCGCCTCGATTCCATGAGCCGCATCGTCTCCCACACCCAGAAGGCCGCTTCCGGCGCCAAGCGCATCTTCGACATCCTGGACCACGTTTCCAGCGTGCCGGAACCGGTCAAGCCCCAGCACCTGACCAAGGTGGAAGGCGGCATCACCGTGGAGCGGGTGGGCTTCCGCTACGGCAACCGCACCGTGCTGCGGGGCGTGGACCTGAAGATCAACCCGGGCGAGATGATCGGCCTGGTGGGCCACTCCGGCTCCGGCAAGAGCACCCTGGTGAACCTCATCTGCCGCTTCTACGATGTGGGCGAAGGCGCCATCTGCATCGACGGCGTGGACGTGCGCAACATTCCCGTGTCCGAATACCGCAAGCACATCGGTCTGGTGCTGCAGGAGCCCTTCCTCTTCTTCGGCACCATTGCCGAGAACATCGCCTACGGCAAGCCGGACGCCAGCCGGGAGGAAATCGTCGCCGCCGCCCGGGCCGCCCATGCCCACGAGTTCATCCTGCGCCTGCCCCACGGCTACGACTCCCTGGTGGGCGAACGGGGCCAGGCCCTCTCCGGCGGCGAGCGCCAGCGCATCTCCATCGCCCGGGCCCTGCTCATCGACCCCAAGATCCTGATCCTGGACGAAGCCACCTCCGCCGTGGATACGGAAACCGAACTGGAAATCCAGGGCGCCCTGGACAACCTGATCAAGGGCCGCACCACCATCGCCATCGCCCACCGTCTGTCCACCCTGCGCAAGGCCGACCGGCTGGTGGTCATGGATCGCGGCGTGGTGGTGGAAGAAGGCCAGCACGACGAACTGATCGCCAAGGAAGGCGCCTACTACCGCCTGTACACCGCCCAGACCAAGCAGCTCGACGAGCAGCTGGCCGAGCGTGAGAGCGAGGAATGAACGCCATGACGCCCTGCAATTTCACCCTGATTCGCAATCCCTTCGGCCAGCTGGTGTTCACCGGCGCCGAGGGCGACGTCCACGAAGGCGTGGTGCCGGTGCGCGCCTTCGGCATCACCGCCCCGGACGAGGGCCTGGCCCTGGTCAACGCCCACGGCAAGGAACTGCTGTGGATCGAGCGCCTGGCCGACCTGCCGGAAGGCCCGCGGCAACTGGTGGTCGAAGAACTGGCCAACCGGGAGTTCATGCCGGTCATCTCCCGCATCGTGCACGTCTCCAGCTTCGCCACCCCCAGCACCTGGGACGTGGAAACGGACCGGGGCAACGCCCGCCTGGTGCTCAAGGGCGAGGACGACATCCGCCGCCTCAACCAGCAGGCCCTGCTCATTTCCGACAGCCACGGCGTGCAGTACCTGATCCGCAACCGCCAGGCCCTGGACAAGCCCAGCCGCAAGTTTCTCGAACGCTTCCTGTAAGAACCTTTGCCACAGAGGGCACAGAGAGCGAATACCTGCTGGCTGGAGAGGTAATATTGGCGCCATTCTTCACCGCTGCACCGCGAAGAATGGCGTCCCTCTTTCCTCTCCGGGCAGTGTCATTTCCAGCGGCCAGCTGAAATAATCTGAACTCCTGTCGCCCGCGGCGCACCAAGTAACGCCTGCCCGTACCCATGGCGTTACGGCTTTCCCGCTTTTACTCTGTGTTCCCTGTGCCCTCTGTGGCAAAAAAGATTCCCCCATGCCCCATCCCCTCGCCCACCCGCTTGAACTCCTCGCCCCCGCCAAGAATGCCGACTTCGGCATGGAAGCCATCGTCCACGGCGCCGACGCCGTCTATATCGGCGGTCCGGCCTTCGGCGCCCGGGCCAATGCGGGCAACAGCGTGGCCGACATCGCCCGCCTCAGCGAATTCGCCCACCGCTACAACGCCCGGGTACTGGTGGCCCTCAACACCATCCTCAAGGACGAGGAACTGGAGACCGCCCGCCGCATCGCCTGGGAATGCCACGATGCCGGCGCCGACGCCCTCATCATCCAGGACATGGGCCTGCTGCAGCTCGACCTGCCGCCGATCCAGCTCCACGCCAGCACCCAGACCGACATCCGTTCCGTGGACAAGGCCCGCTTCCTGCAGGACGTGGGCTTCTCCCAGATCGTCCTGGCCCGGGAACTGGACCTGGAGCAGGTCCGCCAGATTGCCGCCCAGACCGACATCGCCCTGGAGTTTTTCGTGCACGGCGCCCTCTGCGTCAGCTACAGCGGCCTGTGCAACATCAGCCACGCCCACACCGGCCGCAGCGCCAACCGGGGCGAATGTTCCCAGGCCTGCCGCCTGCCCTACGACCTGGAAAACGAGCAGGGCCAGATCATCGCCAGCGACAAGCACCTGCTCTCCATGAAGGACAACGACCAGAGCGCCAACCTGCTGGCCCTGGCCCAGGCCGGCATCAGCTCCTTCAAGATCGAAGGCCGGCTGAAGGACCTCTCCTACGTCAAGAACATCACCGCCCACTACCGCACCCTGCTGGACGGCATCCTGGCGCAACATCCCCAATTCACCCGCTCCTCCGCCGGCCGCAGCACCTTCTTCTTCACCCCCCAGCCGGAAAAGACCTTCAACCGGGGCGCCACCGACTACTTTGTGCACGGCCGGGGCCACAGCGAAGTGGGCGCCTTCGACACCCCCGCCTTCTCCGGCCCGGCCATCGGCAAGGTGAGCCGCCTGGGCAAGGGCTGGTTCGAGGTCGAGACGGCGGAAGCCCTGCACAACGGCGACGGCCTCTCCTATTTCGACGGTCACGGCGAACTGGTGGGCCTGCGCCTCAATACGGCGGAAAAGGTGGGCACGGCCTGGCGCTGCACCCCCAACGAAGTGCCGGAAGACCTGGCCGTGGGCACCGCCATCCACCGCAACCGGGACCAGGAATTCGAACGCATCCTGGAAAAGAAGTCGGCGGAACGCCGGGTAGGCATCACCATGGTCTTCGCCGAAAGCGGCGACGGCTTCGCCCTGACCCTGACGGACGAAACCGGCGTTGCCGTCAGCGTACCCCTGGCCCACGCCCGGGAAGCCGCCCAGAACGGCGAACGGGCCCTGGCCGGCCTCCGGGAGAACCTGACCAAGCTGGGCAATACCCTGTACGTGGCCGACGGGGTGGAGCTGCAGCTATCCCAGCCCTGGTTCCTGCCTGCCGGCGCCATCAACGCCCTGCGCCGGGAAGCGGTGGCGGCCCTGGATGCGGCCCGGGCCGCCGCCTACCAGCGCCCGCCCCGGGCCAGGCCGGTGGAGCCGCCGGCCCTCTACCCGGAAGTGGAACTGACCTACCTGGGCAATGTGTACAACCGCAAGGCCCGGGAGTTCTACCTCAAGCACGGGGTGGAACTGATCGCCGCGGCCTACGAGGCGGACGAGGAAAAGGGCGCCGTTTCCCTGATGATCACCAAGCACTGCCTGCGCCACAGCTTCAACCTGTGCCCCAAGGAAGTGAAGGGCTTAAAGCCCGATCCCCTGACCCTGGTGAACAACGGCGAGCGCCTGACCCTGAAGTTCGACTGCGTGAAGTGCGAAATGCACGTGGTGGGCAAGATGCGCAAGAACCGCAGCATCCAGCTCATGCCCCACTGAGTGGGGGAAAAACCTTTAGCCACAGAGGGCACAGAGAACACAGAGAAGAGTAATGCCAAGTCGTTGGTTTACCTCTGTGTTCTCTGTGCCCTCTGTGGCAAAAAAGTAGCTCAATAATGAGGCGGAATCTCGTCCTGCAGGGTGCGCTTTTCTTCCGGCAGGCTGGCCAGCATCTGCTGCCGCAGGGCCCGCAGGTCGTGCTGCAGTTGTTCGATCAGCTGCTGCTGGCGGAAGACGGTGCGGTTCAGTTCGTCGATGGCATCGTCGGCAAAGCTGAGCTTGATTTCCAGTTCGTTCAGACGCTCTTCCATGGCGGTTCCCGGTCGTTGAGTGAGGGCGGATTCTACGCCTGCCGCCCCATGGCTTACACTACGCCCCTCACGCCTGCTCCCACCCTGCCTTGACTACCCAGCCCCCCGCCCCGCCCCGCCACAGCCTCTTCGAAGACCTCCAGGCCCTCCTGGTGGCGCCCCTGGTGGTCGCTTTCGCCGTGCTGCTGTTCCGCCATGCCGGTCTCCTCACCGGCGGCACCACCGGCCTCGCCTTCCTCGCCCATTACGGCCTCGATCTGCCGTTCGGCCCCGCCTTCTTCCTCATCAACCTGCCCTTCTACTTCTTCTCGGTGCGGGCCCTGGGCTGGAATTTCACCCTCAAGACCTTCATCGCCGTGGCCCTGCTCTCCCTCTATACGGAGCTGCTGCCGGCCCACGTCACCTTCGCCAGCCTGGAGCCGGTCTTTGCCGCCCTCATGGGGGGCTTTCTCACCGGCATCGGCCTGCTCATGCTGGTGCGCCACCGGGCCAGCCTCGGCGGCCTCGGCGTCATGGCCGTGTATCTGCAGGAGCGGCGCGGCTGGCGCGCCGGCCACGTGCAGATGGCCGCCGACGTGGCCATCCTTTCGGCCGCCCTGCTGGTGCGGGACCCCTACCACGTGCTGCTCTCCATCCTCGGCGCCGCCGCCCTCAACTTCGTCATTGCCGTCAATCACCGCCCCGGCCGCTACGCCGGCACCTGAACCATGGCCCGGGACGACGACTACGAACTGCGGCAGAGCGTGCCGCCCGAGCGCCTCAGCGGCCGCCCCTACCTCAAGGACGAGGCGGACGAACTGGCCCTCCACTTCGACTTCCGCACGGTGCAGAGCACCATGTCCAAGGCCGACCCCACGGCCCTCACCCTGGGCTACACCCGCTCCATGATGGGCTTCCTCCTGCTCCATCCGGAGCCGGCCCGCATCGCCATGATCGGCCTGGGGGGCGGTTCCCTGGCCAAGTACTGCCTGCAGCGCCTGCCCGGGGTGGATTTCACCGCGGTGGAGATCGACCCGGCGGTGATCGCCCTGCGCGACGCATTCCGCCTGCCGCCGGACGGCGACAACTTCCGCGTCGTCTGCGCCGATGGGGCCGACTACATCCGGGCCATGGAGGACAGCGTGGACGTGTTGCTCATCGACGGCTTCTGCCTCGACGGCCTGCCGCGCCAGCTCTGCACCACCGCCTTCTACGACTACTGCTACGCCCGCCTCAAGCCCGGCGGCGTCATGGTGGTCAACCTGTGGGCCGGCGACGACCTGCTGCAGCTCTACCTGGGCCGCCTGCGCCAGTGCTTCGACGGCCGGGTGCTGCTGATCGACGCCCAGGAGGAAGGCAACCAGATCGCCTTCGCCTGCAAGCAGGAGGACTTTCCCCCGTCCCTGGAGCAGCTGCGCAGCCGCAGCAACGAGCTGGCCCCCGCCCACCCCATCGACCTGCCGGACACCGCCGCCCGCCTGCGCCGGGCCCTGGAAGGCCGGCGCAAGCAGCGGGGCCGTGGCCGCTCCGCCTGAACCTCGGCAAGAGGCTGCAGCGGTGGCCAAGCTGCTGTTTCCACGGCACTGTTTGCAGCGATAGGCCAGCACCGCGGCAGGCCTTCCGCTACAATGCCGGCCTGCCCGTCGTCGGGGCCGGCCGCCGGACAAATGCCGCCGCCCGTTCCGCCGCACCCCTTGCCGGCCGCCACCCGGGCGCCGGCCCCCCTCAGCAGCACCGGAGTTCCCCATGTCAGACCTGCTCAGCGACCGCCTGGCCGCCGCCTATTCCGCCCGCAGCGAACTGCTGCCCCAACTGCACGCCGAAGGCACCAATGCCTACCGCCTCTTCCACGGCAGCGTCGAAGGCCGCTCCGGCCTCACCGTGGACCGCTACGGCGACCTGCTGCTGGTGCAGAGCTTCCACACGCCCCTGGAAGCCGGCGAACTGGCCGACCTGGAAGCCTTCTACGCCGGCGTCCTGCCCGGCCTGGACTGCATCTACAACGACCGCAGCCGCGCCAATTCCCGCATCGCCAACGATCTGCCGCCGGAAAAGGTGGAACCGGCACACCGCCCACGCCAGTTCAGCGAACTGGGCGTCAATTACCTGATCCAGGCCCGCCACGCCGGCCAGGACCCCTGGCTGTTCCTGGACCTGCGGGCCGGCCGCCGCCGCATCATGCAGGAAGCCGTCGGCAAGTCCGTGCTCAATCTCTTCGCCTACACCTGCGGCGTCGGCATCGCCGCCGCCAAGGCCGGTGCCGCCTTCGTCGTCAATGTGGATTTCGCCGAAAGCAGCCTGGCCGTGGGCAAGAGCAACGCCGCCCTCAACGAACTCAATCACCGGCCCCGCTTCATCAAGAGCGACGTTTTCCCCGCCATCCGCCAGCTGGCCGGCATCGGCCAGCCCAAGATGGTGCGGGGCAAGCACATGCCCCCCTTCATCGAACTGGAGCCCCGCCAGTTCGACCTGGTGTTCCTCGACCCACCCCGCTACGCCAAGAGCCCCTTTGGCGTGGTGGACCTGGTGAACGACTACCCGGCCCTGTTCAAGCCGGCCCTGCTGGCCACCGCCGAAGGCGGCACCCTGGTCTGCTGCAACAACGTGGCCGAAGTACAGCGCGACGCCTGGCTCGACCAGCTGCAGCGCAGCGCCCGCAAGGCCGGCCGGGAAGTGCGGGCGGCCGAATGGATCGTCCCCGAGGCCGACTTCCCCAGCCCGGACGGCCAGCCGCCCCTGAAGACGGTGCTGCTGCGGGTCTGACCTCCGTCCGCCGACCAAGCCGGAAAAAGCGGCGCTCCTCCGGGAGTGCCGCTTTTTTTATGGATGAGGCCGACACGGCGACGACCGCACTCGTCCAACGGCGCCAGGGCGCCATGCGGCAAAAGCCGCGGTCACGTTGCCCGCCCCACTGGGTGACGCACCACCGGCATCGCCGCTGCCACGACTCACCCCGCGCCGCACGGCGGCAGGCGGCGACGTTTTCCCGCTTGGGATGCCCCACTTGGCGTACACTGCGAGGCCTGAAGATTTCCACGGCCCCACCATGACCCGCTCCACCCTCAAACTGCCGAGTAAAAAAGCCGGCGACGCCAACAGCGAACCCTCCCGCGATCCGGCGCGCAAGCCCATCCGCGGCGGCAACCGCGCCACCCGCAACCAGCCCCGGGCGGAAGCCCCGGCCCGGGACGAGGCGCCCCGCCGCTCCGCACCGCGTAGTGAAGAGTCACCCCGCCGCCGCAGCGAAGGCGAACAGCCGCGCCGGGAAGGCAGCGACCATGCCCGTCCGCCGCGGCGCAGCGACGCCCCCGGCAAGCCGGCCTACGGCCGCGATGGTCGCGATAGCCGCAATGAGCGGAATGGTGAAGCACCGCGCCGCCCCCGCCGGGAAGACGGCGAACGCCCCTACAGTGACCGGGACCGCCCGGCCCGGGGCAAGCCCGCCGGCCGCGATGAGCGGCCACCGCGCCAGGCCGATGGCCGCCCGCCCCGGCGCAGCGATGGACCCGGCAAGCCCGCCTACGCCCGCGACGGCCGGGATGGGGATGCCCCCCGTGGGCCCCGCGCCCCCCGCCGCGAGGACGGCGAGCGCAGCTACGGCGAACGCAAGCCCGGCGCCCCTTTCGGCAAGCCCCGCAGTGAGGACGGTCGCCCGCCCCGGCGTGGCGACGCCCCCGCCCGTCCGGCCTACGCCCGGGACGGCGAACGGGCGGAGCGCCCCCGCCGCGAAGGCGGCGAACGGACCTACGGCGACCGGGAACGGCCCTTCCGCGGCAAGCCGGCGGGTGACTTCGCCAAGCCGGCCCGCCGTTTCGACGACGCCCCCCGCCGTCCCGCGCCGCGGCGCGACGATGCCGCCACGGGCGAGCGCTCCGCCGATGCCCGGCCGCCCCGGGGCGACCGCGGCAATCCCAGCGAACTGCCGCGCCTGTCCAAGGTGATGTCGGAGCAGGGCCTGTGTTCCCGCCGCGAAGCGGACGAATGGATCGAGGCCGGCTGGGTCAAGGTGGACGGCAAGGTGGTGAGCGAACTGGGTTCCCGCATCGTGCCCACGGCCCGCATCGAGGTCGATCCGGAGGCCCGCAAGCACCAGGCGGAAAGCGTCACCATCATCCTGCACAAGCCCATCGGCTACGTCTCCGGCCAGGCCGAGGACGGCTACGAGCCTGCCGTGGTCCTGGTCCAGCCGGAAAACCGCTGGGAAGAGGACAAGGGTGGCACCCGCTTCAAGAGCGCCCACCTGCGCCGCCTGGCCCCCGCCGGCCGGCTCGACATCGACTCCACCGGCATGCTGGTGCTGACCCAGGACGGCCGCGTGGCCAAGCGCCTGATCGGCGAAGACTCCACCGTGGAAAAGGAATACCTGGTGCGGGTCGAGGGCGAACTGATCGAAAACGGCCTGGCCCTGCTCAACCACGGCCTCAGTCTGGATGGCGTCAAGCTCAAGCCGGCCCACGTCTCCTGGCAGAACGAGGAGCAGCTGCGCTTCGTCCTGCGCGAGGGCCGCAAGCGCCAGATCCGCCGCATGTGCGAGCTGGTGGGCCTGAAGGTGGTGGGCCTGAAGCGCATCCGCATCGGCAGTGTGGTCCTCGGCAAGCTGCCGCCGGGCCAGTGGCGCTACCTGCGCAGCGACGAGAAGTTCTAGCCCCTTCCCCCTTTTCCCCGGGGATGTAAAGATATTCCGACGTCCCCGGGGGAAATGCAGTACACTGCTGCACCTTGGCCGAATAGCATCACCTCGGCCAACGTGATGCCCCCTCTGCCCTCAAGCCCTCCGCCCTTGCGGTACCCTCGGCGCCCTGCGCCCCGAGTCATCCCCAGATGCATTCGTGCTTGTTGCCGGCCACGCCCCAGGCGCTGCCCCGGAACTACGTCCAGAAGAGATCGCATCAGCCCCCGGCCGGCTTGCGCCATGTGTTTGTGCGCCCGGCTCTGATCCACCTCGCGCTGTTCCGCCTGTCCGACAGGAATGGGGCAGACCAAACGGAGAACTGAATGTCCAAGGAAGAAGCCCTCGAATTTGAAGGCACCGTCATGGAAGTGCTGCCCGAATCCCGCTATCGCGTCACCCTGGCCAACGGCGTGGAAATCCTCGCCTACGGTTCAGGCAAAATGAAAATGCACCGCATCAAGGTGCTCATGGGTGACAAGGTCACCGTGGAAATGTCCCCCTACGACCTGACCAAGGGTCGCATCACCTTCCGCCACCTCGGCGAAGGTGCCCGGGGCCCCGCCCCCGCACGCCGCCGCCGCTAGGCGCGCCACGGCACCCTGCGCCATCCCCGCCGACGCGGAACTTCGCAGGGTGCTGATCAACTCAAGGAAACAAAGCTTAGTGAAAGTAAAAGAACTCATGCCGGGCGACCGGATTGTCGACTTCTGCAAGGGAGACGACGAGCATTACGAAGTCATCGCAGTACGCCCCCTGGGCCACCGTTTTGAAGTCACCTTCCGCTCCCACCGGGGCGAGGCCTCTGCCCACTACAACGGCAACGCCTACATCTCCGCCTTCCGCTGAGGCCGGCGCCGCCGTCCTCCCAGCGCCCCCCGCTGCGGCGCTCCTTTCCTGTAATACCTGCCTGAAAACCTGCCCCGTAGCAGCGGGCAGTTTTGCTACACTCGACGCCACCGGAAAACCGTTCCGGCGTTGCAGAGTCCCCTTTCAGGCAAAGGAGCCGCCATGCCCTCTCCCTTCCGTCACCCCCTGGTCCTGGCCGTCTGCTCCGTCCTCGCCGGCAGCCTGTCCCTTTCCGCCTGGTCCGCCGAGCTGCCCAAGCGCAAGTCGGGTCTGTGGGAAATCCACACCCAGATCGTCGGCGCCCCCAGCCCCGGCCCCATGAAGATGTGCGTGGACGCCAACACGGACAACCTGATGCAGGAGCAGCCCGGCCAGAAGCCGGACTGTAGCGCCATGGACGTCAAGCAGAGCGGCAACAAGGTCACCATCCATACCGTCTGCCGCATGGACAAGACCACGGTGACCACCGATGGCGTCCTCACCGGGGATTTCTCCAGCGGCTACAAGAGCGACATGACCATGCGTTACAGCCCGCCGCTGCAGGGCATGAAGGAAACCAGGATGACCCAGGAGACCCGTTGGCTGGGCCCCTGCGCCAAGGGCCAGAAACCGGGCGACATCATCATGCCCAACATGGGCACCTTCAACCCGGCGGAGATGATGAAGGATCCCCGCTTCAAGGAAATGATGCAGCAGCATCAGCACTAGCCCGGCCAAGCGGGCGTAAAAAAAGGCCTGTCAGCGACAGGCCTTTTTTTCTGGTGGCGGCTGTTATTCGTCCGCACCCGGCGCCTCTTCCGGCGGCGCCAGTTGGCCCGCGGCGGCGGCCTGCAGCAGGGCGGCCCGGCTCTCCGGCGTCTCCAGGCTGATGCGGCCCAGGGTGCCATTGCGGTAGTCGTTGAGCAGGATCAGGGAGGCCTTCTCCAGGTCCAGCTCGCCGGCCCGGCCCTTGATGATGCAGCCCCGCTTGCGGGCCACGGTTTCCACCACGCCCACCGCATCGGTCTCGGCCGCCTTGAGGCCGTAGCGGGCCTCCAGGCATTGGGGATAGCGCTGCAACAGCAGTTCCGCCAGATACACCCCCACCTCCTCGTCGATGTAGGCATTGGGGCCGACGGCATGACTGGCGGCCAGCATCAGACCGTCGCTGGCCAGCTCGATCTTGGGCCACATCAGGCCCGGGGTATCGACGATGGACAGGCGCGGGCCCAGGTCCATGCGCTGCTGCTGCTTGGTCACCGCCGGCTGGTCGCCGACCGCCGCCACCTTGCGCTTGACCAGGGCGTTGAGCAGGGTGGACTTGCCCACGTTGGGGATGCCCATGATCATCAGCCGCAGGGGCTTGACGTTGCTGTTGCGGTGGGGCGCCAGGGTCTGGGCCAGGGCCGGGATGCGGGCCACCTCGCCGGGCTTCTTGCAGGAGATGGCCACGGCCTTCACGTCGGGCTGCTGCTTGTAGTAGTCGAGCCAGGCCTGGGTCACGGCCGGGTCGGCCAGATCGGACTTGTTCAACAGCTTGAGGCAGGGCCGCTGGCGGTGCTTGCGCAGTTCCTCGATCATGGGGTTGCGGCTGGCTTCGGGCAGACGGGCATCGAGCACTTCGATCACCACGTCGGCGAACTCCATGGTTTCGGCGGCCTTCTTGCGGGCCGAGGTCATATGGCCGGGGAACCACTGTATTGTCATGTCTTGCCTGAAATCTCAAATAGGATGCGACGGGAAGGGGCGTCGGACGCCGGGAAAATCCCGCGAAAGGCCGCCATTATCGCAGGAGTTGGGCGCCCCATCCGTTACAATCGCCCACTTTCAGCCAAATATCCGTTCCGCCATGGCCACTCCCCCCCTCAAAGCGCAAAAAGTCTTCGCCCTGATGCAGGTCATCGGCGGCTTCGTCGCCGCCCTGGTGCTGGGCTACTCCACCATGAACAACCTGACCCCGGGCCAGATGAGCGGCACCCAGCTGCTGCTGGCCGGCCTCACCCTGGCGGCCCTGGCCTACGCCGGCTACTTCACCCAGAAGCTGGGCAAGCTGGTGGAGCAGGGCAAGGCGGAAAAGGCCGGGAGCGACACCGGCAAGTAGGGGCTCAGTTGCGGGCGTGGGAGAGCTTGAAGCTGTCCACGCCCTCGAAGCTGGCCAGTTCCTCCGCCAGCTGGGTGATGGGCGTGCCGTTGGCCTTGCCCAGGGATACGGCGACGAAGCGCCATTCGGCCTGGCCGGCATCGTAGCCGATGGCAAAACTGCCCGGCGCCAGTTCGTAACCCCGCTTCAGGGCGGCCCGGGCCAGCACATCCTGGCGCGGCGTGAAGCCGGCCCGGAAACGCATGGTGATGGCCACCGCCTGCCGCGACGGCAGCCAGCCCTCCAGCCGGGACACCAGCATCATGCAGGTGGCCGACAACAGGGCCAGCAGGATGGCCGCCGCGTAGAACCCCACTCCCACCAGGATGCCGATGGCCGACGAGGCCCAGATGGAGGCCGCCGTGGTCAGCCCGCTGATGGTGAAGCCCTCGCGCATGATGACCCCGGCACCGAGAAAGCCGATGCCGGTGACGATGCCCTGGATCACCCGGGTGGGATCGGTGGCCGCGGGCTGCAATCCCTGGCCGCCATACCAGTAGCCGGGATAGCCGATGATAACCACCAGGGCCGCCGAGGCCATGCAGACCAGGCCGTAGGTGCGCATGCCGGCCGCCCGGCCGTGGTAGGAGCGCTCGTAGCCGACGATGAAGCCCAGCAGCAAAGCCCCCAGCAGATTGACGAAGACCAGCAGATTGGTGGCCACCTCGTCGGCGGACCAGTAGATTTTCAGCGCATCGGGACTCAGGGGAGACATGGCGGACTCCTTATGGGGCGCGGCTCTCGGGGCGGCCGGTTACAATGGGCCCATTCTACGCGCAAAGCCGGACCCCACCATGCCCGAAACCCAAGCCCCGCCGCCCTACGCCAGCCTGACCCCGGACGCGGTGCTCGACGCCCTGGAAAGCCTGGGCCTGCTGCCGGACGGCCGCCAACTGGCCCTCAACAGCTACGAAAACCGGGTGTACCAGCTGTGGCTGGACGAGCCCCTGGCCGGCCACAACATTGTCGTCGCCAAGTTCTACCGCCCGGGCCGCTGGAGTGATGGCGCCATCCTGGAAGAACACGCCTTCACCCGGGAACTGGCGGAGCGGGAAATTCCCGTGGTCGCCCCCCTGGAGATCGGCGGCCGCACCCTGCACCACTGCGGCGAACACCGGCTGGCCCTGTTCCCCCGCCGCGGCGGCCGGGCACCGGAGCTGTCGGACCCGGACACCCTGGAATGGCTGGGCCGCTTCATCGCCCGCATCCACGCCGTCGGCGCCCTCGCCCCCTACCGGGAACGGCCGGCCCTGACCCTGCACAGCTTCGGCGAGGAGCCCCGGGACTTCCTCCTGGCCGGCGGCTTCGTTCCGCCGGAACTGAAGAACGCCTGGGAAGGCACGGTGAACGTGGCCCTGGACGGCGCCCGCCGCTGCTTCGAGCGGGCCGGCGACGTCGCCAGCCTGCGCCTGCACGGCGACTGCCACATGGGCAACGTGCTGTGGACCGATACCGGCCCCCACTTCGTGGACTTTGACGACAGCCGCACGGGCCCGGCCATCCAGGACCTGTGGATGCTCCTTTCCGGCGACCGCCGGGAACAGCAGCGGCAGCTGGACGACGTCCTGGCCGGCTACCGGGACTTCATGGACTTCGATCCCCGGGAACTGCATCTGGTGGAGGCCCTGCGCACCCTGCGCCTGGTCCATTACAGCGCCTGGCTGGCCCGCCGCTGGAACGACCCGGCCTTTCCCGCCGCCTTCCCCTGGTTCGGCAGCCAGCGCTACTGGGAAGAACGCATCCTGGAACTGAAGGAACAGATAGCCCTGATGGACGAGGGGCCCCTGGAACTGTTCGGCTAAGGGGCTTGCGCACACCACCGCCGCCATGACGTTAGACTGACAGCCTCGTCACCCAAAGCCTTCCCCATGCCCAAGCTGTTCCTCATCCTGATCCTGGCCGGCGCCGTCCACCTGGGCTGGCGTCACTATGCCGGCACCGATGTCGCAGGGGCCGCCACGCTTGCGGCCAGCACCTCACCCAGTCTCGACGAACTGCAGGCCCTGGCCCGCGGCGTCGGCCCCGGCGAAGTGGTGATGTACACCACCAGCGAATGCCCCTACAGCGCCCAGGCCCGCTCCTGGCTGAGCCAGTACGGATTTGCCTACACCGACTGCAACATGAGCATCGACCGCCGCTGCGAGCAGGAAATGCAAAGCTATGGCGGCAACGGCGTGCCCTACCTGATCGTGCGCGGCCACCACATGAAGGACGGCTTCGACAGCGACGAGTTCATCGCCGCCCTCAGGCGCTGAAGCCGCGATCCCGCACCAGGCCGCCCCATCCCGGCTTTATGCCGCCAGGGTGGCGGTGCTATCCTCGCCATCGACCATCGACCATCGACCATCTCCCTCGCCCTTCCCGTACCGACTGCTGCCATGACCCGACTCAAGCGCTGGCTCTCCGCCCTCCTCATCCTCGCCGTCACCCTGATCGTGCTCGCCGTCGCCGGCCTCCAGGTCGGCACCCGGCTGCTCAAGGACCAGGTGCAGCAGGCCCTGGGGCCCGACAGCGAAGTGGGGGAAATCCGCCTCGGCTGGAGCGAGGTGGAAATCCTCAAGCTGCGCCTCAAGGCCCCCGCAGGCTGGCCGGCGGCCGACACCCTGCGGGCCGAGCGCATCGTCGTCAGTCCCGACCTGCGCAGCCTGCTGGGCCAGCCCATCCGGGTGTCCTCCATCCGCATCGAAGGCGCCTATGTCTCGGCCCTGCGCAGCGCCGACGGCAAGATGCGGGTGGTGCCGAACCTGCTGGAACATCCGGCGCCGGCGGAGCAGGCCGAGAAGACGCCGCCGCCCCGGGTGCACCTGGGCCGCATCGAACTGACCGGCGCCGTGCTGGAATTTTTCGACGCCACGGTGCGCAAGCCCGCCCTGAAAATCCGCCTGGAACAGCTCGACGCCACGGTGCAGGACATCCAGCTGCCCGACCTTGCCGGCCGCACCCGGCTGGCCCTGGACGGCGTGCTGAAGGGCGTGCGCCAGGACGGCCGCATCAGCATCAAGGGCTGGATGGACCTGGACACCCGGGATTCGGACATCACCAGCACCTTCCGCCAGGTGGACCTGGTGGCCCTCCAGCCCTATCTGGTGAAGGCCGCCGAAACCGGCGTCAAGAAGGGCAGCCTGGACCTGGACCTGCACGCCGTGGTCAAGGAGCAGCGCCTCAGGGCCCCGGGCAATCTGGTGCTGAACCAGCTGGAGCTGGATAGCAACGGCAGCACCTTCATGGGCATGCCGCGCCAGGCGGTGCTCGGCCTGTTGAAGGACAAGAACGGCAGCATCGACATCAAGTTCGTCCTCGAGGGCAACCTGAAGGACCCCCAGTTCCATCTCAACGAAAGCTTCGCCACCAAGGTCGGCGCCTCCATCGCCGACACCTTCGGCATCAGCTTCGAAGGCCTGGCCAAGGGCGTCGGCACCGTGGGCCAGAAAACCGTGGAAGCGGCCGAAGGCGTCGGCAAGGCCATCAAGGGGCTGTTCGGCAAGTAGCAGCGGGGAACAGGCGCTCTGCGAACGGACGGCGACCGCAGCGCCGGTGGCGCCGGCATGATCCGGCATGGAATGGAGCGCCCTCACGCCGCCCTTTCCTCCGCTTTGCCACAACCGACCTGGGGGCGACGACGCCCGGCGGGTCGCCGCTGCTCTCGACCCGGCTACGCCCACGACAGAGACCGATACTTTCCCTCTGCCTCGCTTGGCATGCCAATTCGCGACTCACGATCGAAGCGATCGTCATAAAATGCGACATTCCCCAGCCACCTGCCCCAAAGGCTCGCCCATGAAAAAACTGGCCCTGCTTGTCTGTAGCCTGTCCCTGACCGGTCTGGTCTCCGCCGCCACCGTGCAGCAGTTCCAGCCCCAGGGCAAGGTCGCAGACCAGACCCGCATCACGGCCCGCTTCAGCGCCGACATGGTGAAGCTGGGAGAGGCCACGGCGGCCGCGCCCTTCGAGGTGGATTGCGCCCGCATCTCCGGCGAAGGCCGCTGGGTGGATGCCCGCACCTGGGCCTGGCAACTGGCACGCGCCCTGCAACCCGGCGAACGCTGCGTCTTCACGGTCAAATCCCAACAGCTTGCCCTGAGCGGGGAGAGCATCGGCGGCAAAACCCGTTTCGAACTGTTCGGCGCCCCTCCCCGGCCCTGGCGCATCGTCCCTTCCCCCGGCAGCGCCATCGACGAGGAACAGGCTTTCGTCATCAACGGCGGCGGCGAGCTGGATGCCCGCTCCCTGGAAAACAATCTTTGGTGCGAAGCCGACGGCGTCGGCCAGCGCCTGCCGGCCCGGCCGGTGGCGGCCAAGGTGCGCCAGGAGGTGCTGCAACGGGTGGGCAATACGGGCGCCGCGCCCCTGGTGGTGACCTGCAGCGAACGCCTGCCCGCCGGCAGCCGGGCCCGCCTGGTCTGGGGGGCCGGCATCCGTGCCGCCAACGGCACACCGACGGAAAAGGAGGAAAGCTTCGTCTACAAGGTGCGGGAGCCCTTCAAGGCCACCTTCTCCTGCGAGCGGGAAAAGGCCGGTGCGCCCTGCTCCCCCCTCTCGGGCCTCAGCCTCCAGTTCAATGCCCCTTTCGATGCCAAGCAGATCAGCCAGTTCGCCCTCGTCACCCCGGAGGGCAAGCGCAAGCCCCAGGACCCCAACCAGAACAGCAGCAGCAAGAGCGACACCCTGCAATCCCTCAGCTTCCCCGGCCCCCTGCCCCAGAATGCCGAGCTGACCCTGGAAATCCCCGCCGGGCTGAAAGATGACGCGGGCCGCCCCCTGGCCAACGCCGCCAGCTTCCCCCTCAAACTGCGTACCGGCGGGCTGCCGCCCCTGGCCAAGTTTCCCGGCGCCTTCGGCATCGTCGAGCTGCAGGAAGGCGGGCTGCTCCCGGTCACCCTGCGCAACGTGGAGGCCAGCCTGAAGACCGCCGGGCTGACCCTGCCGGGCCGGCACCGCTTCAGCCAGCAACGCCTGACGGAAGATGCGGACGTGATTGCCGCCATGCTGGCCCTGGAGAAGTTCGAGCAGCAGAGCCGCAAGGTCCGCCTGAAGGTGGATGGGGAATGGCGGGAACTGATCGACCCCTACTACGCCCGGGAGCTTTCCTTCCTCCAGGGGCGGGCCGGCGTCGCCCGCCAGGAGTTGCCCAAGCCCGGCGGCAGCAGCGAGTTCGAGGTGATCGGCGTGCCCCTGCAGAAGCCCGGCTACCACATCGTCGAAATCGAAAGCCAGCTGCTGGGCCAGGCCCTTCTGGCAACGCCCAAGCCCATGTACGTGCGGGCCGCGGCCCTGGTCACCAATCTGGCGGTGCATCTGAAGACGGGACGGGACAACGGCCTGGTCTGGGTCACCGCCCTGGACAGCGGCAAGCCGGTGGCCGGCGCCGAGGTGCGCATTTCCGGCTGCAACGGCCAGTCCCTCTGGCAAGGCAGCACCGATGCCCAGGGCCGGGCCCGGGTGGATCAGGCCCTGCAAGCGCCCTACTGCCGGGATACCCAGTTCCTCTTTGCCAGCGCCCGCCTCAACGGCGACTACAGCTTCGTCCGCTCCGACTGGAACGAAGGCATCGAACCCTGGCGCTTCGGCGTGGAAACCTGGGGTGAAAGCGGCGACTTCAAGATCCACTCCGTGCTCGACCGCACCCTCTTCCGTCCCGGCCAGACCCTCTCCATGAAGCACCTGGCCCGCAGCCGCAACAGCCGGGGCTTTGCCATTCCGGCAGCGGAGGAGCTGCCCACCCGCCTGGTCATCCGCCACGGCGAGAGCGGCACCGAATATCCCCAGCCCCTGAGCTGGGATGCCCAGGGCGCCGCCACCAGCAGCTGGAAGGTGCCGGACTCGGCCAAGCTGGGCAATTACGAAATCGTGCTCTCCGGCGGCAAGCGGGGCGAGCAGTACACCGGGGAATTCCGGGTCGCCGACTTTCGCCTGCCGGTGTTCACCGGCAGCGTGCAGGGCGTGCCGGCCCGCCAGGTGGCGCCGGGCAAGGTGCCCCTGGCCCTCGGCCTGTCCTTCCTCAACGGCGGCGCGGCCAAGCGGGCGGAAGTCCAGGTCTCGGCCACCCTGCGCCCGCGCTGGCCGGTGTACAAGAACTTCGAGGCCTACAACTTCCACATCGATTTCGATGCCGCTGCCCTGGCCGCCTTCAAGGTGGAGGCCAACCGGGAACAGGAAACCCTCATTCTCGATCGCCAGGCCGTGACCCTGGACCAGGCCGGCGCCGGCAAGCTGGAGGTGGTGCTGCCCGCCAAGCCCAAGGGCCCCAGCGAGGTCTATGCGGAAATGACCTTCGCCGACCCCAACGGGGAAATCCAGACCCTGCGGGGCCAGGTGGAACTGTGGCCGGCCAATGTGGCGGTGGGCATCAAGGTGGCGGACTGGGCCTCCGGCAACGGCAAGAACCGCATCGAAGTGGCGGTGCTGGATATCCAGGGCAAGCCCGTGGCGGGCCAGGCGGTGAGCGTCAAGGCCAAGCGGCGGGTGGATTACAGCCACCGCCGGCGCATCGTCGGCGGTTTCTACGCCTACGAAAACCAGCAGGAATACCAGGACATGGGCGAAGTCTGCGCCGGCACCACGGACAGCCGGGGCCTGCTGCTGTGCGAGCCCAAGGCCGGCGAGCCGGGGGCCATCCACCTGCTGGCCGAAACCCGGGACAGCCAGGGCAACGTGGCCCGGGCCAGCACCAGCTACTGGGTCAGCGGCGGCGGCGACCTGTGGTTCACCGCCGGCAACCAGGACCGCATCGACGTCATTCCCGAAAAGCGCAGCTACCAGCCCGGGGAGACGGCCCGCTTCCAGGTGCGCACGCCCTTCCGGGAAGCCACCGCCCTGGTTTCCGTGGAGGCGGGCGGCATCATCGACACCTTCGTGCAGCCCCTTTCCCGTTTCAAGCCCACCGTGGAAATCCCGGTCAAACCCGAATGGGGGCCGAATGTCTATGTCTCCGTGCTCGCCGTGCGGGGCCGGGTGGAGCCCCTGAAATGGACCAGCTTCTTCCAGTGGGGCTGGCGCGAGCCCCTGGCCTGGTTCAAGGAATGGTGGCACCCGGAGCAGCCCACCGCCATGGTGGACCTGGCCAAGCCGGCCTACCGCCTGGGCCTGGGGGAAATCGCCGTGGGCAACGACGGCTTCCGCCTCAAGGTGGAGGTGAGCAGCGACAAGAGCGACTACCGGCCCCGGGAAGAGGCCACGGTGAAAATCCGCGTCACCACGCCGGACGGCAAGCCGGCCCCCGCCGGCAGCGAGGTGGCTTTTGCCGCGGTGGACCAGGCCCTGCTGGAACTGCGCCCCAACGACAGCTGGGACCTGCTGCAGGCCTTCCTGCAGAAGCGGGCCTATCAGGTGGAAACCGCCACCGCCCAATCCCAGGTCATCGGCAAGCGCCATTTCGGCAAGAAGGCCCTGCCCCCCGGCGGCGGCGGCGGCCGCGCCCCGGCCCGGGAACTGTTCGACACCCTGCTCAGCTGGCAGCCCCGGGTCAAGCTGGACGCCAACGGCAGCGCCACCCTCAAGGTGGCGATGAACGATTCCCTCAGCGAATTCCGCCTGGTGGGTGTGGCCACGGCCGGGGCCGGCCTGTTCGGCAGCGGCAGCAGCAGCGTGCGCACCCGGCAGGACCTACAGATCATCTCCGGCCTGCCGCCTCTGGTGCGGGAAGGCGACCATTTCAAGGCCCTGGTCACCCTGCGCAACGGCACCGCCCGCCAGATGACGGTGCGCCTCCAGGCCCGCCATGGCAGCCAGAACCTGCCCGAACGCCAGGTCGTCCTGGCCGCCGAAGGGGCCGCCGAACTCAGCTGGGAGACGGACGCCCCCGATGGTGCCAGCCACCAGGACTGGGAATTCACCGCCAGGGAAGAAGGCGGCAAGGCCCAGGACGCCCTGAAGATTACCCAGCAGGTCGCCCCCGCCGTGCCGGTGACGGTGCAGCAGGCCACCTTCACCCGGGTCGACGGCAAGTACGAGGTCGGCGTCAGTCCGCCGGCCGGCGCCCTGCCCGGCAAGGGCGGGCTGGAGATCAGCCTGTCGCCCAAGCTGGCGGTGCCGCCGCCGGGCCTGCGCCGCTTCTTCGAGGAGTACCCCTTCTCCTGCCTGGAGCAGAAGACCTCCATCGCCGTCGGCCTCAACGACGCCCGGCGCTGGCAAGCCGTGGCCGACAGCCTGCCCGGCATGCTGGACAGCAACGGTCTGGCCGGCTATTTCCCCGGCACCCCGGGCAGCGCCACCCTGACGGCCTATCTGCTCGACCTCACCACCCTGGCCGGCTTCGCCGTGCCGGAGGAGAGCAGGCGGCGCATGGTGCAGGGCCTCACCGCCTACGCCGAAGGCCGCCTGCGCACCGGCGAATGGGCACCCGCCAGCTACGGCGACCCGCTGCTGCTGCGCCGCCTCAATGCCCTGCAGGCCCTGGGCCGGCAGGGTGTGCAACTGCCGCGCACGGTGGCGGCCCTGGAGGTGGATCCCCTGCGCCTGCCCACGGCGGCCCTCATCGACTGGTATCTGGTGCTGCAGCGCACCGCCGACCTGCCCCAGCGCAGCAAGCGCCTGGCCGAGGCCCAGCAGGAACTGCGCAACCGCCTCTCCTACACCGGCGGCCGCCTGACCTTCACCACGGAACGGGAAGACTACTGGTGGTGGATGATGCTCAACGCCGACGCCAACGCCTTCCGCCTCATCGAGGCCATGCTCGACAACCCGGCCTGGCAGGAGGACCTGCCGCGCCTGGTGCAGGGTGCCATGGAGCGCCAGGTGCGGGGCCGCTGGCTGACCACCACGGCCAATGCCTGGGCCCGGGTCACCCTGGACCGTTTCGCCCGCAAGTTCGAGCGGGAGCCGGTGGCCGGCAAGACCGTGGCCAGCCTGGCAAAAGCCAGTGCCGAGGTGGACTGGCGCCAGGCCGGTGACGCCCTGCCCGCCCCCCTGGCCCTGCCCTGGCCCAATCCGGCCGGCAAGGAGGACAAGCTGCAGCTGAGCCACCAGGGCAGCGGCAAACCCTGGGCCACCGTGCAGGTGCTGGCGGCCGTGGCCGACGGCCCGGCCCGGGCCATGGGCTACCGCATCAGCCGCAAGGTGGCGCCGCTGCAGGAGAAGACCCCGGGCAAGGTCAGCCGCGGCGATCTGTGGCGCGTGACCCTGACGGTGGATGCGGACCAGGACATGACCTGGGTGGCCCTGAGCGACCCCATTCCCGCCGGTGCCCGCATCCTGGGCGACGGCGACGGACGGGACAGCGCCATCGGCACCCTGGATGAGAACCGGGACGCGCACGGCCTGCGGCCCAGCTACGTGGAGCGCAGCTTCAGCGCCTTCCGGGCCTATTACCAGTGGCTGCCCAAGGGCCGCTTCGTCCTGGAATACACCCTGCGCCTCAACAACAGCGGCGACTTCGCCCTGCCGCCGACCCGGGTGGAGGCCCTCTACGCCCCCGACGTGTTCGGCGAAGTGCCCAACAGCCGGGTCAAGGTTGGCGACTAGACCGGCCGTGCCCCGCTTTTCAGGCTTTGGGGAGCGCCGCCTGCCGCTGCGGCGACGGGCGCTGCTCCCCACCCTGGCCCTGCTCCTGGGGCTGGCCGCGCCTGCCGCCCAGGCCCTGCCGGACTACGCCCAGGTGCGCCGGGAATACCGGGCCTCCGACGCCACCCTGCTGGCCCGGGACGGACAGGTGCTGCAGAGCCTGCGCCTGGACCGCAACGTCCGGCGCCGGGCCTGGACACCCCTGGCGGAAATCTCCCCGGCCCTGGTGCGGGCCGTCATCGTCTCCGAAGACCGGCGCTTCATGGAGCATGACGGCGTAGACTGGCGCGCCGCCGGCAAGGCCGCCTGGAGCAACTTCTGGGGCAGCCGCACCCGGGGCGCCAGCACCCTGACCATGCAACTGGCCGGCCTGCTGGAGGAGGACGGGCAGCGCCGGGGCCGCCGCTCCTTCCTCGACAAGCTCGGCCAGTCCATGGCGGCGGGACGCCTGGAGCGCACCTGGAACAAGCGCCAGATCATCGAGGCCTATCTCAACCTGGTGCCCTTCCGGGGCGAACTGCAGGGCGTCGGCGCCATGAGCCAGGAGCTGTTCGGCAAGTGGCCCCACGGCCTGGACGAGCGGGAATCCGCCCTGGCCGCCGCCCTGCTGCGCTCCCCCAATGCCTCCCCCGCCGTGGTGGCCCGCCGGGCCTGCCGCCTGCTGGCGGAAATGGGCCGGGAACAGGAATGCAGCGACGCCCAGGCCTTCGCCGCCTATGTGGACTACGCCCTCAGCGGTGCCCAGCGCACGCGCCAGGCCCCCGCCCCCCAACTGGCGCCCCACCTGGCCCGCAAGCTGCTGGAGCACCCCGGCCAGGCCCTGCGTTCCAGCCTGGACGGGGACCTGCAGCAGTTCGCCAGCCACGCCCTGCGACGCCACCTCCATGCCCTGCGGCACCAGAACGTGGAAGACGGCGCGGTGCTGGTACTCGACAACGCCAGCGGCGAAATCCTGGCCTGGGTCGGCTCCAGCGGCGACCTCTCGGAGGCGGCGGAAGTGGATGGGGTCACCGCCCTGCGCCAGGCCGGCTCCACCCTCAAGCCCTTTCTCTACGCCCTGGCCTTCGAACAGCGGGCCCTAACGCCCGCCTCCCTCATCGAGGATGCGCCTTTGGCCCTGGATACGGGCAACGGCCTCTACGCTCCCCAGAACTACGAGCCCCATTACCAGGGCTGGGTCTCGGTGCGGCGCGCCCTGGCCGGCTCCCTCAACGTGCCGGCGGTGCGCACCCTGGTGCGCCTGGGGCCCGAGCCCTTCCGCCGCAAGCTGTTGCAAGCCGGCCTGGCCAGCCTCAACCAGGATGGCGACTGGTACGGCTACAGCCTGGCCCTGGGCTCGGCGGATATTTCCCTGCTGATGCTGGCCAACGGCTACCGCAGCCTGGCCAACGGGGGGCGCTGGAGCCCCCTGCGGGCCGTGCCTGCCACCGCTGCCGGCAGCAATGGCAAGGCCCAGCCCATTCCCTGCCGCCGCGAAGGCTGTGCCGGGGTTTTCAGCGACGTGCCCCGCCCGGCCTTCACCGCGGCGGCGGCCTTCCTGGTGGGAGACATCCTGGCCGACCGCAATGCCCGGGCCTCCACCTTCGGCCTGGAATCCTGGCTCGCCACGCCCTACTGGAGCGCGGTCAAGACCGGCACCAGCAAGGACATGCGGGACAACTGGTGCGCCGGCTATTCCCGCCGCTACACCGTGGCGGTGTGGGTGGGCAATGCCGGCGGCAGCCCCATGCACGACGTTTCCGGCATCAGCGGCGCGGCGCCGGTGTGGCGGGAGGTCATGGACTGGCTGCACCGGGGCGATCCGGCCCGGGCCCGGCCACCCCAATCCAGCCGGCCGCCGCCGGCCCCCGCCGGCGTGGTGCGCCAGAGCATCCGCTTCGAGCCGGCCCGGGAACCGGCCCGCCAGGAGTGGTTCCTCGCCGGCACGGAACAGACGCTCATCCGCCAGGCCGGCGGCCAGGCCCTGGGCCGCATCGCCTACCCGGCCGACGGCACCATCCTGGCCCTGGACCCGGACATTCCGCCCAGCCGGCAACGCATCGAACTGCGCCTGAGCGGCCCCGCCGCCCCGGGCTGGCACTGGCAACTCGACGGCAAGCGGCTGGCCGCCGCCCAGCCGGCGCCCCGCTGGCTGCCCCAGCCCGGCCGCCACCGCCTGCAGCTGGTGGATGCCCGGCAGCGGGTGATCGACGAAGCCGCTTTCGAAGTCCGGGCCCTGAAAGGGAAAAGCCGGCGCTGACGCTGCCGGGCAGAGGAAGCCCTGGCCCCCGTGAAAAGGGGCGAAAAAAAAGGCCGAAAAAAAGGCCGGTGGTCCCGGCCTTTTTTCATTTCCTGCAAGTTCCGTTCATTCCTTGTACAGCCACTTCACCGGCTCGATATTCACCGTGCCCTTGTCGCAGCCGACCAGGACATGGCCATCCTGGATGGTGCAGGAGAGGCGCATGGTGCGGTCGGCCAGTTCGGCAAGGGCGCGGCTCTGGGCTTCGGGGATGAACAGCACGGTGAGCTTTTCCTGGCGCTCCACCTTGCTGGCCAGCTGGGACCACCAGATTTCCGCCGCCCGGCCGCCGTAGGCCATGACCAGCACCTGGGCAGAACGGGAGAGGCCCTTCTTGATGCGTTTTTCGTCCGGCAGGCCCACTTCGATCCACTGCTCGATGGCTTCGGTGTAGTCCTTGCGCCACAGGCTGGGCTCATCTTCGTCGGAGAGGCCCTTGCAGAAGGCCAGACGCTCGTCGGCGTTGAGGGCGAAGGCCAGCAGGCGCACCATCATGCGCTCATCGGTTTCCGACGGGTGCCGTGCCAGGGTCAGGGAATAATCGGCGTAGTGGTGCCGGTCCATGTCGGCGACGCTGAGGTCGGCCTTGAATACGGTGGATTTGAGAGCCATAGGGCGGGCATTTTACCCGCACTTGGGACAACGGCGGGGGCCATGGGGCCGCTCATGGCGCCTCAGGGCCGCGGCGGCCGGGTAATGCCGGGTCCTGCTGCCTTGCAGAGTACTGCCCCGGGAGGCAACAGGGACGGGCATGAGCGGCATGCCTGCCCGGAGAATGGCGTCCTTCCTGCCTCCCGGGCCGGCAGCCGTTCAGCCGCCTTTCAACCCTCGCCCCGGGCCCGCCGCTTGCGCCGCACGTAGACGGTCTTGTGCACCCGGGCCACCACCTGCCCGGCCTCGTCCACCACGTCGATGTGGAACTCGGGCAGGTATTTGTCGCCGCCGGCGGTGCGGGCCACGATCTCCTCCAGGGTGGCGTCGTCCACCTTGAACAGGGCCTTGACCACGCCCTTGCCCGGAGCCACGAAGTCGATCACGGCCCGCTGGTCCCACACCAGGTAGTCCTTGCCCAGGCGCTGCATGAGCAGCAGCATGTACCAGGGATCGGTCATGGCGAAGAGGCTGCCGCCGAAATGGGTGCCGACGTAATTGCGGTTGTACCAGCGCAGGCGCAGTTCCACTTCCGCCTCCCGGTAGTCGGGGGCGATGCGGGGGCTGCGGATGCCGGTGAACAGGAAGGGCGGCCACAGGTTGATGAGGCGGCGGAAGGTGCTGGCTTTCATGAATCTCTCGTCGGGAAAGGGGATGGCAATGGCCCGCCGGGCCACGGCGCGCCTGGCGGCATCCGCGGCGGTCAGTGCAGACCCACGACCACGGGGCGATGAGCAGAAGCCGGAGCCTCCGGCACTGCTCACGGTCGGCCATCGCCGGCCATTGCGTTAATTCAAACGATCGTTTGACTGCTATTTTCCCCAAGAGTTGCCTGGCCCGGCAAGCCCTTTTTTGCCTCCGACCCATTCTTGCGCCGGGCCGGGAGCCGCGCCCCGCCTGGCGACTGCCGGGGCGGGCGAAAGTCCGCTAATATCCGCCCCCTCGACCGCCATTTCCCGGAGCCCGCCCATGTTCCTCGTCATGAACCGCTTTCGCATCAAGCCGGGCAGCGAAGCCGCCTTCATCGAACACTGGCAAAAGCGGGAAAGCTATCTGGCCGAAGTCCCGGGCTTTCTCGGCTTCCACCTGCTGCAACTGGAACCCCTGGGCGACGCCCCGGGCGAATTCACCCTCTTCGCCTCCCACACCATGTGGGCTTCGCAACAGGCTTTCGAGGACTGGACCCAGTCGGAGGCCTTCCGCAAGGCCCACGCCAACGCGGCCCAGACGCCCCGGGAACTCTACGTCGGCCCGCCCCAACTCGAACTTTTCAAGGCTGTAATCTAATGCTCAGCTACCGCCACGCCTTCCACGCCGGCAACCACGCCGACGTCCTCAAGCATCTGGTTCTGCTCCAGCTGCTCGACTACCTGACCCAGAAGGACAAGGCCCTCTACGTCATCGACACCCACGCCGGCGCCGGCGCCTACGACCTGAAGTCGGACTACGCCAAGAAGCTGGCCGAATTCCAGGGCGGCATCGGCCGCCTGTGGGAAGTGCCCCCTGCCGACCTGCCGCCGGCCCTGGCCGACTACGTGGCCCGCATCCGCCAGTTCAACGGCAACGAGGCCAACGGCCCCCTGCGCCTCTACCCCGGCTCCCCCTGGCTGGCCCAGCAGGGCCTGCGGGACATCGACCGGCTGCGCCTGTACGAGCTGCACAGCACCGACGCCCGCCTGCTGGCCGCCAACTTCAAGGATGCCGGCCGCCAGGTCCAGGTCACCTCCGGCGACGGCCTGGCCGGCATGAAGGCCCTGCTGCCGCCTCCGTCGCGCCGGGCCCTGGTGCTGATCGACCCCTCCTACGAGGTCAAGACCGACTACGCCACCATCTACAAGTCCCTGCAGGACGCCCTGCAGCGCTTCGCCACCGGCACCTACGCCGTCTGGTATCCCTGTCTCAACCGCCCCGAATCCCGCCAGTTCCCCGACCGCCTGAAGCGCCTGCCGGCCAAGGACTGGCTCCACGTCTCCCTGCACGTGCGTTCGCCGGACGCGGACGGCTTCGGCATGGCCGGCAGCGGCATGTTCATCCTCAACCCGCCATGGACCCTGGCCGCCACCCTGAAGGAAGTGCTGCCCCGGCTGGTGGAACTGCTGGCGGAAGAAGGGGATGCCGGCAAGGGCGCCCACTTCGTCCTGGAGAGCGGCGCCGGCGGCACCCTGGGCGATACGCCGCTACGCCCGGAGCGGGCCCGGCCGACGGTGTTCAATCCCCGGGGCAGCGCCGGTTTTCCCTCTAATACGGCGGGCCGGAAGGCACCCCGCGCGCCTGCCGCCAGCGCCGGGCAAAAGCCTGGGCGTCCGGCAGGAAAGCCCGGCAATCCGCCGCAAAGCCCGCGTAATCCTGCAGCAACTCCGCGCCCGCCCCGTAAAGGGCCGTCCGGGCGCTCGGGCGCGTAAAGCGCTGGGCCATGCGGTCCAGGGCCAGGGCGATGATCTCCGGCTCCCGGTAGGAAGCCAGCCAGTCGTCGCCCCGCATGCGCGGCAGGATGGCCGCCAGCCGCTGCGGCAGGGCCGGCCCCAGCTCTTCTGCCTGGGCGTAAAGGCCGGCGGAAAACTGCGCCAGCCCCCGGGGCAGATCGCCCGCCGCCAGGGCTGACCACTCGGCCCAGTCCCGGGCCAGGAAGTGGTCGTAGAACAGATCCACCATGATCCCCGCCACCCGGCGCCGTGCCGGGCTGATGCGCTCCCGGCTGCGACAGAAGGCGGGATGGGTTTCGGCAAAGCTGTCCAGGCGCCGGTGCAGTTCCACCCCGGCCAGCACCTCCGCCGGCAGGCCGCCCGGAGCATTGTCCAGAGGCCCCTTGACGAAGTCGCCGAGGAAGCCGCCCAGGCGGTGCTCCGCCACCTCGCCGCCCAGATAGGCGTGGGCCAGGAAGTTCATGGCCGCTCCTGTCGCCGCCCCCGGACGCCCGCCCGGCTCACTCCAGCTCCGTGTATTTGCGCGAAGAGCCCCGGGCCTTCTCCACCGGATACTTGGCCGCGTTCTTGCCGATCTTGGCCAGGGCCGCCGCCGGCAGGTCGATGCCCGCCTCCGCCGTCAGCAGCAGCAGATACAGCAGCACGTCGGCGCATTCGTCGGCCAGGGCCTCCCGCCCCGCCGGGTCCGCCACCAAGGCGACCATGTCGGCGTCGCTCTTCCACTGGGTCAGCTCCAGCAGTTCGGCCGCCTCCAGGTTGAGGGAGACGATGAGGTGGCGCAGGCTGTGGAACTGCTTCCAGTCCCGCTCGTCGCGGAAGGCCAGGATGGCCTCGGTCAGCCGCTGCAGATCGGACGGGGAGCGGGCTTCAGGGTCGGCAGGGACGGGCATTTCTGCTAAGGTCATGGGCTTTTCAATGTTGGACGGGGCGGACAGTGATTATGCCCCGACGCACCGGACCATGACCGACTCTGCCTCCTCTTCTGCCCCCACTGCCGCCTCCTCTGTCTCTGCCGCACCCGCCCTCTCCCCCCGCGTCGCCGCCTACCAGCCCACGCCCGACTTCCCCTTCGCCGACCTGCAGCCCGTGGCCGTGTGGCGCCATTTCGCCGCCCTCTGCGCCATTCCGCGCCAGTCCAAGCACGAAGCCGCCCTGCGCGACCACCTGGCAGCCTGGGCTGAGGGCCGGGGCCTGGCCAGCGAACAGGACGGCGTCGGCAACCTGGTGATCCGCAAGCCCGGCAGCCCGGGCCGGGAACACGAGGCCGGCGTCATCCTGCAGGGCCACCTGGACATGGTCTGCCAGCAGAACAGCGGCACCGGCCACGATTTCCAGCAGGACCCCATCCGCCCCGTACTGAAGGACGGCTGGCTGCTGGCGGAGAACACCACCCTGGGCGCCGACAACGGCATCGGCGTGGCCCTGGCCCTGGCCGCCCTGGAAGCCGACGGCCTTTCCCATCCGCCCCTGGAAGTGCTGCTCACGGTGGACGAGGAAGCGGGCATGGGCGGCGCCCTGGGCCTGGCCCCGGGCCTGCTGCGGGGCCGCTACCTGATCAACATCGACACCGAGGAATGGGGCCACCTGTACCTGGGCTGCGCCGGCGGCATGGACGTCAATGTGACCTATCCCTACAGCAGCGAACCGGCGCCGGCGGGCTGGACGGTGGCCAAGATCTCCCTCACCGGCCTCAGCGGCGGCCACTCGGGCATCGACATCCACAAGGAGCGGGGCAACGCCATCAAGCTGCTGGTGCGCCTGCTGGGGGAACTGGGCCAGCAACTCGGCGCCGAGGCCTGGCGCCTGCTGCAGCTGGAAGGGGGCACCGCCCGCAACGCCCTGCCGCGGGAGGCCTTCGCCACCGTGATCCTGGACCCGGCCTGCCTGGCCGAGATCGAGGCGACCCTGGCTACGGGCGCCCAGGCCCTTGCCCGGGAGCTGAAGGGGGTTGAAAACGGCCTATCCGTGCGCCTCTCCGAGCTGCCCTCCCTGGCCGGTCCGGCCATGGCCCCCGCCGCCCAGCGCCAGCTGCTGGCCGCCCTCAACGCGGCGCCCCACGGCGTCGCCCGCATGAGCATGAGCGTGCCCGGCATCGTCGAAACCTCCAACAACCTGGGCGTGCTCAGCGTCGCCAACGGCCAGGCCCGGGCCAACTTCATGGTGCGCTCCCTGGTGGATTCCGCCGCCCAGGCCCACGCCCGGCGCATCGCCGACCTCTTCGGCCTGATCGGCGCCGACTGCCAGCTCACCGACGGCTACTCCGGCTGGAAGCCCAACCCGGATTCGCCCCTGCTGGCCCTGGCCCAGCAGGTCTATGCCGCACAGTTCGGCGGCAGCGCCCAGGTGGAGGTGATCCACGCCGGCCTGGAGTGCGGCATCATCGGTGCCAAGTACCCGGGCCTGGACATGCTCTCCTTTGGCCCCACCATCCACGGCGCCCACGCTCCCGGCGAGCGGGTCGAGGTGGAAACGGTGGCCAGGAGCTGGCAGTTCCTGGTGGCCCTGCTGGCCGCCCTGCCCCGGGTCTGACAAACCCTTTGCCACAGAGGGCACAGAGAACACAGAGGCAGGCAAAAGCCAAACCGTCTCAGCCGGAAGGCGGGCAGCTACGACTGCCCCTCTCTGTGTTCTCTGTGCCCTCTGTGGCAAAAAAACAAACCCCAGGAGCCCCCCATGCCCATCTACAAGATCGACCAGAAGACGCCCCAGATCGCCGCGAGCGCCTGGGTCGCCCCCAACGCCACGGTGATCGGCGACGCCCGCCTGGGTGACAACGTCTCCATCTGGTGGAACGCCGTGCTGCGGGGCGACAACGACCCCATCCACATCGGCGCCAACAGCAACATCCAGGACGGCTCCGTGCTGCATACGGACGAAGGCGTGCCCATGCACATCGGCGCCAACGTCACCGTGGGCCACATGGTCATGCTGCACGGCTGCACCTTGGGCGACAATTCCCTGATCGGCATCGGCAGCGTCATCCTCAACCGGGCGGTGATCGGCAAGCACAGCATCGTCGGCGCCAATACCCTGATCCCGGAAGGCAAGGTCTTCCCCGACGGGGTGCTGATCGTCGGCTCCCCGGGCAAGGTGGTGCGGGAGCTGAGCGAGGAGGAAAAGGCCCGGCTGCAAAAGAGCGCCGACCATTACGTGGACAACGCCCGCCGCTACGCCAGCCGGCTGGTGGAGCTGTAGGCCTGGCGGGCTGCGCCAGGCAGCGGCAGAAGGCCGGGAGCGACCCCGGCCTTTTTTATGTCCGTAGAACTACTTAAGTCTTTATTCCTACAACTTTTTTCGTATGTCGCCACCATAGTCTTTTCCCCATAATGGCCTGGAAAATAACCAGAACCAAGGCTGCCACAGCCTGGAGACAAGACCATGACGGCACATCCCCAGCCGCCGCCCCGGCTCTCCCGGGGGCAAGCCCTGCTGTTGCACCCGGCCAGCCCCTGGGCGGTCCTGACCATTGCCCTGGCCCTGAGCCTGTGGTTCTGGCGCACGTCCGTCGCCACCAACGACCGCATCACTGAGGAACGCTTCCAGCGCTACGTGGCCGAGGCCAGCCAGCGCATCACCCTGCGCATGCAGGAGCACGAGCAGATTCTGCGCGGCGCCGTCGGCCTGATCCTGTCCTCGGACGACGTCACCCGGCAGGAATGGCGGGACTTCTTCCAGGCCCTCAACCTGAAGGAACACTACCCGGGCATCCTGGCCCTGGGCTATACCGTCATGCTCAAGGCGGAAGAGCGGGCGGCCTACGAAAAACAGGTGCGCCAGGAAGGCTTTCCCGACTTTGCCATCAGCCCCCGGGGCGACCGTCCCGTCTACAGCAGCATCCACCTGATCGAGCCCTTCTCCGAGCGCAACCAGCGGGCCTTCGGCTACGACATGTATTCCGACCCGACCCGCCGCGCCGCCATGGAACTGGCCCGGGACCGCAACAGTGCCGCCCTCACCAGCCGGGTCACCCTGGTGCAGGAGGACGGCCACGACATCCAGGCCGGCACCGTGCTCTACATGCCGGTGTATCGCCCCGGCCAGCCCCTGGAAACCACCGCCCAGCGCCGCCAGGCCCTGCTCGGCTTCGTCTACAGCCCTTTCCGCATGGGCGACCTGATGACCGACATCCTGGGCCACTGGGGCCGGGAACTGGACTTCGAGATCTACGACGGCGCCCCCTTCAGCGAAGCCAACCGCCTCTACGCCACCCGTAGCGGCATCACCGACAGCAGCGGCATCCGCCGCACCCAGGTGACCCTGGCCCTGCCCATGCGCGAGTGGACCCTGCGCTTCCAGAGCACCCCGGCCTTCGAGGCGGAACTGGAGCAGCCCTACCCTCTCATCATCCTGGCCACCGGCTGCACCATCAGCCTGCTGCTGCTGCAGCTGCTGCGCAGCCTGGCCCGGGAAGTGCGGCAACAGCAGGGCAACCAGGCCGCCCTGGCCCAGGAGCACCGGCGCCTGGCCAGCATCGCCCGCCTGCGCGATGCCTACATCCGGGGCCACGACGGCCACACCATCTTTACCCTGGTGCTGACGGAAATCCTCGATCTCTCCAACAGCCAGTTCGGCTACATCACCGAACTGAGCTACCGCCCCGACGGCGAGCCGGTGCAGCGCTTCCTCGCCCTCTCCGACATTGCCTGGGACGAGGCCAGCCGCCAGCAATACGCCGGGGCGGCGGCGGGGCGCATGCAGTTCGTCGGCCTCAACGGTCTCTACGCCGCCGCCATCGACAGCGGCGCGGCGGTCATCGCCAACGATCCGGCACACCATCCCCGGCACAACGACCGCATCCCGGCCGGACATCCGCCCATGCAGGCCTTCCTCGGCCTGCCCATCTTCCGCGACGGCCGCATCGTCGGCAGCGTCGGCCTGGCCAACCGGCCCGGCGGCTACGACCAGGCCCTGGCCGACTACCTGCAGCCGGTGGTGGACAGCTGCTCCCAGCTGATCGACGCCCTCAAGGACCAGCAGGCCCTGCAGGAAAGCGAGAACCAGCTGCGCCAGCTGTGCAATTCCCTGCAGCAGCTGATCTGGACGGCGACGCCGGACACCCGTTGCGACTTTCTCAGCCGCCAGTGGGAGGAATACACCGGCAGGCCGGCAAGCGAGCAGCTGGGCCGGGCCTGGATGGCCCAGATCCACCCGGAGGACCAGGGCCGCCTCAACGCCGCCTGGGAAAGCTGCATCGCCCGGGGCGAGAACCTGCGCATCGACCTGCGCATCCGCCGCCACGACGGCCAGTACCGCTGGTTCGACACCCGGGCCTCGGCCCTCAAGGACCGGGAAGGCAAGCTCATCCGCTGGATCGGCAGCAACACGGACGTGCAGGTGGAGCGGGAAATGATGGCGGCCCTCAGCGAAGCCCGCCGCATCATTTCCCAGGGCCAGCGCCTGGGCCACTTCGCCAGCTGGGCGGCGGACCTCAAGCAGGGCCGCTGGTTCATCCCCGACTTCACCCCCATCGTGGACTGGCCGCCGGGCGAGTACAACTGCGCCCAGCTGCTGCAGCTGGCCCACGCCGAAGACGTGGCGAACCTGCAGCAGGCCTGGCGCGAGGCCGAGGCCGGTACGGCCCCCTTCGACATCAAGTGCCGCATCCGGCACCGGGGCGAACTGCGCTGGGTCCATCTCACGGCGGAATTCGAACGCACCCCGGAGGGCAAGGCCGAGCGCGCCGCCGGCGTGGCCCGGGACATCACCCGGGAAGTGGCGGCGGAAGAGCAGATCCGCCAGTTCAACGACAGCCTGGAACGGCGGGTGAAGGAGCGCACCGCCGAGCTGGCGGCGGCCAACCACGAGCTGGAAGGCTTCGCCTACGCCGTTTCCCACGACCTGCGGGCGCCCCTGCGGGCCATCACCGGCTTCAGCCAGGCCCTGCTGGAGGACTACGGCGACAAGCTGGAAGGCGAGGCCAGGGAATTCCTCGACGAGATCATCCGCGGCGGCCGCCACCTGGGAGAACTGATCGACGGCCTGCTCACCCTCTCCCGCTGCACCCGGGGCGAACTGCGCCGGGAGCCGGTGGACATCTCCGCCCTGGCCGAGGCCATGGCCCGGGAAATCCGCAGCCACCAGCGGGGCGCCCATTTCACCCTGGAGGTTGAACCCGGCATCCAGGTCCAGGGCGATCCCGCCATGCTGGAAGTAGTGATGCGCAACCTCATGGAAAACGCCTGGAAGTATTCGGCCCACCAGAAGGCGCCCCACATCCGCGTCTACGCCGACAGCATCACCGCAGACACCGTCGCCTGGTGCGTCGCCGACAACGGCGCCGGCTTCGACATGAACTACGCCAACAAGCTGTTCAAGCCCTTCCAGCGCCTGCACCGGCAGAGCGAATTTGCCGGCACCGGCATCGGCCTGGCCACGGTGCAACGCATCATCCACCGCCACGGCGGCGACATCACGGCCTCCTCGGCGGTGAACCAGGGCGCCGTCTTCCGCATCACCCTGCCCACTTGAAAGGACCCGAACCATGGACAAGAACATTCTGCTGGTGGAAGACAACGACCAGGACGAAAAGCTGATCCTGCGGGCCCTGCGCAAGGTGAACCTGGCCAACCAGGTGGACGTGGCCCGGGACGGCCAGCAGGCCCTGGACTACCTCTTCGCCGAAGGCGAGTTTTCCGGACGGGCCGGCCAGCCCCTGCCCACCGTGGTGCTGCTGGACATCAACCTGCCCCGCATCAGCGGCCTGGACGTGCTCAAGCGCCTGCGCGCCGATTCCCGCACCCACCTGCTGCCGGTGGTGATGCTGACCTCCTCCGACGAGGAGCAGGACCGCCTCGCCTCCTACGAGGACGGCGCCAACAGCTTCGTGCGCAAGCCCCTGGATTTCGGCGAATTCGCCGAAACCGTGGCCCGCATGGGGGTGTACTGGCTAGCCACCAACATACCGCCGAAGAACTGAGAGGAGGCCGCCCCATGCTCTCGCCGCTGCACATCCTGGTCATCGAGGACATGGCCAGCGATTACCTGCTCCTGGCCCGCAGCCTCAGCCACGGGGATATCCCGGTGGAAACCCGGCACGTCGGCAACGTGGACGAGCTCAACGAGGCCCTGGAGGATCGCCACTGGGATGTGGTGCTGTGCGACTACTCCATTCCCGGCCTCTCCTTCGAGGACGCCTTCCATCTGATCCGCCGGCGCCAGCCGGAGGTGCCGGTGATCGTCGTCTCCGGCTCCCTCATGGACGAGGACGCGGTGGACCTGCTCAGGCTGGGCGCCTCCGACTTCGTCCTCAAGGACCGGCTGGCCCGACTCATGCCCGCCATCTGCCGCAGCATCGAGGAAAGCGAGGAAAAGCAGCGGCGCCAGCGCATCGAGCGGGAGCTGGAGATCGTCTGGGAACGGCTCGACCTGGCCCTCACCGCCACCAACGACGGCCTCTGGGACTGGGACCTGAGCAGCAACGCCCTCTACCTCTCGCCCCGCTGGTTCACCATGCTCGGCTACGGCGAAAACGAATATCCCTGCAGCCTGGAGACCTGGCGCCAGTTCATCCACCCGGACGACCTGACCCGGGCCATGGCCATCCTCAGCGACGCCACCGGCGCCACCGGCCGGGAACGCATCGAGCAGGTCCTGCGCATGCGCAGCAAGGACGGCACCTGGCACGACGTGCTCTGCCGCGCCATGGCCATCCGCAACGACGGCCAGGTACGCCGCATCATCGGCACCAACACCGACGTCACCGCCATCAGCCAGGCCCAGCACCAGTCCCTGCAGACGGAAGCCCGCTACAAGGCCCTGGTGGAAGCCTCGGCCCAGATCGTGTGGAGCTGCAACGCCCGGGGCGAAATCTTCGAGGACTCGCCCTCCTGGCAGGCCTACACCGGCAGCAGCATGGCCGACGGCGATCTGCGCCTGGCCTCCATCCACCCGGAAGACAAGGAGGAACTGGCCCGGCGCTGGCGCCAGGCCCTCAGCCAGAACTCCATCCTGGAGATGGACCACCGCCTGCGCCACCATTCCGGCCAGTGGCGCTGGACCCACTGCCGCGCCGTGCCCCTGCGCCTGGCCAACGGCCGCATCGGCGCCTGGGTGGGGATGAACATCGACATCCACGACAAGAAGCTGGCCGAACTCAACCAGCAGCGCTACGAGCAGCTGGTGCTCAACGCCGGCGACGGCCTGGCCATCTACGACCGGGACCTGCGGGTGTGCCTGTGCAACCGGGAATTCGCCGAATTCCTCGGCCACACGCCGGAGAGCATCCGCGGCCTGGCCCTGCAGGAGCTGCTGCCGGCGGACCGCTTCGAAAAAGCCCTGCCCCACCTGCAGGCGGCGCTGCAAGGCCAGTCGGTGCGCTTCCAGCTGTCGGTGGACAGGCCCGGCCGGGGCACCTACCACATCAGCCTGCGCTACCAGCCCCTGATGCAGAACGGCCAGATCGACGGCATCGTCGCCAGCCTCACCGACGTCAGCGAGCTGAAGCAGGCCGAGCAGGCCCTGCGCCAGACCCAGGTGGAACTGGAGCAGCACCGGGACAAGCTGGAACAGCTGGTGGAATCCCGCTCCGCCGAACTGCGGGCCAGCGAGGCCCGCCTGCGCCTGGCCATCGCCGCCGCCGGCCTGGGGGCCTGGGAATACGACCCGGAACTGGAATGCCACCTGCCGGCCCTCAGCGGCAACACCCTGTTCGACCTGCACCAAGGCAGCTTCGCCGAATTCCTCCAGGCCATCCACCCGGAGGACCGGGAAGCCATGGCCCAGGCCATGGGCCAGGCCCTCCACACCGAAGGGCGCCATCTCTTCGAATACCGGGTGCTGCAGCAGGGCACCTGCCGCTGGGTGGCGGACACCTTCGACGTGCAGCGCCGCCAGGGCCGCCTGCAGGTGGTGGGCACCCTGCAGGACATCACCGAGCGACGCCAGGCCGATGCCACCCGGGAAGCGGCGCGGGAGGCGGCGGAGCAGCTGGCCCGCATCAAGAGCGAGTTCCTCGCCAACATGAGCCACGAGATCCGCACCCCGCTCAATGCCATCCTCGGCTTCGCCCAGCTGGGCCAGCGGGAGACGCCGGAATCCCGCGCCAGGATTGGCTTCCAGCGCATCCATGACGCCGGTCAGCACCTCCTGGGCATCATCAACGACATCCTGGACTTCTCCAAGATCGAAGCCGGCAAGATGAAGCTGGAGATGCAGCCCACCAATCCCTGCGAGGTGGTGGACCACGTGGTCAAGCTGATGGCCGCCTCGGTTTTCCAGAAGGGCCTGGAACTGCGGGTGGAGGAAAGCGACAACCTGCCCGCCGCCTTCGACGGCGACTCCCTGCGCCTGGCCCAGGTGCTGCTCAACCTGCTGGGCAACGCCCTCAAGTTCACCGACCAGGGCAGCATCACCCTGCGCGAGGAGCGGGACGGCCAGGACCTCATCTACAGCATCCGCGACACCGGCATCGGCATGAACCGGGAGCAGCTGGGGCGCCTCTTCCACGCCTTCGAGCAGGGCCACGGCGGCGCCTCCCGGCGCTTCGGCGGCACCGGCCTGGGGCTCACCATCACCAAGCGCCTGGTGGAGATGATGGGCGGCAGCATCGAGGTGGAATCCACCCCGGGCCAGGGTACCTGCTTCTCCATCCGCATCCCCATGCACAACGTGGTCGAGGCCCAGCCCTCCCCGCCCCTGCAGGTCGGCCTGCTCGGCTTCGAGCAGGAGGACCGGCGCCAGCTGGCCGCCACCCTGGCGGCCTACGGCATTTCCACCGCCATCATCGGCGGCGACGCGGCCACCACCCCCAGCGGCCTGGCCCTGGTCGTCGCCGACGTCAAGGTGGAACCCGCCCTCCTCGGCCGCCTGCTGCAACGGGGCGAACGGGTGGCCGTGCTGCACCAGCCCGGCTGCCTGCCCCCTCCCAGCCCCCTGGCGCCGGAGCTGCAATACCTGGAGCGGCCCCTGCGCGCCTGCCATGTGGAATCCCTGGCCCTGGGCCAGTGCGCCGCCGGCACCACGGCGGCGGACCCCCAGCGCCGCCTGGGCGGCATCGCCATCCTCATCGCCGAGGACAACCAGGCCAACCGGCTGGTGCTGCGGGAACTGCTGGAATCGGAAGGGGCCAGCATCGTCTGCGTCGAGAACGGCCTGGAGGCGGTGGAAACCCTGCAACGACGCGGCCCCCAGGACTTCCAGCTGTTCCTCACCGACGTCCAGATGCCGGTCATGGACGGCTACACCGCGGCCCGGGAAGTGAGCCGCCAGTACCCGGAACTGCCCATCATCGGCGTCACCGCCAACGTCACCCTGGAAGACCGGCAGAACTGCCTCAACGCCGGCATGGTGGACCACGTGGGCAAGCCCTACCAGCTCGACGCCCTGGTGGAGGCCATCCTGCGGGTGGTGCGCAGCGACGCCCGGCCCTCGCCCCTGTGGCAGGCCCCGCCCAACCCGCTGCCGACCCCGGCAACCCCACCGCCTCCCCCTGCCAGCGACCTCGATTCCGACGCGATAGATTGGCCCCAGCTGCGCAGCCGCCTGGGAGTCAAGCCCGGGCTGATGGAGCGCTTCCTGCGCCTGTTCCTGGAAAGCAACGGCCGCCTGCCCGACGAACTGCGGGACCTGGCCTGCAACCCGGACCTGGAGCGGCTGCGTCGCCTCGGCCATGCCCTCTACGGCTCCGCCGCCAACCTGGCCGCCGTACCCACCGCCACCCTGGCCCGCCGCCTGGAATACGCCGCCGCCGCCGGCGAGCCGGAAAGCACGGTCCTGGCCGGCGAGCTGGCGGACCAGCTGGAGCGGCTGTTCGCCACCATCCACCAGTATCTGGACCAGTTGCAGGAGAACGCGCCATGACCTCCCGGCCCATCCTCGTCATCGCCGACGACCAGGCGGAAAACCTCCTGCTGCTGGAGGCCATGCTCCAGGAAGACTACGAGGTGCGCACCTTCCCCGACGGCACCGACGTCCAGCTCTACCTGAAGCAGGGCGGCCGGGCCGACATTTTCCTGCTCGACATCGTCATGCCCCACCTGGACGGTTTTTCCCTCTGCCGCCAGATCAAGGCCAATGCGACCACCCGGGAACTGCCGGTGATCTTCATCACCGCCCTCGACAGCCCGGACGTGGAAGCCCGGGGCCTGGCCCTGGGCGCGGTGGACTTCATCCACAAGCCCTTCTCCATGCCCGGCATCAAGGCCCGCCTGCGCACCCACCTGCAGCTGGCCGCCACCAGCCGCCAGCTGCGGGAGCAGAACGAAAACCTGGAAGCCCTGGTGGCCCAGCGCACCCGGGAATACATGGAGCAGACCCGGGAGCTGCTGCAGCGCAAGCAGCAGGTCATTTCCGGCCAGGAGGCCACCATCCGCGCCTTCTGCTCCCTGGCCGAGGCCCGGGACAACGAGACCGGCAACCACATCCGCCGCACCCAGAACTACGTGCGCATCCTGGGCCTGGAACTGCAGGACCACCCGGACTTCCGCCGCCACCTGGACGACCAGGTGGTGACCCTGCTCTACAAGTCCGCCCCCCTGCACGACATCGGCAAGGTGGGCATCCCCGACCGCATCCTGCTCAAGCCGGGCAAGCTGGACGCCGCCGAGTGGGAAATCATGCGCGAGCACTGCCGCATCGGCCGCGATGCCATTTCCCAGGTGGCCAAGGAAGTGGGGGAAGACAACGACTTCCTGCGCTACGGCATGGAGATCGCCTACGGCCACCACGAGCACTGGGACGGCGGCGGCTACCCCCAGGCCATCAAGGGCGAGGACATTCCCGTCTCGGCCCGCCTGATGGCCGTGGCCGACGTCTACGACGCCCTCATTTCCCGGCGCGTCTACAAGCCGCCCATGCCCCACGACGAAGCCCTGGCCTACATCGTCGGCCAGGCCGGCAGGCATTTCGACCCCACCGTGGTGGCCGCCATGCAGGCCCAGGAGCGGGCCTTCGTGCGCACCGCCACCGAATTTAGCGACTGAACCAATTCACATCAGCAATCAGTAATCTGCGGGAGGAACCATGAAGATTTTCATCGTCGACGACGACCCCCTGGCCCGGCTGGTCACCACCAACAGCCTGGAAGAACAGGGCTTCACCATGATCGAGCTGGAGGATGGCCAGGCCTGCCTGGGCCGGGTGGAAGAGCAGCCCGACATCATCATCCTCGACGTGGAAATGGACGGCCTCGACGGTATCGCCACCTGCCGCGCCCTGCGCCAGGACGGCCACGAGCGGCCCCACGTGCTCTTCATCTCCAGCCACGACGACATGGAAACCCGGCTGGCGGCCTACGACGCGGGCGGCAACGACTTCCTGGTCAAGCCCTTCATGCCCGACGAGCTGACGCGCAAGATCCGCCAGGCCATCGGCCAGCTGGAACTGCGCGACTCCCTTGCCTCCCGGGCCGACATGGCCCAGACCGTGGCCTTCTCCGCCATGTCCTCCATGGGCGAGATGGGCGCCGTGCTCGAGTTCATGCGCAAGTCCTTCCTTGCCCTCAGCCCCCGGGAACTGGCCCAGGAAATCTTCAACACCCTGGGCGGCTACGGCCTCCAGGGCGCCGTGGAAATCCGCAATCCCGACCACGCCCCCCTGCACTTCAGCAGCCAGGGCTCGGTAGCCCCCCTGGAAAGCGCCATTCTCGAATACGCCCGCAACCTGCCCCGCATCGTCCAGTCCGCCGAACGCATGGTCATCAACTACCCCCTGGTGACCCTGCTCATTCCCCAACTGCCCCAGGACGACCCGGACCGGGTCGGCCGCCTGCGGGACCACCTGGCCATCGTCGCCGAAGCCGCCGAAGCCCGGCTGCAGGCCCTGGGCACGGAAAACCTGCGCCTGGCCCAGGCCGAAGCCATCGTCCAGGCCGTCACCCAGCTCAGCGTCACCCTGGAGGAAATCGAAAAGCGGCAGCAGGAACAGCGCCTGCAAGCCCAGGCCGCCCTGATCGCCCACCTGCACGAAATGGAAGACGCCTTCGTCCGCCTGGGCCTCAGCAGCGAACAGGAACACTCCCTGATCCGCATGGCCCGCGCCGCCATGGAAGACCAGAGCGCCTCCCAAGCAGGGCAGGAGACGCTGGAAATCAGATTAAGGGAAGTGGTGCGGGCTTTGAATCGGGCGATTCAGGGGAAGGCGGTGAGGCAGTGAGGGAATAAGGGCTAATAGATTGGCCATTTTTACTTTGAAAGGCATCGCTCTCTAGTCATGTCTGCTTCCGGCTAATTGCAGACAGTCAGCCCTACTATCCTGATTAGCAGCAATTCGGCCAAAGCTGCTATTCAGTACAAGAGTATCCAATGGCAGCTTTACGCAAAATTCCGGATGCCTACAAGCGCCGAACAGGGCCCATGGACGGGAAGATGGCAGGGTTGATTCAGAACGTTAGCTAATCGTCCGAGAACAACCAGGGAATTGTTCGGCCTTACCAACCGCTCACCCATTGTGCCAAAACAGGTCGCAACCCGCTGCTTGCCTAAAGCATAAGCATTAGTTGCCTTAAACAGTCGTAGCTATAAAGTGGCACCCAATACCCTTCTGTTCCTTGAGAACCACACCATGTTGTCGGATATCCATGAGCATGGTCTCAAGTTCGATCTATGTATTTCGGCTGTGCATTGAGCGTAACGGCCAAATAAGCAGAATCCCCATTCATGCTAACATCATCTATGTTGGCCGACTTTTCCCTCTACGGCTCAGTGGATGTAACGTAACTTTGCTTACCCCCTTGCACATCGTGAAAAGAATGACAAATAAAACCGTTGCTCAATTTGCCGAAGACCTGAAAATCGACGTGGATCAGTTGCTAGTCCAGCTACGCGCCGCAGGTGTGGAGGCGAGTTTTGCGTCCGATATTGTGTCGGAAAAAGATAAGACTCAGCTTTTGGATCACTTACGTCGCATAAATAGATCATCACGCGAAAATAAGTCACGCACCATTCAAGTCGAAGTTCGAAAGAAACGTGTCTTGGTTAGACGTGACGAGCAGTCGCTTGGAGATGATTCCAAAATAAATGTGACAAATTTTGAAATTGCCAGTCTTAGCCCGCAACAAGCAACCAAGTCCAGCAAAACGATCCGTTGGAACAAGCTTGGGTCAATTGAAATTAAGAATTTCAAGGCAATTGAACAGATCACGCTTCCCTTGGGCGACGTTAATATCATGGTCGGCCCTAACGGATCCGGAAAATCATCAGTCCTTCAGGCAATTCATTGGGCCGCGAGGGCAGCAAGTTACATACCACCGCAGAGTCAATCAGAAGTCGTTGCCTTCGATCGATTGGATTACTCTCCATCTTGCGAGCCACTAAAAACAGCCCATAAGGCGGAACTGTCATCTGATAGAGGGACACCGCCAACCTCAGTAATTTTTAATCATGTACCGACAGAAGAAGGTACCGCTTCAGCTGCGAACATTAAGATATGGGCGGCTAGGAACCGAGGCGGCATATCTGTTCATATCGATGGCGGTTCGGCAGTCAGCCCTTTTAAACAGCGTGAAGAGGTTATAACCGCATATATACCTGGACTTGCCGGGCTATCTGAGAAAGAGACCATTTTGGTTCAGCCACTTCTTCGGCGCCAAGCTGCTAGCGGTGATGCCGGCGGGGTCCTCAGAAATGTACTTTTTAACATAGCTAGCAGGCAGCCCGGTGAGGCTGACAATACTGCTGCAAAACAGCGTGTCAAAAGACTAAATGAGTTGGTACAAGCTATACATCCGGATGTTCAACTTGAGGTCAGCTTTGATGATCGTGAAGACATAAATATTCAGGCTCTGTTTGACGACAAACTGCTTTCGGGAGTAAAGCGTCCATTGGAAACAGCTGCCACAGGAGTATTGCAAGTCATCCAGATCTTTGCTTATCTCATATTGTTCCGCCCCAAGCTATTGCTCATAGACGAACCGGATGCTCATCTCCACCCAGATAAACAAGAGCGTCTCATCGAGGCACTTGAACAAGCTTCGACTGAGTTTCGAGTTCAAGTGATTCTAACAACTCATAGCCCACACGTTGTGCGGGCAGCATCGCCAACCGCAAACCTGGTATGGGTTAAAGAGGGCAAGGTAATCGAACATGACGATGCTGCAATAAGGACGCTCCTTGGTTGGGGGGGGCTCGATAAACGGATACTTTTCTTTGTCGAGGATGAGAATGATCAACCTATCAGAGCGATTCTGCGTCAATGGCCTCAACTGCATAGACAGCTTGCGATTTGCCGGTGTTTTGGGATCGATAATTTGCCCAAAAATGCGATGCTAACAGGGCTGTTAGGCGATAACTCTTTCGGAATTAATGTTCTTATCCACCGTGATCGTGATTTTATGACTGACGCCGAATGCGTTCGGTGGAGCCAGCGCTATGACACTGACGGTACCTCAGTTTGGATAACCGAGCATGTTGATGCCGAAGGATATTTTTGCCAGCCTGATTACCTAGCTGCCTTATATAGGGTTTCTGTAGATTTATCTGCTAAATGGATTGAGGCTGCTGTTGGTCAGTGTACAAAAGCCAAAAATGTCTTCTTTGAAAAGCGCAAGGTCGTTAATAGATTGCTTTACGAAAACGGAGGCTCTCCGGCCTCCGATGATCTATGGAATGAATACGGAAAAACGCCAAATAAAACCGTACTCGGAAAATCGCTACACAGAGCTCTTAAACCCATAGTGAAAGCCGCAGGGTACGACGACAGGCTACTGGACACCTTTTCTATCCCAAAGGATTTAGAGTTGGCTTCCGAACTAAAAACTCTTTTGGAGTCCATGCTCCCTTCAGGGAAAATTGAAGTGCCGGACGTTGAGGCGCTTAGGACTTAGATGTAGGAATAGTCTAGAAACGCAGGAGTCAATTCCCTGAAGCTCATTCATCGGCTGCTCCTGCGGGGCTGCATTCTGGAATGTCACTGCGTCCTTAATTCGGGAGGGCTATCACATCGATTATCGTCAACGGCTGAACGGCAGGTAAGCGGTGCTTAACAGCCCAATTCCAGCGGGAGGCCCTATGTCGGCTTTGGCCGAAAAGCAGCCTAACAGCCTTAGCCGGTTAAACTCCCAAATTGGGGCGAAAGCAGTCATAAAAAAGGGGGCGCCTAAGCGCCCCTTTTTCTTTTCCCATCAACCGCCCTACTTCAGCGGCGTCTCCCGTACAAAGCCCACCGGCTGGGTTCTGCCGATGAAGGCTTCGCCCTTGCGGGCCCGGGCGCTGAGGAAGATTTGCACGTCCTTGGGCGTCACGGACATCTGGGTTTCCTTGCCGGTCTTGGAGATGCAGCGGATCTGCAGGGTCTCGTCGGAGGCGGCGACGGCCACGGCAGCCAGGGTGTCGCCGTCGTTGAGCTTCATCAGGATGACGCCGCGGCCGCCCCGGGGCAGCTCGTTCACGTCGGCGATGGGGAACACCAGCAGGCGGCCGCCGCTGCTGATGGCGAGCAGGGTTTCGTGGCTGTCGAAGGTCCACGGCGAGAGGATGGTGTCGCCCGGCTCGACGCTGATGAACTGCTTGCCGGCCTTGTTGCGGCCGAGCATGTCGCCGATGCGGCAGGTGAAGCCGTAGCCGCTGGAGACGGCCAGCAGCACCCGCTGTTCGGCGTTGCCGCAGACCATCTGGGCCACCTTGGCGCCGCTGGGAATGGTGATGAGGGTGGCTACCGGCACGCCGTCGCCGCGCCCGCCGGGCAGGCTGGAGACGGGCACGGTGCAGGCCCGGCCGTCGGTGAGCAGCACCACCACGTTGTCCACGGTGCGGCATTCCTGGGCGGCGAAGAGGCGGTCCCCTTCCTTGAAGCCGACGGTGGAAAGGTCGAGGCCGTGGCCCTGGCGGGTGCGCATCCAGCCCTTTTCGGAGAGCAGCACGGTGACGGGCTCATTGACCACCACCTGGGCCACGGCGGCCCGCTCGGCGGCTTCCACCACGGTGCGGCGCTCGTCGCCGTATTTCTTGGTGTCGGCCTTGATCTCGCTGATGATCAGGCTCTTCATGGCCTTGTCGTCGGCCAGGAGGTTTTCCAGGCCGGCCTTCTCTTCCCGCAGCTCGGCCAGTTCCTGCTCGATCTTGATGCCTTCGAGGCGGGCCAGCTGGCGCAGGCGGATTTCCAGGATGTCTTCGGCCTGGCGGTCGGAGAGGTTGAAACGGGCGATCAGCGCCGCCTTGGGCTCGTCCGACTCGCGGATGAGGTGAATCACTTCGTCGATGTTGAGGAAGACGATGTGCCGGCCTTCCAGGATGTGGATGCGGTCGTTCACCTTGCCCAGGCGGTGCTCGGTGCGGCGGCGCACGGTGTCGAAGCGGAAGGCGATCCACTCGGCCAGCAGGTCCTTCAGGGTCTTCTGCCGCGGCCGGCCGTCCAGGCCGATGGCCACCATGTTGATGGGGGCCGAGGATTCCATGGAGGTGTGGGCCAACAGGATGTTCATGAACTCGTTCGCATCCTGGCGGCTGGAACGGGGTTCGAACACCAGGCGCACCGGGTGCTGCTTGTCGGATTCGTCCCGGGCCTTTTCCAGCACCGAGAGGATCAGCTGCTTGGTCTGGGTCTGTTCCTGGGTCAGGGTCTTCTTGCCGGTCTTGACCTTGGGATTGGTCAGGTCCTCGATCTCTTCCAGGATCTTCTGGTTGGAGGCGGAGGGCGGCAGTTCATAGACCACCAGCTGCCACTGGCCCCGGGCCAGTTCTTCCACCTTCCAGCGGGCGCGCACCTTGAGGGAGCCGCGGCCGGTCTCATAGGCGTTGCGGATGTCGGCGGGGGTGGAAATGATCTGGCCGCCGCCGGGGAAGTCCGGCGCCGGGATGTATTCCATGAGGTCGGCCACCGACAGCTCGGGCTTCCTGATCAGGGCGATGGCCGCTTCGGAGACTTCCCGCAGGTTGTGGCTGGGCATTTCCGTGGCCATGCCGACGGCGATGCCGGAGGCGCCGTTGAGCAGCAGCATGGGCAGGCGGGCCGGCAGCAGGGCCGGTTCCTGGAAGGCACCGTCGTAGTTGGGCTGGAAATCCACCGTGCCCATGTCCAGCTCGCCCAGCAGCAGCTGGGCGATGGGGGTGAGGCGGCATTCCGTGTAACGCATGGCGGCGGCGGTGTCGCCGTCCCGGGAACCGAAGTTGCCGATGCCATCCACCAGGGGGTAGCGCAGGGAGAAATCCTGGGCGACGCGGACGATGGCCTCATAGACGGAGGAATCGCCATGGGGGTGATACTTACCGATGACGTCGCCCACCACCCGGGCGGACTTGACCGGCTTGGCACCGCTGGTCAGGCCCAGCTCGTTCATGGCGTAGAGGATGCGGCGCTGCACCGGCTTCTGACCGTCGCAGACATCGGGCAGGGCCCGGCCCTTGACCACGCTGACGGCGTATTCCAGATAGGCCCGCTCGGCAAAGAGGGCCAGGGGGGCGGAATCGGCGTCCGTCGGCAGGGGCGGCAGGGGGGCCAGGTTGTTGCCGCCACCGCTGCCCCCGGAGGCAGCAGCCACGGGCATCTCCGCCTCGGCATCGCCAGCATCGCCGCCGGATGCGGCTTCCAGGGCACCGTCCATTTGCGCTGCCTGTTCGATCAGGTGTTCGGCCACGGCCTCGGCCTGGGCCACTTCGGCGGCAGTCGCCTTGTTGTCGTCGGCGGCGAAGAGATCGCCGCTCAGGGTGTCGTCGTTCTTGTGGGTCATGGTCAGATATCCGCCTCGACTTCGTTACCGTGCACTTCCAGCCATTCGCGGCGGGAGCTGGCTTCGCCCTTGCCCATGAGCATGTTCATCTTGGCGATGGTCTCTTCCATGGGGTAGTCGCCGAATTCCACCCGCACCAGACGGCGGGTGTCCGGGTTGAGGGTGGTGTCCCACAGCTGTTCGCTGGACATTTCGCCCAGGCCCTTGAAGCGGGAGATGGAGAGGGCTTCGAGCTTGATGCCTTCCTTGACCAGCTTGTCCTTCACCGCTTCCAGCTCGTTCTCGTCCAGGGCGTAGATCTTGCGCGGCGGCCGGTTCTTGCCCTGGCCCGGCACGTCCACCCGGAACAGGGGCGGCTTGGCCACGTAGATGTTGCCGTTGGCGATGAGCTTGGGGAAATGGCGGAAGAACAGGGTCAGGAGCAGGCACTGGATGTGGCTGCCGTCCACGTCCGCGTCGGACATGATGATGACCTTGCCGTAGCGCAGGCCGTCAATGCTGGTGTCGCTCTCCAGGGTGTGGTGATCCACGCCTATGGCCACGGCGATGTTGTGGATTTCCACGTTGGCGTAGAGCCGATCCGGCTCCACTTCCCAGCTGTTCTGCACCTTGCCGCGCAGGGGCAGGAGGGCCTGGAATTCCTTGTCCCGGCCCTGCTTGGCGGAACCGCCGGCGGAATCGCCTTCCACCAGGAACAGCTCGTTGCGCTCGATGTCGTCGGATTCGCAGTCGGTGAGCTTGCCCGGCAGCACGGCGACGCCGCTGCCCTTCTTCTTTTCCACCTTCTGGGCGGAACGCTGGCGGCTCTGGGCCTGCTTGATGGAAAGCTCGGCCAGCTTCTTGCCGTATTCCACGTGCTCGTTGAGCCACAGCTCGAAGGTGTCGCGGAACATGGCGCTGACCAGCTTCACCGCGTCCCGGGAATTGAGGCGGTCCTTGGTCTGGCCCTGGAAACTGGGGTCCAGGATGCGGGCGGAAAGAAGGAAGCTGGCGCGGCCGAAAACGTCTTCCGGCAGCAGCTTGACGCCCTTGGGCAGCAGGCTGTGCATGTCCACGAAGCTCTTCACGGCCTGGAAGATGCCGTCCCGCAGGCCCGATTCGTGGGTGCCGCCGCCAGGGGTGGGAATCAGGTTCACATAGGATTCCCGGGCCAGGGCGCCTTCTTCCGTCCAGGCGATGGCCCAGGCGGCGCCTTCGCCCTCGGCGAAACCGTCGCCGTTGGTCGGCTTGCCGGCGTATTTCTCGCCGACGATCATGGGAATCACCAGGTCGGTGCCGTCCAGCAGTTCGGCCAGGTAGCCGCGCATGCCGTCCTTGTAGGCCCATTCCTTGGTCTCGCCGCTGCGCTCGATGTGCAGGGTGACGGCAACGCCGGGCAGCAGCACGGCCTTGGAGCGCAGGATGTGCTCCAGCTCGCCCATGGGAATGGTGGGGGAATCGAAATACTTGGCGTCGGGCCAGGCGCGCACCCGGGTGCCGCTGGCCTTCTTCGGCGCATCGCCGATGCGGGCCAGGGGCTCCACCACGTCGCCGGCAGCGAAGACCAGGCGGTGCATGCCGCCTTCCCGGGCCACTTCCACCTCCAGGCGGGTGGACAGGGCGTTGGTGACGGAAACGCCGACCCCGTGCAGGCCGCCGGAGAAGCTGTAGGCGCCGCCGGCGCCCTTGTTGAACTTGCCGCCCGCGTGCAGGCGGGTGAACACCACTTCCACCGTCGGCGCGTTTTCCACCGGGTGCAGTTCCACCGGAATGCCCCGGCCGTTGTCGGCCACGGAGATGGAGCCATCCACATGGACGGTGACCAGGATGCTCTTGGCGAAACCGGCAATGGCTTCGTCCGCCGCGTTGTCGATGACTTCCTGGATGATGTGCAGGGGATTTTCGGTCCGGGTGTACATGCCCGGGCGCTGCTTCACCGGTTCCAGGCCCTTGAGGACCGTGATCGACGAAGCGTTGTAATCGGAAGGATTGCTCATGGTGCTTTTTTTCCCCGTTTCGGGCAAAGCGGCAAAAACGCCGCGACAGGCTAAACAAAACGGGCGTCAGATTACCAAATTCGGGCCGGCAACGCCCATCCTGCTTGTATGACAGGCGGGCCGTCCACCGGCCCCGGCGCGGCACCCCGGCCTTGCTGGCTCACATTTAATCGTTGAAAAACAAGGGCCATTGCCGAAAACGGGGGCTTGCGTCCGATAATTCCCCGACTATTGCGGTGCAGCGATAAAATTGGCGCCAGGCAGCCGTTCCAGCGCCAGCCAAGAAGTCCGGCCCCGCCCCGCCTGCGGCAAGGGCAGCGGCCAGACAGCGGAAAGCGATCCAGCCCTTGAATCCCCACACCTTCCCCGTTCGCCTCCAGACCCTCCTCCTCGACTACTGGCAACGCCTGCGCCGCCTCGGCTGGCGCGGCGCACTGCTGCTCCTGGCCCTGCCGCCGGCCCTGCTGCTGGCCTACGCCCTGCTGCTGATCCCCTTCACCCCAGGCATCAGCGACCTGCGCAAGGCCAAGCAGGAGCAGCCGGCCCGCATCCTCAGTGCCGACGGCAAGGAACTGGCCGTGTTCAAGCGGGCCAACCGGGAATGGGTGAAGCTGGCCCAGGTGTCGCCCCGGGTGGTGGAGGCCCTCATCGCCACCGAGGACCACCGCTTCTACCAGCACCACGGCATCGACTGGCGCCGCACCGCCGGCGCCGCCCTCAACACCTTTTCCGGCGACCGCCAGGGCGGCTCCACCCTGACCCAGCAGCTGGCCCGCAATCTCTACCCGGACGAGATCGGCCGGGCCCCCACCCTGACGCGCAAGCTGAAAGAGGCCATCACCGCCCTCAAGATCGAGGCCCTGTATACCAAGGAGGAAATCCTCGAGACCTACCTCAACACGGTGCCCTTCCTCTACAACGCCTACGGCATCGAAATGGCGGCCCGTACCTATTTCGACACCTCCGCCGGCAACCTGGACGTACTGCAGAGCGCCACCCTGGTGGGCATGCTCAAGGGCAACAGCTACTACAACCCGGTGCTCAACCCGGAACGGGCGGTGCAGCGGCGCAACACGGTGCTGGCCCAGATGGTGAAGCGGGAGCGACTCTCCCCGGCCCAGTTCGACGGCCTGAAGAAAAAGCCCCTGCGCCTGGACTTCGAGCGCCAGAGCGAGCCGGAAGGCCCGGCCCCCCACTTCGCCCAGCAGCTGCGCAAATGGCTCATCGCCTGGGCCGACGACCATGGCTACAACGCCTACGCCGACGGCCTGGTGGTGTACACCACCCTGGATTCCCGCCTGCAGGCCTGGGCCAACCAGGCCGTGGCGCGCCAGGGCTACGTGCTGCAGAACCAGGCCGATGCGGCCTGGAACCGCCGCGGCGGCTGGAACGCCGCCAATCCCCTGGTGCGCACCCTGGTGGGCGAAACGCCGGAATACCGCAGCGCCGTCGCCGCCGGCCTGAGCCAGGAGGAGGCACTGAAGAAACTCCTAGCCGACAAGGCCTTCATGGCTGCCCTGCGCCAGCAGAAGACCCGCATCCAGGCCGGTTTCCTCGCCCTGGACCCGCGCAACGGCCAGGTCCGGGCCTGGGTCGGCAGCCGGGATTTCAGCCAGGACGCCTTCGACCACGTGCAGCAGGCCAAGCGCCAGCCCGGCTCCACCTTCAAGCCCTTTGTCTATGGCGCCGCCTTCCTGCGGGGCGCCCAGCCCGGCGACAGCCGCATGGACCAGGCCGTGGAAATCCCCCTGGCCGGCGGCGAAATCTGGCGCCCCGCCGACCACGAGCCGCCCAGCAACCAGCCTATTACTCTGGCCTCCGCCCTAGCCCTGTCGAAAAACACCGTCACCGCCCAGCTGATGCAGGAAGTGGGCGCGGTACGGGTCGCCCGCCTGGCCCAGGCCATGGGCATCCGCCAGAGCCGGCTGGAAACGGTGCCCTCCCTGGCCCTGGGCACCAGCCCGGTGAGCCTCCGGGAAATGGTCGCCGCCTACGGCACCATCGCCAACGGCGGCGGCTACCTGGAGCCGGTGCTGGTGAGCCGCATCGAAAACGGCAAGGGCAAGATCCTGGCCGAATTCGCCCCGGCGGACCCGGAACCGGCCCTGCCCCCCAAGGTGGCCTACACCCTGGTGGACACCATGCGCGGCGTCATCGACCGGGGTACCGGCAGCGCCATCCGCAGCCGCTTCGGCATCCGCGCCGACGTGGCCGGCAAGACCGGCACCACCCAGGACAACACGGACGGCTGGTTCATCCTCATGCACCCCCAGCTGGTGGCCGGCGCCTGGGTCGGTTTCAACGATGCCCGCATCACCCTGCGCAGCGACTACTGGGGCCAGGGCGCCCACAGCGCCCTGCCCATGGTGGGCGATTTCTTCCAGCAGGCCCTGCGCTCGCGCCAGATCGACGCCAAGGCCCGCTTCGCCGAACCCGAGGACAGCAGCCTGTTCACCCGCGTCCTGGCCTGGGGCCGGGACTGGTTAACCCAACTGCTGGCCCCCGCGCCGGAAGCGCCCCCGCCCCACAGCTCCCGCCGCGCCCCCGCCCCGACCAGCCCGCCGCCGCAACCCGAGCCCCTGCCCGTCGAACCGCCCCCGGCCCCCCCGCCGGAAGAGGCCAACCGCTACGGCGAACCGGGCTTCAATCCCCTGGCCCCGCCGCCGCCCAGTGCCCCGACACCCAGCACTCCGGTGGAAGGCCAGTAGATCTGGCCATCCAAATCAATTCCTGGGCTGCAAAAACCACCGGCTGAAGTCTTTTCCGAGGCTGTCCCTGGGGCGGGATGGCTACGATTCCCCTGAAGCAGAGAAGACGAGTCTGAAGCGCATATCGAAGACAGCACCCGGTGGTTGCAGATGGGCCACATCACTAGCTCTCGCCGGTGGAATTTCCACCGGCGCATGAATCGACGAACTGCGCCAGACTCCCCCAGCGGAGGACCGGATTGGATGGTCACGATTGCCCACCCTTGGTGTAGCTCTTGACCCTTTTGATATACGGTTCGCATCCAGCCAGATTGCCGCTGAATTCCCAATCCTTGATGACCTTATCCTCCCCCACAACTAATTTGATGGTGCAGTTATAGCTAACAGGTACCAATTGAGATGAGGTTGTGGTTCCAAAAACCGGCGTGCGTCCTACATATCCAGTCGTAGTCGACGTTTGGGGCATAAAAACTGCTGAATTCCGGCTTTCTCCCCAGTAATAGACCGTATCCCCGGAAAACTCCTGCTTACTGTTCGGATAGCCGAGAGCACTGAATGCTTCCTTCTCATGTCGTCCTACCAAGGCATTGAGACCATCCTCAAGCTGACCAAAGGTTGCGCAACCAGACAGG